>Ga0233425_10000016_pt1 | contig 459046 bp, 456 predicted proteins | sample Watercolumn_Towu_2_FD_181712 | JGI IMG/M metagenome (GOLD analysis project Ga0233425, IMG submission 181712) | Freshwater microbial communities from Lake Towuti, South Sulawesi, Indonesia - Watercolumn_Towuti2014_140_MG | ecosystem: Environmental > Aquatic > Freshwater > Lake | place...
TTCACGCGCTTTTCCAGATTCGGAATCTCCTGCTCCAGCCCCTGGGTGAGGCGGCTGGTGATTTCGCGAAGAAACACGCCGGATTTGGTGCAGGGGTCGAGGAACTTCACCGTCTTGTCCGCCCAGATATTCGCGCCATTGTGGTTCGCCGCCCACGCCTCGGCCAGCGTGTCGAGCATCCGGTTGGCGAACTCCGGCGGGGTGAACACCTCGTCGTTGGAGAGGTTGGCGATGCACGTGAGCACGTCCGGGTTGCGACCGCGCAGCGTGAAAGATGCCTGCCCGTTCATGCGGCCTCCTGTGTGGTGTCGCCGGCCGCCATGCCGGCAAGCTCGCGCACGGTCATCGGCGGATAGGTCTTCATGGGCGTAAAGATCTCATGTTTGGCAAACAACGACCCCTGTTCAATGTGGCTAGACATGCCGGTGAGGATGTCAAAACGGAAGTCGCGGCGCTGGAACTTGCCCTTACCGAGGTAACCCCATTCAGCGAAGCTGATCGGTTGTCCGTCGCTGGCGCGCATCTTCATGGCGTCACCATGAACGAGATTCCACGAAAGCACGGCAGATGCCGCCCGGTACAGGTCGTCCGACGCCTCGATATTCAAGTATTCGGCGAAGATTTCCAGCAGGTTCGCGCGGCACTCGGCGATGTTGTCCGGCAACAGTTCGATCCCGTAGATGCACATCAACGCGTACAGCGCAAAGTGCCGCCGCTCGAAATCCGACTGGCCATACTTGAGTTCGACGGCCGCAATCTTGCGTTGCAGGACGCGAACCAGAAAATTTCCGCTTCCGCATGCCGGTTCAAGAAAACGGGAATCAATGCGCTCGGTTTCATCCTTCACGAGATCGAGCATGGCATCTACCATCCACGCGGGAGTAAAGACCTCCCCGTGATCGGCGACGCGTCTTTTGGACTTGACCAAGTTCATCGACTTATACGGTTCCTTTCTGTTTATCTTCGGGCTAACGTCCAAGGTAAGGGGCTGGCTGGAAGCGGGCGAAGCCCGCTGTAAGCCAGTCCCGCTTGACCGCAGTGTTAGGCCGTTTTTGGCACAACTGGGTCAGCATAGCGATCTGCAAGCTGTTGGCTAAACCGACCAACGAGTGAAAAGACCAGCTCTGCCGCTTCGCTGATGTAGGCTGGCGAAACAACGATTGTGCTGTCCTCGACATCAACTCCGGCGACCTTTTCGACGAGTGTTTTTATTTCCTTTTCCTTCTCGGCAGGAAGATCCATTAAGCGGCCATTTCGGTGGGCTATGAAATTACGCAACTCTTGGAGTTGCCCGAGGCGTTCGCGCTCCTGTTCAGACCACGGTAACTGAATTCGAAGCACATCTTCAAAATACTTCTCAATCTGGTTTCTGAAATTCTTTGCGCGAATATCTCGGAATGCGAGGCCAATATTCTCACGCTTACCGACGTAGATGGCGAAATCCGTGAGGAAGGATTCAAACAGCCCCCAGATTGGCACAAGTGCCCCAATACGAAAGAAGCGTGGAATTTGACGATCTGCGGCTTCGTCAATCTCGGAAAGTCTGGCACCATACTCATGACAATCAAGGCTGTCTTTTTCAGTCTCGAACCCGTGCTCGGCGCGCAGTCGGTATTGTGCTTGTGCGTGCGATATCTGATCTTCAAGGACATTTAAATAACTCTCCAATGCCCATGACTCATACCCAAAAGATATACCGGGAAAGTTGAGATCAAGATTTAGAAGTTGTTCGATATCTAACGCCATGGGGATTCTCAAAAGCTCTTGCAAGCGAGGTTATCACGATTGAATTTTGCAGCCATGGATTGAATTAAGCCCACTAACGGCAATCCATTCCGCCAAAAACATTCGGGCGGCACGAGGTTCCATTATTTAAATCTTGTCCACCGAAAACATTCCTCCTGCTACTCGTGCCGTCACTAGAGTCACGTCCACCAAAAACATTGGGGCGGGTTGATCGTCCATCGCTGTAGTCCTGACCACCAAAAACATTGCGGCGACTACTGGTTCCATCGCTAGAATCATACCCACCGAATACATTCGGACGGGTAGAAACGGAAGTTCCATCATCACAACTGATGTCCTGTCCTCCAAATACATTGCGCCGACTTGTGCAGCCGGCATAGGTGTTGCTGGTTTCCAGCATTGCCAATAAAACAAGTGCCGTTGCAATGCCGTATTTCAGATGTTTCATCGCGCTCTCCTTTGGCCTAACGTAAAATAGACGGCGTGAAGCATAACGCCGCATGCCGCCTAAATCAACACCATTGCCATGTAAGATGCAGAGACAATGAGAAATATCCTCTTGCATGTCCGAATGGATATGCCTAAAGTTTAGCGGATGGAAGATCAAGCCGTTTTTCAACAGTCGCCCAAGTTGTTGGACCGGATGCGGGCAGAAATCCGGTTGCGCCATTACAGCCTTCGTACAGAAGAGGCCTATGTGGATTGGGCTCGGCGTTACATTCTGTTTCATCACAAACGCCACCCGCAGGAGATGGGCGCCGGGGAGGTGGCGGCCTTTCTCTCTTACTTGGCCAGCGAGAGAGGTGTCTCGGCCTCAACGCAGAATCAGGCGAAGTCCGCCCTGCTGTTTCTCTACCGGGAGGTGCTGGGGATTGAGCTGCCCTGGCTGGATGAGGTGATCGCTGCCAAGGTTTCGCGGCGTCTGCCGGTGGTGCTGACCCCGACGGAGGTGCGCCGCCTGTTGGAGGCGACATCGGGAACCCTGGGGCTGGTCATCAGTCTCTTGTATGGGACCGGGATGCGGTTGTTGGAGGGGTTGCGTCTGCGGGTTAAGGATGTGGAGTTCGAGCGTCGGGAGATCATCGTGCGCGAGGGCAAGGGCAACAAGGACCGGGTGACGGTGTTGCCGGAGAATCTGATCCTGCCGCTCAAGGCGCACCTGGAAAAGGTGAAGGCGTTGCATGAAAAGGATTTGGCGGCGGGTTTTTGGGAGGTCTATCTGCCGGATGCCTTGGCCGTGAAGTATCCCAATGCCGCCAAGACTTTTGGTTGGCAGTATGTCTTTCCCTCGGCGGCGCGATCGGTCGATCCGCGCTCGGGCAAGGAGCGGCGGCATCATCTTTACGAGACCAGCGTGCAACGGGCCGTGCGGGAGGCGGCCAGGAAGGCGAATATCATTAAGCCAGTCACGCCCCATGTGCTGCGCCACTCCTTTGCCACCCATCTGCTGCAAGCGGGTTACGACATTCGCACGGTGCAGGAACTCCTGGGCCATAAGGATGTGCAGACGACCATGATCTATACCCATGTCTTGAACAAGGGGGGAAGGGGTGTGGTGAGCCCCTTGGATCGGTGAGTTTGGCCTGACGCGGTCCTGTTCCCAATTCTCAAGGGTGCGGGGGTTGGTGCGTAGGTGGCGAGCCGGATCCCTGAAAGGGATTGTTTTGGCATGTCGATTAAGGCAAGATCGCCCGCACTTTTTTGCGTCCGAGAGGGAATGTAGAGCCCATGTGCCCGTGGTTAATGTCGGAAGTCTGATGCCGGTAAGCCGATCCGATCTGTTGCGCGAGCTGGAGTTGATGCCTTTTTGGCGGCTGCGGCAAAACCCGGCTCTCGCAATGTCGGTCGTTCAAACACAGGCCGGTCCAGCCCCCGCGCAACCGGCCGGAACACCGTCGCTGCCCAAGGTTGAAGTCGCCACGCCGATGACCGGCGCGGATTCCTGGGATGCGTTGGAGGCCGAGATTCGCGCCTGTGCGCGCTGTGCTTTACATGCCGGTCGCACGCATGGCGTGCCGGGGGTGGGCGATCGTCAGGCTGACTGGCTGATCGTCGGCGAAGCCCCGGGTGCCGAGGAGGACAAACGCGGCGAGCCTTTCGTGGGCCAGGCCGGCAAGCTGCTCGATGCCATGCTGGCGGCCATTCGCCTGCAACGCGGTGCCAATGTGTATATCGCCAATGTGCTGAAATCGCGTCCGCCGGCCAACCGCGATCCAGCGCCGGACGAGGTTGCAGCCTGCCTGCCGTACCTGCAACGGCAGATCGCCCTGATTCAACCCAAGATCATCCTCGCGCTGGGGCGCTTTGCGGCGCAAAGCCTGCTGAATACCGATACCCCCATCGGCAAGCTGCGCGGTTGTGTGCATCTTTACCAGGGCGTGCCGCTGGTGGTGACCTATCACCCGGCCTATCTGCTGCGCAATGCCGCAGACAAGTCCAAGGCATGGGAAGACCTGTTGCTGGCGGCGCGTACCTTCCGGGGAGGGTAAACCCGGCTGCCAAAACAAAACGCCGGGATGTGCCCGGCGTTTTGTGTTTTTAAAGCTGAAATGGCGCAGTCATCAGCCCTGCGTTTCGATCATCTCCATGGGCTCGCTGGCGATCTCGGTCTTGCGGGCCGGACGGCGGCGACGGCGTGGTGTGGCCACCGTGGATGTTTCTGCGGTCTCGGCGGTCGGCGCGGGGGCTGAAGCCGTTTCCACCAACATCAGCGGTTCGGCAGCCGGAGCAGCATCGGTCTTGGCGGCCGGACGGCGACGACGACGGTTGCCGGCGGCAGGGGCCGCTACCTCAACCGGTTCGCTGGCCGTTGCGGTGGGCACCAGTTCCAGGTCAGTGGCCTCCAGATTGACCGGAGCAGGCTGCGGTGTTGCAACGCGGGCGTATTCGATCACGGCAGACGGCGCTGATTCGACCGGTTTTGCCGGAGACGCCGGGGCTTCCCGGGTGACAGGCGGCTGCCCGGCGTATTCGATGATCGCGCCAAAGCTGCGCTCGCCAATGCGGCGGCCGCGACCGCCACGACGCCCACGACGGCTGCGCGGTGCGCTGTCTTCTTCAGTGCGCGGTGTGGTCAGCACGATCGGCTCGGATGCCGCTTGCAGCCCTGCGGTTTGTAATTCTGTAGTTTTGGGCGCTTCGGCGGGGCGTTCGCTGCGATTGCCGCTGCGACGGCCTTCGTTACGCTCACCCCGTGCCGGGCGTGTTTCGGCCCGCTTTTCGGCCGGCACCTCGGGGCGACCTTCGGCCTTGCGGCTACGGCCTTCGTTGCGATCGGCGCGATCGCCCCGGTCGCTGCGATCATCGTTGGGGCGACCACGGCGGCGACCACGGCCCTCGTCATCCCGATTGCGGTTGCCGATATCGCGGGCGCGGCGGGTGGGTTCGGCGGTTTCGGCCGGCTTGGCAGAGGCATTGGGTTGCGGTTGGTCAAGTCCCCGCAGCCAGCCCATGATGCGACCGAACAGCCCCGGCTTGACGGCGTCGCTGGTTTTTTCAGGCGCTGCGGCAGACTCGGGAACCACCGGCGCGGGTTGCGTGGGTACTATGCCGCGCACGACCGGTTGCTGGCGCACGGATGGACGCTCTGCTTCAACCTCGGGCTCCGTCGGTTGCTCGACCATTTTATAAGAGAGGGCAGTGGTGCCTTCCTGATCCAATTGATCGTGCCGCAGGCGGGTGAGGGTGTAATGCGGGGTTTCGAGATGGATGTTGGGAATCAGCACCACCTCGATACGGCTCTTGGCCTCGATGTTGAGGATGTCGGTGCGCTTTTCGTTGAGCAGGAAGGTGCACACATCGACCGGTGCCTGGATACGCAGGGCGCCGGTGTTTTCTTTGATGGACTCTTCCTGAACCATGCGCAACAGATGCAGCGCAAAGGATTCGATGCCGCGAATGTGGCCGGTGCCGTCGCAACGCGGGCAGGTGATGTGGCTGGTTTCGCCCAGGCTGGGTTTCAGGCGCTGACGCGACAATTCCAATAGACCAAAGCGCGAGATCTTGCTGGTCTGCACGCGAGCGCGGTCCAGATGCAGGGCATCGCGCAGGCGATCTTCGACGGCACGCTGGTTTTTGGCGTTTTCCATGTCGATGAAGTCGATCACTACCAGGCCGCCCAGATCGCGCAGGCGCAGTTGGCGCGCGACCTCTTCGGCGGCTTCAAGGTTGGTGTTGGTGGCGGTGGCCTCGATGTCGCTGCCCTTGGTGGCATGTGCCGAGTTCACATCGATGGAGACCAGCGCCTCGGTGTGGTCGATGACCAGCGCGCCGCCGGAGGGCAGCGGCACGGTGCGAGCGTATGCCGATTCGATCTGGTGTTCGATCTGGAAGCGCGAGAACAGCGGCACGCTGTCGGCATAAAGTTTGACCTTGCCGGCGCTGGCGGGTATCACATGCGCCATGAACTGGCGCACCTGCTCGTGGATGCTGGGGTTGTCGATCAGCAGTTCGCCGATGTCCGAGGTGAAGTAGTCGCGGATGGCGCGAATCACCAGACTGGATTCCTGATAGATCAGGAAGGCACCTTTCTGGGCCTTGGATGCGCCGTCGATGGCGGTCCACAACTGCATCAGGTAGTTGAGGTCCCATTGCAGCTCTTCGACGCTGCGACCGATGCCGGCGGTGCGGGCGATCAGGCTCATGCCGGACGGCACTTCGAGCTGGGCCAGGGTGTCGCGCAATTCGTCGCGCTCTTCGCCCTCGATGCGGCGCGAAACGCCGCCGCCGCGTGGGTTGTTGGGCATCAGCACCAGATAGCGGCCCGCCAGGCTGATGAAGTTGGTCAGTGCCGCGCCCTTGTTGCCACGCTCGTCCTTTTCGACTTGCACCAGGAGTTCCTGGCCTTCGCGGATCAGATCACCGATGCGACCACCGCCCTCGGGCAGGCTGGAACGGGCGATTTCCTTGAACGGGATGAAGCCGTGGCGGTCAGCGCCATAATCGACGAAGCAGGCCTCAAGGCTTTGTTCGACGCGGGTGACGACGGCTTTATAGATGTTGCCTTTGCGTTGTTCTTTGGCGGCGGATTCAATGTCGAGATCGACCAGTTTCTGGCCATCGACAATGGCGACGCGGAGTTCTTCCGCCTGCGTCGCATTAAAAAGCATTCGTTTCATGTGTTCCCTTGCGCAGGTGCGCCCGGGCAACCCGCCGTGCAGACACGGCCAGTGACGATGGGATCTGGGCTTATTCCTTGAAAATCATGGAAGGCTTCGTTTCTTGTGCATCAACGAGGGTTGGCTTTCACGACAAGACCGGCCTTTATGGGCCGGGCCTTGACGGGGTATCCGGGTATCACCTGCCGCGATAAATCTCGCGATAAAAAATTTGTTTAAGCTACCATCGCTACTCGTTGTTGCATCGCCACGGCGTGCGGAATGTCTGCACGGGCTGGGCTGCATCGTTCGGTGAGCGGCATTAACCGGCCCGCAATTTCGCTTAAACAATCCTTGGCATTTATTTGATATGCAAGAACTCGAAGCCGCAGCAGCGGGTGCCGCGATTCTAGCGGAGGATTTCCTTGTGTGCAAAGAATCTGTTACGCAACATTGCATCGACGACAGCGTTGCAGGGCAGCGCCTGGATAATTTCCTTATGCGGGTGTTGAAAGGCGTGCCCAAAAGCCATGTGTACCGCATCCTGCGCAGCGGCGAGGTGCGGGTGAACAAGGGTCGCCGTGGGCCGGAATATCGCCTGGCATTGGGTGATGTCGTGCGCATTCCGCCCGTGCGGGTTGCCGAAAAGCAGGCTACGGGACCGATGCAATCGAGCTTGCTGCCGCGCATCGTCTGGCGTGATGAATCCATGCTGGTGCTCGATAAGCCAGCGGGACAGGCGGTTCATGGCGGCAGCGGGGTGTCGCTGGGCATCGTCGAACAATTGCGTGAGGAGTTGGATGCGCGTTATCTGGAACTGGCGCATCGGCTTGACAAGGAAACCTCCGGGCTTTTGATTCTTTGCACCAGGCGCAGCGCGTTGACGGCGTTGCACGAGATGTTGCGTCGGGGTGAGGTGCACAAGCGTTACCTGGCGCTCGCTGCCGGCCATTGGCGCGATGCCAAACGCAATGTGCGGCTACCGCTGTTGCGTTTTGAAGATGCCGAAGGCGAGCGCCGGGTGCGCGTGGACGAGGCCGAAGGGCAGTCGGCGCATACGGTCTTTTACCTGCAACAGCGTTATGCCTTGGGCGATGAACGGCTCAGCCTGCTCGAATGTGAGTTGCTGACCGGGCGGACGCACCAGATTCGTGTGCATCTCTCGGCCTTGAAGCACCCCATCGCCGGCGACACCAAATATGGCGATCCAGCGCTTAATCGCAGCCTGCGTGCAGCCGGTCTGCGGCGCATGTTTTTACATGCCGCGCGTTTGCAGTTTCGCCACCCGCTCAGTGGCGAAGCGATCGATCTTGGTGCGCCGCTGCCGCCCGATCTGGCAAAATTCACATCCCTTTTGTCGGTAATCGAGTAGCGATGCGTTTTTCATTGCTGGTGTTTGATTGGGATGGCACCTTGATGGACTCTGCCGGTTCCATCGTGCGCAGCCTGCAAGCGGCGTCTGCCGATGTCGGCCTGCCGATGCCCAGCCGTGAAGCGGCCAGTTTTGTGATTGGCCTGGGGCTGAAAGAGGCCATGCAGCATCTGTTTCCGGATTATCCCGAGGCCGACTATCCGCATCTGCTTGACCGCTATCGGCATCATTATCTGGGGCGCGATCATGAGATTCCGCTGTTTGACGGCGTGTGCGAGTTGATTCATGCGCTGTATGGGCGAGGCTTTGTGCTGGCGGTGGCCACCGGTAAAAGTCGCGCCGGGCTGGACCGGGCCTTGGGTCATTCCGGGCTGGGCGATCTGTTTACAGTCACGCGCACGGCGGACGAGGCCTTTTCCAAACCGCATCCGGCCATGCTCGAATACATTCTGGCCGATACCGCTACGACGCGCGAAGCGGCGTTGATGATTGGAGACACCAGTCACGATCTGTTGATGGCACAAAACGCCGGTGTTGCGTCGCTGGGCGTGAGCTATGGCGCGCACGATGACGCCCTGCTGCGTGCGTGCGAACCGTTGGGCATCTGTCACAGCATTGCCGAAATGGGCGAATGGCTGCATACAAACGCATGAGGGAGGTTATGTAATGAGCGATACAGCATTAACCGAGGCCATTCGCGCCTGGGTGGACGAGATGCGGCGCACGCGCCGCTGGCGTTTTTGGGGGCGACTGGCCGTGTTTTCGGTGTTGGCGCTGGTCGCGCTGTCCTGGCTGGGCGAAGAGGATGAGGGGTTTTCTCGCAGCGAACACACCGCGCTCATCAATATTAAGGGCGAGATCGGCGGTCTGGATGGCGTGCTGGCCGACGATGTGATCGCCGCATTAGCCGATGTGTACAAGGCCAATCATGTCAAAGGCATCGTGCTGCGCATCAACAGCTCCGGTGGCAGTCCGGTACATGCGGGGCAGATATACGACGAGATTCGCCGCCAGAAACAGTTGCACCCGAATATCCCGCTGGTTGTGACGGTGGACGACATCTGCGCCTCGGGCGGCTATTACATCGCGGCGGCGGCCGACAGCATCTTCGTGGACAAGGCCTCGATCGTCGGCTCCATCGGCGTGGTGATGGACGGTTTTGGCTTTACCGGCGCGATGCAAAAGCTGGGGATCGAGCGGCGCATGATGACCGCAGGCGAGCACAAGGGCTTTCTTGACCCATTTTTACCGCGCCGCCCGCAATCCGAGCGGCACATCCAGGCCATGATCGACGAGGTGCATACGCAATTCATCGCAGCCGTGCGCAACGGTCGCGGCAAGCGCCTCAAGGAAGACGCCGACATATTTTCGGGCCTGGTCTGGAGCGGCACCCGCGCCGTCGAGTTGGGCCTGGCCGATGGCCTGGGCAACCTCAATCAGGTCGCCCGCGAGGTGATCGGTACCGAAAACATCATCGATTATTCCTATCGGGAAACCCTGCCCGAGCGGTTGATGCGTCGCCTTGGCACCTCGATTGGCACCGCCCTGCAACCGTGGGCGCGGGAGTCGGCGCAACTGCGCTGAGGCGCGTTTCTTATCCGCGCGTGTTGGAATCTGTCGGGAATTGGCTTAACACCACTGCGGGTGTCGGCTCCCAGCCGGGCTTGCGGTATTCGGTCACCACATTGGTAAAGATGCCGCCGCGCACGAAAAACTTGGCGGTCAGGCGCATGAAGCGCGGTTGGGTGGCGGCAACCAGATCATCGAGGATGCGGTTGGTGACGGCTTCATGAAAATGACCCTCATCGCGAAACGACCAGATGTATAGCTTCAGGCTTTTAAGCTCGACACAGGTTTGGTCGGCGATGTAATCCAGAAACAGCGTGGCAAAGTCCGGTTGGCCGGTTTTGGGACACAGACAGGTGAACTCCGGGATTTGCATGTGAATCTGAAAATCGCGTTCCGGCTTGGGGTTGGGGAAGGTTTCCAGAACCTTGCTAGGCTGGCTGGGCATGGCAGTCGTCCAAAAATCAAATAGGGAAAAGGGCCGCGATTGTGAATGCGTGGCCGGTGCAATACAACCCGTGCAATCCTGATGGCCTTGCTGCAGGGCACGGGTTGTTCAAACGCCCTGTTTCAGGCTGGCTTCGATGAAGCCGTCAAGGTCGCCATCCAGCACGGACTGGGTGTTGCCAACCTCATGGTTGGTGCGTAGATCCTTGATGCGGCTTTGATCTAGCACATAGCTGCGAATCTGATGGCCCCAGCCGATGTCGGTTTTGGAATCTTCCAGCTTTTGCTGCTCGGCCTGGCGGTTGCGTAATTCCAGTTCATACAGGCGCGCGCGCAGCATCGACCAGGCCTCGTCGCGGTTGCGGTGCTGCGAACGGTCGTTTTGACACTGCACGACGATGCCGGTGGGGGTGTGCGTCAGGCGCACAGCCGAGTCGGTTTTGTTGATGTGCTGGCCGCCCGCACCCGATGCACGGTAGGTGTCGGTGCGTACATCGGCAGGGTTGATGGCAATCTCGATCGAGTCATCGACCTCGGGGTACACGAACACGCTGCAAAAGCTGGTGTGGCGACGGGCGTTGGAGTCGAACGGCGATTTGCGCACCAGACGGTGCACGCCGGTTTCGGTACGCAAATAGCCGTAGGCGTATTCGCCCTCGACGCGAATGGTGGCGCTTTTGATGCCGGCGACATCGCCTTCGGACTCTTCCAGAAGCTCGGTTTTGAAGCCACGGCGCTCGCAATATTTGAGATACATGCGCTCTAACATGCTGGCCCAGTCCTGCGCTTCGGTGCCACCCGCGCCGGCGTTGATCTCGATGAAGCAGGGCTGCGGGTCCATCTCGTGGCAGAACATGCGGCGGAATTCGAGATTGGCGATCACGCCTTCAGTGGCCAGGGCATCGTCCCCCACGGCCAGCAGGGTGTCGTCATCATCTTCGGTCTGGGCCAGTTCAAACAGCTCGCGCGCGCCGGAAAGGTCGCCATCCACCTGTTCTAGCACCAGCACCACATCTTCGAGCGCCTTGCGCTCTTTGCCGATCTCCTGCGCCTTTTTGGGGTCGTCCCAGAGTTTGGGGTCTTCGGAGAGGCGGATCACCTCATCCAGACGGTCGCGCTTGCCAGCGTAGTCAAAGATACCCCCGAAGTTGTCCCGCCCGTTCGGCGAGGTCGGTCAGGCGGGCTTCGATTTGGTTGAGTTGTTCGGCTTCCATGGCGTTATCTGAATGGGGCTATTGGGAAAGCGGCGGATTATACGGCCATCCAGACCAGCCCCAGCCCCAACCCCAGGAGGACGGCCCCCATGCCGGGCAGCACCCGTTCTGCCAGGCGCATGCCGCCTATCGACAGGCACAGGCCGCTCTTGAACACGATGTTGGCGGCAATGGCGATGCTGATGACCGTGGCGGCGGTGGTTGCGGGGATCTCACCCAGCCCGAACAGGCGCAGGCCGGAGAGGGTGATGGCATCGACATCGGTCAGTCCGGAGGCTGCTGCCAGCGCGTAAAGCCCTTGACGCCCCATCCAGTCCGACAGCCAGGCGGCTAAAAACAGAATGCCGGCATAAAGCGCCCCAAAGGCTACCGCCGTGCGTAGCTCGCTGGGGTTTTTGACCTGGATCTCGGGCGTTTCTTTGCTGCCCTTGTCTGTCTGCCGCATCTTGCGCCACAGCAACGCCAGGGCGACCATGCCAGCCAGTGCGGCACTGCCGAGGATGGGGGCTATCTGCGGCAGCAGGCTCGGCGCCAGAAAGCTGATGACCAACGCCAGGCGCAGCAGCACCACCCAGTTGGCGGTGAGGATGACGAAGGCGGATTGTTCGGCGCACGCCGGGTTGATGCAGCCATAGCGCGAGAAGGTGAGGGTGGTGGCGGTGCTGGAGGCTATGCCGCCAAACAGCCCGGTGAGCAGCGAGCCATGCTGGCGTCCGGCGATGCGTAAGGCTGCATAGCCCGCCAGCGATAATCCGGAGACCAATACCACCATCCACCACACCTGCCGTGGATTGATGGCAGCAAAGGGGCCAAAGCCTTCGTCCGGCAAAATCGGCAGAATCACCAGCGACAGCACGCAGAATTGCAAAATTGCCAGCAAATCCCGGTGGGTGAGGGTGTGGCTGGCATCGCGCAGTTCGCGTTTGAAATACAGCAGTGTCGTCGTCAGGATGGCCAGCGTGACCGCCAGTTGCATCTGGTCGTACCAGATCAGCGCGCCCAGGCCGTAACACACCACGATGGCGGCCACGGTGGTGGTGCCAGGGTCTTCGGCATCATGGTCGTGGAAATACGCGGACACGATCATTCCGCCCACGACCAGCAAGCCTGCTGCCAGCGGCCATGACGAACCCGACAGGGAAGACAGCATCGCAGCCAGCGTGCCGGACATGGAAACCAGCGAGAAGGTACGCAACCCCGCCTTGGCCGACGGCGTCCGCTCGCGCTCCAGTCCGATCAACAGGCCGATAGCCATGCTGATGACAAACGCCGAGTGCGGCCAGAGTTTTGCGATGAGGACTTCCATGTGGGACTGCGATGTCAGATACGGCAGTGCTGTAGTTTAATGAACCGCTGATTAATTCGATACCGTTCGGGCTGAGCTTGTCGAAGCCTTTCTGAGAAATGCCCTGCGACAGGCTCAGGGCGAACGGATTTGTTCAGCGTTTCCTTAAGGGTTGCCGCATGATACGCGCTGCATTGATGATGGCGACTTCCTTGGGATAGGGGTTGAAATGACGCGTTCTGTTTTGATCACGGGTTGCTCTTCGGGTATTGGCCATACCGTTGCACATGGATTGCGGGATCGTGGCTGGCGGGTGTTTGCCACGGCGCGTAAGGCCGGGGATGTGGCGCGTTTGCAGGCCGAGGGCTTTGAATCGATGGTACTCGATCTGGATGATTCGGACTCGATTCACGCGGCTGTGTCGGAGGTGTTGGCGGCAAGTGGCGGTCATCTGGATGCCGTGTTCAATAACGGCGGCTTTGGTCAGGTGGGCGCGGTAGAGGATTTGACCCGCGCCGCCATGCGGGCGCAGTTCGAGACCAATCTGTTTGGCTGGATCGAGCTGACTCATGCTGTTTTGCCGATCATGCGCCGGCAAGGTCATGGTCGCATTGTGTTCAATAGCTCGGTGCTGGGCTATGCGGCGTTTGCCTATCGTGGGGCTTATGTGGGGGCCAAGTTTGCGCTGGAGGGCATGGCCGACACCTTGCGGCAGGAGCTTTCTGGGTCGGGCATTCATGTCAGCCTGGTGGAGCCCGGGCCGATTACCTCGCGTTTTCGCGACAACTGTCTGCCGCATTTTTTACACCATATCGACTGGCAGACGAGTGTGCATCGGCGCGAATACGAGGGGCAGATGGCGCGTCTGCAAAAACCGGGCCCCGCCGCCCCCTTTACCCTGCCGCCAGAAGCGGTGCTTGCCAAGGTGGTTCACGCTCTGGAAAGCCGTCGGCCGCAGGCGCGTTATCCGGTGACGCTGCCTTCGCATCTGTTCTGGTGGTTGCGGCGGCTGCTGTCGTCGCGGATGATGGATGCGGTGCTGCTGCGTGCATCCGGCGGCGGTAAGCGTTGAATGGGGTTTTAAATGTTGCGTGTTTTATTCGTTTGTTTGGGAAATATCTGCCGTTCGCCGACGGCGGAAGGGGTGTTTCGTCGCGTGGTGGAGGCGGCTGGACAAACGCAGCGGATCGAGATCGATTCGGCCGGTACGGCGGCTTGGCATATCGGCCGCCCGCCGGACAAGCGTGCGCAGGCTGCGGCGGGGCAGCGGGGCTACGATTTGTCCGGGCTGCGGGGACGGCAGGTGAGTGACGCCGATTTTGTCGAGTTCGATTACATCCTGGCGATGGATCGCGACAATCTGGCCGACTTGCTGGCACGCTGCCCGGCGGCGCAACGGCACAAGGTTCGGCTGTTCTTGAGCTTTTCCAAACGCTGGCCAAATCATGAGGTGCCCGACCCGTACTACGGTGGCGAGGATGGCTTCAATCATGTTTTGGATATGGTGGAAGATGCTGCAAACGGTATTCTGCAAGAGGTGATGGGCGTATAATCTAAAGTAATTTCTCAGGAGAGTTCGCCATGTCCAGCTCCGTTCCCTCCGCAGGCTCGCCTGCCGCGCGACATGGCTTGAATTTGTTATAACCTGCCCCATTGTGAAGGGCGTCATTACATAGCCACGGCAGCAAGTTTTCATGAGCGACGCGTTCGAATCCTCCAACAATCAATCCTTGAACGATGAGCCCTCCCTGGAGGGCGAAATTGTCTCTGAACCCGGGGCGAAAGCCGAAATGCTGCCGGCGCAAACCCTGCCGGCCACCATTTACATCCTGCCGCTGACCGAAAAGCCGTTTTTCCCGGCACAAACCTTGCCGTTGCTGATGAACGAAGGGCCTTGGATGGAGACGGTCAAGCGCATCGGCGAATCGGGGCAGCATCTGGTGGGGCTGGTGTGCGTGCATGGCGATAGCTCGGACGACGCCCGTCCCGATGATTTTTATGGCGTGGGCACCTTGGTCCGCATGCATCATCCGATGCGGTCGGACGGCAAGATTCAGTTCATTGCCGAAGGAATTGCCCGCTTCAAGGTGGCCGAGTGGCTGTCGCCCAAGCCGCCGTATTTCGCCCGCGTCGAATACCCTGCCGAAACCCGCCAGGCCAGCGCCAGCGACGAAGAAACCAAGGCGTATGCGCTGGCGATCATTAACGCCATCAAAGAGCTGTTACCGCTCAATCCGTTGTATTCGGAGGAGCTCAAGTTCTTCCTTAACCGCTTTTCGCCCAACGAGCCGGCGCAGTTGACTGACTTTGCCGCCAGTCTGACCACGGCTCCCAAAGAGGCATTGCAGCAGGTGATCGAAAGCCTGGATCTGCGCAAGCGGATGCAAAAGGTGTTGGTGCTGGTCAAAAAAGAGCTGGAGGTGGCGCGTCTGCAAAACCAGATTCAGCAAAAGGTTGACGAAAAGCTGTCAGAACAGCAGCGGCAATTCTTTTTGCGCGAGCAATTGAAGACGATCCAGAAGGAACTGGGAATCGCCAAGGACGACCGCACCGCCGATCTGGAGTTGTATCAGGGCCGCATCAAGAAGCTGAAGCTGCCTGCGCACGCGGGCAAAAAGATCGATGAGGAGATGGGCAAGCTGGCCGCGCTGGAACACGGTTCGCCGGAATACACGGTGACGCGCAACTACCTCGACTGGCTGACGAATCTGCCGTGGGGCAAGTACACCAAGGACAAGCTCGATCTGGTGCGCGCCCGCAAGGTGCTCAATGCTGACCATGACGGGCTGGATGATGTAAAGGAACGCATCATCGAGTTTCTGGCGGTGGGCGCCATGAAAGGCGAGGTTGCGGGTTCGATCATCCTGCTGGTGGGCCCGCCGGGGGTGGGCAAAACCTCGATCGGCCGCTCAGTGGCGCGGGCGCTGGGGCGCAAGTTCTATCGCTTTTCGGTGGGCGGCATGCGCGACGAGGCCGAGATCAAGGGCCATCGCCGCACCTATATCGGTGCCATGCCGGGCAAGTTCATCCAGGCCATCAAGGAGGTCGAGTCGCAAAACCCGGTGATCATGCTCGACGAGGTGGACAAGATCGGCGCCAGCTATCAGGGCGACCCCGCCAGCGCGCTGTTGGAGGTGCTTGACCCGGAACAGAATGTCGAGTTTCTGGATCATTACCTGGACGCCCGTTTCGATCTTTCCAAAACCCTGTTCATCTGTACGGCCAACCAGATCGATACCATCCCGCCGGCCTTGCTCGATCGCATGGAGGTGATTCGGCTTTCCGGCTACCTGACCGAAGAAAAAATCGCCATCGCACGCCATCACCTGTGGCCCCGGCAGCTCAAAAAGGCGGGGCTCAAACGCGGCCAGATCACGCTGGCCGAGCCGGCTTTGCGCAAGTTGATTGAAGGCTATGCGCGTGAAGCCGGGGTGCGGCAGCTCGAAATGAACCTGGGCAAGATCGTGCGCAAGGGTGTGGTCAAACTGGTGCGCAAGGAGGCCGAGCACATTCAGGTCAACGCCCGCGATCTGGAGGGGTATCTGGAACAGCCCGTGTTCCGCCCTGAAAAACCGCAAACCGGCATCGGCATCGTGACGGGGCTGGCCTGGACGGCAATGGGCGGCGCTACCCTGACCATCGAGGCGACCCGCGTGCACACCCTCAATCGCGGTTTCAAGCTCACCGGCCAGTTGGGCGATGTGATGAAAGAATCCGCCGAGATTGCCTATTCCTACATCTCCAGCCATCTCAAGGCGTACAAGGGCGATCCCAGGTTTTTCGATGCGGCCTTCGTGCATCTGCATGTGCCCGAAGGTGCCACGCCCAAGGATGGCCCGTCGGCGGGCGTGACCATGGCGACTGCGCTGCTGTCGCTGGCGCGTGACGAAAAAATCCCGCGGCCGCTGGCGATGACCGGCGAACTGACGCTGACCGGGCAGGTGTTGCCCGTGGGCGGCATCCGCGAAAAATGTATCGCCGCCAAGCGCATCGGTGTCACCGAACTGATCCTGCCCGAAGATAATCGCCGTGATTTCGAGCGTCTGCCCGAATTTGTGCGCGTGGGCCTGACCGTGCATTTCGCCAAACATTACCGCGAGGTGGCGCGCATCGTCTGGCCACAAAACCCCACGAAAGATTGATATGCCCCGTCCTACCCGCACCGTCGCTGATCCCACACATCCGGGTGAACGCCTGCAAAAGAAGTTGGCCGAAATCGGCATTGGCTCGCGTCGCGACATGGAGGCGCTGATCGAGGCCGGGCGCGCCAGCATCAACGGCCAGGTCGTGACGCTGGGCGCCAAGGTGCGGCCTGGTGATCGCGTGCGCGTCGATGGCCACGAGGTTCGCATCTCCTGGCAGGCCAAGCTGCCGCGCGTGCTGATCTATCACAAGCCGGAAGGCGAGATCGTTTCGCGCGACGATCCTGAAGGCCGTGCCAGCGTGTTCGAGTCGCTACCCTCGGCACGCGGCCAGCGATGGATTTCGGTGGGTCGTCTGGACATCAATACCGAAGGCCTGTTGATTTTTACCACCAGCGGCGAGTTGGCCAACCATCTGATGCACCCGCGTTACGAGATGGAACGCGAATACGCCGTGCGCGTGCGGGGCGAGTTGACCCCCGCGCAGATGAAACAGCTCACGACCGGGGTTGAGCTGGATGACGGCATGGCCAAGGCCGAAAGCGTGTATCTGTATGGCGGTGCCGAGGAGGGCGTTAACCGCTGGTATCGGCTGGTCGTTATGGAAGGCCGCAACCGCGAGGTGCGGCGTTTGATCGAGGCGATGGGCCTGGAGGTCAGCCGTTTGATCCGGGTGCGATTCGGCCCGGTGTCCATGCCTGCACGGCTGAAGCGGGGCCAGGTCGGTGAGTTGACAGAACCCGAGGTGGCCCAGTTGCTAGAGGCGTGTGGCTTGGTCAAGCCGCGCCCGCCCAAACCGGCAGGTCGTTCGGGCGGACGGACAAGCGTCAACAGGGGTGTCAGTGGCGCTTCGAGTCGGAGGTAATCTGCTCGATGATGCGCTGAGCGGCGTCTTTGGCGCCTAGGCCAAAGGCGATGGCAAAGGCCAGACCGATGGCGCCGAAGGCGATGATGAATGCGGCGCTGATGAGCTCGTTGGCAATCTGCAACTGCTCAAGGGCTGCAAAGAACACGAATACCATCATCGCGTATTCGGAGAATGTCGAAACGGTCAACGCGCCGGCAAAGCCCACGCCGTTGAGCCAGGCAAACACCACGCGGTTGATGAAGCGCGCGAGGATGGTGCCAAACACCAGCACCAGAATGGCGACGATCACATTGGGGATGTACAGCACCACGCGGTTGAACAGGTCGGCCACCATCGACAGGTTGAGCGAGTTGGCCACGGTGACAATCATGATCAGAAGGATCATCCAGTACACCAGATAGCCCAGCATGTTGCTAAAGGTCATGTTGACGCCCGCCTGCTTGATAAAGGCCTCCAGTCCGGATTTGTCGGCGACCGCATCAAAATTGATGGCCTTCAGCAGACGCTCTACGCCGGCGCGGGCGATACGCGCCAGCAACCAGCCGACGAGTAGCAACACCAGTGCAGCAAACAGTTGTGGCACGAAGCTGGCAAGCTGGTTCCACATGGTGGTGACAGAGCTGACAAAGATATCGAGCTGTTGCATGGAGGGGGCTCCGTGTAGGTTGGGTGGGAGTTAATTATAAGACAGCTTTATGGTTGGCTTTAGGGGGGTGTGACATGAATCAATCGATCTCTCCCGCAAACCCGCAACAGTATCGGTTAACCTGTGCGTCGTTTTGTTTCCGGGCGAGTGTTATGAAGCGTGGGGTGCCGTGGTTGGTTGCTGTGCTGTTGGCGGCTGCCGCAGGGGGTGTGGCCTATTGGGCGCAGCACAGGGCGGTGGATGTCAGCGCGGTTAAGGATGCGCGCAAGCCCAAATCACAGGCGGTGAAGGTGCTGCCGGTGGAGCGCCGCGATCTGCGTGTCTGGGCCGATGCCGTGGGCACGGTGTTGCCGTCCGCTGCGGTGACGGTAAAAAGCCGGGTGGAAGGGGTGTTGTCCAGCGTACATTTTCGCGAGGGCGATTGCGTGGCTGCCGGCGATCTGCTGGCCGAGATCGATCCGCGTCCATTTGCGTTGAAACTGGCCGAGGCTCAGGGGCAGTTGGTGCGCGACCAGGCCTTGCTGGACGGAGCCCGTACCGATCTTGCGCGTTACCAAACGCTATTGAGCAAGGATGCCGGATCGCGCCAGCAGGTCGATACGCAAATCGCGCTGGTGCGTCAGTACGAGGGGGCGCTGGCGATGGATCGTGCCAGCGTCGAGTCTGCGCAGTTGCAGCTTTCCTGGACACGCATTACCGCGCCAGTCTCCGGGCGCATCGGCCTGCGTCGCATCGACGCCGGTAATCTCGTCAAGGCGCAGGACGAGGCAGGCATTACCTTGATTACGCGCATGAATCCGGCGCTGGTGCAGTTTTCACTGACCGTGGCGCAGGCCTTGCAGTTGGGAGACAGGCCCGAAATCCAGGTATGGGATAGTGCGCGCACGCGGATGCTGGCCCAAAGCCGTCGGGTGATACGCGATAACCAGATCGACGCTGCCACCGGCACCTTGCGTCTGAAGGCCGAAATCAGCGGCGATGAGCTGATCGCCAACCAGTTTGTGCAGGTGCGGGTGTTGCAGGCATCGCGCCCGCAAAGCCTGGCCGTACACGCGTCCGCCATTCAACGCCAGGGCAACAAAACGCAGGTGTTCAAGGTGGATGGTTCTGGTGTGGTGCATACGGTTGCGGTGCAGACCGGGGTGACGGATGGCGACTGGATCGAGATCGCAGCCGAGCTGGCGCCGGGCGACAAGGTTGTGGTTGATGGGCTGGATCGGCTGCGTGATGGGGCCCAGGTCAAGATTGCCGAGGCCGAAGGCGGCAAGAAGCACCGCCCTAAACCGTAACGCATGAACCCTTCGCGCATCTTTATCTTGCGCCCGGTGGCGACCTCATTATTGATGGTCGCCATCTTGCTGGTGGGGCTGATTGGCTATCGGCTGCTGCCGTTGTCGGCGCTGCCGCAGGTGGATTACCCCAGCATCGAAGTGACGACGCTGTATCCTGGAGCCAGTCCGGAACTGGTGGCGGCCACGATCACGGCACCGCTGGAGCGACAGTTCGGGCAGATGCCGGGGCTGGTGGATATGGCCTCAAGCAGTGTGGCCGGGGCCACGCGCATCAGTTTGCGTTTCTCGCTGGGTTTGCCGCTGGATGTGGCCGAGCAGCAGGTTCAGGCGGCGATCAATGCCGCTGCGGGGACGCTGCCCAGGGATCTGCCGATGCCGCCCTTGTACGGCAAGGTCAACCCCGCCGATGCGCCGATCCTGACCCTGACGGTCGATTCGGACAAGCTGCCGTTGCCGCGCGTGCACGATCTGGTGGAAACCCGCGTGGCGCAAAAGATCGCGCAGATTCCGGGGGTGGGTCGGGTGGCGATTGCGGGCGGACAACGCCCGGCGATTCGTATCCAGGCTGACCCAGCCAAGCTTGCGGCGGCGGGGCTGATCTTGGCGTCGATTCGTGATGCGGTGTCGCGCTGGCATGTGAATGGCCCCAAAGGCAGTTTCGATGGTGCCTATCGCGCCAGTTCAATCGAGGTCAATGACCAGATGCACAGCGAGGTCGAGTATCGACAACTGGTGCTGGCGTATCGCAACGGCGCGCCGCTGCGCCTCTCCGATGTGGCCGAAGTGGTGAATGACGCCGAAAACAGCCGCCAGGCCGCATGGAGCGGCACTCGCTCGGCCGTCATCCTGCAGGTGCAACGCCAGCCCGGTGCCAATGTGGTGGCCGTGGCCGAGCAGGTGAAAGCCTTGCTACCGGCATTGCAGGCCAGCCTGCCCGAATCGGTGCGGGTTTCGATTCTGGCCGACCGCACCCAGAGCGTGCGCGCCTCGGTACAGGCGGTGCAGTTTGAGTTGATGCTGGCGGTGGTGTTGGTGGTGATGGTGATCTTTGTGTTCTTGCGCAACCTGCCTGCAACCATCATTCCAGGTTTGGCGGTGCCGTTGTCGCTGATTGGCACCTTTGCCGCGATGCACCTGCTGGACTTTTCGGTCAATAACCTGACGCTGATGGCACTAACCATTGCCACCGGCTTTGTGGTGGATGACGCCATCGTCATGACCGAGGCCATTGCCCGGCGCATCGAGGCGGGCGATACGCCGGTGCATGCGGCGATCAACGGCGCCCGGCAGGTGGGCTTTACCATCATCACCCTGACTTTTTCGCTGATTGCGGTGCTGATCCCGGTGCTGTTCATGCGCGAGGTGGTCGGAAGGCTGTTCCATGAGTTTGCCATCACCTTGGCGGTGGCCATTCTGATCTCGGGCGTGGTGTCGTTGACCCTGACGCCGATGCTGGCGTCGAAACTGCTACGACAGGGCGGTAAGGATGCCGAGTCGCGCTGGTTTGTCTGGCTGTCGCAAGGCTATGCGCGGGTGCTTGCCTGGGTATTGGCGCGACAGCGGCAGACGCTGGCTGTGGCGTTGCTGGCGCTTGGGTTGACGGCTTTGATGTATGCGTTTGTACCCAAAGGGTTTTTTCCAACGCAGGACACTGGCTTGATTCAGGTCATGAGCCAAACCGATGGCGCGGCCTCGTTTGCCGTGCTGCGCCAACGGCAGCAGGCATTGGTGCAATCGTTGTTGCGCGATCCGGCGGTGCAAGACATCGCCGCCAGCGTGGGCACGGAGGGGGACGCGACCCACACGGGGCGGCTGCTGATCGTGCTGAAGCCCGGATCTCAACGCGACGCGATGCCGCAGGTGCTGGCGCGGATCAAGCGACAGGGCGAGGCCATGCGGCTATGGCTGACACCGGTGCAGGATCTGACGGTGGAAACCCAGGAATCGCTGGGGCAGTTCCGCCTTGTTTTGTCCGCCAGCGAGCGGGACGAGTTGGCCGTGTGGTCGTCGCGTGTGGTCGAACGCTTGGCGGCGGTGCCGGGGCTTGCCGATGTCACCCACAACCTGGCCATCGATGGGTTGGCTGCGCGTGTGGTGATTGATCGCGATACGGCGGCGCGGCTGGGGATCTCGCTGGCAGCGGTGGAGGGAGCCTTGTTCGATGCCTTCGGCGAGCGCCGCATCACCACGCTGTATACCCAGGCCAATCAATACCGCGTGGTGCTGGAGGTGGCGGCATTACATCGCCTGACCCCGGCGGCGTTGACCCGCGTATTCGTGAGCGCCGGTAATGGCGTGCCGACGCCGCTGTCCGTCATCGCACGGGTAGAAGAGGGCGCATCGCCTTTGGCCATCCATCGCTCGGGCCAGTCGTTGGCGGCAACGGTATCGTTTAACCTGGCGCCCGGCGCTGCCGCCAACCGCGTATTGCATGAGGCAAAGCTGGCGGTGGATGCGATGGATTTTCCGGCCTCGATAACGGCGCGCTTCGAGGGTACGGCGCGCGCCTTTGAGGACTCGCTGTCCAACACCGCCTGGCTGATGCTGGCCGCGATCGTGACCCTGTATATCGTTCTGGGCGTGCTATACGAAAGCGCCATTCACCCGGTCACGATCCTATCCACCCTGCCGTCCGCCGGCATCGGCGCGCTGGCCTTGCTGTGGCTGAGCGGCAAGGGGCTGGATCTGGTGGGGGTACTGGGGCTGATTTTGTTGATGGGCATCGTCATGAAAAACGCCATCTTGATGATTGATTATGCCCTGTCCGCGCAGCGCGAGGGACTCTCGGCTCTGGACGCGATCGTGCAGGCCTGCCGTTTACGCTTCCGTCCCATTTTGATGACAACGCTGGCGGCGCTGTTGTCTGCCTTGCCGCTGCTGTTTGCCCAAGGCATGGGGGCCGAGATGCGGCAGCCGTTGGGTATTGCCATGGTCGGCGGGCTGCTGTTGTCGCAGTTGTTGACGCTGTTCACCACGCCGGTGATCTATCTGGCATTTGAATCATTGCGCAAGCGCCCGGGGGTCGCGCAGTGATAGGATACGCCGCGTTTTGTGTCTAATCTTTGATCTGAAAAGGGCTTGCTTCATGAAAATTGCAATCGCCGGAACCGGTTATGTCGGGCTTTCCATCGCTGTGCTGCTGGCTCAGCACCACGAGGTTGTGGCGCTCGATATCATTCCCGAGAAGGTGGACATGCTGAACCGACGCGTGTCGCCAATCGAAGACGCCGAAATCGAGGATTTTTTGCTGCATAAGCCGCTCAATCTGCGTGCGACGATGGATAAGCGCGAGGCCTATGAAGGCGCGCAGTTTGTGGTGATTGCTACGCCGACCGACTACGACCCGCAGACCAACTATTTCAATACGCGCTCGGTCGAGGCGGTGATCCGCGATGTAAAAGAGGTCAACCCGCACGCGGTGATGGTGATCAAATCGACCATCCCGGTGGGGTATACGGCCAAGTTTCGCGAGGAGTTCGACTGCAAGAACCTGATCTTCTCGCCCGAGTTTTTGCGCGAAGGCAGCGCCTTGTACGACAACCTGTACCCGTCGCGTATCGTCGTCGGCGAGCGCTCTCAACGCGCCGAGGCATTTGCCCAATTGCTGCAGGAAGGCGCGCTGAAGGACGATATTCCGGTGTTGTTTACAGACTCCACCGAGGCCGAGGCAATCAAGCTGTTTTCAAATACTTACCTGGCAATGCGGGTGGCCTACTTTAACGAACTGGACACCTACGCCGCCACCCACGGGCTGGATACTCGGCAGATCATCGACGGGGTCAGCCTCGACCCGCGCATCGGCAACCATTACAACAACCCGAGCTTTGGCTATGGCGGCTACTGCCTGCCCAAAGACACCAAGCAGTTGCTGGCCAACTACCGCGATGTGCCGCAAAACCTGATCCACGCCATCGTCGAATCGAACACCACGCGCAAGGATTTCATCGCCGATTCCATCATTGCCCGCCAGCCCAAGGTGGTCGGCGTGTATCGACTGGTGATGAAAAGCGGCTCGGACAACTTCCGCGCCTCCAGCATTCAGGGGGTGATGAAGCGCATCAAGGCCAAGGGTATCGAAGTAGTCATTTATGAACCGGCACTGACCGATGCCGAATTCTTTCACTCCCGCGTCATCCACGATCTGGACGAATTCAAACAGATCAGCGATGTCATCGTCGCCAACCGCATGGCCCCCAACCTTGAGGATGTGGCCAGCAAGGTTTACACGCGCGATTTGTTTGGCAAGGACTAATTCTTCAACACCGTAACCAGCGCCTCGATTACACGCGGCAGGTTGCGGGCGTTGAGAGCGGCGAGGCAGATGCGGCCGGTGGAAACGGCGTAGATGCCGTGGGTATCGCGCAGTTGTTCGACCTCTCCGGCGGTGAGCCCGGTGTAAGAGAACATGCCGCGTTGTTGATTGATGAATCCAAAGTCAAAACCGGCAGCAGCCAGACCATGGACCAAGGCATGGCGCTGGGCACGGATGCGGTCGCGCATGGTGGTCAGTTCGGCCTCCCATTGCTGGCGCAGGGTGGCGTCGTTGAGCACGGCGGTGGCCACGGCGCCGCCGTGAGTAGGCGGGTTGGAATAGTTGGTGCGGATGATGCGTTTGATCTGCGACAGTACCCGCGCGGCCTCGTCGCCGTTCTGACACAGCACGGTTAGCGCGCCGACCCGTTCGCCATAGAGCGAGAGTGATTTGGAGAACGAACTGGCGACCAGGCAGGGCAGGCCGGAATCAGCAAACAGACGCACGGCGGCGGCGTCCTGATGGATGCCGTCGGCAAAGCCTTGGTAGGCCATATCGAGGAAAGGAATCAGCCCGCGGGCGGCGCAAATCGCCACAATCTCGGCCCACTGCGCAGCATCGAGATCGGCGCCGGTGGGGTTGTGGCAGCAGGCGTGCAGCAGCACGACATCCCCGGAGGGGAGTTGATTGAGAGAGTCCCTCAGGGCATCAAAACGCACGCCGTTGCTGGCCGGGTCGAAATAGGGGTAGTCACACACCGTGAAACCCGCCATTTCGAATAAGGCACGATGGTTTTCCCAACTGGGGTCGCTGATATGGACGGTTTTGCTGCCGACCATGCGCAGTAAAAAATCGGCGCCGATGCGCAGAGCGCCGGTGCCGCCCAGGGCTTGTACGGTGACGCTGCGTGCAGCCGTGGCGCTGCCATCGCCAAACAGCAGGGCCTGTACGGCACGGTTGTAAGCGGCCGGGCCATCGATGGGCTGGTAGCCGCGTGGCGGCTGGGCGGCCAGCCGTTGTGCCTCGGCCGCCTTGACGCACTCCAGGAGTGGAATTTTGCCGTTTTCGTCGGAATAAACACCGACGCCCAGATTGACCTTGTCACTGCGGGGGTCGGCGTTGAACGCCTCGTTGAGTCCCAGGATGGGGTCGCGCGGGGCGAGGGTGATGGCGGCAAAGGGCTGGAACGCGGCGGGCGTGGACATAGCGAACGATAAATCCGGGATAATCATAAACCCGGCGAACTCAATGCGTGTGCCGGGCGCTTCATAAAACTGCAAAGATTTTAGCTGATGTCCCCCTCCCCCGATAGCACGGCGCTTGAAAACACCGTTCGTTTTTCTGGCAGCCCCTTCGTTTTGCAACAGCCGTTTCCGCCGGCGGGCGATCAACCGGCGGCGATCGAATCGCTGGTGGCCGGGTTTGAACGCGGCGACCGGTTTCAAACCTTGCTGGGCGTTACCGGTTCGGGCAAAACCTACACGATGGCCCATGTCATCGCCCGCATGGGGCGACCGGCCTTTGTGCTGGCGCCGAACAAAACGCTGGCGGCGCAGTTGTATGCCGAGTTCCGTGAGTTTTTTCCACACAACGCGGTCGAATATTTCGTCAGCTATTACGACTATTACCAGCCCGAGGCCTATGTGCCGGCGCTCGACCTGTTCATCGAAAAGGACAGTTCGATCAACGAGCACATCGAACAGATGCGCCTGTCCGCCACCAAGGCGCTGCTGGAACGCGCCGACTGCGTGATCGTGGCGACCGTGTCGGCGATCTACGGCATTGGTGACCCGGGCGAATATCACCGCATGTTGCTGCATCTGAAGCAGGGCGACCGGATGGGGCAGCGTGACATCCTCAAACGCCTGACGGCGATGCAGTACGAGCGTAACGATCTGGATTTCTCCCGGGGCGTGTTTCGCGTCAAAGGCGACACCCTCGACATCTTCCCGGCTGAAAATGCCGAAATCGCGTTGCGGGTTTCGTTGTTTGATGACGAAATCGAGTCGCTGGCGCTGTTCGACCCGCTGACCGGCCAGGTGCTGGGGCGACCGACGCGGTTTACCGTGTACCCGTCCAGCCACTTCGTCACCCCGCGCGAAACGGTGTTGCGTGCGGTCGATGCCATCAAGCTGGAACTGGCGGAGCGGCTTAACTTTTTCAACCACGAACAGAAGCTGGTCGAGGCGCAGCGCATCGAGCAGCGCACCCGTTTCGACCTGGAAATGCTGGCCGAGCTGGGCTTTTGCAAAGGCATCGAAAACTATTCGCGGCACCTGACGGGGCGTCCGCCGGGTTCGCCACCGCCGACCTTGATCGACTATCTGCCCGCCAACGCGTTGATGTTTATCGACGAATCGCATGTTGCGGTGCCACAGGTGGGCGGCATGTTCAAGGGCGACCGGGCGCGCAAGGTCAATCTGGTCGATTACGGCTTTCGCCTGCCCTCGGCCCTGGATAACCGGCCACTAACCTTTGACGAGTTCGAGACCATCATGCGGCAGACGGTGTTTGTGTCGGCCACCCCCGGTCCGTATGAAAAGGAACATCAGCAGCAGGTGGTCGAACAGGTCGTGCGGCCCACCGGTCTGGTCGATCCCGAGGTCATCATTCGTCCGGTCGCAACCCAGGTCGATGACCTGATGAGCGAGATCAACCTGCGCGTAGCCAGGAACGAACGGGTGCTGGTGACCACCCTGACCAAGCGCATGGCCGAGCAACTGACGGAATACTTCGCCGACCACGGCATCAAGGTGCGTTATCTGCACTCGGATATCGATACGGTCGAACGGGTGGAGATTCTGCGTGACCTGCGTCTGGGCGAGTTCGATGTCTTGATTGGCATTAACTTGTTACGAGAAGGCATTGATTTGCCAGAGGTTTCTTTGGTTGCTATTCTGGATGCCGACAAGGAAGGCTTTTTGCGATCCGAGCGCAGCCTGATCCAGACCATCGGTCGGGCCGCGCGGCATCTGAATGGTACGGCGCTGCTTTATGCCGACAAGATCACCGATTCGATGCGCCGCGCCATCGATGAAACCGAACGCCGCCGCGCCAAACAAATCGCATTCAACCAGGCGCACGGCATCACCCCGCGCGGTGTCGTCAAGCGCATCAAGGACATCATCGATGGCGTTTATGACGCGGGAGCTGCCAGCAAAGAGCGCAAGGTCGCACAAGAAACCGCCGCCTATGCCGCGATGGACGAGAAGGCGCTGGCCAAAGAAATAAAACGGATGGAAAAAGAGATGCAAACCGCCGCCCGAAATTTGCAGTTCGAACACGCTGCCGAGTTGCGCGACCAGCTGTTCGAGCTCAAGAAACTGCTGTTCGGGGTAGATGTGCCGGATTTGACCGACTGACGCGACGGAGCTTGTTGTGGTCAGTCGGGCAACTGCTCGCGGTTGAGCAGAAATACCATGTCTTCGCCGCCGGGCAGGTCGGGCCAGGTGAATTCCAGATGCGGGAATGCGGCCTCGAGTGCGGCGCGGTTGTGGCCGATTTCGACTGCCAGCAGGCCACCCGGATTGAGATGGCGCTTGGCATTTCCAAGGATGATGCGGGTGGCATCCAGCCCGTCATGGCCGCTGGCCAGCGCCAGTTCGGGCTCGTGGCGATATTCGTCGGGGAGGGCGGTCATTGCCTCGGCGTCGACATAGGGCGGATTGGAGACGATAAGGTCGTAGCGCTTGCCATTTAACGCCGTGAATAGATCCGATTCGATCAGGTTTACCGTGACGCCATGCAGCTCGACATTGCGTGCGGCCACCTTCAGCGCCGCCGGCGAGATGTCGACCGCGTCTATTTTGGCATCGGGCAGGGTGTGCGCCAGCAAGATCGCCAGACAACCCGAGCCGGTGCACAGGTCCAGCGCGCTTTGCACTTCAGAGGTGTCGTGCCAGGGCTGGAAGTGATCGAGGATCATGCCGGCGATGAACGAGCGCGGCACGATGACGGCGGGGGTGATCTCGAAGCGATAGCCGTGCAAAAAGGCTTCGCCGGTGAGATATGCCGCCGGCACCCGTTCGCTGGCACGGCGCTCGATGACGCTGCGCAGACGGTTGCGTTCTTCCGGCAACAGGACGCAGGGCAGAAACGGCTCCAACCGGTCGATGGGCAGGTGCAGGGTGGAAAGGATCAGATATGCCGCCTCGTCATAGGCATCGACGCTGCCGTGGCCGAAGGCGAGTTTCGCCTCGCTAAAGCGCGAGAGGGCGTAACGCAGCCAGTCCTGAACCGTGGTCAGGATTTGTGTGGTGTGATTTTCAGACAAGAAGGGCCTCCAGGGTGCCAAGATAGATATGCGCCAACTGCCCCAGCTCATCGATGCCAACCGATTCGTTAATCTTGTGGATGCTGGCATTGACCGGGCCAAACTCGACGACTTCTGCGCAGATATCGGCGATGAAGCGGCCATCCGAGGTGCCGCCGGTGGTGGAAAGCACGGGCGTGAGACCCGTGTGTGTGTGGATGGCGGTGCAGAGTGCATCCACCAGTCGTCCGCGCCCGGTAAGGAAGGGTTTGGCGCCGATCTCCCAGTCGATGGTGGTGTCCAGCCCGTGGCGGTCGAGGATTTCGCGCACCTTGGCCTGTAAGCCTTCTATCGTGCTGGCGGTAGAAAAGCGGAAGTTGAATACGATCTCGACGCTGCCGGGGATGACATTGGTGGCGCCCGTTCCGCCGTGGATGTTGGAAATCTGCCAGGTGGTGGGCGGGAAGAATTCGTTGCCTGCGTCCCAGACTGTGGTGCTCAACTCGGCGATGGCGGGGGCGGCCATATGAATGGGGTTCTTGGCCAGTTGCGGGTAGGCGATATGGCCTTGCACGCCTTTGACCGTCAGGCGTCCGTGCAGCGATCCTCTGCGGCCGTTTTTGAGGGTGTCGCCCAAGCTGTTGACGCAGGTGGGTTCGCCGACGATGCAGCAGTCGATATGTTGTCCGCGCGCTTGCAGGGTTTCGACGACGCGCACCGTGCCGTCCACTGCCGGGCCTTCTTCGTCGGAGGTGATCAGGAAGGCGATGCGTCCGGCAGGTGCCGGGTGTTTATCCAGAAAGGATTCGCAGGCGGCCATGAAGGCAGCGATCGATCCCTTCATGTCGGCCGCGCCCCTGCCATACAGGCGACCCTCGCGCTCGCTGGGCTGGAATGGCGGGCTTTGCCATTGACCGAGAGGGCCGGTGGGCACGACATCGGTATGGCCGGCAAAGCAGAGCAGGGGGCCGTGGGTGCCGTAAACGGCCCACAGGTTTTTGACTTCACCGCGATCGATGCGTTCGATGCTGAAGCCGCGTTCGGAAAGGTGGTCTGCCAGCCAATCCTGGCAGCCGGCATCGTCAGGCGTGACCGATGCGCGGGCGATCAGGCTGTGGGCGTGTTGCAGGGCGCGATCGGCGATGTTCATGCGCTTTTCTCGAAAAATGCGGCGTAATCGGCCTCGGCAAAGCCCACCAGGTAACGACCGTCACAGTCCAGCAGCGGCCGCTTGATGGTGCTTGAGTGCGCCTGCATCACCGCCAGCGCGCTCGCGGCATCGGTGACGCTGGCCTGGACGGCGGCATCGAGCTTGCGCCAGGTGGGGCCCCGGCGGTTGAGCAACGCTTCCCAGCCGTGCGCGGCCATCATCTTTTGCAGCGCGGCCAGCGGCACGCCCTGCTTTTTGTAATCGTGAAACTGGTAATCAATGCCGTGCGTCGCCAGCCAGTCGCGAGCCTTCTTGACGGTGTTGCAGTTAGGGATGCCGTACAAAATCATGGCAAACTCGGGGCAGTTAAAAACCGAAGGATTGTAACCGTGTCGTCGTTCAGAATCGGTCATGGCTTTGATGTGCACGCATTTGCGGCGGGGCGCGACTGCATCATCGGCGGGGTCAGAATAGATCATCCCGTGGGCTTGCTGGGGCATTCGGACGCGGATGTGCTGCTCCATGCCGTGTGCGATGCGCTGCTGGGGGCTGCGGCTTTGGGCGATATTGGCCGCCACTTTCCGGATTCTGATGCGCGTTACCGCGGCATCGACAGCCGTGAACTGCTGCGTCATGTCGCCGGGCTGTTGCGTGAGTGCGGCTGGCAGACGGGCAATGTGGACGCCACGATCATTGCCCAGGCGCCGAAGATGGCGCCGCACATCCTGGCCATGCGCGAACACATCGCGGCGGATCTGGGGGTGGCCGTCGATGCGGTCAATGTCAAGGCGACGACCACTGAACGGCTGGGGTTTACCGGTCGCGGCGAAGGTATCGCGGCGGAAGCCGTGTGCTTGATCCAGTCAGGAAAATAAGCCGATCGCCGCGGTCGCCAGTGCAGACAGGGTCTCTGGCGCGGTGTCATTGAGGCGTAGCAACGGGCCTTGCGCCGCTTGCGGATAGTTGTTGCCCAGCGAACGGTGATAGGCAGGGTCGTAATGTTCGGCCAGTAACAGGCTGACTAACGCATCCCAATCGCCGGCCAGCGCCAGCGATTGCCAGTGTTCGACGCGTTCACGACCGCGCAGGTCGATCAACAGGGTCAGTTGCCGGTTGAGGCTTTCCGGTTGCGCCAAAAAATGCGGATATTCGTCTTTGAGCAGGGCAATGCGCACGGCAGGATCGGCCTCCAGCCGCAGGCATTCCGAGCGGCGCATGCGTTCGATCAGCCGCCCCGGGGTGTGCAGGCAGCCAATCTTTTTGCTTTCCGATTCAACAAACACCGGACGGGCTGGATCGAAGCGCCGTAGCGCGTGCCAGATGTGGCTTTCGAACAGCTTTTGATTGGGTTGTGGCGTGTCGGGCAAAGCGCCAAGCAGCGAACCTTTGTGCGCGGCAAGGTCTTCCAGGTCTAGTACCTGCGCGCCGCTGGTATGCAGTGCATGCAAAAAACGGCTTTTGCCGCTGCCCGTTGGACCACAGACGACGACGAAGCGCAGCGTGTCAGGCAGGATTTCCAACTCGGCCATGACCTGTTTGCGGAATGCCTTGTAGCCGCCTTCCAGTTGCAACGCCTGCCAGCCGACCGCGCGCAGGATGGTAACCATGGCGCCGCTGCGATTGCCCCCGCGCCAGCAATACACCAGCGGGCGGTAGCCTTTGTCCTGCTCTAAAAAATGCGTTTCCAGATGGTGAGCGACATTGCGCGCCACCAGCGCGGCGCCGATCTTCTTGGCGGCGAAGGGGGATTCCTGTTTGTAGAGGGTGCCGACACGGGCGCGTTCGTCGTTGTTAAGCACTGGCAGGTTGATGGCACCGGGGATATGGTCCTCGGCGAACTCTGCCGGACTGCGGGCGTCGATGATTGCGTCGAAGCGGTTGATGCCCTCGACACTGACAAGGGTGTGGCTCACCGAGATGTCCTTAGCAACCGTTGCTGTTCCCGTTTCCAGTCCCGTTCCTTTTCGTCGGCTCGTTTGTCGTGTTGTTTTTTGCCTTTGGCAAGGCCGATTTCGAGCTTGATACGGCCTCGGGTGTAATGCAGGTTAAGCGGCACCAGGGCAAAGCCGGCGCGCTCGACCTTGCCGATGAGTTTGCTGATTTCAGCAGCGTGCAACAACAGTTTGCGGCTACGGGTGGGGTCGGGATGGATGTGGGTCGAGGCGGTGGGCAGTGGCGAGATGTGGCAGCCGATCAGCCACAGGGCGGCGTTGCGGATGACAACATAGGCCTCTTTGAGCTGCGCGCGCCCGGCACGGATGGCCTTGACCTCCCAGCCTTCAAGAATGATGCCAGCCTCGATGCGCTCTTCGATGAAGTAGTCGTGGGTGGCCTTGCGATTGTCGATGATGCTCATGTCGGAGTGTTTTTCTGCGGTAAAGTGCGTACCCATGATTGAGGTGCGCAAACAGGTTCTGGTGCTTTACACGCCGGCGGAAATGTTCGAACTGGTGGACAGGGTTGAGGATTATCCTCGCTTTTTGCCTTGGTGCGGGCGCACGGAGTTGCACGAGCGCAATACCGAAGTGACCGAGGCCTCGTTGTTGATTGACTACCACGGCATTCATCAGCGTTTTACCACGCGCAACCACAAGGAGGCCCCGTATCTCATGCACATTGACCTCAAGGACGGGCCGTTTCGACACATGCAGGGGCATTGGCGGTTTACGCCATTGGGCCCGGACGGCAGTCGCGTGGAGTTTGCCCTGGATTATGAATTCAGCAATGCGCTGTTCGACCGCATTCTCAGCCCGGTGTTTAGCTATATCGCCGGCAATCTGGTGGATGCATTCATTGTGCGGGCCGAGCAGGTTTATGGAGTGCGATAGTGAGTGATGCGATTGTTGTTGAGGTGGTTTATCCGCAGGCACACGAGCAAATCGTGCGCCGCGTGGTCTTGACGGAAGGCGCAACGGTGCAGGATGCGCTGGCGCAGTCGGGCCTGTTGCAGGCGTTTCCCGAGATCGAACCCGGGGGGCGCAACAAGATCGGTATCTGGAACAAGCTGGCCAAGCTCGACGCCAGGTTGCGCGATCGCGATCGCGTGGAGATTTACAGCCCTTTGATCGCCGACCCCAAAGAGGTTCGCCGTCAGCGTGCCGCCGAAGGCAAGTCGATGGGCAAGGGCGAAGGCGCCAAGGCTCAGGAGGCCGAGGCCTGAGCGATGGACTGGGCACAGATTGCCCTGGCCTGGATGGCTTACGGACTGCTGCACAGCCTGCTCGCCAGCCACGGCGTGAAAGCCTGGCTGATGCGCTGTGTGCCGCCGCTGAAACATTCTTACCGGTTGTTTTTTAATGGCATGGCACTGGTTTTGCTGCTGCCGCCGTTGTGGTTGACAGGACAGGATGTCAGCCCCGCGTTATGGCATTGGCCGCTGTGGCTATCGTGGCCGGCGCTGTTGTTGAGCGTGGCGGGCTTTGCATGGAGCCTGCGCTGGTACGACGGCATCGAGTTTTTAGGGCTGCGCCATGAGGTGCAGCCGAAGATGGTGTTGTCTCCGCTGCATCGTTATGTGCGGCATCCCTGGTACAGCCTGGGGTTGCTGCTGTTCTGGACGCGCGATCTCAATGCCGCTTGGCTGGTCGCCGGGGTTGCGGTGTCGTGCTATGTGGCGATCGGCATCTATTTTGAAGAACGCAAACTGCTGGCAGAACTGGGCGAGCCTTACCGCCGCTACCGCGCCCGAGTGCCGGCGCTGCTGCCGTGGCCGGGCCGCAGCCTGAGCGCTGCTGAAGCGCAAGCCTGGCAATAAAAAGCCGGCGATTGCCGGCTTTTTGGGTAGGGTTTCCGAAGGATTATGGCAATTCGGTGGAGGGATAGCCCTTCTGCGCAATGCCCATGGCAACATGGTCGGACACCTTCTTGGCGTGCTTGATGACGCTGGCGTTGTCGATGGCATCGGCGGCTTTCTTCATGGAATTCACCGCATCATCAGCGGTTTTCCAGTAGGCGCGGGCCTTCTTGGCGGCTTTGACATCGGCCTCTGCCTTCGCGAGGGCTGCCTTGGCTTCGTCAGACAATGCGGGCTTGGTGGCCTCGGCGCTCGGCGCGGCGGCGGGTGCGGCAGCCTGTTTGCTGGGTGCGCTAGAGCAGGCGCTGAGTGCGAGCAGGGCGGCAATAATCAGTACATTTTTGTGCATGAGGAACTCCTGGTTGGATGATCGGTGGCGTCAAATTAATGGCGGCAACGCCATGCGTCAATCATAAATCCCAGAAAAAACCGTGTTTTGGTAGATAAAAACCAGACTGCTCCGGCGTGCTGTACCAGCGACGGCGATAAATTCAGTTCAGATTTTCCGTGCGGCTGGATTTTGTGGGTTTTGGCGGCGGCAGCATATAATGTTGCTTTGCGCGAGACAGGTAATTCCATGCGTATCCTTCAAAAAGCCCTTACCTTTGACGATGTTCTGCTCGTCCCCGCCCGCTCGGATGTGTTGCCGCGTGATGTCAGTCTGGGTAGTCAGTTGACCCGCGACATCCGCCTCAATATCCCGGTGCTGTCCGCCGCCATGGACACGGTCACCGAGGCGCGCATGGCGATTGCGTTGGCGCAGGAAGGCGCGATTGGCATCGTTCACAAAAACCTGGCTTCTGCGCAGCAGGCCGCCGAGGTGGCGCGGGTGAAGCGTTACGAGGCAGGTGTAGTGAAGGAGCCGGTCACCATCGCTCCGCACATGACGGTGCGCGATGTGCTGAATCTGTCGCGTCAACACAAGTTTTCGGGCTTGCCGGTGGTGGATGACAACGGCCGCGTGGTCGGCATTGTGACCAACCGTGATCTGCGTTTCGAAGATCGTTTCGATCAGTCAGTGGCCAGCATCATGACCCCGCGCGAGCGTCTGGTGACGGTGCCCGAGGGGGCTTCCCGCGAGATGGTGATTGCGTTACTGCGCGAGCATCGTCTGGAGCGTGTGCTGGTGGTCAACAATGCCTTTGAACTGCGTGGACTGATCACGGTGAAGGATATTCTCAAGTCGAGTGAATACCCCAACGCCAGCAAGGATGAGCACGGTCGTCTGCGCGTCGGCGCGGCGGTGGGCGTGGGCGGCGACACCGAAGATCGCGTGGCGCAACTGGCTGAGGCCGGTGTGGATGTCATCGTCGTCGATACCGCGCACGGTCATTCGCAAGGCGTGCTGTCGCGCGTCCAGTGGGTTAAGAAACACTACCCGAAGATTCAGGTAATTGGCGGCAATATCGCGACTGCGGATGCGGCGCGGGCGCTGGTCGACCATGGTGCCGATGCGGTCAAGGTCGGCATTGGCCCGGGCTCGATCTGCACTACCCGCATCGTGGCAGGCGTGGGCGTGCCGCAAATTTCCGCGGTGTCCAATGTCGCCGACGCTCTGGTGGGCACCGGTGTGCCGCTGATTGCGGATGGTGGCATTCGATTCTCGGGCGATATATCCAAGGCGATCGCGGCAGGCGCGCATACCGTCATGCTGGGTGGACTGTTTGCCGGCACCGAAGAAGCGCCGGGCGAGGTCGAGTTGTTCCAGGGGCGTTCGTTCAAGTCGTATCGCGGTATGGGTTCGCTGGGTGCCATGGCCAAGGGCTCCAAGGATCGCTATTTCCAGGACAACGAGGCCAATGTCGAAAAACTGGTGCCTGAAGGCATCGAAGGCCGTGTGCCGTACAAAGGCAGCGTGCTGGCGGTGCTGCACCAATTGATGGGCGGTCTGCGTTCATCCATGGGCTACCTGGGCTGCGCCACCATCGATGACTTGCACCACAATGCCACTTTCGTCGAGATCAGCTCGGCGGGCATGAAGGAATCGCATGTCCACGATGTGCAGATCACCAAGGAAGCGCCCAACTACCATGTTTAAGGCCGCTTGAACGGAGGAGGGCGTAGCCCTCCTTTTTCATTTTTTAAACAGGCTTCAGATCAATGCACCAGAAAATTCTCATCCTCGACTTTGGCTCTCAGTACACCCAGTTGATTGCCCGCCGCGTGCGCGAGGCCAATGTGTATTGCGAACTGCACCCCTGCGATGTCAGCGAGCAGTTTGTACGCGACTTCAACCCGGCCGGGATCATCCTCTCCGGCGGCCCGGCCTCGGTCACCGAAGCCGAAACCCCGCGCGCGCCGCAGGCCGTGTTCGAGCTGGGAGTGCCGGTGCTGGGCATTTGCTACGGCATGCAGACCATGGCCACACAACTGGGTGGCAAGGTCGAAAACGCCAGCAAGCACGAATATGGCTATGCTGAGGTGCGCGCCCGTGGCCATTCGCGGCTGCTCGCCGACATCCAGGATCGCTGCGACGACGACGGCAAATGCTGGCTCGATGTGTGGATGAGCCACGGCGACAAGGTGGCTGAATTGCCCGCCGGTTTCCAGGTGATGTGCGAAAACGCCGCCACGCCCATCGCCGGCATGTTCGACGCGGCGCGCAACTTTTACGCCGTGCAGTTCCATCCCGAGGTTACCCACACGCTGCAAGGCCGTGCGATGCTGGGCCGTTTTGTGCATGACATCTGTGGCTGTGGCCAGGACTGGAACATGCCGGATTATGTCGAGGAAGCCATCGCCAAGGTGCAGGCGCAAGTCGGCAGCGACGAGGTGATCCTCGGCCTTTCGGGTGGCGTCGACTCCTCTGTCGTGGCGACCCTGCTGCATCGCGCCATCGGCACCCAGCTCACCTGTGTGTTCGTCGATACCGGTCTTTTGCGCCTCAACGAAGGCCAGATGGTCATGGACATGTTCGCCCGCAACCTGGGCGTCAAGGTGATCCATGTCGATGCTTCAGAGCGCTTCCTGGGAAAGCTTTCCGGCGTGACCGATCCGGAGAAGAAACGCAAGATCATCGGCGGCGAGTTTGTGGCCGTGTTCCAGGAAGAATCCGCCAAGCTGTCCAACGCCAAATGGCTGGCGCAAGGCACCATTTATCCGGATGTCATCGAATCTGCGGGTGCCAAGACCAAGAAGGCACACGCCATCAAGAGCCACCACAATGTCGGCGGCCTACCCGAAGACATGCACCTGAAACTGCTTGAACCCTTGCGCGAGCTGTTCAAGGACGAGGTGCGTGAACTGGGTATCGCGCTGGGCCTGCCACACGAGATGGTGTATCGCCATCCGTTCCCGGGGCCTGGGCTGGGCGTGCGCATCCTGGGCGAAATCAAGCGTGAATACGCCGACCTGCTGCGACAGGCCGACCACATCTTCATCGAAGAACTGCGCGCTGCCGGCTGGTACAACAAAACCTCACAAGCCTTTGCCGTTTTCCTGCCGGTCAAATCGGTCGGCGTCATGGGCGATGGCCGTACTTACGACTATGTCGTCGCATTGCGCGCCGTGGTGACCAGCGATTTCATGACCGCGCATTGGGCCGAATTGCCGTATTCCCTGCTCGGCAAGGTCGCCAACCGCATCGTCAACGAAATCCGCGGCATCAACCGCGTCACCTACGATGTCACCGGCAAACCGCCGGGAACAATCGAGTGGGAATAACGAACGGAGTGGAGAGGGGCGTTTTGCCCCATTGTTGTCACCGTAAGCCTGCGTCCTGATTTGGGGCAACATTTAGCCATTTTTTAAGCCAGGCCTCGGCCCGTTGCCGGGCATGCCGGGTCGCAATTTTTTCTTCCGGCGTTTGGTCGGCGCGGAAATCAAATGCACGGCGAGCCATGGGGTACACCTGGTACTCTACCGGTATACCGCGTTCCCACAGCGCATAAAAAGCCCGCCCGCCGTTGATACGGCGCAGTTCAAAATCTTGTTCGCCAATGAGGTACAAGATCGGTGTCGTGATTTGCATCACCTCCGGGGCGATGCGGAATAGCTGATCTGGTTCTGGCGCGTTGGGGTTTTGCATGTGCCCGTAATAACTGACGATGGCCGCTATATCCTTGCTGCGCTTGGCCGCCAGGCGAATGGCGTAATAAGGCCCGCGTGACAAGGCCACGATGCCTACCGGCTGTTTTCTGGCTGCGGGCAGACTCATCAGGTAATCCAGCGCTTTCTCAACATCCCCTTCGGTTTCCGGATTATGTTCGGATGGCCAGCGTTCGATCATCCGCCCGCTTTGCCATTCCGGTGCGACCACCAGAAAACCTTGTGTGGCCAGTTCGGTTATGTGACGGCGTTCGTTGTCATCCCAGCCGCGTTTGGCGTGAATGAACAGCACGGGCGGAAAGGGCCCGGACCCTGCGGGTTGAGCAATTTCAACGGGGATATCGACATCACCATTTTTGAGGGTGATTTGACGCAGGGTGACTGTTTCTGCGGCGAACACAGCAAACGCTTGCGCCCATAAAACAAGCCCAATACCCCAACCGATTGTTTTTTTCATCGTCATGCGTTTAGCTCCTGAATGCTTGTGAAGTGCGGATATCCACTGAGTCCCCAGTCCGGGATAACCATTCCAGCCGGCCCACTGGGGGAAATGGTTTGGAGCATACCTTTAAGGAATCTCTGAAAAAACCACACTCCCCTATCCAAGCCGGAAATTTCAAAAAATTTATCAAATATTCGTTTTTCTGGGTGTTTTCATCCGCTTCTGGTCTCTACATCAGCGCCATCGGCATTGCCAACGAGCACTGGTTTCCACCGACTGAATCCTTGGCGCGTGCTCTCAGCCCGCGGCATCGACCGAGGCCAATCCATGCACGCCGCCCGACTAGGCCGTGGAGATGGGCCACGCCGAGATATGGAAGCTGCACAACAACTGCAAATAGCCGCTCCGTGCCGGATGATTGGTATCATGGCGGCCATCTGGCACACTTTCGGTATCTCTCTTAATCGAGTATTTCCATGAAAATTGCACTTGCCCAATTCAACCCCGTGGTAGGGGATCTGGGGGGGAATGTCGGACGTTTGGCACTGATGGCACAGCAGGCATCTGCTGCGGGAGCCAGTCTGATGTTGACGCCGGAATTAGCGCTGTGTGGTTATCCACCCGAGGATTTGGCATTACGCCCAGATTTTTATCAACTCAACGCGGCGGCATTGAATGATCTGGCGCAACGCATCCCGCCCCAGCTGACCTTGGTGGTAGGTTATCCCGAAGCAGCGGATGATCGCCGTTACAACAGCGCGGCGGTGTTGCGAGGCGGGCAGATCGTTGCCAACTACCATAAACAAAAGCTGCCCAATTACGGGGTGTTTGACGAAAAACGCACTTTTGTCGCCGGCAGCGCGCCTTGCGTGTTCGAGCATGAAGGCCGCCGCGTGGGGGTGTTGGTCTGCGAGGATGCGTGGTCACCTGCGGCAGCAGCTCAGGCGCAAGCCGCAGGTGCCGAGTTGTTGCTGGTGTTGAATGCCTCGCCTTTTCACTCCGGTAAACAGAACGAACGCCATCCCACGCTGGCCAGCCGTTGTCGTGAAACCGGTCTGCCTGCGATTTATCTCAATATGCTGGGCGGCCAGGATGATCTGGTTATGGACGGCGCCTCGTTTGCGATGGATGCCGCCGGCAATCTGACCTTCCAGGCGCCCGCGTTCGTGGAACAACTGGCCTTGCTCGACTGGGCGGATGCCGCACCCCGGGGCGAGATCATGGCGTATCCGGATGAAATCCCGGCGATCTATCAGGCCTTGGTGCTGGGCGTGCGCGATTACATTGGCAAGAATGGCTTTCCCAGCGCCATTCTGGGGCTGTCGGGCGGCATCGATTCGGCACTGGCGCTGTGCGTGGCGGTGGATGCCCTGGGCGCAGACAGGGTGTACGCTGTGATGATGCCCAGCCAGTTCAGCGCCGACATCAGCCTGGAAGACGCCGAAAGTCTGGCGACCAACCTCGGTGTGCACTACCGGGTGTTGCCGATCAAGCATCTCAACGACACCTTTCTGGATGCACTGGCTGAAGATTTCGACGACCTGCCGTTTGATACGACCGAAGAAAACATCCAGGCCCGCATTCGTGGCGTGCTGCTGATGGCGCTGTCCAACAAGTTTGGCCACCTGGTGCTGACCACCGGCAACAAGAGCGAAATGGCGACCGGCTACGCCACCCTGTACGGCGACATGGCGGGCGGTTTGGGGGTGTTGAAGGATGTCAGCAAAACCCGGGTCTGGGCGCTGTCGCGTTACCGCAACACCCTGTCGGCGGTCATCCCAGAGCGCATCATCGTGCGTCCGCCGACGGCCGAGTTGCGGTTTGACCAGTGTGATCAGGACTCGCTGCCGCCCTACGAGATCCTCGACCAGATCATCGCGGCCTATGTCGAACAGGACCGCGCCCCTGCCGAAATCGTGGCCCTTGGGATTGATGCGGCAATGGTCGAGCATACGGTGCGTCTCATCGACCGCAATGAATACAAACGCCGTCAGGCCGCGCCCGGGATACGCATTACACCGCGCGGCTTCGGCCGTGACCGCCGCTACCCTGTTACCCATCGATACAAGGCCCCGTTCTAAAAGGAAAAGCATGAAAAAGATCGAAGCGATCATCAAGCCGTTCAAGCTCGACGAAGTGCGTGAGGCGCTGTCTGCGCTGAACATCACCGGTCTGACTGTGACCGAGCTCAAAGGCTTTGGCCGCCAGAAAGGCCATACCGAGCTCTATCGCGGCGCGGAATATGTGGTGGATTTTTTGCCCAAGGTCAAAATCGAGCTGGTGGTATCCGAGGCGATGGTCGATCAAGCGCTGGAAACCATCGTCAACGCCGCGCGTACCGGCAAGATCGGCGACGGCAAGATTTTTGTCATGCCAGTGGAACGCGTCGTCCGCATCCGTACCGGCGAGACCGACGAGGCGGCGATCTAATCCGGAAACTTCTTGCCCGGGTTGAGGATTCCGGCGGGGTCGAACTGGGCCTTGATCTGGCGCATGAGCGCCAGGGTGTCAGGAGGGATTTCGAGCGGCACGAATTGCCGTTTTTCGCTGCCGATGCCGTGTTCACCGGACAGGCTGCCGTTCATGGACAACACGGTTTCGACCAGTTCGCGGCGGCAGGCGGTAGCGCGGGTCATTTCGTCGGCATCGTCCTCATGCACCATCAGGTTGACATGCAGGTTGCCATTGCCGGCGTGCCCGAATGCCACCAGCGGTACGGCCCAGCGATGGCCCATGTGGTCGATGGCCTCGATCAGGTCGGCCAGGCGCGAGACCGGAACCACAACATCCTCGTTGATCTTGCGTGGAGCGATCTGTTTGACTGCGTGCGACAGCGACTTGCGCGCCGTCCACAGTTGCGTGATTTCGGCCTTGGAAAATCCGCTGCGGGTTTCGATCAGGTCTTCGCCGGCCAGCGCCTTGTTGAGGGCATCCAATTGCACGGCAAGGTCTGCGGCATCGCCATCGGCCTCGACCATCAGCACTGCCTGGGTACCTGCGGGCAGGTCCTGGGCATAACCGTAGGCGCGCAGGGCGTCGATCGAGCGGGCATCCATGAACTCCAGAGCGCAGGGCACCACCGGCTGGCGCATGACGCGAATCACGGCTTCGCAGGCAGCGCGCGGGCTGCGGTAACACAGGCGCAAGGTGGCGATCGCCTCGGGCGCGGGGATAAGCCTCAAGGTGGCCTCGGTGATCAGGGCCAGCGTGCCTTCCGAGCCGATCAACAGCCGGGTCAGGTCGTAACCCGTCGCATATTTGCTGGTGTGGCTGCCGCTGCGAATCTCGCGCCCATCGCCGGTGACGGCGCGCAGGCCCAGCACATGGTCGCGGGTGGCGCCATATTTGACGCAGCGGGGGCCGGCGGCATTCATCGCCAGGTTGCCGCCCAGCCGGCAATAGGCGCCAGAGCCTGGGTCGGGGGCGTAGATCAACCCATGCGGCGCGGTGATGCGGCTGATTTCGTCAGTCACGATGCCGGTCTGCACGGTCAGGGTGCGATCCTGCGGTGAAAAATCGATCACCCGCTGCATGCATTCGAAACTCACCACCAGGCTGCCGGGGGCGGGCAGGGCGCCGCCGACATTGCCCGAACCGGCGCCACGCGCCACCAGCGGTACACGGTGCTGATAGGCCCAGCGAACGATGGTGAGCACCTCGTCATGTTCGCGCGGAAAGGCCACCCCGATGGGGACGCAATGGCGCGGCGTCTCGTCGCTGGCATACAAGGCGAGGGTGCCGGAGTCGGTCAGCAGACGCCCCTCTGGCAGGGCGGTCGCCAAGGTGTCCCACTGATTCATTTATGAGCCCTTAGCCGTGCGCGACTTCGTGGACATCGGCGACCTTAAGCATGGCATCGCCATCGGCAAAACGGGCGTGCGCCGATTGCACTGCGGCGTCATAAAGCAATTCATTGAAACCGCTTGCAAACTGTTGTTCAAACTCGTTTTTCAATGCTTGCGTCAGGATCTTTTCGAGCGCAACCAGGCGCCGTGCAACGATCAGACCGGTGTCAGCATCGACCAAAAACAGGCGCATGCGGGCGCGTTCGCCCGGCGGTTCCTGTGGCTGCTGACGGTCGGCTGCGGGGATGCGCTGGGCGTTGAATGCAACATCCGACCATTCGCACACGCCGGCGATCTTGTAGAGCAAAAAGGCTGCGGGTGGTGTGCTGTATAGCGCCAATTCGACCGGCGCCGCAGCAAAGCCGCGGGCCTCGGCGCTACTGGGCGACTTCCAGAACAAGGTCAGTTCATAGGCCTCGTCCTGATACAAAAACCGCGCGCCTTCGTCGTAGCGTTGGTAATCCGCCGACCAGGGGGTGCCAACCTGGCGCGCATCGGGCTTGACCTCGGGGCGCTGAAAGCTATGCAAGCGGCTCATTGCAACGGATCTTCAGGGAGTAACGCAGTCATCATGGCGACCATTTCGGGGTCGAAATCGAAGCCAAGTTCCTGTTCAGGGTTAAGGGTAATGGCCATGCCTGCGGCCATGCGCGCCAACACCCAGGAAAATTCGGTCAACAGACCGCCGCCGTAATCGGGGAAATGTGCCTTGAGCGGCTTGGCGCGTTCGGGCGCAGTGAACAACACCAGAATGCGTTGTTCATCCTCGCCCTCGAGGATCAGCGGTTCGGCCTTGGTGGAGCTTTGGAAGCCGGCTATCTGGTGTTTTTCGTCGCGCACCGGCATGAATACCTGCATGGGCAGAATGCGCGAGGCAAATGTTTCAGGATCGATCTCGCCATTCATGGCAGAGGCAATCAGTTGTTCCAGATCGTTGCGGGGTTGTGACATCGGTATACATCCTGTGCGAGGGTCGTGAAGAATAGCAGAGCGGTTGCGGCCTTGGATGGATGCTGTGTGGAAAGCCTGGAAAATGTCTGAAAAGGGTCGGTAAAAAAGCCCCTGTCGCGGAAGACAGGGGCTTTGATTTGGTGGGCGTTGACGGGTTCGAACCGCCGACAATCTCCTTGTAAGGGAGGTGCTCTACCAACTGAGCTAAACGCCCGGGGTCGCCATTGTAATGAATGGCGACGATGTTGGGTAAGTTAGTTGATTGCGTCTTTCAGGGTTTTGCCTGCGCGGAACTTGGGGCTCTTGGAAGCCGCAATCGTGACGGCTTCGCCGGTGCGGGGATTGCGGCCCGTGCGCGCAGCGCGTTTGCCGACATAGAAGCTGCCAAAGCCAACCAGGCTCACCATGTCGCCTTTTTTCAGGGCCTTGGTGATGGCGGCCACAGCGGCATCCAGCGCACGCCTGGCGGCGGCCTTGGACAGATCGGCTTCGGTGGCGATGGATTCGATCAATTCGGACTTGTTCATGGATGCCTGCTTTCTCAGTAATAAATAAAAAATGACGCTGCCAGACAGTGCTGAGCGCGCTTTATATCACGAGGCGTGTTCTCAATACGATTTTGGGTACCACTTAATGCGTGATGGCACTGGCAGAGTCGGCTGTCGCCGCGGATTCTGCCGGGGATTTTGCCTGGGGTTCTTCTTCGGGCAGGGGTTCGGGCTGGCGCTCAAGGGTGGCCAGCAGAACCTCCTCGATCCATTTGACCGGCACGATTTCCAGACGGTTTTTTATGTTGTCTGGAATATCCGTCAGATCCTTCACATTTTCGATAGGGATCAGAACCTTTTTGATGCCGCCGCGATGCGCCGCCAGGAGTTTTTCTTTGAGTCCGCCGATGGCCAGCACCTCGCCGCGCAGGGTGATCTCGCCGGTCATGGCGACATCGCAGCGCACCGGGATGCCGGTGAATGCCGAGACAATGGCGGTGGTCAGGGCGATGCCGGCGGAAGGGCCATCTTTGGGCGTGGCGCCTTCGGGCAGGTGGATGTGCAAATCCCGCTTGTCGAAGCGCTCGGACTTGATGCCCAGGTGTTCGGCGCGGCTGCGTACCACGGTGCGCGCGGCTTCGACCGACTCTTTCATGACATCGCCAAGCTGACCCGTGCGCAGTGTGTTGCCTTTACCCGGCATCAGCGCGGCTTCGATGGTCAGCAACTCGCCGCCCACCTCGGTCCATGCCAGGCCGGTAACCTGACCGACCTGATTCTGCTTTTCGGCGATGCCAAAGCTGTAGCGGCGTACGCCGACATACTTTTCAAGATTGCGGGCGTTGACCTTGATCGGCGCATGGGCCTTGCCCAATTGCAATGCGGTGGCAACCTTGCGGCAGATCTTGGCGATTTCGCGCTCCAGACTGCGCACGCCGGCTTCACGGGTGTAATAGCGAATGACATCGCGAATGGCGGTCTCGGCCACGGCGATTTCCTCGGGTTTCAGGCCGTTGTTTTTGATCTGCTTGGGCAGCAAATATTTGCTGGCGATGTTGAGCTTTTCATCCTCGGTATAGCCAGACAGACGGATGATCTCCATACGGTCCAGTAGCGCCGGGGGGATGTTCATGCTGTTGGCGGTGGCGATAAACATGACATCGGAAAGGTCGTAATCGACCTCGACATAGTGGTCCTGGAAGGTGTGGTTTTGTTCCGGGTCAAGCACCTCAAGCAGGGCAGAGGCGGGGTCACCACGGAAGTCGAGGCCCATCTTGTCCACTTCGTCGAGCAAAAACAGCGGGTTTTTGACGCCGACCTTGGTTAGACCTTGCAGCACCTTGCCGGGCAGGGCACCGATATAGGTGCGGCGGTGGCCACGAATCTCGGCCTCGTCGCGCACGCCACCCAGGGCCATGCGCACAAACTTGCGATTGGTGGCGCGGGCGATGGACTGCCCCAGTGAGGTTTTGCCCACACCGGGCGGGCCGACCAGACACAGGATGGGGCCTTTGAGGCTATCGACACGCTGTTGCACGGCGAGATATTCGATGATGCGTTCTTTCACCTTTTCCAGGCCGTAATGGTCGGCTTCCAGTTGTTCTTCGGCCTTGGCCAGGTTTTTGCCGATCTTGGTGCGCTTTTTCCAGGGCAGGTTGGCCAGGGTGTCGAGATAGGTGCGCACCACGGCGGCTTCGGCCGACATGGGCGACATCATCTTCAGCTTTTTGAGTTCGCTGGCGGCCTTCTTCTGCGCCTCTTTGGTCATTCCGGCCTTGAGCAGACGGCCTTCCAGCTCGTCCACCTCGGCGCCGTTGTCCTCGTCACCCAGCTCTTTCTGGATGGCCTTGACCTGCTCGTTGAGGTAGTACTCGCGCTGATTCTTTTCCATCTGCCGCTTGACCTGGCCACGGATGCGCTTTTCGACCTGGAGGATGTCGATCTCGGTTTCCAGCACGCTGACCAGATGTTGCAGGCGGGCATACAAATCGGTCATTTCCAGAATGGCCTGTTTTTGCTCCAGCTTTAGCGGCAGGTGCGCGGCGATGGTGTCGGCCAGGCGTCCCGGTTCCTCGATGGCAGAAAGCGAGCTTAAAACCTCGGGCGGGATCTTTTTGTTGAGCTTGATATAGCTGTCGAACTGGGCGATCAGGCTGCGGCGCAGGGCTTCGACCTCGGCGACCTCGCTCTGGCTTTCGTCCAGCGGTGTGGCCGAGGCGTTGTAGCAGCCATTCTCATCAAAAAAATTGTCGATCTGGATGCGCTGGCTGCCTTCCACCAGCACCTTTACGGTGCCGTCGGGCAGCTTCAGCATTTGCAGGATGCTGGCAATGACGCCCGTGGTGTAAAGATCGGTCAGTTCGGGCTCGTCCTGCGAGGCCGATTTTTGCGCGGTGAGTACCATATGTCGGTCGCTGGCCATGGCCAGCTCCAGCGCGCGGATCGATCGCGGACGACCCACGAACAGGGGAATGACCATGTGCGGAAACACCACGACATCCCGAAGCGGCAAAAGAGGCAGGCTGACGGGTGCGGCAAACAATGTGGGCTGGCTCATGGAAATCCTGTGTTAAGTGCGAGTGGCAGGTTTCCGGTCAGTTGGGGCGTCTATGCGATGTTTCAAGCGGCAGCTTGCTGGTGTGTTTCGTCATAGATCATCAGCGGCTTGCCAGAATCGGTGATGACCTTTTCATCAACGACGACCTTGGCAACGCCATCGCTGTCCGGCAGCTCGAACATGGTGTCGAGCAGGGCGTGCTCCAGAATGGAGCGCAGACCACGGGCGCCAGTTTTGCGTTTGAGCGCCTGCTTGGCCACGGCGGACAGCGCCTCGTCACGGAACTCCAGCTCGACGCCTTCCATCGAGAACAGCTTGCGAAACTGTTTGGTAATGGCGTTTTTGGGCTCGGTGAGGATGGTAATCAGCGCCGCTTCATCCAGTTCTTCCAGGGTGGATATCACCGGCAGGCGACCGATCAGTTCGGGGATGATGCCGAACTTGATCAGGTCTTCCGGTTCGACCTTGCGGAAGGTGTCGGTCAGCCCCGCCTTGTCGTCCTTGGTCTTGACCGTGGCGCCAAAACCGATGCCGGATTTTTCGGTGCGGTTGCGAATCACCCGCTCCAGTCCGCTGAACGCGCCGCCGCAGATGAACAGGATGTTGGTGGTGTCTACCTGGACGTATTCCTGTCCCGGATGCTTGCGCCCGCCTTGCGGGGGAATGGCCGCCATGGTGCCTTCGATCATCTTTAGCAGGGCCTGTTGCACGCCCTCGCCAGAAACATCGCGGGTGATGGAAACATTCTCGCCTTTGCGCGAAATCTTATCGATTTCATCGATATAGACGATGCCGCGCTGCGCTTTTTCGACATCGTAATCGCATTTTTGCAGCAGCTTCTGGATGATGTTTTCGACATCCTCGCCAACATACCCGGCCTCGGTAAGGGTGGTGGCATCGGACATGACAAACGGCACATTGAGCAGCTTGGCCAGGGTTTGTGCCAGCAGGGTCTTGCCCGAGCCGGTGGGACCGATCAGCAGAATATTGCTTTTGACCAGTTCGACATCGTCGTTGTCGCCAGTGCCCTGATTGCTTTTCAGCCGCTTGTAGTGGTTGTACACCGCCACCGCCAGGGAACGCTTGGCTTGCTGTTGGCCGATGACATACTGGTCCAGCGAGCGGGCGATTTCCTGCGGGGTGGGCAGGCGATCGCCGCCCTCGCCGTCAGCGTCCTGGGTCTCGGCTTCTTCACGCACGATTTCATTGCACAGATCGACGCATTCGTTGCAGATAAACACCGACGGGCCGGCGATCAGCTTCTTGACCTCATGCTGGCTTTTGCCGCAGAAGGAACAATAAAGCAGCTTTTCCTTGTCTTTCGAGGCCATGGTATTGCCTTTGTTTGAGTAATTTAGTCAGGTAACGGATAGAGTATAAATCTGCTTGCTTCGTGTGCCTAGTGTGGTGTCTCACAAATGGCTTGAGTTATTTGCGAGGCACCACACTAGGGAACCGCTGATTAATTCGATACCGTTCGGGCTGAGCCTGTCGAAGCCTTTCTGAGGAATGCCCTGCGACAGGCTCAGGGCAAACGGATTTGTTCAGCGTTTCCCTAGTTCCCGGCCGTCGCATCCATGCGATTGAACAACACCTTGTCGGCCAGGCCGTATTTCACGGCGTCCTCGGCGCTCATGAAATTGTCGCGATCGGTGTCGCGTTCGATGGTTTCGATCGACTGTCCGGTATGCTCAGCGAGCAAGCCATTCAAGCGCGCCTTGAGGTATAGGATTTCTTTGGCGTGGATTTCAATGTCGGTGGCCTGGCCCTGAAAACCGCCCAGCGGCTGATGGATCATCACCCGCGAGTTGGGCAGGCAATAGCGTTTGCCCTTGGCGCCGGCCGACAGCAGGAAGGCGCCCATGCTGGCGGCCTGACCGATACAGAGCGTGGACACATCGGGCTTGATGAAACGCATGGTGTCATAGATGCCCATGCCCGCCGTGATCGAACCCCCCGGCGAGTTGATATACAGATAGATCTCTTTGTCGGGGTTTTCCGATTCCAGAAACAGCATCTGCGCCACCACCAGATTGGCGGTGACATCGTTGACCGGACCGACCAGAAACACCACGCGCTCCTTTAAGAGGCGCGAATAGATGTCATAGGCGCGTTCACCCCGGCCACTTTGTTCGATCACCATGGGGATGTACCCCAGGTTGGAAGGCTCCTGTGTCCAGTTCATCGAATTATTCTCCGCCCATGATGGCTTGCAGATTGGTCGGCTCGTCGGTGACCTGCGCCCGTGCCAGCACCCAGTCCACCAGCGCCTCTTCCTTGGCGATGGCTTCGACTTCCTGGCGGCGTTCGGCATTCTGCATGTACCAGTTGATGACCTCGCTGGGATCTTCGTAGCTCTTGGCGAAATCCTCGACGATCTCGCGCACACGGGTGGCATCGGCTTCGATCTTTTCGGCGTCGGCCAGGGCATTGAGCAAGAGGCCCAGGCTAATGCGGCGCTTGGCCTGGTCGGCAAACATCTCCGGGCCCATATGGATGCCCGAATCCTTCATGCCGCGCTGTTTGAGGTCGTGATGCGCCTTTTCCATCATCTCTTGCTGCTCGCGTGCGACCAGGCTTTGTGGCACATCGAAGGGGGTGATTTCCAGAAGGCCGTTCATCACCTGTTCTTTAACGCGGCTGGAGATGCGGCGCTTGCATTCGCGTGCCAGGTTGTCGGCAACATCGGCGCGCAGCTTTTCGACATTTTCCACGCCCAGGGTGGCGGCAAATGCGTCATCCAGATCGGGCAGGTGCGATTCCTGCACGGACTCGACCGTGATGTCGAACACCGCGGTTTTTCCGGCCAGATCCTTGGCGAAGTAGTCTTCCGGGAAGCTCACCTCGGCAGATTTCTGCTCGCCCGCCGTCATGCCATCGAGAGCACCTTCAAACTCGGGCAGGGTGCGGCCTTCGCCCAGCACCACCGGAAAGTCACGGCCTTCACCGCCCGGGAAGGGCCTGCCGTCGATCTTGCCGATAAAGCTGATGTGCGCGCGGTCGCCCTGCACGGCGCTGCGCTCGACGGTGTGCCAGTGCATCCGCTGCTTGCGCAGGACATCCAGCGTGCGATCGACATCGGCTGCATCGGGGGCTGCTACCTGGCGAGTCACCTTGATGGCGCCAACATCGCCCACCTTGATCTCGGGGAATACTTCGAAAGTGGCGGTAAAGCCCTGTCCTTCGGGCAGCGGGGCAAAGCTCGGGTAGCCAGCGACGGCAATCTTCTGCTCATCGATCGCGGCGAAGAAGGCGGTTTCCAAGGCTTCAGAGAGCACCTCGGCACGCACATCGTTGCCGTAATGCGCGATCACCATCTTCATCGGCACCTTGCCCGGCCTGAAACCGTCCATTTTTACGGTGCGCGCCAGCTTGGCGAAACGCTTACTGACTTCGCCCTCCAGATTGGCAGTTGCGACATTGAGGGTCAGACGGCGCTTCAGGCCATCCAGCGTTTCCAGGGCTGCGGACATTTTTTTTCCTTGTGTTTACAAACAAATAACTGGTGCGCTCGGGGAGACTCGAACTCCCACACCGTAAGGCGCTGGAACCTAAATCCAGTGCGTCTACCAATTCCGCCACGAGCGCAAGCAACATTGCGGTTGCAATCGAAGCTCGCGATTTTATCGAAACATCGCCATCTCGGGTTAGGATTTCGCCCCTTTTGCCGAAACCGACTTTCATGCCCGGAGCCGACTCCACTTTGCTGCACAGTGGCCATTACGAAAATTTTCCGGTGGCCTCGATTCTGTTGCCGCGCCGTTTGCGGCAGCCGGTTAAGGCAATTTATCGTTTTGCGCGCGGTGCGGACGATGTGGCGGACGAAGGCGATCTGATACCAGAGCAACGCATGGCCGGGCTTGCGGCCTATCGCGCCGTGCTGGATGCGATTGCGGCGGGCGAGACCCCGGCGGGATTTGCCGATCTGGCACAGGCGGTGCGAGATTTCAATCTGCCGCTGCAAGCCCTGCACGATCTGCTCGATGCGTTTACCCAGGATATCAGCCAAACCCGTTATGCCGATTTTGGCGCGGTGATGGGCTATTGCCGTCGCTCGGCAAACCCGGTCGGGCGACTGATTCTGGCGCTCTCGGGTGATGAAGATCCACGCCATCTGGCTTGGTCGGACGGCATTTGCTCGGCCTTGCAGCTCATCAACATGTTGCAGGATGTCGCGATCGACTGGCAGAAGGGCCGTTGTTATCTGCCGCAGGACGAAATGCACAGAGCGGGGGTGACCGAGGCGCAGATCGCCGAGGGTCGTGTGGATTTTCTTTGGCAGCAATTCATGCGCGCCCAGACCGAGCGAGCGCATCGCATGCTGACTGCCGGATCGCCGCTGGCGCTTAAAATAAAAGGACGATTAGGGTTGGAGTTGCGTCTGACCTGTCTTTCGGGCGAACGCATCCTGGAAAAGATTCGCGCGGGGAATGGCGATGTGTTTCGTCAGCGACCGGTGCTGACCCGGCGTGACTGGCTGGAATTGTTATGGCGGGCGGTGCGTCCCAAAAAACCGGCGCGCGCCAGCAGTTGCAACAGCGGGAGTTGTCATTGAACCTGACTGAAGCGCAACGCCAATGTCAGCTCTTGGTCGCTCAGGCAGGCTCTAGCTTTACCTTGAGTTTCAAGCTATTGCCAACGGACAAGCGCTTGGCGATGACGGCGTTTTATGCCTATTGCCGGGAACTGGACGACATCGTCGATGCCTGTCGTGAGCCGCAGATGGCACGGTTGCGGCTGGACTGGTGGCGACACGAGTTAACGCAAGTGTGCGCAGGTGGGGCAGGGCAGCATCCCGTGTCGATTGCGCTGGCGCCGGTCATTGCCCGCTTTGAATTACCGCAAGAAGAACTGGATGCGCTGATCGACGGCATGGAGATGGATCTGGATGGCGAGCGCTATCCGGACTTTCGTGCGCTGGGCCTTTATTGCCACCGGGTCGCGGGCGTGGTGGGCATGGTCACCGCGCGCATCCTGGGCTATCGCAACCCGCAAACCTTAAAGTACGCCGCGCGCATGGGGTTGGCTTTGCAGCTCATCAATATCCTGCGCGATGTCGGCGAGGATTGTCGCAACGGCCGTGTTTATCTGCCGGTCGATGAATTGGTGCGCTTTGGTGTCGCGCCCGAACAGTTGTGCCGCCCGGATGGCAGCACGGCCTTTTTGGCCTTGGCACAGTTTCAGTACGACCGGGCGCAGCGGGTGTACCGCGAGGCCCTGGCTTTGCTGCCTGCAGAAGATCGCCGCAGTCAGCGTGCCGGATTGGCCATGGGCGCGGTGTATCGCGCCCTGCTGGAAGAGATTCGTCGCGCGGGTTTTCCGGTGCGCGAGGCTCGCGTGGGTCTGCCCAGGCTGCGCAAGGCGTGGATTGTGCTGCGCACCTGGTTGCGCGGGGGTAAGGGTTGAGTCAAATCGCCGTCATCGGTGCTGGCTGGTCCGGATTGGCCGCCGCCATCGAACTGGCGGCTGCCGGACGCCAGGTGACGCTGTTCGAATCTGCGCCGCGCCCGGGAGGACGGGCCCGTAGCGTGTTGTGGCGCGGCATCGAGATCGACAACGGTCCGCATCTGCTATTAGGCGGTTGCAACGAGGCACTGCGGTTGATCGGACAGGTGGGCGCGGCAGACCGTTTGCGGCGCTTGCCGTTGCAGATTCTGACTCCAGAACTGAGCCTGCGCCTGCCGGACATGCGCCCGCCGTGGCATCTGCTAACCGGCCTGTTGCGCGCCAAGGGTATGTCTTTGGGTGAACGCATGGCGTTGGCGCGGCTGTTTCACCGGTTGAAGCAGTCCGAGTGGGCGATGCCATTCGACCCGCCTTTGCAGAAATGGTTAGAAGCCGAAGGGCAGGGCGCCCGCATGATCGCGGGGTTTTGGGAGCCTTTGACCCTGGCTGCGCTCAACCTGCCCCCCGCACAGGCATCCACGCGCGCATTGGTGGCGTTGCTGCGCGACTCATTGGGCGCAGCGCGCAACGCCAGCGATGCACTGTTTGCGCGCGGTCCGTTGGGGCAGGTTTTTCCGGAACCTGCTGTGCAATGGCTGAAAACGCAGGGACAAACCGTCATGCTCAGTACGCGCATCAAGGGCATTCATCCGGTGCTGGGCGGCTGGCATCTGGACGGCGCACCGGAGGGCGCATCGATCTTCGAACAAATAGTGCTCGCAACCCATCCGGCGCAGACCTTGCGCTTGCTGCAAGGCGCACGGCATCGTGAGTTGATGCCGCAGATCCGCCGCATCGAGGCACTGGCCTGGCGCCCCATCCATGTGTTGTGGCTGCATTTCTCCCAGCCGCTGGCGTTCGATTACCCCATGTTGGCGTTGGGCGGGGCGGGTTCGCCCTGGGCGTTTGACCGGGGCGATATCGCACCGGGTCTGGTGGCGATCTGCGCCAGCCCGGATGACACCGAAAGCGCTGCGACGCCCGACTGGTTGACGCACTTGGCCCAGGCACATAACGACGCGCGTGAGTCTGCCTGGCTTGCGCGAATGGAGCACCGGTTGGGCCGGTTACCGGCGCTGGAGGCCAGGCTGTTCATCCATGAGCGCCGTGCCACGCTGGCCTGCACCCCCAATCTGGAGCGTCTGCCCAGCCGTTGCGGCATGCCCGGCCTGTGGCTGTCCAGCGATGCCTGTCATCTGGAATACCCCTCCACGCTCGAGGCAGCGCTGGCAAGCGGCGTAGAATGCGCCCGCAGCATCATCAACAAAACTTGAAGATCAATGAATAAATCACTGGAAAATAAAGTTATTCTTATTGTTGGCGCTGGCGGTGGTGTCGGCTCCGAATGCGCTTTGGCCGCAGCCAAAGCCGGTGCAACCGTGGTGTTATGCGGTCGCAGCCTGCCGCCGCTGGAAAAGGTTTACGACGCTATCGTTGCCGCTGGCGGCCCAGAGCCGGCATTGTTTCCGATGGATCTAGCCGCCGCTGTGGACGATAACTACGAGGCGCTGGCCCAGGCGATGCGCATGCAGATGGGGCGGCTGGACGCCATTGTTTGCGCGGCCTCGGCGTTTTCGGCCTTGTCGCCACTGGCGCAGCAAACCTCGGCCGAGTGGCTGGAACAGTTTCGCGTCAACGCCGTAGCGCCTTTTCTGCTCACCCAGGCTTGCGCTGGGCTGATGCGACAACAAAACGACGCGCCGATCATCCTGCTGGGCGAACAGCATGGCCGTGACGCCAAGGCTTACTGGGGAGGCTTTGCCGTCTCGCAGGCGGCTTTGGATGCATGGTTTCGCATCCAGGCAGACGAATGGTCCAAAGAGCCCGCCTTGCGCCTGCATTTGCTTATTCCCGGCCCGATCCGCTCGCCGATGCGCAACCGCACCCACCCCGGCGAAGACCGCAACGCCTTGCCGACGCCGACAGAACTGGCGGCGGACATATTGCGTTTGCTGGGCGAAGAGGGAAGGCAGTGGCGCGGCGAACGGCTTGAGTGGCGCCCCGGGATGTTTGCACCTGTTTAGATAATCGCTTGAAGCGGACTCAGCCGCGCAGAAGTACGGTTAACGCACCGCTGCCACCATCGCAGGGGCGGGCTTGCACGAAGGCCAAAACCTCCTTGTAGCAGGTGAGCCAGTAAGCGACATGGGTTTTAAGCACCGGCAGGCGGTCTGGCGAACCCAGCCCTTTGCCGTGGATGATGCGCGTGCAGCGCACGCCACGCCGACGGCAGTCGTATAGAAACGCCACCAGCTCCAGCTTGGCCTCATTTCGCGTCAAACCGTGCAGGTCCAGTTCTGCCTGCACACTCCAGTAACCGCGTTTCAGTCGCCGCAGGGATTCGTGCGAGACGCCCGGTTGTGACCAAGCTTGCATCTCGTGGGCATCGGCATCCCAAAGCGTGGGGTCATCGAGCGATTCCAGCATCGCCTCGCGTTCGTCCAGCAGCCGCGAGCGCGGCAAAGGCGGCAGATGAGGGGAGGGTGGCGTCACCCGTCCGTGCGGTGGCAACGGGGTGACGCCGGCAACGGCGGTGCGAAACAAGCCGTCGTCAGTGGCTTTCAAGATAGCGATCAGCGTCAAGTGCCGCCATGCAACCGCTGGCCGCACTGGTCACTGCCTGTTTGTAGATCATGTCCTGCACATCGCCTGCAGCGAACACGCCGGGAATGCTGGTCTGCGTAGCAAAGCCGTTGCGCCCGCACTGGGTCACGACATAGCCGTGATCCAGATCGATCTGGCCGACGAAGATGTCGGTATTGGGTTTGTGGCCGATGGCGATAAAAATACCGGACACAGCCATGTCTTTGGTGGCGCCATCGTTGTGCTTCAGGCGCATCCCGGTGACGCCATTTTTGTCGCCCAGAACCTCATCTAGATTTTGATTCAATTCAAGGACAATTTTGCCTTCATTCACGCGATCCATGAGATGTTCGATCATGATCTTTTCAGCCTTGAAGCTGTCGCGGCGATGCACCAGCGTGACCTTGCTGGCGATGTTGGACAAATAAATGGCTTCTTCGACTGCGGTGTTACCGCCGCCAATAACGGCCACCTCCTGGCCACGATAGAAAAAGCCGTCGCAGGTGGCACAACCGGAAACGCCACGGCCCATGAAGGCCTCTTCAGACGGCAATCCCAGATAACGCGCCGATGCACCGGTGGCGATAATCAAGGCATCGCAGGTGTAGGTGCCGCCATCGCCGATCAGGGTAAAAGGTTTTTCAGTCAGTTGGGTCGTGTGAATGTGATCAAAAATGATCTCGGTGCCAAAGCGCTCAGCGTGCTTCTGGAAGCGATCCATCAGTTCGGGCCCCATGACGCCATCGACATCTGCCGGCCAGTTATCGACCTCGGTGGTGGTGGTGAGCTGGCCGCCTTGTTGCAGGCCGGTAATCATCACCGGCTGCAAATTTGCCCGAGCGGCATAGATGGCTGCGGTGTAGCCAGCAGGACCAGAACCCAAGATCAATAAACGGCTGTGCTTAACGGGTTTGTTCTCGGACATGTTCGGCTCCAAAAGGGTAGGTAATCACAATGGGAGCGGATTATGCCGTTTCAAGCCAGGATCGGACACCTTGCCAGGAGTGTGGGTTTGTCTGCTGGCTAGAATATTCAACTTTACATAATACAGCTTGTGCTTAAATTAGATTTGTGGCGCAAAAGGAAAAGCCCGCATCAGCGGGCTTTTCGGATACAGCATTTCTGCTTTATTGTAGCAACGGCTCTCACCCCGGATAACCACAATGGGGAAAATTATCACGGAAAACAAAATGATAAGCAAGCCTTTGGTTTTTGGTCTCGATATCGGTATCGCATCCGTCGGCTGGGCCGTTCTGGCGCCTGATCACATCATCAATCTTGGCGTAAGGGCTTTTGACAAAGCCGAAACGGCCAAAGAAGGCGATCCGCTCAATCTCACCCGCCGCACGGTTCGGCTAATGCGCAGAAGGTTGCGTCGGCGCGCCTGGCGCTTGCTCAAACTGGCGCGTTTACTCAAGCGTGAGGGACTGATCGACAGCCCGGATTTCTTCCACGCCCAACACCACACACCCACCTCGCCCTGGCAATTACGGGTCGCGGGGCTGGATCGGCTACTCACGCCAGAAGAATGGGCGCGGGTGATTTACCACCTGTGCAAGCACCGGGGGTTTCACTGGGTAAGCCGTGCTGAAGCCAAAAAAGCCGACGAAAACGCCAAGGACGACAGCGGGCAAGTCAAAAAAGGCTTGGCGGAAACCACACGACGCATGCACGAAAAGCGCTACCGCACAGCGGCGGAAATGGTGCTGGCGGAGTTCCCCGATGCCCAGCGCAACAAACAAGGCAACTATGACAAATCCCTTTCCCGCGCGCTGCTGGCGGAAGAGCTGGAAACCCTGTTCCAGCGCCAGCGGGCACTGGGCAACCCACACACCAACGCAGATTTTGAGACGCAGTTGCTAGATCGCAAGACGGGGCTGTTTTGGTCGCAAAAGCCTTCGCTTTCCGGCGACAACCTACTGAAAATGCTGGGCCGCTGCACATTTGAAAAGAACGAATACCGCGCACCCAAGGCCAGCTTCACGGCAGAACGCCATGTTTGGCTCACCCGGCTTAACAACCTGCGCATCGTCGTCGATGGTGCCACGCGTCCGCTCAATGAAGCCGAACGCCAGATCGTTTTACCTTTGCCTTACCAACAATCCAGCGACTTCACCCACAAACAATTACGCACGGCACTGACCAAGGCCGGTCTGTGGCACGAGCATGTCCGCTTCGCCAAGTTCCCTTACGCACAAAGTCCTGACGGCAAAGCGAAAGACCCAGAATCCGAAGTGTTGATCAAACTTCCCGCATGGCAAACCCTGCATAAGCAACTGAAAAACAAAGGTTTGGAAACAGAATGGCAGGGTATGGCGGGTGCGGCGCAATCCGGCAATTCAGACCGGCTTGACCAGATCGCCTGGGTGCTGACGGTGTACAAGGACGACACCGAAATCGATCGTGAACTGGGCAAACTCAATCTACCCGGCGGGCAAGCGATGATCGACGCCCTGGGCGAGATCAGCTTCGACAAATTCAGCAACTTGTCGCTCAAAGCCCTGCGCCAGATCGTGCCGCACATGGAAACGGGGTTGCGTTACGACGAAGCTTGCACAGCAGCGGGCTACCAGTTGTTCAAGGTTGGCGAAGGACAGGCGCGTTTTCTGCCGCCGTTCTACACCGGTCGTGACGACAAAGGCTGCATGGTGTTCAACGACAAGATGGACATTCCGCGCAACCCGGTGGTACTGCGTGCGCTGAACCAGGCGCGCAAGGTGGTCAATGCACTGATCCGCGAATATGGCTCGCCCCATGCCGTGCATATTGAAATGGCGCGGGATTTGTCGCGTCCACTGAACGAGCGCCGTGACATCGAAAAAGAGCAAAAGGAATACCGGGTACGCAACGACAAGGATCGCGCCCTGTTTACCGAACATTTCGGCCAAGCGCCCAAAGGGCAGGAATTCGAGAAATGGCGGCTGTATCGCGAGCAACAGGGTAAGTGTGCGTACTCCATTGCACCGCTGGCACTCGAACGCCTGCTGGAACCCGGCTATGTCGAAATCGACCATGCCCTGCCCTACTCGCGCAGCTTTGACGACAGCAAGAACAACAAGGTGCTGGTACTGGCCAAAGAGAACCGCGACAAAGGCAACCGCACGCCTTACGAATACCTGGGCGGCGCAGAGGAATCCGAACGCTGGCGGCTGTTCGTGGCCTATGTGGAAGGCAACAAGGCTTACCGCCTGGCCAAACGCACCCGCCTGCTGCGCAAACATTTTGACGCAGAAGACGCGCAAGGCTTCCGCGACCGCAACCTCAACGACACCCGCTACATCTGCAAGTTCTTCAAGAACTATGTCGAGCGCTACCTGAAGCTGGCCGAGGGCAGCGAGTCCAAACGCTGTGTCGTGCTTTCCGGCCAGCTCACCGCCTTTTTGCGCGCCCGCTGGGGTCTGGCCAAGGTGCGCAGCGACAGCGACCGGCACCACGCGCTGGATGCCTTTGTGGTTGCGGCATGCAGCCACGGCATGGTCAAACGGCTTTCCGACTACGCCCGGCGCAAGGAGCTGGAAACCGTGCGCGATGGCTTTGTAGACATGGAAACCGGCGAGATTGTGAACCCCGCCTTGTATCACCAGATCAAGGCCCACTTCCCCGACCCGTGGATGGGCTTCCGCCACGAACTGGAAGCGCGCCTGTTTACCGATGACCCGGCTCAACTGCGCGCCGCCGTGGAAAATCTGGGCACCTACTCAGAAGCCGATTTGAACGCACTCAAACCCTTGTTCGTCTCGCGCGCACCACAACGACGCAACGGCGGCGCAGCGCACAAGGACACCATCTACGCCCAACCGCAATGGCTTAAAGCGCAAGGTGGCGTCACCCAGAAAGTGCCGCTGACCAGTCTGACCCTGAAAGACCTGGATAACCTGATCGACCCGCACCGCAACGAAAAACTCTATGCCGCCATTCGCACCCGGCTGGAGACCCACGGCGGCAAAGGCGACAAAGCCTTTCCCGCCAGCAATCCGCTACGCAAACCCGATAAAGCAGGCAACCCCACCGGCCCCATCGTGCGCACCGTCACCCTGGTCATTGACAAGCTTTCCGGCATCCCCGTGCGCGGCGGCATTGCCAAAAACGACACCATGCTGCGCGTGGATGTGTTCACCAAGGCCGGCAAATTCCACCTGGTGCCGGTATATGTGCACCACAAGGTAAAGGGGCTGCCGGATCGGGCGATTGTGAAAGGCAAAGACGAAGCGGAATGGACGCTGATTGACGACAGCTTTGCATTCTGTTTCTCGTTGCATGCCAATGATTTTGTGCGGGTGACGCAAAAGGGCAAGCCCCCCATCGTTGGCTATTACTCCAGTTGTCACCGAGGAACAGGGAACATCAATCTTTGGGCGCATGACCGCAACCAACAGGTCGGCAAGGGCGGGGCCATCGAAGGAATTGGCGTAAAAACCGCCCTTTCCATCGAAAAATTCCATGTCGATGTCCTCGGCAACTGCTATCCCGCGCCGCCGGAGAAGCGCTGTGAGCTGGCGTAGCGTGATGATCTCGCGCCCGGCCAAGCTGCGGCGCGAGCACTATTCGCTGGCCATCGAGCAGGACGACACCGCCTTCGTACCGTTCGAGGATATTGCCGTCATCGTCCTCAACCATCGTGAAATCGTCCTGACCCACCCGGTGCTCTCGGCCTGCGCGGAATACGGCATCAGCCTGTTTGCCACGGGCGACAATCACCAGCCCAGCGGCGTATTCCTGCCCTTTCTGCAACACACCCGCAGCACGCGCCTGTGGCGGCTGCAACGCGACGCGGCCAAGCCACTGGTCAAGCAAACCTGGGCGGCCATCATCCGCCGCAAAATCGCCAACCAGGCCATTTGTCTGCGTTTATGCGGGCGCGACGGCACGGAACCCATGGAATCCCTCGCCCGCCGCGTGCGTTCCGGCGACCCGGACCGGCTGGAAGCGCAAGCCGCCGCGCTGTACTTCAGCCGCCTGTTTGATGCCCACTTCACGCGCAACCAGCCGCGCTGGGGCAATGCCGCCCTGGATTACGGTTACGCCGTTTTGCGCGGTGCCATTGCGCGCGGCCTGGTGGCGCACGGCTTGCACCCCAGCGTTGGACTGTTTCACGACAGCGAGCAAAACGCCTTCAACCTGGCCGATGACCTGATCGAACCGTTCCGCCCATTGGTGGATTTGCATGTCATCCGTCATCACCCCAAAACAGAAATAGACGATCTAACCCCGCCCGACAAAGCGGCACTGGTAGCCTTGCTGAATGTGGATGTCGGCATGCCGCGCGGCGTGATGTCAGTCTTGTCGGCCATTGAACACAGCGTGGAAAGCTTGGTGCGGGTACTGGAATCCACCGATGAAAGCGCGCTGGAACTGCCCACCCTGATGGGCCTGACCGCCCACCGTTCAGACGGTTAGCCATGGGTACGGAGACACGACGCCACATGCGCCTGCTCGTGTTCTTTGACCTTCCTGTGGTTTCCCGCGCAGACCGGCGTGCCTACACCGTCTTCCGCCGGTTTTTGATCAACGACGGCTACGACATGATCCAGTTCTCCGTCTATGGCCGCATCCTCAACGGCTTGGACGCCGAAGCCAAACACTTCAAACGCCTGGTGGACAACCTGCCGCCGACAGGTTCGGTGCGCTGCCTGAGCGTGACGGAAAAACAATTCGCCAGCATGAAACTATTGGTCGGCCTGCCGCTTTTTCAGGAAAAAAGCGTTCGTGCCACGCAAATGCTGCTGTTCTGAACCCTGGAATTTGCAAAAAAATTTCCCACCCAGCGATGCCGGGCGGGGAATTGGGGGTGGGGTATTGTAGCTATCCGGGGTGAGAGAGGGAGCTACAACCAAGCTCGATGTCCATGACATCCAGCCGCCATTGTAGCTATCCGGGGTGAGAGAGGGAGCTACAACCATCGTGTGCGCCGGGTGCGGACGGGTAATATTGTAGCTATCCGGGGTGAGAGAGGGAGCTACAACTCGCCTGGGCCATCGGCCTGTCGGCCTGTAATTGTAGCTATCCGGGGTGAGAGAGGGAGCTACAACAAAACCTGAAAACACTGCATGACGGACGGAATTGTAGCTATCCGGGGTGAGAGAGGGAGCTACAACCCGGCGTCTGGTAAGTGTCGCGCAGGGTTTATTGTAGCTATCCGGGGTGAGAGAGGGAGCTACAACATATAAATACCTCGACTGAAGTCGGTATGTATTGTAGCTATCCGGGGTGAGAGAGGGAGCTACAACGTGGTTGCCGATGTCCAAAACACAACGAGGATTGTAGCTATCCGGGGTGAGAGAGGGAGCTACAACTGACGGCAATCGTCCATTCGCCGACCGCGGATTGTAGCTATCCGGGGTGAGAGAGGGAGCTACAACCAAGACCTTCCGCGTTGTTTCGGTGGTGAAATTGTAGCTATCCGGGGTGAGAGAGGGAGCTACAACCCCCAGTCGCGGCGGGCGTCATGCTCTATTATTGTAGCTATCCGGGGTGAGAGAGGGAGCTACAACAAGGTCATGCCAGACACGCCTGCGCGATCCATTGTAGCTATCCGGGGTGAGAGAGGGAGCTACAACAAGATCAGCCAGCCGACGAGCACGCTCAAGATTGTAGCTATCCGGGGTGAGAGAGGGAGCTACAACCCGCGACGATGCTGGCCTTGTCGGAGCGGGATTGTAGCTATCCGGGGTGAGAGAGGGAGCTACAACCAGCCGAACATCGCGCCCATGCCGGAGGGCATTGTAGCTATCCGGGGTGAGAGAGGGAGCTACAACTGCTCAAATCGGCCACCGTCTACTACTACGATTGTAGCTATCCGGGGTGAGAGAGGGAGCTACAACAGCTTCGGGAACACATCCGCCAGTTGCACCATTGTAGCTATCCGGGGTGAGAGAGGGAGCTACAACGGTGTCGATGACAGGAGGTGCGCCAGGTATATTGTAGCTATCCGGGGTGAGAGAGGGAGCTACAACGTCCACCCGGAACGGCTGGTTAAAGGGGGCATTGTAGCTATCCGGGGTGAGAGAGGGAGCTACAACATCGTAGATTGATCTAAGGTGGTCGGTTGTATTGTAGCTATCCGGGGTGAGAGAGGGAGCTACAACCGGCGGGGATGAAGTGTTTTATGCGCTGTTATTGTAGCTATCCGGGGTGAGAGAGGGAGCTACAACGTTCAAACCTTCTGCGTCTTGGTTGTAGGGATTGTAGCTATCCGGGGTGAGAGAGGGAGCTACAACGACAAAATCACCCGGAGACTGCGCCCATGAATTGTAGCTATCCGGGGTGAGAGAGGGGTCTGTAACCCGGCGAGGCGGGTTCAACCAGCGCGTTGACCGCCTCCGCCAGGTTCTGGAAAACGCGCGTGCCATCGGGAAGTCCGCCTTTGTCCAAGGTGCGTTCGCCTTTGCCGGTGCGCACCAGAAACGGCGTGCAGCCGACTAGGATTCCGGCTTGCAGGTCTCGCAGCGAGTCGCCAATGGTGGGTACGCCGTGCAGATTTACGCGCAGGCGTTGTTCGATTTCCTGAAACAGCCCCGGCTTGGGTTTGCGGCAATGGCAACCTGCATCGGCAGCATGGGGGCAAAAAAACACGGCCTCGATGCGACCGCCGGCTTGTTGCACGGTGCGGTGCATCTTGGCGTGGATGGCGTTCAGGGTGGCCATATCGAACAGGCCGCGACCAATGCCGGATTGGTTGCTGGCTACGACGACGCGATAACCGGCCTGATTGAGACGCGCAATGGCCTCGGGGCTGCCGGCGATGGGCTGCCACTCGTCCGGGCTTTTGATGTAGTGGTCGGAGTCGTGATTGATGACGCCGTCGCGGTCAAGAATGATGAGTTTCATCTGTGCGTCAGGCCCAAATCAGGCCATCTCCCCGATGTCGGCGACCGAGTTCATCTGCCGCGCCAGGGCCGCCAGCAATGCCAGACGGTTGTTGCGCACAGCAAGATCATCCGCCATGACCATGACGCCGTCGAAGAATGCGTCCACCGGTGTCTTGAAGCCAGCCAGCGCCTTGAGTGCGCCGGTGTAGTCGCCATGGGCGCGGGCCGATTCGACGGTGGGCGCAATCACATTCAAGGCGGCGAACAGGTCGCGTTCGGCTGCTTCACTGAAACGCCCGGCGTCGATTTGAACGGCATCAATCACCTCGGTTTTGCGCAGGATATTGCGGATGCGCTTGTTGGCCGCAGCCAGGGCGGTCGCCTCGGGCATTTGGCGGAATGCGGCCAGGGCTTCGAGGCGCGCGGGAATCTGGTCGATGCGCTCGGGATGCTGGCTAACCACGGCTTCGACGGCATCCTGAGCGTGACCTTGATCCTTGAGATATCCCCGCAGACGATCGAATAAAAACGGGCGGAGGTCACTGGCCACGCTGGCAGCAATCTGTCCGTCGGCAAAACCGGCGCGCGCCCATTCCAGCAGGTCGTTCAGCGCCAGCGGCAGTTGTCGTTCCAACAGCATGCGCAGGACGCCCAGTGCGGCGCGGCGCAGGGCAAACGGATCTTTGTCACCCGTCGGGATCAGGCCGATACCGAAGATGCCGGTCAGCGTGTCCAGCCGGTCGGCCAGCGCCAAAGACAGTGCAACGCCCTCCTCTGCCAGCGCGTCGCCGGCAAAGCGCGGCCGGTAATGGCTGGCAATGGCGTCAGAAACAGCAACGGGTTCCTGGTCGTGCTGGGCGTAATAGCGGCCCATCACGCCTTGCAGTTCGGGGAACTCGCCTACCATTTCGCTGGCCAGATCGGCTTTGGCAAGCAGTGCGGCGCGCTCGGCCTGTTCGCGACTGACCCCCAGTGCCGCGGCGATCTGTCCGGCCAGTTTGACCAGCCGGCGCACGCGGTCGCCCTGGCTGCCGAGTTTGTTGTGGTACACCACACTGTCAAGGCGCGCGACCCGCGAGGCCAACGGCTGCTTGCGGTCCTGATCGAAAAAGAAACGCGCATCAGCCAGTCGCGGACGCACGACGCGCTGATTGCCTTCGATGATGTTGGTCGCGTCACTCACCGCCATGTTGGAGACGATGAGGAAGCGGTTGGTAAGCCGCCCCTCGGCATCCAAGAGGGGGAAGTACTTTTGGTTGAGCTGCATGGTCAGGATCAGGCATTCCTGCGGCACCGCCAAGAATTCGGGATCGAACTGGCCGACATAAACCACCGGCCATTCAACCAGCGCGGTGACCTCGTCGAGCAGCCCGCTGTCCTCGTTGAGTTGCGCCCCCAGCGCTTTCGTCGCGCTTAGCAAGGCCGCTTGAATAGCAGACTTACGCTTTTCAAAACAAGCCACTACGCCGCCTTGTTCGCGTAATGTCTGCTCATAAAGCGCGGCATTGGGAATGCGGATTTCGCCTTGCGAGAGGAAGCGGTGGCCACGGCTGATGCTGCCGCTTTGCAGCCCCAACACGCTGCCGGGAATGACCTCGGCACCATGCATCAAAATCAGGCCATGCACCGGGCGTACAAACTGATGGTCGCTATCACCCCAGCGCATCATCTTGGCGATGGGGAGTTTTTTCAGCGCGTCGGCAACGATGCCGGGCAACACGGCCGAAAGTTGCGCGCCTTTGACTGTGGCACGGTAGAACAGGGTCTCGGCCCGGCCGTCGATGCGGCGCTCGCAGCGCGGCAACTCGGAAGCGGCAATCCCGCGCCCTTCCATCTTTTTCAGCAAGGCGGGCGTCGGTTGACCCGCAGCATCGAGCGCGACCGCAACCGGCATCAGCTTTTCTTCCACCTCGCGGTCCGGCGCTTGCGCCAGAACGCCCGGCAAGGTCATCGCCAGGCGCCGGGGCGTGGCATACCAGCGCGCGCCCTCCTCTGCAGCAAGCCCCAGTTTGCGAAGCTCGCCCTCTACGCCTGAAAGAAAGGTCTCTCCTAAACGCGCCAATGACTTGGGCGGCAATTCTTCCGTCAACAATTCAATCAACAAGGTCGAGGACATTTCAGCGGTCTCCCTTCAGCATGGGGAAGCCCAGGGCCTCGCGACTGTGGTAATAGGCTTGCGCCACGCGCCGCGCCAGCCCCCGCACACGACCGATGTAAGCCGCGCGCTCGGTGACCGAGATGGCGCCCCGGGCATCGAGCAGATTGAAGCTGTGCGAGCACTTCATCACCATCTCGTATGCGGGCAACGCCAGCTCGGCATCCATCAGGCGGTTGGCTTCACGCTCGTAGTCGTTGAATTGCCGGAACAGCCAGTCGGCGTTGCAGTGTTCGAAGTTGTATTTGGACTGCTCCACCTCGTTCTGGTGAAACACGGCGCCATAGCTGACGCCCGGCGCGTATTCCAGGTCGTAAACATTTTCAACGCCTTGCAAATACATGGCCAAGCGTTCCAAACCGTAAGTAATCTCGCCCAGCACCGGTTTGCAGTCAAGCCCGCCGACCTGCTGGAAATAGGTGAACTGGGTCACCTCCATGCCATTCAGCCAGACCTCCCAGCCCAAACCCCATGCGCCCAGCGTGGGAGATTCCCAGTCATCCTCGACAAAACGAATGTCGTGTTCCTCGGGTTTGATGCCCAACGCACGCAGGCTGTCGAGATACAACTCCTGAATATTGGAGGGCGACGGCTTTAACACCACCTGAAACTGGTAGTAATGCTGCAAGCGGTTGGGGTTTTCGCCGTAGCGGCCATCCTTGGGGCGACGCGAAGGCTGCACATAGGCAGCCCTCCACGGCTCGGGACCGAGCGAGCGCAAAAAGGTGGCGGTATGAAAGGTACCGGCGCCGACCTCCTGATCGTAAGGCTGGAGGATGACGCAGCCGCGATCGCCCCAAAAGCGCTGAAGATTAAGAATGATGTCCTGAAAGGATGGCATGGGAACGGTCTGTCGCAATCTACAAGGGCGCGGATTTTACCTGCGTCTCGCAACATATGGACATATTCAGACATCTGTGGCCAAATTCGCGCCCATGCTGGCACACCCGATCCCTCACTCGCTTCTGCGCACGACGCTGCTGTCTCTGCTGAGTGGTCTCTTGCTGGCAAGCACTCCGGCAGTCGCATCCCCCGAGGCCGAAAACGCGCAAGAACTGGATCAGCTGATTCAAATGTTGCAGGCAGAGCGCGCCTATGCCTCTCCTGAAGCCATCCCCGAAGGCATAGGCAGCGCGCTCATCCAGCGATCGAAGTCGCTCACCTACGCCTTAAGCCTGATTGGCAGCCCTTATCGCCGGGGTGGCTCCGAGCCTGCCAAAGGCATTGATTGCAGCGGCTTTGTGCGCCATGTCTATCGCCAATCCGACGGTATCGATCTGCCCCACAACGCTTCGCAGATGAGCCATCAGGGCATCACCGTGGCACGCGATGCATTGGAACCGGGCGATCTGGTCTTTTTTAACACCTTGCGCAAGCCCTTTTCCCATGTGGGGATCTATCTTGGCGAAGGCAAGTTTGTGCATGCCTCCAGCAGCCGTAGCCGCAAGGTCATGGTCTCCTATCTCGACGAAAATTACTGGAAAACACGCTTTAACGGCGCGCGCCGCATTTTGGATCGTTTGCGCTAAAGCTCATCGCGCATTGATTTAATGTTGACAATGATTATCAGTTCCATATAATGGCGCGTCATTTCTGGAATCGCCATGCACAGCACCCTCCCTTCTGCACCCGGTGCAGCCTTGGACAGCCACGAAAATCTGGCCGACATCACCCATCTGGATAACCTTCCGCCCGGGCTTGCCGCCACGGTTTGCCATCTGCATGGCAGCATCGAATTAACGGCTCGCCTGCGCGCATTGGGCATCAAACCCGGACGCCGGGTACAGGTGATTCGCAGGGCGCCACTGTCGGGGCCGTTGCAGGTGCGTGCCGGGCAAACCGACATCATTCTGCGTCGCCATGAGGCCGCAGGCATTCATGTCAACCCCCTGATCTAAGCCGCCGAGTCGAAATGTCCAAGGCTCGTGTCGCCCTTGTGGGCATGCCCAATACGGGCAAATCCACCCTGTTTAATCGCCTGTCTGGCGCCAGCGCGCGTGTTGGCAACTGGCCCGGGTTGACCGTAGAGCTGGAATCGGCCCGGCTGCTGCTGGGCGCGCGCATGGTCGAACTCATCGATCTGCCGGGGATGCACAACCTGCACGGCTTTTCAGAGGACGAACAGGTCGCCCGGCACTTCCTCGAAAACCAGCCGCTCAACGCCCTGATCGTGGTGCTCAACGCCACCCAGATCGAGCGGCAACTGGGTCTGGCGCTGCAACTCAAACGATTGGGCCTGCCACTGATCCTGGTGTTGAACATGGCTGACGAGGCCGCGCGGCGTGAGGTGTTTATCGATCGCGATGCACTGGAACAGACCCTGGGCCAGCCCGTTTGTCTGGTCAGCGCCAAGTATGGCCACGGCACACCGGCGGTGCTGGCGGCGTTGGAGTCGGTATTAAAGGCTCGGCCCGATGCGGCAGAGGCAGATCGCGGCGAGTTTGGCGAGGATGACCGCATCGAGCGCGAGGCGAGTGCCCTCCTCGCCCGCGTGGTGCGCAGTCCGGACATGGCGGGCTCGACACTCACCGACCGCGCCGATCGCTGGCTGTTGCACCCGACATTAGGTTTGCTGGCCTTCTTTTTGATTTTGCTTGGATTGTTCCAGATCGTTTATGGGCTGGGCGCGCCCTTGCAGGATATTCTGGCCGAATGGCTGGAGACCGCCAAAGGCAGCTTTCTGGCACCGGCATTGACCCGTTTGCCGGACTGGGCCAGAAGTTTCTTGCTGGACGGCCTGTATGACGGCGTCGGCACGGTCATCACCTTTTTGCCCATCATCCTGGTGTTTTATATGGTGATGAGCGCGGTGGAAGACACCGGCTACCTCGCCCGCGCCGCGTTTTTGATGGATGCCTTGATGTCACGCATGGGGCTCGATGGGCGCGCATTTGTCATGCAGGTTTTGGGCTTTGGCTGCAATGTTCCGGCGGTGATGGGCACCCGCGTGTTGCGCAACCCGCTGCAACGCCGCCTGGCCATGCTCATCATCCCGTTCTCGCTGTGTTCGGCGCGCTTGCAGGTATTCCTGTTTTTCACGACCGCCATGTTCTCGCCACAGGCGGCGCCCTGGGTGTTGTTTTCGTTGTATCTGCTGTCGTTCGTCATCGCCTTTGCGTCGGCCTGGATCTGGCGGGGCACGGTGGGTGAGCAAGAGCCGCTGGTAATGGAGATGCCGCCGTATCGCATCCCGACCCTGCGCTATCTGAGTTTGCAGGCGATGCGTGAGGCCGGACAGTTTTTGCGCGGCGCGGGCGGTTTCATCATCGCAGGCGTTGCCATCATCTGGTTGCTCACCCATCTGCCGTGGGGCGTGGCACCCGCCAGTAGCGATTCCTGGGCAGGCCAGCTTGCCATCCTGGCTACGCCCATCTTTGAACCCTTGGGTATCGACGCCCTGCTTTCGATCGCTTTGATGTTTGGCTTTGTCGCCAAAGAGGTCGTGATCGGCGCACTGGCCGTCATTTATGGCGCCGGCCCGACCGAACTGACCGGCGTTCTGGCACGCAGCATGGGTTGGCAAGAGGCCTATAGCTTCATGCTGTTTACCCTGCTTTACACCCCTTGCGTGGCCACACTGGCCGCCATCCGCAAAGAAGCGCGCAGCCTGCGTTTTACCCTGGCCTCTACCGCCTGGTCACTGGGCATCGGCTGGCTTGTGGCCTTCGCCTTCTATCAACTGGCTAAGTGAAATCAGCTCCAGCGCATTGCCGTCGGGATCGCGTACGAACAGCGCCGCGCGACCTGAACGGCTGAGGGTATAAGCCATGCCCGCCGCGTCCAGTTGCTGGCGCAGGGCGGTGAAGTCAGCCACCCCCAGTGCGACATGACGATCGCGGCCGCCGTGTTCGGGGCGACCGGCAACAGGGTCAGGATTCGGCAACGCCAGCAGGTGAATCTGCCCCTGCCCCACCCGATACCACACGCCGGCAAAGCCCAGGTCAGGGCGTTCTGGCATGGGTGCAAGCCCCAGCAGCCCCTCGTAAAAATCCCGCGCCCGATCGAGGTCCGATACCAATAAAGATGCGTGCAGCAGTTCAGTGATGACCATGTTTCAGACTCATGAGGGTTGCCAACAAAATCAGCCCGGCGCCCAGCCACTCTTGCAGATCGACGGCCTCGCCGGCCCACCACCAGCCGGTCAGCGCCACCACCGGCAGTTCGATCAGCAGGATGACAATGGCGCGGTTGGCCGCCATGCGGGCCAAGCCAAATTGCACGGACAGGGTGGCCAGAATCAACAGCGCCGAGATACCGGAAAGCATCCACCAGGTTTGCCCCACGGACAGCGCCATCAGTGTGTCGGCATTGAACGCCGACATGCTGGGCGGCAACGATACCACCGCGACACCGGCATACACCCACACCCCGCGTACGCCGTCGGGGATGTCACGCACCCGGCGGCTCAACACATTCGACAGCGCAAAGCCGATGCCCGACCCCAATCCCAGCCATTCTCCATAATTGGCTGGCAACGGCAGACCACCGCGATACAACATGACCAACGCCCCGGCCAAGGCCAGCGCCAGTATCCAGACCCCGCGCCGCGAAGGGCGTTCGCCCAAAAACCACCAGGCAAAAAACAGCGTCCATAGGGGCGCGAGATAAAACAGCAGCATCACCCGCAGCACCTCGCCGTCGATCACCGCCAGCACATAGGACAGATTGGTCCAGCCCACCACCAACGCCAACCCGACCAGTCGCCGCCAGGCGGGCAGCCAGCGGGCCAACGGCCGGCGGTAAAGCCAGAGCAGAAACGGCAGCCCCAGCAGGTAGGTCAGCAACGAAGCCAGCGCGCCAGACAGTCCGGCGCTTTCGAGCAAGCGGTAGGGAAACCACACCGCGCCCCAGGTCGTGGCGACGAATATCAGGCTAAAGGCAGGGAGGAGTATCAGGCTCAAGGAACAAGGCAAGGTTAAAGGCGGCGGGCGCTATAATCGCAGCCCATCGCTTTCATTACCAGTTTTGTCGTGAATCCTCGACTCGAACAACTACAGCCCTATCCGTTTCAAAAACTGCGCGCCCTGTTTTCTGGCGTTCAGCCTGCTGGCAAGGCGGCGATCAACCTGTCGATCGGCGAGCCCAAGCACGCTACGCCCGCGTTTATTCGAGAGGCCTTGGTGGCCCATCTTGATGGGCTGTCCAACTACCCGCTCACGGCGGGTAACGACGCCTTGCGCGATGCCATCGCCGCCTGGTGCCAACGGCGCTATGGCGTCGCGCTGGATGCCGCCAGCCAGATTCTGCCGGTCAACGGCAGCCGCGAGGCGCTGTTCGCATTCGCGCAGGCAGTGGTCAACCCCAAAAAACATGTCAAGCGGGTGGTGTCGCCCAATCCGTTTTATCAAATCTATGAAGGCGCGGCCTTGTTGGCAGGCGCTGTGCCCTACTTTTTGAACACCCTGCCGGAAGACGGTTTCCGTCTGCCGCTGGAAACGGTGCCCGAGGAGGTTTGGGCGGACACCCATCTGATCTTCGTTTGCTCGCCCGGCAACCCCACCGGCAAGGTGCTCAAGCTTGATGACTGGCGTGCGCTCTTTGATTTGTCCGACCGCCACGGCTTTGTCATCGCCTCGGACGAGTGTTATTCGGAAATCTATTTCGACACCCCGCCCTTGGGCGCGTTATCCGCCGCACAGCAGTTGGGCCGTGGGTTTGAGCGCCTGGTGGTGTTCAACTCCTTGTCCAAGCGATCGAATGTGCCGGGCTTGCGCTCGGGCTTTGTCGCGGGCGATGCAGCCATCCTCAAGGATTTTCTGCTTTATCGCACCTATCACGGCTGTGCCATGAGCCCGCCGGCGCAGGCGGCATCAAGGGTGGCATGGCGCGACGAGGCGCATGTCGAGGACAACCGCCGTCAATACCGCGAAAAGTTTGCGGCGGTCATGCCCATGCTCAAAGGGGTGCTGGATTTCACCGCGCCCGATGCCTCGTTCTACCTGTGGGCTCGCGTGCCCGGCGGCAACGATGCTGCATTCGTGCGCGACCTGTATGCGGCAGAAAATGTCACGCTGCTGCCCGGCAGTTATCTTGCGCGTGAGGCAAACGGTGTCAATCCTGGCGCCGGGTTTGTACGCATCGCGCTGGTCGAACCGTTAGAGGCTTGTATCGAGGCCGCGAAACGAATTCAAAACTTCACTCAAAACCGTTGACTCAAAAGGAAAAAACATGCAAGAACTGCAAACCATCATCGAAGAAGCCTTCGAGCGCCGTGCCGACATTACGCCGCGCAACGCCGAGCCCAAGGTCAAGGATGCCGTGTCGTCCGTGCTGGACATGCTCGACTGCGGCCAACTCCGCGTGGCCGAGCGCGGCGAGGGGCAAAACTGGATCACCCACCAGTGGATCAAAAAGGCCGTTCTGCTGTCTTTCCGGCTGGAGGACAACAGTTTCATCAAGGGCGGTTTCACCAATTACTACGACAAGGTGCCTTCCAAGTTCGCCGACTACAACAGCCGCGACTTCCGCGAAGGCGGCTTCCGCGTGGTGCCGCCGGCGGCTGCGCGCCGCGGCTCTTTCATCGCCAAAAATGTGGTGCTGATGCCGTCCTATGTGAACATCGGCGCCTATGTGGATGAAGGCACGATGGTGGACACCTGGGCGACTGTCGGCTCCTGCGCGCAGATCGGCAAGAATGTGCACCTCTCCGGTGGCGTTGGCATTGGCGGCGTGCTGGAACCGGTACAGGCCGGCCCCACCATCATTGGCGACAACTGCTTCGTCGGCGCCCGTTCCGAGGTCGTCGAAGGCGTGGTGGTTGAAGACGGCTGCGTGATCTCGATGGGCGTTTATATCGGCCAATCCACCCGCATCTACGACCGCGAAACCGGCGAGATTCATTACGGCCGTGTGCCGGCAGGCAGCGTGGTGGTCAGCGGCAACCTGCCCTCCTCCGACGGAAAATACAGCCTGTATTGCGCCGTCATCGTCAAAAAGGTCGATGCCAAAACCCTGTCCAAGGTCGGCATCAACGAATTGCTGCGCGGCATCTGACCCCTCTGCAACTCAAACCCTACGGCCCCGACGCCTGGCTGCTGCAACTGCCCGCACAGCCGGGCGGGCGGGCACTGCGTCAATCGCTGCTGCAACAAATAGCAACCGACCCACCGCCCGGCTTGGCCGAGTGCGTACCGGGCTACACCACCCTGCTCTTTGAGTTTGATCGCGGCAAAGGCGATGTAGAGGTACTCAGGGCCTGGCTCAAGCGCCATCCAGCCACCGCTGACAAAACCATCGTGGGGCGCTTGCACGAGATCCCCGTGCGTTATGCCGGCGTTGACCTGGCCCGCGTAGCCGAGCACAGCGGATTGACCCTAAATGAAGTCATCGAACGCCACAGTGCCCCCGAGTATTGCGTCGATCTCATCGGCTTTGCGCCAGGATTTCCTTACCTAAGCGGCCTGGATCCCCGGCTTACCACCCCGCGCCTGAGCCAACCCCGTGTTCGCGTCGAAGCCGGCAGCGTCGCCATCGGCGGCTCGCACACGGGCATCTATTCCCTGCCCGGCCCCGGTGGCTGGAATGTCATCGGTTATACGGACACCGTTTTATTCGATCCCGAAGCCGCACGCTGCCTGCTCGCCCCCGGCGATCGACTGCGATTTGTGGCAGGTTGAATTCCGCACCGTGCGGCCTACGCTTTATGGCTCATCTTCCTTTCAGCCGCTCAGCCTTGGCTTATATCCCGATTGTCCCCGAGAATAAACAAAAGGCCCGCAGTGATGCGGGCCTTGTCTTATTTGGCTCCCCGACCTGGGCTCGAACCAGGGACACACGGATTAACAGTCCGTTGCTCTACCGACTGAGCTATCGGGGAAGAGATCCGCGATATTACCGATCGGTAGTGTTTCGGTCAATTATTATTCGTGGGTTTTTAAGCCTAGATGCCGGCAGCGAGCGATGTTTCTGCTGCATTCTCTTTTTCATGAAGCACTTGCCATAATGATCGAGTTGTTATCGTCCTCCGCGCTGTGCGCTATTCAGGATGCCGGAAGGCCAGGTTTTCGGCGTTTGGGCATTCCACCCGCCGGCGCGATGGACCCCGTGGCCCTGCGCTTGGCCAATCGCCTGCTCGAAAACGCGGCTGATATGCCTGCGCTGGAGTGCCTGCAAGGAGCGCGCCTGCGCGTTTTGCAAACCACACTGGTGGCGCTGGCCGGAGTTGGCTATGCGCGCGCCTGGCGGGCGTTGGCCGGCGAGTTAATCGAGATCACGCCGGCTTTGCCGGGGGTATGGCATTACCTGGCCCTGCCCGGCGGTATTGATGCGCCGCATTGGTTTGGCAGCGCCAGTGTTTGCCGCCGGGCGGCGATTGGTGCGGTGTTGCCAAAGGGTGCCGTGCTCAATGCTCACGGTGATTCTTTGAACGCCTGGCCAACGGGGGTTGTCGCACGCCAACCGGCTGCACCTCTGCTGTCTGCGCCAGAGACTTTGCGTCTGTGGCCGGGGCCGCAGTGGCACAGTTTCGGCGCGGCAGCGCGCAAAAGGCTACTCACGCAAGCGTGGCGTATTTCGATGCAAAGCGACCGCAGCGGTTACCGTCTGGAGGGCGCATCACTGCCCGTCCCCCATAGCGAGTTGGCCAGCGAACCGGTACGGATCGGCGCCATTCAGGTGCCGCCGGATGGCCAGCCTATCGTTTGTCTCAACGATGGCCCTACGGTGGGCGGCTATCACAAGATCGCCGTGATCGACCCGGCAGACCTGCGATGGTTGGTACAAACCCGGGCAGGTACGACGGTGCGTTTTACAATGACGCCATGATTGATCTCAATTGTGACCTTGGCGAAGGCGAACCCCCACAGCGCACCCGTGCGCTGATGGCACATCTCGACTCGGCCAACATTGCTTGTGGTGGACATGCGGGCAGCCTCGACAGCATGTCGCGTTGCGTGCGTCTGGCGGGTGAATACGGCGTGCGGATCGGTGCGCATCCGGGGCCCGGCGGGAACTTTGGGCGCGGCCCCATCGATATGAACCCGCCAGCGTTCGCGCTGGCCATATTGCATCAGGTGGCCGCACTGAAAAGCGTGGCCAGCGCACAGGGACAATCGCTACACCATGTCAAATTGCACGGCGCCTGGTATCACGCCAGCGAGTCTAACCCCGACATGGCGCGAGCCTATCTGGCTGTTTTGAGAGAACATTTTCCAGGTCTGACGGTGTTTGCGCTGGCGGGCGGCAGTCTCGCCCGGCGCTGCCGCCGGCAGGGCCAACCGGTTTGGGAAGAGGCTTTTGCAGACCGTGGCTATCTAAGTAATGGCCAACTGATCCCGCGCGGCGAGACGGATGCGATGCAATACAGCCTAAGCCGTATCCGTTTCTGGCTGCAGAGTGGCTTGATGGCGACACGCACAACGCCGATCCGGTTGACGGCACAGACGCTCTGTGTGCATGGCGATACGCCCCAGGCGCTGGCTTACCTGCGACGCATTCGCAAGCTGCGGGATTCGCTTATTTGATGCGTCCAAAGGTGCGCATCACGGTACAGGGGCTGCCTTTGACCTCCGGCAGGTTGATGCCCTTGGCGGCAGCGCGGCGATCCATCTCGGCATGGTGTTCAGCGACATAGGCATTGCACTCATCCACCGTTTTCATGTCCATCAGCCGTGCGACATGCGCCTTTTGTTCTTCGGGCGTCATCAGATCGGCACCGCGATAACCGCCGCTGGCGTATTGGGGAAAGGCGTAAGCGCTGACACTGGCAAACAATGTAACCGCAGCAACAAGCAGAATCTTCAAGGTAAGCTCCAAAACAAAAGGGCCCAGAACGGGCCCGTAGTATAAATGCTGTCGCGTGGCTCAGACGCAGCCTGTCGGCTTCGGTGTCCCCGCATAACGCCCTGCCTGTTTGGCCGGGCCAAACGGGAACAGGTCGAACAGGAACTTCTTGTCGCCCCACTCGGTTCCGAACTCCTCTTTCAGCGATTTTTGCAAAATACGCAGATTCGGTGCGGTGCCGTATTCGTTGAAGTAATCGCGCATATAACGAATGATTTTCCACTGATTTTCGCCCAGGATGAGATTGTCTTGCGCGGCCAGATGCTCGGCAACCTCTTCGCTCCAGTCGGACAGGTTGACCAGATAGCCTTCGGGATCGGTCTCAACGATTGCGCCGTTGATGTTGAGTTCCATGATACTTCCTCTCGATAAAATGCGCCCGGTGGGGCGAACGGGATGCAGTTTATATTCCCGATTGATTTTGTCAACTATTATTTTGAGCAGGGTTCCCGCACAGATGGCGCAGCAAGTCAGACGGCAGCGCAAAGCCCCATTCTGCCCCCCAGGATTGAGGCACATCCTCCGGGCCGATATAGCCCCACTCGGCAATGGCGCAGGGCATGGCTACAGCGTGCGCGGCCTCGACATCGCGGGCGGCGTCGCCCACATAAAGACAGCGCTGCGGTGCAACTTTCGCCTGCGCGCACGCCATAAGCATCGGCGCAGGGTCGGGTTTGGGTTTGGCGGCGCTATCACCACTGACGATGCAGGCGGCGCGTTTGTCCAGGGCCAAGGCTTGCATTAACGGCAGGGTAAAGCGCGCCGGTTTGTTGGTGACCACACCCCAGGGGAGCTCGTTGGATTCCAGCCATCCAAGAACCTCTTCCAGGCCCTTGAACAGTTCGCTGCGGCGATAGCCGGTTTCTTCGTACAGGCGCAGATATTCCTGGCGCAACGGCCCAAACTCCGGTGCGTCCGGGGTCAGACCAAAGCCCAAACCCAACAGGCCCGGCGTGCCATGCGAGGCCACTGGACGGATGGATTCATACTCCAGCGGCGCCCGGCCGTGGCGTTGCAACAAGGCATTGAGCGCCCAGGCCAGATCTGGGCCGGTATCCACCAGGGTGCCATCCAGATCGAACAGAATGCAGGCGGGCAACATCAGGGCCTGCGGCAGGCCATCAGGTAGTTGACGGCGGTATCCGCACCCAGGCTGTACACGCGGGTCAACGGGTTGTAGCTCATCCCTTTGATTTCGATCGTCTCCAGCCCGGCGGCTCGCGTCATGCGCGCCAGTTCGGATGGGCGGATGAATCGTTTCCAGTCGTGGGTGCCGCACGGCAGCATGTTGAGCACATATTCGGCGCCGACGATGGCAAACAGCCAGCTTTTGGGGTTGCGGTTGAGCGTGGATAAAAACACCTGTCCACCAGGCTTGACCAGTTGTGCGCAAGCCGCAATCACGCTGGCAGGGTCGGGCACATGTTCCAGCATCTCCATGCAGGTCACCACATCGAAAGACGCGGGTTGCTCTGCGGCCAGTGCCTCAACGGCAATGCAGCGATAATCGATGGTGAGGTTCGACTCAAACAAATGCAGCTTGGCGACCTTGAGAGATTTTTCGGCCAGATCGATGCCGGTGACCTCAGCGCCACGCGCAGCCATCGCCTCGGCCAGAATGCCGCCGCCACAGCCCACATCCAGTGCGCGGTTGCCAGACAGTCCAGCATGTGCATCGATCCAGCCGACACGCAGGGGGTTGATCTCGTGCAAGGGTTTGAATTCACTGTTCGGATCCCACCAGCGATGCGCCAAGGCGCTGAACTTGTCGATCTCGGCGTTATCGACATTACTCATGATGCCGTACCTGCATGTTTTTCATAATGGTTCTGAAAAATGCGCTCAAGTTCGTCAATGACCTCCGCTGCGGGGTGGCCATGCGCCAAGTGCCGGGTCATCTGCCCCGATGCATCGTTGAGCAGGCCATGATCGTGTTCCAGCATGGGATAGGTTTGACGCAAGCGGCGAATGGCGGCGATCACGCTTTCTTTCGGCGGGCGGGGAATGGGCAACGGCTCGGTCACCACAGAAGGCGAGGCCTTTGCCTCACGGCCATGCAAAAACGCAGCGAAGTCGGTCAGACTGGTGCGTGCGGGCTGAGGCAGATCACGCCAGATACGCAAAAGATCTCGTTCTTCGGAATTCATGGGAGGAAACGAATCAAACGCGGTCGTGGGTGATGTCTTGCACCAATGAGTGGGCCTCGATGAAGTCCAGGAATGCCTGTAACAGCTTGCTGCGGAATTTTTCGGGCGGATAGACCAGCGACAGTTGGCGGCGCAGTGGCGGATGTAGCGGCACCGCCGTCAACTCGCCCAGACGCACCTCTTTGGCAACGGTGGTCGCAGAAACGACCGCCACGCCCAAACCCGCAGCCACCGCGCCCTTAATGGCCTCGCGACTGCCCAGTTCCATCACCAGATTGATCTCGTCGAGATTGACCTGATTACCTTTGAAAAAGTCGTCGATACATTCGCGGGTTCCAGACCCGGTCTCGCGACTGATGTAAGGCTGCTTGGCAATCTCTTGTGGGTTGACATTCGCCAGGCTGGCCAAGGAGCTACCCGGCGTGCAAATCATCACCAACTCGTCCTCGCAGAACACCTTGTTGACCAGATTGGGGTTGTGCGAAGGGGCCTCAATCAACCCCAGATCCAGCGAATGCTCGGCAACCCTGTGTTCGATGCTTTCGGTATTGGCCACCGTCAGGCGCGCCTGGGTCTCGGGGTGCAGGCGTTTGAACTCACCCAGCAGGCGCGGCAGCATGTATTCGGCAATGGTGGTCGATGCACCGATCAGCAGCGGACCGCTGATCTTGCCAGTGAGTTCCGCCACGCGGGTTTCCATCTCCTGAGTCAGCGCGATGATGCGTTCGGCATAGGTTAATGCCAGTTCACCTGCGCTGGTCAGGGCAATATGGCCATGCGCACGATCAAACAATCGAACATTGAAATGTTCTTCCAGTTGCTTGATCTGAAATGTCACCGCAGGCTGGGTCATGAACAATTGCTCGGCCGCCTTGGTAAACGATAGTTGCTTGGCGACGGTGTGAAATACCTGGAGACGACGATCTGCCATATGAATCAACCTATAAAGGGCTTTTATTAAAACACAGCTGCACCTTTAAAACCATCGAAAAATACCAGACCCAACAATTAATCGTGATATAACGCGCCACCCTTGCAACAGCCCAAGACATGAACCGCGGCTTTTACATCATCATGGCGGCGCAATTTTTTTCCGCGCTAGCCGACAATGCATTGCTGATCACTGCTATTGCCATGCTGCGCGAGATTCAGGCATCGTCCGAATCCGAGCCGCTGCTGAAATTATTTTTTACCGTGTCTTATGTCGTTCTGGCGGCTTTTGTGGGCGCCTTTGCCGACTCCATGCCCAAGGCGCGAGTGATGTTCGCAAGCAATGCCATCAAGGTGATGGGCTGCCTGGCGATGATTGCAAATGTCAACCCGCTGTTGGCGTACGCGATCGTCGGCATCGGCGCGGCAGCGTATTCGCCTGCCAAATACGGCATCCTTACCGAATACCTGCCGCACAGTCGCCTGGTGGTCGCCAACAGCTGGATCGAAGGGCTGACGATCGTTGCCATCATCCTAGGCACGGTGCTGGGCGGTTGGCTGATCAATCCCAGCCTGCTCACTTGGTTTGGCGAGATCGATGCCCTGTGGCCGATTGCGATCACCTCCTCGCTTCTCGATTACAGCCTGATGGGTGTTGCCCTGCTCTACGGTCTTGCCGCATGGTTCAATCTTTATGTCCCGAATACCGGCGTTGATCACAAGCCGTTGCATAACAATCCGTTGTTTCTGATCAGAGATTTTGCGCATTGCGTGCGTTTGCTGTGGGTGGACAAGCTGGGCCAGATTACCCTGGCTGTGACCACCCTGTTCTGGGGCGCGGGTGCCACCATGCAATTCATCATGTTTCGCTGGACTGAAGAGGCGCTCTATTTGCCGCTGTCCCAGGCGCCCTATGTACAAGCCATTTTTGCCGCCGGCATTGCCGTCGGTGCAGCCATGGCTGGGCGCCTGATTCCGATTCATCGCTCGGTGCGCGTCATCTCCGTGGGCATCGCCATGGGCGTCGCGGCTCTGCTGATGACGCCGGTAACCGGCAACGGCTTGATCTACGGGGTCAGTCACGGCGAGTTTCTGGTCCTGCCTCTGGACGGCCATGCCATCGCCTATGTATTGATGCTGATTGTGGGCGCCATGGCTGGCTTCTTTGTCGTGCCGATGAATGCCCTGTTACAGCATCGCGGGCATATTCTGATGGGTGCAGGGCACTCGATTGCCGTGCAGAACTTCAACGAAAATCTCGGCATTCTCATCATGCTGGGGCTCTACACCCTGCTGGTGGCCGCCAATCTGCCGATTCAGGTGGTCATCATCCTGTTTGCCGTGTTCCTCGCCAGTTCGATGTATGGCGTGCTGCATTGGCATCGCTACAACCTGCGTTATCATCCCGACGAGTTGCGCCGTCTGCTGGATGCCGCGCGGCATACCCACGAGTCAGACGCGCAAGGCGTTAAGCACTAGCCGGCGAGACTGGCCTGCGTTTGCCGGACGCGCTCGAACAGAGCAATGGCGGCGGCGGCAGCGACATTGAGCGACTCGGTGCCGCCAGGCATGGGAATGGTAAAACCCCGGCAGCAAGATTGCAGCTCCGGCGATAGCCCGGCCCCTTCGTTGCCGAAGGCAAACGCCACCGGCCCCTGAAGATCCAGTTCATAAAGCGGGGTCTTGGCCTCGGCCAACGCCGCCCAAACCGGCCGTTTCTGCGCCAGCGCCAATAAATCGGCATGCTCGACGATACGCAATCGGAATTGCGCCCCCTGCCCTCCTCGCAAGGCTTTGGGCGACCAGGCCTCGGCCGAGCCGTGACTGAAATACACTGTGTCCACACCGGCTGCTGCCGCAGTGCGCAGCAAGGCCCCAAGGTTGCCCGGCTCCTGAATGGCCTCTAGCAACAACACAAACGGGTCTGGTGCCGTTGCTTTATGAGGAATACGCATCTGCGCCATAACGCCGGGCGGCGTGTTCAGGCTGGATAGCTCACGCATCAATCCTGGCTTCAGGCGCATCCGTGGCGTATCCGGCAACTCGCCCCACCAGCGATCCTCCGTATCTTCAGCGAGAATCAGGCACAACAATTCGACGCCTGCCTGGATGGCCTCATCGACCAGATGCCCACCTTCAAGCAGGGTTTGTTGCTGTTCGCGACGGGCATGGGCGTTCTGCGCCAGTGCACGCAGTGCACGGAAGCCAGGGTTGTCGCGGGAAGTAATCAGCATCCAGAAACAACAACGGCCCTAACGGGCCGCTGTCCGCACAATGGGATCAGTAGCGTTTGTTGCTGGCCACCTTGGACATCGTATCCATGATGATCTGCGGTGCCTCGACGATACGCATGAAGGTGCCCATGCCGGTATCGGGCCAGGACAGCGCAATGCGATAGCGCGCGAACAGGTGGTACGCCTTGTTGTCGATCACATACAGTTCATAAGGCAAAGCGGCAAGGTGACGGTCATCGACGAGTTTGACCCACCAGGCTTCACCCTCTTTGGGATCGTTCATGGCCACGCCAAATACAGCAATCTTTTTCTCGGGAATAACCACTTCGTAAACCTTGGCGGTGTGGCCCACGCCCTTTTTCAGATTGGCGCGCACGGTTTGCACCATGTCATCAAAGCTTAGGGATTCACCCACCAGATTCTTCTCGGACTCAAAGCTTTCCATTCCGAACATGTACTGGTAATCCGGCAGATCGCGTTTGTCGACATCGCCGCCAAACTCGCCCTTGTCACCCAGCGCCTTGGCCAAACGCTGTTTTACATTCTGCGCAACCCGACCGGCGTTGCCGATGAAGTGCTTGCGCAGAAAGGCCCGATACCAGTAATCCGGGTTGATATAAGAAATCACACCATCGTTGCTAACGCCGATGCGGATGGGGGCTGCAACAATGGTCGATCCGCCCAGACCGGCGATCAGAGCGTTTAATTCGGGATCGGTAGCCACCATGACGCCCGCGCCAGAAAGCCCTGCCGGGGTGTATTTGCCGATGACACTGAAGCCGGCCTTGACCAGTTTTTGCTCCACGGCAGCCATCTTGGCATCCGTTGTAGCGCCTGAAACCTTGTCGGCGTAGATATACGGCTGCAATGCCCATGCGCTGATGGACCAAAGCATGGCCAAGGCCAGCGAGATAATCTGTTTCATGACAAACTCCTAGAGAGCAGTGTGCAGTGGGCGCGCATTATACAAAAAGCCGAGCGGAATGCTCGGCTTTTTGTGGTTAGGCGCCTCTGAAAGGCTTAGATATACAGGCAGATGTCAGTCTCGCCAGCAAAGTCGAAGAAGCTTGCAGCCCCCACGAAGTCTATGCCGTCGATGAAATCGCTGTGCTCGAAGTCAAACAGCTCGACCGTCATTTGGCAGGCGAGGAACTTGACCTCGGCCTCCAGGCACAGATCACGCAGATCAGCAATGGTAGCCACGCCATTGTTGGCGATGGTTTGCTTCATCAGCCCCGTCGCCAGGCTTTCAAAACCGGGGACATTGGCCATCACCACATTGGGGATGTTCCAGTTGATGCCACGGAACCACTTGGGGCCAAAGGGCATCTTCATCGGCATGGCGGGGTTGCCCAGAGGGCTGACCTTCATGTCAGACACATCCTTTTGCAGCAGCTTGAGGCCATAGAAGGTGCAGAAAACCTGAACCTCATAACCCAGCGCAGCTGCGGTGGAAGCCAGAATCAGGGGTGGGTAGGCCCAATCCAGGGTGCCTTTCGTGGCGATGATCGCCATTTTTTTGCTCATAGTGTCCCTCTTGTGCGTCGTTGCGTTACGGTCTTGCGATAAAAGCCCGCTGTGCGCGGGCTTTTTGAATTACTTCTTCTTGATGAAGAAAGTGTACTCGCCGCCAGCCTCGGCGGAGCTCAGGAGCTCGTTGCCCGTCTGCTTGGCAAAGGCCGCGAAATCCTTGATGGAACCCGGGTCGGTGGCGATTATCTTCAGCACCTGTTCGGATGTCATTTCATTCAGGGTCTTCTTGGCCCGGAGGATGGGCAACGGGCAGTTCAAGCCGCGTGCGTCCAATTCTTTGTCAAAGTTCATATGTTCTCTCCTAACAGGGAAACTTTAGTGCCTAAAAAAAGCCTGCGAACATTAAACCAAAGCCCTTTGCGAGGCAATAGCCATTATTGATTTTGAGCAGAAGTGGATCGCTAAAAAACTGTCCTGGGTTAAACGATAGGCATGCCTGCGCGCGCCCACGCCAGAATGCCACCAGAAAGATTGTGCATGTTTTCAAATCCCTGCGAAGAAAGCCAGGCACAAGCCTGGGCCGAACGGGCGCCCGAGTGGCAATACAACACCACGGGCTTGTCCTTGGGGATGTCTTGAATCCGCAGCGGCAACAGGTGCATGGGAATGTGCTGGGCGCCGCCGATGGCGCCACGGGAAATCTCGGCTTCGCTGCGGATATCGATCAGATGGATGGCTTCTTTTCCAGCACTCTGGGTGTCTTGTCCGTTCAGAAAATCAACATCAACATTCTTGAAGCTGTAGTTACCAAACATGCGTGCTCCTGAGATAAAAAATTAGGCGTTTCTAATATAGCAATGTTCCACATTTTTTTCAAGACGGCCCCGGGTGGCACCTCGCAGGTCCGGGCCGTGCCGCTACAATGCGCGGCGTTACTTTGACATCATTGATCCTCCCATGAAAAGCAGCGAAATCCGACAAAAATTTCTCGACTACTTCGCCTCGCAAGACCACGCCGTCATCCCATCCAGTCCGCTGGTTCCGGGCAACGACCCTACATTGCTATTCACCAATGCCGGCATGGTGCAGTTCAAGGATTGCTTTTTAGGCCGCGACCCGCGCGCCTATGTGCGCGCCGCCTCAAGTCAGCGCTGCGTGCGCGCCGGCGGTAAACACAACGATCTTGAAAATGTGGGCTATACCGCCCGCCACCACACCTTTTTCGAGATGCTGGGCAACTTCAGCTTTGGCGACTATTTCAAGCATGACGCCATCCGTTACGCCTGGGGGTTTCTGACCGACACCCTGAATATTCCTGCCGACAAGCTCACCGTCACCGTTTACCAGGACGACGATGAGGCCTATGACATCTGGGCCAACGAGATCAAGGTGCCCACCGACCGCATCATCCGTATTGGCGACAACAAGGGCGCGCGCTACGCCTCTGACAACTTCTGGCAGATGGGCGATACCGGCCCTTGCGGCCCCTGCACCGAGATTTTTTACGACCATGGCGCCGACATTCCCGGCGGCCCTCCCGGCTCGCCTGACGAGGATGGCGACCGCTTCATCGAGATCTGGAATGTGGTGTTCATGCAGTTCAACCGCGACGAGGCCGGCGTGTTGCATCCGCTACCCAAGCCTTCGGTGGATACCGGCATGGGCCTGGAACGCATCTCGGCGGTCATGCAGCATGTGCATTCCAACTACGAGATCGACCTGTTCCAAACCCTGATTGCCGCAGCCGCCCGCGCTACGGGTGTTAGCGATCTGGGCAACAACTCGCTCAAGGTGATTGCCGACCACATCCGCGCCTGCGCCTTCCTGATCGTCGATGGCGTGCTGCCGTCCAACGAAGGACGCGGCTATGTGCTGCGCCGCATCATTCGCCGCGCCATCCGCCATGGCTACAAGCTGGGTTGCAAGGGCATCTTTTTTAATACCCTGGTTGCCGATCTGGCGGGGGTCATGGGCGCCGCCTACCCCGAGCTTACGCGCGAACAGATACGCGTTGCCGCCACCCTCAAGGCCGAAGAAGAGCGCTTTGCCGAAACCCTTGAAAATGGCATGGGTGTCTTGGAAGCCGCGCTGCACAACGAAGACCGCATGCTTGACGGCGAGACCGTGTTCAAGCTGTACGACACCTTCGGCTTTCCGCTGGACCTTACCGCCGACATCGCGCGCGAGCGCGGCATCACTGTTGATTTCGCCGGCTTTGAGCAAGCCATGGAACGCCAGCGCGAGCGCGCCCGCGCGCACAGCAAGTTCAAACAGGGCGGCAGCCTTGCCTTTGACGGCGAAAAAACAGAGTTTCTGGGCTACGACACGCTGGAGCACGAAGGCGAAATCCTGGCCCTCTACAAGGATGGCCAGCAGGTCAACGAGATCCATGCCGGCGATGACGCCATCGTCGTCATCGACCGCTCGCCTTTCTACGCCGAGTCCGGCGGTCAGGCTGGCGATGTTGGCGAATTAACCTCGGACCATGGCAGCTTCGCCATCCTCGACACGCAGAAGATTCAGGCCGATGTGCATGGCCATCGCGGCACGCTCAAGGCCGGGCGCCTGGCCGTTGGCAACCGGGTCGTGGCCCGCGTCGATGCCGATACCCGCCGCCGCGCTGCGGCCAACCATTCCGCCACGCACCTGTTGCATGCCGCACTGCGCAGCGTGCTGGGTGGTCATGTGGTGCAAAAGGGATCGCAAGTGGACGCCCAGCGCACCCGCTTCGACTTCGCCCACGACAAGCCTGTTTCGACCGCAGAACTGCGTCAGATCGAAACCCTGGTCAACGCCGAGATCCGTCGCAATGTGTCCGTACACACCCGCCTGATGAAGCAGGATGAGGCCGTCGCCGCCGGTGCCATGGCGCTGTTTGGTGAAAAATACGGCGACGAGGTGCGCGTAGTCGGCATGGGCGAGTTTTCCACCGAGTTGTGCGGCGGCACCCATGTCAAACGCATCGGCGATATTGGCCTGTTCAAGGTTGTATCCGAAGGCGGCGTTGCCGCCGGCGTGCGTCGTATCGAGGCCGTCACGGGCCCCGCCGCTGTGGAACTCATCCAATCTCAGGAAGACACCTTGCTGGGCATGGCCGAACGGCTTAAATCACCGCTTGCCGATGTGCCGGCCAAGCTGGCGCAGATTCAGGATCAGGTGCGCAGCCTGGAAAAAGAACTCGACCGCCTCAAAGGCCGTCTAGCCTCAAGCCAAGGTGACGATCTCGTCAATCAGGCAACGACGATCAACGGCATCAAGGTGCTGGCGGTACAGATCGAGGGGGCAGACACCAAGGCGCTGCGCGAACTGGCCGACAAGCTGCGCGACAAGCTGGGGGCATGCGCCTTCGTACTGGCCAGCGTGGCCGATGCCAAGGTGGCACTGGTGGCGGCGGCATCAAACGAGGTCAGCGCCCGGGTCAAGGCCGGTGAACTGGTCAACTTCGTGGCCGCACAAGTGGGTGGCAAGGGGGGTGGCAAGCCGGATCTGGCCATGGCCGGAGGCACCCAGCCCGAAAACCTGGCGGCAGCCTTGGCCGGCGTTAAAGACTGGGTGGCGGCGAAGCTGTAGGGCAGTCCGTGCCCACAATCCGGGCCTTGGGAAAGGCGGCGCTCAATGTCTGCGTCAGCTCGGCATCGCCGCCGCCCAGCGTCAACAGCGTGCCACCGGTCAGCGGCAACGGCCGCGGCCCGCAGGCGGCCTTGGCAAAGCCGGCCTTGATCACCTCGTCGCGGCGCGCACAGGCGCTCTCCTCGCTGTCAAACACGCCCAACGCAGTCGCCGTGCGCATCGGCCCGCCGCGCACCACCAAGGCATCGGCAAACCCTGCCGCCTGCAATTTTTTGAGCGTCGCCTCGGCCTCTTTGCGCTGCTGCGGCGGCAGCCATGCCCACCAACCGCTGCTGCGGGTGAGCGTAATACGGTGCTGGCCTGCCTGCCGCGACAGCCAGTCGCGTAGCGCCGGGTAATCAGCGTGCGTAAAGTTGCTCCAGCGCAGACACAGGCGCGGCAATTCCAGCGGCGCCGGGCCAAGCACACGCAAGCCGCCACTTTCAACTTCCGTCTTGGGTGCTGCGGGGCGATCCGTGAGTTTCGCCCCCAAAAGCGCCACATTGGCGGACAGCAGCAACCCTGCGACCAGCTTCAGGCTGTCTGCGTATTTCATCTCAAGCATGCGACAACTCCAGTAAGGCCATTCTCAATCCCTCCAAAACCAACCCATCTACCCCTTGCACCGGGGGACACAGATGCGCGCGCAACCAGTCGCCGTCGCCGCCAGACAGCAGCACCCATGCGTTTTCGCCCAATCGTTTCCGCATAACCTCGACCGCGCCCCGAATCGCCAGCAGCCGCCCGGTTTCCAGTGCATCTGCCGTATTGCGCGGCCAGCCCTCACACACCTGCCCGCCCCGTGCCCGGCTCAGTGACGGCGTAATCTCGGTGTGCCGTCCGGGCAGAATCAAGCCCCCCAGATGCCGGCAATAATCGCCCTCGCGCAGCAACCCATCAATCGTCACCGCCGTGCCGAGGCTGACCACCAGGCACGGCGCCCACGCACGACACGCCAGCAGCGCCGCGTAGCGATCTGCTCCCAACAGGCCCGCATCATAGTCAAGCGTCAGTCCGTAAGCCTTGGCTTGCGGCTGCAACCATTGCGGCTCAGAAGGCAGCAGGGCGCGGATTCTTGCCGCCACTTCAGGCCCGGCAACATTGCTGACCATGATCGATTGAGGGGTTCTGCGGTCACAGCCAAACGCCCAGTCCGTCGCGCCAAGCGCCGCCGCATGTTGCGTCACCCAGCCGCGTGCATCGAACCAGCCCCATTTGATGCGGGTATTGCCCGCGTCGATGACCAGATTCATGTCCGCCTCCTGACGCTCACCTCGCCAGAGTGCAGCGTGTGGATGACGCCCCCGTCATCCACACGCAACGCACCCTGCGCATCGATCCCTCGCAGCACGCCTTCCTGCGTCTCACCATTGCCCAGCAGCACCCGCACGGGTTGATTCTGCCAGGCATGCAAGGCCTCCCAGCGCGACCGTGCCGGGGCAAAACCGGATTGTTCGAAGGCCGTCAATTCGACATCGAGTGCGTCAAGCAGCGACAGCAACAGTGCGTTGCGATCGCAGGCGCCCAGCGCCTCAAATACATCTGCCGTCGGCTGATCGATCCTGGCGCGCAGCGCATCAGGCAAACGCACATTGAGCCCCACCCCGATCACCGCGTTACCGGGGCCCAACATGTCGCCCTCCAGTTCGATCAGGATGCCGCCGAGTTTGCGTCCCTGCCACAGCAAATCGTTGGGCCATTTCAGTTGCACGGCGTCCATACCCTGTTTTTGCAGGCCTTCCGCCAATGCCACGCCCACCGCCAGCGACAGCCCGGAGAGTGCGCCGACCGGGCGCGAAAAACGCCACAGCACCGAAAACAACAGGCCACCGCCGGGTAACGCCTGCCAACCGCGCCCACGGCGGCCGCGTCCGGCGCTTTGCCATTCGGTCAGCACGATCTGCCGGTGCGGCGCACCCTGGCGTGACAAATCCATCAAATGGCGATTGGTCGATTCGCGTTGCAGCGCAAAATCCAGCGACCAGCCTTGCGTCCCCAGTTGCGCCTGCAAGGCGTCTGCATTCAGCCAGGACAGCGGTTCGACCAGCCGATAACCGCGTCCGTGCACGGCAAACACCTCCACGCCCAGGGCTTTGGCGCTGGCCAGCGCGTTGTGCACACTGGCGCGGGAAACACCCAGTTGCGATGCGATTTCGCTGCCGGAGCAAAAATGGCGGTGCGAAAGCCGTTGCAGGATGGCAATCGGATTCATGACAGCGCCGCCGCCCCGCCCACAGGCAAAACACGGCCAATATCGGAGCTTAGTTGCAGGCTGTGACTAACGCCGTCGGCGTCAAGCCAGGTCACGCTAATGGTGGCGCGGGTGTAATCGACACTGCCGCTATTCACCGTCAACGACCATGTGCGCGTGTAGGTCACCGGGCTAAGTGTCACGCTATCGCTACCGCTGCTCAACGCAGCGTATTCGGCCAGCGTGCGAAAGCCACGCAAGGCGGCGAGTTTGTCCTGCGCCAGTTGCACGGCGGCGCCCACATGCTGCGCCTCGGCATTGCTCTGGGTGGCGATCAAGGTGAGTTTTGCCAGCCCGAGCAGCCCTACACTCAACACTGCAAATGCGATCAGCGCCTCCAGCAAGGTAAACCCACCCTGTCGCCGCATCAGAAATCCCTCCATGAGCCAGGCATCCAGCCGATTCCCGTGCCTGCGGCTCCACCCCCGCCGCCGGGCTGAGACCAGCCGTAAAGCTGCACATCGCTGTTCAGTTCTTCAACATCACCGTTAAACGCCAGGCTGCCGTATAGGGTGAAATTGTTCCAACCATTGATCTGGCAGTTGCTGGTGGTGAGGTACAACACCAATCCATACACCGTGGTGCCACCGGAGGGTTTGCCGCCGCAGCCACTGTGCATGACCAGGACAGCCGGCGCGCTGGCCGAGCCATAGGTGCCGCCGCCCCAGTTGTTGGCGCCGTTCAGATAGTAATAACGCGAACCCGGCACACCGCTGGTGCTGGCAACCGCAACAAAATCCGCCAGGGATCGGCTGCCCATGTAGTACTCCCAAATATCGGCATCCCCGGTTGCGTTGGGCAGCGATACACTGGCGACCGTGCCACCGTGCAAATCCAGATGCCCGGTATCGACGCAAGACGATGGGACTAGCGTTGAGCCATAACTCACCAGGGTGCCATTGACATTATTGGGGTAGGCATCCGGACTGCCGGCAACCTGGCTTAAGCAGCCGTTATTGACCATCGGCGCGGCACTGCTGAAATCAGGCACAAAACTGCCCCCATTGAAAAACACGGCGCTCATGCTGGCGGCAGCATCCGCTGTGCTGACGCTCGCTGTCACCTTGAAATAACTGGAACCAATGCTCGTGCGGGTCAACTGCAAGCTCGGCGCATAGGTTGCGCCGCTGGCATAGACAGCCGAGGGGGGCACCGGCGGGCCGGTATAGGTTTGCGCACCGGTGCCCGTCCAGTTGCCAGCGGTCAGCGTATTTTTATCCATCCATGCAGCAAACCATGACAAAGCCCCCTCCACCGTCGCCTGAGCCTCCCACTTGTGCAGGCTGGATGCGGCCATACGATGTTCCATCACCCCGCTGCGATTGAGGGTGATGGCGACCAGGCTCATCAATGCCAGCAGCACGATAGCCGTCATCAAGGTCGCAACCCCGCGTTGATGGGAGGCTTGGCTCATGGCTGCACCGTCACCTTGAGGTTGCGAAGCCGAGCGCGACCTAGCAGGCTTTGCTGCACACTGGTGTCGCTGGATAGCCGCGCGGTGAGGCTGATGCTCACCTCGCGCAATGCCATACAGCGGTTGCCGCTGCTACAAGTGGTCGCGCCCGTGCTGGCATCCACGCTGTTGCTGGTCACCACAAAGTTGAGCGCGGTGACTTCAATATCCGGGGCCAGCAAGGACTCCCAGCTACCGCTGCCACAATCGTCGTTATGCACCGCACCGCCGGTGCGGGTTTGCAGGGTATTGCTAGACAGACGAAACCCCAACCGTTCGTTGCTGTCCACCACCGGTGGACTATCGTTGTCGCGGTTGTAGGCAAACACGATGCAACTGCCACCGTTGTAAACCGCCAGATCCGTGCTGCTGCCCGATGTCGTGCTGAAAAACGGGTTGCTCAACGGAAAACTGTCCGTGCTATCGCCAACAAACCCGGAACGCGCCAGCTCCAGCGTCATCACCTGCATCGCCGCGCGCGTGTTCTGCGCCAGCCGCGCCAGATTCAACGCATCCCGCTGGCTTTTGGCCGTATTGCTATAGATCGCCACGGCGCCGCCGATGACCAGCATGGCCACCGCCATGCCGACCGTCAGCTCGATCAATGAAACCCCTTTCTGTCTAGTGCTTACTGGCAACAGTCTCGCTACATTCGATCCGCTCGGCATCCCCGCCCGTTGCGTTGCGCATCCTCGCCATGGCTGGGCTATGGCTGCGGTTCGCGCCTTGCGATCCGTGTGCCCAACGGCTCTCGGTGTTAACGCAGACTTCTGCAGGTAAGCACTAGCAGGCTTCATAGTCCGTCATGCTGTTGTTGGCATCGCAAATTCGCACCCGACCCCGGCCAGACACCACGATGCGCAATTCATCATTGCCGGCGCTGACAAGCCGGATCGTACCGGTGTTCGCCGCCCCGCCCGCCGCTTGAAAGGTCACCGCATCACTGCTGAAGCTGCTGTTGGCGAAGGTAATCTCGGCTATGCCGGTGACACTTTTGCTGACCGCCCCGGAAATCACATAGCCCCAGTTCGCACTACCCTCCCCGCTCAGGCTGACGGTCACACTGTTGTTGAACTGCATGGCGCTCATGCGCGCCCACTGCAGATCGCTATAAACCTGCTCGGTTGCCTGTGCCAGACGGCGTTTGTCAAAAAAGCCGCTAAATGAGGTCACGCCCAGCGTCAATAGAATCGCCATGATGCTGAGTGTCACCAGCAACTCCAGCAGGGTCAGACCTCGCACCCGATGGGCAGAGGATGTGCGAATATGTCTGGCAGGAAAACTCATAGTGCCCAGTATATGTGCATCCCCCGCCGCCAAGACGGTTTCACGCTGATGGAGCTGATGGTCACCCTGGTGATCATCAGTCTGCTCGCGACGATTGCCATTCCTTTCTACCTTAGCCAAATGCGCGAAGGCCGCCGCGCCGAAGCCAAAACCGAACTCATGCGCCTGGCGCAAGAGCAAGAAAAATGGCGCACCACGCATACCACTTACGGCACCAGCGGCGACATTCCACCGGCGACCCTGAGCTATTACAGCGTCGCCATCAGCAACAACGGTGCCAGCACCTACACGCTAACCGCCACGCCAACCGGAGATCAGGCCAACGATTCCTGTGGCGCCCTCAGTATCACCCAAACCGGCAATCTGACTGCCGCATCGTGCAGCGACCCGTAACTCAACGGGCCTTGGGCAATACCGCCATCTGCCCTTCGATCCAGGCCTCGACTGCGGCATTCACCTCCGCCGGCTTGCGACCTGCCGTGTCGATGGCCGGGCCGATTTTCACCGTCACAACGCCCGCGTGTTTGATCAAGGCCCGCTTGCCCCAGCACTCCCCCGCGTTATGCGCGATGGGTACGATCTTTGCCCCCGCCTTGCAGGCCAGCCACGCGCCGCCGATCTGATAAGTGCCTTTATGACCTGGTGCGATGCGTGTGCCCTCTGGGAACACCACGACGGAAAACCCATCGTTCAAGCGCGCTTGGCCCTGCTCCACCAACTGTTTGAGCGCCTCGCGCCCGGCACCGCGATCGATCGCAATCGGGCTGTAGGCCTTCAGTCCCCAGCCGAAAAAAGGGATGCGCAGCAACTCACGCTTCAGCACGAACACGATGGGTGGCAAACACACCTGGAAGGCGATGGTTTCCCAGGCCGATTGATGCTTGGACAAAAACACCACCGGCGTATCCGGCAGGTTTTCCAGCCCCTCAACGCGATAGCGAATCCCCAGCACCACACGCGCCAGCGGCGTCACCATTCGCGCCCAGGTGCGAATCAGCGAATGCCTTAACTGGCGCGGAAACATCAGCAACAAGGGGCTGAACACACCATAGGGCAGGGTCAACGCCATCATTAAAACCAGGAAAACAGCAGAACGAAGGATGTGCATGATGAAATCAGTCCAGATTACGCAGGCGTTCCAGCGCCTCGGTTAGCGTGGTAACACCGATCAGCGTGACACCCGCCGGGGTCTGCTTGGGCAGGTTGGCCTTGGGTAAAATCAGGGTTTTGAAGCCGAGCTTGATCGCTTCTTTCAACCGCTCCTGACCGCGCTGCACGGGGCGGATTTCGCCCGACAGTCCAACCTCGCCGAATGCCGCCAGTTTGTGTGGCAATGGTTGATTGCGCAGGCTGGATACGATGGCCATCACCACCACCAGATCGGCCGCAGGTTCCAGCACGCGCACGCCGCCAACGGCGTTGACAAACACATCCTGGTCGTAACAGGCGATGCCCCCGTGGCGATGCAACACCGCCAGCAACATCGCCAGCCGGTTTTGGTCCAGTCCCACGGTCAGCCGCCGGGCACTGGGCGTGTGTGCGGTATCGACCAATGCCTGGATTTCGACCAGCAAAGGACGGGTACCTTCCTGCGCCACCACCACGCACGAGCCCGGCGCCTCGCGCTCGCTACGGTTGAGAAACAGCGCCGAAGGGTTGTTCACCGCCTTCAAGCCCTTCTCGGTCATGGCAAACACACCCAGCTCGTTGACCGCGCCGAAGCGGTTTTTGAATGCACGCACCAGACGGAAGCTTGAGCCCGAATCGCCCTCGAAATACAGCACGGTATCGACGATGTGTTCCAGCACGCGAGGCCCGGCTAGCGTGCCTTCCTTGGTGACATGCCCGACCAGTACCAGGGTAATGTCGGTTTTTTTGGCCAGGCGAGTTAGCGCCTGGGCGCATTCACGCACCTGCGCCACCGAACCGGGGGCCGAATTGAGTTGCTCGGTAAACAGCGTCTGGATCGAGTCGATGATGGCGACGGCGGGCTTTTCGACCTCCAGTGTGGCCAAAATCGTTTCCAGCCGGGTTTCGGGCAGCAAAGGCATGTCGGTTTGCGCCAGCTCCAGGCGCTGCGCACGCAAGGCAATCTGCTGCGCCGATTCTTCGCCGCTGACATAAAGCACGGACATCTGCGTCGCTAACCAGGCCAGCGCCTGCAACAGCAAGGTCGATTTGCCGATGCCCGGGTCCCCCCCCAGCAGTACGACCCCGCCCTTGACCAAGCCACCACCCAACACCCGGTCGAACTCGGTCAGACCGGTGGCGATGCGCGGCGCATCCTTGGCCTCGACCGCCGACAGCGGTGTCAGCGCACCGGCTCCAGCCAGATGCGCGTGCCGGGCTGAAGCCGGACGCGATTCGGCAATCTGTTCAGACAGCGTATTCCAGGCCAGGCAGTGCGGACACTGCCCCTGCCACTTTTGCACCTGGCCACCACATTCGTTGCAAACGAAAAGGGTTTTGTCCTTGGCCACAGCTGTCCTACTGCATTACCGCGCTGCGTTACTCGCCGAATGTCTTGCGGCGATGACGGCGTTCGCGGCGGGCCTTGTTGGCCTCTCGTTGGGTCAATGCCTTGGGCTTGCGCGCCTCGAAGGGATTGTGATTGGCCTTGAAATCAACCCGCAGCGGCGTACCTTGCAGATTGAAGGCCGTGCGGAAGGTATTTTCCAGAAAGCGTTTGTAATCATCGCCTATGCCTTCCAGATGGTTGCCGTGCACGACGATGACCGGCGGGTTACTACCGCCCTGGTGCGCATATTTGGGCTTGGGCCGGAACAGGCCTTTCTTGTGCGGCGGATGATGTTCGAGCGCCTCGTGCAAGAGTTTGGTCAGCTTCGGCGTCGGCAGCTTGGCCATAGCCGCAGCATAGGCCTCGTCCACCGATTTCAGCACCCCGGGCAAGCCCTGGCTTTTCAGCGCCGAGATGTAATGAAAGCGGGCAAAGTCCAAAAACTGCATGCGCCGGCCCAAATCGTTGCGGATGCGGCTGCGCTGGTATTCGTCCAGTCCATCCCACTTGTTGACCGCCACCACCAGCGCACGGCCGGACTCGGCAATAAAGCCGGCGAGATGCGCATCCTGGTCGGAGATCTCTTGCTGGGCATCCAGAACCAGAACGCATACATTTGAAGATTCAATGGCTTGCAGCGTTTTTATAACCGAAAACTTTTCAATGGCCTCGAACACTCGCCCCTTGCGCCGCACGCCGGCGGTATCGACCAGGGTGTAATTGCGCCCCTGCCATGCGAAATCGACATCGATGGCGTCGCGCGTGGTGCCGGGTTGGTCGAAGGCGATGACACGCTCTTCGCCCACCAGCGCGTTGATGAGCGTGGATTTGCCGACATTGGGACGACCGACGATGGCGATGCGGGGGTGATCGGCCTCCGGCTCCGCCGCTGCTTCGGCGCCTTCCTCGGGTGGTTCGGGAAAATCAGCCAGGGCCGCATCAACCAGGGCACGCACACCTTCGCCGTGAGCGCCCGAAACCGGCAGCGGCTCACCCAGGCCCAGCTCGAAAAACTCGGCGGCGGCCATGTTGCGATCCATGCCCTCGGCCTTGTTGATCGCCAGAACGATCTTGCGATCGCGGCTGCGCAGCCGTTCGGCGATGATGCGATCCTGCGGCGTGATGCCGGCGCGAGCGTCGAGCATGAAGATCGCCACATCGGCCTCGTCCACCGCTTGCAGGGTTTGCCGCGCCATCTCGGCCAGAATGCCGGTATCGACCACCGGCTCGAAGCCGCCCGTATCGACCACCAAAAACGGTCGCCGCCCAATGCGGCCATGGCCGTAATGACGGTCGCGGGTCAGGCCGGGCAGATCATGCACCAACGCATCGCGGCTCTTGGTGAGGCGATTGAACAGGGTCGATTTGCCGACATTGGGTCGACCGACCAGAACTAGAGTGGGTAACATTTATTGAATCTTGAATGCGTAAAGTCCACCCTTGGCGGTTTGCACCACGAAGCCGCCGGACAGCGTACCGGAGAGCGCCAATGGCTGGCCGATGATGGCGCTGCCATCGGTGCTGGCGCGAGCGGCGAAGGCGCCGTCGTCGCGTTTCAGAAGATGCACCATGCCGGCGTAATCACCGACCATCACCCATTCCGAAACCGCCAGCGGCATCGAGATGCCGCGCCGTTTTAGCCCTTCCTGCTTCCAGGGTGAAACGCCACGGTTGCGGTCGAAGGCCTGCACCACGGCGTCGGCATCGACGGCATAAAGCGCACGGCCGTCGATTGCGATACCGCGCAGCGCGGAAAAGTCGCGCGCCCAGCGCAGGTTGCCGTTGCCGCGATCGAAACAGGCCACGCGCCCCTGAAACGCGCCCGCGCAAGCCAGGGTGCCATCAACCACCGGCGCGCCTACCACATCGGCAATGCGCTCGATCTCGGTGCTGCCTTTGGGCAGGGCGACATTGGCCTCCCAAACCGGCGCGCCGTTGTTTTGCGCCAGCGCGGTCAGGCGACCACCGGGATGACCTGCATACACGACTTCGCTATCCACCGCCACACCCGCCGGGGATCTGAGGGTCAACACCGGCAGCACACGGCTGTAGGCCCATTGAATCTTGCCATCCTGGGCGTCCACCTTGAACACGCGGCCGTCGCCCGTGCGCGCATAGACAAAACCACCTGAAACCACCGGGCGTGCCGTGATCTCAGCCCCCAGATTGACCGACCAGGCCTTGCTGCCATCCGCTGCCTTCCATGTCAGCAAATCGCCTTTGGCAGTTCCGGCAACAACCAGGCCCTGCCCTGTGCCCACGCCTGCCGTCAACCGGGTACCGGCATTGATACGCCATACGGTCTTGCCGCTGACGAGGTCGATGCGCATCACCGCCCCTTCGCTGCTGGCGGCGTACACGCCCTGACCATCGCTATCCGGCGCGAAATCGCCGCGATTGGCCTCGCCGACCTGGGTTTCCCAGGCCTTGCTCAAGCTTGCACTGGCTTTGAAATCGCTCAGTTCGACCGGCTTGGGCGCATTACTGCCAAACCAGCCGCCGACCGTGTCGCTGACCTTGCCCACGGTGCCGCAACCCGCCAGACTCAACAATGCAACAAAAAGCAGGGAATGTCGCATCATGGGGCTGCTCCCCCGCTATCCATCTTGATCTCGACCAACGCCTTCAGCGGATCAGTATCGTTCATCGCCGCAAAGGCTTGCTGCCACGCGGCGCGTGCTTCGGCGGGGCGTTTGAGCGCCAACAAGGCATCGCCTTTGAGGTTGGCGGCCAGCGCCGTGTATGCCGGCATCACCTCTTCCGCCAACAGTTTCGCGGCGCCATCGGCGTCGCCACTATCCAGCTTGAGCGCGGCCAGACGGATACGCGCCAAATCACGGCTGGCGTCGTCCCGGGCATGTTCCAGCGCGTACTGAAACTGCGCCAGCGCACTTTGGCGGTCGCCCGCCTCCAGGTTGGTGCGCCCCGCCAGCCAAGCCGACAGGCTGGCATAGCCGGTGCTGCCATAGCCATCCATGATCGCGCCGGTGACCTGCTTGACCTCCTTGGCGTCTTTGCTGCTGGCGTGTTGCAAGGCCTGGTCGTACAAGGCGAAGGCCTTTTGCTGCTGCTTGTCATTCCACCAGCGCCAGCCCTGCACGCCTGCTGCGATCAGCACAAACAGGGTCGCTGCCACGATCACCTTTTTGCCGTTTTGACCCCACCAAGCCTTGAATTCATCAACCTGTTCCTGTTCTTCAAGATCAAGCGCCATGTGTCAGTTTCCTTTGATAATTGATCCAACATTATTAAGCGGGACGCGCACTTGGGCGGCCTCTTCCCGCAACGGCTTGAGGCTAATTTCGCCCACCGCCGCCTCGTCGTCCCCGAGGATGGCCGCCCAACGCGCACCGCTGGCATCGGCCTTTTTCATCTGCGACTTGAAGCTGCCGCCACCCGCGTGCAGCACCACGGCCAGGCCAGCGTCACGCAAGACCTCGGCGGCATGAATGGCCACGCTTGCCGCAGTTTCGCCGACATTGACCAGATATACATCCGGGTCCACCGGGGGCGCATCCTGCCCGAGTTCGGCCATCAACGCCAGCAGTCGCTCGATACCCATGGCAAAGCCGCAGGCCGGCGCCGGTTTGCCGCCCAGTTGTTCGATCAGGTTGTCATAGCGTCCACCGGCACAAACGGTACCTTGTGCGCCCAGACGATCGGTGACCCACTCAAATACGGTGTAGTTGTAATAATCGAGTCCGCGCACCAGGCGCGGATTGATGCGATAGGCGATACCCGCCGCATCGAGCGCTGCACAGACCGCATCGAAATGCGCGCGCGCCGCCTCGTCCAATTCGTCCATCAAGCGCGGCGCCGCTTCGACCAGTTCACGCATGGCCGGGTTTTTGGTGTCGAGAATGCGCAGCGGGTTGCTGGATAGACGGCGCCGGGCGTCGTCATCCAGCTGATTCTGGTGCGCTTCGAAATAGGCAATCAACTTGGTACGGTGGCTGGCGCGCGATTCTGGCCCGCCCAGGCTGTTGATTTCCAACGAAACCACCTCTGCAATCCCCAACTCGCGCCACAGCCGAGCGGTCATCAGCAGATGTTCGATGTCCAGATCCGGCCCGGCAAACCCCAGCGCCTCGATGCCGACCTGATGAAACTGCCGATAGCGCCCCTTTTGCGGGCGCTCGTGGCGGAACATCGGGCCCTGATACCACAACCGCTTGCCGCCACCGAACAGCAGACTGTGTTCGATTACAGCGCGCACGCCGGAGGCCGTACCTTCCGGACGCAAGGTGAGCGACTCGCCGTTCAACTCATCGACAAAGGTGTACATCTCTTTTTCGACGATGTCGGTCACCTCGCCAATGGCGCGCTTGAACAATGCGCTCTGTTCGAGGATGGGCGTGCGCAACTCGCGGTAGCCATAGTTCGCCAGCCAGCGCCGCACGACGGTTTCAAAGTGCTGCCACGCGCCGACTTCAGCCGGAAGGATGTCATTCATGCCACGAATGGCACGCAAGGTTTCATTGGCCATAGGTTCTTTTTACATAATGTTCGACCAGCGCCTGGAACTCTTCGGCGATGCGTTCGCCTTTGAGCGTGACGGTTTTGACACCGTCCTCGTACACCGGCGCGACCGGAGTTTCGTTGCTGCCGGGCAGCGAGATGCCGATGTTGGCGTGTTTCGACTCGCCCGGGCCGTTGACCACGCAGCCCATCACCGCCACGCTCATCGCCTCGACCCCCGGATATTGGTTGCGCCAAACCGGCATCTGCTCGCGCAGCCAGGTTTGAATCTGTACGGCCAGCAACTGAAACACCGTGCTGGTGGTGCGCCCACAGCCGGGACAGGCGGTAACCAGCGGCGTAAAGGCCCGCAGCCCCAGGGTTTGCAAAATCTCTTGTGCGACCTGCACCTCCAGCGAGCGCGGCTCGGACGGTTGCGGGGTCAGCGACACGCGAATGGTGTCGCCAATGCCTTCTTGCAACAAGATCGCCAACGCTGCGGTCGAGGCCACGATACCCTTGGAACCGACGCCCGCCTCGGTCAATCCCAGATGTAAGGCGTAATGGCAACGCCGCGAAAGCTCGCGATAGGCGCGCACCAAATCCTGCACCACCGACAATTTGCACGACAGCACGATGCGGTTCGCTGCCAGCCCCAGAGACTCGGCCCGCGCCGCCGATTCCAGAGCCGAAGTCAGCAGGGCCTCCTGCATGATCTCGGCGTTTGCCAGCGGTTGGGCACGCGCGTTGTTTTCATCCATCAGCCGCGCCAAAAGCTTTTGATCGAGGCTACCCCAATTGACGCCGATGCGTACCGCCTTGTCGTGGCGCACGGCAAACTCGATCAACTGCGCAAACGGATCGGCGCTGCCGTGCCCCACATTGCCCGGGTTGATGCGCAGTTTGGCCAGCGCCATGCCGCATTCCGGGACTTCCTTCAAAAGCTTGTGGCCGTTGAAATGGAAGTCGCCCACCAACGGCACCGGGCAGCCACGCGCGTCCAACTGTTCGCGGATGGCCGGCACGACGCGTGCAGATTCAATATTGTTGACCGTCAAGCGCACCAGTTCAGAGCCTGCGCGCCAAAGCTGCTCGACCTGCGCAACGGTGCCCGCCACATCGGCGGTGTCGGTGTTGGTCATCGACTGCACCACAACCGGCGCGCCGCCGCCGACCGTGACGCTGCCGATCTTTACCGCATGGGTGTGATGGCGTGGATTCATTGAGTGCGATTATTCCAGGGTCAGGCGCGCGACCTTTTCGCCGATGAAAGGGCGAAGGTCGATGGGATGGTCGTTGTACAGCAACGAGACATGGGCCGCGTTGCCCAGCACCAGCTTGAACGGCCCCACCCCCTTGACCTCAACCGGCTCACCGCTGGACACATCGCGGGCAATCAAGCGGGAGCCCGTACCATCGCGAACCTCGATCCATGCATTTTGGGTCAGAATGAATTTCAGTTTCCCCTGCGCGCCCGGTGCAGGCGGCGGTGTGGGGGTGATCGTGGACACGCCAGTCGGTGCCGCAGGGGCAACCGCTGCGGGCGGCACCGCTTGCACGGGAACCGCGGACTCGGGCGGCGTAACAGGCGTGGCGGCGGGCGCTGGAGCCGATACTGGCTGCGGCATCTGCACAGAATCAGGCGGCACCTCTTGGGCAACCGGCGGCGGCCGCAAGGTGTTTTCGACCTCGACAGAATGGCCATTGGAGAGCCACAGATACAGCGACACCACCAACACGACAAACAAGCCACCAACCACCGGCAAAACCAGCATCCAGCGCCGAATGCCGCCGGCATTGAAGCGCACCCCCGCCGAAGGCGCGGTCACACAACTGCTGGGCGATACGGCATCCGGATCAGGTTGCAGTATTTGATCAGGATCCAGTCCCAGCAATAAAGCGTAGTTACGCAAAAAACCGCGCAAAAACACCGGCTGCGGCAGTCGTTCCGAGTTTTCGGTTTCGATGCCTTCGACCTGGGACAGGGACAACTTCAGCTTGTCCGCCACCATTTCCCGTGTCCATTGCCGCGCCTCGCGCGCCTCGGCCAGACGACGGCCCACGCCGCTGAGCAGTTCTGCGCTATCCATGGATCAATTCTCCTGCCTTGTGAGGTGTAGCCATTTAAGGGGTGGCCATTTTACGAATAACCCGCCGTGAACGATCCACGACCTTGCCAGCCAGTTGCCCGCAGGCTGCATCAATATCCTCACCCCGCGTCTTGCGCGTGGTGGTCACGATCCCTTGCACCTGCAAGCGTTCGGAAAACTCGCGTACCCGCACGGATGACGAGCGCCGGTACGAGGTTCCGGGAAAGGGATTGAACGGAATCAGATTGAACTTGCACGGCACCTCGCGCGTCAACGCAATCAGCTCGCGCGCGTGCGCGTCGCTGTCGTTGATGCCATCCAGCATCACATACTCGAAGGTGATGAAATCGCGCGGCGCAAACTCAAGGTAACGCTGGCACGCAGCCATCAGTTCACGCAGCGGATATTTGCGGTTGATCGGCACCAGCATGTCACGCAAGGCATCGTTGGGCGCATGCAGGCTCACCGCCAGCGCCACCGGGCAATCTTGAGCCAGGCGATCAATCGCCGGCACGATGCCGGAGGTGGACACCGTCACCCGCCGCCGCGACAGGCCATAGGCGTTGTCGTCCAGCATGAGATGCAAGGCGCGCACGGTGTTGTCGTAATTGAGCAACGGTTCGCCCATGCCCATCAACACCACATTACTGATAATTCTGTCGCCCTTTGGGTCACGCCCCATGGCGCGATTGGCCCACCACAACTGGCCGATGATCTCGGCGGTGGTCAGGTTGCGATTGAAGCCCTGCTGTCCGGTCGAACAAAAACGACACTCCAGCGCACAGCCCACCTGAGTGGATACGCACAGCGTGCCACGACCGGCATCCGGGATAAAAACCGTTTCGACCCGATTATTGGGGCCGACTTCCAGCGCCCATTTACGGGTGCCGTCTGCCGAATCCTGGCCCGCCACCAACACCGGCGGCGTAATGCAGGCCAGCGTTTCCAGCTTGGCGCGCAGGGTTTTGGCCAGATCGGTCATCTGTCCGAAATCGTCCGCGCCAAAGTGATGCAGCCAGCGCATCACCTGACGGGCACGAAAAGGCTTCTCGCCGATGGATTCAAACCATGCGACGAGTCCCGGCGAATCAAAGTCGAGAAGATTGACCGGGGCTGAATACATTAACGGGAATAGATCTCGGAGGCTGCGAAGAAATAGGCGATCTCGACCGCAGCGGTTTCCGGCGCATCAGAGCCGTGCACGGCATTGGCATCAATGCTCTGGGCAAAGTCGGCGCGAATGGTGCCGGCTTCAGCCTTCTTCGGGTCGGTCGCGCCCATCAGCTCGCGATTCTTGGCAATCGCGTTTTCACCTTCCAGCACTTGCAGCATCACCGGGCCGGAAATCATGAACTCGACCAGGTCATTGAAAAACGGGCGGCCCTTGTGCACGGCATAGAAGCCCTCGGCCTCCTTGCGCGACAGGTGCTTCATCTTGGAAGCCACAATCTTCAGGCCGTTGGTTTCAAAGCGGGAATAGATCTTGCCGATCACATCCTTGGCAACAGCGTCAGGTTTGATGATGGAAAAAGTGCGTTCGATAGCCACGGAGAGCTCCTGTGTGTAAAAAAACGATTGAATGAAATGCGATCACCTGACCGCGAAGGCGCGGCATTCTAGCAAATTCGCACCGTTATGGCCCTCAATCCAGCCAACCAAGAACGCCTCCATTGCGCCCCAGCCTGCGATGGCCGATTTGCATGCACGGATGCGCATCCGGTTCTGCCAAAGCCTGGCGCAGCAGATCGTCGAGGCGGGCGCGGTCGAGGTGAAGGCCCTGCCCTGCCAGCCAATGACGCAACAGGTTGCGCGCCCGTGGTGCGGGCAGTTTTGCCAGGGGCGCCGTTTGGATGCGGCCTTTGGCGTCTATCACCCCTTGCGCGTCGATCTCGGCCAGGGCATCGAGCAGGTCGGTATCTTCGGCCAGTTGCGTGGCACTGCGCGCCAACACCCGATCCAGCGCCGGAAAGCGCTCGCGCAGGCGCGGCAGGATGTCGTTGCGCAGCCAGTTGCGGGTATGACGAGGATCGGCATTGCTTTCGTCCTCGATCCAGTTCTGGCCGCAAGCCTGGGCCCAATCCCGCAATTCGGCGCGCGCGGTGTTCAGCAGCGGTCGCCATAGGCGCAGGTCGTTTTGTGTGCTTTGCTGCCGCATCCCCGCCAGACCACGACTGCCCGCGCCGCGCAGCAGGCGAAACAGTATGGTTTCGGCCTGGTCGTCACGATGCTGGGCCAGCATCAGCCAGTCCAGTTGTTCGTCTCTAAAAAAATCGGCGAATGCATCCAAACGGACAGCACGGGCCGCGGCCTCCAACCCTTTGTCTGCGGCAACCACCGTGACGCGCGCCACACGCAACGGCACGGCAATGGCCGTACAGACGCCCTGGCAATGCCGGGCCCAAGCGTCGGCGTTGGGTGATAGGCCGTGATGCACATGCAGGGCGGAAAGCGCAAAACCGCGCTCGGCGCGTAGCTGCGCCAGCGCGTGTAACAAAACCGTGGAATCCAGCCCGCCAGAGTAGGCAACGCCGATGCGGCTGGCTGGCGTGATCTGCGGGAGATCCAACAGATCAAGCGCGACGAACTTCCTTGAACTTGCCATAGCCCATCAGCCGCTTATAGCGGGTATCGAGCAACTGCGGCAGCGACTGCTTGCGCACCTCGTTGAGTGCATCGGCGAGCTCCGTCTTCATGTTGGCAAAGGTCGCCGTCCAGTCGCGGTGCGCGCCGCCCAGCGGCTCGTTGATGATGCCATCGGTCAGCCCCAGCGACTTCAGTCGCGCTGCGGTGATGCCCAGGGTTTCGGCGGCCAGTGGCGCGTGCTCGGCGCTCTTCCACAAAATAGAGGCGCAGCCCTCGGGCGAGATCACCGAATAGGTGGCGTATTGCAGCATCAACAGCTTGTCGCCCACGCCGATGGCCAGCGCGCCGCCAGAGCCGCCTTCGCCCACCACGGTGCAGATGATCGGTGTTTTTAGTTCGGACATGACATACAGGTTACGGGCGATAGCCTCGCTTTGGCCGCGTTCTTCGGCACCGATGCCCGGATAGGCGCCGGGGGTGTCGATAAAGGTAAAGATCGGTACCTGGAATTTTTCGGCCAGGCGCATCAGTCGCAGCGCCTTGCGATAGCCCTCGGGGCGCGGCATGCCGAAGTTGCGATATTGGCGATCCTTGGTATCGCGGCCTTTTTGATGACCAATGACCATAACCGTTTCACCGTCAAAACGGGCAAAGCCGCCAACGATAGCCGGGTCGTCCGCATAGGCACGGTCGCCATGCAGCTCTTGGAACTCGGTGAACAGGTGGTCAAAAATATCCAGCGCATAAGGCCGCTGCGGATGCCGTGCCACCTGCGAAATCTGCCAGGGCGTCAGCTTCTTGTAGATATCCTTGGCCAGCGCAGCGCTTTTTTTGCGCAACTGCTCGATTTCGCCAGAGATATCAACATCACCCTGCATCAGGGTGAGCTCTTCGATCTTGCTCTCTAGCTCGGCGATGGGCTGTTCGAAATCCAGGTAGCTGATTTTCATCGTCGTTCCTAATCAATGCTCGTAGGCGTGGCCTTCGGGGCCGTGGGGGTGGCCATGTTCGATTTCTTCAGCCGTGGCCGCACGAATGCCCTCGACCCGCAGACTGACACGCACGGCGCGCCCCGCCAGCGGATGATTGCCATCCAGCACGGCCACGCCTTCGGCAATATCCGTCACGGTATAGATCACGATGGCGTCGCCCACCTCGGCCTCAAGCTGCGTGCCCAACTCGACATCCTCGGGCAGGTTTTCCAGCTTTTCAAGCTTGACCAGTTCCTCTTCGAAATGTCCGAAGGCATCTTCCGGTGGCAGCGTCATGTCGAGCGATACCCCTGCCTCGGCACCCTCCAGACGGTCTTCCACTGCCGAAAAGATGCCGTCATAGCCACCATGCAAATAATGCGCGGGTGACTCGGGCGTGGCCTCTTCGAGCAATTCGTCATTAGCGGCGTCATCGCTCGTCGTCAGTCGATAGCTCAGGGTAACAACGGTGTTTCGTGCAATCTTCATTAAAGCGCCCGTATCCTTTCCAGCATCTCATCGGCATGTCCCTTGGCGGTGACCCCGTAGAACGCGTCAACGATCTTACCCTTGGAATCGATCAGAAAGGTAGATCGCTGTACCGACTCGCGCATCACTCCGTCCACCTCGCGGTTCACCAATACGCCATAGGCACGGCAGACATCGCTGTCCTTGTCGGCCAAAAGGCGCACGGTAATGCCGTGTTTGTCACGAAAGGCGCCATGGCGAATGCAGTCGTCGCGCGAAACGCCCAGCACGACGAAGCCGGCCTTGGCGAAATCCGCCTCCAGATCACTGAACTCAATCGCTTCGGTGGTACAGCCCGGCGTGTCGTCACGCACATAGAAATACAGCAAGACACCTTGCTTTCCTCTGAATGAAGACAACGATACAGTTTGCATGTCGGCGTCCGGCAGTTCGAAGTCGGGCGCGGAAGATCCGGCTTTCAGCATGAGGTCTCCAACGGGGATAAGGGTGTAATCAAAATCGGGCTGCATTATCCCAGATTGTCCCTGAGAGCGTATGCCGAAGGAGCTGGAACATCCATCGCCACACTCGCGACGCCCTGGGAATTATTAAGGGTCTATGATTAAGGGTCTATGATCCCAACAAAAAAAATACTGATCCCTCTTGTGGAGTCCGTGCAGATTGATACAATGCGCTTCGCACTGCAACGGACATCCGGTGCAGTGGGTCTTTAAAAGCTCCTCTGTTTTTTGATGGGAACCCAAATGAAATATTCCGTTCTGTTCGCTGCTCTGCTTGCTCTGTCCATGACTGCTTGTGGCAAAAAGGAAGAGGCCGCTCCGGCTCCTGCTGCTGCTCCGGCTCCTGAAGCTGCTGCCCCCGCTGCTGCCCCCGCTGCTGCCCCCGCTGCTGCTCCGGCTCCTGAAGCTGCTCCTGCTGCCCCCGCTGATAAGAAATAATCAGCGAGTAAGCGAAAAAAACCGGCCTTCGGGCCGGTTTTTTGTTGCCTGTCGTTTGGCTGATCGTTTGGCCTGTGTCATGCCCAAGGCAGGCGCCGTAAAATGCGTGCCCTCTGATTGACTCGTACCACCATGCTGCGCATTACCGAATTCAAACTCCCTCTGGATCACTCGGATGCTGATTTGCGCACCGCTTTGCTGCAGCGGCTAGAAATTTCAGAGGTCGAACTTGTCGGCTTTACGATCTTCCGTCGCGGCCACGATGCCCGCCGCAAGAGCGACATCCAACTGGTGTACACCCTTGATGTCGAGGTCAATAACGAAGCCGCCGTGCTTAAGCGGCATCGCAAGGATGTCCACATCGGCGTCGCCCCTGATACCTCATATCACTTTGTCGCCCAAGCGCCCTCCGATCTGCAAGAGCGACCCGTCATTATCGGCGCCGGACCTTGCGGGTTGTTTGCGGCATTGTTGCTGGCGCAAATGGGTTTTCGGCCCATCATTCTGGAACGCGGCAAACCGGTGCGTGAGCGCACCAAGGACACCTGGGGGCTCTGGCGGCAAGGCAAACTCGACCCCGAATCAAATGTGCAGTTTGGCGAGGGCGGCGCCGGGACATTTTCGGACGGCAAGCTGTATAGCCAGATCAAAGACCCGGGCTATCGCGCCCGCAAGGTGCTGACCGAGTTCGTCAAGGCCGATGCGCCGGCTGAAATTATGTATCTCAGCAAACCGCATATCGGCACCTTCCGGTTGGTGCGGGTGGTCGAAAACATGCGCGCCAGCATCGAGTCACTGGGCGGCGAGTTCCGCTTTCAAAGCCGCGTCACGGATTTTGAAATCGACAGCAACCGCCAGCTGACGGCGGTGAAACTGGCCGACGGCAGCCGCATTGCCAGCCGCCATGTGGTGCTGGCCATCGGCCACAGCGCGCGCGACACCTTTGAGTTATTACACGCACACGGCGTATTTCTGGAGGCCAAGCCGTTCTCTATCGGCGTGCGCATCGAGCATCCGCAGCGGCTGATCGATGCGGCCCGCTTCGGCCCCTTTGCCGGCCATCCACAGTTGGGCGCGGCCGATTACAAACTGGTGCATCACTGCGGCAACGGTCGCACCGCGTATAGCTTTTGCATGTGCCCGGGCGGCCAGGTGGTCGCGGCCACCTCGGAAGCGGGCCGCGTGGTCACCAACGGCATGAGCCAATATTCGCGCGCCGAGCGCAACGCCAATGCCGCCATCGTGGTGGGCATCGACCCCAAGGATTTCGATAGCGCCGATCCACTGGCGGGCATCGCCTTCCAGCGCCATTGGGAGTCTCTTGCCTTTCAGGCCGGCGGCGGCAATTACACGGCGCCCGCACAAAAGGTTGGCGATTTTCTCGCGGGACGCGCTTCAACTGCGCTGGGCAGCGTCACCCCCTCGTACACGCCGGGCATCCATCTCACCGATCTTGCGCAATGTCTGCCGGCATTCGCCGTCACCGCACTGCGTGAGGCGCTACGCGCCTTCGACAAACAGATCAAAGGTTTTGCCATGGAAGACGCGCTGATGACCGGGGTCGAAACCCGCACCTCGTCCCCCGTGCGCGTCACCCGCAGCGAGGATTTTCAAAGCCTTAACACCCAGGGCCTGTACCCTGCGGGCGAAGGCGCGGGATACGCTGGCGGCATCCTGTCGGCGGGCGTCGATGGCATTCGCGTCGCCGAAGCGGTTGCGCTGGCGATGAGCCGATAGAACCTGGTTAAAATCCGCTCCGTTTCAGATCGACCGTATTTTCGGCATGAGCGCCGCCCTCCCTCCTCCCACCGCCCCCGTCAGCGAAATCATCGTGCGATTCATGGCACGACTGGGCATCGACCGGATCTTTGGCATCCCCGGCGCGCACATCCTGCCGGTATATGACGCGCTGATCGATTCGGGCATCGACAGCGTACTGACCAAACACGAGCAGGGGGCTGCCTTCATGGCCGGCGGCCACGCCCGCGCTACCGGCAAGATTGGCGCCTGCATTGCCACCGCCGGACCGGGTGCGACCAATCTGGTGACGGGTATCGCCAACGCCTATGCCGATCACCTGCCGGTACTGGCCATTACCGGCGAAGCCCCCACCTATCTGTTTGGCAAGGGCGGCCTGCAAGAAAGCTCGGGCGAAGGCGGCAGCATCGACCAAGTCTCGCTGTTCAAGGGCATCACCCGTTACAACCGCATCATCGAACGCGCCGACTATCTGGAAAATGTGCTGAACCAGGCCGCCAAGGCGCTCATGTCCGGACGACCCGGCCCCGTATTGCTGTCGTTACCCTTCAATGTACAAAAAGAACGGGCGGCCGCAGACATCCCGGACCGCATCGGTATAGCGCCGCGTCTGTCGTCCAGCGACTACTCCAACGGCCCTGTCCATGCGCTGGCGCAAAAACTTTCCGAGGCGCGCATGCCGGTCATCGTGGCCGGCTTCGGTTGCATTGCCGCCGGAGCCGAGGCCGAAGTCGCACAACTTTCCAGCCTGTTGCAGATTCCGGTCAGCACCAGCCTCAAGGCCAAGGGTGTGATCGACGAATCCTCGCCGCTGGCATTGGGCAGCCTGGGCGTTACCTCCAACGGGCAGGCCTATCGTTTCATCGTCGATCACGCCGATCTGATCCTGTTTTTAGGCGCCAGCTTCAACGAGCGCACCAGCTATCTGTGGGATGCCGCCTTGCTGGCCGAAAAGGAGATCATCCAGGTCGATCACGATCCGGCGCAAATCGAGAAGGTGTTCAAGGCCGATCTCGCCATCGAGGGCGATATTCGCGGCGTGCTACGCGGCGTGTTGCAGCATCTTGAAAACGCACCCGTCGAAACCCGCATGCGGCCAGAGCCAAACCGTCCTATTGCTCAGGATTACGCCCTGTTCCAGTCGGGCTTTTCCTTGGTCGAATCCTTCTTCCGTCACCTGCAAGCCTGCTTTGCCGAGCGCGCGCAGGTGTTTGACGACAACATCATCTTTGCGCAGAACTTCCTCAATCTGGGGCAAGGTGCGCGCTATTTCCCCAATGCCGGCATCTCCTCGCTAGGACACGCCATTCCCGCCGCCATAGGCGCGCGCATGGCGGTGGCGCAGCCTACCTTTGCCATCCTGGGCGACGGCGGTTTCCAGATGTGCGGCATGGAACTGATGACGGCGGTGAACTACCGTGTGCCAATCAATGTAGTGATGTTCAACAACGGCGCGATGGGGCTGATTCGCAAAAACCAGCAGCAACAATACGGCGGGCGTTACATTGGCTGCGACTTCGTCAATCCGGATTTTTCCCTGCTGGCCCAGTCCTTCGGCATCGCCCACAAACGCGTGGAAAACGAAGCCGATCTCAACGACCTGTTTGCCCGCTACGACCTCGTCAATGGCATCAACCTGATCGAAATCATGCTGGACCGCGACCTGCTGCCAAACTATTCGTCCCGGCGTTGATGTCTGTCCCGTTCAATTTCACCCTGGTCATTCCGGTTGCCGATCGCCCGCGCCAACTGGCCGCGTGCCTCAACAGCCTGAAACGCCTCCTGCAACGGTTTCCGTTTGCAGGCCAGGTCTCGTTACTGATCGCCGAAGACAGCGCCGATGCACACAGCATTGCCGCACACCGGTCATTGGTCGATGAGCTCTGTCGCAACGGCTTCAACGCCCACCATCTGGATGCCGCCGAGCAGCGCGCCTTGTTGGCTGCCTTGCCGCTGGATTTGCAAATGCGGCTGGAATCTGTGCTGGGCCAGGCCCATGCGCCCCGCTGGCATCATAAAGGCGCATCGGTAACGCGCAACATCGCCTATCTGTGGCTGGCGCGACATCGCGGTCAACCCAATGATTTGTACTGGTTTTTCGACAGCGACCAAGAGTTTCAACTGCCATTGGCAAACGGCAGTCAGTATGAGATCGACTATTTCGAAGCACTCAGCCGCATCTTTGCCGAAGCCTCCACGCAGATACTGACCGGCAAGGTAGTGGGCGATCCTCCGGTTTCTCCTGCTGTAATGGCGGGCACGCTGCTCGACGATCTGACGGCCTTTGTGACCGAGTTGAGCGAGCAAACCATGCTCGCCCCCTGTGCCTTTCATCTGCCGCCAGCCCCGACGCCAAACGCCGCCTATCACGACATGGCCGACCTGTTCGGTTTTGCCAAACCCACGCCGTTTCGCTACGCCTGCGAATTGCCCGGCGCGCACGATCATCGTGCCTGCCTTGATGCTGCGGCCCATCGCCTTGCGGCCTTTTTTGATGGCGTTCATCCCACCCGCAGCACAACCTATGAGCCATCCGACCCGCTGGCGTCAAAGGCCCCCGCGCGCACGCTATACACCGGCAACTTCGTCATCCGGGCCGATGGCCTGCGCTGGTTCATCCCCTTTGCACCGCTACGCCTGCGCATGGCCGGCCCCACGCTGGGTCGCATCATCCAGGCCGAGATCGGCGCAGGTTTTGTAACCGCCAACCTGCCCATGCTGCACCGTCGTGCCGAGTCCGAAAGCGGCGCTTCAGAGTTCAGATATGGCATAAACAAAGAATCTGAACTTGTTGATATATCCAATGAATTTGAACGACAGTACTTTGGCGATGTGATGCTGTTCGCGATGGCGCGATTGACCCGGGGCGAAGCTGACACCCCTGCCGTCGTAACCGCAGTAGAAGCCGGGATACAGACGCGCTACCGACAGATGCAGCATTCAGTCTGCATCAAAATCAAACGATTATCAGAGCAACTTGAAGCCATTTGCCACGCATGGGGCACAGCCCCACCCCCTGCGTTCGCGGCATTTCTGGCCAGCCTGCGACACAACTTTGAGCACGACGCACCCGTCTGGCAGCGTATCGGCGACCCTGACATTCGCGCCGCGCGCTGTGCCGAAATCGGCGCCGCCATCGACCGCTATGCACAGGCGTGCTGCGACTGGAAAACCGCCCTGGAGGAGATTCGATCATGAATATCTTTGTACTCAACAGCGGCCGCTGTGGCTCGCTGACCTTTATTCAAGCCTGCAAACACATTCAGAACTTTAGCTCCGGCCACGAAACCCGCATCCACAAAACCGGGATCGAGCGACTGGCCTACCCCGAACGCCACATCGAGGCCGACAACCGGCTGTCCTGGCTTTTGGGGCGGCTGGATCAAACCTATGGCGACCACGCCTTTTATGTACACCTGCACCGCGAGCGCAACGCCACCGCCAGCAGCTTCGAACGCCGCAGCGGCTACGGCATCATGCAGGCTTACCGCGAAGGCATTTTGCTGGGTGCCGAGCCCGATGCCACTGCACACGCCATTGCGCTGGATTATCTGGCAACAGTGGAAAGCAACATTGCGTTGTTCCTGAAAGGAAAAACCCATGTCATGGATTTTCATCTGGAACGGGCTGAAGAATACTTTCCGACCTTCTGGAAACGCATCGGCGCCCAGGGTGATTACGCCTCCGCCGTGGCAGAGTGGCAGCAGCGTTACAACGCGAGCTGATTACAAAACAACCTCAATATTCCAGTCGCCGCTCGCCAACCCACGCTCAGTCGCTGCCATTTTCAATGCATCCAGAATGGCGGCGGGTGCGGCGATATACACATCGCTGCCGCCCCAATCCGGATTTTGCGATTGCAGAGCCTCAATCAAGTCTGCCGGCGAGGTGTCCGCCGGTAGCGGGTGGTAATACAGGTTGTCCAACGCATCGGCCCAGGCACGACACACATTGTCCTGATAATGCCCGCGCTGCGGCGCCGCCCAATACAGATCGATGCGCTCGGCGGTTTCAATACTCATCGCGTGTTGCAACAAGCTCTTGATACTGGCGAAGCCCTCGTTCCAGGCGATAAACACCTGTGACCGGGTCGACTCTATGTCCAGCACCATCCGTCCCTCAGGGCCGGTGAGTCGGACGATGGATTCCTTGGACAGATCGCCGAACACCTTGCGGGCAAAGGCGCGGTTGTCGCGCGGCACATGCAGTTCGATGTGGCGCTCCTCGCAGGGGCAACTGGCTACCGGGTACTCCCCCTCGCATCCCTCAAACCGGGCTATCACACGCTGGCCAGCCAGAAATTGCAATCGCTGGCTGCGCGGTGTGAGCAAGTGAACGATGCGCAGATTGGCGTCGATCACCTCGATATTGTGTACGCGGGCGTCGATTTCCTGTTGCGGCAGCGAATCCGGGCTGGCCTCGCCTGCCTCGATGACCACATCGGTCACCGGCGCGTTGGAGCACATCAAGAAATAGCCCTCGCCGCGTTCGCGTTCGGTCAGCGAAAAATCGTGCGGATGCACCTTGGTGATCTGCCCGGAAACCAGCCGAGACTTGCATTCGCCACAGTTGCCGTTGCTGCAACCGTAACGCAGCGGCATTCCGGATCGCAGGGCCGCCTCCAACAGCGTGTCGCTGCCTTCGACAAAAAACTCGTGTCCCGATGGCTTGAGGGTGACCTGTGCAGACATGACGCGCATAAGCCGCTCCTTTGCCAGCAATGCCTGTGCCCGTTCGCTGTCGGGCGGCGGCGACTCCAGTTGGCTGCGCAGCCAGGTACGCAGGGTTTGAATGGCCGCAGCAACAGTATCTCCGCCGTGCCCGGCCTGCTGGCTGAACTGCTGCTCCAGCGCCGCCAACACCCGCGCCTGATGCAACAACAGCGCACGGCTCGCGGCGTATTCCTTACCCAGTTCGTACAGGCGTTCGGCCAGCACCTCTTTCTCAGGCAGCACCCGTTCCATGACGCGTTTACCAAAGGCGCGGCGCTTGATCTCCTCCACCCGCGCATATTCGCCATCGTCCTGCCAGCGAATATCGGGAAACACGCGCAGCAACTCATCCATCTCGACGCTGCCGTCGAAGGTTTGCAACTCGCCCGCGCGAATCATCCGCTGCAACTCGCTGCGGCTTTTGCCGAGCAGGACAGCGACACGGGAAAGGGTGAATCGGTGCGACATGGCGGCATAATAGAAACGCTCAACCGAAACGCCAAACATGCCATCCGCACATACTGAAATGCTTATCCAGACCCGCCCGCAAAACCCACAAGCCGCAGCACAGCTGCAACGCGACGGTCTGCCGCCGCTGCTGGCGCGGCTGTTCGCTGCGCGCGGCGTCACTGCGCGCGGCCAGTTGCGCGAATCGCTGCAACAACTCGAACCTTTCGCAACAATGAAAGGCATCCTCGCCGCTGCCGCGCGCCTGGCTGATGCCATTGCCCGGCAGGAAAAGATCCTGGTGGTGGCCGATTACGACGCTGACGGCGCCACTGGCTGCGCCGTCATGGTTACTGGCCTTGCCGCACTCGGGGCCCATGTCGATTGGCTGGTGCCCAACCGTTTTGATGATGGCTACGGCCTGACGCCCGAGGTGGCACGGCAAGCCGCCGAACGCCAGCCCGATCTCTTGATTACCGTCGATAACGGCATCGCCGCTGTCGAGGGGGTAGCCGAAGCGCAACGACTCGGCATGACCGTGCTGGTCACCGACCACCACCTGCCCGGCAACACCCTGCCCGACTGCCTGATCGTCAACCCCAATCAGCCTGGCTGCCCGCATCCGGGCAAACACCTCGCCGGCGTGGGCGTAGCCTTTTATACACTCATGGCCCTGCGCGCCGAGTTGCGCCAGCACAATGCCTTTGCAACCCGGCCCGAGCCTAACCTCAGCGAACTGCTCGATCTGGTCGCACTGGGTACCGTAGCCGATGTCGTGCGCCTGGATGCCAATAACCGCCTCCTGGTCGAGACCGGCCTCAAGCGCATCCGCAGCGGGCGGGCGCGGCCAGGGATTGCCGCCTTGTTTCTGGCTGCCGGGCGCAATCCAGCCAATGCCAGCGCGCAGGATCTGGGGTTTTTTATCGGTCCGCGCCTCAACGCCGCCGGACGGCTGGCCGACATGGGTCTGGGGGTCGCCTGTCTGCTGACCCGTGATGCCGACGAGGCCAGCCGGCTTGCCGCCGAACTGGAGCGCCTCAACCGTGAACGCCGCACGGTGGAAGCCGATATGCAGCGTGAGGCAGATGGCATTCTGAATAGCGTTGCGGTTGCCGATTCTGCCAGCCTGGTGCTGTTCGATCCGGGTTGGCACCAGGGCGTCATCGGTCTCTTGGCCTCGCGTCTGAAAGAGCGTCACCACCGCCCTGCGCTGATCTTCGCCGCCGCCGATGAAGAACGGATCAAAGGCTCGGGTCGCTCCATCCCCGGCTTGCATCTGCGCGATGCGCTGGACCGCGTCGATCGTCTCAATCCCGGCCTCATCGTTCGCTTTGGCGGTCACGCGGCGGCAGCCGGCCTGACCTTGCGCCGCGATGATTTCGCCACATTTGCCGCCGCATTCGAAGGCGTGGCGCGTGCCTGGCTCACAGAATCCGACCTGACCCGCAGCCTGGAAACCGACGGCGCACTGGGACCGCACGAATTCAGCCTGGAAAACGCCTGTCTGTTGCGCGACACAGTCTGGGGGCAGGGCTTTCCGCCCCCCTCGTTTAGCGGCGATTTCATCGTTCGCTCGCAACGACTGGTCGGCGACAAACACCTCAAACTGCATCTGGCCACCCCGGAATGGGAGTCTGAAGCCATGTTGTTCAACCACGACAGCCCGCTGCCCGATCGCATCCACGCGGTGTTTCGCCTCGATGTCAACGCCTGGCAAGGCCGCCAAACCTCGCAACTGACGCTGGAATACTGGGCATGAAACGCACCGACATCGCCGAGTGTTTCCAGCGCTGGGCTGCCGCCAATCCCGAACCACGCGGTGAATTGAATCACCGTACCCCGTTCGAATTACTGGTGGCCGTCATCCTTTCAGCGCAAGCCACCGACAAAGGCGTAAATCGTGCGACTGGGCCACTGTTTGAGAGGGCCGCCACGCCGCAGGCCATCCTCGATCTGGGGCTGGATGGGCTGACACAATCCATCCGCAGCATCGGCCTGTTTCAAACCAAGGCCAAAAATATATGGGCGACCTGCCAGAAACTCATCGACGACTTCGATGGCGCCGTACCGCAGACCCGTGAGGCGCTGGAAACCCTGCCGGGCGTAGGTCGCAAAACCGCCAATGTAGTGCTCAACATCGCCTTCGGACAGCCCACGCTGGCAGTGGACACACATATATTTCGAGTGGCCAACCGCAGCGGCATGGCCCAAGGCAAAACCCCGCTCGCCGTCGAAACCCAACTGCTCAAGGCCATACCTGCCGGCTATCTGCGCCACGCACACCACTGGCTGATTCTGCACGGACGCTACACCTGCACCGCACGAGCGCCAAAATGCACAGCCTGCATCATCGCCGACCTGTGTGAATTCAAGGACAAAGCCTGTGTTTAATCCCTCCCGCGACCAGGCCCGGCAGTTTTTGTTCGACACCTGGGCCAAGCACCGTCAGCAAGCACCGCTGACCGATCTGGAAAAACTGACGCTGTCGCACCTTATGGATCACCCCGAATATCACGCCATATTCGATGCGCCCGAGCGTTATCTGCTGCGGGATTACCCTGCCGGCGAAACCAACCCGTTTTTACACCTGTCCATGCACCTGGCAATCAGCGAACAGCTCTCCATAGACCAACCCCCGGGCATCCGGGCGGCGTATGCACAACTGTATAAAAAGTATGGCGATGCACATCAGGCCGCGCATCGGGTCATGGATTGCCTGGCCGAGATGATCTGGCGCGCACAACACGATGGAACACCTATGAATTCAGAAAGTTACATACGATGTCTGAACGATTGAATCAAATCACCACACGCACTGGCGACGACGGCAGCACCGGTCTTGCCGACGGGCGCCGCGTACCCAAAAGCGATGCCCGCATCGAAGCGTTGGGTGCAGTGGACGAACTCAACAGCTTCATGGGCCTGTTACTGGCCGAAGACCTGCCCGACAACGAAATCGAATTGCTGTCCGACATCCAGCAACACCTGTTTCTGCTGGGCGGCGAATTGGCGATGCCGGAATGGCAAGGTCTCAATGAGGCCCATTTGCAACGGCTGGACACCGCCATCGCTCACACCAATGCCAAGCTGCCACCCCTGCAAGAGTTCATCCTGCCGCGCGGCGATCGCGCCACCGCGCTGGCGCATGTCTGCCGCAGCATCTGCCGCCGCGCCGAGCGCCGAGTGGTCGCACTGGCCGAACAGGAACTGATCTCGACGCTGTTGCAACGCTACCTCAACCGTTTATCCGACCTGCTGTTCGTGCTGGCACGGCATCTGGGACGCCTGGCCGAGATCGAAGAAATACTGTGGGAACGAGAAGAAAACGCGTAGATCGCTCCACAAGGCAATTGGGGCCCACGCCGCAGAACAGCCACGCGGATAAACCAGTGCATTACCAGCCAGTCTGCCATGCGGCTCGCCATGGGTCGCACGGGTATTCTTCCGGATACACCATCAGCCCAAGCGGCCGATCTTCATGCGGGCATCCTCGATGTAGCGCGAAAAAGGGGTCGAAAAAGGGGTCGGGTCGAAAAAGGGGTCAGGTTACATTACGGGTCGAAAAAGGGGTCAGGTTACATTATAGAAAAGTAACCTGACCCCGTTTTCCCGTTTTCGTAGGAAGACTGCGCAATGAAAATGTTTGGTTTTGTTATGGTTTTTATGCTCGCATCTGGCGCTGTGACCGCGCAGGAAGCGGCATCTCTTCACGGAACCATTTCATTCGCCCGCCGTGATGCCAACAACACGTGGTCATACGATGAAACCAAGGCACGCCTGACGGTCACGCATCAGACTGGCCTGTTCGGTCATGCAGGCAGCGGAGTTATGGACTGGCACGATTCGTGATATTCAACCAGTCGTGTTGATACCTACGGCATTGGCTACCACGACAAGACACAGGGCAGGCTGTCCTATCAGCAGGATTACCAGCAGACCAGCACGACAACAGATGAGTTCGGCCATTCCACGCTATGCGGCAGCCGGAATCACACTTTCGTCGCAGACTATTACGCGCCGCAGACAACCTTCTCCCTTCAGCATTTCAGGCGATCCTCTGTTGGTTGTGGCGGAACCATCGACGACTCCACAGTCGCCTCTATGCAGTGGTACCCATCAGACGATTCAGGTCTGGGTGGTGGCGTGCAAGAAGGCGAAAACACTCGTGTTTTTTATGCAGGCGCACAAAACCGTTGGCATACACCTCATGGTTCTCTGGAGCTTCGGGTATTCCTCACGCACAGTCCGGCTACCGATGACTTTGCTCGGCGTGACTGGGTGAGTCTCAGTCTGTCGTTTCGTCCTGGAGACAACAAATCCATGCTCGATGCGCACCGTTCCATCTTCGATGCCGCGCCGGTTGTTTCCATCAGCCACTTCTCCGGTAATGGCTACCGCAACAGCTCGTTATCCGTGTCTTACAGCTTCTGACGCATCGCGGCCTCCGCATTGAGCTTGCGAATCCTCGCCGCCTTCTCAGCCGTATCCAGCACAAAAAAACAAAGGGGTCAGGTCTTGCGCAAACATGCATGCAAGACCTGACCCCGCATCGCTGCGCACTGGGATCAAGCAAATTTCAAGATGAAATCGAAGCCATGGTGGGCCGACGCGCCAAAATTGCACCGCAGGGGCGGCCAAAGAAACCGAAAGATGGCGGAGAAAAGTAACCTGACCCCGTTTTCGACCCCGAGAAAAGTAACCTGACCCCGTTTTCCAGAGAAAAGTAACCTGACCCCGTTTTCGCCATGCAAGACCTGACCCCGCATCGCTCCGCCGGAATCCTTAGGCGCGCAGAATATGGAGCACCTCTGCCTTCAGGGCATTGACCTCCAGCATGGCCAGCGGCGCCTTGAGGCTGCGTATGAACACGCTGCCACCACTGATGACACATTGGCGATAGGCCATGCGTTGATGCAGCTGGGTTTTAAGTACCGGGATACCAAACTCCATCAGCACCCGTGAAATCTCGCTGCTCATGCGGGTGTTGCCTTGCACCTGGTTAAGAACCAGGCGCGCCATCAAACCCGGGTTGTCTTCGCGTGCCGCATAGATGCTGTCGCGAATGGCCAGGCTGGCGCGTAAATCCAACGGCGACGGATTCAACGGAACCAACGCCAGATGGGCATGCGACAACGCGCTCTGGATGATGGGCAGTTCGGCATGAGGCGGGTTGTCCACGAGAATAAAGTCGTACTGGTCGCGGCGCTTGCCCAACTTCTTGGCCAGCTTTTCGCCCTTCTCCGAAAAATCTTCGACGGTTACCGGAAAACCGGGATTGCTCTGTGCCCAAAAACAGGCCGAACCTTGCGGATCGGCATCGGCCACCAACACGCGTGCGCGGTTTTCAGCCAACGCGCTGGCCAGGATCATGGCCAGCGTGGTTTTGCCGGCACCGCCCTTCTGATTGACAACGGCGATAACCTTTGCGCTCATGGCTCAAACCTCAGAATCTCTTGCAGAGACCCGAGCTTACATCATCTCTACAACCCATTTTGTGACAGTGGCCGTAGTCACTGCACATTTATGCCCGCGTGCGGTATTGAATGCGGCATATTCCTCAGGCTTCCACATATCGTAGCTTCGGCCTGTGAACTGTTGTTGCAACTCTTCGCAGGTAATGCCGCCAAACTCGGCCTTGAAGCGTTCGACCAACTCATCGCCCTTTTTGAAGTTATTGATGAATCGCCCCTTGTCCAGTTTGTCGCGATCGCGCCCGCGCTTGGCGGATAACGCCATCAGGCCGCCGGTAAGCGCTCCACAAGCGCCCTTGCCCGACAGCCCGCCACCGCCCGATAGCCCGTGACTGGCCTTGATGACGCTGTCCTCGATCACGCCCACGGTTTCCTGTACTGCCGCCAGCACGCATTGCGGGCAACAGCCGTAATCCAGTTCATATTTCAGTGCCTTTTCGTAGGCCTCATTCGCAAGCTCGGTTTTGTCTGACATCTGGCACCCCTAAAACTGTAATTCAGAAGATGCTTATATACTACGCCTGAGAATGGCTAGAATGCACACCTCGCAAAAAATTGATGTCATCCATGCCCGGTCAACTATTCATCATTTCCGCCCCGTCTGGCGCCGGAAAATCCAGCCTGGTCAAAGCCCTGCTCCATAAAAACACGGGGATTCGCCTATCCATCTCGCACACCACGCGCGCGCCACGACCAGGCGAAAAGGATGGCCGCGAGTATCACTTCGTCAGCCGCGAGAGCTTCCTTTCCATGCAGTCTCGTGACGAGTTTCTGGAAAGCGCCGAGGTGTACGGCAATCTGTATGGCACCTCGCGTCCATGGATCGAATCCCAGCGCAGCGCTGGTCAGGACATCCTCCTGGAGATCGACTGGCAGGGTGCGGCCCGTGTACGCGAGCTGCTGCCGGACGCGGTCAGCATCTTTATCCTGCCGCCCTCGCTGGACAGCCTGCGGCATCGTCTGGAAGGCCGCGGCCAGGACAGCAGCGAGGTTATCGAAAAGCGTCTTGGCGCCGCGTTGTCAGATATCGCCCATGCCAGCGAATTCGACTTTTTGCTGGTCAACGACGACTTCGAAACCGCCGTTTCTGACCTGGCCTGCATCTGCCGCGCCAGCCGCATGCATCGCATCAGCAATCCGCACGCTGATTTGCTGGGCGCCTTGAGATAAAATCCTCCCCCATTTCAAACCCATCAACAGAGAAACACCATGGCCCGCGTAACCATTGAAGATTGCCTGAAACACATCCCCAACCGCTTTGAAATGACCTTGGCTGCCAGCTGGCGCGCTCGTCGCATCTCTATGGGCTCCGAGCCGCGCGTGGAAATGCACCGCGACAAGCCGGCCGTTGTGGCCCTGCGCGAGATCGCCGAGGGCAAGATTGGCATCGAAGAGCTGAAGCGCACCCAAAGCTAAGGAGCCGCTGATTAATTCGATACCGTTCGGGTTGAGCTTGTCGAAGCCCTTGTTTTTATAATGAATGTCCTTCGATAGGCTCAGGGCGAACGGATTTGTTCAGCGTTTCCCTAAGTCTTTTTCCGTAGTCGCCATGACAGCAGAGATCCGCGTCACGGCTCCGGACTACCTAAAGCCCGGCGAGGCTGAGCTTTTTCTCGACGCACTCGCATTCGCCCAACACTGGCACGAAGGCCAGAAGCGTGCTGACGGCCAGCTTTATGTCAGCCACCCGCTGGCGGTGGCGCAGACCTTGGCCGGCTGGCGCGTGGATATCCATACCCTTGCCGCCGCCCTGCTACACGATGTCGTAGAAGACACCGGCGCCACCCGCGAGGAGATCGCCCAACGCTACGGCGAAACCGTCGCAAGCCTGGTCGATGGTGTCACCAAGCTCGACAAGATTCATTTCGAAAACAAGACCCACGCCCAGGCCGAAAACTTCCGCAAGATGTTGCTGGCGATGTCACGCGATGTGCGCGTCATCCTCATCAAGCTTGCCGACCGCCTGCACAACATGAACACCCTGGACGCCGTGCCGCTGGAAAAACGCCAGCGTATCGCCCGGGAAACCCAGGAAATCTTTATCCCCATCGCCAACCGCCTGGGCTTTTCGCACCTGTACAGCCAGTTGGAGGATCTGGCCTTTCGCTATCTGCACCCCACCCGCCATCGGGTGCTGGAACGCGCCTTGTCCGAGGCCCGCGGCGATCGCCAATCCGCACTCGAAAAGATCAAGGACGAAATCAGCACAAAGATCAGCGCAGCCGGTCTTGCAGCCGAGGTGTTCTGGCGCGAAAAGCACCTTGCCAGCATCTATCGCAAGATGCATGAAAAGCATCTGTCGTTCGCCGAAATATACGATGTGTTTGGCTTTCGCATCCTCACCGACAGCCTGCTCTCCTGTTATACCGTGCTGGGCATCCTGCATGGCATGTACAAACCCATTCCGGGCAAATTCAAGGATTACATCGCCATGCCCAAGGCCAATGGCTATCAATCCCTGCACACCACCCTGTTCGGCCCCTTTGGCGCCCCCATCGAAATCCAGATCCGCTCGCGCGAGATGCACCAGATTGCCGAAACCGGCATTGCCGCACACTGGATGTACAAATCCAGCGCTAGCGAGCTGTTGCAGCCACAACTGCAAAACTACAAATGGCTGCAAAATCTGCTCGACATCCAGGCCGACAGCCGCGATTCGGCCGAGTTTCTGGAGCACATCAAGGTCGATCTGTTTCCGGATGCGGTCTATGTATTCACCCCCAAGGGCAAGATTCTGTCGCTGCCGCGCGGCGCAACCGTCATCGACTTTGCCTACACCGTGCATACCGACATCGGCAACCATTGCGCGGCGGCACGCATCAACGGCGAATATCGGCCCCTGTCCACACCGCTCTCCAACGGCGACCGGGTCGAAATCATCACCGACGAACTCATACGCCCCCATCCCCACTGGATCCATTACGCAATCACCGGCCGCGCCCGCGCCCAGATTCGAAACCACCTGCGCAACAGACAGCAAAACGAAGCCACAACACTCGGCGAAAAGCTGCTGTACAAGGCGTTGCGGGGTCTGGCCATCAATCCTTCCGAAATCGGCCTGGCGCAATGGGAGGCACTGACTCGCGCCCATGGCCGCAGCCAGGGCGACATTCTGGCCGACATCGGCATGGGAAAAATCCTCGCCATCGTCGTCGCCCGCCAGTTGCAGGTACGCGACCACGACAGCCGCCTGCAAACCAGCCCCGGCCCATTGCTGATCTCTGGCGCCGAAGGCTTTGCGGTGCGTCTGGGCAAATGCTGTCACCCCATCCCCGGCGACCCCATCATCGGCCAGATCAAAAAAGACCAAGGTCTCATCATCCACGCCCACGAATGCCCGCAGGTGCGGCATTACCGTGAAGACCCCGACAAATGGGTGGATGTGGACTGGGCCAGCGACATCAAACGGGTGTTCTCGGCCAGCATCTGTGTAACCACCATCAACCAGCGCGGCATGCTGGGACGCATCGCCAGCGCCATCGCCAACGAAGGCTCCAACATCGAGGATGTGCACATGGACAACCCCGGTGGCAGCTATACCCGCCTGTATTTCAATGTCCAGGTCAAAAACAACGCCCATCTTTTTCGCCTGATCCGCGCCTTGCGCAGCCTGCCGGATGTCACCCGCATCCAGCGTTTTCGCGGCAACATCAAGCGCCATCTCCCCTCTGACAAGGAAGCCTTCACATGAGCCGCAGCATCATCTCCACCCCCAACGCCCCTGCCGCCATCGGTACCTACTCGCAGGCCGTCAGAACCGGCAACACCGTCTATCTGTCCGGCCAAATCGGACTGGACCCCGCCAGCATGGAAATGGTCGAAGGCATCGAGGCACAAATCCACCGCGTATTCGCCAACCTGCACGCCGTGGCCGACGCCGCCGGCGGCAGCCTTAACGATGTGGTCAAGCTCAATGTGTTTCTGACAGATCTTGCAAACTTCGCCAAGGTCAACGAAATCATGGCGCAGTATTTTCAACAACCCTACCCTGCCCGCGCCGCTGTCGGCGTCGCCAGTCTGCCCCGTGCCGCACTGGTCGAGGCCGATGCGGTGATGGTGCTGGACTAACACCCCCTGTGGCAGGCACCGAGGTTCACCGCCTGCTCGGCCTGCCCCGCGCGGCCGATCTGATTCTGCACCTGCCGCTGCGCTATGAGGACGAAACCCGGCTGACCCCGTTTGCACGGCTCAAGCCGGGAGCCATCGTTCAGATCGAAGGCACGCTGGCGCACAAAGAACAACAACGCGGTGGCCGCACCCAACTGTTGTTCGAGATCGAGGACGAATCTGCCGCGCGACTGCGCATTCGCCTCTTGCACTTTCGCCCCAACCAGGCGGCGGCGCTGACCCCCGGCGTGCGCGTGCGCGCCTTTGGCGAGGTGCGGCCCGGCCTGTTCGGTATGGAAATGGTGCATCCCCGCTACCGGGTTCTTGCTCACCCGGCGCCTCTGCCCCAAACCTTGACCCCGGTTTACCCCAGCGTTGCCGCGCTGTCGCAATACCGGTTGCGTCAAGCGATCGATGCCGAAATTGCTTCTGCCGACCTGACCGACAGCCTGCCCGCCCACCTGCGCCAACGGTTTGGACTGCCCGAATTCGCAGCCACCCTGCACTTTTTGCATCACCCGCCCGCCAACGCCGACACCGCACTGTTGGAGTTGCGTCAAGGCCCGGCCTGGGCGCGGCTCAAGTTTGATGAACTGCTGGCCCAGCAGCTTTCGTTGCAACGCGCGGCCAATGAGCGCCAGCACCAAAACGCCGCCTCGCTGACCGACCCCGAGCACCTTTGCGTAAAACTGCTTGCCAGCCTGCCCTTTGCGCTCACCGCCGCGCAGGCACGCTGTCTGGAAGAAATCCGCCGCGATCTCGCCGCGCCCCACCCCATGCATCGCCTGCTGCAAGGCGATGTCGGCAGCGGCAAAACTGCCGTCGCCGCAGCATGTGCCGCACTGGCTGTGGGCAGCGACCAGCAAGTCGCGCTGATGGCCCCAACCGAACTCCTGGCCGAGCAGCTTTATCACAAGATTTGCGAATGGTTCTCACCGTTAGGGATTGATTCGGTCTGGCTTTCCAGTGCCGTCAAAGGCCGTACCCGTAGCACGGCATTGGCGCGCATCCAGGACGGCAGCGCCGCCATCACGGTTGGCACCCATGCGCTGATCCAGGATGGCGTCGTCTTCGCACGCCTAGGGCTGGTCATCGTCGATGAGCAGCACCGCTTCGGCGTCGAACAGCGCCTCGCCCTGCGCGGCAAATCCGGGACGGCGTTACCACATCTATTGATGATGTCCGCCACCCCCATCCCGCGCACGCTGGCGATGAGCTATTACGCCGACCTTGCCATCTCCAGCATCGACAGCCTGCCGCCGGGTCGTACGCCGATCACGACGCGGGTAATGTCCGATGCCCGCCGCAATGAAATCATCAGCCGTCTAGGCGAATATTGCGCAAAGGGTGGTCAGGCCTACTGGGTATGCCCACTGATCGAAGAGTCCGAAAAGCTGGATCTCAAAGCTGCAATCGACACCCACGCCGAGATCAGCGCCGCACTGCCACAACTTGCCATCGGCCTGGTACACGGGCGCATGAAAGCGGCGGAAAAGGCGGCGGTCATGAGCGCATTCAAGGCCGGCGAGGTGCAAGTCCTGATCGCCACCACCGTCATCGAGGTCGGCGTCGATGTCCCCAACGCCAGTCTGATGGTCGTCGAACACGCCGAACGCATGGGTCTGGCGCAACTGCACCAGCTCCGTGGTCGGGTCGGGCGCGGCACACGGGCCTCGACCTGTCTGTTGATCTACAGCAACCCCATCGGCCAGATTGCCCGCGAACGACTGGCCATCTTGCGCGACAGCCAGGACGGTTTCGAAATCGCCCGTCAAGACCTGCGCCTGCGCGGCCCCGGAGAACGCCTGGGCGCACGGCAGTCCGGTCAGCAGATGCTGCGTTTTGCCGACATCGAGGCCGACGCTCCGCTGTTACAACAGGCCTGCGACGCTGCGCGGGAATTACTGAAAAAACACCCCGACGCCGTCAGCCGTCACTTGAACCACTGGCTGCCCGGTGGCGAAATGCGGCTCAACGCCTGAGAGAATCGGGCTATGGATTCGAGCGGGCCACGAAGGTCACCCGCACCAGACCTGCACGGCGAGCGGCATCCATGACGGTGATGACGGATTGATGGGAGGCGCGGGCATCGGCGTTAATGACCACCACCGGCGCTGTGGTGTCAGCCGCCGACTGCTTGAGCAACCCAGCCAGCGCTGCCGCAGAGCCCGCCTCGACCAGTTTGCCGTTGATGCTGTAATGGCCGCCCGCATCGACGCCAATCTCGATCTGCATCGGCGACTCCTGAGCGCTGTCACCCTTGGCCTCGGGCAGATTGATCTGTAATTCGGAAAAGCGTGCGTAGGTGGTGGTGACCATCAAAAAGATGAGGATCACCAGCAACACATCGATCAGCGGAATCAGGTTGATCTCGGGCTCATCACGCGAGGTGCCACGACTGAAGTTCATGTGGATGACTTTCCGTGTACCAAATCGACCAGGTGCAGTGCGCGCTGTTCCATCTCCACCAGCAATGCATCGACCTTGGCACGAAAATGTCGATAGGCAATCATGCTGGGGATGGCCACGATCAGGCCAAACGCAGTGTTGTAGAGCGCCACCGAGATACCATGCGCCAGCATCGCCGGATTGCCACCACTGGGCGTTTGCGAGCCAAATATCTCGACCATGCCAATCACCGTGCCCAACAACCCCAACAGCGGCGACACCGAGGCGATGGTGCCCAGCGTCGTCAGGTAGCGCGACAAGTCGTGGGCAACCGCCCGGCCGGTTTCTTCCAAAGCCTCTTTCATCAGTTCACGACTTTGCCCCATCGTGGCCACGCCAGCGGCCAGCACCTGCCCCAGCGGCGAGATATTGTCAGACAAAGCAGCCGCTTTACCGGCACGCACATCGGCTGCGATCTGCTCAAACACCCCGGACGGCATCACCATGCCCACGCGCAGCGACCAGGTGCGCTCGAAAATAATGGCCAGAGAGATGACGGAGGCAATGATCAACGGCCAGATGGGCCAACCGGCGGCTTCGATAAGTGTGATCAAGACAGGTCTCCATGCATTCCTGAATTAAAACGGCCGCTACTGTAGCAAAACTGACGGATATAATCCCGCGCCTTATGAACTCATTCATCATCGCACCATGATCCGCCGCTGGATCAGCAAAATATTCCGCCAGACGAGCAGCCAAAACCCGACGCCGCGCATTCTGGGCCCGCGCCAACACACCATCCGTCGTGAGCAGATTCATCCTTGCGCCCTCAAGGTCACCCGCACCCTGCGCGACGCGGGCTATAGCGCATTCATCGTGGGTGGCGCGGTGCGCGATTTGCTGCTGGGCGGCACCCCCAAGGATTTCGATATCGCCACCGACGCCCTGCCCGATACGGTGCGCGGCCTGTTTCGGCGCTCGCGCATCATTGGTCGGCGCTTCCAGATAGTGCATTGCTATTGCGACAACGACACCATCGAGGTCACCACCTTCCGCGCAGCCGAGGAGGGCGGCGCGGATGATGGCAGAGAAACGGCGGACGATGGCCTGATCCTGCGTGACAATGTATTCGGCACCCACCCCGAGGACGCCGCGCGACGCGACTTCACCGTCAACGCGCTGTATTACGACCCGGAACACGAAGAGGTATGGGACTTCCACGGCGGCGTAGAGGATACCAAAAAGCGGGTGCTGCGCATGATTGGCGATGCCGATGAGCGCTTCCGCGAAGACCCTGTGCGCATGCTGCGGGCCGCGCGCTTTTCCGCCAAGCTGGATTTCCACATCGACCCTGCCACCCGCGCGCCCATCGCCAGGCTGGCTCCCATGCTGGAGCGCATCCCGCGCGCACGCATCTTTGACGAGATGATGAAGCTCTTGCTCTCCGGCCATGCCGAGCGCGGCCTGCATCAGTTGCGCGCCGAGGGCCTGCATCACGGCGTCCTGCCCATGCTCGACGCGGCACTTGACGACCCGGCGCACAAACCCTTTTTGCACGCCATACTGCACGACACCGACACCCGCATCCGCGAAGGCCGCTCGGCCTCGCCTGCGTTCATGCTGGCCGGCCTGCTGTGGTTCCCGTTCCGGGCACTATGGAAAAAACATTACGATAACGAGCCACAGGCGATGTACGCCGCCATGGACGATGCACTGGAAGAACAACGCGAGGCGCTGGCCTTCCCCCGGCGGCTGGACGGCACCATCAAGGAAATATGGTCCTTGCAGCCGCGTTTTGAACAACGCGGCGGCTCACGCCCCTTCCGCCTGCTGCCGCACCCGCGTTTTCGTGCCGCTTACGACTTTTTACTGCTGCGTGCCCACGGCGGTGATGTAGCAACCGAACTGGTGGAATGGTGGGAGCGTTTCCAGAACGCCAGCGAGGCCGAGCGTCAGGAGATGCTGCTACCCGACAGCGGTCCGCGCAAACGCCGCCGTAAAAACAACCGCAAACCGCGTTCGCAGTCCCCGGAGTCGGCATGACCACGGCTTTGACCACGGTTTATGTCGCCCTGGGAAGCAATCTGGACCATCCCGCCCACCAGATCGCAAGTGGCTTTGAAGCGCTGGCACGGCTGCCGCATAGCTATCTCGTCACCCGCTCAGGCCTGTTTGTGACACCACCCTGGGGCAATGCCCAGCAACCAGATTTCATCAACGCCGTCGCCCGTTTGCGAACCTCATTGAGCGCTCCCAATCTATTGGCGCACCTGCTCGATATCGAACGCCGTCACGGTCGCCGCCGGCTGTTTCGCAACGCACCACGCACCCTCGACCTGGATTTGCTGCTGTATGGCGACAATATCATCGACATCCCCGGCCTGACCCTGCCGCACCCGCGCATGCACGAGCGGCCCTTTGTGCTGGTACCGCTAACCGAGATCGATCCCACCATTCACATCCCCGGCCACGGCCCCGCGCGCGATTTACTGCGCGGGTTGCGCAACAACTGCCGGATGTACAATCCAGCCACCACCCCCGAGTTAAACTGCCGTGTACCTGCCCCAGTTGCCTGCTGACCACGCGTTAGTCGCCCTCACCTGCTACGACGCCAGCTTTGCCCGTGTCATGGTCGAGGCCGGCGTTGACATACTCTTGGTCGGCGATTCGCTGGGGATGACCGTGCAGGGCTTCGATTCCACCTTGCCGGTGTCGCTGGAGCATATGCGCTACCACACCGCAGCCGTCGCCCGGGGAACCGCCGGACGCGCCCTGGTGATCGCCGACCTCCCTTTTGGCAGCTACCAGCAATCCCCGCAGCAGGCATTTTCCGCTGCCGCCGAACTGCTCGCCGTCGGCGCCAACATGGTCAAACTGGAAGGCGGTGCGGTGATGGTCGAGACAGTGCGATTTATGGTCGAACGCGGCGTGCCCGTCTGCGCGCATCTGGGCCTGTTGCCGCAATCGGTCAATGCCACCGGCTATCGCGCCCAAGCGCGCGATGCCAAAGCCGCCACTCAACTGCTGGCCGACGCCCACGCCCTCCAGGATGCCGGCGCCAGTATGCTGGTACTGGAATCCATCCCCGCATCGCTAGCCGCCGATGTCACCCAGGTGCTATCCATCCCCACCATCGGCATCGGTGCAGGCCCAGCCTGTCGCGGCCAGGTATTGGTGCTACACGACCTCCTGGGCCTAACGCCCAGACCCCCGCGCTTCGCCAAAAACTTTATGGCCGACGCCAACAGCATCGCCGCCGCTATCGCCGCCTATGTCAGCGCCGTGCGCGAAGGCCTCTTCCCCGGCCCGGAACACAGCTTTTAACCCGGATAATCCATTAGGCGGCTCTTCGAGCCTACTCCGGGTTCAAAACGGTTTGCAGGGACAACTTCAAAACTCTGGCTGCATGGCGATGTAGCCCGTTGGGCACTCCTTGGCGCACAGGCCGCAGCCTTTGCAGTAGTCGTAGTCGAACACATAGTGGCTGCCGTCGGTGGCCTCGTGGCGGGTTTTGAACACCGAGGCATCCGGACACAATATCCAGCAGTTGTCGCAGGCCATGCAGTTTCCGCACGACAGGCAACGGCGTGATTCGGTAACGGCCTGCACCCGATCCAGCCCCGTTTCTATCTCGTCATGACCGACACGGCGCTCGGGGAGCAGCACCTGGCTTTCTTGCCGTGGATGGCGTTCAAAATAGTTGAGGTTGATCTGCTGGATGGCGGCCACCGCGCGAACCTCTGGCTCTGGCGCCAATTCACCACACAGGCTTTGGTAGATCGCCAGTGCCGCACGGCGGCCATCGCCAACAGCGGCGCTGACGGTGCCGTGATCGCCGCGTGCATCACCGCCGGCATACAGACCCGACATGTCCGGCACGGCGCCGGTGTAGTCATCCACCGGGATAAAGCGTTTGCCCTGCAACACGCTGTCAAAGCCTTGGGCATCGACCTCCTGACCGATGGCCGGGATCACCTCGTCCACATGCAGGACGGTTTCGGTGCCTTCAAAACTGTGCAGTTTGTAATGCCCGTCGGGGGTCGCAAGCTTGCGGGCGTGGACGATCTCGACGCCGGTAACCTTGTTGCCCTTCAACAGCAGGCGGCGCACGCCGCGATGCTCATGTACCACGACGCCTTCTTCGATGGCCTGCCGGATTTCGTGTTCGGCCGCACGCATGGCATCAAACTCGGCCACGCCGGGACCGGGAATGGCTTCGTGGGTGATGAGATGCACGGTCTCGGTGCCAATGCGCTTGAGGATGCGGGCGATGTCGATGCCGGTATTGCCGCCGCCGACGATGGCCACGCTCTTGGGCGTCACGACCTCGCCTACGCCCATCCATTCGTGCAGCAGATCCAGACCTGAACGCAGGGTATCGGGCACCGCAAAGCTGACATCCCAAACCCGGCCCTTCTGGTTGCCCGGCGCCAGAAACACGGCGCCAAAATCGGCCTGAAGCTCGTCTAGCGAGACATCGCGACCCAGCTTGGTGTGCGGCCGGAAGTTGATACCCACACCCAGAATGCGTTCGATCTCCGCACTCAGCACTGCGCTGGGCAGGCGGTAATACGGCAAGGCGCTTTTCAGCGTGCCTCCTGCTTGTGTGTTGGCCTCGATCAAGGTCACACGCAAGCCCTGACGGCGCAGGTGATAGGCCGCCGACAGCCCGCCCGGCCCCGCGCCCACCACCGCGACCGGCGGCAGGCTGGTGTTGATGGACGCCACCGGATAGCGCCAGCCCTGTTCGATGGCCAGATCGCCCAGATAACGCTCCAGGCTGTGGATGGCAATGGGCTGGTCGTAATGCCCCCGGTTGCAGGCGTGTTCACACGGATGCGGACATACCCGACCGGTGATGGCCGGCATGGGGTTGGCCGCCACAATCTGCTGCCAGGCACCTTCGGCATCGCCCAGATCAAAGCGGGCGATCCAGCGCTGCGCATCTTCTCCAGCCGGACAGGCGTGGTGACAGGGGGCGGCCAGATGTTGATGCAAGGGGCGGGTGACACGCCAGCTTCCAGTCTTGTTGGCCAGGCTACTGCCCGGCAAGGCGATTGCGCCGCGTATGAGTTTTTCGGTCATTTCATTTTCCTCATCAGGCCCAACGCACGCCGCCACGCTGGACGGTATCCGCACCTTCGCTGTCCTGAGCATCAACGCCCTCGCCACGCAGGCCATAGGCCTCGATGTTGTAATCAGCCAAAGCCTGTAAATGTTCCAGCTCAACACTGGCGCGCGGATCCTTGCCAAACAGGTGGCGGAAGCGGTTTTGCAGCTTGAGATAGTCCTTCACCGGCTGCGGCGTGCGAATCGGCATCACCGCCGTCAATTCGCCGCGCTCCATTTCCAGCAACGGGAACAGCCCGGTCTGCACCGCCAGTCGTGCCACCTCGATGGTGAGATCACCCTCATGACCCCAGCCTAGCGGGCACGGTGCATGGATATGCAAAAACGCCGAGCCTTCAATATCCAGCGCATGCCGCACCTTGCGGCGCAGATCCGAAACATACGCCACCGACGCAGTCGCCGCATAAGGAATCAGGTGCGAGGCAATGATGTTGACGATGTCTTTCTTCATGTGGCGCTTGCCCATGCGCGCAGCGCCCGCCGGCGAGGTAGTGGTGGTCGCCGCGTGCGGCGTCGAGCCCGATCGCTGCACACCCGTGTTCATGTATGCCTCGTTGTCGTAGCACACATAAAGCACATTGTGGCCGCGCTCCAACATGCCGGAGAGCGCCTGAAAACCAATATCGAAGGTACCGCCGTCACCGGCCATGGCAATCACCTTGGTGGTTTTGCCCAAGCGTTTGAAACCTGCCTCCATGCCAGACGCCAGGGCGCCCGCATTGCCAAACACCGAGTGCAGCCACGGCAGGCGCCAGGAAGACTCGGGATAAGGCGTCGTAAACACCTCCAGGCAACCGGTGGCATTGGCGATGGCCACATCCGGGCCGGCGGCCTCGGTCACCATGCGGGCAGCCAAGGCCTGGCCACAGCCCAGGCAAGCGCGATGCCCCGCTTCGAGTCCACGAAAACGCGGTTGGCGAGTGCGCAATTCCGCCAACGGAATCGCCGCATCGTTGATTTCGGCGTGATTCATCAGAAACCTCCCTCAGGCATGCGTTCGGCACGAATGCCATAAAAGCGGAAATCCGTATCCGGCGCATCGATGGCCGCCAAAAGTTGCGGATACACATCCATGCCAATGTCGCGTCCGCCCAGGCCTGCGGCATAGCCCAGCACCCGTGGCACCCCCGGTTGGCCATACAGCGCATCGCGTATCTCGCTGGCAACGATGCCGCCCATACCGGGCGAGAAGGCCCGTTCAAACACAATCAGCACATCCAGGCCGGCACAGGCTGCGCGCAGCGCTGCCACCGGGAAAGGCCGGAAGGCGCGCAGCTTGATCAGGCGCGCACGCGGCAGATCGGGGGATTCATCCATCGAATCCTCCAGCGTGCCCAGCACCGAACCCAAGGTCAGAATACCGATGCGCGCATCGGCCTGGCCACGGATCTCCAACAGCCCGCCGCAGGCCCGACCGCCCTGCGCGGCCCAATCGGCGTCCGCAGCGGGAATCTCGGTCAGCGCCGCCAGCAGCGCGTTATGGTGGCTGGCGCGCGCCTCGGTGAAATGATCCGGCGACACCAGCGTGCCCACACTGATCGGCTGGGCACTATTCAGGCTGCGGCTGAACTGATACTGCGGCAGATAGGCATCGACCAGCGCCTGGCTTGGCAGGGTCAGGCCTTCCAGCGTATGCGTCAGGGCAAAGCCATCCACACACACCATCACCGGCAATTCCAGCCGCTCGGCAATGCGGAAGGCCTGTATGGTGGTATCGATCGCCTCCTGGTTGTCGGCGCAATAGAGCTGAATCCAGCCCGAATCGCGCATCGCCATGGCGTCCTGATGGTCGTTCCAGATCGACAACGGCCCGGAAACCGCGCGGTTAGCGCAGTGCATCACCACCGGCACCCGCAGTCCGGCGATGTCGAAGATCACCTCGCTCATCAGCAAAATGCCCTGCGACGAGCTTGCGGTATAGGCACGCACACCGGCGCAGGCCGCGCCCTGCGCCACCGACGCTGCCGAGTGTTCGGATTCGACGCTAACGAATTCGCAATCAAGCTTGCCGTCTGCCACCAGTTTTGCAATGTTTTCAACGATATGGGTTTGCGGTGTAATTGGATAAGCCGACACCACGCCAGGCCGGCACAGCGCCACCGCCCGGGCCAGCGCTTGCGAGCCCTCCAGAGCGTGACGGGTCGTGTGTTCAGACATGAGCCACTCCTTTCCACAGGTCCGGCTCTACTTGGCCAGCGGCTGCCTCGATGAGGCGGGTATTGCGCTCCAGAATATCGCCCTTGAAACGCTGCCCCAGCGCACGCAGCAGCGCTTCGACCGGCAGCAGACCGGTCAGGGTCAGAAACGCAGCCATCAACGCGGTGTTTGGCACCGGCCGGCCGAGATGCTCAACCGCCAGACGGGTGGCCGGAATACGCACGATGGGACACCCCAGCGCATCGTCAAAGCCGGGCTCGGCTACGCCGTCGGCCAGGATCGCACCGCTGGCACGCAGACCACTGGTGACGCCGGACACATGCAGCAATGCCGGGTCCTGAATGATCAAAAAATGCGGTTCCTGCACCTGGCAACGGCGCCGGATTGGCGCATCGGCAATGCGTACAAACGCCGTCACCGGCGCGCCCCGTCGTTCGGCGCCAAAAGAGGGAAACGCCTGAGCCTCGCGCCCCTCGTTGATGGCCGTCGTGGCCAACAGATAGGCGGCCATGACATTACCCTGACCGCCGCGTCCGTGTATGCGAATTTCAAGCATAAGAATCTTCCATTCGAATGATGCGATCAACGATCGCACCCCATGCGGCTTGCATCTTAACCAGATGATGGTCGGCACTATGGTGCCGTGCAAATATTTCAATACCGGGAAACCTGCAAAGGATCAGCCCAACCGCACCGTCTGGATGAGTTCCGGGTTGGTGATAACGATGCTGTTACCGCGTTGCTCCAGCAGTTTTTCGTCAGCCAGTTTATGCAACAGGCGCGACAGGGTTTCGGGCTTGACGCCGATACGCGAGGCAATAACCTGTTTGGGAGCCGCCAGTTCGATCTCCAGTTCGCCGTTTTCATTGGGGTCGGAATGGTCGAGCAGATATTGAATCAGCCGGTCCGATCCCTTCATCAGCGAAAGATGGTCGATATCTGCGATCAGATGATGCAGGCGCATACTCATGCCGGCCATGATGCGATAGCAGCGCTCTGCATCCCCCTTGATCCAGTTTTTGAACGCGTCCACGCCTATGCCCAGCACCCGCGAGGGCGACTGCGCCACCGCGTTGACCGGATAAGCCGCGCCGCTGAATATCAACGCCTCACCAAAGGTGCGCCCGGGATTGACCAGTTCGATGACCTTTTCCTCACCCTGGGACGAGGTGCGCGTCAGCTTGACAAGCCCCTCGGCCAACCAATAGGTCTCGGTCACCGGATCCCCTTGCCCAAACAGCGCCTGCCCACCCTTCAGTACATGCAGATTGGCCTGAGCAGCAATCTCCTGATACTCCGGATCCTGAAGACCGGAAAACATGTAACAACGCCGCATTGCGGCAATTTCCTGTTCGCTTGGCTGCATCACAGGGCACTCTGTGAAAAATGAAAGGCGATTAAATCCTCATCCACTTGAATACGCAAGCCACAAGCTACAGTTCAGGCAAGCGGCAGGCAAGCGGCAACATAGGCCAGCAGACGATCCAGGCTTTGCCCGGCAGATTCGTGGCCGGTTTCGAGAATCAACTCGGGCGCCTGTGGTGGCTCGTAGGGGGCATCGATGCCCGTGAAATCGTGCAGACCTCCCGCACGGGCGCGGCGATAGAGACCCTTGGGGTCGCGCGCCTCGCACGCCGCCAGATCGGCCGCCAGCCACACCTCGTGAAAGCCCACGCCGACCGCTACCGCTGCCGCCCGGGCGCGGGCCCGATCGGCGCGGTAGGGCGAGATGAATGCGGCAATGCAGATCAGCCCCGCATCGGCAAACAGCGCCGCCGTTTCACCCACGCGACGGATGTTTTCGGTGCGGTCCTTGGGACTGAAATCGAGATTGGCATTCAATCCCCGCCGCACATTGTCGCCATCCAGGCAATAACAGGCGTAGCCCAGTTCCAGCAAACGCGCCTCCAGCCCCATCGCCAGGGTCGATTTGCCGGATGCAGACAGCCCGGTCAGCCAGATCACCGCCCCGGCATGGCCATAACGACGGACGCGCTGGGCCTTGGCTACACGATGGGCAACGGCGGTCAGGTTCACAGGCTGCGATGCCTCCAGAACACCATGGCCGCCAGCAGCGCACACGCGGCGGCAATGCTGAAGGTCACGCCGGCGCCAAAGCCATCCCAGACCGCGCCGGAATACAGGCTCCCCAAACTGCCGCCGATTCCGAATGAGATACTGTTGTACACCGCCTGCCCGCGTGCCTGTATCCGTCCGGTAAACCAGCGATGCACCAGCGCCATCGCGGCGGCGTGATAAGCGCCAAAGGTCAGGGCATGCAGCACCTGGGCCAACAACAGCAACGCCGTAACCTGCACCATCCAGCCGATCAGCACGAAGCGCAGCGCTGCCGCCAGCAGGGTAATCAACATCACGGTAGCCGGACGCACACGACGAAACACCCGGGGCATTACCAAAAACACGCCGATTTCGACCACCACGCCCAGCGCCCACAACCATCCTGTCGCCGATTTGCTGTAGCCCGATTCGATCAGATGTACGCTGAAGAAGGTGTAATACGGCCCGTGCGCCGCTGCCATCAGGATGGCCGCCCCCAGCAACGCGATAACCGCCGGCTGGCGCAGCGCCCGCCGCAGGCTTTCGCCATCGGGCCCCTGACGCGGCGCTACGGCCTCGGGCATAAAGCGGGCGGTGGCGACGATACCGACCAGCAAGACCAGCACCGACCACGGCAAGATCGTCAGCGGCAGATGATCCAGCGCCGCGCCCAGACCGATCACCACCAGAATGAACCCCACCGACCCCCACAGTCGGATGCGGCCGTAATGCTCGGTACGGTCGCCCAGATGCGTGAGGGTGTTGGCCTCCACCAGCGGCAACGAGGCGCTCCAGAAAAAACTGACGATGCTCATCATCGCGAACAGCGCCCAAAAATCCTGGCGCCAAAACACGATGAGAAACCCCAGAAGGCTGGCGAAAGTGGCCAGTTGCACGATCCACACCCGCCGCCCGGTGCGATCGGCCAGATGTCCCCACAGGTTGGGCGCAAAGATGCGCATCACCTGCAACAGCGACATCAACACGCCAATCTGTAAGGCGCTATAGCCCAGCTCACGCAGATACAGCGGCCAGTACGGGGCCATCACCCCGACGAATGCGAAATAAAAGAAATAAAAGCTGGAAAGACGCCAGTACGGCAGCATGACAAAGTAAGCAGCGTCCCCCTGGCACCCTCGGTGGCAACAAATCCCGATCAGGACTGGATCAGCAATTGATACAGCCGATCCTTCAGACGCACACGCAGCATCTTCAACTCTTCGGTGTAAAAATCAGACGCCGGATCAACGCGCTGCTCGATGCGCTGGATCTTGTGATCGCAGTCGTCATAGTCCTTCAGCATGTGCACGAAGGCATCGGACGACAGCATCAGGGCGCGAATCTTTTCCTGATACTTGGGAAATTCATGGAACAGATCATGGCTTTCAATCATGGTGACCTCTTTTGGATTTCAGACTGGACAAATCAAATCTTTGGCGCGGCTGCGGCAATCGCTGCGGTCGGGCAATGCACATCCGCATTCTGCGCCCGTTGGCGTAAAGCGTGGTCCATCAGCACAATCGCCAGCATCGCTTCGACAATCGGCGTGGCGCGAATCCCCACACAGGGATCGTGACGCCCTTCGGTCACCACCTCGCAAGGCTGGCCGTCGATGTCGATGCTGCGACCGGGAATGCGAATCGACGAGGTCGGCTTGATCGCCACCGATGCCGTGATCGCCTGGCCGGTCGAAATACCTCCCAGAATGCCGCCCGCGTGATTGGACAAAAAGCCTTGCGGCGTCAGTTCATCGCGATGCTCGGTGCCTTTTTGCGTCACGCAACCAAAGCCCGCGCCAATCTCCACACCCTTGACCGCGTTGATGCTCATCAGCGCATGGGCGATATCTGCATCCAAACGGTCGAACACCGGTTCACCCAGGCCCAGCGGCACGGACTCGGCCACCACGCTCACCCGCGCGCCAACCGAATTGCCCTCTTTGCGCAAGGCATCCATGTAATTTTCAAGCTCGGCCACGACGGCGGCATTTGGCGCGAAAAACGGGTTTTCGCGCACCGCCGCCCAATCCTGAAACGGCACCGCAATCGGCCCCAACTGCGCCAGATAGCCACGAATGACCGTGCCGTATTTCTCGTTCAGCCACTTCTTGGCAATCGCCCCGGCGGCCACCCGCGACGCGGTTTCGCGTGCGGAAGAACGACCACCGCCGCGATAGTCGCGAATGCCATATTTTTGCCAGTAGGTGTAATCGGCATGCCCCGGACGGAAGCTGCGGGCGATGTTGCCGTAATCCTTGCTACGCTGGTCCTCGTTGCGAATCAACAGCGCAATCGGTGTGCCCGTGGTCTTGCCTTCGAACACGCCAGACAGGATCTCCACCGTATCCGACTCGCGCCGCTGCGTCACATGACGCGATGTGCCCGGCTTGCGACGATCAAGATCGCCCTGAATGTCTGCCTCGCACAGCGCCATCCCCGGCGGGCAACCATCGATCACACAACCGATTCCCGGTCCATGCGACTCGCCAAACGAGGTTACGCAAAAAAGCTTGCCTATGCTGTTGCTGGACATAAAAGACACTTACGAGTAGAAACAGGCACCGATTATATCCCCTGCCCTCTTGTAACCTCCCCCTCCCGCTTCCCTCACCATGAAACCTGCGCCTTACCTTGCCGGCCTGCTATCCCTGTTATTGACGCTGCCCATTCTTGCCGACGACCTGCCCGGTGCCAGCAAAGCTGTGCGTTGCATGGGCTGTCACGGCGTGGACGGCATGAAATCGGCCCCCACCCAACCGGCCATCGGCGGCCGCGAGCCTGCTGCCATGATTGCCATGCTCGATGAATACCGTTACCTACGGCGCTTCAACCCCGCCATGCAGGCGCTGCTATTCAGCATGAGCAACACCGACATCGCCGATGTGGCCGATTATTTTCATATCGCCGGACTCTAGTAGTCCGTTCCGCCCAAACAATGACATTAAACGGCGTCTTTTTCCGCCATGCTTCGTTGCGCCCCCTTGCCGTATACCCCATACGGCTGCGGGGTCGCGCCTCGCCTGACGAAAAAAACACATCCGTTTCATTTGTCACCATTTTGGCGGAACGGACTACCAGGACGAGTCATCGGCGAAGAGGTAATCCATCCTCCAGCAAGCGCAACCCCAGCCCCACGCCAAACCCGGTCAGTTCGGTGGCCACGGCACCCAGACCGCCCTTGCAACTGCTGGCAGACAAATCGACATGCAGCCAGGGGGTGTCCTTGACAAAGCGTTGCAAAAACAGCGCCGCGAGGATGTGGTCGGCCTCGCCTTCCAAAGTGCATTGTTTGACATCGGCCACTTCAGAATCCAGCGCCTCATCGTAATCGGCATCCATCGGGAAGGCACAAACCCGCTCGCCGCTACTGATACCGGCAGCCACGGCGTTTGCCAACAGCGCCGCGCGGTTGGACATCACACCGCTATAGCGCGTACCCAGCGCGGTATGCATCGAGCCGGTCAGCGTTGCGAAGTCGATGATGCTGCTGGGTTTTTCGCGAGCCGCCAAAGCCAGCGTATCCGCCAGGATCATGCGGCCTTCGGCATCGGTATGAACCACTTCAATCGTGGTTCCATCCAGCGCGGTGACCACATCGTTTTGTCGGTATGCCGCCGGGCTAATGTCGTTTTTGACCAGAGCCAGCCAGACGGTCAGGTTGACTGGCAACTTCAGCCGCGTCGCTGCCAGCAAGATACCCAGCGCCACCGCCGAGCCGTTCATGTCTTCGTGCATGCCATGCATGTAGCGCGAGGGCTTGAGGTTGTGCCCACCGGTGTCGAAGCACACCCCTTTGCCAACCAATGCGATCGGCTTGCCCTTTGCTGAAGCCCCTTTGTAGCTCAACCGAACGATGGCGGCATCGCGATCCGCCGAGCCTTGCGCCACCGCCAGAAACGCGCCGGCACCCAACCGATGCAACTTGCTCTCGTCATACTCGGCATGCTCCCAGCCGTGCTCTTTGGCCAAAGCTGCGATCTGCTTGCGATACAGCGCCGGGGTCAGGTGATTGGGCGGCAATCGGGTCAGCGTCCGGGTGAGGCTATTGCCCTCAGCCAGAGCCAAGGCCTGAGCGGTATCCACTTCAGCGCCTACCATATAAATGCGTTGCAGCGCCTTGTGGTCTGACTTGCGTTTGTATTCGGGCAGCGGCGTGGCATTGAGCAACGCCACCCGCAGCGCCACCTCGGCTGCGGCCTGACAAAACTCGGCAGGGCCAACGCAGACGATCTCGATTTTTTCTGGCGACTCGTCCAGCAGCGTTTGCAACCCTCGACGCAGCAGGCTGTGCTGCTCGAACGCGGCAGCGCCCGTATCCAGACGCAGCCAGACGCTGAGCGCACCTTCTGCCCCCACGACAGACAAAGGTTTCTTGTTCAGCGTTTCCGGCGTTTTACAACGACGCTTAAGACAGGCCTCGGCCATCGCCGCATCCTCTGCCCCATGCCAGTCCTGTCCTAACGGCAACACGATCAGACGATGTGCGGTCTTACCCGCCCGACGGCCAAAAACGATCTGCGGGAGAGCGATTTTCAATACAGGGTTTCGCATCTTAAAAATCCTTGCTGCATATATAAATCAATAAGTTAAAGGCTATACAAAGTATTGGTTTTTATGTTCAAAGGGGCTATTTCGTTGACCAGACCCCTCTCGATCGCCATAATGCAGGCGTTTTTTGACCGCCATTTCAGCCCGGAGACGCGCTTCATGTCCAGTTCTTTCCAGGATTCAAGCCCCGCCCAAACCCCTGACAGCGACCCCCAGGAAACCCGCGAATGGCTAGATGCGCTGGCCGCGGTCATCGAACAAGAAGGCACGGAGCGGGCACATTACCTGCTTGAGCGGCTGATCGACAAGGCACGGCGTTCTGGCGCATATCTGCCCTACAACGCCACCACCGCCTACATCAACACCATTCCTGTCCAGCAGCAAGAAAAGCACCCGGGCGACAGGGTTATAGAGCGGCGCATCCGCGCCATGATTCGCTGGAACGCCGTGGCCTGCGTGATGCGCGCCAACGAAAAGGCGCCGGGCGTGGGCGGCCACATCGCCAGCTTCCAGTCTTCGGCCACGCTCTACGATGTCGGTTTCAACCATTTCTTCCGGGGTCCGGATCATGCCGGCGGCGGCGATCTGGTGTTCTTCCAGGGTCACTCCGCGCCCGGCATCTACGCCCGTGCCTTTATCGAAGGCCGCATCACCGAGGCGCAGTTTGCCAATTTCCGCCAGGAGGCCAACGGCGACGGCATCCCCTCCTATCCGCACCCGTGGCTGATGCCGGATTTCTGGCAGTTCCCCACCGTGTCGATGGGCCTGGGCCCGTTGCAGGCGATCTACCAGGCGCGCTTCCTCAAATACCTGCACGACCGCGGCATTGCCGACACCTCCAACCGCAAGGTCTGGGCCTTTTTGGGCGACGGTGAAACCGACGAGCCCGAAAGCCTGGGTGCCATCACCCTGGCCTCGCGCGAGAAACTCGACAACCTGATCTTCGTCATCAACTGCAACCTGCAACGACTGGACGGCCCGGTGCGCGGCAACGGCAAGATCATCCAGGAGCTGGAAGCCGCCTTCCGCGGCGCCGGCTGGAATGTGTTGAAGGTGGTCTGGGGCTCGTACTGGGACCCGCTGCTGGCGATGGACAGCCAAGGCCTGCTGAAAAAGCGCATGGAAGAATGCGTCGATGGCGAGTACCAGAACTTCAAGGCCAAGGGCGGCGCATACACGCGCGAGCACTTCTTCGGCAAATACCCGGAACTCAAGGACATGGTGGCCGCCATGTCGGATCAGGACATCTGGCGCCTGAATCGCGGCGGCCATGATCCGCACAAGGTGTATGCGGCCTACGCGGCAGCGGTGAAGCACACCGGCCAGCCGACGGTGATCCTGGCGAAGACCGTGAAAGGCTACGGCATGGGAGCCTCCGGCGAGGCGCAGAACCCGACGCATCAGCAGAAGAAGATGGCCACGGAAGACCTGCGCGCCTTCCGTGACCGCTTCGACATCCCCATCAGCGATGCCGACCTGGAAAAACTGCCCTTCTACCGCCCGGCGGAAGACAGCCCGGAGATGAACTACCTGCGCGAACGCCGCGCCGCGTTGGGCGGCTTTGTGCCGACCCGCCGCAGCCAGGTCGAATCCCTGCCGGTGCCGGCGCTGTCCGCCTTCCAAAACCTGCTGGAAACGACTGGCGAGCGCGAGATTTCAACCACCATGGCCTTCGTGCGCGTGCTTTCCTCCCTGCTCAAGGACAAGGCCATCGGCCAGCGCATCGTGCCCATCGTCCCGGACGAGGCCCGCACCTTCGGCATGGAAGGCCTGTTCCGCCAGGTCGGCATCTACTCCTCTGCCGGGCAGTTGTATGAACCCGTGGATAGCGATCAGGTGATGTACTACCGCGAAGACAAAGGCGGGCAGATTCTGGAAGAAGGCATCAACGAAGCCGGCGCGTTCTCAAGCTGGCTGGCGGCGGCCACCTCTTACAGCGTCAGCGGCGTGCCGATGATCCCGTTTTACATCTATTACTCGATGTTCGGCTTCCAGCGCATTGGCGATCTGGCCTGGGCCGCTGGCGACAGCCGCGCCCGGGGCTTTTTGTTGGGCGGCACCGCCGGACGCACCACCCTCAACGGCGAGGGTCTGCAACACGAAGACGGCCACAGCCATTTGCAAGCGGCGATGATTCCCAACTGCGTGAGCTATGACCCCACCTTCCATTACGAGCTGGCGGTCATCGTTCAGGACGGCCTGCGCCGCATGCTGACCGAACAGGAGGATGTGTTCTATTACATCACCGTGATGAACGAGAACTACAGCCACCCGGCCATGCCCAAGGGTGCCGAGGTCGGCATTCTCAAGGGCCTCTACAAACTGGCCGAGGGCAGCAAGGCCAAGGGCAAGACCAGGAAGCCGCGGGTGCAACTGATGGGCTCGGGCACCATCCTGCGCGAAGTCATGGCCGCCGCCGAATTGCTGGAAGCCGATTGGGGCGTCGCCGCCGATATATGGAGCGCACCCAGCTTTAACGAGCTTCGCCGCGAGGCCCAGGACACCCATCGCTGGAACCTGCTACACCCCACCGAGCCACAAAAGCAGAGCTTTGTCGAGCAATGCCTAAGCGATAGCGAAGGCCCGGTGATTGCCGCCACCGACTATATGCGCGCCTATCCCGACCAGATTCGGCCCTATGTCCAGCGCCGCTTTGTCACCCTGGGCACCGACGGCTTTGGTCGTTCCGACTCGCGCGAGGCGTTACGCAGCTTCTTCGAGGTCGATCGTCACCATGTAGTGCTGGCCGCGCTCAAGGCGCTGGCTGACGACGGCATCGTACCGGCCAGCAAGGCGGCCGAAGCCATTCAGAAATACGGCATCGCTGCCGATCGTCCCAACCCGATGAGCGTCTAAGCGAGGATTCCCAATGCAAGAAATACGCGTTCCCGACATTGGCGGCTTTGAGGGCGTTGAGGTTATCGAGATCCATATCCAGGTCGGTGACACCATCGCCAAGGATGCCTCGCTGCTGACCGTCGAATCGGACAAGGCGTCGATGGATATTCCCGCGCCGTTTGCGGGTGTGGTGAAAGCAGTCAATATCCAACTAGGCAACCGGGTTTCCGAAGGCGATCTGATTGCGATGTTCGAAGCCGCAGAAGTGTCAGCCACTCCACCCGCACCACAGCCTGCGCCTCAACCTGTAGCACAACCCAGCATTCCTGCGCCCACACGCCCGTTACCCGAAGTGCCACCCCCCATCGCGCCCAAGGACACGCCTAACCCCATCGCTGCACGGGCCGAGTTCGCGCCCGGAAAACTGCCGCACGCCAGCCCCTCAGTACGCCGTTTCGCCCGCGAGTTGGGCGCCGATTTGGCGTTGATCCCCGGCAGCGGCGCACGCGGTCGCATTCGCAAGGAAGATGTGCAGGCCTGGGTCAAAGGCGAACTGGCAAAGCCGCGTGGCGAGGCCCACGGCTTTGCCCTGCCGATTTCACCGGTTATCGACTTCACCCAATTCGGCGCGATCGAGACCCAGCCGCTGTCGCGCATCAAAAAGCTGTCGGGTGCCAACCTGCATCGCAACTGGGTCACCGCCCCGCATGTCACCCAGTTCGACGAGGCCGACATCACCGATCTGGAAGATTTCCGCAAGTCGATGAGCGATGACGCCATCCAGAAAGGCGTCAAGCTGACCCTGCTGGCCTTTTTGATGAAGGCCGTGGTCAACGCCTTGCGCACCTACCCCAACTTCAACGCATCGCTGGCTCCGGATGGTGAAAACCTGATCCTGAAGCAATATTTCCACATCGGCTTCGCCTGCGACACGCCGGACGGGCTGGTGGTGCCGGTGATCCGTGATGTCAACCAGAAGGATGTGATGGCCATCGCCCGTGATCTCGCCGACCTGTCGGCGCGCGCCCGCGAGCGCAAGCTCAAGGCCGAGGAAATGCAGGGTGGCTGCTTTACCATCTCCAGCCTTGGTGGCATAGGCGGCACCAAGTTCACCCCCATCATCAACTGCCCCGAGGTTGCCATCCTGGGTCTCTCGCGCGCCGAGATGAAGCCGGCCTGGAACAAAGCCAGCAAACAATTTGAGCCGCGTTTGATGCTGCCGCTGTCGCTGTCTTATGATCACCGCGTCATCGATGGCGCCGACGGCGCCCGCTTCACCAGCCACCTGCGCCTGATGTTGTCGGATGTGCGGCGTCTGTTGTTGTAAAGGGTTTTCATGAGTATCGAAATCAAGGTTCCCGACATTGGCGGCTTCAAAGATGTCGAGGTCATCGAGGTCCACATTCAGCCCGGCGATCGCGTCGCCAAAGAGGCTGCGCTGATTACAGTCGAATCTGACAAGGCCTCGATGGACATCCCCTGCCCTGCGGCAGGCATCGTCGGTCATATACAGGTCAAGGTGGGCGACAAGGTGTCCGCAGGCACTTCCATCCTGACCCTGGAGTCCGAAGCACCCAGCGCCGAACCTGCGCCCGCACCCACCCCCGCGCCCATGCCAACAGCCACGTCCAATCTGCACGCCCAGGTACTTGTTTTGGGCGCCGGCCCTGGCGGCTACACTGCCGCCTTCCGCGCCGCCGATCTGGGTCTCAAGGTGATTCTGGTCGAACGCTATCCCAGCTTGGGCGGCGTGTGCCTCAATGTCGGCTGCATTCCTTCCAAGGCATTGCTGCACGCCGCCAAAGTGATTACCGAAGCCGAGGAGATGGCCGCCCACGGCGTTGCGTTTGCCAAGCCCACGGTCGATCTGGACCAGCTTCGCCACTGGAAGGCCCACGAAGTCGTCGCCAAACTCACCGGCGGTTTGAGCACTCTGGCCAAGGCGCGCCATGTCACCGTAGTACACGGAGTAGCCCAATTCACCGGCCCACACACACTGGCCGTGCAGAATGCCGAGGGTGACACTCAAACCATACAGTTTGACCACGCCATCATCGCCGCCGGCTCTAAGGCCATCAAGCTGCCGTTCCAACCGGATGACACGCGCATCATCGACTCCACCGGCGCGCTGGCCTTGGCCGATGTCCCGCCACGCATGCTGGTCATCGGCGGCGGCATCATCGGCCTGGAAATGGGCACGGTGTACGACGCCCTCGGCAGCCGCGTCACCGTGGTCGAACGCGGCCCGCAACTGATCACCGGCTGTGACCCCGATCTGGTCAAACCGCTGCACAAGCGCATGGAAAAACGCTTTGAGCGCATCCTCCTGAATACCGCCACCACGGCAATGGAGGCCAAAGCCGACGGCATCCATGTCACCCTGGAAGCCGACGGCAAGCGCGAAACGGCCGTATTCGACCGCGTACTGGTCGCCATCGGTCGCAGGCCCAACGGCAAGCTGATTGGCGCCGAGGCTGCGGGCGTGGCGGTCAATGAATACGGTTTTATCCCCGTCGATAAACAGATGCGCACCAATGTGCCGCACATCTTCGCCATCGGCGACATCGTCGGCCAACCCATGCTGGCGCATAAGGCCGTGCATGAAGGCAAGGTCGCCGCCGAGGTGATCGCCGGGCACAAGGTCGAGTTCCAGGCCATGGTCATTCCGTCGGTGGCATACACCGACCCAGAGATCGCCTGGGTGGGCCTGACCGAAACCGAGGCCCATGCCCAAGGCATTGCCATCAAAAAGCAAAGCTTCCCTTGGGCGGCCAGCGGTCGGGCGCTCTCGATCTCGCGCACCGAAGGCAGCACCAAGATGATCATCGACCCCGAAACGCACCGCATTCTGGGCGTCGGCATCGTCGGCACCAACGCGGGCGAACTCCTGGCCGAGGCCTGCCTCGCCATCGAAATGGGCGCCGTTCCGGAGGATATCGGCCTCACCATCCACGCCCACCCCACCCTGTCCGAAACCCTGTGTTTCGCGGCAGAGATGCTCGATGGCACCATCACCGACTTTTTGCCCCCCAAGAAGAAATAATCCCAAAACAACGGCGGCGGACATAAAATACGCCCCGAATCGCACACCGCCATGCTGGATATCCAGCATGGCGTTTCACCTTTGAAACGCATCATGAACGACCAAGCCGCAGTTGCCCCCATCCCCGAAAGCCATCTCATTGCCGAACGGCGCGAAAAACTGACCGCCATCCGCCAAACGGGGATTGCCTTCCCCAATGATTTCGACCGCAAGGATTACGCGGGCGATCTTGCCGCCCGTTACGGCGCGACCGAAAAGGCCGAGCTGGAAGCCTCGCCGGTGCGCGTGCAACTGGCCGGCCGCATGATGCTGAAACGGGTGATGGGCCGTGCCAGCTTCGCCACTCTGCAAGACAGCAGCGCCCGCATCCAGATCTATGTCGCACGCGATGCCATCGGCGAAACCGCTTACGACGCCTTCAAACACTGGGATCTGGGCGACATTCTGGGGGTTTCTGGCACCCTGTTTCGCACCAAAACCAACGAACTCACTATCGAATGCGACAGCGTGCGCCTCTTGACCAAGGCCATACGCCCGCTGCCCGAAAAGTTCCACGGGCTGACCGATACCGAGCAGAAATACCGTCAGCGCTATCTTGACCTGATCACCAACGACAACGCCCGTGAAACCTTCGCCCGGCGCTCGCGCATCATCCAGGCCATTCGCGGCTTCATGGCCGACCACGGTTTTCTGGAGGTCGAAACACCGATGATGCACCCCATCCCCGGAGGCGCTTCAGCCAAGCCCTTCGTTACCCACCACAACGCGCTCGACATGGAAATGTTCCTGCGCATCGCGCCCGAGCTTTATCTCAAGCGGCTGGTGGTCGGCGGCCTGGAAAAGGTGTTCGAGATCAACCGCAACTTCCGTAACGAAGGTTTAAGCACCCGTCACAACCCCGAGTTCACCATGATGGAGTTCTACGAGGCCTACCGCGATTACCGCTACCTCATGGACTTTGTCGAAAACCTGCTGCGCGATGTCGCCATCCAAACCCTGGGCCACGCCGTCGTGCCGTATCAGGGACATAACATCGACCTGTCCCGCCCCTTCGCCCGCCTGACTGCGGTAGAAGCCACGCGCCAGTACAACCCCGAACTGGCCGACGCTCCGCTGGATGACATCGACTTCGTACGCGCCGAACTGCAACGCCGCAAGATCGCCCATCGCGCCCACGATGGACTGGGCGGCCTGCAACTCACCCTGTTTGAAGAAACCACCGAACATCAGCTCATCCAGCCGACTTATATCGTCGATTACCCGGTCGAAACCTCGCCGCTGGCACGCGCCTCGGACGCCCACCCGGAGATCACCGAGCGTTTCGAGCTCTACATCGCCGGCCGCGAAGTCGCCAACGGCTTTTCAGAGCTCAACGATCCCGAAGATCAAGCCGCCCGCTTCCAGGCCCAGGCCGCCGCCAAAGAAGCCGGCGACGAAGAAGCCATGTTCTTCGATGCCGATTACATCCGCGCCCTCGAATATGGTCTCCCCCCCACCGCCGGCTGCGGCATCGGCATCGACCGCTTCGTCATGCTACTCACCGACGCCGCCAGCATCCGCGATGTCATCCTGTTCCCGCAGATGCGGAAGGAAGACAAGTAGTCACGAGGAATGCTGCGGTCCCGGATTTTCGGACAGTCGGATAAGCTGTTGAATCACATCCAAAACCGAGCCACCCCAAAGCAAAAAGCCCCGCATGGTGCGGGGCCTGAGGCTGCCTCGAAGCCTGCTGAGGTTTTCCACCATCACGGCGCGCCTGACCTTGGCGTACAGGTCCGTGTCTCGGTACATCCTTTCTGCCTTTCTCCGACCCCAATCAGGTTCGAAGCTTAGGCTTCAGGACTGGCTACTTATCTCCCCGCGCAGTGGCTCCCTTTTACTCCGCCATCTGCAGGAGCCGACGATACGGCATATAGGGACCGTTAACCACTGCCGGCAGCGCATAGCCGTGATACCAGACGCGATAAAAAGTTTTTGCGTTGATATCTTCGCCCTTACTGCACAGAAAATTGGAGATGTAGGCCACCAGGGCACTTTGCCAGTCTATCGGGGTTCCGTAGGTGTCGAAGGTCATGAGTTGCGGCAGAGGTCAGGGCTCTTCGAAAGTCAGTGTTTCCCGAACCGCCTGTGTGCATAAAACCCCTGTTCCATATTGGCAATCATGCCCCCGATGAAGCCATAATTTTAGGTTGCCGCCCTTTCCCTGGCGTCGACTTTCCGCCAGCGCGACAAGCTTCATATCTCAAAATTGTCACATTGGAAGGACACACTGGCGTCATCTTGACGAATTCATGCTGGTGCTGATGAGAATCCTGCTGTGGGCGCTTATGTCAGGCCTGCTTTTGCGCCCATGCGGCAGAAGAGCCCAAACAACTCGCGATTCGACATCAATGCTTTGGCCGCCATGCGGTCGACGAATCGCGTGCGGGGCCGTCCCTCCAGCAGGTGAGTGAACGCTATGCCGCGCGAAAAGATGTCCTCGCTTATTTGTTTGATGAAGTCAAGGCCGGATCGGTCGGCAAATGGGAAAGCACCCCCATGCCACCGGAAATCGTGCCCGATGCATAGAACTGCGCAGCATTATTGAATGGATCATGCAGTAATAACATGCCTTAAGCTCCTGAAACACACATAGAGGAAAACCCCATGAATTCCAAGCCCTATGCATTTACCCTGACCCTTGCCCTCCTTGCCAGTTGTGCCGCAACAGCACCGCTAGCGTCGAACGCAAATTCAACCCCGCCATATCTGATCGGCAAGAACGGTTGGACAAGCACTGTCTTGCTGACAGTGGGTGAAGGCCACGGCGAATACAAAATGGCCGGTATCCCTGATGGACTCGGCGCGTACCTGAATGACAGGAATGAACTGGTGGTGTTGATGAATCACGAACTGGGCAGCAACTCCGGCGCCGTGCGTGCCCACGGGACCCAAGGGGCCTTCGTTTCCGAATGGCGACTGGACCCGGCCACGCTGAAGGTGCTGGCGGGCCGCGACCTGATCCGCAACCCTGTCCTGAAAACCGGCGGCAAGGCCTTCGGTCGTTTCTGTTCGGCAGACTTGCCGGCGGTGACGGCCTTCTACAACCCGGCCAGCGGGCTCGGGACAACGAGTCGCCTGTTCATGAACGGCGAAGAAAACGGTCCCAACGGCCGCGCCTTTGCTCATGTTGCGACCGGGCCAGAAACGGGCACATCGTATGAACTCACAGAAATGCGGCAAGCATCGTGGGAAAACATTGTCGCCAACCCCTTCGCTCAGGATCGGACCGTGGTCATCGGTCTTGACGACACGCACCCGAAGGTCAACGCCAGAAGCAAATACGACAAGAATATCGGCAAGCTTTATGTCTATATCGGCAACAAGCAGAAGCATGGCAACGAGATCGAGAAAGCCGGACTGACCAACGGTCAGACCTTCAACATCCAGGTCGGAAGCGGTGGACTGGAACAGCGCCAGGCACCGCTCTCCGGACGTTTTACCCTGGTCAGCGAAGGTGGGACCAACTTCCTGCGCCCGGAAGACGGCACCTGGGATCCGAGAAATCCCAACCACTTTTATTTCCTCACCACCGACCGATTAACCTCAGTAAAAGATGCGGATGGCGAGGGACATTCGCGTCTGTATAAACTCAGTTTTGATGACATCCGCAATCCCATGGCTGGCGGCCGCATCGAGGCGCTGCTCAACGGGACAGAAGGTTACGAGATGCTGGACAATCTGACGATAACCGACAATGGCCGTTTGATCCTGCAGGAAGATGTCGGTGCCAATCCGCGGCTCGGCAAGGTCTGGCAATTTGATCTCAAGAGCAACATGTTGAGTGAAATTGCCGAACATGATCCGGCACGCTTTACCAAAGGAGCGCCTGACTTCCTGACAGAAGATGAAGAAAGCTCTGGCGTCATTGATGTCACCGAACTGCTCGGCAAAGCTCATCCTCGCTTTGCCGATGGCCGACATTATTTCCTGCTGACGGTGCAGGCACACTATGCGACAACGCCAGAGTGGGTCGAAGGCGGACAACTGATTCTGCTGGCATCGCCAGCGCGCTAAGCGCAGCAGAATCTTGGCGGGGTGTTCGTACTGACCAAAGAGAGTTTGGTCAGGTGTTACTGGCGGAAAGGGAGGGATTCGAACCCTCGGTGCTGGAAGCCAGCACGCCGGATTTCGAATCCGGTGCATTCGACCACTCTGCCACCTTTCCGGGGGCGCGCATTCTAACTGAATGCACTGGGCCAAGCAGGTTTTTTACGCTTCGCTGGCGGCAATCTTTTCGGCGCCGTTCATGTAGGGGCGCAGCAGGGGGGGGATTTCGATGCTGCCGTCGGCGTTCTGGTAGTTTTCCAGCACGGCAACCAGGCAGCGGCCAACCGCCAGGCCAGAGCCGTTGATCGTATGAATGAGCTCGTTTTTGCCGGCCTCGTTCTTGAAGCGTGCCTGCATGCGGCGGGCCTGGAACGATTCGAAATTGGAGCACGAGGAGATTTCCCGATAGGCGTTCTGGCCTGGCAACCAAACCTCCAGATCGTAGGTTCTTGCAGCAGCAAACCCCATGTCGCCGCTACACAGCGCCATGACGCGATACGGCAGACCGAGTTTTTGCAGGATGGTTTCGGCGTGGTCTGTCAGCTCCTCCAGGGCAGCATTGGAGTCTTCCGGGTGCACCATCTGCACCAGTTCAACCTTGTCGAACTGGTGCTGGCGAATCATGCCGCGTGTGTCCTTGCCATAAGAGCCCGCTTCGGAGCGGAAGCATGGGGTGTGTGCCACCAGTTTGATCGGCAGGTTTTCGGCCGGGATGATCTCATCGCGCACGATGTTGGTAACCGGCACCTCGGCGGTAGGGATCAGGTACAGATCATCACCGACCTTGAACAGATCTTCCTCGAACTTGGGCAACTGACCGGTGCCGCGCAGGCTGTCGCGGTTGACGAGGTAGGGCACATAAACCTCTTCGTAGCCGTGCTGTTCGGTGTGGATGTCCAGCATGAACTGCGCCAGCGCCCGGTGCAGGCGCGCCAGTTCGCCGCGCATCAGGGCGAAGCGACTGGTGGCGATTTTTACCGCCGTGGGGAAATCGAGCAGGTCTAGTGCCTCGGCCAGATCGACATGATCACGCGGTTCAAAGCCGAAGTTACGCGGGATGCCCCAGCGGCGAATCTCGACATTGGCGGTTTCGTCCGCGCCCAGCGGCACGCCTTCCTGCGGCAGGTTGGGGATGACGCTCATAAAGGCATTGAGCGTGTCTTGCAGCGCGGCCAGCTTTTTCTCGGAATCGGCCAGGCCTTCGTTGATGCCGGCCACCTCGGTCATCAGCGCAGTGCTGTCTTCCCCCTTGCCACGGGCGATACCAATCTGCTTGGACAGCGTGTTACGGCGCGACTGCATGTCTTGCGTCGCGGTTTGCAGGGTTTTGCGTTCGGCTTCAAGCGCCTCGAAGCGGGCAATATCGAGGTCAAACTTGCGAGCGGACAAACGGTTGGCAACACTGGCAATGTCTTTACGGAGAAGTTGCGGATCAAGCATTGGACTGGGGCGGATTGTGTTTTGGAATGCGCGCGATTCTAACCGCGCAATGGGCCGTTGCCACTGTCTATGTGCTGTCTTTATAGGCTGTGAATGCCTCTTGTAGCGCGGCAAGCAACGATTGAAGCGCCGGCGCGTTGCCGGATTCGGATTCGCGCAGTTGTTTTTCTAACTGGGAAGCGGCTTCGGCAATCGTTTCAATGCGCATAAAAGCCGCTGCACCACGGATGCGATGCGCCAGATGCCGTGCCTTTTCCGGCTCGGTCGGCAGGGCTTCGCAGAGGGCCGCAAGGTCAACACGCATGGTTTCGATGAATAACTGCTGCGCTTGCATAGCCCCACTGCGGGTCTCTGCAACGGTTTGGGTGGCCGGACTCGCCAGCGGCAGCCATTGCGCCAATGCCGTAGCAAGTTGCATCTCGTTCACGGGCTTGGTCAACACCCCATCCAAACCGGCGGCCATGCAAGACTCGCCAAATCCCGCATGGGCATTGGCGGTCAGCGCCAGAATGGGACAGCGCGCGCGGCCTTGCTCGGCATCTAGGCGACGAATGGCCTGGGTCGCAGTCATGCCATCCCAACCCGGCATTTGACAGTCCATCAAAATCAGGTCTGCACCGGCTTCGGCGTAAAGCCTCCAAGCCGCTTCGCCATCATCAGCCAGGATCACGCTCAGCCCCAAATCCACCAGCATATCCTTGACCAATTGCTGATTCAGCGGGTGATCTTCCGCCACCAGCACCCGTGCCGGGGCAAATCGTGGCAGCGGGGAGGCAGCCGCACACAACATCTCGGGCGCCGCGCACGGTGGCAAACTTACTCGCAAGGTGAAGCGGCTGCCTTCTCCCTCTACGCTGTGCAAAGTCAGCGTAGCGCCCATCAGACTGGCTAATTCGCGACAAATGGCCAATCCCAAACCGGTACCGCCAAATCGCCGGCTGATCGAACCATCCGCCTGGATAAACGCATCGAAAACCTGAGACTGAACCTCTGGCGCAATGCCACAGCCACTGTCGAACACACAAAACGAAAGATCGCCGTCTGGCTCAGTCAAAACCCGCAGACCGACACTGCCGGTGGCGGTGAACTTGATGGCGTTGTCGATCAGGTTGGTCAATATCTGGCGCAGCCGCAGCGCATCACCCAAACGCCAGCGGCCCGCATCCAACACATATTCCAGGCTAAAAGTCATGCCCTTTTCTTCGGCTCGCGGGCGGTACAGGATGGCGATGGAATGCAACAGCCCTTCGACATCGAACTGCGCCCGCTCTACCGTCATGTATCCGGCGCGCATCCTGGAAAAATCCAGCAGGTCGTTCAATAAGTGCAGCAGGGTTTCGCCCGATTCGGCAATGGCGCGCACGCGCTGCGTCTGCTCGGGCGTAAGCGCCGATTTCAGCAATTGCCGGGCCATGCCCAACACCCCGTTCAGGGGCGTGCGAATCTCGTGACTGATGTTGGCGACAAATTGCGACTTGGCCTCTTCGGCCGCCTTTTGCCGGCTGATGTCGCGCACGATGGCCTGAATGGTCGGTCGGTCATCCAAATGCATGGCATGCAGCGATAACTCGCAAGGAAACACGCTGCCATCGGCGCGTTTGCCGCGCCACTCCAGCCAGGCATGGGCGTTGCAGAAGGCTTGGGCAATCAGTTCCGTCGACACCTCTTCGGGCGAGCGACCATCCGGTTGTGGCGTTACCCCCAGATCAGCGGGCGCACAACGCAAGAAATCGGCCTCGCGCGCATAGCCAAACAAGGACAGCGCCGCCGGGTTACAACCAATGAAACCCGATTCATCAAGCAGCACGATGCCGTCGGTGTTGGTTTCGAACAAGGTCAGATAACGGGTGCGTTCGGTTTCATTCTGCCGCGCCAGACGCCCGGTACGGCGCAGCACCACCCATGCCACCGTCATCCCCAAACCCAAGGCTGCCAACCCCAGCCCCAGCATCAGCAAACGGGTGCGCTGATAGGCGCTTGCCGCATCGTGTACTGCCGCCGTTTCCAGCTCTTTTTGCAGCGCCACCAAGGTGTCCAGGGTCGCCACCAACTGTTCCTGGCGCGGCATTTCGTCGTTCAGCAGCAGTTCCATCGCCGCTTCATCTCGCCCTTCCAGCGCCAGATCCGTAACCTGCTGCATCACCGGGCGGTTATTGCGCGTCAGGACATCCAGATACTCAACCACCACGCGCTCTTCGGCTTCCTGTAACAAGCCGCCCAATGCCAGGCGTGCCTTTTGGTAAGCCTCGCCATAGCCATAAAACCGTTGCATCTCGGCATCGCGCTCAAACCCTTGCGGCAGGATGGCAATGGTATGCATGGACAAGGCCCGGTCACGCAACTTGTCGCGCATTAGGTTGGCCAGATCGGTCTTGCGTGAGATGTTGCCGGTAATCCGTTCCAGTCGCGCGTTCGAGGTTTCCAACTCGTGCAGGCCCACATAGGTCAGCGACAGCAACAGGATCAGCGACAACAAAAAACCCGCCCCGACGGTCAGCATCAGGCAGCGAGGAAAGATGATCGAAGAGTGCATCTGCCTAATTTAACCCAGAAACCGCGCCATCCCGTTATGATCGAGCGCATGAACACCGAACTCCAACTTGGCATCGAGGCCAATATTCGCGCTGCGCTCGCCGAAGACCTGGGCACTGGCGATCTCACCGCGCAATGGTTGCCTGCCGAACAGGTTTCCACGGCGAAGGTGATTACGCGCGAAGCGGCGGTGCTGGCGGGGCAGCCCTGGTTCGACGGCTGTTTCCGGGCGCTGGATCCAGGCTGCGAGATTCGCTGGCGGGCGCGAGATGGCGACCGCATCACCGCCGGCCAGGTGCTTTGTGAAATCACCGGTCACACCCGCGCCCTGCTTTCGGCAGAGCGCCCCGCGCTCAATTTTGTACAAACCCTGTCAGCCATCGCCACTCAGACCCGTGCGTTTGTCGATGCGGTGGCGGGCACCCGTGCGCGCATTCTTGATACTCGCAAAACCCTGCCGGGACTGCGTCTGGCCTCGAAATATGCGGTGCGTATGGGCGGCGGCGACAATCAACGCCACGGCCTGTATGACGCCGTCCTCATCAAAGAAAACCACATCGCTGCAGCCGGTTCGATTGCAGCAGCGATGCAAGCGGCACAGAAACTCACCCGCGCCAATGTCCCGATTCAAATCGAAGTGGAGTCGCTGGACGAGTTGAATCAAGCCTTGAATGCCGACGCACGCCTGATCTTGCTCGACAACTTCACCCTGGAGATGATGCGTGACGCGGTGGCCCTGACGGCCAACCGTGCCCAGCTAGAGGCCTCCGGCAATGTGGACCTGGCCACCGTGCGTGCCATCGCCGAGACCGGCGTAGATCGCATCTCGATCGGCGCACTGACCAAAAGCGTGCGTGCGATCGATTTGTCGATGCGGATGGAATAAGTTGGATAAACCCCGCCACGCGGGCGGGGTTTTTCAGGGTCAGGTCAGCGTCAATCCGTCTCTTCCCAACCGGTAATCATCGCCTTGATGTGCGCGGTCGGCGTGTGGCCTGCGGTGGTCAGGTACACATGGGCGATCAGGAAGATCAGCATCATGAAAGCCGCGACCGCGTGGAAAAATGCCACCCATTCAAGGGTCAGAAAACGATCCCAGCCCCATGTAACCCACTGGTCATAGAACAGGTAGAACCAGCCGGTAAACCAGATCATCGGCCCCACCATCAGCAACACCCACAGATACGCCAGGCGTTGCAGCGGATTGTGTTTTTTCAGGGTGGTGACCCTGAACGGATGCGGAGCGTTGGTAAAGATGCCGACCGCGTAATACTTGATCATGGCATCGACCTTTTTCAGGGTCGGGATGTATTGCTTCCATTCGCCCGTGGTGAAATGCCAGAAGATGGCAAACACCCACAGCCCCACCAAGGTCCAGGCAGCCGTGGTGTGGGTTCCCACCGCCGATTCGAAACCAAACAGGCGGTAGCTGCCATGCACCTCGAAGCCGGTCAGCAGCAGGGTGATGATGAGCGCTGCCTGCGACCAGTGCCAGAATCGCTCGAAGCGTTTGAATACATAGATCTTATTGCTCATTTTCGTAACTCCTTAGTGGTGCTCGCCGGGGTGCTTGCGCGCCACATAGATGCGGATAGCGCCGTGGACTAGCACACCGAACAGGGTGCCCGCAGCAGCCAGCCAGCCGACCAGATCCAGCCAGTCATTGGCACGACGGCCCGGCATGTACAGATCCGGTATGGCATCCAACCGTCCAGGTCCCACCTTGGGCTGGTGACACTGGGCACAGCTCAGGGCATCCCCCTTGGGTGCCACCATATGGGTGATGGGGAAGTACTGCACCGTCTTGACGAAGCCAAACTCACCGCTATAGCTGCGTCCTGAAGCCTTCATGCCATTACGAATGGCGCGATCCCAGTTGAAGTTGCCCCAGAAGCCATCAAGGTCGGATTTGTCCGGTGTATAGGTATGGAAATTCAACAACTGCTGGCTCTGCTTGTCGTACGGCTGCTGGCCGGTAAACGCCTTGAACGGCCAGATCTTCGATGCGCCATCGCGGGCACCGCCCTGCGGCGCGTTGATTTTCACCACGGCATTGGGGTCGAGCTTGGTATCCGGCAGGGCATAGATCATGTCGCCATTGAACCACTGGTAATGCGGGATCACGCTTTGCTCGTAGGTGAAGTTGCCCTTGCGGCCATCATAGGCATCGTGATGACCGCTGGAGTCCTTGATCTTCACCGGCTTACCTTCGGGCGTGTGCTTGCCGGCAGTAGACCAGTCCCAGCTCATCTTGGTCACCTGCGCACGGGCAAACTCGGGGATGTGGCAAGTCTGGCAGGCGATGGTGTCGGCATGGCGATTCAGCCGCGCACTGTGCTCGCCCTTTTTGTGAGGATCGGGCGTGTGGCAGGCCTGGCAGGTGGTCGGATTGGAATCTGCCTTGCCGCGTATGTGCGTGGTCTTGTCGTCCGCCGTGGGCGCATAACGGCTGCCTGAAACCTTGTGCGCGCTGGTCTTGTGACACTCGGCGCAGGAAAAGTTGAGGCCGTCCTTGGCCATGTGCACATCAAGATATTTCTGCGGCTCGATCAGCGAGCTATCCAGATCGCCATGTTTCACCGCGTCACCGCCGCCGCCGAAGAAGTGGCAGGCACCGCAGTTTTCGCGCCGGGTTTTCCCCACATTTTGCGCGACCGTCTTCAGATCCACCGCCTTCTCGATATTGCCGGATCCCTTGGGAAACTCGGTGTCCTTGTACAACGGATGCCCGGCAAAGCCCGGCAGTTTGCGGTAGGTGTTGGTGGTGTCGTGGCAAACCAGGCAATCGACATTTTCTTTATTGGAAAAATCGAAGCTCTTGTCCTTCCAGCCATAGCCCACATGACAGCCGCTGCAAAACTGCTCGTTGCTGGTGATGCTGGTGCAATAGTTGTTGATCACATGCTTCTTGCCCAAGGTCTGACCGGTGCGCTTGTTGTGATACTCCCAGGTCCAGTGCTGGGTTTGCATCACCTGGCCCGCAGCTTCGGTGTGGCATTGCAGGCAGACCTTGGTGACCTCCGGGCCGCTACTAAAGCTGCGCTGCAACTCCTTGAACTTGGTGTGATCCGCAGTTGAAACATTCTTGGCCTTGGCCACCGGTTGTTCGGGTGCCGCAGCCGGCGCGGTGTTGGCGCTGGCCATGCTGGCCAGACTGATGCCCAGCAACAGCGACACCCATAGACTTTTGATTTTCATGATCTGCTCTCCCGAATCAGCAACCAGCGCGCTTCTTGCCACCTGCGGCAGGAGCGGCGGACGGCAGAATCATCTGCGGAGCCGGCTTGCTCGGATCAAATTGCAGGAAACGATCCTGATCTGCGGCCACCTTCTGCATGACCTCACCCACCATCGGGCCAAAGAAGCGGCCCATCAGCCCGGCGTTCATGGAGCCGATATACACCTTGCCGTCCTGCTTTTTGTACACCGAGATCTTGCACGGCATCAGGATCGACAGGATGCGATAGTCGTCATCCTTGAGAATGGGCCCGGAATATTTGGTGCTGCAAATCTCCACCATCAGCACCGGCAGCACATTGCCACCATCATTCTGCACCGCCTTGGCGGGGTTGCGTAAACCGGCGAGCGCCCAGCCATTGGCCTTCAGAACGGGGTCTTCCTCAACATTGTGCTGGATGCGTGCGACGGTTTCTTCCAGCCCGAAGGGGCTGACGCGCTCGGTAAACATCATCTTGGACATGGCTAGCATGGCAACCACCATGACAAAAACCAGACCCGCTACAAAACCTGCAACTGCTTTCCACATGATCCTCTCCTATGAAAAAAACCGTTAACATCAGAACACAATTATTTACTTATACGCCAACCCTCAAAGAATATCCAGAATGCGTCCATTAAATTTATTGATGCGTTTTGTTTCTCTTCTCCTCCCACACCAGCACCCGCGCGTCCTCGCGACCGTCGGCGGCGGGGTAGTAACCGCGCCGACGCCCCACCTCGACAAATCCCAAGCGGTGATAAAGCCCCCGTGCCGCCACATTGGACTCACGCACCTCCAGCAATAAGCGTGTGGCTCCCACTTCGCCGAGGCGCCCCATCAGGTGCCGCATCATCGCCACGCCCAGGCCGCGCCGCTGCCAGGCGGGGGCCACACAACAATTGAGTACATGCATCTCGTCCACCATCGGCGCGGCAATGAGATAGCCCACCCGCGCTGCCTCGATCCAGGCCGTCAGGCACAGATAGCCCGAACGCATGCAGTCGCGAAAATTGCCTGGCGTCCAGGGGAACGGATAGGCCGCGCGCTCGATCTCCAAAACCACATCCAGATCAGCCTCGGTCATCGGCTGCAAGATCAAGGATTCAGCGCTCACAGATTTTTAGCGCCACCTTGTCACGCAGGTAGAACGGCTGCGCGCTTTCGGCTGCACCACCCTCGCCCGCCGCAAAACGCGGCGCGGCCAGACGCAGGATGGCGCGTGCATGGGGATAACGCGCCGGCAGCCGCGGCAAGTCGCCCAGAGTGGCACACAAGGCCTCGGCATAGGCATCAAAACCGATGCCTGCTGCCTGCCAGCCTTCGCCCGGCAAGGCCGGCACCGATTGCGGCGGCGACAGCAGCGGGCCCCATACGGGCGTGACGCAATCGCCCTCCACCCGGCAGGCCAGCGCATAAACCTCGCCCATGCGCGCATCCAGTGCTGCGACGATTGCGCCCTGACCGGCCTCCAGCGCCAGCGCATCCAGCGTACCCACCCCCAGCACCGGCAGATCGGCACCCAGCGCCAGCCCTTGCGCCACGCCGCAGGCGATGCGCAGGCCGGTAAACGAGCCAGGTCCGGCGCCAAAGGCAATGCCGTCGAGGTCGCGCAGACCCAGCCCGGCCTCGGCCAACAGCCCTTGCAACATCGGCAACAGCCGCTCGGAATGACCGTGCCCCACCACCGCATCGGTGGTCAACAAGCCATCCGGCGTCAGCAGCGCTGCCGAACACATTTCAGAGGAGGAATCCAAGGCGATCAGCTTCATGGGGACGGCATTCTAATCGTGAACTCCAGCAACACCCGTTTCCACGGATCACGGCTTTGATCCAGCCGCAGGATGCGCGCCTCGACCGCTGCGCCGTGATCCATCAGCCGCGCCAGATCGATATTTTCCAACCGGGGGGCATAGCCAATCTGCACCCCGCGCCAGTCCACCCGCACCGCGCGCGGATCGAACGGGTTTTCCGGTTCGCGCAGCAGGGTTACAGCATCGCCCTCCCGCATCAACGCAAACAGCGCACCACCGGCATAGTGTTGAAACCCGGCCAAGGGCGAGGTTTGCAGCAAAATCTCCGCCGCCTGCGGTGCCGACCCCACCGCCAGCAGCAGACTAAACAGCCAGCGCATGCAAAAACTCCACCGCCTCTGCCGCCACGCGGGTGCGCCGCATCGGCGGCAGCGCCATCCAGATGCGCTTGCCATAAGGCTTATCCACCAGTCGCGGATCAGCCACCATCAGCACGCCACGATCACTCTCGCGACGAATCAGGCGCCCGGCCCCCTGTTTAAGGCTGATCACCGCATGCGGCAACTGCGCCTCAAAAAACGGATTTCCCCCGGCCTTGCGCATTGCATCGATACGCGCCGCCAGCACCGGGTCATCCGGCGGCTGAAACGGCAGGCGGTCGATCACCACCAGCGACAACGCCTCACCCGCCACATCGACGCCCTCCCAAAAACTCTGGCTGCCCAGCAGCACCGCGTTACCCAACTGACGAAAACGATCCAGCAACAGCGTGCGGCTATCGCTGCCCTGCAACAGCAGCGTCCGCCCCGACTCGGCCAGCCGCGATTCGAGCAAGCCATGCGCCTCTTTCATCGCCCGCAAGCTGGTGAACAGCAAAAACACCCCGCCAGCGCAAGCCTCGATCAACGGCCAGGCGGCGTCGATCAGCGCTGTCGTGTAATGCGGCGCGTTGGGATCGGGCATGGCTTCGGGCGCATACAACAGCGCGTGGGCAGGGTAATCGTAGGGGCTATCCCAAACCGCGGTCTGCGCCTGCGGCAGGCCAATTTGTCCCAAAAAATGACTGAAATCGCCGCGCACCGACAGCGTGGCCGAGGTAAACACCCAGGTACACGACGCACCCTCCAGATGCGGCCCGAACTCGGCCCCCACATCCAAGGGCGTCGCGTGCAACACAAAGCCATAGGCGGTTACTTCTACCCAGCGCACCAGCCCAGCATTTTGCCCATTCAGCCAGCGATCCAGCACCTGAGCGTGTTCCCCGGCGCGTTCCAGACAACGCTCCAGCGACTCGTCGCGCTCGGCCTGAGTTTGTAATTGGGCCAGCAGTGCCGCCAGTTTGGTCTGCATTTGCAACAGCGCATCCAAAGACTGTGGCCGCAGCCGCTCGGCCGGCAGGCGTCCGGGCAACTCGCCCAGACTCAACCGTGCATCGCGCACCGATTTTTCGAGAATCACGGCGGCTTCGGGTAAAAGCAAATAATCGGCGGCATGAACCGCAGCCTCCTGACGCACATCCGTCACCAGATCCAGCAACTGCCCGCCGGATACCCGCTCGCCAAAAAAGCCTTCGGCAATCACCGGCAACTGGTGCGCCTCGTCAAACACCACCAGATTGGCCGATGGCAACAACTCGCCCGCGCCTTCGTCCTTCAGCCAGATGTCAGCAAAAAACAGGTGATGGTTGATCACCACCACATCCGCCTCCAGGGCCTCTTTGCGCGCCTTCAGCACAAAGCAGTCGCCGTGATAGCCGCAGTCCGACCCCAGACAGTTATCGCGCGTCGAAACCGCGTAGCCCCATACCGGCGCGTCCTCGCCCACCTCCGACAACGCCATGCGGTCGCCGCTGTCGCTGATGCGTGCGAACCGCGCGATGCGTTGCAACTGCACGATCTCGTCGCGACTATGAAAGCGCCCATCCGCCAGTGCCCGCTCCAGATGATAGTGGCACACATAATTCGCCCGCCCCTTAAGCAGAGCCATGCGCAAAGGCCGCTTCAACGCCGAGCGCACCGCCGGCAAATCGCGCTGAAACAACTGATCCTGCAAGGCCTTGCTGGCCGTGGACAACAACACCTTGCCCCCCGCCAGCAACGCCGGCACCAGATACGCCAGGGTCTTGCCAGTCCCCGTGCCCGCCTCGACCACCAAATGCTCGTTGCCGGCAATCGCAGCCGCGATCCGCACGGCCATCGCCACCTGCTGCGGCCGCGCACAAAAACTCGGAATCTGCGCCGCCAAAGGCCCCTCGGCAGCAAACCAGTCGGAAATTTCGGGTGAACTCATGGATCAATCAGACACGAGGCAGGCGATCGGGCGGACTCACCATTCCCATCGGGCCACGATTGAGTACATGGGTTGAGTACATGGGTATAGGTCATCGGAAAATCGAAACAAAAAACCGGGGCGGATCCAGGTTTTTCCTGGACGCGGTAAAAGAGGGGGGGGCTGAGGTACACACGCAGGACTGGCGAGTTAGACCACGGAGGAAGAAACGATTCCCCTACCGCATCGCCGCCCTGGCGGCCTCGGCCAAAAAACCGGAGCGCGTCGCCCCATGTGCCTTGGTATAGCCGTCGATCTTCGCCAGCAACCGGCGCGGCAGGGTAATGTTGATCTTCTCGGCGCGGCCATCGAAACGGGACATATCCACATCCACCGCCGCCCACACGCCATCGGCGAAATCGGGATGGGCGCGATGCTCGGCAATGGACTTGGGCACAGGCACCTCGCCACCGTCCTCGACCAGCCCTTCCAGATACAAGTCGATAGCCGCCAACACAGAATCCAGCGCTGCGTCGAAGGTATCGCCCGACGAAAAACAACCGGGCAGATCGGGAACCGTCACGCCATAGCGCACGCCATCATCGGTATGCAGAACCACGGGAAAACGCATGATTGCCTCCTATTTCCAACCCACCTGTTTGTGAATGTTGTTCAGCGTACCGGCGGGGATGTCGCTGTCAGGATGCTTGAACTGGTGATGCGAGCCTTTAACCCGCGCCAGAAACCAGCCGTCCGCTTCCAGTTGTCTGATGATTGGCTTGTTATTAACAGTGGTTATTGTAACCACCAAACAATAAAAAACAACACCATAACGAAAAACCGTGGCCCCCGGTTTTATTGTCACTGGGACTTATTGATTTGCGTTAGCCTTGGTTTTTGGGTTATCTGATTCACCAAACTCCTTTTTCCCAGGTTAAAGCCATGCGCCTGATCCATCATCTTGCCGAGTTGCGTGCCACCCTTGCGGGCGAGCGCGAAATTGCTTTTGTGCCCACCATGGGCAACCTGCACGCAGGCCATCTGGCGTTGATCGACAAGGCTCGCCAGGCCGGTCATCCGGTGGTGGCTAGCATCTTCGTCAATCCGCTGCAATTTGGCGTGGGCGAAGACTTCGAGCGTTACCCGCGCACGCTGGACGCCGATCGTGCGCAATTGTTCGAAGCCGGCTGCGACATCCTGTTTGCGCCCGAGATGGCCGAGGTATATCCCGAACCGCAGGGCTTCATGGTGTTGCCGCCGCTGGCGGATGAGTTGTGCGGCGTACACCGCCCAGGCCATTTCGCCGGTGTGTGTACGGTGGTGCTAAAGCTGTTCAACATGGTGCAGCCGCGCTATGCCATTTTTGGCAAGAAGGATTACCAGCAGCTGCACCTGCTCCGCCACATGACGCGGCAGTTCAATCTGCCAATAGAAATCATCGGTCTGGACACCCTGCGCGCCGCAGATGGTTTGGCACTGTCCTCACGCAACGGCTACCTCAGCAGCGCCGAACGCAACGAAGCGCCGCGCCTGTATCGCGTGCTGACTGAAATGGCACAGCAGTTGCGAGCCGGTGCGCCCGATTGCGCAGCACTCGAAGCGCAAGCCACCAGCGAGCTGGAATCGCACGGCTGGGAGGTGGACTATGTCAGCGTGCGCGCCCAGTCCACTCTCTTGGCCGCGCATGAGAACGATCATGCGCGGGTCATCCTGGCGGCCGCGCGGCTGGGTAACACCCGGCTGATCGACAATCTGGAAGTGACACTCTTATAATCGCCGCCTGTTTTTTTTGATTTCGTCAATCCTTCGCATGCAACGCACCCTGCTCAAGTCCAAGCTACACCGTGTTCGAGTCACCGCTTCGGAACTCGAATACGAAGGCTCGTGCGCCATCGACGAAGATTTGCTGGATGCTGCGGATATCCTCGAATACGAGCGCATCGACATCTACAACATCAGCAATGGCGAGCGCTTTTCAACCTACGCCATCCGTGGCGAACGCGGCTCGGGCATGATCTCGGTCAATGGCGCTGCCGCCCATAAGGCCGCCACGGGGGACCTCATCATCATCGCCAGCTACGCCCAATACGAGGCGGCTGAAGTGCCGACTCACCGCCCCAAGCTGGTCTATTTCAAAGCCGGCAATCGCATCCGCGCCATCGGCAACGAGATTCCGGTTCAGTCAGAGGCCTAACCGCGCCGCCAGGTTGTGCCTTGCGGGCTGTCTTCCAGAAGGATGCCTGCGGCCTTGAGTTCGTCGCGAATCGCATCCGAGCGCGCAAAATCGCGTGATTTCTTGGCGGCGGCACGCTCGGCAATCAAGGCCTCGATGCGATCCGGCGCATAGCCATCCTCAGCGGGGCCCGCCTGCAAGAAAGCATCGGCATCACGCCCCAGCAACCCCAGCACGCCACCCAACGCACGCAACTGCCGGGAAAGCGATACGGCCCGGCTGCGATTAACCTCGGCAGCCAGGTCGAACAACACCGCAATGGCCTCCGGGGTATTCAGGTCATCATCCATCGCCGCTTTGAAACGCGCCGGATAGGTTGCTGACCAGTCTATTTCCGACGCCTCCAAAGCCACGCCGCGCAGCGCCGTGTAAAGCCGCGTGAGCGCGCCTTTGGCGTCGTCCAGATGGGCATCGGAATAATTCAACGGGCTGCGATATTGGGCGCGCAGAATAAAAAAACGCACGATCTCGGCGTCGTACTTCTCCAGCACCTCGCGGATGGTGAAAAAGTTGCCCAGGCTTTTCGACATCTTTTCGTTGTCGATACGCACAAAACCGTTATGCAGCCAGGTGTTGACATACTGGCAGCAATGCGCGCCTTCGCTTTGGGCGATCTCGTTTTCGTGATGCGGAAACTGCAAATCCTGGCCGCCGCCGTGTATGTCGAAATGCGGCCCCAGCAATTCCGACCCCATGGCCGAGCACTCGATATGCCAACCGGGACGCCCCTCCCCCCAGGGTGAAGGCCAGGCCGGCTCGCCCGGTTTGGTGGCCTTCCACAGCACGAAGTCGAGCGGGTCGCGCTTGTGCGGATCAACCTCCACCCGCTCACCCGCGTTGAGTTCGTCCAGCGACTTGCCCGACAGCCGCCCATAAGCGGGAAAGCTGCGCACGGCGTAATACACATCGCCGTTCTCCACCGCATAGGCATGACCGCGTTCGATCAGGCGGCCGATCATATCCAGCATCTGTCCCACATATTGCGTGGCGCGCGGTTCAAAATCCGGCGGCAGCACGCCCAAGGCGACGCTGTCCTCATGCATGGCATCGATGAATCGCTGCGTCAATGCGGTGTACGGCTCGCCATTTTCCAGAGCGCGTTTGATGATCTTGTCGTCGATGTCGGTGATATTGCGCACATAGGTCACCGCAAACCCGGAGGCCCGCAGCCAGCGCGCCACCATATCGAACACCACCAGCACCCGCGCATGACCGAGGTGACAGTAGTCATATACCGTCATGCCGCATACATACATACGCACGCGAGCAGGGTCGATGGGAACAAAATCCTCTTTGTTGCGGGTCAGCGAGTTGTAAAAGCGAATCATGGAGCGGCACGGAACAAACAAAAACACAGATTTTACCTTATGGAGCACTCAGTCCTGCCCGCTGAAACCCGCATAGAGCCGTTTTCTCGCTGACTGATGGGCTATGGCAGCACCTGCGCTAGAATCCGCCTCCCCTGACGCCAAACCTCTGTCGCCCACATGAGCCCCGTACTTGTTTTCGACATCGAAACCATCCCTGACATCGAGGGCCTGCGCCGTTTGCGTCAGGTTGACCCCGCGCTAGCCGACGCCGAAGTCGTACAGATGGCCCTGTTGCAGCGGCGCCAGCAAAACGGCACCGATTTCATGCCGTTGCACCTGCAACGCATCGTCACTATCTCCGCCATCCTGCGTGCCGGCGATGGCCTGAAGGTGTTTTCCCTGTCCGAGCCGGATCTGAACGAAGCCGACATCGTGCGGCGTTTCTTTGAGGGTATCGAAAAATACACACCGCAAATCGTGTCGTGGAATGGCGGCGGCTTCGACCTGCCGGTACTGCATTACCGCGCCATGCGCCACAGCGTGGCGGCACCCCGCTACTGGGATCAAGGCGAGGACGACAAAGAGTTCAAATGGAACAACTACATCAGCCGCTACCACAGCCGCCATCTCGATCTGATGGACCTGTTGGCAATGTATCAGCCGCGCGCCTTCGTACCGCTGGATGACTTCGCCAAGCTGCTCGGCTTTCCCGGCAAACTGGGAATGGACGGCAGCAAGGTCTGGGACGCTTTTCACGCCGGCAAACAGGCCGACATTCGCGACTATTGCGAAACCGATGTAGCCAACACCTGGCTGGTTTACCTGCGCTTCCAACTGTTGCGCGGCCATCTGACGCCCAACCAGTACGCCGCCGAGATTGCCCTCACCCACGACACCCTGGCCGCACTGCCTGGCAACCACTGGCGTGAATTTCTAGCCGCTTGGGACGCATAAGCCCACCATGAATACCGTACACATCGAATCCGTCGATCACGAAGGTCAGGGCGTGGGTCACCTCGAAGATCGCCGGGTGGTATTCGTCGAAGGCGCGCTGACGGGCGAGGTGGTGGAATACGAACGCCTGCGTCATAAAGGCAGTTTCGAAAAAGGGACCCTCACCCGTATCCTCAAGGCCAGTCCCTATCGGGTCACGCCCGAATGTCCCTGGTTTGGCGTCTGCGGTGGCTGCTCGCTGCAACATCTCGACGAAGCGACCCAGGTCGCCTGTAAACAGCGCGTACTCGAAGACGCGCTCAAACACCTGGGAAATGTTGCGCCCGACCGCTGGCTATCGCCGCTGCACGGCCCTACCTGGGGCTACCGCCGGCGCGCCCGGCTATCGGTGCGCCATGTGCCCAAAAAGGGCGGGATTCTGGTGGGCTTTCACGAACGCAAAAGCCGCTATGTTGCCTACATGAATAGCTGCAAGATCCTGCCGCCGCACATCTCGGACCTGCTGCCGGTACTGTCCGAACTGGTGCTGGGCCTGTCGCTGAAAGAACGCCTGCCGCAGATCGAGGTCGCCGTCTCCGACGCGGTCTCGGTGCTGGTGTTTCGCATCATGGAGCCGCTCACCGCCGACGACGAGGCGCAGATTCGCAGCTTTGTCGATCGCCACAACACGCCTGCGCAACCGCTGCAAATCTGGCTGCAATCCAAAGGGCCCGAAACCGCCACGCCGTTTTATCCGCTGGATGCCCCCAAGCTGGCCTACCAACTGCGCGAATTTGCCGTGGAAATGCCCTTTGGCCCCACCGAGTTCACCCAGGTCAATTTTGGCATCAACCAAAGCCTGATCCGCCGCGCCATGCGTATGCTCGATCCGCGCCCCGGCGAGCGCATCGGCGATATGTTTTGCGGCCTGGGCAACTTCTCTCTGCCCATCGCCCGATCAGGCGCAGCGGTGCTTGGCGTCGAAGGCAGCGCCGCTTTGGTCAAACGCGCCGAAGAAAATGCTGCGCACAATGATCTTTCTGCCAATACCCATTTTCAGGCCGCCGACCTGTTCAAGATGACCCCCGAGGCCTTTGCCTCATTGGGTACGTTCGACAAACTGCTGATCGACCCGCCGCGCGACGGCGCCATCGAACTGGTCAAATCCCTGCCCGAGACCGGCGGCCCGCAGCGCATCGTCTATGTCTCCTGCAAGCCCGCCACCCTGGCACGCGACGCCGCCGTGCTGGCACATGTCAAAGGCTATCGCCTGGTTGAAGCCGGCATTGCCAATATGTTCCCGCACACGGCACATGTCGAATCGATTGCCCTGTTCGAGCGGATTTAAGAAATGCCCGACCGTTCGCACTGATCTCTGAGCCCGTTCGTCCTGAGCCTGTCGAAGGATGCCTGACTTGCTCCGGATATATCAGGCGTTGAACATCAATTTCGCTCCCGGATGAACCATGCTCGCCTGACACCGCCTGCAACGCGAATTATGCGTGTGAGAAACGCCTACGCGCTGTAGCGCGTTGATTGAAAATTGTGAAGGCCTACGACATTTACGGCACCCTCGAAGTCAAGTTCCGATCTTGCTTGTTTGGCCTCATTTGACTTAAGGCGACCCGCGGCGTAGATTTTTCCCCGCGGGTCGCGTTATTGGACTCGTAGCATTCATTCTGGAGGATTCAACCATGCTGAAGAAGTTCGCTGTTGCCGCCGCCCTGGCGGCTTCCATCATCGCTTTCTCCCCGGTCGCGTCGGCTGCCGATGTCAAGATGGTCGGCGTCATCACCGACATCAAACTGGCGGCGGATGGCAAGTCGGCCACCGCCACCCTGAAGAATGTCAAGGGCGGCGCGGAAGTCACGATCTCCATCAAGGACGACCTGACGCTCGACAAGTTCAAGGACAAGCGCATCGTCAAGGGCGACGAAATCCGCGTCAAGTACGACGATGCCGCTGGCAACCTGAGCTCCTCGTTCAAAAAGACCTCCGGCTGCTAAGCAGGCCGCTTCAAGAACAACGCGGCGACCTGCGGGTCGCCGTTGTTTTTTTATGGGTTTGGAAAAGTCGGCGGGACGACACCCTTCTCCAGGTCCATGGGCGAAAAAATCCCCGCCGAGGCGGGGATGATTTCGAGATTATCAACCAAGGCGCTGGTCGCGCCACATGGCCATTCCCTGCAAGCGACCGGCAACGCCGCAGCGCGCCCGTCAGTGCGGCCAGATTGTTCGAGTTATTGTTTATCGGCTCCTAAGGATCAGTGGACCTCTTCCCAGCCGGTGATCATCGCCTTGATGTGCGCCAGCGGCGTGGCACCGGTGGTCGTCAGATAGACATGCACGATCAGGAACAGCAGCATCGCGTAGGCACCGATCAGGTGACCCAAGGCAATGATGTCGAGTGTGATCGTGCCCGCCAGCCCCCAGGCTTGCCACTGGTCATAGAACAGGTAGAGCCAGCCCGTTGTCCAGATCAGCGGCCCGACGCAGATCAGGATGAACAGGTAGGCCAGTTTCTGCAGCGGGTTGTGCTTGGTCAGCGCGGTCTGGCGGTGCGGATGCGGTGCATTCTTGAAGATGCCGAACAGGTAGTAGTTCATCATCGCCATCACATTCTTGGTCGAGGGGATGTACTGCTTCCACTCGCCCGTCGTGAAGTGCCAGAAAATCGCAAAACACCACAGACCGATCAGCGACCAGGCACCGATGGTGTGCAGATTCACCGCCTTCTCGAAACCGAAGTTGCTGTAGAGCCCATGCACCTCGAACCCGGTGATCATCAGGAAGATGACCAGGCTCGCCTGCCCCCAGTGCCAAATGCGCTCGAAGATCTTGAAAATATAGATTTTTTCAGACATTTGGTTACCCCTTAGTGTTTCTTGCTCGTGAAGATGCGCAGGATGCCGTGACCGATCACGCCAAGCAGCGTCAGCAGGGAAAGCAGCTTGAAGCCGTTGTCAAGCATCGGGATGCTGTCGCGACCGGGAATGTAGATGCCGTCGATCTTGTCGAGACGGCCGCCCTTGGTGTGGCACTCGTTGCAGCCGACCGCCTTGTCCTTGGGCGCGACCATGTGGGTGATCGGCCACTGGCTCACCGTCTCGATGAAATCCACCTTGCCGGAGAACGGCAGGCCGGCGCTTTGCATGCCGGTTTCGATCGCATTTTTCCAGTTCAGATTCTTCCAGTAAGCGGTATTGTCGGCCCCGGAAACATGGGTCACAACCAGCGTCTTGTACTCGGCATCGAAGGCCTGCTTGCCGCGGAAGGTTTTGACCGGCCAGATCATCGACCGGCCATCCTTGGCGCTGCCGAGATACTGGTTGATCCAGATCGGCTGCTGAGACTTGTCAACCTTCATGTCGCGCAGGGTGTACTTCACATCGCCGTTGAACCAGATGTAGTCCGGCTTGACGTTTTCGCCATAGGAGAAATCGCCCTTGCGACTTTCGTAGATCTTGTTGCCGTTATCGTCCTTGAGGGTGAACTGCTTGCCCTTGTCGTCCAGTTTTCCGGCTGTCGACCAGTCCCATGTCATCTTGGTGGCGATCTCGCCGCGCGCGAAGGCGGGAATGTGACAGGTCTGGCAGGCCAGCTTGTTGGTGTGGTTGTTCAACTTGGCGGCGTTCTTGTCCTTGTGCGGCTTCTGGCCATGGCAGGCCTGACAGGTCACCGGATTGCGGCCTTCCTCGTGCTTGCCGCGGATCAGGGCGCCATTCTTGTCGACCGCGGTCGGCGCGTAACGACTGCCCGGTACCTGGTGACCATCGGTCTTGTGGCAAGTCGCGCAGGTAAAGTTGAGGCCATCGGAATCCATATGAACATCGAGCTTCTTGTTCGGATCCTCCAGAGAGGTATCCAGGTCACCATGCTTGACCGCATCGCCGCCGCCGCCCAGGAAGTGGCAGCTGCCGCAACTCCTGCGCGTCGTCTTGCCAACCTTCTGGGCGACCTTCTTCAGGTTGATGCCCTTGATGATGTTGCCTGAACCGGGAGGAGGCGCCTCGATGTCCTTGGCCAGCACATTTCCGCCCAGGCCGGAAGGCTTGGAGTAGCCGCCGGTATTGTCATGGCAGGCCAGGCAGTCGACCAGGTTCTCATCGTTCTGCACACCCTTGTCGGTCATCGCCCCGTAGCCGATATGGCAACTGGCGCAACCCTTGAGGTTCGACTGGACCGAAGTGCAGAAGTTGTTGATGACATGCATCTTGCCCAGATTCTGCTTGCTCTTGGGATTCACGAATTCCCACTTCCAGTGCTGGGTGTGCATCACCTGCTTGGAGGCTTCGGTATGACAAGCCAGACAGGCCTTGGTCACTTCCGGGCCGGACTGGAAGTCCTTGTCGAGTTCCTTGAACTTGCTGTGGTCGGCCGTACTGACCGGCTTCGAGCCTTCGGCCGCATTGGTTATTCCCATGCCAGCCATAGCCAGCCACCCGATGAACAGCGCAGTGGCGACGCGGTGCAATCGTTGCATATCGACTCCCTCAATTCGTGGCGACGCGCAATATTAGTGCGTGCTGATTTCGCGGCGCAACTACTTTATGGGATTACCATGGCTATTCTATTTAACCCAGATAATCCATTAGGGCGTATGCGGAAGGCGCGGCGAAGCGCGAGGCAGTTTGGGGGGTTGGGAGGAGGCCATAGCCCGCTATGGCCGACGAGAAAGCACCCAACCGTGATACGACCGCCAGCCGCGTGCGCAGGCGCGATAGTGCCGCCTAATGGATTATCTGGGTTTAATGCCAGCAATATGTTCCGTTTATGGGTGCGACCGCTCGCCGCCAGAGGACATCATTTAATTTTATATTTAGACTCGCTACATTCCTCCCTCTGGCTAGTTGCAGTCAAATAATTTGGTGCTAGCATAATCCTTGTGTTTCGACTGGGATGGTCTGGGGATGATCAATCCTCCAGGCACCGGGAATGCCAATAGGTCATCTTGTCTTGAGGGGCATGCATCGATGAGCACAGAAAACGGCTGGATTACTGGATTCAAGGCTGACTACGAAACAATCTTCATCGAGGAATGGTCACATTATCTGGGCGCGATCCTGCTCGTCATGATCATCCTCGCCATGATGGTCAATGGCATGGTCTGGGGCGTCTTCGGCGGCGTGCGCTACTGGGGCGACCAGATCAACAACTTTCTCGGACTCGCCCCGCTGCTGGGCATCCATGCGCCGGACGAAGGCCCGCTGACCCACCGCACATCGCTGATGAACATCATGCTGCTGCTCGGCGCCTTCACGGCCGCGCTGATGTCGCGCCAATTCATGCTCAGCCGCCCGCCCAAACTCGAAATCATCTGGGCCGCGCTCGGCGGCACCTTGATGGGCATCGGCGCCGCGTTTGCCGGCGGCTGCACCACCGGCGGCTTCTTCAACCCGGTCGTGCACGCCTCGCCGGCGGGCTGGATCATGGCGGGCGGGCTGCTGGTCGGCGCGGTGATCGGCCTCAAGCTGCTGCTCTGGACGATCGAGAACATCGAATGGGGCATGACCGCGCCACCCACGCTGAACGCGCCGGAGGGCCTGGTCAGGAACTACCCGTTGATCGGCTTTCTCATCATCCTCGGCATCGTCGCCTGGTCCTACGGCTGGTACAACTCCGACGACCGGGTCTGGTCCAGCCGCGCGGTCATCGTCGTGCTCGGCTTCGCCATCGGCTTCGTGATGCACCGCTCGCGCCTGTGCTTCGCGCGGGCCTTCCGCGAACCTTTCATGACCGCCGAAGGCGACATGACCAAGGCGATCATCCTTGCGCTGGCGATCGCCATCCCGATCGCCTCCTTCCTGTTCCAGAAGCAAGTGATCGATCCGTTCTCCGCCATCCCGGCCTCCTTCTGGATCGGCTCGCTGGTCGGCGGCGTGATCTTCGGCATCGGCATGATCTTCGCCGGCGGCTGCGCCTCCGGCTCGCTCTGGCGCATGGGCGAAGGCCACCTCAAGCTGTGGATCGCCATGTTCTTTTTTGCCTGGATGGGCTCGACCGCCAACGCCCTGCTCAAGGCGGCCGGTCTGACCACATCGAACCCGGATAGCGAAGCGGACTTCGAGATCACCGCCGTCGGTTATCAGGCATACTGGCCCGACATGTTCGGCGGCTGGGGCCTGACGCTGCTGATCAGCGGCGCCCTGTTGCTCGCGTGGTACGCCTTCGTGCGCTACAACGAGTCGACGGAAAAATTCACGGTTTTGTGATTTGTAACAAAGGAGAATGAAGATGAAACTGAAGCTACTCGTCGTCGCCGCCTCCATCGCTTTCATCGGTGGCTGTGCCCAGACACCTCAACAACAGGCCAGCACCGAAGCCAAACCTGCCAGCAGCGGGGCTGACCATGGGAAATACACACCCTATACCAAGATCGTCGACTTTGCCTATGTCAAACCGCATGCCACGCCGCCGATCGATCGCAACAAGAACGCCATCGTGATCGACTCGCGACCCGCCAAGCCGCGCTACGATCCCGGCCACCTGCCCGGCGCCATCAGCATCGAGGAACCCTTGTTCGACAAGCAAAAGGATAGGCTGCCGGCCGACAAGGCCAAGGAAATCATCTTCTATTGCCAGGGTCCGGCCTGCGAACTGTCGCATTCCTCCGCCTACAAGGCCGAGAAACTCGGCTACACCAACATCAAGGTTTATCAGGGCGGAGAGCCGGACTGGAAGGCAAAAGGCGAGTTCCTCTCGGTCAGCACCGCCTTCATCAACAAGACGCTGGCTGACAAGGCCGACATCGTGCTGATCGACGCGCGCCCCGAACGCATCGTCGAGAAGGGCAGCATTCCGGGGGCGATCAATATCCCGGACAACAAATTCGATGCCGCCAAGCTGCCGGCTGACAAGGACAAGCCGTTGATCTTCTTCTGCGGCGGCCCCGCCTGCGATCTGTCCGAGAAGTCGGCGCACAAGGCCAAGCAACTCGGCCACACCAATGTGCGGGTCTATGTGGATGGTTATCCGGGCTGGGCGGCGGCCAACAAGACCGCTGCGCCTGCGGCTACGCCGGCCGCCGCGCCTGCGCCTGCGCCTGCGGCTGCGCCGGCCGCCGCGGCGCCCGCGGCTACCGCTCCTGTCGCTGCCGGCGGCGCCTTCAAGGTCGTGACGACCAAGGACAAGGAAATCATCAGCACGCCTTTCTTCGAGAGCGTCGTCAGGGAAGACCCCACCAAGCTGACCATCATCGATGTGCGCAAGATTGAGCAGTGTAAGGCCGGCACCTGGCCGGGCGCCCTGTGCATCCCGCTCGCCGAACTCGAAGGCAAGCTCGCCAGCCTGCCGCAGGGCAAGCCGATCGTGTTCATCTGCGCCACCGGCGCCAAGTCGAGCATGGCGCATGACCTGTTCCTCGAGAAGAAGATGCCGGGGGAGGCCTACATCCTCGACGCCGAAATCGAAATGGTCGGTGGCAAGCTGCAGATCAAGAAGTAGCCATCCCGGCCGTCAGGCGAAAGTCCGCTTTTGCGTGACGACACCAGCCGCCCCCATTACTGACTGCGGGGCGGCTTTTTCATTGCCGCTCGGGCTCGCGGCTATTTCGGGCGCTGCCTCGTTGGTCATAGACCCGGCTATGACCTCCTCGCCACCACCCAAACTGACTCGCGCTCCGCCTCGCCATCATCGCCCGCCCTAATGGATTATCCGGGTTGAGTGCTGTCAGCCCTGAATCTTCAGCAACGCCACCCGCGCCACCAGGCGTTCGCGCCATAACTCCAGCGTCGCGATGCGGGCATCGAGGGCGTTGCGCGTTGCGAGCAGCACCTCCAAACGGCTGACCGTGCCGGCATCGAAGCGGGCGGTAGCCAACTGTTGCGCGGCATCGGCCGCCTGTAAGGCGGCCGTCTGATGCTGTGCCGCACGATCCAGCCAGCGCACGGCGGCCAATGCGTCTTCGGTTTCGCGAAAGGCACGCAGCACCGTTTCCCGATAGCTTGCGGTGGCGGCGTCCGCCTCGGCACGGGCTTTATCCACATCCTGCTGACGCGCGCCAAAATCCAGCACCGTGAGCGCCAGGCTGGGCCCCAGCGACCAGGTTTGCAGCGGGCGACTCAGCAATTGATTAAGGCTGCTGCCAGATAGCCCCGCGCTCGCACCCAAATCCAGCGTGGGATACCACGCGCTCTGCGCCAGCCCCATGCGTGCGTTAGCGGCAGCGACGCGCTGGGCTGCCGCCGTGATATCCGGTCGCCCGCGCAACAAGGTTGATGGCAGCGTTTTGGGGGGCGCTACCAGCATCGGCAAAGGCTGGCTTTCCGACGCCTGCCAATCCGGCTCGCCCAGCAACTCGGCCAATGCACTGCGGGCCAGGCTTTGCTCAAGTGCTGCGCGTTCGGCCCGCACCTTCAGGGTTTCCATGGCTTCAGCGGCGCTGGCCACATCCAGACCCGTACCCACCCCCGCCTCAAAACGCGCCGCGATGCGGTGCTGCAACTGCGCTTGCGTTTCTATCGCCTGTTGCAACAAAGCCTGCTTTTGCCGCGCCGTTTGCAGGCGATACCAGGCTTCGACCGTCAAGGCCTGCAAACTCAGTCGTGCCGCATCCAGATCGGACTGGCTGGCTGCGGCATCGGCGCGGGCGGCATCCGTGCGCAACACCGTTCGGCCCCACAAGTCGATTTCCCAACTTGCGGCAAGCCCCAGGCTGGCGTCTCGCTTGGTTCTGCTACCCAACTTGGCGCCAGCTTCCAGACCCGCCTGTGGCCTCTGTTCCGCCTCGATGCGCGCCAACAAAGCGGTCGCCGCCCGGTAGCGCGCCGCAGCGACCGCCAGGTTTGGATTTCCCGTCTCGGCACGGGCCAGCAACATATCCAGCGCCGCATCGTTAAAACCCTTCCACCACGCCCCTCTGGGCCGGGCCTCTGCGGCATGCACAATCCAATCGCCGTCTTCCACAAACTGCGGCGGCAAATTCACCTTGGACGACAGCGGCTGCGGTGGCGTCGCACACGCACTCAAACAACAAACCAATGCAATAAGGCGTTTCATGGGCGTAAGCGATCCAGTAACAGATAGATAACGGGCGTGGTGTAAAGGGTCAGCAGTTGCGACAGTAGCAGACCGCCGATGATGGCGATGCCCAGCGGTTGCCGCAACTCGGCACCATCGCCACTGCCCAGCGCCAAAGGCAGTGCCACGCCGATAGCCACCAGAGTCGTCATCAGAATCGGGCGCATGCGCAACTGCGCGGCGCGGTAGATGGCGTGCGCGGCGCTGGTGTTGAAACGGCGCTGACGGTCGATAGCGTAGTCGATCATCAGAATGGCGTTCTTCATCACCAGCCCGACCAGCAGGATGATGCCGATCATGGCGATCAGATCCAGTTTGGCGCCAAACAGCATCAGCGCCAGCAGCGCGCCAACTCCGGCAGACGGCAAGGTAGAAAGGATGGTGAGCGGATGAATCAGGCTTTCATACAAGATGCCCAAAAGCAGATACACAGACACCACGGCTGCGGCCAAGAGCCAGGGTTGACTCGCGGTTGATTCCTGGAAGGCGCGCGCGCTCCCTTCAAAGCTGCCGCGCAAGGCGGTTGGCGCGCCCATCTCACGCAAGGCAGCGGCCACCGCATCGGTGGCCTCCGAGAGCGCACCCCCCTGAGCCAGGTTAAAACTGATCGTCGCCGCCGGCACGCCATCCTGATGACTCACCGCCAGCGGGGTAAAGCCCTCCGTAAAACGCGCCACACTGGCCAGCGGAATCCAACGCCCGTCTGCAAGTGCAATATTGAAATCGCGCAGCACCTCGGGGTTTTGCTGCCAGTTCTCGGCAAATTCCATCACCACCGGCACCGGATTTTGCTCCCGATACAGGTTCACCACCTGCCGCTGGCCCAAGGCGTCGTAAAGCGCCGTAGTGATTTCGCGCAGTGGCAAGCCAATCCGTGCTGCCGCGTCACGATCGATCTCAACCTGCGCCTCAAACCCCATCTCGCGCCCGTCCGAGCTGACATCGGCCAATTGCGGCAGCTGCTTCAGGGCGCGCTCGATACGCGGCATCCAGGCACGCAGCAGCTCAAGATCGTCTGTTTTCAGTGTGTATTGATATTCGGCATCGCTCACCCGCCCACCCACATGCACATCCTGCATCGGCGTCAGCGTCAGGCGTGCGCCGGGGATGTTGGACAACTTTTTGCGCAACCGGGCGATCACCGCATCAGCAGATTCTTGTCTCTCTTGCAACGGTTTGAGAGTGATATACATCGCTCCGATGGTGCTGCGATTGCCGCCGGTGTATGCCGTCAGCGCCGCCACCGCCGGATCACGCCGCACCACCGCAATCATCGCCTGAGTTTTGCCGCGCATAGCCTGAAACGAAATCCCCTGGTCACCCTTGATGCGACCGATGATGCGTCCGGTGTCTTGCGTAGGGAAAAAACCTTTGGGCAAAGCTTGATACAAAACCACATTGAGCGCGCCCACCAGCAACAACGCCCACACGGCCAGCGGCGCGTGACGCAGTGTCCAGGCCAGACTGTTGCGATAGACCCGCCGCAGACGCCGCTGCATGGCCGAGATCACCACCCGCTTCCGGGCCTGCAACAGATGGGCGCACAGCACCGGCGTCGTGGTGAGCGAGATCAGCAATGAAATCAGGATCGCGGCCGCCAACACCACTGCGAACTGATGAAACAGTCGTCCAACGATCCCCCCCATCAACAGCACCGGAATGAAGGCTGCGATCAACGCCAGGCTGATCGCCAGCACCGTAAAGCCAATCTGCCGCAGCCCGCGCAGCGCCGCTTCCTTGGGCGGCAGGCCGGCTTCTATGTGACGGCTGATCGCCTCGACCACCACCACGGCATCATCGACCACAAAGCCGGTGGCAATGATCACTGCCATCAGCGACAGGTTATCCAGGCTGTAGCCCAACAGATACGACACCGCAAAGGTGCCCAAAAGCGTCACCGGCACCGTCACGCTGGGAATCAGCGCCGTGCGGGCGCTGCGCAGAAACAGGAACACGACAAAGATGACCAGCGCCAGCGACAGCAGCAGCGTGCGTTCAGCCTCGTGCAACGAGGCCCGGATGGTCGGGGTGCGATCCATCACCACCTCTAAATCCACCGCCTGCGGGACCAGTTCGCGCAAGCCCGGCAGCGATGCCCGCACCCGATCCACGGTTTCGATGATGTTCGCCCCCGATTGGCGATACAGCAGCAAGATGACCGAGGCCTGGCCCTGCGGTGGCTGTTCGCTACGAAGGGTCTCGGCATAACCGAAATGGCGCACATCGGTCACCGCATCACTCACCTCGGCAATGTCGCCCAGGCGCACCCCGGCGTGGTTGGCATAACGGATGATGAGCGGGCGAAAATCGCTGGCCGAGAGCGGCTTTGATGCCATTTCCACCTGCCACTGCCGCCCCTGTTGCGCGTCGGCCTCGGCTACATACCCCAAAGGCTGGCGGCTGGATAAAGCCTGAATGCCGTGGCGCACGGCCGCCAGCGACAGGCCGCTTTGTTCCAGCCGCCGGGGGTCCAGCGCAATGCGCACACCGGGCGGCGCCGCACCGCCGATACGCACTTCGGAGACGCCTTCGGTGCGTGCGATGCGCTCCAGCAAAACGGTCAATGCCGTGTCGTACAGCCGATCCACTGACAGGCTTTGCGAGGTCAGCGCCAAGATCATGATCGGTGCATCGGCCGGATTGCGCTTGCGCCAGGTGGGATTGCCCGTCATCTCGGTCGGCAACAGCGGTCGCGCGGCCTGGATGCCGGCCTGCACATCACGCACCGCACCGTTGATGTCACGCTCCAGATCGAACTGCAAGGTGATCTGGGTACTGCCCGGCACGCTGACCGAGGTTATCTCGGACACCCCGGCGATACGCCCCAGTTGCCGCTCCAGTGGCGTCGCCACCGTCGCCGCCATCGTCTCGGGGCTCGCGCCGGGCAACCTGGCCTCGACACTGAGGGTCGGAAAATCCACCTGCGGCAGCGGCGCCACCGGCAAATGAAAGAACGCCACAATCCCGGTCAAAGCCACCGCCAGCGACAACAGCGCAACGGCAACGGGGCGCTCAAATAGTTGGATCAAAACATCCGTGCCAGATAAGCGCCCACGGTGTCTGCCGGCAACGGCAGCCAGGCGCGGTGGTCACAACCGGGGATGCGCTCGATGGAGCGCCCTTCTGCGTCACGGATGGCGGTCAGTGGCATCTGCCGAATGCCGCCGGGCTGCACGATTTCCAGCACATCGCCCACCGCAAACTGGTTGCGCGACCAGACCTCGACCCCACCGCGCGCGGCGTCAAAGGCCAGGACATCGGCAACATACTGGCTGCGGCCCGATTCGGAATGACCACGCAGATAGTTTTGGGTGTCCGCCGGGGTGTGGCGTTCGAAAAAGCCGCCGGTGTAGCCGCGATTGGCCAGACCTTCCAGTTGCCCCAGCAACGCCGGGTCAAAGTCGCGCCCGGCCACTGCATCGTCGATGGCCTGGCGATAGGCCAGCACGCTGCGCGCCACATAGTATGCCGACTTGGTGCGGCCTTCGATCTTGAATGAATCGACGCCTATCTCGACCAGCCGTTGCACGAACTCGATGGCACGCAAATCGCGCGAGTTGAGCAGGTAGGTGCCGTGCTCATCCTCTTCCATCGGCATGAACTCGCCCTGACGCCGGCCCTGCTCTTCCACCAGCCAGACATCGCCAGCCGCATCGGTGCGCGCCGGTTCGACCTTGTACTCCCAGCGGCAGGCGTTGGTGCAGGCACCCTGGTTGGGGTCGCGGTGATTGAAATAGCCAGACAGCAGGCAACGCCCGGAATAGGCGATGCACAATGCACCGTGGATGAACACCTCCAATTCGGTATCCGGGCAGGCTGCGCGAATCTCGGCAATCTGTTCCAGCGACAGTTCACGCGACAGGATGACACGGGAAATGCCCACGCGGCTCCAAAAGCGGATCGCGGCGCTGTTCAGGGTGTTGGCCTGCACCGACAGATGGATCGGCATCTCTGGCCATCGTTCGCGCACCATGCCAATCAAACCGGGATCGGACATGATCAGCGCATCGGGTTTTAGGGCGATGACCGGCGCCATGTCGGCCAGATAGGTTTTGAGCTTGGCCTCGTGCGGGTAGATGTTGGAGACCAGATAAAACTGCGCGCCCTTGGCATGGCAGTGACGAATGCCGGCATCCAGTACAGACAGATCACCGAAATCGTTGTTACGCACGCGCAGGCTATAACGCGGCTGACCAGCGTAAACGGCGTTGGCACCGAATGCCAACGCCGTTTCAAGCATTTCCAGAGAGCCGGCGGGTGCCAGCAGTTCGGGTTTATTCTGCGATGTCTTCGCCGCCATCATCGCCGCCCTCTTCTACGGCTTCATCTTCAGCTTCCTTGTCGGCGATGCGTTGCAGGCTGGTGAGTTTTTCGCCACTGCCGAGGCTGATGAGGGTGACGCCCTGAGTGGAGCGGCTCATCGACCGCACCTCGGCAACGCGGGTGCGAATCAGCACGCCGCCATCGGTGATCAGCATCAGTTCGTCCTGCTCATCGACCAGGGTAGCGGCCACTACGCGACCGTTGCGCTCGGAGGTCTGGATCGAAATCAGGCCCTGACCACCACGATGGTGACGGGTGTATTCCTCGACCGGGGTGCGTTTGCCATAGCCGTTCTCGGTGGCGGTCAGCACCGATTGCGTCTCGCTCTCGGCCACCAACAACGAGATCACCTTGGCGCCGTCGTTGAGACGCACGCCGCGCACGCCGCGCGAAACCCGGCCCATCGGACGCACCTCGTCCTCTTCAAAGCGGTTGGCCTTGCCATCATCGGTAAACAGCATCACATCGTGTCTGCCGTCGGTAATCGCCACGCCAACCAGGTGATCGCCTTCGTCCAGGTTGACGGCGATGATGCCGGCCTGGCGCGGACGCGAGAAATCGATCAATGGGGTCTTTTTCACCGTACCCTGCGCCGTCGCCATAAAGATGTAGCGATCTTCGGAGAACTCGCGCACCGGCAGGATGGCGGTTACATTCTCGCCCTCGCCCACCTGAATCATGTTGACGACCGGCTTGCCCCGCGCGCTGCGCCCGCCCTGTGGCACCTCGTACACCTTGAGCCAGAACATGCGGCCGGCGTCGGTGAAACACAAAATGTAGTCGTGGGTATTGGCGATAAACAGGCTATCGACGAAATCCTCCTCCTTGGTCGCCGTCGCCAGCTTGCCGCGCCCGCCGCGTTTTTGGGTGCGGTATTCGGTCAGCGGCTGGGCCTTGATATAGCCGCCATGCGACAGCGTGACCACCACATCCTCGGGAGTAATCAGGTCTTCCAGCGAGAAGCCGCTTTGGGCATCGCGCACGATCTCGCTGCGGCGGGCATCGCCAAACTGGCGGCGGATGTCGGCAAGTTCATCGGCGATGATCTGGGTCACGCGCTCGGGCTTGTCGAGGATGTCGAGCAGATCAGCGATCTTTTCCATCACCTCGCTGTATTCCGCAATGATCTTGTCCTGCTCAAGCCCGGTCAGGCGCTGCAGGCGCAAATCCAGGATCGCCTGTGCCTGGGTGTCGGATAGATGGTAGCCGTCGGCATGCAGGCCAAAGGCGTCGGCCAGATCCAGCGGGCGGAAGGCTAAAGCATCGCCAGCGCCGGCGCGCTCCAGCATTTCGGCCACCAGAGTCGAACGCCACGCACGCGCCATCAGCGCCGCTTTGGCCTCGGGCGGTGTGGCCGCCGCCTTGATGAGGGCGATGATCTCGTCCACATTGGCCAGCGCCACCGCCAGACCTTCGAGCACATGGCCGCGTTCGCGCGCCTTCTTCAGTTCGAACTGGGTGCGCCGGGTCACCACTTCGCGGCGATGACGCAGGAAGGCTTCCAGAATTTGCTTCAGGTTCAGCAAGCGCGGCTGGCCATCCACAATGGCCACCATGTTCATGCCGAAGCTGTCCTGCATCTGGGTTTCTTTGTACAGGTTGTTGAGCACCACCTCGGGCATCTCGCCGCGTTTCAGTTCGATCACCATGCGCATGCCGGATTTGTCCGACTCGTCGCGCAGCTCGGAGATTCCTTCCAGGCGCTTTTCCTTGACCAACTCGCCAATCTTGATCAGCAGATTGGCCTTGTTCACCTGGTAGGGCAGCTCATCGACAATGATGGCCTTACGCCCCGAATTGCCAATCTCCTCGAAATGACACTTGGAGCGAATCACCACCCGGCCACGCCCGGTGCGATAGCCTTCGCGCACGCCCTGCAAGCCATAAATGATGCCGGCGGTAGGGAAATCAGGTGCTGGCACGATATCGATAAGCGATTCGATATCGATCTGCGGATCGCGCAACACGGCCAGACAGGCTTCAACCACTTCGGATAGGTTGTGCGGCGGGATGTTGGTCGCCATGCCGACCGCAATACCAGTAGAACCGTTGATCAACAGGTTGGGAATCTTCGCCGGCAGAATCAGCGGCTCGTGCTCGGAGCCATCGTAGTTGGGGCCGAAATCCACCGTTTCCTTGTCGATATCGGCCAAAAGCTCGTGCGCGATCTTGGCCATGCGGATCTCGGTGTAACGCATTGCCGCCGCGTTATCGCCATCGACCGAACCGAAGTTGCCCTGGCCATCGACCAGCATGTAGCGCAGCGAAAAATCCTGCGCCATGCGCACGATGGTGTCGTACACCGCCGTGTCGCCGTGCGGGTGGTATTTACCGATCACATCGCCGACGATACGCGCCGATTTTTTGTAGGCCCGGTTCCAGTCGTTGGACAACTCGTGCATGGCAAACAGCACGCGCCGATGCACCGGTTTCAGACCATCGCGCACATCCGGCAACGCCCGACCCACAATCACGCTCATCGCATAATCGAGATACGACTTGCGCATCTCCTCTTCAATGCTGACTGGCAGGGTTTCTTTGGCGAATGATTCCATGGTGCTCGATGTCTACCGCAACCTTGCCAGAAAGCGTTTCGGCCAGGTCAAAGCGGCTATTTAAAGTCGCGGGATTCTAACATGAAGACCTTTCTGCCCTCAGAGAATCCCGATGAAAACCACCGTACTGGCCTGCAAACCTGCTGGATCGTGATTTTTATATGATTTTTTGACTGGCCAGCCGCTCGCCCTCGCGGCGGGCGCGTTCGGCGCAATCGCCCAGAGACAGTCCGTTGAGATAGTTGCCCACCAGGGCCAGCGGCAGCGCGCGGGTTTGCGCGTCTATCGTTGCGGCCAACGGCACATGTTCAACCGTCAGCCGGGGCAGGCGATTGATCTTTTCGTTAGAGCCCAGCCACTGATCCTCTGACACGGCCAAGGTCTCGGATACGGTGCGGCGTTTTTGCACGGCGCTTAGCACACCGGGACGAAAATGGAATGCAAAACCGCGTAATTCCGGATGCGGCAGCGGATCGCGGCTGACGGCAGAGAAGAATGGCGCCGCATCACCGATCAATCCGGCGAGCTTGGGCAAGCGCACGGCATCGCGCTTGACCATGACCGCCAGGGTTTCGATCCGGACCATCTGAATGTCGGACAAAAGTGCGGCGATCTCGGGGTGTGCCTCACACAACAGCCGCGCGGTGACATCGGCGGGGGTCGCCAAGGCCAGTTGCCGACTGGCCAATTCGCCTGTGGCCGTCTGGATTGCATAGCCCGATTCGTTGCGGCTGATGCCCAATACCGGCGTGCCGGTGCGTATCTCCAACCCCGTCGCCAGCGCCTCGATCAAGCCCTGCAAACCGCCTGTATGACTGTATTTGCGGGGTGCCTGTTTGACGCGCGGTTTTTTACGGAATAGCCAGGCGGCCGGGTAATCTTCGGCGGGCTGCGAGAGCACGGCGGCAAACGCGGGGGCCAGCAGTCGCTCGTAATTGCGGACGCCAAACAAGGCGCGGTAATAGTCGCCAACGCTGGCCATCGCCTTGTTGTGCATCAGCCCCAACGGCAGATTGAGCAACAACCGGGGAATCGATAAACGCCGCAGCGGCGAAACCGTTTGCCCCTGCTCGAAAAAGAAATACCCCGCCTTCTCACGCGGCAGCAGGCCCGACAAACCGGCACGCAGTTCCAGTTCGGCCAGCAGCGCACCATACGAGTTGTACGCGGTATGCGCGCCCAGTTCGAGGCAGAAATCGTCGCGCGGTCGCCAGGTTTCGATGCAGCCGCCCAGCCGCCCTTCGGCCTCCAGCAGCAGCACTCGCCCACCCCTTGCGGCCCGCCGCGAGGCCAGCGTCAGGCCCGAGATGCCGCCGCCGATGACGATGCAGTCGTAACCATCAGTGCTATCAGTGTTTATAGCCACCGCGTTTCAGCAGGTCTTGCACCCGCTCCAGTGTGGGCAACTCGCCCCCCGCACAAAAATACTCTTTGAACAGCAAGGCCGCAGGGGTGTCGCTACGGACGGCGATGGGGTTCCAGCGGGCATACCGGTTTTTGGCCCAGCCGCCGGGCTGACCGAATGCGTACAGCTTGCTTTCCTTGGTTTCGCAGCGCAGGCCTTCGAAGCTGACATTGCGTGCACCGCCCGCCGTTTCGATGACCATCACAAAGCGCACCACGCCGTCGGCACCGACCGACACGCTGCTGCGATCCAGCAGATAACGGTGTCGCACGGTCCCAGCGGTGTTGAGTGCCACCAGGTTTTGCGATTGCGGTGCCGGCGGCAGATGCGCCTCGATCTCGACCCAGGGCTTTTCTTCGAATTCGTAATCGCTAAAGAACTGGCTGTTGTCCTTGAGCAGATCGACGGCAAAGGTCTGGGCGCTGAATGCGCACAAGCCCAGCACCCACCCTGCGCGCATCATTCGGTTTCCGCCGCAACCGGCGCCATGAATAACGCGCACACCTCACGCGCCGGTCGGCGCACCACGCGCCCCATGCTATCGACCGCCGCTTCGCGCCGTGGCGTGGCGATGACGGGGCTGTCTGGCTGCTCGATCTCGGCGCTGCGTGCCGATTCGCGGCGGGGGGATTCTTTACGCGGTGGCTGCGGCAGATCTTCCAGTTTCAGGTCGCGCTGAATGAATCGTTCGATGTTGACGCGATGTTTGTCCTCGTCTGCCGCGACCAGCGAGATCGCCATGCCCGAGGCCCCGGCGCGACCGGTGCGACCGATGCGATGCACATAGTCCTCGGCGTTGCTCGGCAATTCGTAGTTGAACACCGCCGGCAATTCGGCAATGTCGATACCGCGCGCCGCCACATCGGTGGCCACCAACAGCGTCAACTCGCCCTTCTTGAAACCGTCCAACGCGGTAATCCGTTCGACCTGCGCCTTGTCGCCGTGAATGATGCCGACCGTCACGCCACGCCGTTGCAGGCTGCGCCCCAGGCGCTCGCAAGACACGCGGGTGCGGGCAAAAACAATGGCCTGGGCCAGATCAAACTGCTGCATCAGACCGAGGATGGCATCGATCTTGCCTTCGGTATTGACCTTGAACAGCCGTTGCGAAACATTTTCGGCCGAGGTGTTGCGCCGGGCGACCTCAACCTTTTCCGGATGATTCAGGAAGTTGCTGGCAAGATCGAGGATGTTGTCGCTAAAAGTGGCCGAAAACAGCAGGGTTTGCCGCTCGGCCGGCAATAGCGCCAGGATGCGCCTGAGGTCGGGCATGAAGCCCATGTCGAGCATGCGGTCGGCCTCGTCCAGTACCAGAAATTGAACCTGGTTAAGACGCAACGCCTTGCTGCCCGCGTGATCCAGGAGCCGCCCGGGGGTTGCCACCAGAATCTCGACACCGGCATGCAACGCAGCAACTTGCGGGTTGAAGTCGGCCCCGCCATAGACCACGCTGCACCGCAACGGCAGGTTTTTGGCGTAGCTCACGATGCTGTCATGCACCTGGATGGCGAGCTCGCGGGTAGGTGCCAGCACCAGGGCACGCACCGGATGCCGTGCCGGCGACGGGCTGGTGTTGGCATAACCGCGCAAGCGATGCAGCAACGGCAAGGCAAACGCAGCGGTTTTGCCGGTGCCGGTTTGCGCCTGAGCCAACAGATCGCGCCCCGCCAGAACCAACGGAATCGCACGCGCCTGGATGGGCGTGGGCGTGGTGTAGCCCTGTGCATCGATGGCGGCCTGAATCTCTGGTGCCAGATTCAGATCGGCAAACGCGGTGGCAGCCTCCAGTGCGACGAAATCTTCAGTCATTCAGCGCAACTGTTCCAACAACAGGTTGACGATGCGCTGGGCGGTTTCGCCTCTGGCCGGCGCACCCTGCTCGTCTTCGACCATCAACTCGCTGCCCTCGCCGGCTGCGGTGAGATGCACGCGATAACGCTTGGCCTTTTTGGGGTCATCTTCCGACTTCCAGAACGACAGTTTGTCCAGAAAGCCTTTTTTCGGCATCCCCGCTTCCAGATCGGCATAGCGCACAAAATAGAGGCCACCGGCACGGTCGCGGTCCTCGACCACAAAACCGACGCGATCCAGCGCCAGGCCGACGCGACGCCAGGCTCGATCAAAGGCATCCTGCAACCGCAGACGGGTCTCCCCCGCCGCCGTCTTGGTCAGCACCGCCTGAGCCTGGGATTTTTCTGCCAGCATCGACTCGGCGCGCTTCTCTTCGACGCCAAAATGCACCATCAAACGACGCAACATCTCGGCTTCCATCTCAGGATCGGACGGGCGCGGCTGCCAGCGGGTGCTGCCACGGCCTTCGCTGCCCCCGCTCTGGGTGCCTTCGTACACCTCGACCATACCCCGGTGGCTGATAAACACCTCGGTGCCGCCGTTCGCATTGGCCTCCAGACGGGTGCGGAACTTGTCGCGCTCGGCGGTGGAATAAAACATATCCATCGCCCGACCCAGGAACCTGCGGATGCTGTCCTCGGGGATCTTGGCGCGGTTTTCTGCCCAGTCGGTTTCCATCACGCCGGCCTCGGGCAACTCGATATTGACGATGAAGCCCAGTTCTTGCCAGAAGTTCTTGGTCACCTGCCAGACCTCTGCGGGCGGAGCCTGCACCACCAGCCAGCGTTCGTTACCGGCGCGCTGGACGCTGGCCTTTTCCACCTTGGGCAGGATGCGGCTGTCGGTGACCGGCCGATTCTCTTGCGTGCGGCCAAAATCCGATGCGCTGGCGCTGCCGCGCGGCGCGGCGCCCGGCACGGTGTAGCGATTATCGGCAGAAGGCAGCACCAGGTCGGGCGGCACCGCCAGGCTGGTGGTGGGTTTGGCTGCGGACTTGTAGTCCATGTCTTTTTTGCTATCGAGCATGCCGCAGCCGGCCAGTTGCGCAGCGATCAGGGCCAATGCCAGGGTGGATAGACGCATAAAAACTCTCCGGTTAGATACAGCCTGCTTCGCGCAGGGCTTCGCGAACAACCGCGTGATGCTCATCGCTCATCTCGGTCAGGGGCAGGCGAATATCCGGGCCGATGCGGCCCATCTCGGCCAGCGCCCATTTCACCGGGATCGGATTGGCCTCGACAAACAGCTTGCTGTGCAGGGCCAGCAGGCGGAAATTGATCTCACGCGCGGTCACCAAATCGCCCGCCATGGCGGCCACACACATCTGATGCATCAGGCGCGGCGCGACATTGGCCGTCACCGAGATCACACCCTTGCCACCCAGCAGCATCAGGCACATACCACTGGCGTCGTCACCGCTGTACACGGCAAAACTGGCCGGTGCGCGCTTGATCAAATCACTGCCGCGCTCGATGTTGCCGGTCGCATCCTTGATGCCCACCACACCGGGAATCTGCGCCAGCCGCAGGGCCGTGGCATTGCTGATGTCAGACGCTGTACGACCCGGAACATTGTAAAGAATCACTGGAAGATCGACAGATTCTGCAATCTTCTTGAAGTGAAGGTAGAGACCTTCCTGGCCCGGCTTGTTGTAATACGGCGCCACCGAAAGCCCGGCGGCCGCGCCCGCTTCCTTGGCAAAGCGTGCCAATTCAACCGCCTCGGTCGTGGAGTTGGCGCCGGTGCCGGCAATCACCGGAATGCGACCGGCGGCATGTTCCACCGCCGTACGAATCAACAGGCAATGCTCGTCAAAGTTCACCGTGGGCGACTCGCCCGTGGTGCCGACGATCACCAAACCGTCCGTGCCTTCGGCGATATGCCAGTCGATCAGCGCCTTAAAACGCGGGATATCCAGACTGCCGTCTGGTTGCATGGGGGAAACGAGTGCGACGAAACTGCCCAGAAAGGGACTGCCGGTATTCATATTTTCAGTAAGTCATTCAAAGTAGGGCGGGATTCTAACCCGGGTTAATCGATCTCGACGCTATCCGGAATGTGACGCGCCTCGTCGATCAGCATCACCGGAATATCGTCACGAATCGGAAAGGCCAGGCGATCGGCCTTGCAGATCAATTCATCCGCCGTCCGTTTAAGCGGCCCCTTGCATAAAGGGCAGACCAAGATTTCAAGCAGTTTCGAGTCCATGGGAAGTGTCTTTATGGAAAAGGTGCGCGAGTTTACCCAGAATCAGCGGCAACAGCCCAGATTCCGGCACCGCCTCGACGCGCAACTGCCAACAATCGGCATGGGCAAACGGGGCGCATTTAACCGCATCCTTGGCCGTCATCAGCACCGTGCCGGTCGGAATATCGCGGGGCTCAAAGGCGTGATGATCGGGAAAGGCCCGTCCTCGCACGGTCAACCCCAAAGATCTCAGACTGGCAAAAAAACGCGCGGGGTTGCCAATACCGGCAATAGCCGTCAGCTCTCGCCCCAAAAAATCGGTTACGGGCCGCCGGATGCCCGGTTCGGCCAGGTTTTCCAATACATCGCCCTGCAACCGCATCCCGTAACGCGGTGCGGCAATATCCGGCAATGGGCGCTGCAACTCACCATTCACCACCACCGCATCGACGCGGGATAAGCGCCGTACCGATTCCCGCAACGGTCCCCAGGGCAGCAGATGGCCATTACCCAGGCCGCGTGCGCCGTCAATGACGACGATCTCGATATCGCGGCCCAACTGCGCGTGTTGCAGCCCATCGTCCGAAATCAGCACATCAACCTGCGGATTGCGCGCCAAAAGACCTTGCCCGACCTCGACACGACGCCGTCCCACCCACACCGGACAACCCGATTCCCGCACCAGCAGCAAAGGCTCGTCGCCCACCGCCGAGGCCATATCGTTGACCCAGACCGGACGCGCCTGATCCCGCTCACCGCCATAACCACGACTGATGATGCCGGGCCGGTAGCCCGCCTCGCGCAATGCCTTGGCCAGCCACAACACCAGCGGCGTCTTGCCGGTACCGCCGACGGTGATATTGCCCACCACGATCACCGGCACCGGCAGGCGTTCGGCGCGATGCCCCGCAAACAACAGCCCGAAACGGTACAACAGCGACAGCGGCGCCAAAGCCCAGCCACAGGCAACACGCCCATACCAACAATTCAGCAGGATGGCTTCGAGACGCATAGACCGGCGTCATCAGCCCCGGGCGCGCGCAAACTCACGCATGTAATCGACCAGCGCCGCAACCCCTTCGATCGGCATGGCGTTGTAGATCGACGCGCGCATCCCGCCCAGCAGGCGATGGCCCTTCAACTGCACCAGCCCCCGCGCCTCGGCACCCTTGAGGAAATCAGCATCCAGGCGGGCATCACTCAAGGTAAACGGCACATTCATGCGGGAGCGATTGGCCCGTGCCACCGGCGAGCCATAAAAGCCGCTGGTGTCGATGGCGTCATACAAAAGCTGCGCCTTGGCGATGTTTTTCTGCTCCATCGCCGCCACCCCGCCTTGCGCCTTCAGCCACTTGAACACCAGACCGGCGATATAAATGCCGTAGGTGGGCGGGGTGTTGTACATCGAATCATTCTCGGCATGAATGCGGTAGTCATACATGGTCGGCGTGCCCGGCAACGGTTGACCGATCAGATCCTCGCGCACGATCACCACGGTCACCCCTGCCGGGCCTATGTTTTTCTGCGCACCCGCGTAGATCAGGCCAAACTTCGATACATCGAAGGGGCGCGACAGGATGCAGGAGGACATATCCGCCACCAGCGGCACCGACCCCGTATCCGGGGTCTCGAATATCTCGACGCCGCCGATGGTTTCGTTAGGCGTGTAATGCACGAAAGCCGCGTCCGGATCGAGCTTCCAGTCAGACTGTGGCGGCGCATAGCTGAAATTGCGATCTTCGGAACTGGCCACCACATTGACGCGCCCAAAGCGGCTGGCCTCTTCGATGCCCTTTTGCGACCAGATGCCGGTATTGAGATAGTCCGCCGAGGCCTTGCCGCGCAGCAGATTCATCGGCACCATGCCGAACTGTGCCGATGCCCCGCCCTGCAAAAACAATACCTTGTAGTTTTTCGGGATCGCCATCAGCGCGCGCAGATCGGCCTCGGCTTCCTGGATGATGCCGGTGTAATCGCGACCCCGGTGCGACATCTCCATCACCGACATGCCGCTGTCGTGCCACACGACCAATTCGTCACGGGCCTGTTCCAACACCACGCGCGGCAACACCGCCGGGCCGGCACTGAAGTTAAAAACGGGGGCCATCACAAATGCTCCTCGATAAACTGGCGAACGAAGGATTCTGGCTTGGCGCTATGAAAGCGCGCCGCCTCGACGCCATTCTTGAACAACAGCACGGTCGGAAAGCCCCTGCAACCATAACGCCCGGCGAGCTTCATGTTCTCGTCCTCGTCGGTTTCCACCTTGGCCAACCGCACCCTGCCCTCAAAAGTGGGAATCACCCGCTGCAACACTGGCGACAGGGCATGGCAAGGGCCGCACCAGTCGGCCCAGAAATCGACCAGAACCAGGGATTGATGCGAAGCCTCGATGACATCGCGTTCGAAATGGTGCAGGTCAGTATCAAAAATCAGTGCAGCCGCAACGGTTTTATCGTGGGCGTGATCGTGGATTTGCAAGGTCATGGCGAATTCGGGCCTCAAACTGAAACGGGCGCGATTATCGCGGATCCATCCAGCGCACGCACGCGCAAACACACCGGAAATCGCAGCAGCCCGCCAGCATCAAAGCGTTTGCGGGCTGTCAGCCCACCGCATCATCGCTTGATGGCCCGGATCCGTGCCGCACGCCGCTCCAGCGCTTCCGCTTGAGCGCCCCGCTTGGTCGCACGGTACAACCCCGCCAGATTCTCAAGGCTCGCGGCCACATTGGGATGGTCGGGGCCGAGGGCCTTCTCCAAGATCACCAGCGAGCGATTGTAGAGCGGCTCGGCCTTGGCGTAGTCGCCCTGGGTGTGGTAGAGCAAAGCCAAGTTGTTCAGGTCTGTTGCAACATCGGGGTGATTCGGCCCAAGTGCTTTTTCGTCAATCGCCAGCGAGCGCTTGAAGAGCGGCTCGGCCTTGGTGGTGTCGCCCTGGGTTTGGTAGAGCAAGGCCAAGTTGTTCAGGCTCGTGGCCACAGAGGGGTGGTCGGGGCCGAGCGCCTTCTCCAAGATCGCCAGCGAGCGTTTAAAGAGCGGCTCGGCCTTGGGATAGTTGCCCTGGGTTTTGTAGAGCGCGGCCAGGTTGTTCAGGCTCGCGGCCACATTGGGATGGTCGGGGCCGAGGGCCTTCTCCCTGATCGCCAGCGAGCGCTGGTAGAGCGGCTCGGCCTTGGTGGTGTCGCCCTGGGTTTGGTAGAGCGCGGCCAGGTTGTTCAGGCTCTGGGCCACATCCGGGTGGTCGGGGCCGAGCGCCTTCTCCCTGATCGCCAGCGAGCGCTGGTAGAGCGGCTCGGCCTTGGCGTAGTCGCCCTGGGTTTTGTAGAGCGCGGCCAGGTTGTTCAGGCTCGCGGCCACATTGGGATGGTCGGGGCCGAGGGCCTTCTCCCAGATTACCAGCGAGCGCTTGTAGAGCGGCTCGGCCTTGGCGTAGTCGCCCTGGGTGTAGTAGAGCCCGGCCAGGTTGTTCAGGCTCTGGGCCACATCGGGGTGGTCGGGGCCGAGGGCCTTCTCCCAGATCGCCAGCGAGCGCTTGTAGAGCGGCTCGGCCTTGGTGGTGTCGCCCTGGGTTTGGTAGAGCAAGGCCAGGTTGTTCAGGCTCGTGGCCACAGAGGGGTGGTCGGGGCCGAGGGCCTTCTCAAAGATCACCATCGAGCGCTGGTAGAGCGGCTCGGCCTTGGCGTAGTCGCCCTGGGTTCGGTAGAGCTCGGCCAGGTTGTTCAGGCTCGTGGCCACGTTGGGATGGTCGGGGCCGAGGGCCTTCTCCCGGATCGCCAGCGAGCGCTTGTAGAGCGGCTCGGCCTTGGGGTAGTTGCCCTGGGTTCGGTAGAGCGCGGCCAGGTTGTTCAGGCTCGTGGCCACATCAGGGTGGTTGGGGCCGACATTTTGTTGGGCAACCTGCAGGGCCTTCTGGGCGACCACCACCGCGCGGTCATACTTGCCCGCCCGGTATAGGTCCATGACTTCCCGGTTGAGTTTGTCCCACTCGATGCCTGCGCCCCGCGCGTGCGCGATGGAAGGCCCTGCGAGCAGCAAGGCAAGCAGTAAAGCGAGCAGGGAGGTGAAAGGCAATGCCAGGATTCTTGATGCGTTCATGGCTGACCCCGTGCGAAAGTTTATGGAAACGCTAATTTATTCGATTTCGTGGCCCCATGTGCAATCGAATGGGTAGCAGCGTTCTGTCTGTAAACCACAGAAGCGCGCTGCGACAAGCTGGCGGAACGCCTGATCAGGCCTCCCGTGCGGCGCGTTTGCGCTCGTGTTCGTCCAGGTGGCGTTTGCGAATGCGGATGGTTTTGGGGGTGATCTCGACCAGTTCGTCGTCGGCGATGAATTCGATGAAACAAAGGGGTCAGGTCTTGCGCAAACATGCGTGCATGCAAGACCTGACCCCGCATCCCAGCAGCCCGCCCGCATCAAAGCGTTTGCGGGCTGTCAGCCCACCGCATCATCGCTTGATAGCCCGGATCCGTGCCGCACGCCGCTCCAGCGCTTCCGCTTGAGCGCCCCGCTTGGTCGCACGATAAAGCTCTGCAAGATTCTCTAGGCTCGTGGCCACATTGGGGTGGTCGGGGCCGAGCGCCTTCTCCCAGATCGCCAGCGAGCGCTTGTAGAGCGGCTCGGCCTTGGCGTAGTCGCCCTGGGTTTTGTAGAGCCAGGCCAGGTTGTTCAGGCTCAGGGCCACATCGGGGTGGTCGGGGCCGAGGGCCTTCTCCTTGATCGCCAGCGAGCGCTTGTAGAGCGGCTCGGCCTTGGCGTAGTCGCCCTGGGTTCGGTAGAGCTCGGCCAGGTTGTTCAGGCTCGCGGCCACATCGGGGTGGTCGGGGCCGAGCGCCTTCTCCCAGATCGCCAGCGAGCGCTTGTAGAGCGGCTCGGCCTTGGCGTAGTCGCCCTGGGTTCGGTAGAGCTCGGCCAGGTTGTTCAGGCTCGCGGCCACATTGGGATGGTCGGGGCCGAGGGCCTTCTCCAAGATCACCAGCGAGCGATTGTAGAGCGGCTCGGCCTTGGCGTAGTCGCCCTGGGTGTGGTAGAGCAAAGCCAAGTTGTTCAGGTCTGTTGCAACATCGGGGTGATTCGGCCCAAGTGCTTTTTCGTCAATCGCCAGCGAGCGCTTGAAGAGCGGCTCGGCCTTGGTGGTGTCGCCCTGGGTTTGGTAGAGCAAGGCCAAGTTGTTCAGGCTCGTGGCCACAGAGGGGTGGTCGGGGCCGAGCGCCTTCTCCAAGATCGCCAGCGAGCGTTTAAAGAGCGGCTCGGCCTTGGGATAGTTGCCCTGGGTTTTGTAGAGCGCGGCCAGGTTGTTCAGGCTCGCGGCCACATTGGGATGGTCGGGGCCGAGGGCCTTCTCCCTGATCGCCAGCGAGCGCTGGTAGAGCGGCTCGGCCTTGGTGGTGTCGCCCTGGGTTTGGTAGAGCGCGGCCAGGTTGTTCAGGCTCTGGGCCACATCCGGGTGGTCGGGGCCGAGCGCCTTCTCCCTGATCGCCAGCGAGCGCTGGTAGAGCGGCTCGGCCTTGGCGTAGTCGCCCTGGGTTTTGTAGAGCGCGGCCAGGTTGTTCAGGCTCGCGGCCACATTGGGATGGTCGGGGCCGAGGGCCTTCTCCCAGATTACCAGCGAGCGCTTGTAGAGCGGCTCGGCCTTGGCGTAGTCGCCCTGGGTGTAGTAGAGCCCGGCCAGGTTGTTCAGGCTCTGGGCCACATCGGGGTGGTCGGGGCCGAGGGCCTTCTCCCAGATCGCCAGCGAGCGCTTGTAGAGCGGCTCGGCCTTGGTGGTGTCGCCCTGGGTTTGGTAGAGCAAGGCCAGGTTGTTCAGGCTCGTGGCCACAGAGGGGTGGTCGGGGCCGAGGGCCTTCTCAAAGATCACCATCGAGCGCTGGTAGAGCGGCTCGGCCTTGGCGTAGTCGCCCTGGGTTCGGTAGAGCTCGGCCAGGTTGTTCAGGCTCGTGGCCACGTTGGGATGGTCGGGGCCGAGGGCCTTCTCCCGGATCGCCAGCGAGCGCTTGTAGAGCGGCTCGGCCTTGGGGTAGTTGCCCTGGGTTCGGTAGAGCGCGGCCAGGTTGTTCAGGCTCGTGGCCACATCAGGGTGGTTGGGGCCGACATTTTGTTGGGCAACCTGCAGGGCCTTCTGGGCGACCACCACCGCGCGGTCATACTTGCCCGCCCGGTATAGGTCCATGACTTCCCGGTTGAGTTTGTCCCACTCGATGCCTGCGCCCCGCGCGTGCGCGATGGAAGGCCCTGCGAGCAGCAAGGCAAGCAGTAAAGCGAGCAGGGAGGTGAAAGGCAATGCCAGGATTCTTGATGCGTTCATGGCTGACCCCGTGCGAAAGTTTATGGAAACGCTAATTTATTCGATTTCGTGGCCCCATGTGCAATCGAATGGGTAGCAGCGTTCTGTCTGTAAACCACAGAAGCGCGCTGCGACAAGCTGGCGGAACGCCTGATCAGGCCTCCCGTGCGGCGCGTTTGCGCTCGTGTTCGTCCAGGTGGCGTTTGCGAATGCGGATGGTTTTGGGGGTGATCTCGACCAGTTCGTCGTCGGCAATGAATTCGATGGCCGATTCCAGGGTCAATGCAATCGGCGGGGTCAGGCGCACCGCTTCGTCGGTGCCGGATGCCCGCACATTGGTTAGCTGCTTGCCCTTGATCGGGTTGACGATCAGGTCGTTTTCGCGCGAGTGGATGCCGATCACCATGCCTTCGTACAGCTTGTCACCCGGGTTTACGAACATGCGGCCACGGTCTTGCAGCTTCCACAAGGCGTATGCCACGGCCTCGCCGTTTTCCTGTGAGATCAACACGCCATTACGGCGCTCGGCCACGCCGCCGGAGCTGACCGGGGCGTATTCGTCAAACACATGGCTCATCAAGCCGGTGCCACGGGTGAGGTTCATGAACTCGCCCTGGAAGCCGATCAGGCCACGGGCAGGGATGCGGTATTCGATACGCACACGGCCACGGCCATCCGGCACCATATCGACCATATCGCCCCGGCGCAGGCCCAGAGATTCCATCACACCGCCCTGGTGACCTTCTTCGACATCGACGGTGAGTTGCTCATACGGCTCGTACTCTTCGCCATTGACCACCTTTTTGACCACACGCGGACGCCCAACGGCCATTTCATAGCCCTCGCGACGCATGTTTTCGAGCAGGATCGACAGGTGCAATTCGCCACGACCCGAGACATCGAACACATCGGCATCCTTGGTGTCATGCACGCGCAGCGCCATGTTGGTGAGCAACTCCTTGTGCAGGCGATCACGAATCTGGCGGCTAGTGACGAACTTGCCTTCGGTGCCGGCGAGCGGGCTGGTGTTGACCATGAACTGCATCGACAGGGTCGGCTCGTCGATCTTCAGCAACGGCAGAATCTGCGGCGAATCGGGATCGGTAATCGTGGCGCCCAGCACCAAGTCCTCGATGCCGGTGATCTGCACGATGTCGCCGGCCACGCCTTCATCCAGCTCGATCTTGTTCAGGCCCTGGTAGCCAAACACCTGGCCCACCTTGGCCTTGATCGGGCTGCGCTCGTGTTCGGCCATCTCTTCTTCGGTACCAAAACCCACCAGCACCTGCTGCCCGGTTTTGATGCTGCCCTGTTTGATGCGACCAACACCGATGCGACCCACATAGCTGCTGTAATCGAGCGCCGAGATCTGCAATTGCAGCGGCGCATCCTCGACGATGGTCGGCGCCGGCACATGGCGCAGCACCGTTTCGAACAGCGGCTTCATGTCCACGCGCGGGGCATCCAGCTCCATCGCCGCCCAGCCGTTGAGACCGGAGGCATAAACAATCGGGAAATCCATCTGCTCATCGCTGGCGCCCAGTTTGTCGAACAGGTCGAAGGTCAGATTGACGGCGTTGTCGGCATCGGCGCCGTCACGGTCAACCTTGTTGACGACCACGATAGGACGCAGCCCCAGCGCCAACGCCTTTTTGGTCACAAAGCGGGTCTGCGGCATCGGGCCTTCCACGGCATCGACCAAAAGCAGCACGCCATCGACCATACCCAGAACCCGTTCGACCTCGCCACCAAAGTCGGCGTGGCCGGGGGTGTCGACGATATTGATGTGCGTACCCTGGTAATCGACCGCGGTGTTCTTGGCCAGAATGGTAATGCCACGCTCTTTTTCCAGATCGTTGGAGTCCATCACCCGTTCGGCCACCTGCTGATGGGCTGCAAAGGTGCCGGATTGGCGCAATAACTGGTCAACCAGCGTGGTCTTACCATGGTCAACATGGGCGATGATGGCGATATTGCGCAGTGCGCGAGACATGGAAAGCTCCCGATGAAATCAATAAGTGTGTTTGGTGCCGCTTGTCCGACTCGAACGGACGACCTATCGCTTACAAGGCGATTGCTCTACCAGCTGAGCTAAAGCGGCGAGGGCGCGGATTATACGGGCTAACGATGCCAGGTGCCGAGAAACAATAACAATCCGGCTGTGCTGACGGGCACGCTGCGGCGTTGCCGGTCGCTTGCAGGGAATGGACTATTTGACGACCCGCAGCTTGGGTTTGCCTTTGGCTGGCGGTTGCGGGGGTGCAGGCGGGGGGTCGTCATCGGCAGGCTTGATGACGGGAATCTCGGCAATATCTTCTGCACCTTCTTCGGCAGGCATCGAAACCGGTGTGGTAAAGGTCATACCTTCTCCGGTTTCGCGGGCATAGATGGCCAGAACATTGACCGTCGGCACCTCGACCAGTTGGGCCACACCGCCAAACCGGGCGCGGAAGCTGACCCACTCGTTACCCATCTCCATCTGCTGCACCGCATCGGGCGTGACATTGAGAACGATCTCACCGCCCCGTACATAGCCTGCCGGCACGCGCGTGTAGGCATCGACACGGACGACGATATAAGGCGTAAGCCCGGCATCAACGCACCACTCATAGAGTGCGCGCAATAAATAAGGCTGCTGCGAAGGGGTTTCCGGTGAGGCCACGGTAAAACGCGCGAACTCAATCTGCGCTTACTTGCGCATCGCCTTTTCGATCGCTGTGAGCGACTCGCCAAAGGCCGGCCGTGCGAACAGGATTTCGGCGTACTTGAGCAACGGCGCCGCCGGACGCGGAAGCTGAATATCGTAATATTGCAAACGCCAGAGCAACGGCGCGATCACGACATCGAGCATGGAGTATTCGTCGCCCATCATGAAACGGTTGCGTGAAAACTGCGGCGCCAGTTGCGTCAGGTTGTCACGCAACGCGATACGCGCCTTTTCCAAAACCGCCTTGGATCCGCCCTTTTCCAGATCGCGCACATGACCGAACAGATCCTGCTCGAAGTTATGCAGCAACAGGCGGGCGCGGGCGCGCATATTGGGGTCCACCGGCATCAACTGCGGATGCGGCAGTCGCTCGTCGATGTACTCGTTGATGATGTTGGCGTTGTACAGGATCAGGTCACGCTCGACCAACACCGGAAGATCGCCATAAGGAGACAGCGTGGCAATCTCCTCCTGGCGTTCATGCGGGCTGATGTGCTCGATCCTGAATGCATCCTCCATGCCCTTCTCGAACAATACGATACGGCAACGGTGACTAAAGGGGCAGGCAGTCCCCGCATAAAGGATCATCATGACAAGCAAACTCCGTTAGTGAATGTCTTTCCAGTATGCCTTCTTCAGATAGTAGACAAAGGGCAGGAACAGACCCAGGAAAAGAAGAACATAAAAACCGATCAGGTGGCGCGTATTTTGCGCTGGTTCTCCCATCCATACCAGATAGTTGACCAGATCACCGACCGCTGCATCGTATTCTGCCTGGGTCATACGGCCCGGCTTGGCCAGCTTCAGATGATCGACGACCTGCTCGACCTTGCCATCTGCCGTATGGTGCTCATGCATCACGGGCACTATTTCGCCTTGCAACTCGAACAGCGCGTGCGGCATCCCTACCTTGTTGAACACCGTGTTGTTCCAGCCCGTGGGGCGACTGTTATCACGATAGAAACCGCGCAGGTAGGAATACAGCCAATCGGCCCCCCGCGAGCGGGAGATCACCGACAGGTCCGGTGGCGTGGCACCGAACCAGGCCTTGGCATCGTCCTGACGCATCGCCACCGTCATGGGGCTACCCACCTTCTCGGCCGCGAACAGCAGATTTTCCTTGATCTGCGCGTCGGTCAGGCCAAAGTCGGCCATGCGGTTGTAACGCGCCGAGCCTGCCGCGTGGCAAGTGAGGCAATAGTTGGTAAAGATGCGGGCGCCGCGTTGCAACGACTCTTGGTTGTTGAGGTTCACGGGCGCGTGATCGAGCTTGATATTGCTACTGGCTACCGACGCCATGGACATCGGCAAAGACAGGGTAATAAGCAGTGTGGCGAGTATGTTTTTCATGGTTGTAGCCTTATTCATTTCGCACTTATCCGATCCGGGACAGCCTTGTACGAATCCGTACGGGTGTACCAGGGCATCAGCAAAAAGAAGGCGAAATACATCACCGACAGCACGCGGGCAATCCAGGTGTACAACTCGGTGGCCGGCAGCACGCCGAGGACACCCAGCCCCAAGAAGGAGATCACAAACAGGGTCAGGGCGATCTTGTATTTCGGGCCACGATAGCGAATCGACTTGACCGGCGACTTATCCAGCCACGGCATTGCAAAGAAGATCAGCACGGCCACACCCATGGCTGCCACGCCCGGGAATTGCGACCCCAGAATCGGCGGCACGGCGCGCAGGATGGCGTAGTACGGCGTGAAGTACCAAACCGGCGCAATGTGTTCAGGTGTCTTCATCGGGTCGGCCGGGATGAAGTTGTTGGCCTCCAGGAAGTAGCCGCCCATCTCCGGCGCAAAGAACAGGATGGCCGAGAACACCATCAGGAACACCACCACACCCAGGATGTCTTTCACCGTGTAATACGGGTGGAAGGGAATGCCATCACGCGGGATGTGGGTTTCCGGATCCTTGTTCTGCTTGACCTCGATGCCTTCGGGGTTGTTGGATCCCACCTCGTGCAACGCAATCAGGTGCGTCGTCACCAGACCGACCAGCACCAGCGGCATGGCAATGACATGCAGGGCAAAGAAGCGGTTGAGGGTGGCGTCGCCGATCACAAAGTCGCCACGAATCAGAATGGACAGATCTTCACCAATAAAGGGCACGGCAGAGAACAGGTTGACGATCACCTGAGCACCCCAGAAGGACATCTGGCCCCAGGGCAACAGATAGCCCATAAAGGCCTCGCCCATCAGCACCAGATAGATCAGTACACCGAAGATCCAGACCAGTTCGCGCGGTTTTTGATAAGAGCCGTAGAGCAGGCCACGCATCATGTGCAGATACACCACCACGAAGAACATCGAGGCGCCGGTCGAGTGGGCATAGCGAATCAGCCAGCCATAGGACACATCGCGCATGATGTATTCGACCGAAGCAAAGGCCAGAACGGCATCCGGCTTGTAGTGCATGGTCAAAAAGATACCGGTGACAATCTGGATCACCAGCACCAGCATGGCCAATGAGCCAAAGAAGTACCAGAAGTTGAAGTTCTTCGGCGCGTAGTACTCGGACACATGGGCAGTCCAATGCGCGGTCAGCGGGAAGCGCGCATCAATCCAGGCAAGTATTTTTTGCATTATTGTGATCTCCTCTGCTGAGTTAATCAGGCGTCTTCGCCGATCAACAACTGGCTGTCGGTCAAAAACTTGTGCGGCGGAATCACCAGGTTGGTCGGTGCCGGCGAGCCATTGAACACGCGTGCCGCCAGGTCAAAGCGGGAACCGTGACAGGGGCAGAAAAAGCCACCCGGCCAATCCGCACCGAGGTCCGCGGGCCCCACCTCCTTGCGGAAGGTCGGCGAGCAACCCAGGTGCGTACAGATACCGACAGCGACCAGGTATTGCGGTTTGATCGAACGGGTGTCGTTCTTGCAGTACTCAGGTTGTTGCGAGGTGTTGTCGCTCTTGGCATCGGTCAGGCTGGCGTCATGCTTGCCCAGCATCTCCAGCATCTCTGGTGTGCGGTGTACCACCCAAACCGGCTTGCCACGCCATTCCACGGTCAACAACATGCCGGGCTCGGCCTTGGACAAATCCACCTCGACCGGCGCCCCCGCCGCCAACGCACGCGCTGAAGGCATCAGACTGGCCACAAAGGGGATTGCCGCTCCTGCAACCGCTATGCCACCGACGGTTGAACTTATCGCCACCAGAAAGCGACGCTTGGACCGATCCACAGTCCCGCTCACAGCCATATCGCTCATTACTTGTCCTCAGCTAGTGCAGATTAATCAATCTCTTGTAACTAAAGGCCCGGCCTCCCGCAGGAAAACTCAAGACCTCGGTGTCAAAAAACCGCAGCATCGTACCGCAAAACCCAGACGCGATGAAAGCACCGAGGCCACTATTTATTACCGCGATGTCATAAATTACCCGACCACGACCGCTATAATTCGCTCCATGGAAAGCTCGAATATCAAGCGTATCTGGTTGATTTTCTCGCAGTTTTGCGCGGCAATCAGCATCGTCCTGGCCGCATTCATGGGCTTGACCCAGCTTTTCCCGGGTCTCATTCCTGACATCATCAACCCCAAAAATCGTTTGGTCGCCATCAATGAAAGCGGACCTTCGAGTCGTGAATCTGGCCTGGTCAGCTACGCCGATGCCGCGCAACGCGCCTTGCCGGCGGTGGTCAATGTATCCACCAGCAAAGAGATAACGGACCCGCGCACGGAATTGTTGCGCGATCCGCTGTTCCAACGCTTCTTTGGCGGCAGCCTGCCTGTACCCGAAAATCGGGTTTCCAGCCTGGGTTCTGGCGTCATCGTCAGCCCACAGGGCTACATTCTGACCAATCACCATGTAGTCGAAGCCGCCGACGATATCCACGTTGCGCTCAAAGACGGCCGCGCCTTTCAGGCCCGACTGGTCGGCGCCGACCCGGAAACCGATCTCGCTGTATTAAAGATCGACGCCGCCAATCTGCCTGCACTGGCGTTTGCGCCGGCCAACAGCTTACGCGTTGGCGATGTCGTGCTGGGCATTGGCAATCCGTTTGGCGTTGGTCAGTCGGTCACCATGGGCATCGTCTCGGCGCTGGGACGCAATAACCTCAATATCAACACCTTTGAAAACTTCATCCAGACCGATGCCGCCATCAATCCGGGCAACTCCGGCGGCGCATTGGTCGACACCACCGGCAATCTGGTTGGTATCAACGCCGCCATTTTCACCAAATCACAGGGTTACCAAGGCATCAGCTTTGCCATTCCGGTGTCCATCGCACGCCATGTCATGGAGCAGATCATCCGTCACGGCAGCGTCACGCGCGGCTGGATCGGCGTTGAGCTACAAGACATCACGCCGGAGCTGGCCGAATCGCTGTCTCTGAACACCCGCGAAGGCGCCCTCATCGCCGGCGTGCTGCGCGGCGCACCGGCGGATCGTGCCGGGCTGCGTCCGGGTGATGTCGTCGTCGCGGTCAACGATGCCGCCGTTAAAGACGCTCGCACCATGACCCAGCAGATCATCACCATTGCCCCGGGTCAAACCACGATGTTGCAGATATTGCGCCAGGGCAAACGCTACCGCACCCCGGTGCGCACCGAGCGCCGCCCCAATCCACAAGAAACCCAGGAAAGATAGCCATGCAAACCCTCAATGCATTGTTCGTCACCTCCGAAGCCCGCCCTCTGATTAAAACGGGTGGACTGGCCGATGTGTCCTCCGCCCTGCCTGCCGCCCTGCGCGAACTCGGCGTCGATTGCCGCATCCTGCTGCCAGGCTATCCGCAGGTCATGGATCAAGCCAAGAACCTGCGCCCGGTTGCACGACTGGAAGGTCTGCCAGGCGATTTCGCCGCCCATCTGTTGCAAGGCGAAATGCCTGACACCCGCGTGCCGGTTTATGTCTTGCAGGCCGATTACGCCTATCGCCGCCCCGGCGGCCTGTACCAAAACGCCAATGGCACAGACTTTAGCGACAACGATTGGCGCTTTGCCCTGCTCTCGCACGCCGCGATGCGCTTGTGTCTGGCCGACAGCCCGCTCGACTGGCGCCCAGACCTGCTACACGCCAACGACTGGCAAACCGGCCTGACCCCCGCCTACCTGCATTTCGCCGGACGCCCCGTACCCAGCGTCATCACCATCCACAACATCGCCTTTCAGGGCATCTTTCCGCCCGAACGGCTGGCCGATCTGTGGTTACCAGCGGAAAGTTTTGCGGTCAATGGCGTCGAGTATTACGGCAATTTGTCGCTACTCAAGGCAGGGCTTTATTACGCCGACCACATCGCCACGGTCAGCCCCAGCTATGCGCTGGAGATCCAGCAAGAGCCGCTGGGCATGGGCATGCAAGGCCTGCTCTCCGACCGCGCCGCGCAAATAAGCGGCATTCTCAACGGCATCGACACCAGCGACTGGAACCCTACCGCCGACCTGCACCTGCCCGCCGAGTTTTCGGCGCGCAGACTGGCCGGCAAAAAGCGCTGCAAGGCCGCCTTGCGCGCCGATCTTGGATTGGAAAACCTGCCCGATGCACCGCTGTTTGGCGTCATCTCGCGGCTTACTTTCCAGAAGGGGCTTGACTGGGTATTGCAAATCGCCCCCGGCCTGATCGACCGGGGTGTGCAACTGGCCATTCTGGGCAAAGGCGAAGCTGACATCGAAGCCGGGTTTACCCAACTTGCCGCACGCTATCCCGGCAAGGTCGCCACCCTCATCGGTTACGACGAGGGGCTGTCGCACCGCATCGAGGCAGGCGCCGATGTATTCCTGATGCCGTCGCGTTTCGAGCCTTGCGGCTTGAACCAGATGTACAGCCAGCGCTATGGCACCCTGCCCATCGTCCACGCCACCGGCGGCTTGCGCGATACCGTCAACGAGGGCGTCGATGGCTTCGTGTTTGCAGAACCCACTGCTCACGCCCTTTGGCTTGCCATCGAGCGCGCTCTGGCCGTCTGGGCGCGTCCGCAAGATTGGAAGCGGATGCAGCAAACCGCCATGAAAAAGGACTTTAGCTGGGAGCCCTCTGCAACGGCTTATCTGGATATCTACCGGCAGCTCGTGGCTGCCGGTTGATCGCCCTTACATCCAGTACATCAGCCCGGTCTCCAGCGGGTGCGTCAGCAACGGGTGCGTCGGGTAGGCACGCACGCGGTATTCCAGACGGCCACACCAGGAGGGCTGCATTTGCAAGGCATAGATCGGCTTGCCATTTTCCATCCCGGCAAACTGCAACGGCTCGATCGCCCGCGCGTTGCGTTCGCCGTGACCGCGCGAGAGCACCAGCTCGACGCGCAAATCTTCGGGTGACAGGCCTTTGATATGGGCCTCAATACGCAACAAGGCGCAGTCGCCGAAGGTCATCTGCCGGGGCGCGGCATCGAGCATGCGCATATGAACACCTCCCCAGGCAGCATGAATCTTGCGTTTCCAGTCTGCCAGCGTCTTGGCGCCCGCATAGTTATCGGCCGCCAGGCGACGGCCCACCTCGCTGGCGTGCGCGTAAAACTTGTTCACATACTCCATCACCATGCGGCTGGAGCTAAAGCGCGGCAACAAGGTCGCGATCGAGCGCTTGGCCATCCGCACCCATTCGGGCGAATAGCCCAGCTCGTTGCGACGGTAATAGGACGGAATCACCTGGTCTTGCAACAACTCATACAGGGTACGGCTGTCCTCGCGGTTGCGACGCGCATTGTCGTACCAGGCCGGCGCCGGTTTAATCGCCCAACCGTTAGTGCCGTCAAAGCCTTCGTCCCACCAGCCGTCGGTGACCGACAGGTTGATGACGCCGTTCATCGCCGCCTTCATGCCCGAGGTGCCCGAGGCTTCCAGCGGATAGATCGGGTTGTTTAGCCAGACATCGCAACCGGCCACCAGCCGCCGCGACAGGCTGAGGTCGTAGCCTTCCAGCAGCAAAATCTTGCCTTCGAACTCGGGCTCGCACGACAGGCGATGGATGTGCTGGATGAGATCCTGGCCCGGGCGATCGGCCGGGTGCGCCTTGCCGGCGAAGATGAACAGCACCGGACGGTTTCCATCACCCAGGATCTGACGCAGCCAATCCATGTTTTCAAACAACAAGGTGGCCCGCTTGTAGGTTGCAAAGCGGCGCGCAAAGCCAATCACCAGCACATTGGGGTTGAGCGGATCGGCGAATTTCAGTATGCGATCCAGGTGCGCCGGCGAGCCGTGATTGCGCAGATGCTGATGGGTCACCAGATGGCGCACGCGGTAGAGCAGTTGCGATTTGAGCGTCTGATGCACGGTCCAGAACTGGTGATCCGGCAGCTCTTCGATCTTGAGCCAGAAATCGTTATCGGTCAGGCGGCGGCGCCATTCGTAGCCCAGGCGCTGATCGAACATGTCCTGCCATTCTTGCGCCAGGAAGGTGGCCACATGCACGCCGTTGGTGATGTAGTCCATCGGCGATTCTTCCGGGCTGATCTGCGGCCAGTGCTCGGACAGGATGTCGGACGACACGCTGCCGTGGATGCGCGATACGCCGTTGTGATGGCGCGAGCCATGCAGCGCCAGATGGGTCATGTTGAAATCCCTGCCCTGCCCGGCCCGGCCCAGCGCCATAAAGCGGTCACGGCTCACATCCAGATCGGTGCAACACTTGGCAAAGTATTCCCAGATCATGTCCTCGGGGAAATGGTCATGACCTGCCGGCACCGGCGTGTGGGTCGTAAATACGGTGTTAGAGGCCACCACTTCCATCGCCGCATCGAACGGCTGGCCTTCATGCACCAGTTGCCGCACCCGCTCCAGCACCAAAAAGGCCGCGTGACCTTCGTTGATATGGAAGGCCGACGGCGCAATCCCCAGTTCGCGCAGCGCACGCACACCGCCCACGCCCAACACGATCTCCTGCTGAATGCGGGTGTGCTTGTCGCCACCATAAAGCTGGTGAGTGATGTCGCAATCGGCATCCGAATTGGAGGGCAAGTCGGTATCCAGCAAGATCAGCGTCACATGTCCCACCTGGGCACGCCACACCTTGACCTCGACCATACGACCGGGCATTTGCAGATGGAAATGGATTTCGCTGCCGTCTTCACGGGTCGCCGGCGTGACCGGCAAATCCTCGAAATCGGAATCGTTGTACTGCGCAATCTGCCGGCCATCGCCATCGACCTGTTGCTGAAAATAGCCCTGGCGATACAAGAGCCCCACCGCGATAAACGGCAGACGCAGGTCCGAAGCCGACTTGCAGTGATCGCCCGCCAGAATCCCCAGGCCGCCGGAATAGATCGGGAAGCTCTCGTGAAAACCGTATTCCGCGCAAAAATAGGCGATGAGATCGCCCTCTTTAAGCGGCGTCTCGTCCCGGCGCATGAGCTGGTCGCTCATCATGTAGGTATCGAAAGACGACAGCGCGCGGTTGTAGTTACTCAGGAAAACATAATCCTCCGCCGCATCTTCCAGGCGTTTTTCATCCAGACGGCGCAAGAAGGCGCGCGGATTGTGACCGCTGACATCCCAAAGCATGGGGTGCAACCGGGCAAACAGCGTACGGGTCTGACGATCCCAGCCGTACCACAGGTTTTCAGCCAGTTCCTCAAGACGCATCAGACGCCGCGGGATACGCGGATTCACTTGCAAGGCAAAGCTTGTGGCTTCCTTCATTTAAGAGCTCCCAGATAAGGATTCAGAGATTTTCAGAGGGGTTCAGAGACGGATGAATGTTTCGCGGTAATGCTTCATCTCGGCGATGGATTCGTAGATATCGGCCAGCGCGGTGTGCTTGTTTTCTTTCTCAAAGCCGTCCAACACTGCCGGTTTCCAGCGCCGCGCCAGCTCCTTCAGTGTTGACACATCCAGGTTGCGATAGTGGAACCAGCCTTCCAGCGTAGGCATCAGCCGTGCCATGAAGCGGCGATCCTGGCAGATCGAATTGCCGCACATCGGCGAGGCCCGTTTTTTGACATGTTTTTTCACAAACTTGAGCATCTCGGCCTCGGCCTTGGCCATCTCAAAAGGCGACGCCTTGACGCGATCGATCAACCCGGATTTACCGTGGGTCGTCTGGTTCCACTTATCCATTGCCGCCAGCACCGCATCTGCCTGATGCACCGCAATCACCGGCCCTTCGGCCACGGTTTCCAGATGCTGATCGGTAATCACCATCGCAATTTCAAGAATGGTATCGGACTCGGGTTTCAGGCCGGTCATTTCCATATCCAGCCAGATCAGATGTGTTTCGCTTGCAGCCATGAAAAGATTCCCTGTGGGCGGCGTCCGGAAATCCCGGAGGCGTGCGGTGATTGTGGCACAATCACCGCCCTGCTCAAAACCTAAGCCAGCCTTAGCTGCCATGACACCAGACCTGTTCGGCCTAATTTTTATTGCCGCATTACTCCTGAGTTTTGGGTTGCGCTTGTGGTTGACGCAGCGCCAGATGGTGCATATCGAGCGTCATCGCCATGCCGTACCTGCCGCTTTTTCCAGCAAAGTCAGCCTATCCGCGCACCAGCACGCCGCCGATTACAACAGCGCACGGCAACGCCTGACCTGGCTGCAATTACCGGTCGAACTGGCCGGGCTGCTGTTTTTAACCCTGGGCGGCGGGCTGCAATGGCTGGCGCAGATTGACTTCACCAACGGGCCTCTGATCTCCGGCGCTGTGTTGCTGCTTGCAGTCATGGCCTTTGCTGCCGCGCTGGAATTACCGTTCGACTGGTGGCGAACCTTCCACATCGAAGCCCGTTTTGGCTTCAACCGCCAAACCCTGGGGGGCTGGCTTAAAGACCTGGTCCAGCAAACCGCGCTGGGGTTGCTGTTGGGTCTGCCGCTGTTGCTGGTCATCCTTTGGCTGATGCAGCAGGCCGGTGAGGCCTGGTGGCTGCTCGCCTGGCTGGTCTGGTCAGGCTTCAACCTGTTGTTGCTGGCGATCTATCCCACCTGGATCGCGCCGCGTTTTAACCGCTTTACACCGCTCGAAGACGGCACGCTCAAAACCGCCGTCGAGGGATTGCTCGATCGCTGTGGCGAAAAGGTCAGCGGCATCTTTGTCATGGACGGCTCCAAGCGCAGCAGTCACGGCAACGCCTATTTCGCCGGTTTGGGCGCATCGCGCCGCGTGGTTTTTTACGACACCCTGCTCAAACAACTCAACCCGGACGAGGCCACCGCCGTGTTGGCGCACGAACTGGGACATCACCACCATCGTCACATCCAGAAGCGCCTGATTACCCTGTTTGCGCTGTCCTTCGTGCTACTGGCGCTGCTGGCCTGGATGAAAGACGCCCCCTGGTTTTATGCCGCACTCAACGCAGGCGCAGGCAGCGACGCCAAGGCGCTGGCGTTGTTCATGCTGATCCTGCCGGTGTTCAGCTTGCCGCTGACCCCGCTGTTTTTCGGCCTGTCGCGCCGTCATGAGTTTCAGGCAGATGCCTTCGCCAAGGCGCATACCTCGGGCGAACATCTGGCCAGCGCCTTGGTCAATCTTTACAACGAAAATGCCGCTACACTCACGCCCGACCCGATATACAGCCTGTTTCACGATTCGCACCCACAACCGGCCGAGCGCATCGCCCGCCTGCAAACACACTGAGAGGACTCCATGAAACTAAAACTTGCCCTTATTCTGCTCTGTCTGACGGCCACCGCCCAAGCCGCACCGTTTGCTAGTGGCAAACTCGAACACGGCAAGCAGTTGCACGCCCAGAAATGCAATGCCTGCCATGCCGCCAAATTCAATGACGACGGCAGCAAGATTTATCTGCGCAGCAACCGCCGCGTCAATTCCGCAACCCATCTCGCACAGCAGATCACCGCCTGCAACAGCATGCTGGCGCTGGATCTGTTTCCTGAAGACGAGACCGCACTGGGCGCGTTTATCAACCGCCAGTTCTACAAATTCAAGTAAACGATGCAGGGCGTCATCGTCTCGGCCCACGGCAAGCGCTTTGGTGTCGAGACCCTTTCCGGCGCACATGCCGGGACGCGGTTTGCCTGCGTCATCCGGGGCAAAAAGGCCGGGGTCGCCTGCAACGACCAGGTCGAGTTCAGCCTCACCGGCCCCGCCGATGGGGTTATCGAAACCCTCGCACCGCGCCGCAACTTGCTGTATCGCTCTGACGAGATGCGCAGCAAGTTGATTGCCGCCAATGTCGATCAGGTCATCCTCGTCACCGCTGCCGTACCGGCGCCGCGACCGGAACTGATCGACCGCTGCCTGATCGCCGCTGCCGCCGCCGGCATTCCCGCTGTTTTGGTCATCAACAAGGCAGACCTGCCCGAAACCGCCGCCTATGCCAGCGAGCTGGCGTATTACGCCGCGATGGGATACCCGCTGCTAACACTTTCCGCTCGCGGCGATCTTGCCGCTTTGAACGCCTTGCTACACAACAAAACCTCGGTTCTGGTAGGCACCTCCGGCGTAGGCAAAAGCACCTTGCTCAACGCCCTGGTGCCCGATGCCAACGCCCAAACCGGCGACATTTCCATCGCGCTGGACGCAGGTCGTCACACCACCACCCACGCCAACAGCCACACCTTGCCCGGCGGAGGACGGCTGATCGACTCGCCCGGGATGCAGGCCTTTGGGCTGGCGCATCTCGATGTCGATCACCTCAGCGAATACTTTCCCGACTTCGCCCCGTTGATCGGCAGTTGCCGTTTTTACAACTGCCGCCACCTGCAAGAGCCCGGCTGTGCGGTGCTTGCAGCCGTCGCCGAGAAGCGCATCGCCAAACCCCGTTGGCAGTGTTACCGCGAGCTGTTCGAAGAACTCAAAGGCCGCGTGCGGTAAAAGTTCAGCGGGCTTTGGGCATTCAGCACGCCGCGTTTGATCTTGCCCACGACATGCATCTCGCAGGCCTTGCAATCAAATCGCAAGGCAAGACGCTCATTGCCATTGACCAGTTGCAAGGGCTCGGCCTTGACCGTGCCATGCACGCCGGTCACCCCTTGGGTCTGACGCGGGCACAGGCTGAGCGAATACCGCACGCAATGCTTGGTAATCATCAGCGAGACCTCGCCGGTCTCTTCATGGCTTTCAAATGCAGCGTCGATCTGTGTCACGCCGTGGCGAGCATAAAAATCGCGCGCCTTGTGGTTATACACATTGGCCAGATAGCTCACGGCAGTCTCTGGATAAACGGCTGTTCCTGGCAGCGCACGCGGCAGCCTTGAAAAACCGGCGGCACGAGCCGCCTCCAATGCCGCCACCGCCTCGCGGCGCAACATATTCAGGGCCGATGCCGGCACAAACCAAGGCTCTGCCGTCGCCAGCGTAATCGTCGTCGCCGCAAAGATCGTGTTACCCAGCTTGCCCAAGCCTTCGCGCAACGCGGCTTCGGCGCGAACCGGGTCGTGCGGCCGTTGCTTATCGAGCGCCGCATTCACCGTGGCGCAATAGCCCTCGGCATCGGTCAGCGTCAGGCTCAGACCGTCGGCGCAATCGGCCAGGGTCATGGCCACCGCGATGCGGCGCTCGGCGGAATCGCGCTCCAGCATGCGTTGCCAGGCTTGGTCGCGGTTGCGATTGATCTCGGTGCCGACGCGCAAATCCTTGAGATCGGCCATGTGATCCTTGGGCCGCACCCGCCAGTGCCCGGCATCGATGCGCTCGGCGGTATTGATCGCCAGTCCGCGCAACTCGCGTTGCAGGTCGTAGTAACACAGGCCATCGCCGTTATTAAGGGTGGCCTCGGTTTCGATCTCCACCGCATCCGGTCGGATGCGGCTGACCCAACCGATCGACCGGCCCGGATTTTTCGGGCTGTCGAAGGCGCCGATGTCGATCTTGCGACCCTGCACAAAATAATCGGTCGCGCCCCGGTTGAAATTCATCTCCGGATCCGGGTCAAAGCGGAAGTGGCATTGCCCGCTAGAGCTCGCTTGCAGATGAGGCCGCTCCGCCAGGATGCGATCCAGCCGCTGCCGATAATGCGCCGTGACATTCTTCACATAGCCCAGATCCTTGTAGCGTCCCTCGATCTTGAAGCTTTGAACGCCGGCGTCGATCAGCGCCTCCAGATTGGCCGTCTGGTTGTTGTCCTTCAGCGACAGCACGAACTTGTCGTGCGCCACGATGCGGCCTTGGCCGTCGAGCACCTGATACGGCAGACGGCAGGCCTGGCTGCAATCGCCGCGATTGGCGCTGCGCCCGGTGTGCGCGTGGCTGATGTAACACTGGCCGCTATACGCCACGCACAACGCACCGTGGATAAAAAACTCCAGCGGCACCGTAGTCGCGGCGCGAATCTCGGCAATCTGCTGCAACGACAACTCGCGCGCCAGCACCAGTTGCGAAAACCCCGCCGACTCTAAAAACGCCGCCTTTTCCGGTGTACGGATATCGCACTGGGTACTGGCATGTAACTGGATGGGCGGCAGATCCAGCTCCAAAAGCCCCATGTCCTGCACGATCAGCGCATCCACTCCGGCGTCATATAGCGCCCAGGCCAGTTGCCGCGCAGGCTCCAGCTCGTCATCGCGCAAGATGGTATTGAGCGTAACGAAGATGCGCGCATGAAACCGGTGCGCGTACTGCACCAGCCAGGCAATGTCCGCGACGCTGTTATCCGCCGCGCTACGCGCACCAAACGAAGGCCCGCCGATGTATACGGCATCCGCGCCATGATCGATCGCCGCGATGCCAATCCCGGCATCACGCGCCGGTGCCAAAAGTTCAATTTCGTTGGGGCTCATCGCAAACGGCTTCAAGCCAAAGGGGCAGAATCGTAGCACCAAGTCCCATGAACAGTTGTTAAACTGCACGCCCTTTTGATCGAAATGCAGTACCGCACCTCACGGCACCTTACGGCGATCCCCTCTAACGACTCCCCGAAAACAAGATGGCCCAATATGTAATGAGCATGCTCCGTGTGAGCAAGATCGTCCCGCCCAAGCGGCAGATCATCAAAGACATCTCCCTGTCCTTTTTCCCCGGCGCCAAGATCGGCCTGTTAGGCCTTAACGGCTCGGGAAAATCGACCGTACTGAAGATCATGGCCGGGGTCGAGAAGGAATACGAGGGCGAGGTACAACATCTGGCCGGCATCCGCATCGGCTATCTGGCGCAAGAGCCGCAACTGGATCCGGACAAAACCGTGCGCGCCGAGGTCGAGACCGGCATGGGCGAGGCCATGGAGGCACAAGCCAAGCTCGAAGCCGTTTACGCCGCCTACGCCGAACCGGACGCCGATTTCGACAAACTGGCCGAAGAACAGGCGCGGCTGGAGGCCATTCTTGCTGCCGCCGGCAGCGATACCGAAAACCAGATGGAAATCGCCGCCGACGCCCTGCGTCTGCCAGCCTGGGATGCTGTCATCAAAAACCTGTCCGGCGGTGAAAAGCGCCGTGTGGCGCTGTGCAAGCTATTGCTGGAAAAGCCCGACATGCTGCTGCTGGACGAGCCCACCAACCACCTTGACGCCGAATCGGTGGAATGGCTGGAACAATTCCTGGTGCGCTTCCCCGGTACCGTGGTGGCCGTCACCCATGACCGCTACTTCCTCGATAACGCCGCCGAATGGATACTGGAACTCGACCGTGGCCAGGGCATCCCCTGGAAGGGCAACTATTCCTCGTGGCTGGAACAAAAAGAGGCACGCCTGGAGCAGGAACAAAAACAGATCGACGCCCACATGAAGGCGATGAAACAAGAGCTGGAATGGGTGCGCAGCAATCCCAAGGCACGCCAGGCAAAATCCAAGGCGCGTCTGGCCCGCTTTGATGAAATGAGCTCGGTCGAATACCAGAAACGCAACGAAACCCAGGAGATTTTTATCCCCGTCGCCGAACGGTTGGGCGACAAGGTGATCGAGTTCAACGGCGTCACCAAATCCTTTGGCGACCGCCTGCTCATCGACAACCTGTCGTTTCAGATCCCGGCCGGCGCCATCGTCGGCATCATCGGCCCCAACGGCGCCGGTAAATCGACCCTGTTCCGCATGATCCAGGGCATCGAACAACCCGATGCCGGCAGCATCGACATCGGCCCGACCGTGCAGATGGCCTATGTCGATCAATCGCGCGATTGCCTCGACGGCAGCAAAACCGTGTTCGACGAACTGTCCGAAGGCCGCGACATCCTGCAGATTGGCCGCTTCGAAATGCCGTCGCGCGCCTACATTGGCCGCTTCAACTTCAAGGGCGGCGATCAGCAAAAGCTGGTGGGCAACCTCTCCGGCGGCGAACGCGGCCGCCTGCATCTGGCCAAAACCCTGATGCGCGGCGGCAATGTGCTGCTGCTGGACGAACCCTCCAACGACCTCGATGTCGAAACCCTGCGCGCGCTGGAGGATGCCTTGCTCGAATTCGCCGGCTGCGCCCTGGTGATCTCGCACGACCGCTGGTTCCTTGACCGCATCTGCACCCACATCCTCGCCGCCGAGGGCGATTCGCAATGGACCTTCTTTGCCGGCAACTATCAGGAATACGAAGCCGACAAGAAGGCACGCCTGGGTGAAGAAGCTGCCAAGCCCAAGCGCATCCGCTATCGCCCGATCACGCGCTGATGCTGAATCTCTACCCCTTCCTTCGCCCCCTGCTATTTCAGCTGGACGCCGAAGACGCGCACCGTCTGACGCTGGGGCTTGCCGGGAAACTTGGCCGTCTGATGCCCGGCGCACCGGCGGCCACCGCACCGACGCGGGTGATGGGGCTGGATTTTGCCAACCGCATCGGCCTGGCTGCGGGTCTCGACAAAAACGCCGAGGCCATCGATTTCTGGTTTGCGCTGGGTTTTGGCCATATCGAGGTCGGCACCGTCACCCCCCGGCCGCAGCCGGGCAACCCGCGTCCGCGCCTGTTTCGCCTGCCCGAGGCGCGCGGCATCATCAACCGCATGGGTTTCAACAACGACGGCATCGATGCCTTGCTCGACCATGTCGCGCAAAGTCGGCGCAAAGGCATCCTCGGCATCAACATCGGCAAGAACGCCGACACCCCCATCGAGCGCGCCCTGGATGACTACCGCACAGGCCTTGCCAAGGCCTACCGGGCTGCCGATTACATCACCGTCAACATCTCCTCGCCCAACACCAAGAACCTGCGCGACCTGCAAGGCCCCGAGGCGCTGGATGCGCTGCTCGGCGGACTCAAGGCCGACCAGGCGCAATTGACCGATCAACATGGCAAATACACCCCCATTGCCATCAAGATCGCGCCGGACCTCGACGCCGAGCAGATCACCATGATGGCCGAATTGTTCTGCCACCACCGTATCGACGCCGTGATCGCCACCAACACCACCCTGGCGCGCGAAGGTGTTGCGGGGCTCCCGCATAGCGACGAAACCGGGGGCCTTTCTGGCGCACCCGTATTTGCCAAATCAACCCAAGTGCTGGCCGCATTCCATCAGGCCATGGGCGACACCGTGCCGCTGATCGGCGCGGGCGGCGTGTTCTCTGGCGCCGATGCCCAAGCCAAACTCACCGCCGGTGCCAGCCTGGTGCAGATCTACTCGGGCTTGATCTATCGCGGTACCCGATTGCTTGATGAGTGCCTGGGTTCGACTGCAAAACATTGACCGCCCCGCACCGGGCACCAAGCGGCTCTCGGTGCAGTGGTCCTGATTTTTCAGACAGTCGGACAATCCGGGGCCGATTTCATGGATCTTGTGTCAGCTCAAGGGTCTGCAATGCGCGCGGGATCTGTTCAAGGCTGGCAGGCGTCGCGATTTCCTTGCCGACGGGTACCGCGCCCAGTGCATCGAAACGACGGGCGGTCACCAGCACGCGGGTCTCCAGCGAGCCGGTTGCATCGTTGTACGCCTTTACGGCCTGCCCCAGCGACTTGCCTACGCCGCTCCAATGCTCGGCCAGTTTGGCCAGGCGTTCATAAAGCTGTTGTCCCAACTCGCTGATCTGGCGGGCGTTATCGGCCAGCGATTCCTGACGCCAGCCGTAATACACCGCCTTGAGCAAGGCCAGCAGCGTCGTCGGCGTGGCGAGGATAACCTTGCGTTCGCTGGCGTATTCGATCAGGCCAGCGTCTTCCTGCAAGGCCGCGCTAAAGAACGACTCGCCCGGCAGGAACAACACCACAAACTCTGGCGCAGACTGGAACTGATCCCAATACGCCTTGCCCGACAACTGCTGCACATGATTGCGCACATGGCCGACAAAACGCGCCATGGCCTGACGGCGGTCGGCCTCCTGCGTTGCCTCGGTGGCCTCCAGATAGGCCGATACCGGTGCCTTGGAATCGATCACCACGGTCTTGCCACCGGGCAGACGCACCACCATGTCGGGCCGACGGCCATCGCCGGTCGCGGCCTGTTCATCGAAATCACAGCGATCGAGCATCCCCGCCAGTTCGGCGACGCGGCGCAGTTGCACCTCGCCCCAGCGGCCGCGCACCTCGGGCCGCCGCAGCGCGGTGACCAGTTTGCCGGTTTCATCGCGCAGACCCTCTTGCGCTGCCTGCATGGATTTGATCTGCTCGGATAGCCCGGCATACGCCGCGCTGCGCGTTTTTTCGATCTCCTGATGCTGCGTGTTGAGCTTCTCCAGGGTTGCCGTCAGCGGTTTGACCAGGGCCTCAACCGCCTGTTGACGCTGGGACAAATCGCCTCGCGCCTGTTCCTGAAAATTCGCCAGGTTTTGCCGCGCCAGATCGAGAAAGGCCTGATTGTTGGATTTGAGCGCCGCAGCGGATAGCGCGTTGAAGGCATCGGTCAGGCGTTGTTCTGCAATTTCCAGAAGCCCTACCTGCGCCGCACCCGATTGTTGTGCGGTGAGTAGCGCAGCCTCAAGCTGGGCCTGACGGGAAAGCCACTGGCCGCGCTGCCAAAACAGCAAGAGCAGCCCCAGCAGCACCCCCAGCAGAAAGGCTAGAACGAGTTCCAAACTCAGCCCGCAAAGAAGGCGCGCAGCTTGTCCATGAAGCCGTGTTCGCGCGGGTTGTGTCGGGTTCCAGAGCTGCGGCAACAGTCGTCAAACTCGCGCAGCAGTTCCTTCTGGCGGCCGGTGAGGTTGACCGGGGTTTCGACCACCACATGGCAATACAAATCACCTGACGCCTGCGCCCGCACGCCTTTGACACCCTTGCCACGCAAGCGGAAGGTTTTTCCCGTCTGGGTTTCGGCCGGCACCTTGAGGGAGGCCTGGCCATCCAGCGTCGGAATGGTGATCTCGCCACCGAGCGCAGCCGTAACAAACGACACCGGCATCTCGCAATGCAAATCGCCGCCTTCGCGGGTAAACACCGCATGCGGTTTCAGCGTCACCTGAACATACAGGTCGCCAGGCGGTCCGCCATGCAGTCCGGCCTCGCCCTCGCCTGCCAGACGGATGCGGTCACCCTCGTCCACCCCAGCAGGGATGCGCACCGACAGTGTTTTGTGCTGTTTGATGCGCCCTTCACCATGACAGCTACCGCAAGGGTCGGTGATGATGCGACCGCTGCCGTGGCAGCGCGGGCAGGTTTGCTGGATGGAGAAAAAGCCCTGTTGGATCCGCACCTGGCCATGGCCGCCACAGGTGGGACAAGTCGCCGGGTCCACCCCCGGTTTGGCGCCCGAGCCTTTGCAGACACCGCACCCGACCATGACCGGGATGCGGATTTTGGTTTCGGTACCCCGTGCCGCATCCTCAAGTGAAAGCTCAAGGTTGTAACGCAAATCTGCGCCACGATATGCGCCATTGCCACCGTTCCGGCTTCCACCCGCACCAAACATGTCGCCAAAAATATCGGAAAAGGCATCCGAAAAATCGCGGAATCCCGCACCGCCCGCGCCCCGTGCACCGGCAGACGGATCCACCCCCGCATGACCAAACTGGTCGTAAGCCTGCCGCTTGGATTTGTCCGACAGGATCTCGTAGGCCTCTTTGGCCTCTTTGAACTTTTCTTCAGACGCCTTATCACCCTGATTGCGGTCAGGGTGATGCTTCATGGCCAGCTTTTTGAATGCCTTTTTAAGTTCCTCGTCCGTGACCGATTTGGTCACGCCGAGGACTTCGTAGTAGTCGCGCTTAGACATGAAGGGCTTACTTGTCCTTCACTTCTTCAAACTCGGCATCGACCACATCGTCACCGCCTTTGCCAGCGCCACTACCGCAGGACTCGCCCGGGCCACAGCTATCGCAACCGCCGCCTGCTGCACCACCCTGATCGGCATACAGCTTTTCAGACAGCTTGTGGCTGGCCTCGGCAAGCGCCTGGGTTTTGGCTTCGATCTCGGCTTTATCGCCGTCTTTCATGGCTTTTTCGGCGGCTTCGATGGCGGTCTCGATCGCAGCTTTTTCTTCAGCCGTCACCTTGTCGCCTGCATCCTTCACGGCCTTTTTTACGCCGTGAATCATGCTGTCGCACTGGTTGCGGGCTGTCGCCAGTTCAAACGCCTTGTGATCTTCTGCTGCGTTTGCTTCTGCGTCCTGCACCATCTTCTTGATCTCATCCTCAGACAGACCCGAGTTGGCTTTGATGGTGATCTTCGCTTCCTTGCCTGTGCCTTTGTCCTTCGCAGAAACATGGAGGATGCCGTTGGCGTCGATGTCAAAAACCACCTCGATCTGAGGCATTCCGCGAGGCGCAGGCGGGATATCCGTCAGGTTGAATTGTCCGAGGCTCTTGTTGCCCGAAGACATTTCCCGTTCGCCTTGCAACACATGGATGGTCACTGCGTTCTGGTTGTCGTCTGCGGTCGAAAAGACCTGGCTGGCTTTGGTCGGAATCGTTGTGTTTTTCTGGATCAGCTTGGTCATCACCCCACCCAGGGTTTCGATGCCCAAAGACAAGGGGGTGACATCCAGCAACAACACATCCTTGACATCGCCCTGCAACACACCGCCCTGGATGGCTGCGCCGATTGCCACGGCTTCATCGGGGTTTACATCCTTGCGCGGTTCCTTGCCGAAGAAGTCCTTAACCGTGTCCTGCACCTTGGGCATCCGGGTTTGACCGCCCACCAGGATCACATCGTCGATGTCTGACGCTTTCAGCCCTGCATCCTTGATGGCGATCTTGCACGGTTCGATGGTTCTGGCGATCAACGCTTCGACCAACGATTCGAACTTGGCACGAGTGATCTTCAACACCAGATGCTTCGGACCCGTTGCGTCGGCAGTGATATACGGAAGGTTGATTTCGGTTTGAGTCGCAGAGGACAACTCGATCTTCGCCTTCTCGGCGGCTTCCTTCAAACGCTGCAATGCAAGCACATCGTTCTTCAGGTTAACGCCTTGTTCCTTCTGGAATTCTTCGATGATGTAGTCAATCAGGCGCTGGTCGAAGTCTTCGCCACCCAGGAAGGTATCGCCGTTGGTCGACAACACCTCAAACTGGTGTTCGCCGTCGATCTCATTGATTTCAATGATCGAGATATCGAAGGTGCCGCCCCCCAGATCGAACACCGCAATCTTGCGATCGCCCTCTTTTTTGTCCATACCAAAGGCCAGCGCCGCCGCTGTGGGTTCGTTGATGATGCGTTTCACATCCAGGCCCGCAATGCGCCCAGCGTCCTTTGTTGCTTGTCTCTGCGAGTCATTGAAGTATGCGGGCACCGTAATAACCGCTTCGGTCACCTCCTCGCCCAGATAGTCCTCGGCGGTCTTTTTCATCTTGCGCAACACCTCGGCAGAGATTTGCGGAGGCGCCTTCTTGTCGCCACGCACTTCTACCCATGCGTCCCCGTTGTCTGCCTTGAGGATCTTGTAAGGCATCAAGTCGATGTCCTTCTGCACTTCTTTTTCTTCAAAACGCCGACCGATCAGGCGTTTAACCGCATAAAGCGTGTTGCGCGGGTTGGTCACAGCTTGGCGTTTGGCGGGGGCGCCGCACAGGATTTCGCCATCTTCGACATAAGCGACGATAGACGGGGTGGTGCGCGTACCTTCGGCGTTTTCGATCACCTTGTACTTGCCGCCTTCCATCACCGCCACGCAGGAGTTGGTGGTACCGAGGTCGATGCCAATAATCTTGCCCATTTGAATTCCTTTACCAAAAAAATGAAGTTGTTCGCGAAGTGGGTATTACCGCCGCAATTTCAAGAGAAGTCCGGTTGAATTACTGATAAACCATCACTAGCGCCGGGCGCAGCACCCGACCGTTGAGCAGATAGCCCTTCAGCAATATCTGCGCGACCGTATTGGCCTCGCCCTCGCCGGGCATGACGCCAATCGCCTGATGCTGGTTGGGGTCAAACCTTTGCCCCAACGGGTTGACCTCTTCCACCTGGTGGCGCTCAAACACACCAACCAATTGCTTCAAGGTCACCTCCACCCCTTCTTTCAGGCTATCGATGGTCGCGTTATCGACCGAGGTCAGCGCCGCTTCAAGGCTGTCTTTGACCGCCAACAGGTCGCTGGCGAACTTTTCGGACGCGTACTTGCGCGCCTTGTCGGCATCTTCGACACCACGGCGGCGCACATTTTCCACTTCGGCCTTGGCGCGTAGCCAGGCGTCGTGATGCTCCTCGGCACGCAATTCGGCCTGGCGCAGCAGCGATTCCAGGCTGGGCGTCGTCTCCACCGAAGTGGTGGAATCCTCCACCGGCGCATCCGCCGCAGACTCGGGCGGCAACTCGTTCAACAGGTTTTCTTCAGTCATATCCATTCCAGTCGCAAAACAGCGATTCCCAAAACCATCCCTTTGTAGGGGTGAAGCCCGACATTTCAAGTGCTGCACCTGTTGAGTAAACAAAAAACTTGGAGTACGGTTCGCACCTCTTAAAACAGACCCAGAAGAGAAAGAAATGCTCGTCAAAGACATCATGACCTGCAACGCACGCACCGTGCATCCGGATACCCAGCTGAGCGAGGCCGCATCGACCATGTGCCTGTACCGTTTCAGCGGCCTGCCCGTGGTCGAGGATGGCAAGCTGGTGGGCTTCGTCGCTGAAAAGGACATCCTGCACCGCCTGTTTCCCAGTATGGAAGACTGGGCCCAAGGGTCATCCACCGTCGATTACGATGCGATCACCGCCGAGTACAAAAATGTCGGCCAGCTCAAGGTGCGCGAGGTGATGACCCCCCGCGTCATCTCCGTCAGCCCAGACATGCACGCCCTGCGCGCCGCTGCCGTCATGGTAGCCAACCGCTTCCGCCGCATTCCGGTCGCCGACAACGGCGTGCTGCGTGGCATGATCAGCCTGGGCGATGTGCACAAGGCCATCTTTCAGCACAATGTGAACACCATGTTTGCGCTGAAATAAGCGCGATCAGTCTTTCAGCCAGTCCAGGCGCAACCAGCAGGTTGCGTCTTTTTTAACAGCCGTCTGATCGCTCAACAGCAGCCATTCGGCTTGATCCCGGGTCACCACATCGAGGGGCTGCGCCAACAGGCGTTGCTCGCCCGAGCCGTCGTTCCAGACCCACTCACGCACCTCGCGGCGCATGACGGCCAGTTCCAGGCGCGAATGCAGGTCACAACTGACCGGGGTGTAAGGAGCTTCTTTCATCGGCGGCATTCTCCAACAAAAAAACCGGGCAAGCCCGGTTCTTTGTTGACTGTGGTTGCGCTTACTTGCGATACACAGAGGCCTGCATGGTCATGCCATTGGACAACGAGCTATGGAAATACTCGAGGTTGTTGAGCATTTCGCTGCCTTCCTTGTCAGAGATATGGCGTACCTGCTTGAAGCAGCCGACATAACGATTTTGCAGTGTGGTGGCCTTGTCACCACCATCCTTGCCGCGGAACACCGGCCAGTGGGTCGTCTGTCCCAGCACCGGTGAAAGAATCTCGGAGCGCAGGTTATTGCCCGCCGAATGCACATGGCAGTTGGCGCAAGAGAAGTTGAGTTGACCGGCACGACCGTAATAGGTTTTTTTGCCGTCTTCATAGGCATTTTTCGCAGCCGGACTACCGACCTGAATATCAACCTTCATGCCGTCCGACAGGGTGCGTGCATAGGCAGTCAGAGTGCCCATCTTGTCCATGTCGCCATAGCTATACGGCTCTTCACCATTGGCCTTCCGGCAATCGTTGATCAGATCCTCAAAGGTGACGACCTTGGCTTTTTGCTCGTTGAACTGCGGATAATTGCCCGCAATGTTCTTGCCCCCGTTGGGGATGCACTGCGCGTAGGTTTTGCCACTTTTCAGCGGGGTCTCCCACATTTTCTTACCCTTTTCCAGTGTATCCAGAAAAGGCGGCATTTCCATGATCGAGTCGTACTGCGACTTGGCATCCGGGCTGAACACCATGGCACCGTGGATCATGCTTTCAATCTTTACATCGGGATAACGATCGTTGAAATACTTGATCAGCTTGCCCTGCTCCTCAGCCACACTGCCCGCCTGAGTGGCAGTCGCCAAGGTCATCATCAACAACAAGCTCGTTTTTTTCATTGTAACTTTCCTCTCACAGTCCATAGACAAACTCGACGACAGCGTCGATTTCGGCTTCGGTTAGCGCCTTGTGCTTGCCAAACGGCGGCATCAAAGTGTCCGGACGGGTTGCGGTGGCATCCCAGATCTTGGCGCGCAAATCGGCCTTGTTAGGAAAGCGCGCCCGCATCGCGATCAAAGGCGGGCCGCTATTGCCTGCAGCCTCTGCATCTGCCCGGGTCGGCATCATGTGGCAGGCCAGGCAGTTGCCCTGGCTATTGTCGTAGGCCAATGGCTTGCCCTTGTCACTCAGGCTCGCATCGGTAGCCATCGCGCTACCGGCCAGCAACATGGCCGCAGCCATGAAAGCACTTTTTTGCATCTTCACTCTCTCCTTGTGCAATGGATCCAGACTCGAAACGCGACGCAGAATAGGGCAGCCTGCCCATGCAATACAACCTGTTTAGTACGATAAAGGGGCTGATCGGTATGTATTTACCAAAGATCAATGCGTGCTTATCCGGTTGTCACACCCCCCACCAGATGTAGCTTTGGGTAGGGTGCGCACGGCGCACCCTACGAAGGGGAATCAATGGCCACGACCACCTCAAATGTTTGACAACAGCTCGCACACTACCTGTGGTGTATGGGTGTAACAACCGGACAAGCACGGTTCAATGCTTCTTCTTGGTCGCCGTATCGCGCAACTGGTCGCGCAGCGCCTTGATGCGCGAATCGGCGATGGACAGGGTATAAAAGTCACCCTGTCCGGTACGCAGGCCGATTTGCAGTTGCTCCAGCGCAGCCTCCAATAGCCCTTCCAGACGATAGGCCTCGGCCTGCGCCATGTGCGACTGCAAGCGTTTCCCTAACGCCAGCTCAGCCTGAGCCAGCTGGCGATACAGCCGCGCATCCTCGGGCCAGGTCGAAAGCCGTGTTTCGATCAGACGCCGGGCGAGTTCGGGCTGGTTCGCGCGCAGCAAAATCTCGGCAAGCAGATAAGCCAGTGGCTGATCGCCCGGCAGCCTGGCCTGAGCCTTCTGCAACGCCGGCAAGGCTGCTGCGGCACCCCCACTCTGCTCGGCGATACGAGCCGCCAGCATCGCCTGCCGCGCCTGTAAAAATTCAGACAGCTGCGTCTGTGCGCGAAGATGCGCCAGCGCAGTCTGCGCCTGCTCGACATCGTGATTCCGCAGCGCCGCCAGCGCCAAGCCATAGTGCAACGCCGGTTCACCCGGTGATGCCTGAACGCGGGACTTGAACGCCTTGCTCGCCTGTACCGCATTACCGTCCAGGCTCATCACTGCGGCCTGCATCCAGGCGAATTCATCGCTTTTAGGACGCAAGCGCAAATCGCTCTGAATACGGTTTTGCAGATCGGCCATGCGCTCGTGCGACAGCGGATGGGTACGCAGATAGATCGGGGCTTCGATCTCATACAAGCGCCCCTGCGCCATCATGCGCTCAAAAAAACTGGCTATGCCCGCCGGATCAAAACCGGCGCGTGTCAGGATCTGCAAGCCCACCCGATCGGCCTCGCGTTCGTGCAGGCGGGTGAAGTTGATCTGCCCTTGCATCACGCTGGCCTGGGCCGTGGTAAGGGCGGCGTTGGACACCTCGGGATGGCTGTTCGCTGCCAGCACCGCAATCGCCAGCGCCGCCAACATCGCCAGAGAATCACCGCTCGTCGACTGCACCATGCGGGCGATGTGGTGCTGGGTGACATGGGCAATCTCGTGCGCCAGCACGCCCGCCAACTCGTCCTCGCTGCGCGCCGCAGCAATCAGCCCGGTATGCACGCCGAGAAATCCGCCGGGCAAGGCAAAGGCATTGATGGTGGTGTCGCGCACCAAAAACACCTCGAAATGACGATGTGGCTCATCGCTGGCGCGCACCAGACGATCCACCAGCCGTGATAGGTAATCGTTGATCTCCGGCGCATCGATCCAGCCAGGGCTATTGCGGATGCTGCGCATGATCTCGCGCCCAACCTGGGCCTCCTCCTGCTCGGAAAAGGCCACGCGCGACACATCCCCCAGATCAGGCAACTCGGCCTTGGCCGGAATACCCGTAAGCCAAGCACAGGCGATGAAGGCTGCCGCTAGGCGAGAGATGTTCATGCCGGTGTCACATGTACTCCGCAATCAATGCCTTGACCGCATCGGCGTCGGCATCGAGCGTCACCAGTCGTTGCGGCAGGTCTTCGAGGTTGGCCAACGGTGCGGGACGCTCGGGCTGGCGGCCCAGTGCCTCGACAATGGCGTCTTCAAACTTGGCCGGCAGCGCGGTTTCCAGACAGACCAGCGGCACCCCTGTCGTCTTGTGCGGCAGGCCAGCGTTCAGTCCGTCAGCCGTATGGGTATCGATCATCACCGCGCTCTTTTCCCAAACACGGCGAATGGTGGCAATGCGCGCGGCGTGGTTGCTGCGACCCGAGGCAAAACCCAGCTCACCCAAACGCTCGAACAGTCCTTCGGCCTTGAGATCGACCGCACCGCCGCGATCCACCACCTGCCACAGACGCGCCAGTTTGGCGGCATCGCGACCGGCAATGTCATACACAAAACGCTCGAAGTTGGATGCCTTGGAGATGTCCATCGACGGGCTGGAGGTGTGATGCGTGTCCTTGCGCGGGCGATAGATGCCGGTGCGGAAGCATTCGTCCAGTACATCGTTTTCATTGGTCGCGACGACAATCTGAGCAATGGGCAGGCCCATCTGCCGCGCCAGGTGTCCCGCATAGGCGTTGCCGAAGTTGCCCGAGGGCACGGCAAAACTGACTTGTTCCGCATGGCTTTGGGTGACCGCAAAATAGGCCTTGAAGTAATACACCGACTGCGCCACCACGCGCGTCCAGTTGATCGAGTTGACCGCGCCCAGGCGATAGCGCGCCTTGAATGCCAGGTCGTTGGAGGCGGCCTTGACGATGTCCTGGCACTGATCGAATACGCCACGGATGGCAATGTTGTGGATGTTGGCGTCTTGCAGGCTATACATCTGCGCCTGCTGGAAACGGGTCATCCCCTCGACCGGCGAAAGCATGAATACATTGACATGGCGTTTGCCACGCAGCGCATATTCCGCCGCCGAGCCGGTGTCGCCCGAGGTGGCGCCAAGAATGTTGATATCACGGCCGGTTTTTTCGAGCGCGTACTCGAACAAATTGCCCAAAAGCTGCATGGCCATGTCTTTGAACGCCAGCGTCGGGCCGTTGGACAGCTCCAGCACGAATACATCGTCGCCCTCGCCCGACAGCTTGCGTAGCGGGGTAATCTGTTCAAAATCAGAATCGGCGCGGCCAAAGCCATAGGTTTGGGCCGTGTAGGTTTTGTCGATCAGCGCACGCAGATCTTCGGGCGGGATATCGTCACAAAAGCGCGACAGAATGGTGAAGGCCAGGTCGCGATAGCCCATGTCACGCATGAAATCCAGCTCGGCGACCGAAAAGCGCGGGTAATGATCGGGCACATACAAGCCACCATCCGGCGCCAGGCCTTCGAGCAGGATATCAAGAAAGGGGCGTTTGGCGGGCGCGCCACGGGTGCTGGTGTAATACATCAAGCCAAAGACTCCATACGCAAACGGGTGACCTTGCCGTTGATGGCATCCAGCGCCTCGATACGGGCGATGGCGGCATCGACCGCACCTTCCTTGGCGACATGGGTCAACAGCACCACATTGGCCAGGTTTTCACCTTCGGCGCAGGGCTTTTGGATCATGGCGTCAATCGAAATACCCTGCTCGGCCAGGATGCGCGTCACCTCGGCCAGCACGCCAGAACGATCGACCGCGCGCATCCGCAGGTAGCAGGCGGTTTCGGTCTCTGCCATCGGCAGCACCGCAAGCTGCGACAACTGATCTGGCTGGAAGGCCAGATGCGGCACGCGGTGATGTGGGTCGGCGGTGTGCAGGCGGGTGACATCGACAAGATCGGCCACCACCGCTGATGCGGTCGGATCAGACCCGGCGCCGGCACCGTAATACAGGGTCGGGCCCACAGCGTCGCCCTTGACCAGCACGGCATTCATCACACCCTCGACATTGGCGATCAGGCGCTTGGCCGGGATCAGGGTCGGATGTACGCGCAGCTCGATGCCACTGGCGTGGCGCTTGGTAATGCCCAGCAGCTTGATGCGATAGCCCAGTTGCTCGGCAAAGGCGATGTCCTCGGCTGCCAGATTGGAGATACCCTCGATATGCGCAGCGTCAAACTGCATCGGCACGCCAAAAGCGATGGCCGACAGGATGGTCAGCTTGTGGGCGGCGTCAATGCCTTCGATGTCGAAAGTCGGGTCCGCCTCGGCGTAGCCCTTGGCTTGCGCCTCTTTCAGCACATCGGCAAAGGCCGCGCCCTTGTCGCGCATCTCCGACAAAATGAAGTTGCAGGTGCCGTTGATGATTCCGGTAAGCCACTCGATGCGGTTACCGGCCAAGCCCTCGCGAATCGCCTTGATCACCGGAATGCCGCCGGCCACCGCCGCCTCGAACGCCACCATCACGCCCTTATCCTGGGCGGCGGCAAAGATTTCATTGCCGTGCTTGGCGATCAGAGCCTTGTTGGCGGTGACTACATGCTTGCCGTTGGCGATAGCCTGCAACACCAGCTCGCGCGCTGGCGAGATGCCGCCGATCAGTTCGACAACGATGTCGATCTCGGGGTTGTTTACCACGGCGAACGAATCGGTGGTCAGCGCCAACGCGTCACCCACCAAGACCCGCGCTTTATCAAGGTTGCGCACCGCCGCCTGCACAACACGGATCTCGCGTCCGGCGCGACGGGTGATTTCTTCAGCATTGCGGAGCAATACGCTCAGCGTGCCGCCCCCTACGGTTCCCAGGCCCAAGAGGCCGACTTGTATGGCTTTCATAGATGAATCTTCTGTTTCAGGATTTGATACGACGGCTATCGAGGAAACGGCCGATGCGCTCCATCGCCTCGGCCAGTATTTCCTCGTGCGGAATGAATGTCAGGCGCAGGTGATCGGTTTTGGGCCAGTTAAAGCCTGTACCTTGCACCACTAGTACCTTTTCCTCCTCCAGCATTTCGAGGATGAATTGCTGGTCATCCTCGATCGGATACATCGCCGGATCAAGCCGTGGAAACAGGTACAAGGCGCCCTTGGGCTTGACGCAGGACACGCCGGGCATGGCATCCAGCATCTCCCAGGCAAGGTTGCGCTGGCGGGTCAGGCGACCATCTGGCGCGACCAGTTCGTTGATGCTCTGGTAACCGCCCAGCGCGGTCTGGATGGCAAACTGCCCCGGTACATTCGAGCACAACCGCATCGAGGCCAGCATGGTCAGGCCTTCGATAAAGTCGCGGGCATGGCGTTTTTCGCCCGACAAAATCAGCCAGCCCACACGGTAGCCGCAGCAGCGATAGTTTTTGGACAGGCCGTTGTAGGTCAAAAACAACACATCCTCGGCCAGCGAAGCCATGGCTGTGTGCTGCGCGTCGTCGTACAGGGTCTTGTCGTAGATCTCATCGGCGCAGATCACCAGTTGGTGTTTGCGCGCGATGGCGATGACTTCTTGCAGCAACTCCGGCGGATACAACGCGCCCGTGGGGTTGTTGGGATTGATGATCACAATCGCCTTGGTGCGATCGGAAATCTTGGCGCGGATGTCGTCAAGATCAGGCAGCCAGCCGGCACCTTCGTCGCACAGGTAATGACGCGGCGTGCCGCCCGCCAGCGAAACGCCTGCCGTCCACAACGGGTAATCCGGCGCCGGCACCAGCACCTCGTCACCGCTGTCGAGCAAGGCCTGCATGGTCATCTTGATCAGTTCGGAAACGCCGTTGCCAAGATAGATATCCTCGATCTGCACGCCCTTGATGCCGATGCGCTGGGTTTCGTGCATGACCGCCTTGCGTGCGGCAAACATGCCTTTCGAATCGCTGTAACCCGCCGCATCCGACAGGTTGTGAATGACATCCTGGACAATCTCTTCCGGCGCATCGAAGCCAAACGGCGCCAGGTTGCCGATGTTCAGCTTGATGATGCGGTGGCCGTCCTCCTCCAACTGCTTGGCACGCGCCATCACCGGCCCACGGATGTCATAGCAAACATTGGCCAGCTTGGATGATTTATTGAGCGGACGCAGGGCCGTCACGAGCGATTTAGTTTTTTTCATAGCGTTTCACAAAAATGAGCGCGGGATTGTATGCTGAATCGCATACCCTGACACCCGCGCCAAAACACATCAGCCAAGAGATCCATGAAGTTGCACCTCACCCACACCGCCGGCCAGAACCTCATCACCGCCTATGACACGGGCGCCATCGTCGTCAACGGCCAACGCCAGACGCGAAGCCTGATCCTGGGCGCCGAAACCCTGTTCCCCTGGGCGGTATCGAGCTTGAGCGCAATGCCGGCCGAAGCCCTGCGCGCCCTGCTCGACCTTAGCCCTGAACTGGTGCTGCTGGCCGAAGGTGATGCCCTGCAACTGCCCTCCTCCGCCATCCAGGCACAACTGACCGCTCCCTTTCACGCTGCCGGCATCGGCGTGGAGATCCTCTCGGTGCCGGCCGCCTGCCGGGTATGGAACTATCTGGTTGCCGAGGGCCGCAAGGTGGCGGCGGGATTTGTACTCGGTTAAAGGGACGGCTACTCGGGCAGGATGCTGGCGAAATCACGCACGGCAGGAAACTCGCCCACATCCTTTTCCGGAAGTTTTGTATCGGGCTTGAACACCGCCCATAGGTGCGCAATGCCCCAAGTTTGGGCTGACCGCAGCACCGGCAGGCTGTCATCCACCAACAGCGTGCGTGCCGGATCAAACGGCTCTACCGCCGCCAGCGCCGACCAGAAATCAGGATTTTCCTTAGCCAAACCAAATCGGTGCGAGCTGTGCAAGGCATCGAAATAGTCCGCAAGCCCCGTGCGCTGCATCTTCAAGTCCAGACTTTTGTGGTGCGCATTGGTGACTAGCACCACGCGCTTACCCTGAGCCCGCAGCCGCTGCAAAAAATCTGGTACATCCGGATGTACCGCAATCAGGTGCGCCACTTCCTCTTTGAGACGGGCGATATCCAGACACAGCGCCTCGGTCCAGTAATCAACGCAATACCAGTCCAGGGTGCCCGCCTTTTCGTGGTACTGGCGAAAACATTCAGCGTGGGCCTCAGGATATGGCAAACCGTGAAATTCGGCGTAACGCGCCGGCACAAACTCCTGCCAGAAATGGTTGTCGTAATGAAGATCCAGCAAGGTGCCGTCCATGTCGAGCAGGACGGTATCGATGGCTTTCCAGTCAGGTTTCATGTTGTTGGTAAAAAAAGTGTTGGATCGACCGGCTTGCCGTATTCACGAATCTCAAAATGCAGTTTGACGCGACTGCTGCCCGTGCGCCCCATCTCGCCGATGACCATGCCACGCGGCACGCTCTGGCCTTCCTTGACCTCGACGCGGGACTGGTGGGCGTACACCGATAGACGCGCGGCGTCATGTTTGATGATGACGATCTGGCCGTAGCCACGCGGCCCCTCGCCGGCGTATGCCACTCGTCCGGATGCCGCCGCACGGACCGGCGTGCCCGCCTCGGCGACGATGTCGATGCCCTTGTTGCCCGCAGCAGGATCAAAACGCACAGCAACCTCTCCGCTCGCAGGCCACACCCAACCCGACGGCAATGCCGGCGACGAATCGGGAGTCGGGCCGGGGGAATACTTGACTGGCGCGACATGGGAGGTCGTTTCAGCAGGCGCTTCGCGTTGCGCCAACGGACGCGCTGGCGCACGACTTGCATCGCCCTGGCGTGGGGTACCGGTTTGTCCCGCGTTGCGAATCGGCGCGGCGGGCGCTTCCATACGCAAGCGACGGCCCGGATAGATGCGATTGGCGTCGTTCAGCCCGTTCCAGGCCACGATCTCTTCCACCTCGACATCCTGATCCAGCGCAATGCGGTACAGGGTATCGCCGGCCTGCACGGTATAGCTACGCCCCGCCGTATCCTTGAAGCGGGCGGCAGGATGCGCGTTAACGCCTGCAACCGGCGCTGCCGGACCTGACGCACTGCTGCAACCTGCCAGCAGCGCCGCCATCAGCAGTAGCTCTAGTGTGGTGTTTCGCAAATGGCTTGACCGGATGAAACCGCTGGATTTTTTCGCCAGGCAAGGCGCAACCCCGCAGTCATATTGGACATAGGGTAAGGGGTTGCAACGCAGCATGGCGGAACGCGGTGTTATGTCGAGTTATTTGCGAGACACCACACTAGCCTCACGAGATCCCGGACAACAGCGGCACGAAACGCACCGCCTCCAGGGTTTGCTCGCGAAAACCGCCCTCCTCCAGTGCTTCGACCTGCACCAGGGTTTGCACATCGCCGACACCCACCGGCGCAATCAGGCGACCACCGGGTTTTAGCTGGGCCTTCAGTTCGTCCGGGATATGCGGCATGGCACAGGCGACGACGATGGCATCAAAGGGCGCCTCGCGGTCATAGCCATGGGTGCCATCGATATTGCGAAATTGCACATTGCCGATATGCAGCGCTTGCAGATTGCGCCGTGCCTGACCCACCAGACGGGCGATGCGCTCGACGCTGAATACCTGTTTGGCAAGCCTGGACAGCACGGCTGCCTGATAGCCACAGCCACCGCCGACCTCCAGAATCTTGTCGAGTTTCTTGCCCTGGCAGGCCAGCGCACAGGTCAAGGCCACGATATAAGGGCTGGAAATGGTCTGGCCGGAACCAATCGGCAAGGGCGTTTCTTCGTAGGCGCGCGATTGCAGCGCCTCCTCGACAAAAGGATGACGCGGGATCTGGCTCATCGCGCTCAGCACCAGGGTGTCGGTGACACCCGCCTCGCGAATGCGCTCGATCATGCGCATGCGCGTGCGCTGCGAGGTCATGCCGATGCCGTGCATTGCATCGTTCAGGCCAGCCATGTGCGCACCGCCTCCAGTTGCCCGTAATGGGTGAGATCAAGCTGCAACGGGGTGATCGACACAAACCCTTGGGCAACAGCATAAAAATCGGTATCCGGGCCTGCATCCTGCGCCGCACCTGCCGCACCTATCCAGTACATGCGCTGGTTGCGCGGGTTGATGGTGGGCACGGTGTCTTGCGCCTTGTGGCGGCGTCCCAGCCGGGTGACAACCCTGCCGCGAATCGCATCGCGCGGCAGATCGGGCACATTGATGTTGAGCAGCGAGGTCGGCGGCAGCGGCTGTGCCTGATGCTGGGCCACCAACTCCAGCACGATGTCAGCCGCACTTTGAAAATGCTGGCCATCCCCGACGACCAACGACACCGCCAGCGCAGGGATGCCCAGCATAAAGCCCTCGGTCGCCGCGGCGACGGTGCCGGAATACACCGTATCGTCGCCCATGTTGGCACCGTGGTTGATGCCGGAGATCACCATGTCGGGCAACTGTTCGAGCAGGCCGGTAACGGCCAGATGCACGCAATCCGTCGGTGTACCGTTGACATGCCTGAAGCCATTGGGCGCGGTTTTGACCGCCAGCGGCCGATCCAGGGTCAGCGAATTGGATACGCCGCTGCGATCGGTATCGGGCGCGACCACGCTGATCCGATGGCCAGCCGCCGTCAGAGTCTCGGCCAAGATCGCCAGACCGGGCGCGAAATAGCCGTCGTCGTTACTCAGAAGGATATGCATGGGCGCGAAGTATAGTGGTACGGCCAGCGCTACGGTCAGGTGCCGGCCCATAAAAAATCGCCCTGACATGCAGGGCGATTTATGCGGCTGGAAGCTGTTACTTCTTCTTGGCAGCCTTGTGCTTGGCCTTTTCCGCCTTTGCTGCCTTTGCCTTGGGCTTGGGCGCGTTGACCGCAGCCTTGAAGCTGGCGCCGGCAGAGAAACGCGGCACCGTGGCAGCGGCAATCTTGATCTTCTCGCCAGTGCGCGGGTTCTTGCCGTCACGGGCAGCACGCGCAGTCGTTTTGAAGCTGCCAAAACCAATCAGGCTTACGGCGTCACCCTTGGCCACCGCAGCAACGATCGCTTCGATGGTGGCATTCAGGGCACGACCCGCATCTGCCTTGGTCATTTTTGCAGTGCTGGCAATCTGTTCAATCAGTTCGGTCTTATTCATAAAAAGTCTCCAAATCAAATACCTTCAGGTGAATTGCTCGTTCCTGATGCATGCATCAATCTTGGGCGGGCAAATCTTAGGCACAGTCAAAAGCCGCTGGCAAGCATTTTTCGGTTGACTTGTCGATTTTTTTACGCTCACCGTCCATTAATCACGGAAATTCTGGTACTGCAAAGGAAAATCGGTAATTTCCTTGCGTACCAGTGCGATGCAATCCTGCAACAGATCGCGCTTGGCACCCGACACGCGCACGGTGTCGCCCTGGATGCTGGCCTGCACCTTGAGCTTGGAGTCTTTGATCAGGCGCACGATCTTTTTGCCGAGATCCTGATCGATGCCGGCACGCACCTTGACCTCCTGCTTGAGCTTGTTGCCAGACACCTTTTCAAGCTTGCCGCGCTCCAGACAACGCACATCGACATTGCGTTTGGCTAGCTTGGCAATCAGTACATCGTGCACCTGCTCGACCTGAAAATCGCTGTCGGCATACATCGTCAGCACCTTGTCGGCCTGCTCGACGCGGGCGTCGCTGCCCTTGAAATCGTAGCGCTGGCCGATTTCCTTGCTGGCCTGTTCGACCGCATTTTTGATCTCGACGCTATCGACCTCGGAAACAATATCAAACGAAGGCATGGCGATCAGGAGAAGTGGCAGACATAGTGATACGGACCGTCGATGGCTTCGATCTCGAAGGTTTCACCCGCCTTGACCGAAAACGATTCGCCCGCGCCGAACTCTTTGAAATCGGCCGCATCCGGCAGCCTGGCGCGGCAGCGACCCGCGACGCAATCCATGGTTTCTGGCGTGCTGGTGTTAAACGCAAGCCGTACGCCCGGCAGGATCACGCCTACCGATTTTTTTTCGCCGTTTTCGGTATAGACGGTGTGCGACACGCACTTGCCGTCGAAAAACACATTGGCCTTCTGGATGACGGTGGCTTTTTCAAACTGGCTCATGGATTTACTTTCTGAAGTTGGTTGGCATTAAGGTTGGCAGCGATGCGCATGCGTAGGGCGTTAAGCTTGATGAAGCCGCCCGCATCTTTTTGGTCATAGGCACCGGCGTCGTCCTCGAAGGTGGCGATGGTCGGATCGAACAGCGAGTCGCGCTCGGAGTCTCGCCCGACGACGATGACATTGCCCTTGTACAGCTTCAGCCGCACCGTGCCGTTGACACGCTGCTGGGTGTGGTCGATCAGGGTTTGCAGGGCGACGCGCTCGGGTGCCCACCAGAAGCCGTTGTAGATCAGGCTGGCGTAACGCGGCATCAGATCATCCTTCAGGTGCGCCACTTCGCGATCGAGGGTGATCGATTCGATGGCGCGGTGGGCACGCAACAAAATGCTGCCGCCGGGGGTTTCGTAACAACCACGCGATTTCATGCCAACAAAACGGTTTTCGACCAGATCCAGGCGACCGATGCCGTGCTTGCCGCCCAGGCGGTTCAATACCTGCAACAGCTCGTGCGGGCGCATCTCCTGTTCATTGATGCTGACCAGGTCACCCCGCTCGAAGCCCAGTTCGATGTATTCGGCCTTGTCCGGCGCCTGCTCCGGCGACACGGTCCAGCGCCACATGTCGTCCTCGGCCTCGGCGTTGGGGTCTTCGAGATGACGGCCTTCATAAGAGATGTGCAGCAGGTTGGCGTCCATCGAGTACGGCGAGCCGCCCTGACGGTGCTTCATGTCGATGGGAATGCCGTGGGTTTCGGCGTAGGCCAAGAGCTTTTCGCGCGAGAGCAAATCCCATTCACGCCACGGCGCGATCACCTTGATGCCGGGCTTCAATGCATAGGCGCCCAGCTCGAAACGCACCTGGTCATTGCCCTTGCCGGTAGCGCCATGACAAATCGCGTCGGCACCTGTCGCGTTGACGATCTCGATCAGGCGTTTGGCAATCAAAGGCCGGGCGATCGAAGTGCCGAGCAGGTACTCGCCTTCATACACGGTGTTGGCGCGAAACATCGGAAACACGAAGTCACGCACAAACTCCTCACGCAGGTCGTCGATGAATATGTGCTCGGGCTTGATGCCAAATTGCAGCGCCTTGGCACGCGCAGGTTCCAGTTCCTCGCCCTGACCCAGGTCGGCGGTAAAGGTCACCACCTCGCATTGATAGGTGTCTTGCAACCATTTCAGGATCACCGAGGTATCCAGCCCGCCCGAATAGGCGAGAACCACTTTTTTAATGTCACTCATGCTTCTACGCGTCCCAACAACAAGAATTCCATCAGCGCCTTCTGCACATGCAGACGGTTGGCGGCCTCTTCCCAGACCACCGATTGCTCCCCGTCGATCACATCAGCAGTCACCTCTTCACCGCGATGCGCCGGCAGGCAGTGCATGAACGCCGCATCGGATGCTGCGACCGCCATCATCTCGGCATCCACACACCAGTCGGCAAAGGCCTTCTGGCGCTCTGCGTTTTCGGCTTCGAAGCCCATCGAAGTCCATACATCGGTGGTCACCAGATCCACGCCACGGCAGGCATCGATCGGGTCGGCAAAGGCCGCGAAATGATCGGTACCCAACAGGCCGGCGCGCTCGGGCTCCACCTCGTAACCCGGCGGGGTCGATACGTGCACATTGAAATCCAGGATTTCAGCCGCTTGCAGCCAGGTGTTACACATGTTGTTGGAGTCGCCGATCCAGGCCACGGTCTTGCCCTGAATGGGGCCACGACATTCGATATAGGTGTAGATGTCGGCCAGGATCTGGCAGGGGTGATATTCGTTGGTCAGACCGTTGATGACCGGCACCCGCGAATATGCAGCAAAGCGTTCAATGATCTCCTGCTCGAAGGTGCGAATCATGACGATGTCGCTCATCCGCGAGATCACTTTTGCAGCGTCTTCCACCGGCTCACCACGACCCAGTTGCGAGTCGCGGGTGTTGAGGTAGACCGCCGAGCCACCCAACTGATGCATACCGGCCTCAAACGACAGGCGTGTACGAGTGGACGCCTTCTCGAAGATCATCACCAGGGTGCGATCGGATAACGGGTGATAGGGCTGATAACGGGTGAAACGGTCTTTGACGATGCGCGTACGCGCAAAGACCCATTCCAACTCGTCACGGGATAAATCTTTGAATTGCAAAAAATGGCGCGGGGCACTCATGCAGCCCTCCATAAACACAAAATCAGTCGAGGAAGGTGCGAACGATGCGTGCGAGTTTTTCCACCAGCAAATCCGCCTCGGCGTCAGACAAGATCAACGGCGGCAGCAGACGGATGACGCTATCCGCCGTGACATTGAGAATCAGCTTTTCCTGGTCGCGGGCGATGGCCACCAGTTCTGAGCAAGGTCGATCCAGCTCGATGCCGATCATCAGGCCCTGACCGCGAATATCGCGGATGCCGCCCACACCTTGCAGCGCAGCCTTCATGCCGGCCCGAATGCGCTCGCCCAGCGCAGCAGCGCGCGCCAGCAGGTTGTCGTCGACCATCGTTTGCAGCGTGGTCAGCGCAGCCGTGCAGGCCAGCGGGTTGCCACCGAAGGTGGTGCCGTGCTTGCCAGCGGTAAACACCTCGGCCGCAGCGCCCCGTGCCAGACTGGCACCCACCGGCACACCCGAACCCAGACCTTTGGCCAGCGACACCACATCCGGCAGGATGCCCGTGTGCTGGAACGCGAACCATTGGCCCGTACGGCCGATGCCGGTTTGCACCTCGTCGAGCATCAACAGCCAGTCGTTGGCATCACAGATCTTGCGCAATCCGGCCAGGTAAGCAGCATCCGGCACATGCACACCGCCTTCGCCCTGCACCGGTTCGACCAGGATGGCCACCACCGATTTGTTGTGCGCGGCAATCTGCTCTACCGCCGTCAGGTCGTCGTAAGGCACGCGCAAAAAGCCTTGCACCAGCGGCTCAAAACCGGCCTGAACCTTGCGGTTACCGGTTGCGGTCAGGGTCGCCAGGGTGCGGCCATGGAAGGATTTTTCCATGACGATGATGTGCGGCGAGTCGATCCCTTTGTTGTGACCATAAAGGCGCGCCAGTTTGATCGCTGCTTCGTTGGCCTCGGCCCCGGAGTTGCAGAAAAAGGCACGATCCATGCCGGATAACTGGCACAGCTTTTCAGCCAGCGCCTCTTGCTCACGCACGCGGAACAAATTGGAAACATGGATCAGCTTGCCGGCCTGCTCACACAAGGCGCGAGTCAGGCGCGGATGGGCATGGCCCAGACCATTGACCGCGATACCGGACAATGCATCCAGATAGTGCTCGCCCGTCTCATCCACCAGCCAGGCTCCTTCACCATGAGTGAACACGACAGGCTGGCGGGCATAGGTTTGCATCAGATAATCGGACATGGCGACTCAAACGGAGTTTCAACAAGAAGGGCGGGAATATACCCGCATCATGTTTCTAACGAAAGTTTTGAGCCTCAGTTCCAATATCGCAGTTGCCTGTTTCGTGCCGTTTCTATCTGAATCGCATCATCCTCGAAGCGCAGTCTCAGCGCGCCCTGGCGATCGGTGCGCCAGACCTGGGTAGCGGCCTCTCGGTAACGCGCAAGAACCTCGGGATGCGGATGGCCATAAAGGTTGCGCCAGCCCGCCGAGATCAATACATGCTGCGGGCGCAATCTGGCGATCAACGCGGGCGAAGACGAGGATCGGCTGCCATGATGCGGTGCAACCACCACGGCGATGTCGGACAACGCGGGGCTGCGTTCGACCAATTCCAACTCGGCCAGATGCGCGGCGTCGCCCGTCAGCAACAGCCGCCCTCCCACCTTGAGCACGCAACTGCGGTCGTTGTCCGGGATATGCGGATTCTCTGCCCAGTGCGCTGGTGGGTGCAGCACCTCGAAACGCACACCATCCCAAGTCCAGCGTTGTCCTGCCACGCAGCGCCGCTGACCAGGTTGCGGCTGTCCATATAGCGACCAGTCCGGACGATGGCTGGCGATCAGCGAGGCCGTGCCGCCATCGTGATCGCTATCCGCATGCGACACCACCAAGGCATCCAGACGCCGCACCCCCAACGCCGCAAGGCTGGGTGCCACCACGCGCAGCCCCGCATCCTCGCCGCCGCGATAACGCGGGCCGGTGTCATAGACCAAGGTGTGCCGTGCAGTCTGCACGATCGCCGCCATGCCTTGCCCCACATCGAGCAGGCGCAATTCGAACGATCCCTCGTTCGGCACTTCCAGTTTGGACCACAACAACGGCAACAACAGCACCGCACCCCAGCGCCGAGGCAATACGCCACTCGGCAGCAGCACGATCGCCACCCCGGCCAGCGCCATAACCATCGCCCATCCCGGCGGTGTCGCCAGCGACCACACCGGCTGCGGCAACTGACCCAAAGCATCCAGCACCGTCATCACGCCAGCCAGGCTGAGATGTGCAGCTTCCGCCAGACCAGGAATGGGCAACAGCATGGTCAACAAAACCAGCGGCACCGTCACCAGACTGATGAGCGGAATGGCCACGGCATTGGCCAACGGCGACACCAGCGAGACGCTATTGAACCAAGCGACCAGCAACGGCAGCAATCCGATCGTGGCCGCCCATTGCGTCAACCCCCAGGCCCAAATCAGACGGGGTGGACGCAACCGGCCAGCGCCGCTATAAAACAGCGCCGCCACCGCGCCAAACGACAGCCAGAATCCTGGCGACAGTGCGGCCCAAGGATCGATCAGCACCACCAGGCCCAGCGCCGTGGCCAGCACTCGCGTGGGCGAATGTGCCCAACCCAGCCACAGGCTCAAAGCCACCGCCGCCACCATATACAAGGTGCGCTGCGCGGGAATGCCAAAACCAGCCAGCGCGGCATAGACGCAAGCGGTTACAAGTCCCGCCAATGCCGCCGCCTTGAGCGCCGGCAGACGCAAACACAGCCAGGCCGAGCGCCGCCACAGACGCAACACCAGCGCGTAGATCAGCCCCGATAACAAGGTGATATGCAGCCCTGAAATACTCATCAGATGAGTGACGCCAGTATCACGAAACATCCGCCACTGGCTGGCAGAGATCGCCTGCTGATCGCCCAGTGCCAGGGCAATCAGCACGCCGGCATAAGGCCGATCTTGCAACTGCGCCCCAAGCCGTTGCCGCAAGTCCTCGCGCAATCGATCCAGCCCGGCGCGCGTCGCACGACTACAGCCGGTTGCGGGCTCTGGCAAGTGCTCGGCCACGCCTTCAGCGCGAATACCCCGTTCGAACAACCAGGCCTCGTAGTCCGGAAGACCAAAGTTCTGACTGGCATGGGGCTGATACAGCCGCGCCGCAACCCTGATGCAATCGCCACCCGCCAGATTTGGCGTACCCAGTTTGGCCGGGGCCAACAGCCGCAGCCGTTGCGGCACGGCATCCCGGCTGGCATTATCCAGCGACAGCAGCCAGCGGGCGCCCGCCTCCCGCGTTTCGACCAGACCCGTCACACGGCCTTGCAGGTGCACCACCCTGCCCTCCCAGGCGCTGTCCAATCGTTCAGACATCCGCCACTCTGCGCGTCCGGCCGCATAATAAAAGCCAGCGCCCAAGGCCATCAGCAGCCACGCCACGCGCCGCATCCAGATTCGAGGCAACAGGATTGCCAGCCACAGCGCCAGCGGCGCTAGCCATAAACCGTAAAAAACCGGCAGATGCGCCTGCGCTTGCAGCAACGCCGCACCCATCGCAAAGGCTAGAATGAGCGCCCTGATCACCGATTCCCTTTCTTCCATGCTCCGCCAGTGGTTACGCCGCATCATCCCGCACCCGACGCATTTGCGCGAGCATCGTCATCTGCGCTGGGCCGGGCCGTGGCTTGCGCATCACAACCTATGGCATATCAATCGTTATTCCGTAGCGGGCGGCGTGGCGGCGGGAATGATCGGCGGGCTGATTCCGTTGCCGCTGCAGATGGTCGTTGCGGCCATCCTGGCCTTGATTTTTCGCGTCAACCTGCCGGTGGCTGTGGCCACGACCTTGCTCTCCAACCCGCTGACCTGGCCCTTCATATTCGTCATTGCCATTGCGATTGGTGAACTGTTTACCGGGCGTGGGAAAATTGATCAGGTCACCGAGTTCCAGTTTGACTGGGGACAGCAACCGCTGTCCGCGTTGGTTCCCGCCATCTGGGACTGGCTACTGGGGCTGGGCTGGGCGTTTGTGATCGGCGATCTCATCCTCGCTGCGATGCTGGCCGTGCTGGGGTATTTTGCTGTGCACCTGTTCTGGCGACTGCACCTTCTGGCGTATCTGCGCCGCCGCGCCAAGCGGCTGCGCAGACAGGATCAATAGCGCTCGGTCGGCACGCTGACCGGATAGCCGTTCGATAGCGCCGTCAGAAACACCTCAAGATCGGTGTATGCGCTGCTGCCCGGCTTTAACGGCTGCACACCAACCGACAGCGCGCACTGGGTAAAACGCAGTTGCAACGAACGCAACTCGCCCTTTACGGCCAAAAACACCGGGTAATGCGCGGCATCGCCATAAGGCGTGGTAATCACCGTGCCGCGCAGATAACGGCCCGTGTTGTAGGTGTGACAACTGGCGCAGGACAGATTCCACTTGCCCGTCTTGAGGTGAAACAACGCTTGCCCGCGCTCAAAGGCCTCGCGCATCGGGGTGTTATCCAATTTCATATCCAAAGGCTTGTCGTTGCTTTTGCTGGCCACAAACAACGAGATAGCGCTGTTGTCATGGCTGCCGTTTTCGAGAGTAATCTCCTGCGCCTTGGCACAATGCTCGATCACCTCTTCCAAACCAGCAACGCGCTTGAGATCCAGCCGATAACGCGGATAACCGGTGCGCAAGCCTTCCAGCTTGCCTTGTTCGGCACCCAGACAGCGGGCAAAACGGCCGTCGTGATTTATCTCTTTGTAGAGCTTTTCGCCACGATCCAATGCAAAATGGCCACCATGGATGGCCGTGTTAGAGATCGAGTCGAGAAACTTCCAGTTGAGCTTCCAGTTATTTTCCGGATCGCCCGCCATGTGCATGTCGAGCAGGCCGGGGTTCTTCCAGTAACGATAGCTGCCAGACAGGGCTTCATCACCCGACACATGGGGCTGATACACCCAATGCTCGCTGTATTCACGGTAAGCCGGCTCGGCCGGCGCCATGACCGGAACCAGAATCAATGACATCGCTACGAAAGCATGAAAACGGTTCATGGCCTTACTCCAAAGATTGCAGGAAAGCCACCAGGTCGCGGACATCCTGATCATTCAATAAACCCAAGGAGCCAAACGACGGCATGAAGGCATAAGGCAAGGTCACCCGTACATCCCATATCTGCTGGTACAACTCGGCATCACTCTGCTGGCGCAATTTGTGATGCAGTAGCGATGTACCCACCGTGCCCGACCACGCCTCGCCGGGAATACTGTGACAGGTAATGCAGGTGCCCTTGTTAGTATCCATCGCCAGGGCGCGACCGCGTTTGACATCGCCATTGAGCGGCGCCTTGAATGTCACCCTTTGCGGTTTGGGCACGGAGCGGGTATCGAGATGACTATGCGTTAACCACGGCGTCAAATCCTGATCATGCGGAACCCATTGCAGACGCCCGCTATCGGGCACCACCTTAGGTTCCAGGGTTTTGTGCTGCACAGGATCGATCGCCGCATCGGCAGGCAAACCGGATGCTGCACTGACGGACAGCGGCAACAGCACAGCCAGGATCAGTATTGAACGCATAGGTTTCTCCTCTATTGTTTGTTGCGGCGCATCTTATCACCGTCAGGTTGGATGCAAGGCGCCATCACGCAATACCAGCACGCGCTGCATGCGCTCGGCGATGTGCGCATCGTGAGTCACGATCAAAAACGCGGCCCCTGTGGATTCGGCCAGCTCCAATAGCAAGCCATGCACCCGCTCGGCATTGCCGCGATCGAGGTTGCCGGTCGGTTCGTCCATCAGCACACAATCAGGGCGCGTCACCAAAGCACGCGCTATGGCGGCGCGCTGGCGTTCGCCGCCAGACAGTTCGCCGGGACGGTGCGCCAGGCGGTGTGCCAGGCCCACCGCCGTCAGCCAATGCCTGGCCGCATCCAGGGCCGAGGCACGATCTTGGCGCCGGATCAACAGCGGCATGGCCACATTCTCCAGCGCAGTGAACTCGGGCAGCAGATGGTGAAACTGATACACAAAGCCCAGATGACGGTTGCGCAACATGCCGCGTGCGGCCTCGCCCAAGGCAAACAGATCCTGCCCGGCGACGGTCACATGGCCAGCATCGGGACGATCCAGCCCCCCCAGGATATGCAGCAAGGTGCTTTTGCCCGAACCCGAAGCGCCAATGATGCCGATACGCTCGCCGGCATTGAGACTGAATTCAACGCCATTCAACACCGGCGTTTCCGCTGCCAGATAGGATTTCACCAACCCCGAGCAATGCAGGATTTCACTCATAGCGCAACGCCTCTGCCGGCATCACCCTGGATGCGCGCCAACTGGGATAGAGCGTCGCCAGAAAAGCCAGTCCCAAGGCTACGCCGCCCACCCAAACCACATCGCCCCAGGCCAGTTTCGAGGGCAACTCCGAGATGTAATACACATCGGCCGGAAACAGGTCCATACCCAACAACCGCTCCATGAAAGGCACCACGGTTTCGATATTGAGCGAGATCAACACACCGGCCACCATGCCGGACAAGGTGCCGATCACGCCGATCAGGCAGCCTTGCACCATAAACACCTGCATCACGCTCGCGGGCTTGAGGCCCAGCGTGCGCAGGATGGCAATGTCAGCCTGTTTGTCCTGCACCGCCATCACCAGGGTGGAAACGATGTTGAATGTCGCCACTGCCACGATCAGGGTGAGGATGATGAACATCATGCGTTTTTCGATCTGCACGGCGCGAAAGAAGTTTTCGTGCTGACGGGTCCAGTCTGAAACCTGATAAATGCCACCGGTATCGGCCTCGATCTGACGCGACACCCACGGCGCCCGATCCATATCGGTCAAACGCAGGCGAATGCCGGATATTGCCGCATCCATACGAAACAGCCGTTGCGCGTCCTGGAGGTGCAAAAAGGCCAGTCCGGCATCGTATTCATACATGCCGGCGGCAAAGATGCCCGCCACCGTAAACTGGCGCATACGCGGCAGCACGCCCGCAGGGGTCACCGTCCCCTCCGGCACGATCAGGGTGACATGGTCGCCGCGATGGACATTCAAGGCCTGCGCCAGTTCCAGCCCCAGCAGGATGCCAAACTCGCCCGGGCGCAAATCCTCCAGATGACCCGAACGCATCTGCGAGCCGATGCGGTTAACCTCACCCTCCAGCGTCGGATCGATGCCCCGTAGCATCACCCCGCGCGTCACCCCCGCTTCGGACAGCAACGCCTGACCGGCGACAAAGGGCGCTGCACCCATCACCTCGCGCTGCGTTTTGAGCTGCGGCAACAACGCCTGCCAGTCGGTAACACGGCCATCGAATGCGCCGACCTCGACATGGGCTGCCACCCCGAGGATGCGATCCTTCAACTCGGACTGAAAGCCGTTCATCACCGACAGCACCACGATCAACGCCATCACCCCCAGGGCAATGCCCAGCATCGATACGCCGGAGATGAACGAAATGAAATGGTTGCGTCGGTGCAATCGACTCTTGGCGCGGGTGTAACGCAGGCCTATCCATAACGCCAAAGGCAGATTCATCGGCTTTCCTCGATCGCTTTGCGCAATGCGGCATCCAGTGCGTTTTCCGTGGAATTTTCGAGCGGAATCGCGTTTGGCAACTCAAAAGTGGTCGCGGATTCTGTCAGCGGTTCATCCATCGTAATCAAACCCGGAAACGCAATCAGCAAGGCCAGCGTCACTATTTGCACGACGATAAACGGGATCACTCCCCGATAGATCTGCGCGGTCGTCACCGTCGGCGGCACAACGCTGCGCAGATAAAACAGGGCAAACCCAAACGGCGGTGTCAGAAACGAGGTTTGCAGGTTCACCGCCAGCAGCACCCCCAGCCAGACCAGATCGATCCCCAGATTCTGTGCAACCGGCGCAATCAGCGGCAGCAGGATGAATGCAATCTCGAAGAAATCCAGAAAGAACCCCAGCAAAAACACCAGCAGGTTGACCACCAGTAAAAATCCCAGCGTGCCGCCGGGCACCCACTCGAACAGTCCCTCTACCCACACATCGCCATTGACCGCGCGGAACACCAGCGCAAACACCGTAGAGCCGATCAGGACAAACATCACAAAACTGGTGAGCTTTGCCGTTTGCGCCAGCGCATCGGTCAATAATGCGCGCGTCACCCGCCGCCGCGACACCGCCAGCAACAATGCGCCGCTCGCACCCAAGGCCCCCGCCTCGGTCGGCGTGGCGACACCGGTAAAGATGCTGCCCAGCACCAGCAAAATCAGCATCAGGGGCGGCAGCATCGCCACCCCGGCATAACGCCATAAATCCCAGCTGCGGCGGATGCGTACCGCCTCGGGCAGAGCGGGCAACCAGTGCGGGCGCAGCACCGCCAGCGCACCCACATACAGCAACAACATCCCCACCAGCAGCAGCCCCGGCACCACGGCCCCCGCAAACAGATCGCCGACCGAAACGCCCAGCACCTCGCCCAATACCACCAGCACGATGGCAGGCGGCAATATCTGCGCCAGCGAGCCCGATGCACAAATCACCCCACAGGCCGTAGGCAGGTGATAGCCATAACGCATCATCACTGGCAGCGAAATCAGCCCCATGGCAATCACCGAGGCCGCCACCACGCCCGTCGTCGCTGCCAGCAGCGCGCCGACCAGAATCACCGCCACCGCAATACCTCCACGCAGCGGGCCAAACAGTTGGCCTACGGTATCGAGCAGGTCCTCCGCCATCCCGCTGCGTTCGAGTATCACGCCCATCAAGGTAAAAAACGGGATCGCCATCAACACCGAGTTTTGCATGATGCCGAACAACCGCTGCGGCACCGCCTGCAACAAGGCGGGCTCCAAAAGCCCCTGGCTGATTCCCAATGCCGCAAATGCCAACCCGGTCGCCCCCAGCGCAAACGCCACCGGATAGCCCAGCAGCAAAAAAACCACCAGGCCGATGAACATCAGGGGCGCGAGCAGGTCGTAGATCAAGTCTTACTCCACCTCATGGCGATGCGCCTCGTCGTCGCATTCACCGGCATCGGCAAACGGCGCCAGCCCTTGCAAAAAGGCGATCTTGCGGATCAACTCGGACAGCGCCTGCAAGATCAGCAGTAAAAAGGCCAACGGCACGATGGCCTTGATCGGCCAGCGCACCAAACCGCCGGCATCGGATGAAATTTCCTGCGTTTGCCATGCGTCCAGCGCGTCAAACGCGCCGAACCAAAAAATCAACAACGCCAACGGCAACAGCATCAGCAGGGTGCCGAAAATATCGATCCAGGCACGGGTGCGCTCGGAATAGCGCTGTGAGATCAGGTCGATGCGCACATGCGCGTTGTGACGCAACACCCAGGGCGCTGCCAGCAGAAAGGCGGCGGAAAACAGATACCACTGAATCTCCAGCCAGCCATTGGAACTGCGGTCAAAGCCGTAGCGCATCAAGGCGTTGCCAGCGCTCACCGCCACGCAGGCCAGCAACAGCCACTGCGCCAGCACGCCGAAGCGGGCATTGAGACGATCGATGCGGGCTGCCAACGCGAGCGCCTGATTCATTGTTACCATCGCCCACCATGACCCTGCTGCAACGCCTTTTTGCCAAGACTGCCGAACGCCACGCGCGCCGATTCGGTTTCGATGCCGATCATGGCCAATGGTGTTTTTGCGCCCCGGTTTACTTTGAAGCGCGACTGGATTTCCTGAGCCTGCAAGCGGACCTGCGCACCCGCGTAAACGAGACCGAAACCGCCGCGTTGCTTGCCCATCTCAATACTCATTTCGCTGCGGACGGTCACAGGTTTTACGCACCGGCTACCGGTCTTTGGCTGCTGCAAACCCCGCAACAGGGCGCCTGGCCCCGTCAGTCGCCCGAACGAGCATGTGGCGGCGATGTCGCCTGCCACCTGCCCAAAAACGCCATCAGCACGGCAAGCATACTCAATGAAATCCAGATGTTGCTGTTTGAACATAAAGTCAACTCTGAACGGGAAGCCCGAGGCGAAATGCCGATAAACGGGGTATGGATCTGGCGATAACGGGCTCCATCAGTCGAACACCACCGTCTTGTTGCCATAGACCAGAATGCGGTTATCGATGTGCCATTTGACGGCACGCGACAGCACCACCTTTTCCAGATCCGCCCCTTTCTGCACCAGATCATCAAGATCGTCACGGTGCGAGATGCGGGTCACATCCTGGTCGATGATCGGGCCGTCATCCAGCACCTCGGTCACATAGTGGCTGGTCGCGCCGATCAGCTTCACCCCCCGCTCAAACGCCCGCTGATACGGCTTGGCGCCATGAAAAGCCGGCAAAAACGAATGGTGGATATTGATGATGCGATGCGGAAAACGGGCGATGAAATCGGGCGACAACACCTGCATGTAGCGCGCCAGCACCATGAAATCGATGTGATGCGCCTCTAACAAGGCACGCTGTTGCGCCTCGGCCTCAGGCTTGTTGTCCTTGTTCACCGCAATAAAATGGAACGGAATCCGGTAGGCCTCGGCCATCCAGTGCGTGTCCGGATGATTGCTGATGATGAGCGGGATCTCGCAATACAACTCGCCGGCGTGGTGGCGATACAAAAGATCAGCCAGGCAGTGATCGTATTTGGAAACAAAAACCGCCATGCGCGGCTTCACTGAAGACAGCGACAAACGCCACTGCATCTGGTGCGCGAAGGCGATCGGCGCGAAGGCGGCCTCAAAGCGATGCAACCCGAGATCAAAGCCCTTCATATCCCACTCCACCCGCATCAAAAACAGATCGGCTTCGCGATCCTGATGTTGGTCGGCGTGCAGGATGTTGGCGTTGTGGGCCAGCAAAAAATTGGCAATGGCCGCAACCAATCCCTTACGGTCGGGACAAACGACAGAAAGAACGGCAGTGTTTCTCATAGGGCGGCGATGATACCCGAAAGCGCTCGACGCCCTTTGCAAGACAGATCGGCATCCCCGCCAAAATCCGCACACAGGGCCACAATCCCCCGAAAAAAACACCCGAAAAAAACACGCTTGACGAATCGCAACAAAACACTAGAATTTGCGTCCGCTTCGTTTAATAACGCTATATGTAGTGTTTCTTATGGACGATGCAGAATAAATCTTGCGCTGAAAATCAACCTTCAGACCCCCCGGAGAGACCGATGCAATCTGTGACCGAAACCCTGGCTGCGCCCAGCCACAGCCCCTTTACCCATGCCATCCCCAGCGAATCCAGTCTGGGCAGTTCTTATGCGGCATATGCCGTGGTGCGACGCAACGGTGCGGTGGTGGCGTTCGAACCGGGCAAAATCGCGATTGCCATCACCAAGGCGTTCATCGCCGTGCAGGGCAACCAGGCCGCTGCCAGCGCCCGGGTGCGCGAAACGGTGGATCTGCTCACCGCCGGCGTCGTCGACACCTTGATGCGGCGTCACCCGGAAGGCGGTGCATTCCATATCGAAAGCATTCAGGATCAGGTCGAACTGGCGCTGATGCGCTCGGGCGAACACGAAATCGCCCGCGCCTATGTGCTCTACCGCGAGAAACGCGCCGGAGAACGCGCCCAACAGCACCACGCCGACGCATCCGCCCCTGTCATTCACTGCACCGATGCCAATGGCGTACGCCATCCGCTCGACATGCAACGGCTGTCCGCCCTGGTCAACGCGGCGTGCGAAGGCCTTGCCGAAACCAGCCCCAAAACCATACTCGATGCCACCTTGCGCGATCTGTACGACGGCGTGCCGCGTGCCGAGGTGCGCAAGTCGCTGGTACTCGCAGCCCGTTCGCTGATCGAAAACGATCCCGGTTACAGCTTTGTCACCGCGCGCCTGTTGCTCGACAACATCCGTGCCGAGGTGCTGGGTGAGGATGTTTCGCAAGCTGAAATGGCAGGCCGCTATGCCGACTATTTCCCGCAATACATCCGCCAGGGCATCGCCGCCGAGCTGCTCGACGAGCGCCTGGCGCAGTTCGATCTGGCCCGCCTGGCAACGGCCATCGATGCCAGCCGCGACAACCAGTTCCAATACCTGGGCCTGCAAACCCTGTATGACCGCTATTTCTTGCATATCTCTGAGCGCCGCATCGAACTGCCGCAAATATTTTTCATGCGCGTGGCCATGGGGCTTGCCCTCAACGAGATCGACCGCGAGGCGCGTGCCATCGAGTTTTACGAGGTGCTGTCGCGCTTCGATTACATGAGCAGCACCCCCACCCTGTTCAACTCGGGCACCCGCCATTCGCAACTATCCTCCTGCTACCTGACCACCATTCCCGATGATCTGGATGGCATCTATCAGGGCATCAAGGACAACGCCATGCTGCAAAAGTATGCCGGTGGCCTTGGCAACGACTGGACCCGGGTGCGTTCGCTAGGCGCCTACATCAAAGGCACCAACGGCAAGTCACAAGGCGTGGTGCCGTTTTTGAAGGTGGCCAACGACACCGCCGTGGCGGTCAACCAGGGCGGCAAGCGCAAGGGCGCGGTATGCGCCTTTCTCGAAACCTGGCATATGGACATCGAAGAGTTTCTGGAACTGCGCAAAAACACCGGCGACGAACGCCGCCGCACCCACGACATGAACACCTCCAACTGGGTGCCTGATCTATTCATGAAGCGCGTCATGGAAGGGGGCGAATGGACCCTGTTTTCGCCTTCTGACTGCCCGGATCTGCACGATCTCACCGGTCGCGCCTTCGAAGCCGCCTACACTGCCTACGAAGACCGCGCCGCCCGTGGCGAGATCAAGGTATTCAAGAAGGTTCAGGCCCTCGTGCTGTGGCGCAAGATGCTGTCCATGCTGTTCGAGACCGGGCACCCGTGGATCACCTTCAAGGACGCCTGCAATGTGCGCTATACCAACCAGCATGTCGGCGTGGTGCACTCCAGCAACCTGTGCACCGAGATCACCCTGCACACCAACGACAACGAGATCGCCGTATGCAACCTGGGCTCGGTTAACCTGGTCAATCACATCCGTGATGGCGTGCTGGACATGGACAAGCTCTCGCGCACCATCAAGACCGCGATGCGCATGCTCGACAATGTGATCGACATCAACTTCTACTCAGTCGGCAAGGCGCGCAACTCCAACCTCAAACACCGTCCGGTGGGCATGGGCATCATGGGCTTCCAGGATGCCCTGCACCAACTGCGCATCCCCTACGCCTCTGCCGAAGCGGTCGAGTTTGCCGACCGCGCCATGGAGGCCGTGGCCTACAACGCCTACTGGGCCAGCACCGACCTGGCCGAAGAGCGCGGCCGTTACAGCACCTTCAACGGCTCGCTGTGGAGCCAGGGCATCCTGCCGCACGATTCGCTGAAAAAACTGGGCGACGAGCGCGGCGGTTACCTTGAGGCGGATGACAGCATCACCCTCGACTGGGACAGCTTGCGCAATCGCATCCAGCGCGTCGGCATGCGCAACGGCAACTGCATCGCCATTGCCCCCACCGCCACCATCGCCAACATCGTCGGCGTATCGGCCAGCATTGAACCCACCTATCAAAACCTGTTTGTCAAATCCAACCTGTCGGGCGAGTTCACCGTGGTCAACCCCTATCTGGTGCGCGAGCTCAAGGCCCTGGGCCTGTGGGACGAGGTCATGGTCGGCGACATCAAATACTTCGATGGCAGCCTGGCCAAGATCGACCGCATCCCCGCCGCGTTGCGCGACCTTTACGCCACCGCTTTCGAGATCGACCCCGCCTGGCTCATCGAAGCCGGTGCCCGTCGCCAAAAGTGGATCGACCAAGCACAAAGTCTCAACCTGTATTTCCACGGCGTTTCTGGCAAGAAACTGGACGATACCTACAAGCTTGCCTGGATTCGTGGCCTCAAGACCACCTACTACCTGCGTTCCCTGGGCGCATCGCAAGCCGAAAAATCCACCGGCGATCGCGAAACGGGCATCCACCTGCCGCAACCGGAAGTCATGGGTCGTGCCTGCACCCTGCGTCCCGGCGACCCCGGCTTTGAAGAGTGCGAGTCCTGCCAATAACGCCACCCAAGGAGAACACCGTGCTCGACTTTGAAGACAGTCCCGTCACAGCCCCCAGCATGCCGCCGTCGCCGATGGGCGCCCGTGGATTTGACCTGCGTCCGCAAGCGGCATCTCCCGGCGTTGCGGCACCCACCCCTGCGCCATCGATGAGCACGCCCCCTGCCGCCCGCAGCGTGCGCGCCGACGACAAGCGCGTGGTCAATGGTCAGGCCGACATCAACCAGCTCGCACCCTTCAAATACCCCTGGGCCTGGGAATACTTTCTCAAGGCCAACCGCAATCACTGGACGCCGATGGAAATCAACATGGCCCAGGATGTGCACGACTATCACCACAAGCTGACGCCGACCGAGCGCCATGTATTCGAGAATGTGCTGGCGTATCTGACCACCTCCGACATCCTGGCCATGCGCAACATTGGCCTGGCCGTCATGGAAAAGATGACCGCGCCCGAGTTGCAGATCTATCAGGCCCGCCAGGTCTATGAAGAGGCCTTGCACACCTGGACCTACCAGCACTGCATCGAAACCCTCAACCTCGACCAAAGCGAGATCTACAACCGCTACCGCGTGGTGCCCGAGATTAACGGCAAGATCCAGCTTGCCAACCGCCGCCTGGATCGCATCCTGCGTTCCGACCTTGACCTCACCAACCGCGACAACCTGCACGAGTTTGCCCTGTCCTACCTGTTTTTCGCCGCGGTGTTCGAAGGCTGCTGGTTTTACAACGGCTTCTCGCCCATCTTCGCCCTGCAACGCCGTGGCCTGATGAAAGGTACGGCCGAGCAGTTGCAATACATCATGCGCGACGAGGTGCTGCACTGCGGCTTTGGCATGCGCGTGGTGCGTCAGTTGTTGCAAGAAGAAAAGCTGGAACTCGATCCCGACGCCATCGCCGCCCTCTGGCAAGAGTGCGAAGCCGCCGAAACGGCCTATGCGTCCTATGTGCTGCGCGACCCGATTCTGGGCTACTCCGCCGAACTGCATGTCGGACAATTCCGCCACATCGCCAACCGCCGCGCCCGCCAGATTGGCCTGCCCGAACCCTACCCCGGCGCTCCCAATGTCTTGCCCTGGCTGGACGAGCAGGTCAACCTGCGCAAGGAAAAGAACTTTTTCGAAACCCGGGTGACGGAATATCAAACCGGCGGCGCGCTTTCCTGGGATTAACCCGGATAACCCACAGCAGAATCCGGGGCATGGTGTTCGGGGAATGGCGCCCGATAGTCGTAGGCCATCCCCGGTTTCCCTGCGTGGATCGTATCGATCGCCACCTCAGGTTGACCAGGTGTCCTTGAGCCCAACCGCGCGGTTGAACACCGCTTTCCGGCCGGGTTGGTGATCAAAGCGATCCGCACAGAAATAGCCCAGTCGTTCGAATTGATATCGGGTTTCTGGCGCACATTGGGCCGCAACCCCTTCGATCCAGCCTTGCACCACCTCCAGCGAATGCGGATTGAGAAATTCCAGAAAATCGCGTTCCTTGTCAATGTCCGGGCGCGGCACGCCAAACAGGCGGTCGTACAGGCGGATCTCGACCGGTACCGCGTGCTCGACCGACAGCCAGTGGATCACACCCTTCACCTTGCGGCCCACCGGGTTCTGCCCCAGGGTTGCCGGGTCAATCGAGCAGCGCAATTCCACCACCTGCCCCGTCGCGTCCTTGATGACCTCATCACATTTGATGACATACGAATAGCGCAGGCGCACCTCTCCGCCGGGGGTCAGCCGTTGCCAGCCGGGCGGCGGGTTTTCAGAAAAGTCGTCGGCCTCGATCCACAACTCGCGGGCAATCGGCACCTCGCGCTCGCCAAACTCGGGATGTTGCGGATGAAAACCGGCACTGCGCGAGCCGGTCACGCCGGGTTCGAAATTGCTCAGCACCACCTTCAACGGCCGCACCACGGCCATCACACGAGGCACAGAGGCCTCCATGTCTTCGCGGATGCAGCCTTCCAGCACGCTCATATCGACCACATTCTCGGACTTGGAGATGCCGATGCGGCGGGCAAATTCGCGGATGCCGGCAGGCGTATAACCGCGCCGACGCATACCGTGGATGGTCGGCATGCGCGGATCGTCCCAACCCGCCACATGACCTTGCTGCACCAGTTGCAACAGCTTGCGCTTGGAGGTCACGGTGTAGAGCAGTTCCAGCCGTGAAAACTCGATCTGGCGCGGATGGCACGGGATGCTGATGTGATCCAGCACCCAGTCGTACAACGGGCGGTGATCCTCGAACTCCAGCGTGCACAACGAATGGGTGATGCCCTCAAGCGCGTCCGAGATGCAATGCGTGTAGTCGTACATCGGGTAGATGCACCAAGCGTCCCCCGTGCGGATGTGATGCGCCCGCTTGATGCGGTAGACCACCGGGTCGCGCAGGTTGATATTGGGTGAGGCCATGTCGATCTTGACACGCAGGGTTTTGCTGCCATCGGCAAACTCGCCGGCCTTCATGCGGCGGAACAGGTCGAGGTTCTCGGCAACACTGCGATCGCGGTACGGGCTGTTGCGCCCTGGCTCTTTCAGCGTGCCGCGATAGTCGCGCATCTCCTCGGCTGAAAGGTCATCGACAAAGGCCAATCCACCGCCGATCAGTTCCTCGGCAAAGTCGTACAGCCGCTGAAAGTAATCGGACGCCCAGCGCACCGGGCCATTCCACTCGAAGCCCAGCCAGCGCACATCTTCGGCGATCGCCTCGGCATATTCGCTTTCCTCCTTGGCGGGGTTGGTGTCGTCAAAGCGCAGATTGCAACGGCCCTGAAAATCCTGCGCCAAGCCAAAATTGAGACAGATCGACTTGGCGTGCCCTACATGCAGGTAGCCATTGGGCTCGGGCGGGAAGCGGGTTTGAACGACGGCGTGCTTGCCGCTTTTCAGGTCATCCTCAACGATGGCGCGGATGAAATGCTGGACGGGAGAAACCATGGAATCGGATGAAAGTGACAGGAACCGGGTGGCGCTGGGAAGATGGGTGCTAGAATCCGCGCGTTTTTAACACGCTAGTTAACAAGGCAAGGGAAGTATAGCAGCGATGAATCTCCGCCGATTTGTACGCGACATGACAGCTGCCGGCGTTTTGGGCGTCTGGGGTATCGTGCCGACCTTTTATACCGCACAGGCGGCCAATCTCGACCCGATCACGCAGCTCATGCAAATGGGCAAACCCAAGGTCGCGCTGGAGGCACTGGAGCCTATCCTCAAGGCCGAACCCAAAGACGCTCAGGCAAACTTCCTCAAAGGTATCTTGCTGACCGAAGTCGACCGCATCCCCGAGGCCATACAAATCTTTAACGCCCTGGCGCAAGATCATCCGGGACTGCCCGAACCGCACAACAACCTGGCCGTGCTATACGCTGCTCAAGGCCGCTTTGACGATGCGCGCAAAAGCCTGGATATGGCGATCCACACCAACCCGAGTTATGCCGTAGCCCACGAAAACCTGGGCGACCTGTATGCCAAACTAGCCTCGATGGCATACGACCAGGCCTTGCAGATCGACAAGACCAATCCCGGCGTAGCCACCAAACTGCAACTGCTGCGCAACCTGTTCCAGCCGCCCAAACCCGCAGCAACAGTCGCGACAAACACCACGAACACCGCAAAGCCCACCGCTTCCGATACATCCAGAACGATGGCTGCCACCCCCCCTGCCCAGCCTGCTGCCTCGGCTTTGCAGCCCACGGAAGCCATTACCGCGATGCTGAAAGACTGGGCTGCCGCCTGGAGTCGCAAGGATGTCGATGCCTATCTGGCCTTTTATGATGCCGGGTTCGATCCCAGCCTTGGCCTGACACGGAACGATTGGGAAACACAGCGACGCGATCGCATTACCCGCCCGTCCTTCATCGAGGTCGGTGTCGACCGTTTGAAGGTCACGCTCAGTGGCGAAAAAACACCGGATAAAACACCCGACAAGGCACGCGTAAGGTTCCTCCAAAGCTACAAAGCTGACCACCTAAAGGCGAGCGACTACAAGATCATGGAGCTCGTCCTGCGCGCCGATGGATGGAAGATATTGCGTGAAAAATAACGCATTACGCATTATTTTTTCATTGCTTGTTGCCGCTTCATTATTGGCCACACACACGGCCTTGGCGCAAACCACGCTCACGCCCAATCCGGATCAACTGCTCGGGCAAAGCCTGCAAGCCATCCGCGAGGCACGGCTGGATCGCGCCTTGGGCCACCTCGACACCCTGATCCATCTGCGTCCTGATTTTCGTCTGGCGCACATCATTCGCGGCGATGTTTTGCTGGCCCGCGCCAAACCGTTGAGCGATTTTGCCGATGGCTTCAAGGCCCCAAAAAACGAATCTCTGGAAGGGATGCGTGATGAAGCCCGGGCGCGTCTCATGCGTTACATAGACCAGCCCGACCCGGGGCTGATGCCCTCCGCCATCCTGCAACTGGCACCGGAACAGCGCTATGCCCTGCTTGCAGACGCCAGCCGCTCACGCATATATCTTTTTGAAAACATAGACGGAACACCACGGCTGCTGCACGACCACTACCTGAGCATTGGGCGCAAGGGCGTAGAAAAACGCATCGAGGGTGACCTCAAAACCCCGCTGGGCGTTTATCACATCACCAGCGAAAAAGACCCCAAAAGCCTGACCGATTTCTATGGCAGCGGCGCATTTCCCATCAACTACCCCAACACCTGGGATGCCAGCCTCGGTCGTAGCGGCCACGGCATCTGGCTGCACGGCGTCCCCTCCAGCACCTACAGCCGCCCACCGCGCGCCAGCGAAGGCTGCATGGTGGTGACCAATCCGGATCTCGACGCCTTGCGCCCCTACATCCAGCCCGGCATCACCCCCATCATCATCTCCGAACGGGTTGAGTGGCTCCAGCCTGACGCCTGGCAAGCCCGCCGCAACGCCTTGCTCGACCACCTGAAAAACTGGGAAACGGCCTGGGAAACGCGCGATGACAGCGCCTACATCAATCATTACAGCGACAGCTTGCGCAACCGGCGCGGCTGGACCGAGGCGCGCAGCGAACGCATACGCAACAAGGCCTGGATCAAGCTCGATCTCAGCCACCTGGCGCTGTTCACCCATCCCGAAGAACAGCTTGCCGTGGCCTCATTCGTCCAGGATTACCGCAGCGACCGTGTTGCCGACCGTTCACAAAAAACCCTGTATCTCAAAACCACCGACGCCGGCTGGAAGATCGCGCTGGAGCAATCCAGCCCCTTGCCGCCTGTCGAGCCCAATGTTCGTCTGGCACAGCGCCAGCACTGATTTTTTATCCCTTCAGAAAGACAACCACGATGCTGACTTTGCACACCACCCTCGGCGATATCCAACTCGAACTGGACGCAGCCAACGCCCCCGGCACCGTTGCCAACTTCATGCAATATGCGCAAGAAGGCTTTTTTGATGGAACGATCTTTCACCGCGTCATCAAGAACTTCATGATCCAGGGCGGCGGCTTTACTGCGGACATGGAACAAAAACCGACGCGCCAGACGATTCAGAACGAGGCTCACAACGGCCTGAAAAACACCAAGTACACCATCGCCATGGCCCGCACCCCAAACCCGCATTCAGCCTCCAGCCAGTTCTTCATCAATGTCGCCGACAACGATTTCCTCAACTTCAAGAGCCCCAGCCCGCAAGGCTACGGCTATTGCGTGTTCGGCAAGGTCGTCGCCGGCACCGAGGTAGTGGACAAGATCGCCAATGTCAAAACCGGTAACGCCGCCGGCCACGCCGATGTACCGGTCGATCCGGTGGTTATCACCAAGGTCAGCGTTCAGTAACGGGGACAGTCGGCAATGAGCGACCATACCCTGTTCATCGCCGATCTGCACCTCACGCCAGAAAGGCCGCAGATCAATGCGGCCTTTTTTGGTTTTCTGGAAGTCACCGCGATAAACGCCGACGCGCTTTACATCCTCGGTGACTTTTTCGAGACCTGGCTGGGCGATGACGACCTGGCCGATCCCTTACACACCGAGATCGCCTCCCGGCTCAAGCACCTCAGCGACAGCGGCGTGCCGGTCTGGTTGATGCACGGCAATCGTGATTTCTTGCTGGCCGACGATTTCTTCCGCGCCAGCGGCGCGCACCGTCTGGTCGATCCCAGCGTCATCGACCTCTACGGCACCCCGACCCTGCTGATGCACGGTGACAGCCTGTGTACCGATGACGCGCCCTACCAGCAATTCCGTCAACAGGTGCGCAATCCGCAATGGCAAGCCACCTTTCTGCAAAGACCGCTGACCGAACGCCGCGCCCTGGCAGCCGCCCTGCGCGCCCAGAGTGAACAGACCAAGGCCGACAAGACACCAGAAATCATGGATGTCAACGCCTCCGCCGTCGCCCAGGCATTACACGACAGCGGCACGCAACGCCTGATTCACGGCCACACTCATCACCCTGCCCGGCACACGCATGACGACAGCGAACGCTGGGTACTCCCCGCCTGGTATGCCGGAGCAGGATGGATCGAATGTTCAGCGCACGGCTGCGCGTTGCACCTTCCCGAAGCCGGCACCTGACCACGACCAAGCCGCGCCAACACTGCCGTTCCAGGCAAGAAAAAACCCAACCGATAAGGATTGGGTTTTTAAGTGTTGGTGCCGGTGAAAGGAGTCGAACCCTCGACCTTCGCATTACGAATGCGCTGCTCTACCAACTGAGCTACACCGGCGTGGGCGCGGATTCTAACTGATTTGCGTTGTCTCTGGCCATGTGTATGGCGCAGCAGAAATTTCGGGCGGTCGGCCAAGGATATGATCCGCCAGAAGGGTTGCGGCGGCGGGTGCCAGGGTAACGCCGTAGCGAAAATGGCCACAGTTGGCGTACAGGTTGGCGATGCCTGGGTGACGGGAAATGGTGGGGATGTTGTCGGGCGAGCCCGGACGCAGGCCGGCCCATTGGCGCATGATGGGAGCATCGCGCAGCGCAGGGAAACTGGCATGGGCAAACGCGAGCAAATCAGTACGCGCAGATTCCGTTGTGGCTTTATCGAATCCGGTGTACTCCAGTGTGCTGCCAACCAGCACCAGGCCATCGGCACGCGGCACCAGATAACGATGGCCGTGCAAGACGATGGCGGGGACCGCACCCGGTTGACTTTGCAATAGCAAAATCTGTCCGCGCACGGGGAACACCGAAAGACCCGCAGCATGTTCACCGAGCACGCTGACACTCCACGCCCCGGCAGTCACGACAAAATGATCGGCCGTCATGCGCCCCTGGTCGGTATGCAGCGCCGTCATGTGACCGACATCAGCCTCCCAGCGGGTGATCTGTCGGTGTTCGATAATCTCCACACCCAGGCGTTTGGCGTGGTGTAGCAGCGCGGCCAGCAGACGGGGATTGCGCACCTGGGCGACCTCTGGCAGCCAGATAGCCGAGCCATTGCGAACGGCAAGGTTGCCGAGCGACTCCGGAACCGCTGCCATCGCACGGCCTCGTTGGGCCAGCCAGGCATGGGCAGCGTGTGGATTTTCATCATCCAGCACCAGCATGCCGCATTGGCGATACTCGGGATCGGGGCCGCCTTGCAGTTTTTCCAGCCATTGCGGCCATAGCCTAAGGCTGTAGTCGGCGAGTGCCGTCAGTTCGGCACCATAAGACCAGGGCGACAGTAGCGACAGGATGCCAGCCCCCGCCCAAGAAGATTCGCACCCGACCGCATGACGCTCGAGGACCCTCACTTCAAGGCCAGCTTCGGCCAAGGCAATGGCGCTGGCGAACCCTGAAACCCCGGCGCCGATGACGAGCGCGCTAGCCACCGAATCAGCTCAACGCAATGGCGAGATAGCTAAGGTATAGCCCCCCATTGACCGCCAGGTGCCAAACGCGCAACTGCCCACGGGCGACCATGATGCGCAACCATGCCGCCGCGATCAGGGTAATGACGATGCCGGCCAGCACCTCTTTTTGCGCTACCCATGGGGTCAATAGAATGCCGATGGCTGGCAGCAAAGTGCCCTGAAACACCATGGCACCGGTGATGTTGCCAAACGCCATGGTGTCTTTATGCTTGCGTATCCAGAGAATCGAATTGACCTTTTCCGGCAATTCGGTCGCCACGGGGACGATCATCAGCGACAACACCAGCGCCGAGATACCCAACAACGGGGAGGCCTCTTCAATACCGTGGATGAAGCCTTTTGCGCCGGTCACCAACAATGCCAATCCAATAAAAAGCTGAAGACCGATGCTGAACCAGCCTTCCGGCAGACCGATGCGCGTCAGCAGCATGGGGCTTTCGGCCTCGGTGCCGTGGCCATCGCGCACCAGTTGCGCCGAGGCGCGAATGGTCAGCATCAGATAAAAGAAATAAAGGGTGACCATGACGAACGCGAGGGTGGCGCGCAGTCCCGCGGTTTCATGCGGCACAAACAGCGCCACACAGGATAGGCCGAATGCCACCAGAAAGAAGTTGAGGTCGCGGATCAGGCCGTTACGCTCCGGCGTCAAATGGCCCTGCGCCCCCCGACGCCCCCACACGGCCAGCGACATCAGACATAACGACAGGGTCGAGAGCATCAGTGGCGCGCCAAGGATGGCGCCGACGCCGATTTCCTCATTCAAATGCTGATTTTGCGTGCCCGAAAAGATCGCCAAGAGTGGCACAATGGTTTCTGGCAGGGCGGTGCCCACTGCGGCAAAGATCGAACCTGTCACACCCTCAGAGATCTTGAGTTTTTCGCCCAAATGTTCAAGTGCATTGACGAAAACCTCGGCTGCGATGAGGATGATCAGCAGAAAAAACAACATTTCCAGAATCAGCATGATGAATCTCTCGACAAAGGGCGCGTATTTTACAGTGGAAGCCAACGGCTGGTTAACTGGCGTGACGCGCGTACCCTCGCCCAACTTTGACCACCGCCCACAAGGCAGCGCCATTTCACTGCTGGTGATTCACAACATCAGCCTGCCACCCGGCGAGTTTGGTGGCGATGGCATCCTCGATCTATTTACAAACCGGCTCGATCCGGAGGCCCATCCGTATTTTGCAACCCTTGCCGGGCTCAAGGTGTCGGCCCATTTTTTGATCCGCCGCGACGGCACCGTAATCCAGTTCGTTTCTTGCCTGAATCGCGCCTGGCATGCGGGCCAATCACACTGGAAAGAGCGCGAGCGTTGCAACGATTTTTCCATCGGCATCGAATTGGAAGGCACCGACGAGCGCCCGTTTGAAGCCGCGCAATACTCCAACCTCAACGCCGTCATTACCGCCTTGTGCGCAGCCTGTCCCGATCTGACCGACATCGCCGGCCACAGCGACATCGCACCGGGACGCAAAACCGACCCCGGCCCAGGCTTCGACTGGTCACAGGTCAATGCAGCAACAAATCGCCTGCAAGGCCCGCAAACACCGCCGCGCCAAACCAGTTGTTGTGCAAGAACGCCTTGAAACAGGCGGCAGGTTCGCGGTTTTTAATCAGCCCGTAGTGATACGCGGCCACCCCGGCGGCAACCGTCAGCCCCAATCCAAACACCGCACCGCGTCCATGCTGCCAGCCAACCCAGGCCAATAGCCCCAGGGTCAGCGCATAACACAGCATCACGGCGGCCACATCGAAACGGCCAAAGCTGATGGCCGAGGTGCGGATGCCAATCTTCAGATCATCGGCGCGATCGACCATGGCGTACTCGGTGTCATACGCCACGCTCCAGAACAGGTTGGCCAGCAACAGCCACCAGGCCTCGGCAGGCACCGCACCCTGCACAGCGGCGTAAGCCATGGGGATACCAAAGCCGAATGACAGCCCCAGATAGGCCTGCGGCACCGCAAAAAAACGCTTGGTAAACGGATAACTGCCCGCCAAAAAGGCAGCAGCAACGGCCAACCCCAGCAACAGCGGGGTAGCGATGGGCAACAGCACCAGCAAGGCCATCACCGCCAGCACCACGGCCACCCACACCGCCTCGCGCGGGGAGATTTCGCCGGTGGCCAGCGGGCGCTTGCAAGTCCGCGCCACGCCACCGTCAAAGCTGCGATCGGCATAGTCGTTAATGGCGCAACCGGCCGAGCGCATCAACACCACGCCGACGGCAAACACCACGAACACCACAGCCCCCGGCCAGCCATCGGCCGCCAGCCACAACCCCCACAGCGTCGGCCAGGCCAGCAGCAAAATGCCGATGGGGCGATCGATACGGATCAGGCGTGCGTAGGCGTTAAGTTTGGAAGTCATCCTAGGATCACACCAGCTCCGGCAAAAACACCTCGCTCACCAACAGCGGAGCGCCATCGAGCAGATAACGGGCACGGCGTGCCCAAAGCCAGCGCGGAGCCTCTGGAATGGCTGCCGCGGCGGCGCGATAAAGCGGATGACGGGCATCGATACGGCGATAACACAAAGGCTCACGAATGATGCGCGGGTTCAGAAACAGCGCCTCACCCAAGGGCCGGTTGCCCAGACCCGCCAAGGCCCGCCAAGGCCCCGCAAGGCTATCGCGCAGGGTCACGCTGTGGGCAAACACCAGCGGCCTGTCGCCACAACGGAGCAGCACCTCGCGCACCAAAACCGTCTGTGGCCGCGAAAGATGCAACGGCTCGCACTCATCCAGATGCGGACGCCCAGGCCCTTGGCGCAGACGCACCACATTAAACGCAGCACAATGCCGACGCAGGTGCGCGGTCAGCGACCCGGGCCGTGACAACCAACCGTGCATGCGTCCTGAGGACGCGGGAGAGGAGAGCCAAAGATCAGACATGGGCGCGCATTTTACGGCCCAAACGCGATCAACCAGACTTAAGGCATCGCTGATTTAGTTGGGCGCGTCCGAATGTGCGGTTTTGGCACCATCTGGCAAGACGCGACGCCGCTGCGGCAGACTGATGCCGTGATAAGCTTTGCCCATCCCTACTGATTTTCAACCCAGATAATCCATTAGGGCGTATGCGGAAGGCGCGGCGAAGCGCGAGGCAGTTTGGGGGATTGGGAGGAGGCCATAGCCCGCTATGGCCGACGAGAAAGCACCCAAAATGACCGTGATACGACCGCCAGCCGCGTGCGCAGGCGCGATAGCGCCGCCTAATGGATTATCTGGGTTCAACAAAACACGATGAAAAACGACGCCAACAAGCAGCTTTTCTGGATCGGCAACGGCATTCTGCTAGCCGCTTTGCTGGTCATGCTATCCGACACCCTCTGGCAAAAACTGGGCTCATGGAACATGGCGCTATGGATGATCCTGGCCGCCATTGGTGTGTATCTCATCACCCGCGACAAGGGTCCGGGCAACAACATACCCGACTAAACGCAGGCCCAAGCCATGCCCTCCCCCTCCCTGCTGCGCGAAATCACTGCGGTCCGGCATGACCTTCACGCCCACCCCGAATTGGGCCTGGCGGAGTTTCGCACCAGCGACAAGGTTGCCGCGTTTCTAACGACCTGCGGCATCGCCGTGCATCGGGGACTCGCCGGGACCGGCGTGGTGGGCGTGCTCAAATGCGGCCACAGCGATCACATCATCGGCCTGCGCGCCGACATGGATGCCCTGCCGCTGACCGAACTCAACCGCTTCCCGCACCACTCGCAGACCCCCGGCTGCATGCACGCCTGTGGTCACGATGGCCACACCGCCATGCTGCTGGGGGCCGCCAGGATACTCGCCGAAACCCGCAACTTTGATGGCACGCTGGTATTCATCTTCCAGCCGGCAGAAGAAACAGTGGGCGGCGCGCGAATCATGATCGAGGAAGGCTTTTTCGAGCAGTTTCCGGTCGAATCGGTGTATGGCCTGCACAACTGGCCTGGCCTGCCGCTAGGACAGATGGCGGTGCACAGCGGCCCGGTGATGGCCTGTGCCGACGGCATCGACATCACCGTGCGCGGCCACGGCGCCCATGCGGCCATGCCGCACCAGGGCAGCGATGTCATCCTCGCCGCCAGCCATCTGGTGACCGCCTTGCAAGCCGTCTCTGCCCGTGCGACCGATCCACTGGAAGCGCTGGTGGTTTCCATCACCCGCTTTCACGCCGGCGAGGCCTACAATGTCCTGCCCGAAACTGCCCAACTGGGCGGCACCGTGCGCGCCTTCAGCGTCGCCTTGCAGGATCAGGCCGAGGTCTTACTCACCCGCATCTGCGCCGGCATTGGCGTTGCATTCGGTGTCGAAATCCAACTCGAATACCGGCGCGGCTACCCGCCCACGATCAACGACCCCGCCGCCGCCGAACGCTGCGCCGAAGTCGCCACCCGCACGCTTGGCAAGCCACAGGTGCGCCGGGATCTGCCCCCGTCCATGGGCGCCGAAGATTTTGCCTACTTTTTGCGCGAACGCCCCGGCTGCTATGTCTGGCTGGGCAATGGCGAAGGCACAGGCGGCTGCACCCTGCACAACCCTCATTACGACTTCAACGACAGCGCCATCCCTCACGGCATCCGCTACTGGGTGGCACTGGCCGAAACGCTGTTGTCGGTTTCCTGATATTCACAAAGACAAAAAACCCGGCACCAGGCCGGGTTTTTTGCTGGGTTCGGTTTCAGTCCGCTCAGGCGGTTTTGGCCTCACCGTCCAGCACACGCATCGGACGGGTTTCGCCCTTGCCGATGGTGAGCAGGTCCCATACCAGGATCAGGTAGCCTGCGAAGGTCATCCAGCCAAAGATCATGCGCCAGGTCATGCCTTGGGTGAACCAGGGGTCGCCTTGGGCAGCAAAGTATGCCATCCAGGTCGAACCGCCGATGGCACGCTCGATTTGCGACTGCTCGTAGCCCGAGATCAGCAGGGCAACAGTCATGCCGACGACGCCGATGTGCAAGAGTGCCAAGGCCCATTTCCACTTCCAGCCGCCGTCCTTCAGGCCGCCGCTCATCCACACATTGCCACGCGACTTCTGCAGTGCCACATACACCATGCTGATCACGATGGTGGCATAGGCGCCAAAGAAGGCCAGGTGACCGTGCGAAGCGGACCACTGGGTGCCGTGGGTGTACAGGTTGATCTGCGGCAGGGTGTGCATGAAGCCCCACACGCCCGCGCCGAAGAAGTTGCCAAAGGCCTGCGCGATCACCCAGCCGGTCGCCGGATGGTTAGCGCTCTTCATGCCGTGGGTACCGGCATCGAACACGGCGTGCACGACCATGGCCACCAGCGGAATCGGCTCCAGGGCGGAGAAGAAGCCGCCGATGGTGAACCAGTATTCCGGCGTACCAATCCAGAAGTAGTGGTGACCCAAGCCGAGGATGCCGGAGCCAAACATCAAAGCCACTTCGATGTACAGCCAGGTTTCCACGATCTTGCGGGAAACGCCCATGGTCTTCATCAGGGCATAGGCCATGATGCAGCCGACCATCACTTCCCAGGTCGCCTCAACCCACAGGTGAATCACCCACCACCACCAGAACTGGTCGATGGAGATGTTCGGGGTGTAGAACACACCGGCCAGATACAGACCCGCGAGCGCCACCAGGTCGAGCACCAGAACGCCGGCGATGCCGGTGAAACGGCCCTTGGTAAAGGTTGCGGCCACATTGAAGAAGAACACCAACACCGAAACCACGATGCCGATATCTGCCCAACGCGGTGCCTCGATGTACTCGCGGCCTTCGTTGATGAGCCAGATCGAGCTCATCTCGCCCGGGCCCACCTGCACCAGCAGATAAACCAGGACAACGACCGTCACAGCCGAGGTCAGCACCCAGAAGATCAGGTTACCCAGCCCCAAACCGACCGTCTTGACCCCGGATTCATCCTCCAGGAACCAATAAACCGAGCCGATGAAGCCGTAGAGCAGCCAAACCACCATGGCGTTGATGTGCACCATACGGTTGACATTGAAGTCCAGCACGCCGAACAGGAGGTCCGGAATCATGTACTGGAGACCGGCCAACAGACCAAACAGGATTTGTGCGCCGAACAAGACCATCGCGACGGTGAAATATTTCAACGCCAGCTTTTGTCCGCCGTTCAGTTCAGCGCCACTTGTCATTCCTAAAGCAGTCATTTTCATGCCTCCTTACGGTTGCGCCGGGGCTGCCACGGCAGCTTTGGCGGGAGCAGGAGCAGCAACCGGTGCCGCCGCAGGCGCGTCACTCTGGTCAATCGGCTCAAAGTTGTGGGGGAAGCCATTGGTGTTGATGGAGGACATCCACTTCAGGAATGCCACCGTAGCCTTAGCCTCTGCCTCGGTGATGCCCAGCTTGGGCATGCGACGACCAATGCGGTTGTGCAGCTTGTCGGTCGGGTCCATCAGGAAGGCCACCATATCCGCCTCGCGGGTTTCCTTGGAGCCCCAGGCCGGATCCAGCCAGGACTTGGTCAGGTCAGGCGCATAGTAGGCGCCGTTGCCCAGCAGGGTGTGGCAGTTCATGCAGTTCTTGGCCTGCGTCACGATCTTCCCGTGGCTGACCATCGCCGCGGCTTCTTCTTCGGTCAATTTCTTGCCGAACAGAGGCTCGTCGATATCGCTACGGACAACGGCAATCTGACGGGGGCTGCTGTCATTCTTCACATACTCGATACGATGGTTGATGGCCGAATATGCCGGCACATGACTCCCCCCCGCAGTAATCTGCGGCAAGGTATCCATGGTCAGAAAGACCAGTATCACAAACGAGACTCCGGTCACCCAGACGGCAATCTTCCGCCAGAATGACTCCGAGGCCCACCACACGCTTTGTTCCATGGTTATGGCTCCTAAAAAAGATCCGGTAGGATCAGAACTGCATCAAGACTGTGACTGCAGCAAGGGTTTTCCTTCATCGCGTGGCCCATGCACCTCGGCATGCGCCTCGTCTCGATGCGTCCGCACGCAGAGCATCCAGATCCCATGCGGGGCCAGGAGGTAACCGAGGAGCATGAGCCCCACGATGAAGATCCAGAAGGTGTCGTCCAGCAGGTTGGCCGCACGAGCCAAGGTCAGCACCGACACCACAAGTCCGATATAAGAGAGATAGGTCAGCGCCATCAGCCGGGGCACCGATTTCATGCGTGCATAAGCAAACAAAATGGCATACAGCGCGCCGGTCATGATGACCATCGCGGCGGAAAAGAACACCGTAAAAAAATTCGCCATCGCGACCGGTTCAACCATGCCTGCTCTCCTATATGCGCACCACGCATTTTGCGGCGCGGCGGAGTGTGCCGTGGTTTCTCGCAAGCATCTTTGACTTTGATCAACTATCCAAACATTCATGACAAATCGGTCTTTAATTGACCAATATCAAGGACTGCTTATAAAGTCGGCGTATCGTTCGCCGCACTCGCAGCAGGGGCTTTCCCGGCGCCTGGCGGGGAATACCTCAGTTTCACTCGGAAGGATCTTGATTCATGAAATCCAAAAAATCCCTCAGCGGCCTGTTTATGCTTGCTGCACTCCCCTTGGCCATTTCCAGCGCATTTGCTGCCGACGCCGGCCACAAAGCCCAGCCAGGCGACCAATACATGGCGGGTGCTGGTGCGGGCGCCGGCAAGCTGGAGATGTACCAGTCCACTGACCCGAACGCACCAGCAATGACCAAGGCCGAGTTCGATAAAGCCCGCCAGCTTTATTTCGACCGTTGCGCCGGATGCCACGGCGTGTTGCGCAAGGGCGCCACCGGCAAGGCTCTGCTCCCCGGCCCGATGCAAAAATACGGAACCGACACCCTCAAGACATTCATTGGCTACGGCACCGCTGGCGGCATGCCGGGCTTCGAGACCTCCAACGAGATGACTGCGGCTGAAGTGGAGATCATGGCCCGCTACATCCAGCACCCTGCCCCCACCCCGCCAGAATGGGGCCTGAAGGAGATGAAGGCCTCGTGGAAGCTGCTGATCCCGGTCGACAAGCGTCCGACCAAGCAGATGAACAAGCTGAACCTCAACAATGTGTTCTCCGTCACCCTGCGTGACTCGGGCGAACTGGCGCTGATTGACGGCGACTCCAAGAAGATCGTCACCATCCTCAAGACCGGTTTTGCCGTGCACATCTCGCGCCTGTCCAAGTCCGGCCGCTACCTGTACACCACTGGCCGTGACGGTCTGATCAACCTGATCGACCTGTGGATGGAAACCCCGCAAACCGTGGCCACTATCCGTACCGGTTCCGATGCCCGTTCCATCGACACCTCCAAGTACAAAGGCTTCGAGGACAAGATCGCCATCGCCGGTTCGTACTGGCCGCCCGCCTATGTGTTGATGGACGGCTTTACCCTGGAGCCGAAGAAGGTGGTATCCACCCGTGGCTATACCTATGACGAGCAGGAATACCATCCGGAGCCGCGCGTCGCCTCCATCGTTTCCTCCCACATCAAGCCCGAGTTTGTGGTCAATGTGAAGGAAACCGGCAAGATTCTGCTGGTCGACTACTCCGACCTGAAGAACCTGAAAACCGTCGAGATCGAGGCCGAGCGCTTCCTGCATGACGGCGGTTGGGATTCGTCCAAGCGTTACTTCCTGGTCGCCGCCAACATGCGTAACACCGTTTCCGTGGTGGACACCAAGGACGGCAAGCTGGCCGCCAATGTAAAGGTCGGCACCAAGCCTCACCCGGGCCGTGGTGCCAACTGGAACGACACCAAGTTCGGTCCGGTTTGGGCAACGGGTCACCTGGGTGACGATACCGTCGCCGTGATTGGCACCGATCCTGCCAAGCACAAGAAAGAAGCCTGGAAGGTGGTACGCACGCTGAAGAACCACGGCAACGGCTCGCTGTTCATCAAGACCCATCCGAAGTCCAAGAACCTGTGGGTAGATGCCGCCCTGTCGCCGGATGCCGAGCAGCGCCAATCCGTATCGGTATTTGACCTGAAGAACCTCGACAAACCCGCCGTGGTCATGAACCTGGCCAAAGAAGCCGGTATTGCCGAGGGCCGCGTGACCCATCCGGAGTACAACATGGCTGGCGACGAGGTCTGGTTCTCCGTTTGGGGGCCGAAGACCAAGGAATCCGCCATCGTGGTGATGGATGACAAGACCCGCAAGGTCAAGGCTGTCATCAAGGATCCGCGTCTGGTCACCCCGACCGGCAAGTTCAATGTGTACAACACCGTGAACGATGTGTATTGATTAGACTTCCTCTCTTCCCGCTCTCATGTTTCAGAGAGCGGGTTTTTTGCAGCACAGCGCGCTGTGCTGCAAAAAACAGAAACCTGGAAAGATCGTCGTGAGAGGACAAACATTGATTCGCCCACTGGCGTTGGCCTTGCTATGCCTTGGCACCGCCACAGAGGCTGCTCCCGATACCGCCCGACAACAGGAGCTAACCCGCTTCGTGCGTCAGGAGTGCGGCTTTTGCCATGGACTGCAACTCACCGGCGGATTAGGTTCGCCGCTCACCGCCAAGGCGATGCGCGAAAAACCCGCCGACTCGCTGGCAGCCGTCATCCGCTTCGGCATTCCCGATACCGCTATGCCCGGCTGGTCCCCGTTTTTGAACGAGGCCGATACCGCCTGGATCGTGGAACAACTGCAAAAAGGATTCCCGCAATGACCCCCATCCTTTTCCGCGTCTTCCTTTCCCTCAGCCTCGCGTCCGGTTTTGCGGCGGCGACAGAACCTATGCCCACGGGCGATCTGGGCCTGGTCGTCGAGCGCGCTACGGGCTCGCTGCTGGAAATCAACACCAGCCGCCAGGCAGTTTTGCGCCAGATCACAGGGCTGGGCGATTTGTCACATGCCTCTCTGGTGTTTTCCCGCGACGAGCGCTACGCCTTTGTGTTCGGCCGTGATGGAGGGCTGACCAAGGTGGACATGCTCTCTGGCGCCATCGTCAAACGCGTCATGCAGTCGGGCAACTCCATCGGCGGTGCCATTTCGCAGGACGGCAAGATCATCGCTGCGGCCAATTACACCCCGGGCGGCGTCAAGTTTTTTGACGCCGACAGCCTGGAGCAGATTGCCGAAATCCCGACAAACTCCAAGGTCGTGGGCCTGGAAGACAGCACTGACAACCGTTTCGTCTTCAGCCTCTGGGATGTCGGTGGCAACGAGGGCGAAATCTGGCTGGCCGACCTGTCCGCCGACCCCCAAATCCCCAGGATCACCAAATACACCGGCATCGGCAAAAACCCTTACGACGCCCTGATCTCGCCCGATGGGCGCTGGTATGTAGCCGGTCTGTTTGGTGAAAAAGGCCTGGCCGTGCTCGATCTTTGGCACCCGGAACGCGGGGTCAAGCGGGTGCTTGCCGATTACGGTCGCGACGATCCCAAGCTGCCGGTGTACAAGATGCCGCACCTCGAAACCTGGGCCATCGTCGGCAATCTCGCATTCATCCCCGGCGTGGGCCGGCACGAGGTGGTGATCGTCGATGTTTCGACCTGGCAGCAAGTCGGTGCGATCCCGGTCGCAGGTCAGCCGGTATTTGTCATGGCCAGGCCCGACGGCCGCCAGCTTTGGGTCAATTTTGCCTTCCCCCATTACGACACCGTACAGGTCATCGATGTCGAGTCACGCACCATCGCCCACACCCTGAAGCCCGGTCGCGCCGTTCTGCACATGGAGTTCACTCCGCGCGGCGAGGCGGTATGGCTATCGGTACGCGATGGCAACCGCGTCGAAATCTATCGCACCCGTGACTTTGCCAAGCTGGGCGAACTGCCCGCACAGGCCCCCAGCGGCATCTTCTTTACGGCGCGAGCGCATCGCTTCGGACTGTGAGACCTTGTTATGGACACACTGAACGACATTGAATTTTCCCTGCTCAACAACTGGCAGCGCGGTTTTCCGCTGACATCCCGCCCCTTTCTGGCTATCGCCGAGTCGCTGGGAAGCAATGAGGCCTATGTGATGGCGGCATACCAGCGTCTGCTTTCCAGCGGTCATATCTCGCGCATCGGTGCGGTGTTTCGGCCCCATGTGCTGGGCTGGAGCACACTGGCAGCGGTCAGCGTGCCCGCCGACCGGGTCGAGTGGGCCGCAGCCCGCATCAACGCCCACGCCGAGGTCAACCACAACTACGAACGGGAACACATCTGGAACCTATGGTTCGTCGTTGCCGCCGCCAACCAGACCGAGGTTGCGCGCGTGCTGGCCGAGATTGGCCGCGAGGTCGATAGCCCGGTGCTCGATCTGCCCATGGTCGAGGACTATCACATCGACCTTGGTTTCGACCTCAACGGCGGCAGCGCCCACCGCAGCCATACTCCCATAGCGCGGCCCGTTGAGCTGGATGCCTGTGATTACCGCATCTGCGCCGCCCTTGAACCCGGCCTGTCCATCACTGCTCACCCTTACGCCGCAATGGCAGCGCTATGCCAAGAGTCCGAGGCGGACATCCTCGACCGCATCGCACGGTTACAAGATAGCGGCATTATTCGCCGCTTTGGCGTCATCGTGCGTCACCGCGAGCTGGGCTACACCGCTAACGCCATGGTGGTCTGGAACATTCCCGATGCGCGAGTGGCCGAGGTTGGCCGGCAACTGGGCGCACAATCGGCGGTCACCCTGTGTTATCAGCGTCCGCGCCGCCTGCCCGACTGGCCATACAACCTGTTTTCCATGGTGCATGGCCGCGACCGCGATGCCGTGCTGACCGAGATTGCCCGCCTGCGTGCAACGCTGAATCTTACCGACATTGATTGCGCCCCCCTGTTCTCGCGTCGCCGTTTCAAGCAATGCGGCGCACGCTATGCCGGCAGCACCCTGCGTCTCGCAGCCTGAGCAGCGCCCATGGAACTGACAGAAACCACCCGACGCATCCTTAACACCCTGCAAGATGGCTTTCCGCTGTTCCCTCGCCCCTTTCAAAAGGCCGCACTGAATCTGGACATCAGCGAGCCCGAGCTGCTGGCGCACACCCTCGTTTTGCTCGACAGCGGCATGCTCAGCCGCTTTGGCCCTTTGTATAACGCCGATCGCATGGGCGGCAGCAATGTGTTGGCTGCCATGCGCGTTCCGCAAGATCGTTTTGACGCCGTGGCCGAGCAGGTCAACGCCCATCCCGAAATCGCCCACAACTATGCGCGCGACCACGCGCTCAACATGTGGTTTGTAGCAGCTGCCAAAACGGCAGAGGCGGTCGAGGCCACCTTCCTGGCCATCGAGGCCGAAACCGGGCTTACCGTGCTGCGCTTTCCCAAGGAGCGCGAGTATTTTGTCGAATTGAAGTTGGAAATCTGATGGATGCCCTGGATCACGCCATCATTCTGGCGACGCAGCCCGGCCTGCCGCTACACCTTCAGCCTTACCAGATTGTCGCCCGCGAAATCGGCTGCACCGAAGACGCCGTTATCGAGCGCATGGAGAAGATGCTTGCCGCCGGCATCATCCGTCGCATCGGCATGGTGCCCAACCATTACCGTCTGGGATTCACCGCCAACGGCATGACCGTGTGGGATGTGGCCGATGATCAGGTCGATACCCTCGGCGAGGCCGTGGGTCGCCTGCCTTTTGTGTCGCACTGTTATCGCCGCCCGCGCGCCCTGCCCGACTGGCCCTATAACCTGTTCGCCATGGTGCATGGCCGCTCGCGTGAAGAAACAGCGGCCAAGGCCGCGCAGATTGCCGATCTATTGGGCGATGCCTGCCGCGCCCGCGACATCCTTTACAGCACCCGCATCCTCAAAAAAACCGGGCTGCGCCTAGTGGATTAACCCCATATCAACCATGTTTCGCTTAACCCAAATGCTGCAAGAACTGGTGTCGCCCACCGAGGTGCGACCCCAGCGAGATCTGCCTGGCCCGGTGGTGATCTGGAACCTGATCCGGCGCTGCAATCTCACCTGCAAACACTGCTATTCGATCTCCGCCGACAAGGATTTCAACGGCGAACTCAGCACCGCAGAGGCGCTTGCGGTGATGGACGACCTCAAACAATTCCGCGTGCCGGTGCTCATCCTGTCAGGGGGAGAACCGCTGCTACGCCCGGATATCTTTGAACTTTCGGCACACGCCAAGGCCATGGGCTTTTATGTCGGCCTGTCCACCAACGGCACCCTGATCGACGCGGCGATGCTGCCCAGGATCGCCGCTATCGGCTACGACTACCTTGGCATCAGCCTCGACGGACTGAACGACACCCACGACCGCTTTCGTCGTAAGGCCGGCGCCTTTGACGCCAGCCTCAACGCCCTGCGCCTGTGCCGCGACGCCGGCATCAAGGTGGGGATGCGCTTCACCCTGACGCAAGAAAATGCCTTTGACCTGCCCGGCCTGCTCGATCTGATGGAGCGCGAGGCGATCGACAAGTTTTATCTCTCGCACCTCAACTATGCCGGGCGCGGCAACAAAAACCGCAAGACCGACGCCCACTTCCAGACCACCCGCGCCGCGATGGATCTGCTCATCGACCGTTGCTGGGCGCAGATCCAGGCGGGCAATCCGCACGAATTCGTCACCGGCAACAACGATGCCGATGGCGTGTACCTGTTGCGCTGGGTGGCACGGCATTTTCCTGACAAGGTCGAACACCTACGCCAGAAGCTGGTGCAATGGGGCGGCAACGCATCGGGCGTCAACATCGCCAACATCGACAACCTCGGCGTGGTTCACCCGGACACCATGTGGTGGAACTATCCACTGGGCAGCGTGCGCGAACGCCCCTTCTCGGCCATCTGGCAGGATTTGAGCGACCCGGTGATGGCGGGGCTAAAACGACGCCCGCGCCGGGTCGAAGGCCGCTGCGCCACCTGCGCACACTTCGCCATCTGCGGCGGCAACACCCGCGTGCGTGCCTGGCAAACCACAGGCAACCTATGGGCCGAAGATCCCGGCTGCTATCTCGACGATTCTGAAATTGGCATCACATCATGAAACGACTGATCCCCCTCCTCGTCCTCCTTTCCGCATCGGCATTAGCCGCACCCGACGCTGCCGATCTATACAACAAATACTGCCAGTCCTGCCACGGTGCTGATCGTCTGGGCGGTATGGGCCCGGCCTTGCTGCCCGAATCGCTGGTGCGGCTGAAAAAGCCCGCCGCGATCAAGGCTATCGCCGACGGACTACCCGCCACACAGATGCCCGGTTTTTCCGAGGTGATGAACGCAAACGAGATCGCCGCCCTGTCCAACTGGATATACACCCCGCCCACCACCCCGCCGAAGTGGGACATGGCCGACATGAAGGCCTCGCAAATCGTCCACAAGGATGCGCAGGGCCTTCCCGCCAAGCCGGTATTCAAGGCCGACCCGACCAATATCACCCTGGTGGTGGAACACGGCGACCATGCCATCACCGTGCTCGACGGCGATGTGATGGAGCCGATCCATCGCTTTCAAACCCGCTACGCCCTGCACGGCGGCCCCAAGTTCACCCAGGATGGCCGCTTCGTGTTCTGGGCCACGCGCGATGGCTGGATCACAAAGTTTGATCTGTGGAACCTCAAGGTAGTCGCCGAGATTCGCGCCGGTTTGAATACCCGCAATGTCGCCGTATCCAGCGATGGCAAACATGTGTTGGTGGCCAATTACCTGCCGCACAACCTGGTGCGCCTGAATACCGACGACCTCAGTCCGCAACAAATCATTCCGGTCATCGGGCACAACGGCAAAACCTCGCGCGTCTCGGCAGCATACGATGCCCGTCCGCGGCAAAGCTTTGTCGCAGCACTCAAAGACATCCCCGAGGTGTGGGAGATTCCCTATGCTGGCCCCAACGCCTTCCAGCCGCGTCAGGTCGTGCTCCAGGATTTTCTTGACGATTTCTATTTCGACCAGACCTACCGCTACCTGCTCGGCGCCTCGCGCAGCAGCCCCAAGGGTCAGGTGGTCGATCTGAACACCGGCGCCAAAACGGCTGATCTCGATCTGCCCGGCATGCCGCATGTCGGCTCGGGCATCACCTTCGATTACCAAGGCCGCCGCGTGATGGCCTCACCCAACCTCAAGGAGGGTGAAATCACCGTCATCGGCCTAGACGATTTCAAAACCATCAAACACATCCCCACCCAAGGCCCCGGGTTCTTCTTGCGTAGCCACGAAAACTCGCCCTACGCCTGGGCCGATGTATTCAGCGGCCCGAACAGGGATGTAATGCATGTCATCGACAAACGCAGCCTGGAGATCATCGCCACGCTCAAACCCGAACCGGGCAAAACCTCCACCCATGTCGAGTTCGACCGCTACGGCAAATACGCCCTGGTTTCCATCTGGGAACACGACGGCGCGCTGATTGTCTATGACGCCGCCACACTCAAGGAAATCAAACGCCTACCGATGAAACGCCCGGTCGGAAAATACAATGTATGGAACAAAACCCGGCTATCGGAGGGGACTAGCCACTAAAGGCCAAGTAAAGAAACAACAAGGCGCTCCTGGCTTGGTTTTGCGTGGAAGCAGATACGCGGCCTTCCACCGCCAGATGGGTTAAAAAAGCCTCAACCTCCGGAGCACCCATTTCACCGGGGTGCCGCTTGCCGTGGAACACGATAAAACGCTTAACCCATTGAATATAAGACTCTTCCGTCCTTATGCTGTAGTGCTTCAAACGAAGCTTGTTGCGCACGGATTGACCTGATAGACGAAAGGAAACTTGGTATGGACTTTTTGCTTTATTTCTTGGCTGGTGCTTTGTCTTCGATTCTCAGCTATACACCTGGGCCGCAAGCAGCAAGTCCATCGAAGGCACCAATTACTGTCGTTTTAAGAGTACGAGGCTGTAGCCATTTCATCGCCGATGGCCCGAGCGGTCTTTATATTCTCGAGTGGCATGGAGGTTACGACCCAGATCGAGGCGATGGCATCTTTGGCAACATTAGCGGCTACGGCTTTAGGGACGTTCTCTACACAGGAGGACGTGATGGAAGGGTTTATGTCGACGACTACCTTCTGGGTAAGGATAGGGCGTTGGAAAAGATACTAGAAAAGTGCAGGTAATGGTACGCTTCAGCCAGTGCCAAGCTCAACCAGGCCTAACCCATCATTCCACCGGACCTGCGCGAAAAGCCGCGCAGGCCGGTGAATTCAGACATTAGCCTCTTTGGCGAGCTATTTGGAGTATCTATGGAACCCAAAGAACATTGGGAAAAGTTGTATACAACGAAGTCTTCCACTGAAGTCAGCTGGTTTCAAGAACACGCGCAGATGTCCTTGAAGCTCATCCACGATGCAAAAATTCCCGCATCCGCATCAATTATTGATGTTGGTGGTGGCGCTTCTACGCTTGCCGACGATCTCATGGCCGGTGGTTATGAGCACTTAACGGTTCTCGATTTATCTGGTGCTGCAATCGCTACGGCTAAAGCTCGGCTGGGTAACGCTGCCTCACGCGTCACATGGTTAGAGGCCAACATACTAAATGTCGATCTTTCAGTGCATGCATATGATGTTTGGCATGATCGTGCTGTTTTCCACTTCCTGACCACCGACGACGAATGTCAGGCTTATGTAAGCCAAGTGCTGCACTCTGTAAAACCAGGTGGGCTTGTAATCGTTGCTACATTTGCTGAAGACGGCCCAACTAAATGTAGTGGGCTGCCAGTCTCGCGTTACAGCGCGAGTGAACTCCATGCCCAGTTTGGTGAGCCATTCATTTTGCTTGGTCACGAAAAAGAAATTCATCTTACTCCCGCAGGCGGAGAGCAGAAATTTTTATATTGTTTTTGCAGAAAAGTTGCTTTATAGTGAGTAAGTTAACTTGGCATTGGACACCTTGAACACCCAGGTCGCGCCATTCAGGCTCGCGAGCTATTGATTTCTGGTAATGGTCGGTATAGGCTGAAACTTCCTGTTTTGGAGGGGAATCATGTTGCCAATAAGAACCCTGACAACAATGCTGTTCTGTGTGTTTAGCATTGTCGTTTCTCCAATCGCAATCGCCCAAGTCACTTCAGGTAAGGTCACCATTGATCCGGGGCGGACAAAGGGTTCGATCAGTGTCGAATCATTCAACCGTATCCTGACGGAGGCTCCCCAGTCCGTTTATCTAATGGATGCCAGCAGCGCACGCGAGTTTGCAGCCGGAAGCATCAAAGGCGCCACCAACCTGCCGCTTAACAAGATCGATGACCGGCTTTCCAGTTTGCCCAACGACAAACCGATCATTTTTTTCTGCGCAACCGGATCTCGCGCTGGCGAAGCCTACGAAACAGTCAAGGAATTAAGAAAGGATATCCAGGTTCATTTCCTCGATGCCCAGGTGCAGATTCGAGCGGACGGCTCAGTCTTGATTCGATAGTAATGGAATACTACCCTGTGTCTGTTTTTCAATCACCCACCAAGAAAGGAATGTCCATGAAGACCATTATGAAACTGTCCAATGCGCTGGTTGCATGTTTGTTGGCGATAAGCTTTTCCATATTCGCCAGTTCGGCTCTCGCTCAGACGATGCCCGAAGCCAAAGGGCGTTTGTTCATCAATCTGACCTCGCTGGAGCCGCAACGCGTTGCCTTGGCGAATTTCATCGGGACAACTCAGGCGGAAGCTGGCGTTCCAGTAACAATGCTCCTCAGCATCGATGCGGTAAGAATTGCGAACAAGAATGCGCCGCTGTTTGCCGTCCAGCGCGCCGATCTCGAACACAGCATAAAATCCGGCGTGCGCGTCATCGTCAATCCCCGTAGCATGATGTATCACGGGATGACCGATGCCGACCTCATGGATGGGGTCCAAAAAGGAAACCCCAAGTTACTGCGTGAAGCGCTTATTGTCCCCAACACCTCCACTCTGACCTGGTAATTCCATTCTCTGCTGAACAGCAGGGAATACTGCCTCTGAAACGCCCGGCACGCCGGGCGTTATTATTGGCATGCGTACAACCTGCCCTTCACCCGCTGTTGCGCAACCCCGCCGCCACGCCGTTGAGGGTGAGGCGGATGCCGCTCTTGACGCGCGCATCGTCGCTCCAGGGTGGGCCGGAGCGGTAACGGCGCAATAGTTCGACTTGCAGGTGGTTGAGCGGATCGAGGCAGGGAATGCGGTTCTGCATCGAGCGCTTGAGCGGGGCATTGCCAAACACCTCAGAACGCCGGAAGAAATGGCGGCTTACCTTGAAGCTTGCCTTGAATAAGCAGACGGAGATATGCTGCCTTCATTGCTAAGGCTCTTGGCGATATTGCCCGTACCAAGGGCATGGCACAGGTCGCCCGCGATGCAGGACTGTCCCGCGAAAGCCCGTACAAAGCTCTTTCCGGGGAGCGTAGCCCAGGCTTCGAACCATCCTCAAAGTGATCGGGGCACTGGGCTCAAGCTCCATGCTGAAGCCAGCCCTAGCTAACCAGGTGCCCAACCCGTCATTCCACCGGATCTTGCGCATAAAACAGCGCCCGGTGAATTCAAACATTAGGTGTCAGCCATGTGGCAGTACGTCATCAAAGTTTTGGTTACTGCAACAGTCGTCGTAGCAGTTACAGAAATAGCCAAGCGCAACTCTCTTTGGGCGGCTGCGTTGGCATCGCTTCCGCTAACATCTCTGCTTGCCTTTGTCTGGCTCTACTTTGATGGTGTTTCGCCGGAACGCATCGCGAATCTCTCGACATCAATACTTTGGCTTGTTCTGGCGTCCCTTGTCTTGTTCGTTGTTTTACCGTTAATGCTTCGGGCCGGTGTTAACTTCTGGCTCAGTCTTATCGTGTCGTGCGCCGCCACGGGAGCCGCGTATGTGGTTATGGTTATTATTCTTTCTAGGGTGGGCGTTCGTGCCTAAGCTGCTGCCACCTAACATCTCGTTCCAGCGGGTCGCCCGCAAGCGGGCGCCCGCTGCTCTCAACCGTTAGAGTGTTTCCCATGATGGACAGCACATACTTGACTCTCAAAAGCCTGCACATTCTCGGAGCCGTCATCTTTTTGGGCAACATCATCGTGACCGGCTGGTGGAAGGTTATGGCGGACCGCACCAGGGACCCCAAAATCATTGCCTTTGCGCAACGCCAGGTGATCCTCACCGATTTTGTACTTACAGCGGGGGGTGTTGCCCTCATTTTGGCAACCGGGGTTGGTAACGCCATGGTCCATCACCTGGATTATTGGAGTATCCAGTGGCTTGCCTGGGGAATGGGGCTTTTTATCGCATCAGGTGTTATCTGGGTGGCGATTCTAATTCCGGTACAAGTCAAGCAAGCACGACTTGCAAGGGTGTTTGCCACTACTGGCGACATCCCTGATACTTATTGGTTTCTCGGTAAGCTGTGGATGGGATTTGGCACAGTGGCAACCCTATTGCCGTTGATCAACATCTATTGGATGGTTTTCAAGCCAGCATGAAAGCCGCCACTCTAACTTTTCACTCCAGGGGACGCTCCTATCGTCGCGCCCCTCAAGCTAAACATTGGGCTGCATACGAAAGGTGCGGCTCATGAGGGGCTACGCATATGTGAAATCACTGACGGCTTGCCTCTTCTGCTTTGCGATACTCGTGCCCGCACATGGCGCATCAAATGTCCTCCCTATCATCGATGCCCACAGCCAGTTCGATGAGAACGCGCCGGTTGCGCGGGTGATCGAGTACGCGGCCCGCGCTGGCGTGACGCAGATCCTGCTGTCGGCACGGGGACGCGTGACGACGGCACAGGTTCTCGATCTGGGCTCGACGCACCCCGCCTGCATCGTGCCGTCGGTGCGCACGAAAGGCCGTGCGTTCGACGAGAACCGGCCCGGGTACTACACACTGCTCGACGAGCAGTTCAAGGAGCCGGCATTCAGGGCGATGAGCGAGATCATTCTCGTGCACGCGCCCAAGGGCAAGCGCGCGCCCGAGGTCAATGTGGCGGCGGACACGCCGCAAGTTAAGGAGGCAATACAGCGCGCCATCGCAAAAGGCTGGCCGGTAGTGCTGCACTACGAATTCCGCTGGCTCACCAGCGCCTATGGCACCAGTGTCCGCGCAAAGCGCATGGCCGAACTCAAGTCGCTGGTCAGCCAGCATCCGCAGCAGCTGTTTGCGCTGATCCACATGGCGCAACTGGATGCGAGTGATGCAGGCGATCTGCTGGCGGCACACCCCAATCTGGTGTTTCTCACTTCGCATGCCAACACGCTGGCGGTCGACGAGAGCCGACAGCCGTGGACCAACATGTTCGCCGACGGGGAACTTGCTCCTGAGTGGAAGGCCCTGGTACTGCGACACCCTGACCGCTTCGTGCTCGCCTTCGACAATGTCTGGTCCGAGCACTGGTCCGAGAAGTATGTGCAGCAGGTCGACCTCTGGCGTGAGGCGCTCGGCAAGCTGCCGGCCGAAGTCGCGCACGCCGTAGCCCACAGCAACGCTGAGCGCCTCTGGAAGCTGGCACCCGCGATGGCTGGCCAGGGCTGCGGGGCACTCAAGCTGCCACTCAGACAATAAACCATAGGCGTTGATGTAATGGTCTTCAAATGTTGAAAGTTCATGCAATACAGTCCAACCCTCCGTTCAACGCCGACGGGCCGCAAGCGGCCCGCGGGTTAACGGCATGTTGGGCGCCTCGAGTGTCAACGAGATGACTTCCTGGGGAGAGGAAACATGAGTTCTCGGAATCACCTTTTCTTATTTGCGCTGAAAATGATTCTTGTGCTGGTGACAGTTGCGATGCATGGGTCGCTCCAAGCCCAGCCTCGTCGCGGCATGGTGCAAAAGCCGCCGGCGGGGACGGGTAGCGAAAACGAGGCGATCACGCCGAGCGGTCTGCAACCGATATTCCCGGAGCAGGTGCGTTGCGCGGAGATTGCATCGCCGTACGGATCGCAGACCCGCTATGACAACAGCCTCCGACAAAGTGGTCCGTTGGGCGGCTACCACGGAGGCATCGACATCACCCTAGCGGAGGGAACACCGCTCCTCGCCTTGGCTGCGGGCACGGTGGCGAGCAAGGGCGAAGGTGGAATGCTGGAAGGCATCTACCTGTGGCTGCGCCATACTCCCGAGGACACCGGCCTCGCGTACTGGGTTTATTCAAAGTACCAGCACCTCGAATCTATTCCCGACCTGGATGTCGGCGCGAAGGTGGCGATGGGGCAGATGGTCGCGCGCTCGGGCAAGACTGGTACGGCAGGCAAACACTACGGCGTGTCCGGATATCCCCATCTGCATCTTACGACCCGCAAGAGCTTAAGCGGTGATGGATCGGCGGATCCGCGCGGAGGAACATTGTTCGATCCGCTTGCGATCTACCACGAGGCCGTCGGCAAGCCGCACGAATCGGCCAAGTCGCCGCTCCAAGCACAAGCGGTACCTATTCCGTATGTAAGCACCGACGGCAAGGTCACGCCGCCGGGCACGCGCGTCGTTTGGCCAGTCGCTTGTCAGCCCAAATAGGTCCGGCGTCCGCACCGCTATTGCTTGAACCCAGCAAGTGCTTACGAGACTGTTGTCAACCGGAAGCCCCCAACCCCCCACAGTCGAGGCGGACGCGCGCAAGAACGGCGCGCGGGGTACAGCAGGCTCGCGCTAACATCAATCGCAGCCATCGCTTCTCCTTCTCCGGTTTATCAACATCTCGACAACATCAATTTACCGGCTCGAAGCGGTGGCTACCTGCCACCCGATTTACAGCAGTTTACGGACTCAATCCCTGGCAAAGTTGGCTCTTGGTGAAATCGGGTGGGTAACCTGGTTGGACAGAGGCATCCGGCTCGAAGATTACCCCGGCTTGCCATCCACCCTTGGGCGCCAGGTCATCGGTGCGTAGCGCATCGCCCACAGGCCGAACGCAATCAGCCAAAGTCCGCCGGAAAGCAGCGGTCCATCAACGGGTAAAGGCATGAACTCCGGCAGCATGCGCACCAAAGCGGCGGCCTGGATCAACCAGAACAGTCCCCAGGTGGTCGCGTCGCATTCCAGTTTGCGGCCCGAGTGCCCGAGGCTGACGCGCGAGGCCATGCCCAGCAGCATGGCGCCGAAAAAGCCCATGCCCAGCGCATGCAGCGGCGCACGCCCGGCGCTCCACGACCACTCAAACCACAGCGCCAGGCTGTTGACCCCGTACAACACAAAGGCTACGGCGGCCCAGACGAAGGCAATATGCAGCATCGCCAAGAGACGCACCGAGAAGCTGCGGGCAATGCCCCAGCGGCTGATAAACCACAGCGTCATCAATGCCAGCGGCAGGTCAACCAGCCAGGTCCAATGCGGCAGCACCGCCATCTCCAGACCGGCGTGAGCCAGACAGGCGGCCAACATCGCGACCAGCGGCGACAAAGGACGGATCACCACATAGTTCGCGATCACCCGACTGGTAAACCACGGCAACATGCGATGGCATACCGTCAGGAACAGCGGCGTCAAAAACGCCCACAGCCCCAATATCATGGCCATTTCAGTTTGGCCCAGCAGCATCGCCAAGGCACCCACCGCCCCCAGCAAAGTCGCCCACCAGGTCAACCAGGGATGGGTTTTGTCTTTGGCCTCAGACTCACGCAGGCGTCGCAGCAGCGGCCATAAAGCCCACAGCCAGCCGGCCAGATGGGCCAGCAGTGCCAGGGTTTTTACGCCCGTGACAGGCACATAAAACAACACCGCGCCAAGCGACATCAGCAAGGCTGCCGGCAGGTACTCGCTGCGTGCAATCGCTCGGGCGTTCAGCCAGTTGGGCACCGCCGTCAGCAAAAAGCCGAATATAAAAAACGGAAATAGACCATACAGCACCAGCCAGCCGTGCATCGCCGCCGACGGCAGGCTGGCGTCTGAAATCTGCCCTGGCAGCGCCAGCAGCCACCATGAAATGACAACCACCGCCTGGACAATGCCCGGCAGAAAAAACATGCGATGCGGGGCTGCTGTGTAGGTTTGCCACATAGGAATGCGATGCTCAATATTGAAGGGCGCGATTGTGGGGGGACTCGCCCAGAAAGGCATTGATAGCGATCAATGCCCCTCGACGCAGATCTCCTGGCGCAGCACGGCCTGCACGGTGCGTATCAGCAACATCAAGATCACCCCCGTCAGCACCGTCAGCAAAACGGTTGAAATCCAGGCGTAAAGCGAGTCCTGGGTCTGCTGCGTCATGATCAGGCTGGCGATGGTGATCGCGGCAAGCGGAAACGAATACGCCCACCACGACAGAAAAAATCTCAGCCACCAAAAGCTGCGAATCTGCACGGCCAGCAACAGGGTAAAAAAGAGGCCGACGCAATACAGAATCATGCCGAAGGCATCAAGATGCCCTACCAGATGCATCCACGACACGAAACCCACCGCCGGCGGCGCGATGAAAATGAACAGCGTGGGCACCAGCCGCTCTGGCAGGCTGGGATGAAAAATCAGGCGATACATCAAAATCGCCGTCAGCACCGGCCAGAAGAACAGCCCCAGGCTAAAAAAGAACCACGACACATCCGCCGGCGCATGATGCACACCGGCGATCGGCACCAGGATGTTGCCCACCACAGGGATAAACCAGGCCGGGTTCATGTGTGCGATCTCGTATTTGCTGTGCTGCATCCAGGAACTCAGCACAAACAGCGTCAAAACCAGATGCAGCACCGCGCCAACACTCCACAGCCAGAATGATGCGACCTCTGACACGCCCTGAAACACAGCGGCCAGCAGCAACATACCAATCGACAAGGTTGGAGCAAAGGCCTGTTTGACCGGGTGATTGAACTCGGCAAATACCTCGCTGCGATAGCGCCAGAGCTTGGTCGCGTACACACCCAGCAAGGTCAGCGCCACAGCGACGGTCAGCCACAGCAACACGCTGCTGGGCGACCAGGCCAGACCAAACACCTGCTCGGCGCGACGCCATGCCAGGGTAAAGCCAGACAGCCCCATGACCACGGCAAACCAGGACACCGGGAAATTTTTGATGCGCGCCTGCGGCGCCGCCTCGCACTGTTGCATCACAGCCCTCGCAACAAGTCGTTTTTCAGATCGTCCACATGCTCCAGTCCCACCGCGATACGGATCAGGCCGTCGCTGATGCCGGCGGCAGCGCGCTGCTCAGGCGTCATGCGGCTGTGGGTGGTGCTGGCCGGATGGGTAATCGTGGTCTTCACATCGCCCAGATTGGCCGTGATCGACATGATCCGTGTCGCATCAATCAGCCTCCATGCAGCCTCTTTGCCCCCCTTCAGCTCGAAGGCAAGGATGCCACCGCCGGGTCGCCCCAAGGTGGCATTCGCACCCCCTTGGGGGGCAGCGACCGAAGGAGGTGTGGGGGCCGTCACCTCGCCGCCCGTCGATTGCTGGCGCATTGCCAAATCATGTTGCGGATGTGACGGCAGGCCCGGATACAGCACCCGCGCCACCTGCGGCTGCGCCTCCAGCCAGGTGGCCAGCGCCAGCGCGTTGGCCGAATGCTGCTGCATGCGCAGCCCCAGTGTTTCCAGCCCCTTGAACAGCACCCAGGCATTGAACGCCGACAGACTGGGTCCAGCAGTGCGCAAAAAACCGAACACCGGCTCGATCAGATCCTTGCCCCCGAGCACCGCGCCGCCCAACACCCGGCCCTGGCCATCGATGTACTTGGTGGCGGAATGGATGACGATATCCGCCCCCAGGCGTAGCGGCCTTTGCAGGACGGGCGTGCAAAAACAGTTATCGACCGCCAACAGCACATTCGACCGATGCGCGATGGCTGCCAGCGCGGCGATGTCGGACACCTCGGTGAGCGGATTGGACGGCGATTCGACAAAAAACAAACGGGTATTGGGACGCACGGCCGCACGCCATTCTTCGGGGTCGGTCGGCGACACAAAGGTCGTTTCCACACCGAACTTGCCGATGATGTTGTTAAACAACTGCACGGTCGAACCAAAGATCGAGCGCGAGGCGACGATGTGTTCTCCCGCCTTCATCAGCCCCATCACCGTCGCCAGAATCGCCGCCATGCCCGAGGCAAAGGCCACACAGCGCTCGGCGCCTTCCAGCGCTGCCAGCCGTTCTTCGAAGGCCGAGACACCGGGATTGGTAAAACGGGCATAGATCATTCCCGGCTCGGCCCCGGAAAAACGCGCGGCCGCCTGCTCGGCGCTGTCAAACACAAAACTGGAGGTCAGATACATCGCATCGCCATGCTCGTTATGGGGCGTGCGATGGATGCCCGAGCGAATCGCCAGGGTTTCGGGATGCAGATTATCCATGGGTTGTGTCATCCGCCGGTCCTCAGATTGAGATCCATCTGCCGCGTCTTGCGCGTCACCGCCGCCGGGCCATCGCCATTGCGCCCGGCCTCCAGCGCGGCCAGATAGGCCTCGTTGACATCGCCAGTAATGTAGTCGCCATCAAAGCAGGACGCATCGAAACGCGCAAAATTGCCGCCAGCCATCTGCACGGCGCGCACCAGATCGGACAGATCCTGATAAATCACCGCATCGGCGCCGATCTCGCGGGCGATCTGTTCATCGCTGCGGCCATTGGCCAACAGCTCGGCGCGGGTGGGCATGTCGATGCCATACACATTAGGAAAGCGCACGGGCGGGCTGGCCGAGGCGAAATACACCTTGCGCGCCCCACAGTCGCGCGCCATCTGGATGATCTCGCGGCTGGTCGTGCCGCGCACGATGGAGTCGTCCACCAACAGCACGCTCTTTCCGGCAAACTCGATGGGCATCCCATTGAGCTTCTGACGCACCGATTTTTTGCGCACGCCCTGTCCCGGCATGATGAAGGTGCGACCGATATAGCGGTTTTTGATAAAGCCCTCGCGATACAGCACGCCCATGTGATTGGCCAGTTGCAGCGCCGACGGGCGACTGGTGTCCGGAATCGGGATCACCACATCGATATCGATATGGGCAAAGTCGCGGCGCATCTTTTCCGCCAGCAATTCGCCCATGTGCAGGCGCGCCTCGTACACCGACACGCCGTCCATCACCGAATCCGGGCGCGCGAAATAGACATATTCGAAGATGCAGGGCGAGAGCACACCGGCACCCCCCTCACGATCAGCGCACTCGCGGCTGTCCAACTCGCCATCCAGGGTCACCAGCACCGCCTCGCCGGGCTTGAGATCACGCACCATGCGATAGCCCAAGGCATCAAAGGTGACGCTCTCGGACGAGAACATCCAGCCGCGCTCGACTTCATCATCACGCTCACCCAGGACCAGCGGGCGAATGCCCCACGGATCGCGAAAGGCCAGCATGCCGTAGCCGGCAATCATGGCGACCACCGCATAGGCGCCCCGGCAGCGCTGATGCACGCGCGCCACTGCGTCGAAAATCGCATCATGACTCAGACGCCGGCCTGTGACCGCGCCTTCCAGTTCGTGCGCCAGCACATTGAGCAGCACCTCGGAATCGGAGCCGGTGTTGACATGGCGCAGATCGTCGCGAAACAGCTCATCCTTGAGTTGTGCGGTGTTGGTCAGATTGCCGTTGTGCACCAGAACGATGCCAAACGGCGAGTTCACATAAAACGGCTGCGATTCGGCACGGCTACCGGCCGAGCCCGCCGTCGGATAACGCACATGGGCGATACCGGCAGCGCCTTCAAGATCACGCATGTCACGGGTGCGGAAGACATCGCGCACCAGACCCTTGGCCTTGCGCATGTGGAAGGAATTGCCTTCCATAGTGCAAATGCCCGCCGCATCCTGGCCACGATGCTGCAACAACTGCAAACCGTCGTAGAGCAGTTGATTAACCTGATCATTGGCAATAACGCCGAGGATTCCACACATGGCTGGCTCGCTAGGAAATAGGAATGGATGAAAGATTGATCTTGGATGAAACGCTCTCCGGCAACAGCGGCAGCGTGGCCGTCGCCAGATCGGTCAATACGCCGGTCAGACGCGCAGTGCGCCAAACCCCGGTTTGCGGCAGTGCCGTAAGTCCAGCCAGCAGGGTCAGGGCCAACAACGCCACCACGCCCCGCGCACAGCCAAACAGCAACCCAAAAAAACGATCCTCCGCTGTCAGCCCGGCAGCCTTGACCAACCCGCCAAACAGCCGCGACACCATGGCTGTCAGCAGCAGCACTGCGATAAAGGCCAGCACGATCGCCACGCCATCCCGCAGGCGGCCTTCGGTCAGCCCCGGCAACCACGGCCCCAACAGCGGCGCCGCCTTGCCCGACAACCAGAACGCCAAAACCCACGCCGCCAGCGAAAACGCCTCGCGCGCCAGGCCGCGCATCACGCCGACCACGCAGGACAGCAGCAATAACGCCAGCACCACGAAGTCCAGCCCGTTGAAGCCAAGGCTATCGATGATTTCCATGACCTTCAGTCAGAGCCATACACATCGGCCGCAATCCCCTTCTGCTTGAGGGCCTGCTTGGCCGCCAATGCCTGATCCCGGCTGTTGAAGCCCACCACGCGGACGCGATGCAGATTGCCCACGGGGATCATCGTTACCCTGTAACCCATCCCCCTGGCCTTTTCGGCCAGTGCCCGGGCGTTCTCCTCCTTGCCAAACACGCCCAGTTGCAAAAAATAACCTTTTTCGCCCAGCAGTTTGCCGTCATCCTGCGGCTCATCGGCCGGCACGGGCTTGGATTCTTTGGGGACTGGTTTGGGCGATGCATTTGCAACAGGCTTTGCGACAGCGTTCTCAGGAACCTTCTCAAGAGTCTGCTCAGATGCCTTTTCAGCCGGCTTCGGCGCAGGCTTGGCGGCTGGCAAAACAGTCGGCGCAGGCAGGGCTGGCGGGGCAGCCGCTTCAGTGCCCTGTTGCACCGCAGCAGGATCCATGGGCGGCAAGGGGGGTGGCGCCATCGCAATGCTGATCTCGACATCTCGCCCCAAGGGCTGGGGCGCGGAATCGAACAACAAAGGCAGTGCCACAAAAGCCAACAAGGCCAAAGCCACCGCGCCAATCAAACGCCAGCGCGCCTTTTTCTTGAGTTGCGATTCGTCTTCAGTTGCCACCGGAAGCCACCTCTACATTTTCGAGCACCGCTTGAGCGGTCAGGAACGATCCGAAGGCCGCGATTGTATCAGCCCCCGCACACGCCGCGCGCCACGCGGTCACCACATCGTCATGGTGCGAATGACTTAGTCTCCGGGCCGTCAGCGCCGCTTGCAAGCGTACCGTACCGCCACCGCGTGGCCCCGGCAGCGGCGCGATATGCCAATGCGCGAAGCTGTCCGCAAGCGCGTCCACCACAGATTCGACATCCTTGTCCGCCAGCATCGCGCACACCGCGACACAACGCGCCGTGGGCACCAAGTCCGCCAGCATCGCCGCCAGCGAACGCGCCGCGTGCGGGTTGTGGCCCACATCAACGATGCGCAAAGGCGCCTGACCCAGCACCTGAAAACGCCCGGCCAGCTGTGCCGAAGCAACCCCCGCACGCAACGCCGCCACTGGCAAAGGCAAGCGATCGCGCATACAACGCAAGGCCGTCAGCGCCGCTGCCGCATTGTCATATTGATGCCGCCCGACCAACGCCGGGCGTGGCAAGGCGGCAATCACCTCGTCGGCCACCCGCAAGGCCCAGCCGCTCTCGCTGTTTTGCACCGCAAACTCAGTGCCCAGGCGCCAGGTTGCGCAACCCAGCGATGCGGCAGCGTTCAGCAAGGATTGCGGCGGCGCGGGATCGCTGATCACCGCCGGGCGCCCGACACGCATGATCCCAGCCTTTTCAAACGCAATCGCCTCCCGGTCGTGCCCCAGCCAGTCCTGATGATCCAGATCGACCGGCGTGATCAGCGCGCAGTCGGCATCAATCACATTCACCGCGTCCAGCCGCCCGCCCAGCCCCACCTCCAGCACCCAGGCATCCAGCCGCGCCTGGGCAAACAGCCACAAGGCCGCCAGGGTGCCGTGTTCAAAATAGGTCAGAGGGATCTCGGCGCGCGCCGATTCCACCCGATTAAAGGCCTCAACCAGCGCAGCATCCTCAGCATTGCAGCCGTCGATGCGTACCCGTTCGTTGTAACGCAACAGATGCGGCGAGGTGTACAACCCGACGCGATAGCCGCCGGCGCGCAACGACGCCTCTAAAAAGGCGCAGGTCGAGCCTTTGCCATTGGTGCCCGCCACGGTCAATACCGGGCAGTTCGGGCGCAGATTCAGGCGGTCTGCAACAACCCGCACCCGTTCCAGCCCCAGCACGATCGGCGCCTCGTTGCGCCGCTCCAGCCAGTCCAGCCAACCGGGGAGTGTGTGGATCACGCCACCTGCGCCGGCATACGCATCATCTGGGCGAGCAGGCGGGCCAACCCCAGGCGCATCTCGCGGCGGTCGATGATCATGTCCACCGCGCCGTGATCGACCAGAAACTCAGCGCGCTGAAAGCCTTCGGGCAACTTTTCGCGCACGGTTTGCTCGATTACGCGCGGGCCGGCAAAGCCGATCAGCGCATTCGGCTCGGCCACGATGACATCGCCCAGCATGGCAAAGCTGGCAGATACACCGCCCATGGTCGGGTCGGTCAGTACCGAGACAAACGGCAGCCGGCGGGCGGATAACTGCGTCAGCGCGGCCGAGGTCTTGGCCATCTGCATCAAAGACAGCAAGCCCTCCTGCATCCGCGCGCCGCCGCTGGCGGAAAAACACACAAACGGCTTACGCCCGGCAATGGCGGCCTCGACGCCGCGCACAAAGCGCTCGCCTACCACAGAGCCCATCGAGCCGCCCATGAAGCGGAACTCGAATGCCGCCACAACCACAGGAACGCCCATGAGAGAGCCTTCCATCACCACTAGGGCGTCCGTTTCGTTGGTCGCTGTATTGGCCTCTGCCAGACGATCCGGATATTTCTTGCTGTCCTTGAACTTGAGGCTATCCACCGGCTGCACCACAGTGCCGATCTCGACGCAGCCCTCGGGGTCGAGCAGCATATCCAGCCGTGCGCGCGCGCTGATGCGATTGTGATGGCCGCACTTCGGGCACACCTGGGCATTGGCCGCCAGATCAGATGCGTACAGCACCTCTTCACAGGAAGGGCATTTGCTCCACAGGCCCTCAGGCACCACCCGACGCGCATCTTCACGGCGCTGAATCTTGGGACGCAGGATTTTCTGGAACCAGCTCATGTCATCACTCCTTAGGGCTCAGCCCTTACGATCCAGGGCAGCGCGCACGCCAGCCACAAAGTTTTGCACATTGCCCAACAGGGCCTCTCGCGGCGAAGACTCAATCTCCTGGACGATACGCGAACCGATGACCACGGCATCAGAAATATCGGCCACTTGCCGCGCCGTTTCGGCATTACGAATGCCAAAACCAACGCCGATCGGCAGGCGGATGTGACGCCGCAATTGCGGCATCTTGGCGGCAATCGCCGACAAATCGAGATTGCCCGCACCCGTCACGCCCTTCAGCGAAACATAGTAAACATAGCCGCGCGCCAACTTGGCCACCTGCGCGATACGGTCTTCGGTGGTGGTCGGCGCCAGCAAAAAGATGGGCGCGATGCCGTGGCGCTGCAGATGTTCAAAGGCATCGTGGCTTTCTTCAGGCGGAAAATCCACCGTCAGCACGCCATCGACGCCCACCTCGGCGCAGCGTGCGGCAAAGACCTCCCAGCCCATGGCCTCGATGGGGTTGCCATAGCCCATCAACACCACCGGCAAGGTGGCGTTTTGTTGACGGAACTCGGCCACCAACGCCAGCACCCCGCGTAAGCTCATGCCATTTTTCAGCGCACGCTCGGAGGCACGCTGTATGGTGGGGCCATCGGCCATCGGATCAGAAAACGGTACGCCGAGTTCGATGATGTCGGCGCCCGCTGCAACCAGCGCATGCATCAGCGGCACCGTCTGATCCACATCAGGATCGCCGGCGGTGATAAACGGAATCAATGCCTTGCGGCCATCAGCCTGAAGCCGGGCAAACGACGCATCGATACGATTCATAGCGTAATCCCCTTGATGCGCGCCACCGTATTCATGTCCTTGTCACCACGACCCGACAGGTTGACCAGCAACACTTGCTGCGCATCCATGCCCGGCGCGATCTTGATGGCGTGGGCCAGTGCATGGCTGGATTCCAGCGCCGGGATAATGCCCTCAAAGCGACACAAGGCATCGAACGCGGCCAGCGCCTCGTCATCCGTCACCGCCACATATTCGGCGCGCCCCATGTCCTTGAGCAGGCAATGCTCGGGGCCGACGCCAGGGTAATCGAGGCCCGCAGAGATCGAATGGGTTTCGATGATCTGACCGTTTTCATCCTGCATCAGATACACCTTGTTGCCGTGCAGCACGCCCACCTTGGCCTCGCCCGTCAGCGGCGCCGCGTGTTTGCCGGTTTCCAGCCCAAAGCCGCCCGCCTCGACGCCGATGATACGCACGCCCTCAACCTCGATGTAGGGGTGAAACAGGCCGATGGCATTAGAGCCGCCGCCCACACAAGCGATCACCGCATCCGGCTGGCGACCGATCAGCTCGGGCATCTGTACCTTGGCCTCATTGCCAATCACGCATTGGAAATCACGCACCATCATCGGGTACGGATGGGGACCGGCAGCGGTGCCGAAGATATAAAAGGTGGTCTCGACATGGGTCACCCAGTCGCGGATGGCCTCGTTGCAGGCATCCTTGAGGGTGCGGGAACCAGATTCGACCGGTACCACGGTGGCGCCCAGCAATTTCATGCGGAACACATTAGGAGCCTGGCGCTGGATATCGTCAGCTCCCATATAGACGATGCACTCCATGCCGAATCGTGCCGCCACCGTCGCCGTGGCCACACCGTGCATACCGGCACCGGTTTCGGCGATGACCCGCTTTTTGCCCATGCGTTTGGCCAATAGTGCCTGGCCAATGGCGTTGTTGATCTTGTGCGCGCCGGTGTGGTTCAAGTCCTCGCGCTTCAAATAGATCTGCGCCCCACCCAGGGAATCGGACAGCCGTTTGGCGTGATAGATCGGGCTGGGGCGACCGACATAGTGCTTCAACTCGTGGGCAAACTCGGCCTGAAAATCAGGGTCGTTACGAAACCACTCGTACTCCCGGCGCAACTCATCGACGGCCGGGATCAGGGTCTCGGCCATATAGATGCCGCCGTAGGGACCAAAATGGCCGCTGTTATCGGGATAGCTGTAAGTCAATCTGATGAACCTCTGCAACAAAGGCCGCGATCTTGCCCGCGTCCTTGATTCCTTTCGCCACTTCAACGCCGCTCGAAACATCCACCGCCCACGGCCGCACTTGACGGATGGCGGTCGCAACATTGGCGACATTAAGCCCGCCCGCCAACACACAACGGCCCGCCATCGCTGCCGGAATCAGTGACCAGTCGAAGGCCTCGCCACTGCCGCCGAATGCGGCGGTTGGCGTATCCAGCAACACCCCGGTGGCATCGGTGTAAGGAGCCGCGGATTGTAACAAATCCGCATCCTCCCGCACCGGCAGGGCCTTGAGATAGCGCACACCAAATCTGCGACAAAAATCGGCCGGCTCGTGACCGTGAAACTGGAGCACATCGGGTCGCACCGTGCGCAATACCGCATCCACCTCAGACGCTTGCGGATCGACGAACAGCGCCACCGTGGTCACAAACGGCGGCAAGGCGGCCACGATGGCCTCGGCCTGTGCGATCGACACGGCACGGGGGCTTTGCGGATAAAACACCAGCCCGATGGCATCCGCACCCAGGCGGGCACATGCCAGGCCATCCTCAACGCGGGTGATGCCACAGATCTTGATGCGCGTCATACACTAGCCCAGCAAAGCCGCCATCGGGATAAAAGGCACGCGATCGCCCTCGGCCACGGTGCGACCGGCTTCGATATCGACCAGCCCCTCGGCCCAGGCCATCGAGGTCAACGCACCCGAGCTTTGATTGGGAAACAGCACGGCACGGCCATTTTCAATGCGAGCGCGCAGAAACTCGCGGCGATCGCCAGCACGGCTGCGGCTGAACGCCGCAGTCACCTCAAAGGCCTGCGGCGGCTGCCAGACAGCCCCCATACGGGTGAGCAAAAATGGCCGGGCGAACAGGCAAAACACCACGAAGGCCGAAACCGGGTTACCGGGAAGCCCCACGAAATCGGCATCGTTTACCTTGCCAAAGGCCAGCGGCTTGCCCGGCTTCATCGCTACCTTCCACATATCGAGGCTGCCCAACTGCGTCACTGCCGCCTTGACATGATCCTCCTCGCCCACCGACACACCGCCGGTGGTCATCACCACCTCGGCGCGCAGGGAAGCGTCCTGCAACGCCGCGACCGTAGATTCCAGGGTATCCGCAACCGTACCGAGATCGATCACCTCGACCCCCAGTTGCGTCAGCAATGCGGTCAGCGTGGCACGGTTGGAGTTATAGATGCGCCCCGGCGGCAACGGCTCACCCGGCGCCACCAGTTCGTCGCCGGTAAAGAAAACCGCCACCCGCAGGCGACGCTGCACGGAAAGTTCAGTGGCCCCTACCGAAGCCGCCACGCCCAAATGTGCCGGACCCAGATGTGTCCCGGCGGGCAGCACGACCTGGCCCGCAGAAATGTCCTCTCCCCGCCGGCGAATATGCGCCTCCGGTTTGGCGCCCCGCAAAATGCGCACGGCATCAGCCTCAACCACGGTGTCTTCCTGCATGACGATGGCGTCAGCGCCCTCCGGTATCGGCGCGCCGGTAAAGATGCGCGCGACGGTGCCCGCCGCCAACGGCTGCCCAATGCTGCCTGCCGGAATACGCTGTGCAACCGGCAGCAACGCGCCTTCGACTGCCTCGACCGCGCGCACGGCATAGCCATCCATGGCGCTGTTGTCCAGTGGCGGCACGCAGATACCCGAAGCCAAGGGCGCGGCCAATATCCGCCCTTGGCACGATCCCAACGGCAGACTTTCAGACAAATCCAACGGTCGAGCGGCGGCCAGCAGGCGCGCCCGCGCTTCATCAACGCTCAACATATTCGGCATGCTCCAGAATGAACCCGGCGATGGCCGGGATATCGTTCAGATCAAAAAACGGACTGCCTTGTACCGGAATATCGCTGGCCACCGCAAGCACCCGCGCATCGTCCGGATGCAGCCAGGGCTGCTTTGTCACGGCACGATTAACCTCCAGCTTGGGCAGATCGGCATGACGAAAACCCTCCACCAGCACCAGATCGCACTCGGCCAAGCGCTGCAAATGCGTGTGCAAACCGGGCTCTTCTACAACCTCGGCGGCCAGCATCCAGCGATAGGGTGAGGTCAAAATCACCTCGAACGCCCCACCTTGGCGATGCCGGGCAGAATCCTTGTCCGGCGGCTCAAGCTGGACATCGTGATGGCTTTGCTTGATGACCGAGACACGCAGCCCCCGAGCGACGAAATGCTGCAACAGGCGTTCAATCAGCGTAGTTTTACCGGCGCCGCTATACCCGGCGATGCCAAACACCTTCATGTTCGCTCCAATTCATTCCACTCTTGCGGGGTATTTACATTGACAAAGGCTGCCGCCTCGTCCTCGGTCAGCGGCAATGCCTGACTTGCGGCCTGCGCATGCAGGCGGCGCAACGCATCGGCGCGCAACGGTTGACCCTCCGGACCTCGCGTCGGCAGCAGGGCCGGCAAGGGAAATCCCTCAAAATAGGCCGCACGACCTGACACGCTTGCCAGCCGGGCCAGCAGCGCCGGGGTCAGCAACGGCATATCGACGGGAACAACCAACACGGCTGCATCTGCAGGCAGGCTGGCCAGAAGATCGCTAATCGCCACCCCTGGGCCGGCACCCGGCGTGGTATCGGGCAGACAGTCAAAGCCTGGGCGATCGCCGCTCACCTTGACCGTTTCCACGCCCGCCGAGTGCATCAAGGCCACCGCATGATTAAGCAGGGTTCCCTCGCCCCACGGCAGCAGCGCCTTGTCGCGCCCCATCCGGCTGGAACGCCCGCCGGCCAAAACGACGCCAATCAATGTTGAATAACAAACCATCGCATTGGACATAAAAGACAGGGCGCATTATCGATTCTGAAAATTGACACACCAATTGACCAAGGTCAAGGAATCTCTGTTTTTCTGTGCTAACCTGAAGATCTATTGAATTAAGGAGTTTAATGTCATGAATCTATCCGGCATATTGGTCATCACCAAGCCAGAACATCTGGATGCCGTCGTCAGCAGCCTTGATGGACGCGATGATGTAGAGGTTCATCAGACCGACACCGAATCCGGACGGATCATCGCGGTGCTGGAGGCCGAAGACATCCACGCCGAGATCTCTGCCCTGCGGGAAATCAAAAAACTGCCCTTCGTCATCATGGCCGAGATGGTTTATCACTATCTGGCCGAGGATGATCGCATCTACGAAAACCCGCCCGAGTTGACCGAGCAGGATACCGCCTGTGCCGTGCCTGCTTATTTGAACGACTAACCCCACCGTTTTTTCGACAGGAGACCGCTATGGGACTGAACCGCCGTGACTTTATTAAGAGCAGCGTTGCCGCCGGCGCCGCTGCAACCGTGGGCATGCCGCTTTCCATGGAAGCCGCCGCCGCAACCAAGGCATCCGAGGCTGGCTGGCAATGGGACAAGGGCGTGTGTCGTTTCTGCGGCACCGGCTGCGGCATCATGGTCGCCACCAAGGATGGCCGCATCGTCGCCACCAAGGGCGACCCGGACGCCCCGGTCAACCGTGGCCTGAACTGCGTCAAGGGCTACTTCAACGGCAAGATCAACTACGGCGCCGACCGTCTGACCCAGCCCCTGCTGCGCATGACCGACGGCAAGTTCGACAAGAACGGCAAGTTCACCCCCATCACCTGGAATCAGGCGCTGGACATCATGGAAGAAAAGATGCGCTGGGCGATGAAGGAAAAAGGCCCCCATGGCATTTCCATTTTCGCCTCCGGCCAGTACACCATCCATGAGGGCTATGTCGCCGCCAAGCTGATGAAGGCCGGCTTCCGCTCCAACAACATCGACCCCAACGCCCGTCACTGTATGGCTTCCGCCGTGGCTGCATTCATGCAGACCTTCGGCATCGACGAACCGCAGGGCAACTATGACGACATCGAGCATACCGATACCGCCATCCTCTGGGGCGCGAACATGGCCGAGATGCACCCGATCTTGTGGTCGCGCATCACCAACCGCCGCCTCACTCACAATAAGATGAAGGTGGTGAACCTGTCCGTGTACGGCAACATGTCTTCCGACATCGCCGACCTGGAGATCATCTTCAGCCCCAGCGGTGACCTGGCCATCCAGAACTACATTGCTCGCGAGATCGTCAAGCGGGATGCGCTGGATCACAACTTTGTGAGCAAACACACCGTGTTTGCCACCGGCCCCTATGACATCGGCTATGGCCTGCGCCCGGGCGCAAACGACAAGCACGCATCTCCGGCGGAGATGGAGGTGATCAAGAACGAGAAGGTCCATGTCCTCGACAAATGGGAAGCCATCGCCCAGCGTCGCAAGGAAGGCGAAGCCGTGGAACAGAAAAATGCCGCAACCCCAGGCAAGGACTGGGCCATCAGCTTCGATGACTTCAAGGCGGGCCTGGAACCTTACACCCTGGACTTCGTCGCCGAAGTCGCCAAGGGCGACCCGGACGAGTCCATGGACGCCTTCAAGGCCAAACTCCAGCAACTGGCCGACATGTATTGCGACAAGGACCGCAAGATCGTGTCCTACTGGACCATGGGCTTCAACCAGCACCAGCGCGGCACCTGGGTGAACGAGCAGTGCTATATGAACCATCTGCTCACCGGTCGCCAGTGCAAGCCCGGCAACGGTGCATTCTCCCTCACCGGCCAGCCCTCCGCCTGCGGCACCGCGCGCGAGGTGGGCACCTTCGCGCATCGCCTGCCGGCCGACATGGTGGTGATGAATCCGAAGCACCGCGCGCTGTCCGAGAAGCTCTGGAAGCTTCCGGCCAAGACCCTCAATCCGCAGATGGGCAGCCACTATATAAAGATCATGCGCGATCTTGAGGATGGCGCCATCCTGTTCAACTGGACCCAGGTCAACAACCCCTGGCAGAACACCGCCAATATGAACCACTGGATCAAGGCGGCGCGCAAGATGAACAACTTCCTGGTGTGCTCCGAGCCTTACCCCTCGGTATCCGCCAAGGTGGCCGACCTCATCCTGCCGGCAGCGATGATCAACGAAAAATGGGGTGCTTACGGCAACGCCGAGCGCCGCACCCAGGTATGGCGCCAGCAGGTGTATGGCCCGGGCGAGGCCCGTCCGGACATCTGGATGATGCTGGAGCTATCCAAGCGATTCAAACTCAAGGATGTCTGGGGCGAGCAAAAGATCCCCGGCCTGAAAGCCGAAGGCTTTGAAGACGGCAAACTGCCGGATGTGATGGCCGCGGCGCAAGCCATGGGCTACAACCCGGAGAGCACCCTGTACGATGCATTGTTTGCCACCGCCGACAACAAGAAATTCGCCTGGCCAGACCCCGTCGCCAAGGGACACCCCAATCACACCGCCGACCTGCTCGGCGATGGCTGGTTCCCCGAAAAAGCCATGTTCGAGGAGTATCGCAAATTCGGCACTGGCAAGGCCCACGACCTCGCCCCCTTCGATGTCTATCACGACGACAATATGCGCGGCCTGAAGTGGCCCGTTCACCTCAAGGATGGCAAGTGGACCGAGACCCAGTGGCGCAACAACGAGCAGTACGATCCGTACTGCAAGCCAGGCTCCGGCTTTGATTTCTACGGCAATGACGGCCTGAAGATGGTCATGGGTGATCTGGACAAGGCTGGCGACGGTAGCCAGAAGGTGGATATCTCTGGCAAAGCCAAGATCTATTTCCGCCCCTACGCCTCCCCGGTCGAGAAGCCCGACGCCAACTACAACCTCTGGCTGTGCACCGGCCGCGTTTTGGAGCACTGGCACTCCGGCACCATGACCCGTCGCGTGCCCGAACTGCACCGTGCCGTACCCGCTGCCGTATGCTGGATCCATCCCAAGGATGCCGATGCCCGGGGTCTCCAGCGCAACGATCTGGTCTGGGTGGAATCGCGCCGGGGCAAGATCAAGGTGCGTATCGAAACCGGTGGTCGCAACCGCATGCCGCGCGGCATGGTTTATGTCCCCTGGTTCGACGAGGGCGTACTGATCAACAAGGTCACCCTGGACTCCACTTGCCCGATCTCGAAAGAGACCGACTTCAAAAAGTGCTCGGTCAAGGTTTACAAGGCCTGATGCCCTGACACTGCGCTGAAACCCGAGGCTCCCCCGTCATGGGGGAGCCTCCAAGGTGAGGGAAACCTCACCCGGAAGCATGCCGGCTTGAACGGAATTGGCGTGTTTCCCGGTGAGTATTTTTCAAAAGCCGATCATGTCATCAAACCGTCGCGATTTCATGTTGCGTATGTTGCAGAGTGCCACCCTGGCCTCCACGGGGGGGCTAGGCTGGTTTTATCTGCTCCGCCAGGAAGCACGCGCACACCCTTTCGCCTTGCGCCCTCCGGGTGCCATCGCGGAGAGCGACTTCAATAGCGCCTGCATCAAGTGCGGGCAATGCGTGGTGGCCTGCCCCTTTGACACCCTTAAGCTCGCGCCAGCGGGCGGCAATCTGCCTATCGGCATGCCCTATTTCGAGCCGCGCCAGATCCCCTGCTACCTCTGCCCGGACATCCCGTGCATGAAAGCCTGCCCGACCGGTGCGCTCTCACCCAAACTAAAAAACATCAACGATTCACGCATGGGTCTGGCGGTCATCGATCTGGAAAACTGCCTGTCCTGGAAAGGCCTGCGCTGCGAGATATGCCATCGCGAATGCCCGCTAAAAGGCAAGGCAATCACCCTGGAACTGCATCCGCGTGACCGCTCCAAGCACGCCATGTTCTATCCGATCGTGCATTCCGACGCCTGTACGGGTTGTGGCATCTGCGAAAAAGCCTGCCCGACAACAGAAGCCGCCATTCGCATCCTGCCGCACAAGCTGGTGCAAGGTCAGATTGGCGAGCACTACCGTCTGGGCTGGACCTTCGATACCGAGATCACCCAGGACTTCAAGGCAGCCCCGACTGGATCGCCTGTTGCCGCACCCGCTGCGCCCGCCCCCGCCGGCAGCCCGATCAAGGGCAATGCACTCGACTATCTGAACGAGGGTGGCCTATGACCACGCGCACCGCCCAGGATAGTTCCCACGATCTGCACCACCGCAGCCTCAGCCAGCGGCTCTGGTCATGGCGTTATATCGTGCTGCGGCGCCTCAGCCAGTTCGGCATCCTCCTGCTTTTTTTCGGCAGCGCACACTGGGGCTGGGAGGTTGCCAAGGATGTACCGCTATTGCCGGGCAATCTGTCCGCATCCGAATTCGCCGGCCTGTTTCCCATGGCTGACCCCTTCGCCGCCCTGCAAATCTTTCTCGCCGGCCATGTGTTGCAAAGCGAAGCCCTGATCGGCGCGGCCATCGTGCTGGGCTTTTATCTGCTGGTTGGCGGCCGGGTGTTCTGCGCCTGGGCGTGTCCGGTTAACCCCATCACCGACCTGGCCGGCTGGCTACGCAACAAGCTGGGCATCAGCCCCACCTTCATCCTGTCGCGCAATACCCGCTACTTCATTCTGGCGCTGACCCTCGTGCTTTCCGTACTCTCGGGTGTTGCCGCATTCGAATGGGTCAGCCCGGTGGGCATCGCACATCGCGAAATCATCTTCGGTGCCGGATTTGGCATCACCGCCCTGGTCGCGATCTTTCTGTTCGACCTGTTCCTGCTCAAGCACGGCTGGTGCGGCCACCTCTGCCCGCTGGGCGCATTCTGGTCGCTGGTCGGCCGGATCGCACCGCAAATCAAGGTGCGTTTCGACAAAACCACCTGCACCCATTGCGGCGAATGCGCCCGCGTGTGCCCCGAGCCGCAGGTGCTCAACCTCAAGCTGCTGGAAGATCGCGGCCTGGTGTTTTCCGGGGAGTGCAGCAACTGCGGTCGCTGCACTCCAATTTGTCCTGAAGGTAGCCTTACCTTCGATTTAATGGCCCTGGTTCGTGCCCACAATGCACAAAACCAGACTGCTTCGCGCGTGTAGATGGAAGGAGAATATGTGATGACCACCAAGACCATGCTTCGTATGGGTGTTCTGGCTCTGGCTTTGCAGGGCATGCTGGGCTGTTCCGCGATTGCGGAAACCCCAAAAAAAGCGGCGGTCGACGACGCCAGCTTGGGCCTGTCCAAAACCGTGATCGCGACGGAGATCGACGCGACCCCGGCGGTGTTTGAATATGGCAAGGGCGACCCGGGCTCGACGGTCTCTCTGGGCGCATCCTACCTCACCGCCCCGCCGCAAATTCCGCACGCCACTGCGGATTTCATGCCCATTACCCGTGACAACAACATGTGTGTGGCCTGTCACAACACCCCGGACATGATCGGCAAGAAACTCGACAAGGGCATGGCCATACCGGCACCGCGTAGCCATTATGTCAACAACACCAACGAGCTTTACATGGGCCGCTGGACTTGCACCCAGTGCCATCGCCCACAGGCTGAAGTGCAGCCGTTGGTAGTCAACACCTACAAGCAGTAAGCCCTCCCAAGAAACACGAGGGGTCGCCCCGAGTGTTTCTTGCCCCTTGAAGGGACAAGACCGAAGACCGCAGTCGGGGTGGGCTCATCAAGCGCCCATGCCGCTCGTGCCCAAGAGGATGGTGTGAACCGAGGAAGACACTATGCTGGTGGATAGCTTCAACCGGCCGATCGATTACTTGCGGGTATCGGTCACCGATCGTTGCGACTTGCGCTGCAACTATTGCATGCCCAAAGCGCACAACGATTATGAAGACCCTGAAGACTGGCTCTCGCTGGCAGAGCTGACGCGCGTCATCGGCCTGTTCGGCGATCTGGGCGTGCATCGCGTGCGTCTGACCGGCGGCGAGCCCTTGTTGCGACGGGGCCTTGAAGGCCTGGTTCGGGGCATACGCGCGCACGGCATCGCCGATGTCTCGCTGACCACCAACGGCACCCGTCTGCGCCAGCAGGCACGCGCGCTGGCGCATGCCGGACTGCAACGCATCAACATCAGTCTCGACTCGCTGGATGGCGACTGTGTCGCCAAGATCGTCGGTCGCGATGTGCTCGATACCATCCTTGATGGCATCGCCGCCGCGCAAGAGGCCGGGCTTACCCCCATCAAGATCAACATGGTGGTCATGGACGGCATCAATGCCCACGAGGTCGAGGCGATGATGGTCTTTGCCATTGAGCGCGGGCTGATTTTGCGTCTGATCGAACTTATGCCGATGGGCGACACCGCCCGTGGCCAACAAGGTGTCGACCTCACCGCAGCATTGCGCGAGCGACTGGTTGATCGCTTTGACCTCACGCCGTCGGCCTCCGAATTTGGCGGCGGACCGGCGCGTTACTGGGAAACCCGCGACGGCCGAGGCCGGGTGGGCTTCATCACGCCGATGTCGCAACACTTTTGCGCCACCTGCAACCGTGTGCGCCTCACGGTCGATGGCGTACTGCTGCTTTGTCTGGGACAGGAACACAGCGTCGAATTGCGTCCCCTGTTGCGTGCCGGCGCCTCGGATGCCGAGATGACGGCAGCCATCCTCGCTGCCATCGCGCAAAAGCCCGAGCGCCACGAATTTGTCACCGCGCCGCAAAAACTGGTGCGTGTCATGGCCCGCACCGGTGGCTAACTCCGCGTTCGATTCCGTTTGATCCTGCCCCCGGATTGCGCCACACTGCGCAGCCTCTTTCACACCGACGATTAAACATGACCCTCAAAATCGGCCTTGTTTCCATCAGCGATCGTGCCAGTACCGGCGTTTATGAGGATCGCGGCATCCCCGCATTGGTAGACTGGTTTACCGCCACGCTCGCCTCCGCGTGGCATGTTGAAACCCGCTTGATCCCGGACGATCAGCCCAGCATCGAAGCGACGCTCAAAGAACTGGTCGATGACGCCGACTGCCACCTCGTACTCACGACCGGCGGCACCGGTCCGGCGCCACGCGATGTCACCCCCGAAGCCACGCTGGCGGTGGCCGACAAGGTCATGCCCGGGTTTGGCGAAGAGATGCGCCGCGTCAGCCTGAAATATGTGCCCACCGCCATCCTCTCGCGCCAGGTGGGCGTCATTCGCGGTCAGGCGCTCATCCTCAACCTGCCCGGCCAACCCAAGGCCATTGCCGAAACCCTGGACGGCATCTTTGCCGCCGTGCCTTATTGTCTGGATTTGATCGGCGCGCCGTATGTCGAAACCCTTCCAGAACGCATCCAGGCGTTTCGCCCGAAATCCGCTCAAAAACCCAAGGCCTAAAAGACAGTTTCAAACCAAGATTCAACATGCCCATTCTTTACTTTGGCCGCCTGCGCGAGGTTTTTGCCACCGACCGCGAGCCCTTGCCCAGCCCACTACCCGCCACCGCTGCCGACCTGCTGGACAGCTTGCGCGCCCGAGGTGGCGTGTGGACGCACGAACTGGCGCCGGGAAAATCCTTCCGCGTCGCCATTGACCAAAGCGTCGTCAGTCTCGATGCGCCGCTGCGCGAGGGTGCCGAGGTCGCTCTCTTCCCGCCGGTCACCGGAGGCTGAATGGCCGACATCGTCATCCGCGTCGAGGCAACCGATTTCGATCTTGCCGCCGAATATGCCCGCCTTGCAGGTCGCACCGACATCGGCGCCATCGTCCAGTTCATCGGTCGCGTGCGTGACCGCAACAACGGCCAGGGCGTAACCCGCATGACGCTGGAGCACTACCCCGGCATGACCGAAAAGGTACTCACCGACATTGCCCAGCGCGCGTGTGACCGCTGGCAGTTGCAGGCCGTCACCATCGTCCACCGCATCGGCCCATTGCAACCCGCCGATCAGATCGTCCTGGTGCAAACGGCGTCCATACACCGCGAACACGCCTTCGCCGCCGCCGAGGCCATCATGGATTTTTTGAAAAGCGAAGCGCCATTCTGGAAGCGCGAAGACAACGACGCCGGCAGCCGCTGGGTAGAAGCCCACGCCAAAGACACTGCCGCCCTGCAACGCTGGAATTAAACATGCCCCCCTCCGAATTCACCCACTTTGACGCCGCCGGCCGCGCCATCATGGTCGATGTGCACGGCAAGACCGAAACCCATCGCATCGCCCGCGCCGGTGGCGCCATCCGCATGCAGCCCGAAACACTGGACAAGATCCGTCAGGGCACGGCCGGCAAGGGCGATGTCATCGGCATCGCCCGCATCGCCGCAATTCAGGCATCCAAGCGCACCGGCGAATTGATTCCGCTGTGTCACCCGCTGGCGCTTACCAAGGTCGCGGCCGAATTCAGTTTCGATGCACAACTCCCCGGCGTGCGCTGCGAAGTCACCGCCGAAAACATCGGCCGCACCGGCGTCGAAATGGAAGCCATGACCGCATGCAGCGTTGCCCTGCTGACCATCTACGACATGTGCAAAGGTGCTGACCGCGGCATGGTCATCGAATCGGTGCGCCTCCTGGAAAAGCAAGGCGGAAAATCAGGACACTGGCAAGCCGGCTGATCTAAAAATCTCTTGGCGCCCCCCTTGCGCCACAACCACGTCAACATGCTTTGCTCGCGTGGAATGACATGACGAGGCTGACGATTTGGTGCGCCGCGCACCTATCTGGTGCACGCCCATCAGCACAAATCTCCCGATAAACAACACAACGCAGCTAAAGCGCGAATCGTCAGGGCTATAGCGCAATCTCGGAAAGCATCAGCCAAAGCGGCCGGTGATGTAGTCCTCGGTCTGTTTTTTCCTGGGCTTGACGAACAAGCTGTCAGTCTTGCCAAACTCGATGAGTTCGCCCAGGTACATGAAGGCGGTGTAGTCGGAGATACGGGCCGCCTGTTGCATGTTGTGGGTGACGATGGCGATGGTGTAGTCCTCTTTCAGTTCGAACACCAGTTCTTCTACCTTGGCGGTAGAGATGGGGTCTAGCGCCGAAGTAGGCTCGTCCAGCAGCACTATGTCCGGTTTGACCGAAACCGCGCGGGCAATGCACAAGCGTTGCTGCTGGCCACCGGAGAGCGACAGGCCATTTTGTTGCAACTTGTCTTTAACCTCTTCCCAGAGTGCCGCCTTGCGCAGCGCCCACTCCACACGGTCATTCATCTCGGACACAGAAAGTCTTTCATAAAGACGCACGCCAAAGGCGATGTTTTCGTAAATCGTCATGGGGAAAGGCGTTGGCTTCTGGAACACCATGCCGATCTTGGCCCGCAGTACATTGAGATCCTGCTTTTTATCCAGCGCGTTGCGGCCGTTAAACAGGATCTCACCTTCGGCCCGCTGCCCCGGGTAAAGGTCATACATGCGGTTGAAGGTGCGCAACAGGGTAGATTTTCCGCAACCGGATGGACCGATGAAAGCGGTCACCTTGTTGCGGGGGATATCCAGATTGACATCCTTCAACCCCAGGAAGGTGTCGTAATAAAAATTGAGGTTACGCACCTTGAGCGCCGCATCTTCGAACTCGGCGATGTCGTCCTCATGGGTTATCGAATCAGACATGAAGTCACTCCAGGGAAATCAGTTGTATTGCTTTTCGCGGAAAACAATCCGCGTCACGATATTGATGCCCAGCACCAGCAGGGCAATCAGAAAGGCTGCCCCCCAGGCCAGGCTGATCCAGTTTTCATACGGGCTCATGGCGAACTGGTAGATCACCACCGGCAGGTTGGGCATGGGCTGCGACATATCGCTGCTGAAAAACTGGTTGTTCAACGCGGTAAACAAAAGCGGTGCGGTTTCGCCGGTCACGCGGGCGATCGCCAGCAGCACGCCGGTGACCACGCCGGACTTCACCGCGCGCAGGGTGACGCTGAGCGATACCTTCCAGCGCGGTGCACCAACGGCAAAAGCGGCCTCGCGCAGACTGGGCGGTACCAGTTTCAGCATGTTTTCGGTAGTCCGCACCACCACCGGAATCGCAATCAGCGAAAGCGCCACGGAACCGGCCCAGCCCGAAAACCCGCCGGTCGTCGCCACCAGCAGCGCATAAACGAACAGGCCCACGACGATCGAAGGCGCCGACAGCATGATGTCCGTGACGAAGCGAGTCAGCGCCGCAAAGCGCGACACCCGCCCAAACTCGGCCAGATAGATACCTGCCAGGATGCCAATCGGTGTCGAGACCAAGGTGGTTGCCAACAAAATCATCCCGCTGCCGACGATGGCATTACGCATGCCGCCGCCTTCGTTGCCAGGCGCCGGTGTGTCCTGGGTAAAAAACTCCCAAGACAAGGCCGAGACCCCTTTGGAAGCCAGCGTCCATAGAATCCACGCCAGTGCGACGAGACCAAAGGTCATGGACACCATGGACAGGCCAATGCCGATGCGATTAACCCATAAGCGTCGTTGATACAGATTCATGATTACAGTCCCTCCGCGCCTATGTTGCGACGGATCAACCAGCGCGAGATGGCCAGCACGATGAAGGTAATGAGAAACAGGATGAGGCCCAGCGCAAACAGCGAGGAGATGTGTAGCCCCGGACTGGCCTCGCCAAACTCGTTGGCCAGGGTTGACGCAATCGAGTTGCCCGGCGCAAACAGGCTGCCGACGATGCGGTTGGCGTTACCAATCACGAAGGTCACCGCCATGGTTTCGCCCAGCGCCCGACCCAGCCCCAGCATGATTCCGCCGATCACGCCAACCTTGGTGTAGGGCAGAACGATATAGCGCACCACCTCCCAGGTTGTACTTCCCATGGCGTAGGCCGATTCCTTGAGGATGGGCGGCACGGTGTCAAACACATCGCGCATCACCGAGGCCACAAAAGGAATCACCATCAACGACAGCACGATCCCGGCGGTGAGGATACCAACCCCAATGGGCGGCCCCGCAAACAGGCTGCCCACCCAGGGAAGGTCACCCAGCGCATTTTGCAACACCGGCTGCACATACTTGGAAAACAACGGGGCAAAGATAAACAACCCCCAGATGCCATAGATGATGGAAGGCACCCCTGCCAGCAACTCGATCGCTGTGCCGAGCGGACGACGCAACCAGCGCGGGCAGGTTTCGGTCAAAAACAGGGCGATGCCAAAGCTCACCGGAACGGCAATCAGCAAGGCGATAACCGAGGTGACCAAGGTGCCGTAGATCGAGATCAGGGCGCCGTATTCATCATCCGGCACGCTCCAGACTTCGCTCCAGACAAATGCAAGGCCAAAGGTCTTCAAGCTGGGTGCGGCTTCGATGGCCAACGAAACCAGAATCCCCATCAACCCCACCAGCACCAGCAGCGCAAAAAATTGCGTCGTGTAGTGAAAGAGTGAATCCTGAAGCTTGAATTTTTTGATCTGCTGCGCGTGCAGATCAATTGCGTCGCTCGGAGTCGAGTGCGTAGTCACCATCATCTACCTGTCAAAATATGCTTTCCGGGATATCCGCCATAGAGACAGCCTGGAAAGCAGCGGGGCAATCATGCTCACCCCGCCGGGTTTCATCAAGTCTTTACTTGATGTTACGCATTTCGGATTCAACCATCTTCACGACATTCTTCGGCAGCGCGACGAAGCCCAGGTCTTCGGCAGCCTTTTGGCCGTTATTGAGGGACCAGGTGAAGAAGTCGACCACGCCCTTCTGCTTGGCGGCATCGCTGCCCTTCTCGTAGACCAGGACATAGGTGACGGTGGTGATCGGCCAGGCATTCTTGTGGCTCTGGTCGAGCAGGTCCGGAGCCATGCCCTTGACCTTGAAGTTGGCGCCGGCGGCGGCATCGGCGACAGAATCCTGGTTCGGGACGATGTAGTTGCCGGCCTTGTTCTTCAGAGCCACAAAGGTCATGTTGTTCTTCATGGCATCGGCAATGTCAACATAGCCGATGGCACCGGCGATCTTCATGACATTGGCGGCGACACCGGGGTTGCCTTTGCCGCCCACGGCATTAACCGGCCAGTTGACGGTGTTGCCCGCGCCGACATCGCGCTTGAAGGCCATCGATTGCTTGGACATGTAATGGGTGAGCACATAGGTGGTGCCAGAACCGTCGGAACGGTGCGCAACCGTGATCGCAGTGGCGGGCAGGGCAACGCCAGGGTTCAGTTTGGCGATGGCCGGGTCGTTCCACTTGGTGATCGCGCCACGGAAGATTTCAGCGGCGGTGGCGCCATCCAGCTTGATGTCACCGGACTTGATGCCGGACAGGTTGATGACGAGGGTGACGCCGCCCATGACGGCGGGGAACTGGGTCAGGCCGTTCGCGTCGAGATCAGCCTCACTGCTCGGGACATCGGTGCCACCGAAGTCAACGGTCTTGGCCTTGATCTGCTTGACACCGCCAGAGGAGCCGATGCCCTGGTAGTTAACCTTGTTACCCGTCGCAGCATTGTAGAGCTCTGCCCACTTGGAATAGACGGCATACGGGAAGGTCGCGCCAGCACCGGTGATATCGGCAGCCTGGACAGCGGTACCTGCCAAAGCACTCACAGAAAAGCCAGCGGCAACAACTGCCTTGATGAAATCTCGTTTGCTAAACATAACAACTCCTAAAGTAGGGGAAACATACCAAATCGTTAAAACCGGTGCAGGCATCCTAATCTTCGGACATGACAGTTTTGTGACTCAAAGCCGCGGCAACCCCAAAGACTCGCGCACATCCCGCATGGTTTCCCGCGCCAGGTCACGGGCCTTCTCGCAGCCACGGGCAAGGATATTGCGCACGACATCCGGCGACTCTTCAAACTCACGGGCACGCGCCTGGATCGGCGCCAACTCGGATAGCACCGCGTCGATGACCGGCTGTTTGCACTCGATACAGCCGATTCCCGCGCTGCGGCATCCGTTTTTCACCCACTCCCGCACCGTCTCGCTGCTGTACACCTCGTGAAATTGCCAGACCGGGCATTTTTCCGGACTACCCGGATCGGTGCGCCGCATCCGGGCCGGATCGGTCGGCATGGTACGGATCTTTTTGCTGACGCTATCCGGTGCCTCGCGCAACGAGAGAGTATTGTGGTACGACTTGGACATCTTTTGTCCATCCAGCCCCGGCATTTTTGATGCGGCGGTGAGCAGCGCCTGCGGCTCGGTCAGGATGACCCGGCCGCCGCCTTCGATAAAACCATACAGCCGTTCACGATCGCTCAGGCTGAGATTTTGGGCTTCAGCCAGCAAGGCCCGCGCCGACACCAGCGCCTCGACATCGCCTTTCTGCTGATAACGCATGCGCAGTTCGTCATACAGACGAGCCTTTTTGCTGCCCAGTTTTTTCACCGCCGCCTCGGCCTTTTCTTCATAACCCGGTTCGCGACCAAACAGGTGATTGAAGCGGCGTGCAATCTCGCGCGCGAACTCGATGTGCGGCACCTGATCCTCGCCCACCGGCACCTGATTGGCGCGGTAGATGAGGATATCTGCGCTTTGCAACAACGGATACCCCAAAAAGCCGTAAGTGGACAAATCGCGATCGGCCAGCTTTTCTTGCTGGTCTTTGTAGGTCGGCATCCGTTCCAGCCAGGCGTTGGGCGTCACCATCGACAGCATCAGATGCAACTCGGCGTGCTCGATCACCTGCGACTGAATGAACAGCGTTGCCTTGTCCGGATCGACCCCGACGGCCAGCCAGTCGATCACCATCTGCCAGGTGCTGTCCTCGATGTTGGCGCTACGGTCGTAATGCGTGGTCAGGGCATGCCAGTCGGCGACGAAGAACAGACACTCGTGTTCGTGCTGCAATTGCAGCCAGTTTTTCAGCACCCCATGGTAATGACCCAAATGCAGGGCGCCGGTGGGGCGCATGCCGGAGAGAACGCGGTCGGCGTACATAGTCAGAATCCCAACAACAGAGAAAGTAATTCCAGCACCCCGCTCACTGCGGGGTTGAGCACGGCAGACAACAGCCCGGTCGCCAGCAGCGCCAGCATGACGAACAGCCCGTAAGGCTCGATGCGCGATAGCGGATAGGCAATACTGTCCGGCAGCAGACCCACCGCGATACGCCCGCCATCGAGCGGCGGCAAAGGCAGCAGGTTAAGCGCCATCAGCACGGCATTGATCATGATGCCGGCCTTGGCCATCTCCAGCAGCGGCAGGCTGTAATCACCCAGTCCGCCACCGGCCGACCACTTCAGCATCAGCCCCCAGAAGATTGCCATCAAAAGATTGGCGGCCGGGCCTGCCACCGCCACCCACACCATATCGCGGCGCGGATTGTTGAGACGGTTGAAGTTCACCGGCACAGGCTTGGCCCAGCCAAACAGCAGCCCACCCAACAGCAGGGTCAGGCCCGGCACCAGCAAGGTGCCGACAGGATCGATATGACGCAACGGATTGAGGCTCAAGCGCCCGGCCAGCCGCGCGGTGCTGTCGCCACAGCGCAACGCAGCGTAGCCATGCGCCGCCTCGTGCAGGGTGATGGCAAACATCACCGGAACCGCGTAGATCGCAATCTTCTGGATCAGGGTCATTTCCATACGGGCAACTCCAGGCTCTCAAGAAACTCGCCGGGCCGTCCCAAGAGTTTCTTGCCCCTTGAGGGGGGAACCGAGCGAAGCGAAGGTTTTCGGGGTGGGTTCATTCCAAACCCAATCGTGCCGGATCGCCCCGGCCACGGCGCAGCATGGTTATATCGTCGCCGCTCAGGTCGACCACGGTCGAGACCTCGCCATTACAGCCACCGCCGCCTATGACTACATCGATCTGCCGGCCAAAGTGCTCAAGGATTTCATCCGGTTCGGTCAAAGGCTCGGTCGCACCGGGCGGGATCAGCGACATCGACAGAATCGGCTCGCCCAGTTCGGCCAACAGCGCCTGCACCACCGCGTGCTCGGGCACCCGCAGACCGATGGTGCTGCGCTTGGGGTGCTGCAGGCGACGCGGCACCTCGCGCGTGGCCTGCAGGATGAAGGTGTAACTACCCGGCGTACCGGCCTTGAGGATGCGGTACTGACGGTTATCGACACGGGCGTATTGCGCCAGTTCCGACAGATCGCGGCACACCAGGGTGAAATGATGGTCGTCGTCCACGCCGCGCAGGCGGCGGATGCGGTCCATGCCGTCCTTTTGGCCAATCATGCAACCCAGGGCGTAACAAGAATCGGTGGGATATGCCATCACCCCGCCGCCACGCAATATCTTGACCGTCTCGCGCAGCAAGCGGATCTGCGGGTTTTCCGGATGGATGTCGAAGCGCTGCGCCATGATGAATCACCAACTTTTCCAGATAGGTTTGCAGCGGTCCGGCAAAGGCAACAGACGCCCAAGTTCACGCCCGCCTTCGCCCGGCGCATGAAAATCGGAGCCTGCCGAAGCCATGAAGCCATACTCCCGGGCGAAATCGGCCCAGGTTCCCAACATGCTGTGATGGTGACTGCCGGAAGACACCTCAAGCGCCTCGCCGCCCAGGTCGCGAAACTCGGACAACAGCTTGCGGCGCAGGGTGCTGCCGATGTCGTAACGCCCCGGGTGTGCCAGCACCGCCTGCCCGCCAGCAGCATGAACCCAGGCCACCGCCTCGGCAAAATCGGCCCACTGGTGTTTGACATAACCGGGCTTGCCCGGTTTGAGGAAGCGGTTGAACACATTTGCCACGCTACTGGCGTGGCCGCTTTCAAACAAAAACCGGGCGAAATGGGTACGGCCAATCATCTCGCGGTTACCGGCGTGGCGGTAAGCGCCTTCCAATGCCCCCGGAATGCCACTGGCCGCCAGCGATTCGGCCATCTTGCGCGCCCGCGCCTCTCGCCCGGCGCGGATCGCGGCCAGGCCACTGGCCAGTGCAGGATGCTGCTTATCCACCCACAACCCGACCAGATGCACGGTGCGATTCTGCCAGGTCGTTGAAATCTCGACCGCCGGCAACACCGTCATCCCCAGAGACTGTCCGGTTAGCGCCGCCGATTCGGTCCCCGCCAAGGTGTCGTGATCGGTCAACGCCAGGGTATGTACGCCATGCGCATGTGCCCGTTGGACCAGCGCATCCGGCGTCATCACGCCATCAGAGGCGTTGGAGTGGCTATGCAGATCGAAGCTCAAAAACCGTGCGATAGCCAGAAGCTATGCTTGTGAAGGGGGGGCAATCATAGCAGAATCACTCTCCCGTCCGCGCTTGCCAGCATTTGTCCATCCTCATGAAAAAACTATTGTTCGACCTGTTCCCCATCATCGTTTTCTTTGCCGCATTCCAACTGGGCAAGACCGACCCGGCCTCCAGCCAGGCGCTGCTCTCCGGCATGGGCATCGTGCTTGCCAATGGCCAGCAACCGGGCGTGTTCATCGCTACCTTGGCCGCAATTGCAGCCACCTTCGCCCAGATTGGCTGGCTGAAGCTGCGAGGCCAGCGCATCGACACCATGCTGTGGGTTTCGCTGGCGCTGATCGTGGTGTTTGGCGGCGCCACCCTGTGGCTGCATGACGAAAATTTCATCAAATGGAAGCCCACCGTGCTGTACTGGCTGTTTGCCGGCGTGCTGGCGCTGTCGCCGTGGCTGGCCAAACGCAACCTGATTCGGCTGATGATGCAAGGCCAGATCGAGCTACCCGACTTTGCCTGGACCAGGCTTAACCACCTATGGGTCGGGTTCTTTGCGGTCATGGGCATCGCCAATCTGTGGGTGGCGTTCAATTTCAACACCGATACCTGGGTCAACTTCAAAATGTTCGGCACCCTTGGTCTCATGCTGGTGTTCGTGTTGGGACAAGGTCTGTACATCGCCCGCTTTACCACCGAACAAAATCGCGAATCATGAACCCCTATTGCATCTATGCCGAAGACGCCCCGGACAGCCTGCCCCGGCGACTGGCGGCGCGCCCGGCGCACCTGGCGCGACTGCAAACCCTGCAAGACGCAGGCCGTTTACACTTGGCCGGCCCTTGCCCTGCCATCGACAGCCCTGACCCCGGCCCGGCGGGGTTTAGCGGCAGCCTGATCGTCGCCGACTTTGACGACCTGGCCGCCGCACAAACCTGGGCCGAGGCTGATCCCTATGTTGCCGCAAGCGTTTATGCCCGCGTCACCGTCAAACCGTTCAAGAAGGTTTTCCCATGAGTTCCGTCATCGACACCATGCGCAGCCGCCTCTCCCTGCTTGCGCCCGAATCCCTCGACATCATCGACGAGTCTGCGGCGCACGCCGGTCATGAAGGCGCCAAAAACGGCGGCCATTACCGCCTGCGCATCGTCTCTGCACAATTTGCCGGCAAGGGCACGGTGGCCCGCCACCAAGCGGTGTATGGCGCGCTCGGCGACCTGATGCGCGAGCGCATCCATGCGCTTTCCATGGTCACCCAAACGCCGGATGAGGCTGGCGCGAAACAAAACCCATAATGTTTCAAAAAACCGAGTACAAGATCAATTCATTGCAACTGCGTTTGCAGTAATATCGCGGCTCCTTTTATTGATAGCTATAGTTATATAATCGACATGACTACGACCGCGAGTCTGCAGGACCAGTTTCTCAATGATCTGCGCAAAGAGCGCACCCTGATTTCCATCTTTCTGGTCAATGGGATCAAGCTGGTCGGACGGGTCGATTCGTTCGACCAATACATGGTGCTGCTGGGCGGTCACGATGGTGTGCAACAGGCCATTTTCAAACACGCCATCTCCACCATCGCACAGGCGCGCCCTAGAATGTCCCGCGATGACGAGAGCGACGCAGAACGCTCCAGCGACGGACAACGCACCAGTGAGGGCTATTCCTCAGCCCCCCGCCGTGCGCCAATGATTCGCTATAAATAATCACGACCCGCACAAAACGCCCACTTCGGTGGGCGTTTTTTATGCGCTCAAAAAAGGTCTTATGGAACAGTTTTGCGTTAACCTTGAGCCGTCTTGAATCACGCTTTGCACAATGTTTCGCTTGTTTCGTCGCACTGCCACCTCCGCCACGCCGCTTGGAAAACCGCTCTCCGAGCGTGTCCAACGGCTGTTGCAAGAGGCCTTTTTACTGGTTGTGCTGGCCCTCTCGCTATATCTGGCGCTGATATTTCTCACCTACGACAGCGAGGATCCCGCCTGGTCACATACCGGCCGTAACGAGGTTCCGCACAACTGGGGTGGGCCGTTTGGCGCGTGGTTCGCCGATCTGCTGCAATATCTGTTTGGTCGCTCGGGCCTCTGGTTTGTGGTGCTGGGCTTCATGCTGGTGCACTGGAGCTGGCAACGCCTGCATCGTCCCGAGCCAACGCACCGGCCTGCCACGCCGGTACTCGTCTTTGGCTTTCTGCTCATCTTGTTGTCCAGCGGCGCACTGGAAGCTTTGCGCATGCACAGCTGGTTTACCACGCTGCCGTTCGGCCCCGGCGGAGCGCTGGGTAACGGCCTCGGCAAGCTGATCCAGTCTGGCTTGGGCTTCGAAGGCGCCACGCTGATGCTGATGTTTATCTGGAGCATCGGTTTTTCGCTGTTTTCCGGGTTGTCCTGGATCAGCATTGCCGAAGGCCTGGGGCGACACCTGGAATGGTTGTGGCGTTATGGCAACGAAAAATGGCAGGCGTGGCAGGATCGCCGCGAAGGTCAACGATTGACCAACCGCCGTAACGCCAGCGTGCAATTGGGGCGAGACCGCATCTCACGCGAACCCGATTTGATCATTGAGCGCCCCGAAGTACCCATAATCAAACCACCCAAGCCGGTGCAGGCCGCGCTGTTCCAGGAAAGCAGCGAACGCCCGCCACTGTCGCTGCTCGATGCCATAGACAGCAACCAGGCGGTAACCGTGGATGAGACCTCGCTTACCGCCACCTCGCGGCTCATTGAAAGCAAGCTGCGCGAGTTCAATGTCGATGTCAAAGTACTTACCGCCACCCCGGGGCCCGTCATCACCCGCTACGAAATCGAGCCTGCCTCCGGTATCAAAGGCAGCCAGGTCGCCAACCTGTCGCGTGATCTGGCCCGTTCGCTGTCGGTGGTCAGCATCCGCGTGGTCGAAACCATCCCCGGCAAGAGCTGCATGGGACTGGAGATCCCCAACAATCGCCGCCAAACCGTGAAGCTGTCCGAGATCCTCGGCGCCAGCGTCTATGAAGAAATGAGCTCGCCGCTGACCATGGCGCTAGGCAAAAGCATCATGGGCCAGCCGGTGGTGGCCGACCTGGCCAAGATGCCGCACCTGTTGGTGGCCGGCACCACCGGCTCGGGCAAGTCGGTGGCCATCAACGCCATGATCCTGTCGCTGCTGTACAAGGCCAGCCCTCAGGATGTGCGGCTCATCATGGTGGACCCGAAGATGCTGGAGCTGTCTACCTACGAAGGCATTCCGCACCTGCTTGCCCCGGTGGTTACCGACATGAAGCTCGCCAGCGTGGCGCTGAACTGGTGCGTAGGCGAGATGGAGAAGCGCTACAAGCTGATGTCCACTCAGGGCGTGCGCAATATCGCCGGCCTCAATCACAAGATCCGTGATGCCGAGAAAGCCGGAAACCCTCTCACCAACCCATTCTCGCTGACGCCAGAAGACCCGGAGCGGTTGCAACACATGCCGTATATCGTGGTCATCATCGACGAGTTGGCCGACCTGATGATGGTGACCGGCAAGAAGGTGGAAGAACTCATCGCCCGCCTCGCGCAAAAGGCCCGCGCCTCCGGCATTCATCTCATCCTTGCCACCCAGCGCCCGTCGGTCGATGTCATCACCGGTCTGATCAAGGCCAACATCCCCACCCGCATCGCATTTCAGGTTTCCAGCCGCATCGACTCGCGCACCATTCTTGACCAGCAGGGGGCCGAATCACTGCTGGGCATGGGCGACATGCTCTACCTGCCGCCGGGTCAGGGAGTGCCTACCCGTGTGCATGGCGCCTTCGTGTCGGACGACGAGGTGCACCGCGTCACCACCTGGCTGAAAGAATCCGCCCCGCCCAATTACGACGGAAGCGTGCTGTATGAACCGGAAGACGAAGCTGACGAAAACAGCGAGGCTGGCAACGCCGAGGCCGATCCACTCTACGACGAGGCCGTCGCCATCGTGCTTAAAACGCGCAAGCCTTCAATCTCCTCCGTTCAGCGCCACCTGCGCATCGGCTACAACCGCGCCGCCCGCCTCATCGAAGCCATGGAGCAAGCTGGCATCGTTTCGCCCATGCAAAACAACGGCAACCGCGAGGTCATCGCACCACGCGGCGAGTAGATTTTCACTCGCGGATAAAACCAGAGTTTTTTTATCAACTATTGCCGATCGCGGCCAGCATCCGTAAAATGCACCCGCCTTCAGCATCCAGCTGAAACCCGCTTCCTTCAACTGACACAGTGGAACTTTATTCATGGAACACCAACTGCCCCCCCTGCCCTACGCCAAAGACGCCCTCGCCCCGCACATGTCGGCCGAGACCTTTGACTTTCACTACAGCAAGCACCATCAGGCCTATGTCACCAACCTCAACAACCTGATCAAGGGCACCGATTTCGAGAGCAAATCCCTCGAAGACATCGTCAAATCCGCGCCTGCTGGCGGCGTTTACAACAACGCCGCGCAGGTCTGGAACCACAGCTTCTTCTGGAACTGCATGAAGCCCAACGGTGGCGGCGCCCCGGCCGGCGCCCTGGCCGATGCCATCAATGCCAAGTGGGGCTCGCTGGATGCCTTCAAGACCGCTTTCCAGACTTCTGCCGTAGGCAACTTCGGTTCTGGCTGGACCTGGCTGGTGAAAAAATCTGATGGCAGCTTGGATATCGTCAACATGGGCGCTGCCGGCACCCCGCTGACCACCGGCGACACCGCGCTGCTGTGTGTCGATGTGTGGGAACACGCCTACTACATCGACTACCGCAACCTGCGTCCGAAGTTTGTCGAGACCTTCCTCAACAACCTGGTCAACTGGGATTTCGTCGCCGCCAACCTGGCCGCTTAATCGCCTTTCCCCGAAAAAGCCACCGAATTTCCGGTGGCTTTTTTTTGTGGGCGCTTGATAATTTCCGCCCAGACCGCACAATTCAGCCGCCATGTCCCAGAAAACTCAAGAACGCACCCGTGCAAACGATGAATCCCAGCGCAGCGCGCCGCCGCCGCTGTATCGCGTCGTCCTGCTCAATGACGATTTCACGCCGATGGATTATGTAATCCGGGTGCTGGAAACCTTCTTCAGTCTGGATCGCGAACAGGCCATGCGGTTAATGCTGGAGGTGCATCACAAAGGTTCTGCCATCGCCGGACTGTTTTCGCGCGATCTGGCCGAAACCAAGGCGGCGCTGGTATTGCAAGATGCCCGCGCGCACCAGCATCCGCTGCAATGCGTGGTCGAGAAAAATTGAAAGGAAACGGAATGATCCTGAAAACCTCAGTTGGACGCGCGTCCCTCCATTGGGTGGGATCGACCGGATGCGCAAACGCCAGCGACCTTGCGGTCTTACGAGGGCTAAGGAGTGGTCAACGGAGGTTTCCAGGATGATTGCCCAAGAACTTGAAGTCTCCTTGCATATGGCCTTCCTTGATGCGCGGCAGAAGCGCCATGAGTTCATCACCCTGGAACATCTGCTGCTGGCTCTGCTGGACAACCCCACCGCCGCCGAGGTGTTGCGTGCCTGCACGGTCGATATTCCGGCTCTGCGGCAACAACTGGAAGAATTCGTCAGCCAGCATGTATCCGTCATGCCGGGCGAAACCGAGACCGACACCCAGCCCACACTGGGGTTTCAGCGCGTCATCCAGCGCGCCATCCTGCATGTGCAGTCGTCCGGCAAGAAAGAGGTTTCGGGCGCGCATGTGCTGGTCGCAATGTTTGGCGAAAAGGATTCGCACGCCGTGCATTTTCTGGCCAAACAAGGCTTGTCACGGCTCGACATCGTCAACTTCATCGCTCACGGCATCTCCAAATCGGCGCAGAGCGCCCCTTCCAAAGAAACCACCGCCCCCGAAGCCGAGGCACAAAAGCCGCCGGAATCGACACTGGCGGCATACGCCACCGACCTCAACGCCGAGGCCCGCGCCGGTCGCATCGACCCATTGATCGGTCGCGCGCTAGAACTGGAACGGGTCATCCAGACCCTCTGCCGCCGGCGCAAAAACAACCCGTTGCTGGTGGGCGAGGCCGGCGTTGGCAAGACTGCCATCGCCGAAGGGCTGGCGCACCAGATCATCGCGCACGAGGTGCCCGAGGTGCTGCGCGAGGCCGTGGTGTATTCGCTCGACATGGGTTCGTTGCTGGCGGGCACCAAATACCGGGGCGATTTTGAACAACGCCTGAAAGCGGTACTCAAAGAACTCCACGAAAAGCCCCACGCCATTTTGTTCATCGACGAGATTTATACCCTGATCGGCGCAGGCGCGGCATCGGGCGGCACGCTGGATGCCTCCAACCTGCTCAAGCCCGCGTTGTCATCGGGCCAACTGCGCTGCATCGGTGCCACCACCTATCAGGAATATCGCGGCGTATTCGAAAAGAACCACGCCCTGGCCCGGCGCTTCCACAAGATCGATGTTCCCGAGCCCAGCATCGATGAAACCATCGCCATCCTGCGCGGCCTCAAGGCACGCTTCGAGGCGCACCACAATGTCAAATACACGGCAGCGGCGCTGTCCACCGCCGTCGAACTATCGGCGCGTTACCTCAACGACCGCCACCTGCCCGACAAGGCCATCGACATCATCGACGAGGCCGGCGCGGCCCAGCGCATTCAACCCAAATCCAGGCAAAAACGGGTGATCACACCCAAAGAGATCGAAGACATCATCGCCAAGGTCGCGCGCATCCCGGCCAAAACCGTGGCGCATGACGAGCGCGCGCAACTGGCCTCGCTGGACCGCGACCTGAAATCGGTGATCTTCGGCCAGGACCCGGCCATCGACGGCCTCACCGCCGCCATCAAGATGGCGCGTTCCGGCCTTGGCAACCCGCAAAAACCGATCGGCAACTTTTTGTTCGCCGGCCCCACCGGCGTCGGTAAAACCGAGGTGGCACGCCAGCTTGCCTATTTGCTGGGTGTCGAACTGCTGCGCTTTGACATGAGCGAATACATGGAACGCCACGCAGTGTCGCGTCTGATCGGCGCACCGCCCGGCTATATCGGTTACGAACAAGGCGGCCTGTTGACCGAACAGATCACCAAGCACCCCTACGCCGTGCTGCTGCTCGACGAGATCGAGAAGGCGCACCCGGACATATTCAATGTGCTGTTGCAGGTGATGGACCACGGCACGCTCACCGACAACAACGGTCGCCGCGCCGATTTCCGCAATGTCATCCTGATCATGACCACCAACGCCGGGGCCGAATCGCACAGCAAACGCGGCATGGGTTTTGCGCAAGCCTCCAAGGCCGGCGACGAGCTGGAGGCGATCAAGCGCCAGTTCACCCCCGAGTTCCGCAACCGCCTGGATGCCACGGTTGCGTTCGCGCCGTTAAACGATGCCGCCATCCTGCGTGTGGTGGACAAGTTCCTGATGCAGCTTGAAGAACAACTGCACGCCCGCAAGGTCGATGCCAGCTTCAGCGAAGCCTTGCGCCAATACCTGGCCAAACATGGCTTCGACCCGGCGATGGGCGCCCGCCCCATGGCGCGCCTGATCCAGGACACCCTGCGCCGCGCCCTGGCCGACGAGCTGCTGTTTGGTCACCTCAAAGATGGCGGCGAGGTCAGCATCGACATCGACGCCGAGGGCAAGGTCGCGCTGTCGTTTACGGAAGAACTCGTCACCGCCTGATCTGCGACCCGATTTACTGCCTGCGATTGTTTTGCTAACCTCCGACCAGACTGATTTCGGAGATCACCATGCCTCGTCGCCAGGATAATCGTGGTCTGACCCCAATTCTTCTGGTGGACAAGTTCCTGATGCAGCTTGAAGAACAACTGCACGCCCGCAAGGTCGATGCCAGCTTCAGCGAAGCCTTGCGCCAATACCTGGCCAAACATGGCTTCAAGAATAATTGGGGTCAGACCACGATTGTTTTAACCCGGTTTACTGCCTGATCCGCGCGAATGCCTCGAAGTAGGTGGGGAAGGTTTTGGCGGTGCATTTCGGGTCGTTGATACGCACCGGGGTGCCGCCGATGGCGACCAGCGAGAAGCACATGGCGACGCGATGGTCGTCGTAGGTATCGATCGCAGCGTTGGCGGTTAGCGCCTTGGGCGGGGTGACCACGATGTAATCCGCACCCTCCTCGACCGTGGCGCCGAGTTTGCGTAGCTCGGTGGCCATGGCCGCAATGCGGTCGGTTTCCTTGACGCGCCAGGAGGCGATGTTGTTCAACCGGGTCGGGCCGTTGGCAAACAGGGCGACGATGCACAAGGTCATCGCTGCATCGGGGATGTGGTTGCAGTCCAGCGCGATGCCTTCCAGTTTATCGGCGCAGCCACGCCGGGCCTCGATCCAGTTGGGGCCAAAACTGATCTCGGCGCCCATGCGCGCCAGCGCCTCGGCAAAACGCACATCGCCCTGGATGCTGTTGCGCCCGACGCCTTCCACGCGCACCGGGCCGTGGCCAATCGCGCCGGCCGCCAGAAAATACGAAGCCGAGGAAGCGTCGCCCTCGACCTCGATCGTTCCCGGGCTTTGATAGGTTGCCGCCGGCATCGTAAACGACTGCCAACCGTCGCGCTGCACGGTCACGCCAAAGCGCTTCATGAGATTAAGGGTGATCTCGACATACGGCTTGGAGATCAATTCACCCTCGACCTTGACCGTCACCTCGCGGCCCAGCAATGGCGCGGCCAGCAAGATACCGGTCAGATACTGGCTGGAAACCGAGCCTTTGACGCTGACCTCGGCGCGGTCCTGCAACACACCCGGCGCCATCTTCAGCGGTGGGAAGCCTGGATTTTCCAGATACTCAACCTGCGCGCCCAACTGTCGCACGGCTTCGACCAGATCGCCGATCGGTCGTTCGTGCATGCGCGGCACGCCTTTCAGCACATAGTCGCCACCGGCCAGTGCACACACCGCCGTCAGCGAGCGAAAAGCGGTGCCGGCGTTGCCCAGGAACAGCTCGGCTGATTTGACCGGAAACACGCCGCCCACACCGATCACGCGGTAATCGTCCGTGCCCTCGTGGCGCTGCCAGTCCACGCCCAACAAGCGCAAGGCCTCCAGCATCACGCGGGTGTCATCCGAATCGAGCAGCGCCTTGACCTCGGTCGTGCCTGCGGCCAGCGCCGACAGCAGCAACACACGGTTGGAAATGCTTTTTGAACCAGGCAAACGCACGCTGCCCACGGCCCCGCGTGCGGCAGGAAGGTCGATGAATTCGCTCATGATGATTTATCCAAAGTTGCGGTTAGCGTGCGCCGCGTGTGTGATGCACGCGCAAACAGTGCCTGTAAGGCCGCACCATCGTTACTGGCCAACAAGCCCCGCAAACCGGTCAGTGCGTTTTGATAGCCGTCGATTTCTGCGAGCAGCGCCTCGCGATTGGCCAGCGCAATGTCGCGCCACATCTCGGGATGGCTGGCGGCGATGCGGGTGAAATCGCGAAAGCCACTGCCGGCATGTTGAAAAAACAGCGCCGATTCTGGCCGCTCGGACAGCTCTGCCACCAGCACAAAGGCCGCCAGATGCGGCAGATGACTGACGGCAGCAAAGATGCGGTCGTGACGACTGTCCTCCATCTCGACCACCGCTGCGCCACAGTCTTGCCACCAGCTCGCCACCAGAGCGACATCCTCTGCGGCGTTTTCAGCAAGCGGCGTAAGGATGACCGATTTGCCATGAAACAGTTCGGGCCGTGCAGCGGCAGCACCGCTGTCCTCGGCACCCGCAATGGGGTGCCCCGGCACAAACTGTGCAATGCGCGAGCCCAGCGCCAACCGCGCTGCGGCAATCACATCCTGCTTGGTACTGCCCACATCGGTCAGCAGCGCGTCATCGCGCAGACAAGGCGCGATCTCGGTCAATAGTGCGGGCAATGCCCCCACAGGCGCCGCCAGGCAGATCGCGTCGGCCTTAGCCACCGCAGCACTGGCGGTTTCGGCAATGGCATCGATCACGCCGCGTTGCTTTGCGGCTTCTAGATTCTCACGGCTGCGACCATAGCCCACCACGCGCCCCACCACGCCCGCGCGTTTCAGCGCCAGCGCAAACGAGCCGCCGATCAGGCCCACCCCTAAAACAGCTAGATTCTGGATCACGATAGCACCTCGGCCAACGCTGCCAAAAAGCGGTCGTTCTGATGCGGCAGACCCATCGATACGCGCAGATAGCCGTGCAGTCCGTAGTTGGCCACCGGACGAACGATGACGCCACGCCGCAACAAACCCAGATATACCGCCTGCGCGGCCTCAGCCGTGTCCCCCACCTTGATGCAGATAAAGTTGCCCGCCGAAGGGATGAATGACAGATTCAGGCGTTTGCAGCCGGCCATCAGTTGTGCGCGGCCCTCGTCGTTGACCCGCTTGGAACGGGCCAAGAAATCGTGGTCGTCCAGCGCTGCGCAGGCCGCCGTCAGCGCCAGGCTGTTCACATTGAATGGCTGGCGGATACGGTTGAGCAGATCGGCCACACACGCGGCTGCCAGCGCATAGCCCACGCGCAGTCCGGCCAGACCATAGGCCTTGGAAAAGGTGCGGGTAATGATCAGGTTAATGTGTTGCGACAGCCAGTCCAGCGATGCGGACGGTGTATCGAGAAACTCGGTATAGGCCTCGTCCAGCACCACGATCACGCCCTTGGGCACAGCGGCCAAGAAATCGGCCAGCTCGGCGTTTCCCAGCAAGGTGCCGGTGGGGTTGTTGGGGTTGGCGATGAATACCATCGCCGTATCAGGCCGGATGGCAGCCAGCATGGCGGCAAGATCGTGGCCAAAGTTGCGCGCCGGCACCTCGATGGGCGTGGCGTTGCAGGCGGCAATGGCCAGCGGATAAACGGCAAAGGCATGTTGAGAAAACACCGCCGAACGCCCCGGCGCCAAAAAAACCCGCGCTGCAATCTCCAACACATCGTTAGAGCCATTACCAAGCACGATCTGCCCCATCCCCACGCCCAACCGTTGCGCCAGCTTTTGTTTCAGGGCAAAGCCGTTGCCGTCCGGATACAGGGCCAGCTCATCGAGGGCTGCGGCCACGGCGGCCTTGGCCAGCGGCGAGATGCCCAGCGGGTTTTCGTTGGACGCCAGTTTGACGATATCGGCTTCGTTCAGCCCAAATTCGCGTGCCAGTTCGGTAATCGGCTTGCCTGGCACATAAGGCGCGATGGCGCGCACATGCGCCAACGGCCGGCAGCCCTTGCAGTTCATCGCAGGATTCATGCCACGGCCACCGGGTAAGCGCCCAGCACCTTGAGAAAAGCGGCCTGCCTGCCAATCTCGGCCAATGCGGCCTTCAGCGCGGGGTCTGACGCATGGCCCTCGACATCGACGAAGAAGATGTATTCCCACACATCCTGCTTCTTCGCGGGCCGGGTGTTCCAGTTGATCAGGTTGATGCCATGCCGCGCCAGCGGCGTGAGCAGTTCGACCACGGCGCCGGGGCGATTGGAAATGGAAATCGCCAGCGAGGTGCGATCCTTGCCCGCAGCCGCCACCGGCTCGCGACTGATCACGACAAAGCGGGTGGTGTTGTTGGCGATATCTTCGATGTCGCGTGCCACCAGGTTGAGGTGGTAATGCTGCGCTGCGGTTTCGGGGCCAATGGCAGCGGCATCGGGCTGCTCAGATGCCAGCCGCGCGCCCTCGCTGTTGCTGGCCACGGGCACCTGTTCGATGTGCGGCAACTGGTCACGCAGCCAGTGCTGGCACTGCGCCAGAGACTGGGCGTGGGCATACACCACACGGATGCCATCCATGTCGCCACCTTGACGCATCAGGTTTTGACGCACGCGCAGATAGACCTCGCCGCAGATCGACACCTCGCTGGACAGCAGCAAATCGAAGGTGCGCGAGATGGCGCCCTCGCTGGAGTTTTCGATCGGCACCACACCGTAATGGGCCTCGCCGCGCGACACGGCGCGAAACACTGCATCGATATCCGGCTGCGGCAAGCGTTGCGTGCTCTGGCCAAAATGTTTCAGCGCCGCCGCTTCGGAGAAGGTGCCCTGCGGGCCGAGATAGGCAATCGCCAAAGGTCGTTCCAAATCCCGGCAGGCCGACATCACCTCGCGAAACAGCAAGGTCACGCTGGCGTCAGGCAAGGGTCCAGTGTTTTGTTCAATCAGGCGCCGCAACACCTGCGCCTCGCGCTCGGGCCGGTACACCGGCGCATCGCCCTTGCTGTGCCCAACGGCCTGCGCCAATCGGCCACGGGCGTTGAGCAAGGTCAAAATCTGATCGTCGATGGCATCGATCTGGGTGCGCAAATCGGTCAAATCAGTCACGGCCATCCGTCCTTATACAAACCTTAATCCAGTCCCAAAACGGCCTGCATGTCATACAGCCCCGACTTGCGACCCTGCAAAAACCGCGCGGCACGCAAGGCACCATTGGCAAAGGTGAGGCGACTGGAGGCCTTGTGGGTAATCTCGACGCGCTCGCCCACCGTGGCAAACAGCGCGGTGTGGTCGCCCACAATGTCGCCGCCACGCACCGTGGCAAAACCGATGGTCGAATGCTGCCGCTCGCCGGTCACGCCTTCGCGGCCATAAACGGCACATTCCTTGAGATCGCGCCCCAGCGCCCCGGCAATCACCTCGCCCATGCGCAATGCCGTACCCGAAGGCGCATCGACCTTGTGGCGGTGATGCGCCTCGACAATCTCGATGTCATAGCCCTCGGACAACACCCGGCTGGCCATGTCCAGAAGTTTGAACACCAGATTCACGCCCACGCTCATGTTGGGCGCAAACACCACCGGGATGTGCTCGGCAGCCTGCTGAATGACCACCTTGCCGGCAGCATCAAAACCCGTCGTGCCAATCACCACCGGCACTTGATGCACCACACACACGGGCAGGTAGTCCAGGGTCGCCTCGGGCCGGGTGAAATCGATCAGACACTGGCTGCCGGCGATGGCCGCCTCGACGCTGGCGGTTATCCTGGCCCCCAGTTGCAGGCCAATCAACTCGCCGGCGTCACGCCCGACAAAGGCCGAATCGGCGCGATCCAGCCCCGCGAACAGATGCATGTCCGGCGCCTGCGAAACCGCCTCCAGCAACGCCCGGCCCATGCGCCCACTGGCACCGGCAATGGTCATTCCCAGCGTCATGGCTTGGCCTCTACCTGCTGCGGCGCAACATCGACGCCCTTCAGCACCTCGCCATCAAACACCACTGTCACCCGCCGGCGCTCGACCACGACATCGTTTTTCTTAAGGGTGTACACATAATCCCAACGGTTTTCGCGGAACGGGTTCACCAACAGCGGCGTCCCCAGCACAAACCGCACCTGCGAGCGCGTCATCCCCGGCTTGAGCTTGTCCATCATCTCCTGAGTGACATAGTTGCCCTGCGGAATATCCAGCTTGTATGACTGGATGCGCGTCATGGGATTAGTCAGATTGCAGCCAGCCAGCAGGAGCGAAAACAGCCCCAACACCACCAGCCAATTAAATCTCGTCATATCTGTGAACCTTTAGGTTGGCGGAAGCTGTGAGATTCGAACTCACGGATGCTCACGCATCGGCGGTTTTCAAGACCGCTGGGTTAAACCACTCCCCCAAGCTTCCGAGGGGCGGACATTCTAACCGCAACAGAGCCGTAGCAAGGGGGCTGCTTTGTCCATACATTCCTGATATTCGCGTTCGACCTGAGAGTCGGCGACGATGCCGCCCCCGGCCCAGAAGCGCGCCTGGCCGTCGGTCACGGTCAGCGTGCGGATGGCGATGTTGCTATCCATGTTGCCAGCGGCGTCGATCCAGCCGATGGCGCCGCAATACAGTCCGCGCGGGCCGGGTTCAAGTTTATCGATGATCTGCATGGCGCGACGCTTGGGCGCGCCAGTGATCGAGCCGCCGGGAAAAGCGGCGCGCAACAAATCGATCGCGTCATGGCCCGGTCGCAGTTGGCTGGAAACGGTGCTGACCAGATGGTGCACGCTGGCAAAGCTTTCCACCTCAAACAGCGCGTCACAGCGCACGGTGCCCGGTTGCGACACCTTGCCAAGATCGTTGCGCAGCAGATCAACAATCATCAGGTTTTCGGCGCGATCCTTTGCGCTCGCCGCCAACTCCGCCGCCAGCGCCGCATCGCGTACCGGGTCGGCCGCACGCGGGCGGGTGCCCTTGATCGGGCGCGTCACCACCCGCCCATCCTGCACCTGCAAAAACCGTTCGGGCGAGGCTGACAACACCTGCGCAAAAGGCAGATTCAGATAGGCCGAAAACGGCGCCGGATTAAAGCTGCGCAGCCGCAGATAGCCTTCCAGCGGATCGCCTTCCACCGCGCAATCAAAGCGTTGCGCCAGATTGATCTGATAACAATCGCCCGCGCGGATATAGGCCTGTACCGCGTCAAACGCCTGGACATATGCCGCCCCGTCCAGTGCCGGGGCCGGTGCGTGAAGGGCCTTGAACGACGCACGCGGCGTGTTGCCCGCAAACTGATTCAGCCTTGCCCAAACCGCATCCAACCCGGACTGCGGTGTACGCAGCAATCGTGCGCCCGCGTCGTCCAGCCAGATCACCCAGTCATAAATACCCACCGCCATGCGCGGCAAGGCGTCGTCAACCTGCGGCAACGAGCCCAGATTGCGCGCCAGGTCATAGCCGAAGTAACCCACGGCCACAGGCAACGCCAAAGGTCTGGATGAAGATTCCTGCGGCAATACCGACCGCAGCAGCGCCAAAGGATCTCCACCATGGCGCTCACACACCCCGTCACGACAGATCTCGGTTTCACTCCCGCGCGTGGTCAGCGTGATGCGCGGTGTGGCTGCCAAAAGATGGGCGCCCCCCGCGCCGCTATCCAGCCACACCGCCCACGGCAGATCGGCGATACGCTCAAACAATGCAGCAGGATCGGATTCGGGCAAATACATAGAATCAATTGAGCTGGATGCGCGTACCAAACGGCACCGGCGCACGCCCCTTGACCAGCCAGATCACCGGATACGCAGGCGCGCTCCTGGGGAAAGCCCCCTCGGCATCGGTGAAATACAACAGCGCATCGGGGTTGGCGTGATTCTTTTCGACCCAATCAAACACCGGACGGAAGTCGGTGCCGCCATGGCCATCCAACCCATTCGGCAACTGCATTGGTTCCCAGGACGAAAAATGCCGGGGCGTATTGGCTGCCAACCGGTCGTCGCAGGCCAACAGATCGATCTCGGCGCGCACCTGGCCCTTGATGGCGTCGATCTCGGACAAAAACTCGCGCAGTTCGTCGTTCTGGATCGAGCCGCTGGTATCCACCGCCACCACCAGATTCAATCCCTGGCTATAAAGCCGCGGCATGACTGCGGCCGATTCACGGCGCGATGGGCGCTGAAAGCTGTAATCATCGCGCGCGGCCTGAATCAGGTATTGCGCCAGCAAGGCCCGCCACGAAAGCTGCGGCGCGATGAGTTCATCGATGCAGCGCAGCAGCGATTGCGACAATTTGCCCGCCTGCCGGGCCGACTGCGCCGCCTTGGCCAAGCAACTTTTCCATTCTTCTTCCAGCGTTTGCGTGTCGGCAGGCAGCGATGGCGATGGAGCCTCCGACCCGGAAGATTGCGAGGTGTCGCTGGACGCTCCATCCGACTCACCCGTCTCCCCTTGCCCGCCCTGCCCCTCGCCGTCGAACCGGTGTTCATCCATCGGCTGCTCTTCAGAGTCCTGATGCAGCAGCGGATAGATCTCCTCGGCGGTCATGCCCCGGTATTGAGCGTCGGTCAGCGCGTTGGCCGGACCGCGCATGTTTTCGGCGTCGAGGATCATGTTGACGGCGTAATCGCAAGCGACATCCCAACGGCGCCGATCACGATGATTGCGCCGTGCAAAGTGCGACAGGGCGCAATGCATGGCTTCGTGCGCCAGCACAAACTGGGTTTGCTCCAATGTCAGCCCGGCGATGTAGTCCGCGTTGTAATAAAACGCCCGTGCATCGGTGGCCGTGGTCTTGCAATTCGTCGCCGCCGTCAAAGGCAGGTGCATCACCAGCGAACCCAGAAACGGCTGATCCAGAATCAACCGTGTCCGCGCCGCCGCCAGTTTGGTTGCGATAGAGGCCGTACCACTCATGCCGTCGGCTTGAATTCGTACAGCATCAATTCGGCCACACTGTTGGCCCAATCGACAAACTCGGGCACGGCAAACAGCGGTTTGCCGACCGCACGGTGCAGGTCGGTCACCAGCATGACGCCCATTTCGCGCTGCGGAAAACGCTTGGCGTAGCGCAGGATGTGGCCCAGCGTGACTGCATCGCCCGCGGTCTCACGGGCACGGCGCACCAGTGCGGCGGCAACACCATATTGCAAATCGATGCCCTTGGGCACCTCGGCCTCCTGGCCCTTGAGAATCGCGTCGATATCGGGCAGGTGGATCATGTTGTCGAGGTAGGCCTTCAGCTCCACCCCGGTGGCCTTGCCGACGCAGGCTTGCAAGGCATCGAGCAACAAATCGGGGCGCACCGAAAATTTTTGCAACGCGCGATGGGCGTACTCCCACGAACGCGGACTCGGGAAGGCCACCGGATTGTGCGCCGGGTCGAAGGAGAACAGCAGGTCGGGACGAAATCGCAGAAAGCCAAGGATGCCGTCATCCACACCCTGCGCCAGCGCCCAACCAATCCAGTCATCCAGATGCGGTTCGACCTCGTAATGGGTAAAACGGTTGGCCAATGGCGCCGGCATGGCATAGGTGACGCCACGGTCGCCCTGACGATTGCCGGCGGCAAAGATAGCCCAGCCCTCGGGGATTTGATACTCCCCCAACCGCCGATCGAGGATCAGTTGGTACGCCGCAGCCGAAACGGTCGGCGGTGCGGCGTTGATCTCGTCCAGAAACAGGATGCCCGCCGGGCCGTGGCGCCGGGCATCCGGCAGCATGGCAGGTATCGACCACTCGACATGATGATCGGCCCGAAAGGGGATACCACGCAGATCGGTCGGCTCCATCTGCGAGAGGCGGATATCGATCAGCGGCACGCCGTGACGCGCGGCGATTCCCGCGATGATCTGCGACTTGCCCACGCCTGGAGGCCCCCACAACATGACCGGGGTGTGGTGGCCGGCAACGCAACTGGAAAATTCGCGATCCAGGATGGCTTCGATGTGTGAGGGACGCATATCAGGGTTCAGTGGTTAAGAGTCATACAAAATTGGGCTGCGACGCGCGCGGCTTGCAAACCTTGCGCATCCAGCACCTGCGGCCAGAGACGCCAGCCCCGCGCGCACGCCTCGGAGTTGGCAAATGCAGCGCGCTCCAGCGCCGCACGCTCACCCTCCGCAAGACCGGCACACGCCAGCAGCATCGGCGCAAGGTGGACATGATAATCGGCAATAACCGAGCATTCCAGTTGGTTATTGCCTGAAACGATGAGCAGATCGGCCACGACGCCCGCTGTCAACCATCGCGTGCGCCTGGGCAAACCCGCCCGGGCGTTGATGGCCTGCTCCAACCAGGCCGCATGATGTGCTGGCGGCACCCCCGCAGCTCGTAGCGCCGGCGAATCAAAACCGGTGTATTTATCCACAAAGGGATGCCAAAACAGATCAACGGCATCACCTTCTGCCAGTGCGCCCGCATGTGGCGCACTGGCCAGCAAGGCCAGTGGCCGCCCGGCTGCATCCAAAAGCCAGCATTCGGACACATCTTCCTGCGCAAACGGCAAGGGCGGCAGATCGACCAACGCCTCACGCAAACTCGCGGGCAGCTCAATGCCGCGTGTCTGGCCACATTCACACTCCCACACGCCAATCGGCCGTATCCAGCCATGGCCGTCGTCGCCATACAAATGCCAGACCCGACCATCGCGCGAGACCGCACTGGCACCCTCCACCTCGATAAACTGCGCCACACCGCGAAACGGGTTCAAAATACGCCGGGAAAAATAACGGACGAGTACTGACATATGGCGACGATACCGATTCCTGCGGCTTGGATGCAAACCCCGCTGCCGCCGCGCCCACTGCAAAGTCATAAAGGCGATTTTGGCTGCGTGGGTGTTATCGGCGGTGCCCCAGGCATGGCGGGTGCCGCCCTGCTCGCCGCGCGCGCCGCGCTGTGGCTGGGCGCCGGGCGCATTTATGGCGGCCTGCTCGACCACCGCATCGGCGTAGATTTCCTCGCACCGGAATTGATGTTAACCACGCCAGAAGCCGTACTAAAACTACCCCTCCCGGGATGTCTGGTCATCGGCCCCGGCCTGGGTCAGGAGACACCGGCGCTGTCGCTGTTAGAACGCGGCCTGCATAGCAACCTGCCACTGCTACTTGATGCCGACGCGCTCAACCTGATCGCCGCGCACCCGGTATTGATGCGCCAGATTGCCCGCCGCACCGCCACCACCTTGCTGACGCCACATCCGGGCGAAGCCGCACGGCTGCTCGGTTGGCACAGTACGGTGGCGCAAGACGAACGCGAATCTGCCGTGCGCATGCTGATGCAACAAAGCCGCGCCATCGTCATCCTCAAGGGTGCCGGCAGCCTGATCGGCGCGGGCGACACGGTCTGGCAAAACAACAGCGGCAACCCCGCGATGGCCGCCCCCGGCATGGGCGATGTGTTGAGCGGCATGATTGCGGCACTCATCGCACAGGGCGTTGACCCCGTACAAGCCGCCTGTTTTGGCGTCTGGCTGCACGGCTTTGCCGCCGACCGCTGCGTAGCCGACGGCCTTGGCCCACAAGGCCTGACCGCCAACGAGGTCGCCTTTTGCGCGCGGTCATTGCTAAACAAGAGCCTTGCGGAGTAGTCTCACGCACCATGTCGAAAAAGCACCCCATCATCGCCGTTACCGGCTCCTCCGCTGCGGGCACCACCATGGTGCGCCACTCGTTTTCAGACATCTTCCGACGCGAGTCGATCAACGCATTCTTTGTCGAGGGCAACAGCTTCCGTCGTTTTGACCGCGACGAGATGAAAAAGGTTGTCGCTCAATCGCGTCAAACGCGACATCCACTTTCACATTTCGGCCCGGAGACCAACCTGTTCGACCGCCTGGAAGGCCTGTTCCGCGAATACTCGCGTACCGGTACGGGCATCTATCGGCATTACGCCGAAAGCCATCAGGACAGCGAAAAGTTGGGCGTGCCGCGTGGCAGCTTCACGCCTTGGCAAGACATCCCGACAGGCACCGATCTGCTGTTTTATGAAGGCCTGCACGGTGGCGTCATTCAGAGTACCTGGAGCCGCCGGAACATGTCGGAATCGCACAACCCCCTGGTCATCAAGGCGCGCCATCAGGTGGAACAGATTCACGATGCCGGCATCGATGTCGCCCAGTGGGTGGATTTACTGATTGGCGTCACCCCCATCATCAACCTGGAGTGGATTCAAAAGATTCACCGCGACACTCAAACCAAAGGGGCCTCAACCGAAAGTGTGATCGATACCATTCTGCGCCGCATGGATGACTACACGCGCTATATCACACCGCAGTTTTCACTCACCGATATCAACTTCCAGCGCGTGCCGACGGTGGACACCTCCAACCCCTTCGCGGCCCGCGACATCCCCTCGCTGGATGAAAGCATGGTGGTGGTGCGTTTCCGCGAGCCTCGGCGCTTCAATTTTCCTGACATATTGACCCGCATCCCCAACAGCTTCATGTCTCGCCCCAACACCTTGGTGGTACCGGGACGCAAGATGCATCTCGCCATCGAAACCATCTGCGCACCGCTGGTGCACGAGTTGGTCGAAAAGATGCACAAGGGCTGAAGGCTTCCCCTACTGTTCCCCTTTACAGCTCCTGCAAAAGCGTTCCTCCAGATAAGCCTGAAACTCGCCGGAGATCTCCGGGTGCTTGAGCGCGAACTCCACCTGCGCCTGCATATAGCCAATCTTTGAGCCGCAATCGAAGCGACGGCCCTCGAATGCGTATGACAGCACCTGTTGTTCACGCAGCAGCGCCGCGATGGCATCGGTCAGTTGCAATTCTCCGCCGGCGCCGCGCTCGATGCGTTTCAAATGATGAAAGATGCGCGGCGTCAGCAGATAACGCCCCACCACCGCCAGGTTGGAAGGCGCATCGGCCGGCTTGGGTTTTTCGACGATGCTGTTGACGCGCGAGATGCGGCCGGTCATCGCGTCGGTGGACACGATGCCGTAATAACCGGTTTCCTCCAGTGGCACTTCTTCCACGCCCACCAGCGAAGACTGGTAATAATCGAACTGATCGCACATCTGTTTGATTGCGCCCTGTTTGGCATCGATCAGATCATCGGCCAGGATGACCGCAAAAGGCTCGTCGCCCACCGCCGGCTGCGCGCACAGCACCGCATGACCCAACCCCAGCGCCTCGGCCTGACGGATGAAGATGCAGTTCACCCCGTCTGGCAATATGCCGCGCAAAGATGCCAGCATCTCCGTCTTGCCGCGTTGTGCCAGCTCGACCTCCAGTTCGTATGCCTTGTCGAAATGATCGGCAATCGCCCGCTTGGTGCGACCGATGATGAAGATCAGATCGGTAATCCCCGCCTCGACGGCCTCTTCCGCCGCAAACTGGATCAACGGCTTATCGACGATCGCCAGCATCTCTTTGGGGTTGGCCTTGGTCGCCGGCAAAAACCGCGTACCCATGCCCGCAGCCGGAAATACCGCTTTGCGTATTTTTTTCATACATTCATCTCTAAAATTCTTTTAAGTTTATGCTCATCGAGCAGCGTCACGCCCAACTCTTTCGCCTTCTCCAGTTTGCTGCCCGCATCGCTACCGGCCACCACAAAATCGGTCTTCTTCGAAACGCTGCCCGCAACTTTACCACCGGCAGCCTCGATCAGTGCACGGGCCTGATCACGGGTCAGGTTGGGCAGCGTGCCTGTCAGCACCAGGGTTTTGCCAGACAGAACGCCCGTTTTTGGCGTCTGTGCCGCACCATCGCACCACACACCACGCAAGGCTTCAATAACCGCCCGATTATGCGGTTCGGCACAAAAGGCAACAATGGATGCGGCAACGACCGGGCCCACATCGTCCACCTTGGCCAAGTCATCGACGCTCGCAGCCAGTAATGCATCGAGATTACCAAAATGGCGCGCCAGGGCCTTGGCCGTTTCCTCGCCCACATGACGCATCCCCAACGCAAACAGAAAGCGCGACAGAGGGCGGCCCCGGCTGGCGGCAATGCCGGCCGTCAGATTGGCGGCAGACCTCTCGCCCATGCGATCCAGCCCGGCCAGAACGACGGCATCCAGCGCATACAGATCGGCCGGGGTCGTCACCCGGCCCGTATCGACCAATTGTTCGATCAGTTTCTCCCCCAGTCCCTCGATATCCATCGCCCGGCGTTGGGAAAAATGGATTAAGGCCTGTTTACGCTGCGCCGGACACGCCAGCCCGTTACTGCATCGCACGGCCACCTCGCCTTCGATGCGAACCACCTCGGCACCGCATTCCGGGCACTGCGCAGGCATGGCAAATGGCGCATGCACGGGCGTCAGAAGATCACGCATCGGCCGGCGATCCAGCAGCACGCCCACCACCTCGGGAATGACATCCCCGGCGCGGCGCACGATCACGGTATCGCCCACACGCACATCCTTTTTTGCCACCTCGTCGGCATTGTGCAGCGTGGCGTTGGTCACCGTCACGCCACCCACAAATACGGGTTGCAAGCGTGCGACCGGGGTCAACACCCCCGTGCGACCGACCTGCACCGTGATGGCTCCGACCACGGTCAACTCTTCTTGCGGCGGATATTTGTGGGCGCAGGCCCAGCGCGGCTCGCGCGAGACAAAGCCCAGCTCGGCCTGTTGATCGAGGCGATTGAGCTTGTACACCACACCGTCGATATCGAAATCCAGCGCATCGCGGCGCGCGGCCACCTCGCGATGAAAACTAACCAGCCCCTCGCCGCCGCTCACCACACGCCGCTCACCACACACCGGTACACCCCAGGCGGCAAGCTGATCAAGCTGAGCACTGTGGCGATCCGGGCGACTATCCCAGCCCGACACCTCGCCCATCCCATAGGCAAAGAAGGACAGTGGCCGCCGCGCCGCCAGGCTCGGGTCGAGCTGGCGAATGCTGCCCGCAGCGCCATTGCGTGGGTTGACCAAAGGATTGCCGCCGCTCGCACGCTGCGCGGCGTTATAGCGTTCGAAATCGGAGCGACGCATGAACACCTCGCCCCGCACCTCCAGCACCGCCGGCGGGTTTTCGGCCATCAAGCGCAGGGGGATGGTCCGCACGGTGCGAGCGTTTTGGGTGACATCCTCGCCGGTCTCACCATCACCGCGCGTCGCGGCCTGCACCAGCACCCCCTGCTCATAGCGCAGATTGATCGCCAGGCCGTCGAACTTCAGCTCGCAGGCATATTCCAGCACCGCATCGGGCGCATCCAGTAAACGGCGCACATAGGCATCGAAATTACGCGCGCCTTCGGGGCGACTATCGGTCTCGGTGCGAATCGACAGCATCGGTACGCGATGCGAAACCTGCACAAACTGCGGCAACGCATGACCCCCCACGCGACGAGTCGGCGAATCGAAACGGACAAGCTCCGGGTATTGCGCTTCGAGCTGTTGCAACTCGCAAAACAAACGGTCGTATTCGGCATCCGGGAGGATGGGCGCATCAAGCACATAGTAGGCGTGATCAGCCGCCGCAATCTGATCGATGAGCTGGACGATGCGTGACGCAGCGTCACTCATCGGTCACGCAAATACACGCAGCGCCGCATCGGAACCGGCGGCAATACCGCGCGCCGCCATGCGCTCGTACACATACTGCAAACGGTCATGATCAGCCTGCAAGCGGTTGGGTGCCAGTAGCCGCCCCTCGGCATCGACCACCTGGCCCGAAAGCCGGTCCGCCAACATGCGGGCAATGGCTGTCATGTGCGAGAACACCGACAGACCGTCAGCCACGCGCGGTGCCTCCAGGCTAAGGATAAAACCATGTGTGACCATATCGGCGCCGGCTGGCAGAAAGGGCTGCCCCTCACTGTTGGTCAGCGAAAACAGCGTCGCACCCGCATCGTCCTGCATCACATACGCGCCGGTTGCGCTCCATTTCAGGCCGACATCGCTGGCCAGACGATGAATGGCGCTGCCACGGAAAGGATAGCCTTCTGGCGCCACCACACTGAGGCTGGCAAGTACATCAACCTCTCCACAAAAGGCGTCAAGATCGCGCGCCCGGGCAGCGATCTCATCCCGACCGGGGCAACTCAGTCGCAACGCATGGCCACTGGCGAGCACATCCAGCTCATCGCAAAACCGATCAATACAGGCATCAACCACCGGCCCCCGGCGGCTAGCGAGTAACAGATACACATCAATGCGTTGATAAAGCCGATTAGCAACGGGTTTGTCCAGCTCACCATGCTCGTCGAGCCCCAAAATGCGCAGCCCACAGCCCACAGACTGCAAACGGTCAACCAGATGGCTGATCGATACACGACCCGGTTTGTCAAAATACAGCGAGGCCACCGCCTCGATCGGGCTTTCCTGCGGCATCGCCAATTCACTCGGCTGGTGAGCGGTGCTCGCGAACAGCGGCATTGCGACTGCCTCGGGCCGAGCTTCCGCTTCTAAAGACCGTGCTTCAAACTCTGCAACAGGCGCATCTGATACCGGTTCCAGCCGGTCGGCAAAGGCAGCATCCGTCGGGTCTCCCAGCGTCTGACTCAAAGGCTGCACTGTTTCCGGCGATGCCACTTCGAGGCTGTTTTCCTGAGACATAAAGTCCACTTCGTGGTCACGAGGGAACATGCGACCAACCTGACGCTGATGACTACGCTCCCGCCAGCTGCTCCAACCCAAGTAGCCGGCAACCAGCACCACTACCGCCAATATCAGCCATCCAATTCCCGTCAAAACGCGATCTCCGTTGTATAAGCCCTTGAGCGGCCCCTGTCACTCACGCTCACCACTTCCCGATGGTGTCGCAGAGACGGGCTCCATCACCTGATAAAACACCTCATTTTTGCGAATCATGCCCAGTTCGTTACGGGCACGGGCTTCGATGGAATCGTAACCCGTGCTCAAATCCAACACCTCGGCCCGCAAGCGTTGATTGCGATCAGTCAGACGCCTATTCTGGAGTTTGACCGTCTCAATCTGCTCTTTCAGACTCCACACCTTGGGCCAACTGCCCTTGCCCAGCCAGAGCGGATATTGCAACAGCAATAACAGAATTACCAGCAGCCAAACCAGTACCCGCACGGCGGCGCATCAACCCAGGCGACGGAATGCGGAAACGCCTGCAAACGAGCCGCTGCTGTCCAGCTCTTCCTCGATACGCAGCAACTGGTTGTACTTGGCGATGCGATCCGAGCGCGAAGCCGAGCCGGTCTTGATCTGCCCGGCGTTGGTTGCCACCGCCAGATCAGCGATGAAGGCATCTTCAGTCTCGCCCGAACGGTGCGACACCACGCTGGTCCAGCCCGAGCTCTTGGCCATTTCGATGGCCTGGAAGGTTTCGGACAGGGTACCAATCTGGTTGACCTTGATCAGAATGGAGTTGGCCACGCCCTTGTCGATGCCTTCCTTGAGGATGCGGGTGTTGGTCACGAACAGGTCATCGCCCACCAACTGGATGCGACGGCCCAGCTTGGCGTTGAGGCCGGCCCAACCGTCCCAATCCTGCTCGGCCATGCCATCTTCAATGCTGATGATGGGGTACTTGTCCACCCAGGCGCCGAGGTAATCGGCAAACTCGGCGGAGGTCAGCTTCAAGCCCTCGGAAGCGATGTCATAACGACCGTCCTTGTAGAACTCTGAGCTGGCACAGTCCAGACCGATGGCAATCTGGCTGCCCGGCTGGTAACCGGCGGACTCGATGGCGCGCATGATGTATTGCAGCGCCTCTTCGTTGGATTTCAGGTTGGGGGCAAAGCCGCCTTCGTCGCCGACGCTGGTGACATGATTGGCGTCATGCAGCAGTTTTTTCAGGTTGTGGAACACCTCGACACCGGCGCGCAGCGCCTCGCGGAAGCTGGACAGACCCACCGGAATGATCATGAACTCTTGCAGATCGACATTGTTGTCGGCATGGGCACCGCCGTTGATGATGTTCATCATCGGCACCGGCAGGCGCATCGGTGCGGCGCCGCCCAGGTAGCGGTACAGCGGCTGACCCGCATCTTCTGCCGCCGCACGCGCACAGGCCAGCGATACCGCCAGGGTGGCGTTGGCGCCCAGGCGCGACTTGTTGTCGGTACCGTCCAGGTCAATCAGGGTGCGGTCGATAAACGATTGCTCTTCGGCATCCAGGCCCAGCAGGGCCTCAGCGATCTCGGTGTTGACATGTTCAACCGCCTTTTGCACGCCCTTACCGAGATAACGCGATTTGTCGCCATCGCGCAACTCAATGGCCTCGCGCGATCCGGTGGACGCGCCCGACGGCACACAGGCGCGACCCAGCACGCCCGATTCCAGCAAAACATCCGCTTCCACGGTGGGGTTGCCACGCGAATCCAGGATCTCGCGCGCGATTACATCAACGATTGCAGTCATGATTGAAATTTCCTGTTAAATAAAAAACTACAAGCTCGCCTCGATGAAGCCCTTTTGCTTCACCAGCGCATCTATCTCTTTGAGGGTTTCCAGCAACTCACGCATGCGCGGCAACGGCCAGGCGTTGGGACCATCCGAGGCAGCGCACGCCGGGTTCGGATGGGTTTCGGCAAACACGCCGGCCACACCTACGGCTACCGCTGCACGCGCCAGCACCGGCACAAACTCGCGCTGGCCGCCGGAACTGACGCCCTGGCCCCCTGGCTGCTGCACCGAATGGGTCGCATCGAACACCACCGGACAACCCGTCTCGCGCATCACCGCCAGGCTGCGCATATCGGATACCAGCGTGTTATAGCCAAACGAGGCACCGCGTTCGCAAACCATGAGGGTGTCGGCACCGCCATTGGCGGCACGGGCCTTTTCCACCACATTCTTCATATCCCATGGCGCCAGAAACTGGCCCTTCTTGATATTGACCGGCTTGCCGGTCGCGGCGCAAGCGGCGATGAAATCGGTCTGGCGGCACAAAAAGGCCGGGGTTTGCAGAACATCAACAATGCCAGCCACGGTGGCCACCTCGGCCTCGGTATGTACATCGGTCAACACCGGCACACCCAGTTGTTTCTTGACCTCGGCCAGAATGCGTAAGCCCTCGTCCATGCCCAGCCCGCGGAACGATTTGCCGCTGGTGCGATTGGCCTTGTCGTACGAGGATTTATAGATGAACGGTATCGACAGTCCGGCGCAGATATCCTTGAGCTGGCCGGCGGTATCCATCGCCATCTGTTCGGACTCGATCACGCAGGGGCCGGCGATCAAAAACAACGGCTGTTCAATGCCTACTTCAAAACCACATAGTTTCATGCTGACTCCTTCTGCATGATCGCCGCCTTGATGAAGGCCGTAAACAGCGGATGACCGTCACGCGGGTTGGAGGTGAACTCCGGGTGGAACTGACAGGCCACAAACCACGGATGCACCGCACGCGGCAATTCGATCATCTCGCACAGATTGGTACCCGGCGCACGACCGGACACGATCAGGCCTTTGGCCTCCAACTCGGTCAGCAGGCGGTTATTGACCTCATAACGATGCCGGTGCCGTTCGACAATCTCGGCTGCGCCATAAATCTCGCGTGCCAGGCTGTCCTCGGCCAGCAGGCATAACTGCCCGCCCAAACGCATGGTGCCACCCAGATCAGAGGATGCATCGCGGCGCTCTTTTTTGCCATCGGCGGTCTGCCATTCGGTGATCAGGCCAACCACCGGATAAGGCGAATCCGGTTCAAATTCGGTCGAGTGCGCACCGGCCATGCCCACCACATTGCGCGCGTACTCGACCACAGCCATCTGCATTCCCAGACAAATGCCCAGATACGGCTTCTGGTGCTCGCGCGCATAACGGATTGCGGCAATCTTGCCCTCGGTGCCGCGCTTGCCAAAGCCGCCGGGCACAAGAATGGCATCCATCTCCTCCAGCGCGCCGCAACCCTGGGTTTCCAGATTCTCGGAATCGAGGTAGTGGATTTTGACCTTGCTGCGCGTATGAATGCCGGCGTGAATCATCGCCTCGGTCAGCGACTTGTACGACTCAGTGAGATCGACATATTTGCCAACGAAGGCGATATTGATCTCATGCTGCGGATACTCCAGCGATTCGACCAGCCGGTTCCACACCGACAAATCGGCCGCACGCGCCAGAATGGAAAGCTTGTGACAGACAATCTCGTCCAGCATCTGCGCGTGCAGCATGGCCGGGATCTTGTAAATGGGGCTGGCATCCAGCGCCTCGATCACCGCTTCCGGCATCACATTGCAGAACAGCGCAATCTTGCGCCGCTCTTCCGGCGGAATGGGGCGATCAGCGCGACACAGCAGCACATCGGGCTGAATGCCGATCTCGCGCAACTCCTTGACCGAATGCTGCGTGGGCTTGGTCTTCAGCTCGCCTGCCGTCGGGATGTAGGGCAGCAAGGTGAGGTGCATATAACAGGTGTTGTTGCGCCCCTCATCCAGGCCCATCTGGCGAATCGCCTCCAGAAAAGGCAGCGATTCGATATCACCCACGGTACCGCCAATCTCGACCAGTGCCACATCGGCATCAGCCGCGCCGGCGCGAATCTGCGACTTGATTGCATCGGTGATGTGCGGAATAACCTGCACCGTCTTGCCGAGATACTCGCCACGGCGTTCACGGCGAATCACCGATTCATAGATCTGGCCGGTGGTGAAGTTGTTGGCCTTCTTCATCTTGGCGCGGGTAAAGCGCTCGTAATGACCCAGGTCGAGATCGGTCTCGGCGCCGTCTTCGGTCACAAACACCTCGCCGTGCTGAAACGGCGACATCGTGCCCGGATCTACATTGATGTAGGGATCAAGCTTGAGAAGGGTGACTTTGAGACCGCGCGATTCGAGGATGGCGGCGAGGCTGGCGGCGGCGATTCCCTTGCCCAGAGAGGACACGACACCGCCGGTAACAAATATATATTTGGGCATTACAGAACCCTGCTGAGGTGACGGCGAATGATACCGAAGGCAGCGATTCAATGCCATGTCATTCCCATTACAGCCGTAAAATGATGACGAACCCACCCGCTGTCGACAGCCATTTTGCCCACCCCCATCACCCCTGCCACCTTGCACTGGCAAGACAAAACGCCATGGTCCGACCGTTATGGCGACATCTATCACAGCCAGGACGACGGACCGGGGCACGCGCAACATGTGTTTATCGCTGGTAACGGGCTGCCGGAACGGTGGCAGCATCGCGATCGGTTCGCCATCCTGGAAACAGGTTTTGGCACCGGGCTTAACTTTCTCGCCACCTGGGCTGCCTGGCAAAAAGATCCACACGCCTGCCAACGCCTGCATTATCTCGCTGCCGAGCGGCATCCATTCAGCCTCAAAGACCTTGCCATCATCCATGCGCGCTGGCCACAGTTTGCGGCACTGGCAGCCGAGTTACACACACAATGGCCATTACCTCTACCCGGTTTTCATCGTCTGAGCCTGGACGGCGGGCGTGTCATTCTCACGCTACTGCTGGGCGATGCATTACACACCCTGCCGCAACTCACTGCCTCGATAGATGCCTTTTACCTCGATGGCTTCGCGCCGGATAAAAACCCGGATCTCTGGAGCGAGCCCCTCTTTACACAACTCGCCCGCCTTGCTGCACCCACTGCAACACTGGCCACCGGATGCGTGACCGATCCCGTCCGCCGGGGTCTGCAAACCATTGGATTGAAAGTTGAAAAGGTGCCGGGGTTCGGCCGCAAACACGAAATACTACGGGGTGGTTTTCCGGGACAGTCCCACCCCCAAACAGCCCCCGGCCACGCCTTGATCGTCGGCGCCGGTGTAGCCGGTTGCGCGGCAGCCGCCTCGCTGTGCCAGCGCGGCTGGCAGGTGACGCTGCTAGAACAACGCGCAGCGCCAGCGCAGGCCGCCAGCGGCAACCACGCCGGCATCGTGCGGCCGGTGCTCTCTCGTGACGACAATCTCGCCAGCCGCTTTACCCGCGCGGCCTTTTTGCACGCCGCCCGCGCCTGGCCACTGATGCACCCCGCACCGCGATTTGATGCGTGCGGCGTACTGCATCTGGCCAAAGATGAAACCGATGCCGCGCACCAGCAAACCGTCATCGATGCACTCGGCTTTCCTGCAGGATTCGCCCGCTGGGTGGGCATCGCCGAAGCCAGCCACATCGCGGGCCGTCCGCTTGCCGCAGGCGGCTGGTATTTTCCCGGCGCGGGGTGGGCACAACCTGCCAGCCTGTGTCACGCCAATCTGGCGGCCTGCGGGGCGCGCCTGGCGTTGCGTTGCACGACACGATTAGAGCAATTGCAAAGACACAGTGATGGCTGGCATGCACTGGACGCATCCGGCCATAGCCTGGCGCAGGCAGACATCGTCATTCTGACGGGAGGGGCTGACATGATCGGCATGTCATCGTTGGCACATCTACCACTGCGCCGCCTGCGCGGCCAGGTCAGCCTGTTGCCGGAGGCATCGTTGGCCGGTTTGCGCTGCGTAGTCTGCCGCGATGGCTATGTCATCCCGCCGGTGGATGGCATCGTCTGCACCGGCGCCAGCTATGATTCTGAAACCGACACCACACCCAGCCTGGTCATCCATCAAAATAACCTGCAAAAACTGGAGGATGCCTTGCCGGGTAGTCACACAAATCTGGATCACATCGCAGGACGGATTGGCTTTCGCGCCGTCGCCCCCGACCGTATGCCGCTGATAGGACCTCTTGCCGAGCCTGGCCTGTACGCCCTGCTGGGCCTGGCCTCACGCGGGCTGGTCTGGTCGCAACTCGCCGGCGAGTTGCTTGCCAGCCAGATCTGCGCAGAGCCGCTACCGCTCGAACATGCGCTGCTGCGGCGTGTTGCCGCCGCGCGTTATTAACCTTCGAGCGCGTCCGGATGCGCTGAATCGCTATGAGGGTGCGCGCCGACTCAAGCCGAAATCGTTGTGGGGACGCCGAACGGACAAAAAAAAAGGCCCGGACTCAAAAGTCCGGGCCAAATCCACCGATATAGGAGGATGGAGGAGACAGCACTGTGGCGCTGATTGAAAGCGCCGAGAGCAGTGCTATTAGTATTTTCTTATATAACAACAAATCGTTGCAAGGACATTTTGTGCTACGACATGGGTTATATGTCTTATGTTGTATAAACACCACTCGACCGTGCGGACTAATAGCCCTGACTCGTCAGGCCTTCTGTCTCGCTAAAGATCCAGGTGCGGGTGATGCCAATGATGTCGGCACGGGCGCGCATTTCGGCGGTAAAGGGCGCAAAGGGTGCAGCCAGGCGAACGATGTCCTGCGCGGCGCGGTCCAGCTTGGGATGACCGGACGATCGCTCCAGATGCACAGCCACCACCTGGCCATCGGCACGCACCTCGACGGTCAGCAGCACGCGGCCTTGAAGTCTTTGACGCCGCACGGCCTCGGGATAGTTGCGGTTGCCTACGGCCTCCACCTTGAGCCGCCAGTTCTCGACATAGCGCGCCAGCACATGCTCGCGCGCTTGTGGGCCCAGATATAGCCGCCGAGGGCGCTGCTGAAGCGCCCGCCAGTCACGCTCGACCCGGGCGTAGATACGAGCCATTTCGGCCGCAGCACCCCGGGCCCCGCCACTGACAGACGAGGATGCGTCATGCTGCAGCAGATAATATTTAGACCTCAGGGTTAGCATCACGCGATCCAGCTCGGCTTGACGCTGGAGCAACTGGTCCAGGGTATCCGCGCCGGTTTTGGACAGGTCGCCTCGCGGCGCGTCAACGGCCCGGTCATTACCAGACTCCTGCGGACTGGTCGCGTCCAGCGCGGTCTCATCACCGCCGCCCTGACTGTGGGCCTGCGCCAGAAGGCGTGCATTGACCGGCGGTTCACGGCTTTTGAGATTGACCAGCGCCACAACCAACGGTGGCGCGGAAACTGTCACGGCGGCAGGATTGGGGGGTTTGAAATGGATGCCAAACAACACCAACACATGTGCCATCAACGAAAACAGCAGCGCCGTCAGAAAGCGGTCGGCAATTGGCATAAACCTGAGGGAATCAACAAACCTGGGCGCGGATGCGAGCAATGGCTTGTTCCAGATCACACAAGGAACGACGCTCGCTGCGAGGCGCGATGTCCATACTGCGCAGGTGGTCGATCATTGCGCCACGGATGCGTTGCCCCATATAGGCTTCAAAGGCGGCACCTTCCTGCACGGTGTAATGTTCAATAGCCTCCATCAGGCCCGGCATGCCGATCCGGATGAGACCATCGACATCCACGGACGGCAGCAGACGCCCCTCTAGATGATGATTCATGCGCCGAACAAACGGCATGTGCGGCATCCCCTCGTGAGTGCCGGATGTGGATTTGAGTTTGCCTTGTGCCGTGTACATGATCTCGATTCTATACGCCTTCGGAAGTCCGCCACAAAGCCATCGCAGCCGCCTCACCGCTTTCACGCTTGCGCGTATTAGGTTAACTCCTCTCTCGTCACGGTTAGAATGCCGCCCGTGTCCATTCAGTTGCTCCCCGACCTGCTCATCTCCCAAATCGCCGCCGGCGAGGTCATCGAGCGGCCAGCCTCGGCGCTCAAAGAACTGCTCGAAAACGCCCTCGACGCCGACAGTCGCAGCCTGCGCATCGAACTGGAAGAGGGCGGCATCAAGAGCCTCAGGATCAGCGACGATGGCTGCGGCATCCCTGCCACAGAGTTGGCGCTGGCGCTCACCCGCCATGCCACCAGCAAGGTCACCAGCCTTGACGAACTGGAGCGCGTCGCCAGCTTCGGTTTTCGCGGCGAGGCACTGGCCAGTATTGCCGCCGTCTCGCGTCTGACGCTTTCCAGCCGGGTTCAAGATGACGCCCACGCTTGGCGCATCACCGCTCTGGAGGGCCAGCTGCACGCGCCTGAACCCGCCGCACTCTCGGCAGGTTCCGTGGTCGAGGTGCGCGACCTGTTTTTCAACACCCCGGCGCGCCGCAAGTTTTTGCGCACCCCGTCCACCGAATATGCCCACTGCGAGGAAGCCCTGCGCCGCATCGCGCTGGCCCGCCCGGACCTCGCCATCGAACTGCGTCACAACCAGCGGGTCATCTGGAAGCTGCCGCCACAATCGCAAGGCGAACGCATCGCCGCACTGCTTGGCTGCGCGTTCGCCGAAAGCAGCCGTGCGCTCGACAACACATCAGCCGACCTGCGCCTGACCGGCAGCGTCGCCCTGCCCGCCTATCACCGCGCCAGCCGCGACGCCCAATACCTGTTCGTCAACGGCCGCCCCGTGCGTGACAAACTGCTTTCCGCCGCCCTGCGCGAAGCCTATCGCGATGTGCTGCACCACGAACGACACCCGGCCTATGTCCTGTTTCTGGAGTTGCCATTTACCGGCGTCGATGTCAATGTGCACCCCGCCAAAACCGAGGTGCGCTTCCGCGACAGCTCGGCCATCTTTCGCTTCGTCAAACAATCAGTCGAGCGCGCACTGGCAATCCAGGGAACGGGACACCCCCCGCCTGAAGCAGGCACGACGCATTGGACACCGCCACAACAGCCGCTTGCATCATCGTCACCCCGCGCGCAACAGTCCTTCAACCTGCCACAAGCACGACAGGAACAGGCCTTTTATGGCACCGACCCAATGCCCGCTGCCACGACACCGAGCACCGACATTCCACCACTGGGTTTTGCCCTGGGCCAGCTGGCGGGGCGTTATATATTGGCCGAAAACGCCCAGGGCCTGATCCTCGTTGACATGCACGCAGCGCATGAACGGGTGCTATACGAACAACTGAAAGCGCGGCTTGGCGAAGGCCATCTGCCCTCGCAACCTTTGATCGTGCCGCAGGTGTTTGCCGCCACGACACTGGAAATGGCCACCGCCGCCGATCACGGCGCATCGTTGCGCACGCTGGGATTTGAGCTATCCGCCGTATCGCCGACCCATCTCGCCCTGCGCAGCCTGCCGGCGCATCTGGCCCAGGCCGACTCCGAGGCCATTGTCCACACCGTGTTGCGCGACCTCCACGCCTTAAGTGAAAGTGCCACTGTGGCCAGCCTGCGCCACGAACAACTGGCCACGCTGGCCTGCCATACTGCCGTTCGCGCCAACCAGCGGTTAAGCCTGGCAGAGATGAACGCCCTGCTGCGCGACATGGAGTCCACCCTTCGCGCCGATCAGTGCAATCATGGCCGCCCTACCTGGCGGGCGTTATCGCTGGCCGACATCGACCGATTTTTTATGCGAGGACAATAGTGCCGATGAAACCGCTCAACATTCCCGTGCGCCCAGCCAGCGAGACGGACGCCATTCCCGCCGGACTGGAGCTCTCGGCCTGCGCCGGTGGCGAGCCTTTTGCCTTGATGGTACTGGGCGACTCGATGTTGCCGGAGTTTGTCGAGGGCGAGATCATCGTCATCGAGCCCGACGGTCTGATGAAAGACGGCAGTTTTGTCATTGCCCGCATACCCAACCCGCAATGCGAAGACGGCAGCGAGCTGATCTTCCGGCAACTGGTTCAGCACCCGGAAGGCTGGATGCTCAAGCCGCTGAACCCCCTCTACGCCAACATCCCCATCGATGACCTGACGCCAGTGCAGGGTGTCGTTATTCTCAAGAAAAAGCCCGGTCGCCGCCGTGCTGCAAAACGCTATGCCTGATCGCTATGTCTGATCTTTTGACCCACGACCGCAAGCCGGTTCTGATCGTCCGTCACAGCCCCAACGAAGGCCCGGGCCATGTCGCCGTTTTTCTGGAACAGCACGGCATCCCCTTCCAAAGCTGCAATGTCGACGCCTGCGCCCCGGTTCCGCATGACCCTGCGGCATACGCCGGGCTGGTGTTCATGGGTGGGCCGATGAGCGTCAACGACGATCTGCCGTGGATTGAACATTCTTTGGCCATAATCCGTGCGGCGGTCGAGCGCGACATCCCGGTACTGGGCCATTGCCTGGGAGGCCAGTTGATCGCCAAGGCGCTGGGCGGTGTCATTACCCGCAATCCGGTCAAAGAGATCGGCTGGGGGCGCGTGACAGTGCTCGACAACCCAACCGCCCGTCATTGGTTCGGGGACACACAGCACTTTCACGCCTTTCACTGGCACGGCGAAACCTTCTCCATCCCTGACGGTGCCACCCACATCCTGGAAAGTCCCTGGTGCGCCTATCAGGCTTACGCGCTCGGGCCGCATCTGGGCATGCAATGTCATGTCGAGATGAATGCGGCGATGATCGCCGACTGGTGCGCAGTAGGTCAGGACGAACTCTCAGCCGCAGCCGCAAGCCCCGCCGTACAAACCGCCGCCGCAATGATCTCCGAAGCCCCAACCCGGCTGCCCGCCATGACTGCGGCGGCCGAACAACTTTACTCACGCTGGATCGAAGGGCTGAAGCCATGAAGGTTATTGTCGGTGACATTGGCGGCACCCATACCCGCCTGGCGATTGCCGATGTCGGCATCGGTACCGTCGTGCGTCTGTCCCCTGTCAGCCGCTTCCTCAATCACGAGATCGATGGGCTAGACACCCTGTTACACGACTATCTTTCCAAACAGGCACGCGCCATGCCTGTGTGCCTGGCCGTAGCCGGCCCCACCGAAGGACAGCATGTCACGCTCACCAACCTCAATTGGAAGATCGACGCACACGCGCTATCGCACAAACTGGGCATCCAGATCCGTCTGATCAACGACTTCGCCGCCGTCGGCTGGGGCAGCAATGCACTAAACACCGCCGATGTCCACACGCTGCAAGCCGGCCAACCCAACCCCGAAGCCCCGCGCGTGGTGCTCGGCGCCGGCACCGGCCTGGGGGTTGCCGTCTGCGTCTGCCACAACGGTCGCTACCAACCGCTCCCGGGCGAAGGCGGACACATCGCCTTGGCGCCCGTCGATGCCGAACAGGATGCTTTGTTAGCCTACCTGCGCAGTGAATACGGAAGGGTTTCGGCCGAGCGAGTGCTCTCTGGCCCCGGCATCTCTGCGCTCTATCGTTTCGAATGCGGCCGCCTTAACCAAACGCCGGCACACGACGACCCGGCACAAATCACCACCTGCGCATTGGAAGAAAGTGATGTGGCAGCCGTCACCGCAGTGCGCCTGTTCGCACGCATTTACGGTCAGGTCGCCGGCGATCTGGCTCTGGTCGCCGGCGCCCGTGGCGGCGTTTACCTTGCCGGCGGCATTGCCCCGCAACTTTTGCCACTGCTGCAAAAAGAGATCGCCGCACAGTTTGTCGCCAAGGGCCGCTTTAGCGAATGGATGCGCAAGATCCCGCTGCAAATAGTGCTAGACCCCGCCATCGGCCTGAAGGGCGCAGCGTTGGCTGCCACCGCAAACACACAGGGCTAGTGCTTACTTGCAGAAGTCTTGCTACATTCGATCCGCTTGGCATCCCTGCTCGCTGCGTTGCAAATCCTCGCCATAGCTGGGCTATGGCTGTGGTTCGCGCCTTGCAATCAGGGCGCCAAACGGCTCTCGGTGCTAACGCAGACTTCTGCAAGTAAGCACTAGGCCAAGAAAAGTTTGTACGCTGGATTACGGCTTTCGTTCCAGTAGCGATAGCCCAGACCATCCAAAAAGCGCTGGAACTTGGCCTTGTCTGCGGGCGGCACCTGGATGCCGCACAGCACGCGGCCATAATCGGCGCCGTGGTTGCGGTAGTGAAACAGGCTGATGTTCCAGCCGGCGCTCATGCTATCGAGAAAACGCATCAGCGCCCCCGGGCGCTCGGGGAACTCAAAGCGGTAGATCACCTCGTGCTCCACTTGCGGGGCGCGACCGCCCACCAAATGCCGGATATGCAGCTTGGCCATCTCGTTGTCTGACAGGTCCAGCACGGGTAGATCATGCTTTTGCAACGCCGCCACCAGCTTTTCGCCTGCACCCCGGTTGGGCACCTGCACGCCGACATAGATGTGCGCCACCGTCGGATCGTCGAAACGGTAGTTGAACTCGGTAATGCTGCGCGCGCCCAAAAGGTCGCAAAAAGCGCGGAAGCTACCGGGCTTTTCGGGAATCGTCACCGCCAGCACCGCCTCGCGCTTTTCACCCAGCTCGGCACGCTCGGCCACAAAACGCAGACGGTCGAAGTTTATGTTGGCGCCGCTGGCGATTGCGATCAGGTTCTTACCCTTGGCCTTTTCGCGCAACGCCCAGTCCTTGGCCCCGGCCACGCCCAACGCTCCGGCAGGTTCCAGAATCGAACGGGTGTCCTCGAATACATCCTTGATCGCCGCACAGATGGCATCGTTATCGACCCGGATGATTTCATCGACATATTGCTGGCAAAGCCGGAAGGTTTCTTCGCCCACCTGTTTGACTGCCACGCCATCGGCAAACAGCCCCACCTGCGGCAAACGCACGCGCTCTTTCTTGCACAGGCTGCGGGCCATGGCATCGGCCTCTTCCGGTTCAACGCCGATCACGCGGATCTTGGGATTGAGCCGTTTGAGATACACGGCAATGCCCGCAATCAACCCGCCACCGCCGACCGGCACGAACACCGCATCGATCGGCTGGCGCGCCTGGCGCAGCAACTCCATGCCAATGGTGCCTTGCCCGGCGATGACATCCGGGTCGTCATACGGGTGCACGAAGGTTTTTTTGTCGGTCTTGGCCAAGGCCTTGGCGTGGTGATAGGCCTCGTCGTAAGAGTCACCATGCAGCACCACGGCGGCACCCCGGCTGGCCACGGCATCGACCTTGATCTGCGGCGTGGTTGCCGGCATCACGATGGTGGCTTCGCATCCCAGACGCTGTGCCGACAAGGCCACGCCTTGTGCGTGATTACCCGCCGAAGCCGCGATCACGCCGCGTTTGAGCTGCGCTAAGGTCAGATGCGCCATCTTGTTGTACGCACCGCGCAGCTTGAACGAGAACACCGGCTGCAAATCCTCACGCTTCAACAACAGCGTGTTGTTCATCCGCCGCGACAGATTGGTCGCCATTTCCAGAGGCGATTCAATGGCCACATCGTACACACGGGCCAGCAGTATTTTTTCCAGGTAATCGATCATCGCGGTTTGAATTGAAATTGCTTCCCCGCTATTCTCGTGGACTTGTATAAAACTGCAAAGCGAGAATAGAAAATGAATCAGGACGAACTCAAAAAGGCCGTCGCGCGCGCCGCTCTGGAACATGTCCCCAGCGGCATTATCGGCGTCGGCACCGGCTCTACCGCCAACCATTTCATCGACGCCCTGGCCGACATCAAGGGCCGTATCGACGGCGCAGTTGCGTCCAGTGTCGCCACCGCCGAACGCCTGAAAAAGCACGGCATCGAGGTGCTCGATCTGAACAGCGTCGGCGAGATGGAAATCTATGTGGACGGTGCCGACGAGATCACCCGTCACATGGCCATGATCAAGGGCGGCGGCGGCGCATTAACGCGCGAAAAGATCGTGGCGGCCTGTGCCAAAAAGTTCATCTGTATCGCCGACGACAGCAAGCTGGTCGATGTGCTCGGCAAATTCCCCTTGCCGGTCGAGGTCATCCCCATGGCGCGCTCATTCGTTGCCCGGCAGCTTGTCAAACTGGGCGGCAGCCCGGTTTTGCGCGAGGGCTTCACCACCGACAACGGCAATGTCATCCTCGATGTACACGGCATGAGCATCGTTGACCCGGTGGCCATGGAGTCCGAAATCAACCAACTCGTCGGCGTCGTCACCGTCGGCCTGTTCGCCCGCCGAGGCGCCGATGTGTTTCTGATGGGCACACAGAACGGAGTCCAGACGCTGACGCGATGACGCGAGACAACTCCCTGCTCGCCCATTTGGAGTGCTCTTTTCAGGGCAAGGCTGTGACGCTGGAATCGGTCATCGATCTGGACCTCTGCCTGGCCACACCTGAAGACGAACCCGACTGGCATCTACTTCTGGCTCGCGCCGGCGGGATTGACCCGTACTCCTATCTGTACGAGGTACTGGAATCCGAGGACATCCGCTTTTCGGCCCCCACCGGGCTGGCGACAGACTGCCTGATCGACGGACGCTTTGATTGGTGCGCCTTTGTGCAAGCCGTACGGGATGCGCAAGACAGCCAAGTCATCGCAGCCATCGCTGCACGCGAGATGCAAATACACGACCTTTCGGCCCACGGCGAACTTAAGGCTGCGCTGCTGGCCGCTTTCCGTGCAGGAAAATCGCATGGCAGATGAACTGCACCGGCATCAGGCCGATCTGCTCAAATGCTCTGCGTGCCCGCAGATGATCGGCCCGGTCGTCGTAGGCGCACCGGCAAACGCCGGGATCTTGCAGATTGGCCAGGCCCCCGGCCCGCATGAGGGGCGCTTGGGCCGCCCCTTTGCCTGGACTGCGGGCAAAAACCTGTTTCGCTGGTACGCCTCGATCGGTGTCGATGAGACGCGTTTTCGCGAGCGGGTCTATATGGCTGCGGTGTGTCGCTGCTTTCCCGGCAAAAACCCCAAAGGCGGCGACCGCGTGCCGGATGCGCTGGAGATCGCCCGCTGCGGCGAGTGGCTGCGGCGCGAGATGGAAATCCTCAGGCCCAGCCTGGTCATCCCCGTCGGCAAGCTGGCGATTGCGCAAATGTTTGATTCACCACGCCTTGACGCCGTGGTCGGACGCACGCACCGGCTGGATTATCTGGGCGTTGAAACGGATGTCATTCCGCTGCCGCATCCCTCCGGGCTTTCGACCTGGTTCAAGGTGGATCCGGGCAAAACGCTACTGGCCGAGGCCTTGCGCCTCATCGCCGCGCACCCGGCCTGGATCAAGGCCTTCAGCTAACAGCGTCTTCCACCGGCCCTTCCTCGGCGGGCACGCGGTAGCGTTCGTTGGCCCACTCTCCCAGATCGATCAACTTGCAGCGCTTGCTGCAAAACGGCCGGAAGGCGTTTTCCGGCTTCCACTCGACCGGCTGGCCGCAGCTTGGGCAGGCAACGATCGTTTCAGCCATATCAATCAATAACAAAGGCGGTCGCAGCCGGTTGTTCCTGGTGTCGATCAGACATTGAAAGAGGAGCCGCAGCCGCAGGTGGACACTGCGGTGGGATTGCGAATCACAAACTGCGCGCCTTCCAGGCCTTCGGTGTAATCGATCTCGGCGCCCATCATGTATTGCATGCTCATCGAGTCGATCAGCAGGGTGACGCCATCCTTTTGCAGCACCATGTCGTCGTCGTTCTGCGCCTCGTCGAAGGTGAAGCCGTACTGAAAACCGGAGCAGCCGCCGCCGGTGACAAACACGCGCAGCTTCAGCTCGGGATTGCCCTCTTCTTCGATCAGGGATTTCACCTTGCTGGCAGCGCTATCGGTAAAGTTCAGCGGGGATGCATCGGTCATTTTGGACTCCGGTAAAAAGTTGACTGTTTCAGTATGCTATACAAGACCCCGCAGGTCAATCAGGGCATGACCGGAATCTGGGTCAGACCTGTCGATTCTTCAAGTCCGAACAGCAGATTCATGTTCTGCACCGCCTGGCCTGCGGCGCCCTTGACCAGATTGTCGATGACTGACAGCACCACCACCGTGTCACCGCCTTGCGGGCGATGCACGGCGATCCGACAAAGGTTGGATGCGCGCACCGAACGGGTTTCGGGATGCCCCTTGGCGGGCAGCACATCGACAAAGGTCTCGCCGGCATAGCGCTGCTCGAACAGCGCTTGCAAGTCGATGTCCTTGGTCAGGCGTGCGTACAGCGTCGCGTGGATGCCACGAATCAGCGGCGTCAGATGCGGCACAAAGGTCAGGTTGACATCGCTACCGGCCATGCGGCTCAAGCCTTGGCGAATCTCTGGCTGATGGCGATGGCCTGGCACCGCGTAGGCCTTAAAGGTGTCGCTGGCCTCGGGGAACAAGGTATGCACCTCGGCCTTGCGTCCGGCACCGGACACGCCGGATTTGCAATCGGCCACCAAAAAGCGGGTGTCTATCACGCCTGCCTCGATCAGCGGCATAAAGCCCAGCTGCACGGCGGTCGGGTAGCAGCCCGGATTAGCGATCAGGCGTGCGCCCTTGATCTGGTCGCGGTTGATCTCCGGCAGACCATACACTGCCTCGGCCACCAGATCCGGGCAGGCGTGCTCCATGCCATACCACTTGGACCACACGCCGATATCGCTGATGCGAAAATCCGCTGCGAGATCAATCACCTTGACGCCGGCTTCGAGCAGTTCGCGCGCCTGCCCCATCGCCACGCCGTTGGGCGTAGCAAAGAACACCACATCGCAGCCCTTGAGATTGGCCTCATCCGGTGTGGAAAAGGCCAGATCGACGCGCCCGCGCAGGGAAGAAAACATCTCGGAAACCGGCATGCCCGCCTCTTTGCGCGAGGTAATTGCCGTCAGTTGCGCCTCTGGATGCTGCGCCAAAAGTCGCAACAACTCCACGCCGGTGTAACCGGTGCCGCCCACGATGCCAATCTTGATGGCCATTTCAACCCCTTTCCCAAAAGACACAAAAAAGCCGCCATCGCAGGCGGCCTTTTGCGGTACAGCGAATTAACGCTTAGAGAACTGCTTGCGGCGACGGGCCTTGCGCAGACCGACCTTCTTACGCTCGACCTCACGGGCATCGCGGGTTACAAAACCAGCGGCCTTGAGCGCCGACTTGAGGCCTGCATCATAGTCGATCAGCGCACGGGTAATGCCATGACGCACGGCACCCGCCTGACCAGACTCACCACCACCGCTGACATTGACCATGATGTCAAAGCTACCGGCGCGATCGGTCAGCACCAACGGCTGACGCACGACCATACGGCCGGTTTCGCGGCTAAAGTATTGATCCACCGGCTTGCCGTTAACGATGATGTTGCCGGAACCGGCCTTGATAAACACACGGGCCACCGAACTCTTGCGGCGGCCAGTGCCATAGTTGTATGCACCGATCATTTGGCTATTCCTCAGATTTCCAGAGATTTGGGTTGCTGGGCAGTATGCGGATGCTCACTGCCGGCATACACCTTCATTTTTTTGATCATCGCGTAACCCAATGGGCCCTTGGGCAACATGCCCTTGACCGCGAGCTCCAGAGCGCGCCCCGGATGCTTGTCTTGCATCTTGGAGAAGTTGGTCTCGCGAATACCGCCCGGATAGGTGGTATGACGGTAATACTTCTTGCCCTCGCCCTTGGAACCGGTCACGCGCAGCTTGCCGGCGTTGACCACAACGATGTAATCGCCGGTATCGACATGGGGAGTATAAATAGCCTTGTGCTTGCCACGCAGGCGGCGGGCGATCTCGGAGGCCACGCGGCCCAACACTTTGTCCGTAGCATCAACCACATACCAGTCGTGCTGGACTTCAAGCGGCTTCGCGGAGAATGTCATCTCGGAAAGGGGTTTCATTTCAATCTTGCCTGTCTAACTGCGCCCAAAAATCCGGGCTTTTCGGAAAGCGTGGAATTATAGCGACAAACACGACACTGTCAAACCAGATCGTACATAATCCGCCGCCATGAACACCGGCTGGCTTTTTACCAACCTCATTGCAGCGCTTCTGCTACCACCGCTCAACCTGATTCTTGTGGGGCTGGCGGGATTGTGGCTGCTCAAGCGACGACGCTGGCTGGGCCGTGCCCTGATTACAACAGCCTTGCTCGGCATCGCCCTGCTCTCCACGCCCTGGGTTGCAAAACGCCTGCTGGCCACACAAGAAGCCGCGCCGCTGACTCGAATCGACGCCGATGCCGCTGACGCCATCGTCATCCTGGGAGGCGGCACCTACCGCAATGCGCCCGAGTTTGGTGGCGACACTGTCAACTCCGAGCCCTTGGAGCGCCTGCGCTACGGTGCCTATCTGGCGCGCAAAACCGGCAAACCCATCCTGGTCAGCGGCGGCGCGCCCGCTGGCGGGCCAGCCGAAGCGCCACTGATGCAGGCCTCGCTGGAGCAGGATTTCCGCGTCAAGGTGCGCTGGGTAGAGAACCACTCTGACAACAGCCGCGAAAACGCCGCCTATTCCGCCGCGATGCTGAAACAGGACGGCATCACGCGCATCTGGCTCGTCAGCCAGGCCTGGCATCTGCCGCGCGCCGTAGCCGAGTTCGAACGGCAGGGGCTCACCGTCATTCCGGCCGGCACGGGTTTCGCCAACACCGCGCCGACCATTCCCCTCGATTTTGTGCCCAACGGGGCTTACCTGCGTCATAGCCATTACGCCGCGCACGAGGCGGTAGGCCGCGTCTGGTATCGTCTGCGGGCATTGTTTGACTGAAAGGAACAGCATGAAAACGCGCGTGAAATGGGTTGAGGATGTGTGCTTCATGGGCGCAGCGGACAGCGGTCATGCCGTCGTCATGGACGGCGCGCCGGACATCGGTGGCCGCAATCTGGGGCCGCGACCGATGGAAATGCTGCTGATGGGCGCCGGCGGCTGCACCTCGGTGGATGTCATCATGATCCTCAAAAAAAGCCGCCAGGAGGTGACCGGCTGCGAGGTCAATATCGAAGCCGACCGTGCCGACGATCATCCCAAGGTATTCACCAGGATCCACATGCACTTCACGGTAAAAGGCCGCAATCTCAAGCCAGAGATCGTCGACCGCGCCATCAAGCTGTCGGCAGAAAAATACTGCTCTGCCAGCATCATCCTCGGCAAAACCGCCGAGATGACGCACGACTTTGAAATTATTGAAGAATAAAGACCGTGTTATGTACGAGACCTAAACCCGGTAGACCAGCGCCTTCATCACCTGCGCCATGCCCTTCATGGCCAGCTTGACGGGCGCAGGCAGCGGCGCACCGCCGTAGGCAATGGCGGTATCGGCATGCTTCACCTCGTCCACCTTCATCTGCTGCACCACGGCGCGACTTTTCTGGTCCTGCTGTGGCAGCCATTGAAGATGGTCGTTGAGGTGGCCCTCCACCTGACGCTCGGTTTCGGCGAGAAACCCCAGGTTCCACTTGTCGCCCAGGGCGCCGGCCACCATCCCCAGACCAAACGAACCGGCATACCACAGCGGGTTCAGCACACTCTTGCGGCTACCTAGCGCATCCAGCCGCTTTTCGCACCAGGCCAGGTGTTCGGTTTCTTCCGCCGCCGCCTCGTGCAACGCCTTTTGCACCTCGGCATCACGCGCGGTCAACGCCTGACCGGCATACAAGGCCTGGGCACACACCTCGCCGGTATGGTTGATACGCATCAGCCCAGCCGCGTGACGCCGTTCGGTTTCGGACAACGCGCCTTCCGCCAGACCGGCATCGGGATAGGGTCGGCGCGTCTGCGCGCTGGCGAACACGGTGCGCAAAGCGTTGTCAAACTGGATGATGAGATGGTCTGGGCTCGGCAGCATGATGGATGTCCTTGTCTTCAATTTCCCCAGCGCGGGATCATAGTCTGCCCCACCCCCAACTGGTCAAGGATGCGGGCGACGACAAAATCGACGATCGCATCGATGCCCTCGGGACGGTGATAGAAACCGGGATTGGCCGGCAAGATCACCGCGCCCGCCTCGGCCAGCTGCGTCATATTGCGCAGATGAATGAGCGAGAACGGGGTTTCGCGCGGCACCAGAATCAACGGGCGGCGCTCCTTCAGCGCCACATCGGCGGCACGCTCGATCAGGTTGTCGGACAGTCCATGCGCCACTGCCGCCAAGGTGCCCATGCTGCACGGACAGATCACCATGGCGTCAGCCGCACCGCTGCCCGAGGCCAAGGGTGCAAACCATTCCTTCTCGCCATAGGCCCGCAACTCGCCCCCGGCATAACGCTGGCTCAATAGATCGACCAACGCGGCGGTGTCTGTCGGCAGGTTCAGATCCGCCTCCTGCTTCAACACGATGCGCGCGGCTTGCGACAACATCAGGCTGACGCGGCAATCTGCCGCCAACAGGCACTCCAGCAGGCGCAGGCCGTATGCCGCGCCAGATGCGCCCGTCAAGGCCAAAGCAATATGTTTCATAAAGGGGGTTTCGGTTTCATCAGATGCGCAACGATCAGGCCATTCGCCAGCCCAGTCAACCAGGCCGCGCCCAAAAACACGGGCAGCAGCGGCAGCAAGTTCAGATGCGGCATCAGCCATAGATTCACCACGGCCAGTTGCGCACCGATATGGGCGAAGGCCGCCAGCAGCGACAGGCCGACCGGCCCCACCCAGCAGCGTGGCCACGGCACCGCCAAGATCAGCAAGCCCGCCAATCCGCCGCAAAGGCTCAGCACAAAGCCCGGCGTCATAAAACTGCCCAGCGCCAACGAGGCCGCGAAGATGCGCAGCAGGCTCACCCAGGCCGCGTCGCGCCATCCCCAGCGCAGTAACACCCACAGTGTCACGACGTTGGCCAACCCCGGCTTAACCCCGGGCACCGGCATGGGCAACGCGGCTTCGGCCAAGGTCAGCCCCACCGCCAAAGCCGCCAAAGCCGCCAGCCGATAGTCGTCCGATCGCGCTTCAATAATTAAGGGAGTCATAGTCCACGCGACCCAAGGCCACACTCACACGATTAGGCAGACACACTGCCGTTTCACCGGGATTCAACCACCCCTGACGCACACACAACTGGCGCGGGCTCGGGTCACGCAGCACCCGCACCCGACCATCGCGAATCTCCACCTCGGTCACGCCCAGCGGCCCCGGCACGCTGAACCGCTGATTGAGGCGGGCTTCGGTTTCCACAAACACCCGCTCGCCCTGACGAATCACCACGCTGCCCATGCCGCCGGTTTGATCCTGCGACCACCACACCGCCGCCAAGCCCAGCAACAGCAGCAGCGCATCGCCCGGTCGCAACAGATTACGGAGCATCAATCCAAATCGCGGTGGCGCACCAGCACCTGCCAGCGATCGCGGAAGCTTTCGGCCAGTTGCTCGGCAAACCAGACCGAGCGATGCCGACCGCCGGTACAACCGATTGCCACCGTAAAGTAATGCCGGTTATCGCGCAGGTATTGCGGCAGCCAGCGCGTCAGGTGTTGACGAATGTCGGAGAGCATCGCCTGCACCAACGGCTCGGCGGCCAGAAAATCCGCCACTGCAACATCGCAACCCGACAAGGCACGCAACTCGACCTGGTAGTGCGGATTGGGCAGGCAGCGCACATCGAACAGCAGATCGGCATCCAGTGGCAGACCACGCTTGAAGCCAAAAGACTCCAGCACCAGGGTCATCTGCCCCGCAGGCAGGTTCAAAATCTGCTTTAGCGCATCGCGCAGTGCGTTGGCCGTAAGATGCGAGGTATCCATGCGCAACGCATCGCCCGCCAGGTCGGCCAGCAGCGCGCGCTCTTGGGCGATGCACTGGAGGAGGTCGGCGTCACCCTGACTCAGCGGATGGCGGCGGCGGGTTTCGGAAAAACGCCGCAGCAGGATGTCGTCGTCCGCATCCAGAAACAGCCGCGTCAGATCACAGCTCGCCGTCAGATCGCGCAGCGACTGCAACAGGCCGTGCAAATCTTTGGCGCTACGCGCATCGATGCCCAGCGCCACACGCAGATTGCCATCGGCTTCGAGCTGAAAAACCGTCGCTTCGATCAGCGCGGCCGGCAGGTTGTCGATGCAAAACCAGCCTTCATCCTCCAGCAATCGCAGCGCCACGCTCTTGCCGGCGCCAGAGAGTCCAGAAACAACGATCAGGCGCATCAGTGCATGACCTGCCGCTGACGCTCGGCCAGCTCGGTAGCGGCGTCATAGCCACGATCACGCAGGATGTGATTGCGCGCCGCCACCTCGACCAGCACAGCCAGGTTTCGCCCTACCGCCACCGGCACGCAGATCTTGGGAACCATCACCCCGAGAACCTCGGTAAGACTGGCGCGCATCTGCAAGCGATCAACCTCGGCACAGGCCTCGGCCGGAATCAGGTCGATGATGAGTTTGAGGTTTTTACGGTATTTGACTGCGGTTTCGCCAAACAGACGACGCACATTGACGATGCCCAGACCGCGCACCTCCATCATGTCGCGCAGCATCTCGGGGCAAACGCCTTCAACGGTTTCCCCCGCATCTGCCACCTGCACCTCGACGGCATCATCGGCCACCAAGCGATGACCACGGGAGATCAGCTCGAGCGCCAGCTCGCTCTTGCCAATGGCCGGCGCACCGGTAATCAGAACGCCCATGCCGCACACCTCTATAAACACCCCATGCAGGGTGACACTGACAGGAACGGGTTGCGGCGTTACGGCGTCCATTCCCGGATCAGACAACAGAGCGCGGCGGCATCTTCACTCGCACGCAGGCGTTCGCGCATGTCCTTGGATGAAAACAATTGCGCCAGCTCGGCCAGGATTTGCAGATGCAAATCGGTTGCTACCGTCGGCACCAAAAGGGCGAATACCAGATCAACCGGCATGCCATCTGGCGCGTCGTAATCGACTGGCTCAGCCAGCCGCAAAAAGGCACATGTTGTGCTCTTCAGGCCCTTGATACGACCATGCGGGATAGCAATGCCATAACCCAAGGCGGTAGAGCCCAATTTCTCGCGGGCAAACAGACTGTCAAACACATCGCGCGATGCCAACCCACCCGTTGCACTCAGCAAATCACCGATTGCTTCGAGCAACTGTTTCTTGCTGCCGATATTGACGCCAGCGAGCACGGCCTCCGGCGTCAAGCATTCGGATACCAGATTCATGGCAGCAGTTGTGTGAGTTGAACGAAATCAGTCTTCCAGACCCGCGTGATGCAGACCACCGGTTTCGCGATGCACATCACCGGATTTTTCTTTGTGCTTCTGAACCTGGCGATCCAGCTTGTCCTTCAGCGCATCAATGGCGGCATACATGTCAGCCTCGGTGGTCTCTACATGGATATCCTTGCCGCGCAGGTGAACGGTAGCTTCGGCTTTGTGCTTCAGGTTTTCCACCGTCAGGGTCACGCGCACATCAATCACATGGTCGAAATGTTGCGTGATCTTTTCGACGCGGTCTTCGATATAGGTCCGGATGGCCGGGGTGATTTCCAGATGATGCCCAGTGACTGTCAGATTCATGTTGTAACTCCAGTTTCAAACTAAAGACCAAAACACAGTAGGGCTCAGTGCGTTCAAGGGTGCATCAAAGCTTCCTGCGGCGTTCGGCAGCAGGTGCGATATGCATCTGCTCCCTATATTTTGCCACTGTCCGGCGCGCAATCTTCACTCCGCGCCGCGATAAAGCCTCAGAAATTGCTTGATCCGACAACGGCCGCGCCGCCATCTCGCCCGAAATAACATCCTTAATCATTGTTTTAACAGCAAGACTGGAGGCTGCGTCGCCATCCTCGGTCGATAATCCGCTGCAAAAAAAATGTTTGAACTCAACCAGACCGCGCGGGGTCATCATGTATTTTTGGGTGGTAACCCGCGAAATCGTCGATTCGTGCAGTTCCAACTCATCGGCAATTTGACGCAGCGTCAATGGCTTTAACGCCGCGTCACCTTCAGAAAACCAGCCTTGTTGCCGCACCGTCAGCGATTGCGCCACACGCAAAATGGTTTCAAAACGCTGCTGCACGCTTTTCACTGTGAAGCGCGCCTCCTGCAACTGCGCTGACAGGCCGGGTGAATCGCTCTGGCTGCGCAAAAGGTTGGCATAAAACTGGTTGACCCGCAGGCGCGGCATCGCCTCGGGATTGAGCTGCGCCACAAAACGCCCGGCGCGCCGAACGACCAGAATGTCAGGGATCACATACTGCGATTCGACATCGGCAAACTGTCGACCCGGGCGGGGGTCCAGTCCGGAAATCAGGCTACGCACTGCGGCCAGATCGGCCCCGCTACCCAGATTGAGCGCCTTTTTCAGCTTGCCATATTCGCGCTCACCCAATAGTTGCAGATGCGACTGCACCAGCGTCAATGCCGTCTCGCGCCAAGGCGTGTCCGGCGGCAGCGACAACAGTTGCAGGCGCAGGCAATCGGCCAGATCAGCCGCCCCCACTCCGGCAGGGTCAAATGTTTGCAGCAGCACCAGCGCAGCTTCGGCTTCGGCCTCGGTCACGCCGGCCTTGACATCAAACAGGGCAACGAATTCAGCCACCGTCAGACTGCGATAGCCTGTGCCTTCCAGCGCATCGATCCACAACCCCACCAGTTGCCGCTGCCGATCCGGCACCGAAAGCAGTTGCACCTGTTCAATCAAATGCTGACGCAGACTGGTCTCGCTGCGATCCGGCAACTCCATGCCAAACTCATCGTCATCGTCCCGCGCCGGACCGGTCTCACGCCCGCCCCAGGCCAACTCATCGCCAACCTGCTGTGCGACATTCTGAGCGGTGGGTTCAGATGCAACAAAGGCGAAGGTATCGCCCGGCATTGCGGGAGCCGACATCGACGCTTCCTGCGACAAATCGCCCTCGCGCTCCAGCAACGGATTGCTTTGCAACAGGGCGTCTATTTCCTGATTGAACTCCAGGCTGGAAAGCTGCAACAGACGAATGGATTGCGCCAGTTGCGGTGTCAGCGTGAGCTGGGTACCAAGATTGAGTTGCAGCCCGGGGCGCATTGGCATGCTTATTGGCGTACTTAAAGCAGAAAGTGCTCGCCGAGGTACACCTCGCGCACCTTCTCGTTGCGCACGATCTCATCTGGACGGCCTGCGGTCAGCACCTGGCCTTCGCTGAGGATATAAGCGTTATCGCAGATACCCAGGGTTTCGCGCACATTGTGGTCGGTAATCAGCACGCCGATATCCCGTTCCACCAAAAAGCGCACGATTTTCTGGATGTCGATCACCGAGATGGGATCGATGCCGGCAAACGGCTCATCAAGCAACACAAAGCGCGGCTGCGTGGCCAGCGTGCGGGCAATCTCGGCACGGCGCCGCTCCCCGCCCGACAGACCGACTGCCAGCGAATCACGCAGATGGTCAATATGCAAATCGTCGAGCAGGTATTGCAGATGTGTTTCCACAGCCTTGGCGTCGTGCCACTGCAACTCCAACACTGCCGCGATGTTTTCTGCAACGGTCATGCGCCGGAAAATGGAGTTTTCCTGTGGTAGATAGCTCATCCCCAAGCGGGCGCGGCGATAGACTGGCTCGTGGGTAATGTCGCGTCCATCCAGGGTGATACGCCCACCATCCAGTCCGACCAGCCCCACCAAGGTGTAAAAACAAGTCGTCTTACCCGCACCGTTGGGGCCCAAAAGCCCAACCACCTGGCCGCTTTCGACCTGCAAAGACACATCGGTCAGCACCGTGCGGTTACGGTAGCGTTTGCGCAACCCCTCAGCTTGAAGTGTACTCATCGCTTGCCATTCACCTGCTGTCCGCCTCAGGCTTGGGTTGAATCACCGCACGCACCCGGCCACCCGGCTTGCCTGAGGAAGAGGCCTGATACACTTGGGTTTTCATGTTGTAGGTAATCACATTGCCGCGCACATCATCCTCACCTCGCCGCAGATGCGCCTGGTCGGTCAGCACCACCAGCTCGGCGCGGCTGTCGTAATCCACCCGGCGCGCCCAGCCCTCGACCCACTGACCCGTAGTTTCCTTGCGGGTAAAGTGGGCCGGATCACCCGTCGCCAGCATCGTGGTAAAGCCCGCGCCATCCTGTTGGGCTTCCACGCGAGCGGCATTGATGTGCATGCTGCCTTGAGAGATTTCCACCCGGCCTTCATAGATCGCTTGTTTTTTGGCGTCGTCCATACGCGCACGATCCGCCTCGATATTGATCGACTTGCCGGCATCCGGATTGCTCCCGCCTGCGGCATAGACCCAACCCGCACCACATAATCCGATCATCGCCACCCACCAGAGTGGTTTCCAGTTATTTTTCATAAACACTCCTCACCCGGTTGCCACCGGAACCAAAGTCCACCGTGCGGCGTGCATTGTCGATCGTCATGCCAATGGCATCAATACGCATCCGCCCCTGCTGTATCACTACGGCCTTGTCGGTATGGGCACGGTCAGCAGACACCATGACACGCAGATAGTCTGTTTTCATCGTCAGATCCCCACGCTCGACGCGCACCGCGTCCAGAAAATAAAGATTCTCGCCATTGCCGCTCGCCAACCCGCGCCGGGACTCAACATAAAGCGCCGACTGACCGTCCGCCTGGCGCCATAACTGCGGGGCATCCAGCGTATAGGTGTCGTCATCGGGATGATGCGCCATGCGCTCGGCCAGCAATACCTGCTGCATGCGGGCATCACCACCCACCAGCGCCACCCGCACACCATTTACCAGCACATCCGGCGCGTGATCGAAGGCGGCATCCTGCATCTGCACCTTCGGCTCACTGACACGCTCCAGCCAGACCGACAACCCAGCCAGCATCACCACCAGAGCCAATGACCCCAGGCCTTGCCAGGAGGAAAGCCGCAACGCCAGCATCATTCGACCTTATCTGTCATACAGCGCCAGTTGCGCCGCCCAACTGCCTTGCGCGCGCATGATGAGTTCGCACAACTCGCGCGCCGCACCGCGCCCCCCGGCCTGTTGGGTGATGTAATGCACGCGGGCATGCACCTCCGGCGGCGCCTCAGGCACCGTCACCGCCAGGCCGCAGCGGCGCAGGATGGGCAAATCAACGATGTCATCCCCCAGGCAAGCCACCGCTTCGCTGGCAACGCCCAACTCAGCCAGCAGCGCTTCGTATGCCAGCAACTTGTCTTCTGCACCCTGACGGATATGCACGATGCCAAGATTCTTTGCACGATGCAGCACGACATTGGAAGTGCGCCCGGTAATGATCGCGGTCGCCACCCCCGTGGCCTGCAACATCTTGATGCCATGGCCATCGCGTGAGTTGAACGCCTTGTATTCGTGGCCCTCGTTATCAAAAAACAGGCTGCCATCGGTAAGCACGCCATCGACATCGAACACCACCAGCTTCACCCGTTGCGCGCGCGCCAATACCGCGTCATTGACCTGAAAAGACATCACACCACCCCCGCTTTAAGCAAATCGTGCATATTGAGCGCCCCGGCCAAACGGCCTTCGGTATCCAGTGCGAACAGGCCGTTGACGCGCCATTCCTGCATCTTTTCGACCGCCTCGACCGCCAGCGCGTCGGCGGCGATGGTTCGCGGATTGCGCGTCATCACCTCGGCGGCCTGGGCGGCGCGCACATCGATGTCGCGGTCCAGACAGCGGCGCAGATCGCCATCGGTCAACACCCCCAGCAGACGACCTTCGGGATCCGCAATCGCCGTCATGCCCAGGCCCTTGGCCGTCATCTCCAGCAAGGCCTCGCGGAAGCTGGCATCGGCCGCCACCACCGGCAGCGCCGCGCCCGCGTGCATCAAATCGCGCACATGCACCAACAGCCGCCGCCCCAGCGCCCCGCCCGGATGGGTGCGGGCAAAGTCCTCGGCGGTAAAGCCGCGTGCATGCAGCACCGCCACCGCCAGCGCATCGCCCAGCGCCAATGCCGCCGTAGTGCTGGCGGTCGGTGCCAGATTGAGCGGGCAGGCCTCTTGCGTGACACCGGCATCCAAATGCCAATCGGCTTCGCGCGCCAGCGTGGACTGCGGGTTTCCGGTCATGGCGATCAACAACGCACCGCGCCGTCGGATCAACGGCAGAATCGCCGCCAGCTCGGCACTTTCGCCAGAATTGGACAGGGCAATCACCACATCATCATGCTGAATCATGCCCAGGTCGCCATGACTGGCCTCGGCCGGATGCACAAAAAAAGCCGGCGTGCCGGTCGAAGCCAGGGTCGCGGCGATCTTGTTGCCAATGTGGCCCGACTTGCCCATGCCGCTGACCACCACGCGACCGCGACAGACCAACAACGCATGGACTGCTGCGACAAAATCGCCGCTCAATTTAGGCGTCAGGGCATTCACCGCCTCGGCCTCGATGGCCAGGGTACGGCGCGCCAAATCGATGATCTCGGAGTCTGATGCAGTGGCCGGCATGATTTCTGCTGTCATAATGGGAGTGCCGCATTGTAAGCTGATTTAATTGCACCAAACCGCCGCAAATGCACACCACACTCAGCCTCGTCATCATCCTGCTGGCCACCGCGGTGCTGGTCACGGCGCTGTTCAAAAGCCTGCGACTACCGGTGTTGCTGGGCTATGTGGCCGTCGGCGTGGTGCTCGGCCCCTCGGGCTTCAACCTGGCGCCCAACGACGCCGATACGCGCGATCTGGCCGAGTTTGGCATCGTCTTCCTGATGTTTTCCATCGGCCTGGAGTTTTCGCTGGGGCGGCTCAAGGCCATGCATACGCTGGTGTTTGGGCTGGGTGGCCTGCAGGTATTGCTGACCATGGCGATCATGACCGGCATCGGCCTCCTGATCGGCCTGTCCCCAACCTCCGGGGTCGCCATCGGCGGGGTGCTGGCGATGTCCTCGACGGCCATCGTCAGCAAGTTGCTGGCCGACCGGGGCGAACTGGATACCGCGCACGGCCAGCGCATCATGGGCGTGCTGCTGTTCCAGGATCTGGCCGTCGTGCCGCTGATGATCTTCATCCCGGCGCTGGCGTCGCACGAAAGCGGCAACCTGGCGCAGGCGATGTTTTACGCCAGCCTCAAGGCCGCTGCCGCGCTCATCGTCATTCTCATGCTCGGGCAACGGCTGATGCGCCCCTGGTTTCATCTGGTGGCGGCGCGCAAATCTGCCGAGCTGTTCATGCTCAATGTGCTATTCATCACCCTGGGGCTGGCGTGGCTGACGCAGTTGGCCGGGTTGTCGCTGGCGCTAGGCGCCTTCGTGGCCGGGATGCTGATTTCCGAGACCGAATACCGCTATCAGGTGGAATCGGACATCCGCCCGTTTCGCGATGTGCTGATGGGGCTGTTTTTCGTCAGCGTCGGAATGTCGCTGGATCTTTCCACCGTGCTCGGCAATTTTCCGACCGTGCTGCTGGTGCTGGTACTGGCCACCGTTGGCAAGTTTCTCGTCATTGCGCCGCTGGCGCGCGCCTTCAGCGAACACCACTCCGACGCCCTGCTGACCGCACTGGGACTGGCACAGGCCGGCGAATTCAGCCTGGTGCTGCTCACTCTGGTGGCCGACAACTCGCTGATCGATCCTGCCCTGCGCCAAAGCGTGGCCACCGGCCTGATCCTGTCGATGCTCATCGCGCCCTTTTTGCTCGACAGAAGCGGCGCCATCGTGCAGCGCATCTGCGCCAGCGACTGGACCGACCGCGCCCGCGGCGTACATGCCATCGCCCAAAAAAGCTTTGGTATCGAAGGCCACATCATCCTCTGCGGCTATGGCCGCACCGGCCAAAGCATTGCCCATGTACTAGAACGCGAAAACATCGCCTTCATCGCCCTCGATCACGATCCCAAGCGGGTCAAACTGGCGGCGGCGGCCGGTGAAAGCGTCGTTTTTGGCAACTCGGCGCGTGCCGAAATCCTCACCGCTGCCGGCATCCATCGCGCCCGCGCGCTGGTCATCAGCTTCGCCCACACCCCTACCGCGTTGCAGGTAATGGGAGCGGCACAACGATTGCGCCCGGAGATTCCCATCCTGGTGCGCTCGCTCGACGATAGCGATATGGAAACCATGAAAAAGGCCGGCGCGACGGTTGTGGTATCCGAAGTCATGGAAGGCGCCCTGATGCTCGGCTCGCAAACCCTGATGATGGCGGGCACCCCGCTGGGCCGCGTGCTCAATCTGATCCGCCAGATGCGCGAGGAGCGCTACAGCACCCTGCGCGGCTATTTCCGCGGCGCCACCGACGAGGAATCAGACAGCCTGGCCCAGGAGCGGCTGACCACCGTGCACCTGCTGCCGCGCCATCCCGCTGTGGGCCAGCGCATTGGCGCATTAAACATCGACGAAATCGGCGCAGTCAGCATCGTCGCCGTGCGCCGGCGCGGCATACGCACCGCCACCCCCACCGATGACACCCTGCTGATGGCCGGCGACCTCATCATCCTGCGCGGCCTGCCAGAAGACCTGGCCGCCGCCGAAATCAGGCTGACGGGCTAGTTGACCGCATGCGTCTTAATAGGTGTGAATCTCATTACCAAACCCCCCCTCTTCGCCCGTCATGCCTGGAGCGACGGCCATTCATCCGCACTGACAAGTGCATTGAACCTCGGCATCCACATCAAGGAGACACCAAGAAACAAACGGCGGTGATTGACCTGCTCATACCCAGCGCCGAGAATCAGTCCCCTTTTATACCGGAGCCAGAGTATGTCAGAACGAAACGACGAACTTGCCAAGGAACAGCAAATCCTGCGCGCCATGCGTAAAACGCTTACCTCGGTCGCCCGCGATTGCGCGCCGCGCGCCGATTTTGTCAGCCCGCTGAATACCGAAACGGTGGAAAACATCCGCGCCTGCCTGGGCCTGATCGCCGCACGCGAGGCCGAGGTTGCAGCACAACTGGGGTTTGACACCTCCGCCCGACCCGTGATCACAGGCGATGCTGAGGCCAGCAGCGTGCAACCTTTGCAGTTCACGCCGCCGATCCGGCACTAACCGGGGACACGGAATTCAGTCAGAAGGGGCGTTGCTTGAAAAACTCGTTTTTATACCCACTCGAGTTCAGCGAAATTATCGATCAATCGCCAAACTGCGCCCACCAAAGAATGCCAATAGCGCTTTTGCCATCGCTGATACGACCGTCTTTGACCATCGCCAGCGCCTCGGCAAAAGGCACGCGCATGACCTCCAGAAACTCATCAGGGTCCAGGCGTGCGCCCACTTGCTCCAAACCGGTCGCCACAAAGTATTCCAGCCGTTCATCGGAATAGCCGATGCAGGGATGAAAGGTCGGCAACACACGCCACGCGCGCGCGGTGTAGCCGGTTTCTTCCAGCAGCTCGCGCTGGGCACAGACTAGATCGGTCTCGTCCGGATCAAACTTGCCTGCTGGCAGCTCTAAAAAATCGCGCCGCAGCGGATAGCGATGCTGGCGTTCGAGCAGGATGTCGCCGTTGTCGAACAGCGCCAAAATGACCGCAGCACCCGGATGGCGGATGTATTCCCGCGTTGATTCATGGCCGTTGGGAAGCTCCACGCGATCGCGCCGCACCCGCAACAACCGGCCTTCATAGACCCATTCGCTATCGAGTTCGTGTTCGGTCAGATCGGCTGCCATCACACCTGTGGATGCGCCCGTTCGGCCACGCCCAGGCGGTTGAGCGCGTTGAGATAGGCCTTGGCCGAGGCCACCACGATATCGGTGTCAGCGCCCTGGCCGTTGACAATGCGTCCATTGCGCGACAGCCGCACCGTGACCTCGCCCTGGGCGTCGGTGCCCGTGGTGATGTTGTTCACCGAGTACAACTGCAAGCTGGCATGGCTTTGCACCAGCGCCTCGATCGCCTTGAAGGCGGCATCGACCGGGCCGCCGCCATCGGATTCGGCAGAAAACTCCTGGCCATTGTCCTGAACCGTGACGCGCGCATGCGGAATCTCGCCGGTTTCGCTGCACACCTTGAGCGTCATCAAACGATAGCGTTCATGTGCCTCTTCGGCGATCTCGTCAGACACCAGGGCTTGCAGGTCTTCGTCATAGATCTCGCGTTTTTTGTCGGCCAGATCCTTGAAGCGGGCGAATGCAGCGTTCAGCGCCTCTTCGCTTTCAAGCACGATGCCGAGTTCTTGCAGGCGGGTACGGAAGGCGTTGCGGCCAGACAACTTGCCCAGGGTGAGCTTGTTGGTCGTCCAGCCCACGGTCTCGGCGCGCATGATTTCGTAGGTTTCACGATGCTTCAACACACCGTCCTGGTGGATGCCGGATTCGTGCGCGAACGCATTGGCGCCAACGATGGCCTTGTTGGGCTGCACCGGGTAGCCGGTGATGCTGGAAACCAGCTTGGAGGTCGGCACGATCTGGGTGGTGTCGATGCGGGTATCGCAGGTAAATACATCGCGGCGGGTTTTGATCGACATCACCACCTCTTCCAGCGAGGCATTGCCGGCTCGTTCACCCAGGCCATTGATGGTGCATTCCACCTGCCGCGCGCCGTTCATCACCGCTGCGAGCGAGTTGGCAGAGGCCATGCCCAGATCGTTGTGGCAATGCGTGGACCAGATCACCTGGTCGCTGTTCGGTACGCGCGCGATCAATTCACGCATGCGCTCGCCCCACAACAACGGCATGCTGTAACCCACGGTGTCCGGCACATTGAGGGTTTTGGCACCGGCCTGGATGACGGCATCGAAGATGCGCACCAGAAAATCCATCTCCGAACGCACCGCGTCTTCGGCCGAAAACTCGACATCGTCGGTGTACTCACGCGCCAGTTTGACCGCCGCCACCGCACGCTCAACCACCTCGTCCGGCGCCATGCGCAGTTTCTTTTCCATATGAATCGGGCTGGTGGCAATAAAGGTGTGGATGCGCCCCGAGCGCGCCGGCGCAATCGCCTCGCCTGCTGCCCGCACATCGCGCTCGCTGGCCCGCGCCAGCGAACACACGGTCGAGTTCCGCACCGTCTGGGCCACAGCCTTGATCGCGTCGGCATCGCCCGGGCTGGCAGCGGCAAAACCGGCCTCGATGACATCAACACCGAGTTTTTCGAGCTGGCGCGCAATGCGCACCTTTTCTTCCCGAGTCATTGCCGCACCCGGACTTTGCTCGCCATCGCGCAAGGTGGTGTCAAAGATGATCAAACGGTCGTGACTCATGATGGGCTCCAGAATCGGGGTTGTGTCGTTATACGCAATCGCTGCGCATCAAGGCAGCGTTATTCGCTATCGTTTTCATAGTCCGGGCCACGCACATTGCAGGCGCGCCCTTGGGGCCACAGCCAGCACAGATAGCCCGACAATGCGTATGCCACAAACAAGATCAGAAAGATGACCGGCGGGTCCAGCGACACCAGGGTAAACGCCAAAGCAATGGCCACAATCACCAGGAAAGGGACGCGCTGTTTGAGGTTGATGTCCTTACCGCTGTAATAACGCAGGTTGGTGACCATGCTGATGCCGGCAAACAATGTCAGCGACCATGCCAGCCAGCGCATCAGATCGCCGGGAATGTCGTTATCCACACCCAGCCATACCAGACTGGCGATCAGCGCCGCCGCCGCCGGGCTGGGCAAGCCGCGAAACCAGCGCTTGTCCTGGGTGCCAATCTGGGTATTGAAACGCGCCAGCCGCAAGGCCGCACCCGCGCAATACACAAAGGCCGCAATCCAGCCCAGCTTGCCCATCGAATGCAATGCATAGCTGTAGATCACCAGCGCCGGGGCGACGCCGAAAGACACCATATCGGACAACGAATCGTATTCGGCACCAAAGGCGCTCTGGGTGTTGGTCATACGCGCCACGCGACCATCCAGACCGTCCAGCAGCATGGCCACAAAGATCGCCACCGCCGCCAGCTCGAAACGGCCGTTCATGCCCTGCACCACGGCGTAAAAACCGGCAAACAAGGCACCCGTGGTAAACAGGTTGGGCAGCAGATAAATGCCGCGTGGACGAGATGGATCGCGCCTTTCCGGGATCATCTCAAAGCTCCGCCAGCACGGTTTCGCCGGAACGGGTGGTGTCACCCAGGGCCACGCGCGGCGTACTGGAAAGCGGCAGGTACAAATCCACGCGCGAGCCGAAACGGATAAACCCATAGCGCTCGCCCCGCGCCAGTTCGCGCCCGGCATGGGCATAACAAAGGATGCGCCGCGCCACCAGGCCGGCAATCTGCACGCAAGTGATGTCCTTGCCGTCCGGGGTTTGCAGCCACAAGGCATTGCGTTCGTTTTCGATCGATGCCTTGGACACCGCCGCGTTCAAAAACTTGCCGGGGTTGTACCAGCGCTCTTTGACCGTCGCCGCCAGTGGGCTGCGATTGACATGCACATTGAACACATTCATGAACACGCTGATCTTCAGCGCACGGCGATTGAGCCAGGGGTCGTCCGTCTCTTCGACCACGATCACCTTACCGTCTGCCGGCGCGATCACCAGGTTGTCGCCAACCGGCGTCCGCCGGGGCGGATCGCGGAAGAATTGCAGGCAAAACACAAAAAACAGCCAGAACGGGCTGGCCCAGGCCCAACCGGCAAGCGCGGTCACCAGAACGGCAAGCAGCCCGCCGATGACGATGAAGGGCCAGCCCTCACGGGCAAGGATGGGGTGCGGATAGTTCACAGTATTAGAGGCAGAAAGTCCGATACACATAGCAAGCAGCCATAAAGGATTCCGTCAGCAGCCGGCAGACGCGCCACCGGCTGGAAACTGAACGCTTTGAACGCTTAGTTTTTGCTCTGATCCACCAGTTTGTTTTTGGCAATCCACGGCATCATGGCGCGCAACTGGCCGCCGACCACCTCGATCGGGTGTGCAGCGTTCTGGCGACGACGGGCCGTCATCTCGGGGTAGTTGGTACGACCTTCGAGGATGAAACGCTTGGCGTATTCGCCGTTCTGGATATTGGCCAGACACTCGCGCATGGCATAGCGCGATTCCTCGTTGATCACGCGCTGCCCCGTCACATACTCGCCGTACTCGGCGTTGTTGGAGATCGAATAGTTCATGTTGGCAATACCGCCTTCGTACATCAGATCGACGATCAGCTTCAGCTCGTGCAGGCACTCGAAGTAAGCCATCTCCGGCGCGTAGCCGGCTTCGGTCAGGGTTTCGAAGCCCATTTTCACCAGCTCGACGGCACCGCCGCACAGCACAGCCTGCTCGCCGAACAGATCGGTTTCGGTTTCGTCCTTGAACGAGGTTTCGATGATGCCGGTGCGACCACCGCCGATGGCAGAGGCGTAAGACATGGCCAGATCACGCGCCTTGCCAGTGGCATTTTGATATACCGCGATCAGATCGGGGATACCGCCACCACGGGCGAACTCGGAACGCACGGTGTGACCCGGTGCCTTCGGTGCAATCATCACCACATCGAGATCGGCGCGCGGCACGATCTGGTTGTAGTGAATCGAAAAACCGTGGGCAAAGGCCAGGGTCGCGCCCTTCTTCAGGTTGGGCTCGATCTGGTTGCGATACAAATCAGGCTGCTGCTCGTCCGGCACCAGAATCATCACGAAATCGGCGCTCTTCACCGCCTCGTTCACTTCCTTCACGGCCAGGCCGGCGTTCTTGGCCTTGTCCCAGGACGCGCCACCCTTGCGCAGACCGACGGTCACCTTGACGCCGGAATCCTTCAGGTTGAGGGCATGGGCATGGCCTTGCGAGCCGTAGCCGACGATGGTGACCTTCTTCTTCTGAATCAGGGAGAGATTGCAATCCTTGTCGTAATAGATCTGCATGTTGTTTCCTTTGCAAAAAATCAGAGTTTAAGCACGCGCTCGCCACGGGCGATGCCGCAGGCGCCGGTACGCACGGTTTCCAGAATCACGCCGGGGCCGATGGCCTCGATAAAGGCGCTGTGTTTGTCGCTGTCGCCGGTCAGCTCGATGGTGTAGGTCTTGTCGGTGACATCGACGATGTGGCCACGGAAGATATCGCACATGCGCTTCATCTCCTCGCGTCCTTCGCCCACGGCACGCACCTTCACCAGCATCAGCTCACGCTCGATATGCCGGCCATCGCTCAAGTCTTGCAGCTTGACCACATCGACCAGCTTGTTGAGCTGCTTGCTGATCTGCTCGATCACCTCATCCGAGCCACGGGTGACCAGGGTCATGCGCGACAGGGTGGCGTCCTCGGTCGGCGCCACGGTCAGCGACTCGATGTTGTAACCGCGTGCAGAAAACAGCCCGGCCACGCGCGACAACGCACCGGCCTCGTTTTCCATCAACAGGGAAATGATATGTCTCATCGTCTCATCCCCTCACTTAAATCAGGATCATCTCGGACAGACCCTTGCCTGCCGGAATCATGGGATAGACATTCTCACGCGGGTCGGTGATGAAGTTCATGAACACGAATTGATCCTTGTGCTCGGTAAACGCCTTGACCAGCGCCGGTTCGACATCCTCGGGCTTTTCGATACGCATGCCGACATGGCCATAGGCCTCGGCCAGCTTGACAAAATCCGGCAGGCTGGCGACATAGGATTCGGAATAGCGCTCTTCATAGAAGAACTCCTGCCACTGCCGCACCATGCCCAGATAGCCGTTATTCAACAAAATCACCTTGATCGGCAACTTGTTTTCCTTGCAGGTAGACAGCTCCTGAATGTTCATCTGGATACTGCCTTCACCGCTGACGCAAGCCACCATGGCATCCGGATGCGCCATCTGCACGCCCATCGCCGCCGGCAGGCCAAAGCCCATGGTGCCGAGGCCACCCGAGTTGATCCAGCGGCGCGGCTCTTTGAACTTGTAATACTGCGCCGCCCACATCTGGTGCTGACCGACATCGGAGGTCACAAAGGCATCCCCCCCCGTCACCCGGTGCAAGGCTTCGATCACGGCCTGCGGCTTGATCATCGGCGCGGAACGGTCGTACTTCATGCAGTCCTGCGCGCGCCACAGTTCAATCTGCGCCCACCACGCATTCAACGCAGTGGCATCGGGCGAGCCGTGCAACTGCTGCGCAATCTCGGACAGGATCTGCCCGGCTTCGCCCACGATGGGGACATCCACCCGTACCCGCTTGGAGATCGACGACGGATCGACATCGATATGGATGATGCGTCGCACCTGGCTGCCAAAATGTTTCGGATTGCCGATCACACGGTCATCAAAACGCGCGCCGATGGCCAGCAACACATCGCAATGCTGCATCGCCATGTTGGCCTCATAAGTGCCGTGCATGCCGAGCATGCCCAGATTTTGCGGGTCTGGCGCCGGGAAAGCGCCCAAGCCCATCAGGGTGCTGGCCACCGGATACCCCAACTGCCGCGCCAAGGCACGCAGCGCCTCGGACGCATCGCCCAGCACCGCGCCACCACCGACATAAAGCATGGGACGCTGCGCTTCGAGCAGCATCTGCGCGGCCTTTTTGATCTGCCCCGGATGCCCCTTGAAGGTCGGGTTGTAAGAACGCATCGACACCGCTTCGGGATAGACGAAGGCGCAGGTGTTTTGGGTGACATCCTTGGGAATATCGACCACCACCGGGCCCGGACGGCCACTGGCAGCGATGTAAAAGGCGCGTTTCAGGGTCTCGGCCAGCTCACGCACATCCTTGACCAGGAAGTTATGCTTCACGCAGGGACGGGTGATGCCGACGGTATCAACCTCCTGGAAAGCATCCATGCCAATCGCGGCGGTCGGCACCTGGCCTGTGATCACCACCATCGGAATCGAATCCATATACGCCGTGGCGATGCCGGTCACCGCATTCGTCGCGCCCGGGCCGGAAGTCACCAAAGCCACGCCCACCTGACCGGTAGAGCGCGAATACGCATCGGCCGCATGCACCGCAGCCTGCTCGTGGCGTACCAGGATGTGCTTGAAGCCTTCTTGCTTGTAAATCTCGTCGTAGATATTGAGAACCGCGCCGCCGGGGTAGCCGAAGACATGCTTCACGCCCTCTGCGTGCAGGCAGCGCACCACGATCTCAGCGCCGGTCAGTTCAGGCCCGGATTCGCCCGGGTGATGTGTGCTCATGGGTTGGATTATGCGTAGCGTCGAAAAAGGGGATGAACACTAGCGATTCAGCGGCCCTCGGTCAAGTTTTAGTCTTGTCCAGTGACACATGGACCTGAACGAAGGGGTGACGACTTGTTGCGAGGGCTGTGATGCAACAGGATTCCGTCCAGGGTTTGACACGCTCACCCCGAACGGAATCCATCCGTGACCGTTCGTGGTGAGATCTTGTCGAAGGAAGCCTGTCGAAGGACTTAATCAGAGCTTCTTTGAGGCAGCACAACCTTGCTGAAAAACTCGTCCGCCAATTTTGGATCGAGCACTTTCAGCCGGCGATAAACCTCGGTGAGCTTATTGATTTGACCATCGATACGGTAGGCGACGCCCAGGCCGTACCAGGCATTGGCATGTTCCGGATCGATGCGCAGCACCTGTTGAAAAGCCTCGATGGCCTGGGCGGTCTGACCGGATTCGCCGTAGGTGATGCCCAGGCCGTACCAGGCCTTGGCATGTTCCGGATCGATGCGCAGTGCCTGCCGGTAAGCCTCGATGGCCTGGGCGGTCTGGCCGGATTCGCCGTAGGTGATGCCCAGGTTGTTCCAGGCCTTGGCATCTTCCGGATCGATGCGCAGCACCTGTTGAAAAGCCTCGATGGCCTGGGCGGTCTGACCGGATTCGCCGTAGGCGACGCCCAGGCCGTACCAGGCCTTGGCATCTTCCGGATCGATGCGCAGTGCCTGTTGATAAGCCTCGATGGCCTGGGCGGTCTGACCGGAGTTGCCGTAGTCGACGCCCAGGTTGTTCCAGGCCTTGGCATCTTCCGGATCGATGCGCAGTGCCTGCCGGTAAGCCTCGATGGCCTGGGCGGTCTGACCGGAGTTGCCGTAGGCGATGCCCAGGCTGAACCAGGCAATAGCATCATTCGGTTGCGCCTTCGTCCAGGCTTGCGTATGCCGCAACAGCGCCGGCCAATCCTTCTTTTTATCCAGTTCTATCGCTTTGTTCAGCCAGGTCAGGCTGGATTGCCCTGTTTGGGGGGCTGCCGTTTGCCGTTGCGGCAGTTCCTTGACCCACTCCACCGGCACGGCAAAGTTCAGGGCTTGGCCCTCGGCCAGATAGAAGGTGGGCAGGCCGATCAGGCGGCCTTCCTCGTCGAACAGCCCGCCGCCGCTGGAGCCGGGGGAAATCGGCGCGCTGATTTGCAGATAACGGCCCCCCTTGACTTCGCGCAGGCTGGAAATGATCCCGTCGGACAGCGTGAGTTCCAGCCCCTGGGGTGCGCCGATGGCAAATACCTTTTGCCCGACCTTGAGTGGGCTGGTGCTGCCGAGCGTGGCTGCGGGCGCATTAAGACCGGTGACCGTCAGGCTGCAAACATCGCGGTCGTGGTCGGTATGTTTCAGCGTGGCCGGGTATTCGCGATTGCGATGCTTGACCGCGAAACGGGCCGACTTTTCGACGACATGGCAATTGGTGACGACCTCGCCAGCGGCGAACACCACGCCGCTGCCATGGCCCTGGGTCTCGCCCTGGCTGTTTTGGGCATACACCACGACGATGCTGTTCGACACGGATTCGAACAGTTCGGTGGCAGATTTCGCGGCAACGCCGAATGGAAACAGCAGGGCCGCGAGCAGGGCGGCGAGCTGGGCCGAGACGAGTAGGCGCGACATGAACAGAAACCTCATGGGGTCAGTTGCAAAAAAGCCGATTGCCGATGCGCTGGCAGTTGAGCCTGTTTTCCCTCCGCTGGAATAGACTCGAAGAACGATACACCCGTTTCCTTTGACGCTCAGTGAAAAATGCACGGGGCCCTGTGGAACGGGTTCCTTCGAGGCCGTCACGATCCATACCGGGTCTTGCCACAACCACGGACATTTTAGCTTTGCATTGACAACCATAGTCACCAGAGTGGGTACGGTCAAACTACGGTCAAACCGAAAACAGGGGACTGGGTGAGTCGCGCTTTGCAGCAAATGTTATCGGCTACGCGGCGGCGGATGGCGCTTGCGTGAGGAGGGTCGGGATGCCTCCGTGCGGTGAGGTTGCCAGTCGGGAATCAAATGCTTTTTGCCATTGCCAATGAGATCGGCGCGCCCCATTGCCTTTAGCGCCTCGCGCAACAGCGGCCAGTTTTCCGCGTCGTGGTAGCGCAAAAAGGCTTTGTGCAATCGCCGCACGCGCCCCTGTTTGACCACCGGCACCTTCTGCCCTTTGCCGCCCAGCACCTTTTTCAGCGGGTTGAGTTCGCTGTGATACATGGTGGTTGCCAGCGCCAGCGGGGTGGGCAGAAAGGTTTGCACCTGATCGAGACGAAAGCCGTTTTGCTTCAGCCACAGGGCCAGATTCAGCATGTCCTCATCGGTCGTGCCCGGATGCGCGGCGATGAAGTACGGGATCAGGTATTGCTCTTTTCCCGCCTCTTTGGAGAACTTGTCGAATAGTTGTTTGAAGCGGTCATAAGCCGTCATGCGCGGCTTCATCATATGGTTGAGCGGGCCTTCTTCGCTGTGCTCCGGGGCGATCTTGAGATAACCGCCGACATGATGCTGCACCAGTTCCTTCACATATTCGGGCGAGCGCACCGCCAGGTCATAGCGCACGCCCGAGCCAATCAGCACCTTTTTGATCCCTGGCAGCGCCCGCGCCTCGCGATAGAGCGCAATCAGGGCGTCATGATCGGTGTTCATGTTGGGGCAAATCTCCGGGAACACGCAGGACAGACGGCGGCATGCAGATTCAATCTTGGCGTCCTTGCAGGCCATGCGGTACATGTTGGCGGTCGGCCCGCCAATGTCGGAGATGACGCCGGTAAACCCCTGCGCCTTGTCGCGTATCAACTCGATCTCGCGCAGCACCGACTGTTTGGAACGGCTCTGGATGATGCGCCCTTCGTGTTCGGTGATCGAGCAGAAGGTACAGCCACCAAAACAGCCACGCATGATGTTGACCGAGAAGCGGATCATCTCCCAGGCCGGGATCTTGGCCTTGCCATAGGCCGGATGCGGCGCGCGGGCATAGGGCAGATCAAACACCGCGTCCATCTCCGGCGTGGACAGCGGGATCGGCGGCGGGTTGAGCCAGACATCGCGCGCGCCCGCGCCCTCGCCGTGGCGCTGCACCAGAGCGCGGGCATTGCCGGGGTTGGATTCGAGATGAAAGATGCGTGAGGCGTGGGCATCCAGGGTCTTGTTGTGCTGCACCTGCTCGAAGCTCGGCAGGCGGATCACGCAGTTTTGGTGCGGGCCGTTTTCCTGGGTCAGTGCGTCGATCTCGTTCCATGCCTCGCCCGGCAGCCAGCCCGGCGACACCATGAAGGCACTGCCGCGCAGGTCGCGAATCGCGCTGACCGCCTCGCCAGACGCCAGCCTGTGAGTAACTTCCACCACCGCCCGTTCGGCGTTGCCAAACAGCAGAATATCGGCCTTGGCATCGACCAGCACCGAGCGCCGCACGGTGTCCGACCAATAGTCGTAATGGGCGATGCGGCGCAACGATGCCTCGATTCCGCCCAGCACCACGGCCACACCGGGGAACGCCTCTTTGCAGCGTTGCGCATAGACGGTAGCGGCACGATCCGGCCGTTTGTTCGGCTCGGCGTCGGGCGTGTAGGCATCGTCCGAGCGAATCTTGCGATCGGAGGTGTAGCGATTGACCATCGAATCCATATTGCCGGCAGTCACGCCGAAATACAGATTCGGCTGGCCCAATACGCGAAAGGCATCCGCCGATTTCCAGTCCGGCTGCGCGATGATGCCGACCCGAAAGCCCTGGGCCTCCAGCAGGCGGCCGATCACCGCCATGCCAAAGCTGGGGTGGTCGATGTAGGCGTCGCCGGTCACCAGAACGACATCGCAACTGTCCCAGCCCAAGGCATCCATCTCGGCCCGCGACATCGGCAAAAAGGGCGCGGTGCCAAAGCGTTTGGCCCAGTAGGGCTTGCGCGAAAAAATGCCTGGCGCCTTATCCATCGTATCTTTCAATCAGCATCGCATCGCCATAGCTGAAAAAACGATAGCGCTGCGCCACCGCATGGGCATAAGCGCGCAACAACACATCCTGTCCACCCAAGGCACAGACCAGCATCAGCAAGGTCGAGCGCGGCAGATGAAAATTGGTAAGCAGTCGATCCACCACCCTAAAGCGGTAGCCGGGGGTGATGAATAGTTCGGTCTCGCCCTCACCGCTGCGCAACTCGCCGCTGACCGCTGCCGATTCCAAGGCCCGCAGACTGGTGGTGCCCACAGCGACAACCCGCCCGCCCCGCGCCTTGCAGGCAGCAACAGCCACCACCGTCGCTGGCGGCAGGGTGTAGCGTTCGCGGTGCATGGTGTGGTCCTCGGTGTATTCGACCCGTACCGGTTGAAAGGTCCCCGCCCCTACATGCAGCGTCACCCAGGCGATCTCCACACCCGCTGCCCGCAGTCGATCGAGCATTGCCGCATCAAAATGCAGCCCCGCCGTTGGCGCCGCCACGGCGCCAGATTCGCGGGCATAAACCGTCTGATAGCGCTCGCTGTCCGCCGCCTCGGCAGCACGGTCGATATACGGCGGCAGCGGCATCGCGCCGTAAGCCTCCAACCATTCCAGCACGGTGCGCGTCGGGTCAAAACGCAGATGAAACAGATCGTCGTTAGTGCTGTCGCGCCCCAGCATCTCGGCATCAAAGGCATCGGCCAGACGCAACACCGCGCCCGGCTTGGGCGACTTGCTGGCGCGAACGAAGGCCAGCACCTCGTGATCGCCAATCACCCGTTCGACCAGCACCTCGATCTCGCCCCCTGTCGATTTGCGCCCCGGCAAGCGCGCCGGAATGACACGGGTATCGTTGAACACCAAGAGATCGCCCGAACGCACCAGCGCCGGCAGGTCCGCAAAGGTGCGGTCGCCAAACGATCCGGCTTTGCCATCGACATGCAGCAACCGGCTCGCCCCCCGCTCGTGTAACGGATAACGCGCAATCAGCTCGTCCGGCAGGACAAAATCAAACTCAGAAACCTTCATGGCCGCGCATTATCCGTGTTTCACCCGCATTTCGCGCTTGCAGCCGGTAAACACTTGGTCGGATAATGCGCGCCCTTTGCCCCGGTGGCGGAATCGGTAGACGCAGCGGATTCAAAATCCGCCGCCGCAAGGCGTGCCAGTTCGAGTCTGGCCCGGGGCACCAAACCTTTCGATGTAACAGACCCGTTCCAGGTCTAGTCCCGTTTCCTTGAGGCCTGCATCGGTAGCCGCCAGCGCCCGGTCGCGCTAGCGTGGTGTCTCGCAATGGCTTGACCGGATGAAACCGCTGGATTTTTGCGCCAGGCAAGGCGCGACCCCGCAGCCCTATTGGACATAGAGCAAGGGGTTGCAACGCAGCATGGCGAAACGCGGTTTCATGTCGAGTTATTTAGGCGCAGCACGACTTCCGTCTTCCGCCCCGACATCCACCGCTTCACCTAATGTAGAGGTGAGGGGCGGCCGGAGCATAGCCCCTCAGCCCTCCTCGCCGACACAGGCCAGTTCGGCGGCGCGCAAGACTGCGCGGGCCTTGTTGCGGGTTTCCTGCCATTCGTTTTCGGGGACGGAATCGGCCACGATGCCTGCGCCCGCCTGCATGTACAGGGTGCCATCCTTGATCACCCCGGTACGGATGGCGATGGCCACATCCATGTCGCCGTTAAAGCCCAAGTAGCCGACCGCACCGGCGTACACGCCGCGTTTGGAAGGCTCTAGCGTATCGATGATTTCCATCGCCCTGATCTTGGGCGCGCCGGACACGGTTCCGGCCGGGAAGGTGGCGCGTAGCACGGCCATGGCGTTCAAGCCCGGTTTGAGCTTGCCTTCGACATTGGAAACGATGTGCATGACATGCGAGTAGCGCTCGACCATCATGTTTTCGGTAACGCGCACGCTGCCCACCTCGGCAACGCGACCGGTGTCGTTGCGGCCCAGGTCCATCAGCTGCACATGCTCGGCGCGCTCCTTGGGGTCGGCCAGCAATTCGCGCTCCAGACGCAGGTCCTCTTCGCGCGAGGCGCCACGCGGTCGGGTGCCAGCGATGGGACGCACGGTAACGGTATCGTCCTCCAGACGCACCAGAATCTCGGGACTGGAGCCGACAATCTGAAAGCCGCCCATGTCGTAATAAAACATGTAAGGCGACGGATTCAGGCTGCGCAAGCTGCGATACAGCGACAACGGATGGCCATGAAACGGCTGTTGCATGCGCTGGGACAGGACCACCTGCATGATGTCGCCATCGAGGATATAGCGCTTGGCGCGATCCACTGCGGCCTTGAAGCCCGCCTCACCAAACTCGGATTGCGCCTCGGTTGGCTCGCCGCGTGCCGGGGCCGGCGCATGAACCGGACGGTCGAGTTTCCCGGCCAGCTCATTGAGTCGCGCCTGCGCACGCATCCAGGCATCCGGCTCCATCGGGTCGGCATACACGATCAGGGTTAGCTTGCCCGACAGGTTGTCGATGACCGCCAATTCGTCCGACAGCAACAGCAGGATGTCCGGCGTGCCCAACACATCCGGCTTGTTCGCCTGCGCCAGTTTTTTCTCGATATAGCGCACCGTGTCATAGCCGAAATAGCCCGACAGCCCGCCCGGAAACCGGGGCAGCCCCGGCACCGGCGCCGCATGGAATCGCTCCAGATAGCTTTCGATGAAGGCCAGCGGATCGGCGGCGTCGCTTTGCTCGACCGCCACACCATCGGTTTCGACGCTGACAAAGTGACCATGCACACGCAGCACCGTGCGCGCCGGCAGGCCGATGAAGGAATAGCGCCCAAAGCGCTCGCCCCCCACCACCGATTCGAGCAGATACGAATACGGCTGATTGGCCAGCTTCAGATACAGCGACAGCGGCGTGTCGAGATCCGCCGGCAGGCGGCGCACTACCGGGATGCGGTTATAGCCCTCGCGGGCCAACTGGTTAAAACGCTCCTCATTGAACATGAGAGGGTTATGCCTTCAGCGCCAGACGCTCGGCAGCAGCAGCCAGACTGGGCACCACCGCATCGAGATCGAGCTCGCTCACGGGGCGACCACGGTTGTAGCCATACGGCACGCAAAACACCGGACACCCCGCAGCGCGAGCGGCCTGAGTGTCATTGAGCGAATCGCCGATCAGCAACAAATCTGCCGGATCAATGCCAAACGCCTGAGCCGCATGCAGCAGCGGCAGAGGGTCCGGCTTCTTTTTCGGCAGGCTATCGCCGGACAACACCAGATCGAAGTAGGACAACAAGCCGGTATCGCGCAGCAGCGGCAGGGTGAATTGCGCGGCCTTGTTGGTCACGCAGGCCAGCTTGAAACCTGCTTGTTGCAGCTTTTGCAGACCTTCAACCACGCCCGGAAACGGCTGGCTCTTGCGTGACACATGGGCGCCGTAATGCTTTTCGTAGATCGCCAGCGCACGCGCAAACAGCTCGGCATCTGGCTCGGCATGGAGGTCGCGGGTCAGGCAACGCTTGACCAGACGCGACACGCCGTTGCCGATGTAGGTTTTGATCTCGGCCAGTTCCAGCGTCGGCAGACCCAGCTCTTTGAGCATGGCCTCGGCGGCATCGGCCAGATCCGGTGCCGTATCGAGCAGTGTGCCGTCCAGATCGATCATGACGGCACGAACGCGCAAGGGGAAATCCATGGATCAGACCTTGGCCAGTTCTGCACGCATGGCGGCCACGACGGTGTTGTAACGGTTGGCGTCGGTGTCCTTGGCCGCGCCAAAGATGGCCGAACCGGCGACGAAGGTGTCCACTCCAGCGCGAGCCACCTCGGCGATATTGGCCGGGCCCACGCCGCCGTCGATCTCCAGGCGGCAGTGATAGCCGCCGGCGTCGATCATGGCGCGCACCTTCCTGGCCTTGTCGAGCACATAGGGGATGAACTTCTGGCCGCCGAAACCGGGGTTCACGGACATCAGCAACACCATGTCCAGCTTGGGCAGGGTGTATTCCAGGATGTCCAGCGGGGTGGCCGGGTTGAATACCAGGCCGGCCTTGCAGCCGCTTTCCTTGATCAGACCAATGGTGCGGTCGATGTGCTCAGAGGCCTCGGGGTGGAAGGTGATGTAGGTGGCGCCCGCCTTGGCGAAGTCGGGGATGATGCGATCCACCGGCTTGACCATCAGGTGCACATCAATGGGTGCGGTGACGCCGTGCTTGCGCAAGGCCTCACACACCAAAGGGCCGATGGTCAGATTGGGCACATAATGGTTGTCCATCACATCAAAGTGGACGATATCGGTGCCGGCGGCCAACACATTGTCAACTTCCTCACCCAGACGGGCGAAGTTGGCAGAAAGAATGGACGGGGCGATCTGGTAATCCTTGGACATAATAAAACTCCGTTGAACCTGCAATTAAAAGCCTGATGATTCTACCGGCCATCCAGCCATACGCACAGCCCTTGCGCGTTAAGCTCGATATCGTTTTCCAGCAGCGTCAACACCTCGTTATCCGGCAACGAACAGCCATGTTCGCGCAAACGGCCCAAGAGACACTCGCTCAGGCCCGCGCGGATGCTGGCGTGGCGATCCGGCTCCTGGGCCTGCTCGGCAATCATCACAAAGTCATCCAGTAGCAGATGCAGATCGGCGACGAGTCGCTGAAGTTCGGTTACCTCACCGAAATGGGTTAAAAACACACGATCCGGCGCAGTCGCCATCAGACGGTCCAGGGTGGCATGCGCCGCCGCCGGTTCAAACTGCACCGGCGTGGTCGTAGGGTAGATAAATGGCCGCCCCTCCACATCAAACTCGCGGTACGAGATACCGAAACAATCGCCGCTGAAGATGCCGCGCGAGGTGTGGTCGAACACGCAATAGTGGTGTCGGGCATGGCCGGGCGTATCCAGAAACTCCAGCGTGCGGCCCCGCCAATCTATGCGAAAGCCATCCGTCGCCTCGATCACCCGTGCCGGGTCGGCGGGCACGATGTCGCCATACAAATCCCTGAAGGCCGCCTCGCCATAGACCGCGATTGAGCCCGCGATCAGTTTGCCTGGATCAATCAGATGCCTTGCGCCACGCGGATGCACGACCAGTTGCGCCTGCGGACAACGCGCCAGCAAAGCCCCGGCACCCCCGGCATGATCCAGATGCACATGGGTAGGCAGGATGTAATCCACCGCGTCGAACCCCAGCCCCAACGACACCAGCGCCGCAGCCACGCGCGGCAGCGAATGCACCGTGCCGGTTTCGACGATGGCCACACGGCCTTCCTGCACCACCAGATAGATCGCACACAGACCTTCGCGCACATAGCCCGCGTCGATCCCATACACCCCTTGGTCATAAAGTTTCACAATCCAATCCTTGCATTCAACAACAATGCACCGGAACATACGCACCCATGGCCGAATCCCGCAACTACCAAATCACGGTACAGCCCATCGCCCGGTTTGTACCCGAACAATCCGACGAGGCTAGCGACCGTTTCGTCTTTGCCTACACCATCACCCTGCATAACACCGGCACCGAAACCGCACAGCTCATCTCGCGGCACTGGGTGATCACCGATGCACATGACGCCGTACAAGAGGTACGCGGCCTGGGTGTCGTCGGCGAACAGCCGGTGCTAAAGCCCGGCGAGAGCTTCGAATATACCAGCGGAACCGCCATCGCCACGCCCGTCGGCAGCATGCGTGGCAGCTATCAGATGGTGGCCGAAGACGGCACCGCGTTCGAGTCTGAGATTCCCGAATTTCATCTCATCATGCCGCGCATGCTGCATTGATTGCGATCGCCATGCATCTCTGGTTTTCTCTGCTCCTGATGGTCGCACTCACTGCCTGCGGCAGCACCGCACGCAAGGCCGGTGAACTGGCGGCAGACACCGCCGCAGGTATTGGCAAGGCCACCGTCAATGCGATCGAAAGCGTCAGCAAGCCTACCCCCGCATCGCCCACACCGGCATCCACTCCAGTCACGCCCGCCGTGACCGAAAGCACCAAACCGGCCAACGGCGGCAGCATCCGCAACGGCCCGGTCAGCATGGATTGGCTGGTAGCCAGCACATGGGAGGCCCTGCCCGGCTGGAATGAAGACGACATCAGCCAGGCTTGGCCCGCGTTGCTGCAATCGTGCAAGACACTGCGCCGACAGTCGGCCTGGAGCGATGCGTGCAATGCCGCCGAGCGTCTGGGAGCGCCAGACACCGCTGATGCGCGGCGCTTCTTTGAACGCCATTTCACCCCCTATCAAATCAATCAGGCCGAAGGTGGCGACAGCGGCTTGGTCACCGGCTATTACGAACCGCTGTTGCGCGGCAGCCGTTCGTTATCCTGGCGCAACCGTCATCCCATCTATGCCGCCCCGGACGACCTGCTGATCGTGGATCTGGGCGACCTGTTCCCGGAAATCAAAGGCAAACGCGTCAGAGGCCGTGTTGAAGGCCGCAAGGTCGTGCCCTACCACGACCGTGCCGCGATCGAATCTGGCAAGGCCCGTCTCGCCGGCAAAGAAATCGCCTTTGTCGAAGACCCCATCGAGCTGTTTTTCCTTCAAGTTCAAGGATCAGGCCGTATCCAGCTGGAAGATGGCAGCATCCTGCGCATCGGCTATGCCGACCAGAACGGCTACCCGTACAAGTCGATCGGCAAATGGCTGGTGGAACAGGGCGAACTAACCTTACCCGAAGCCTCCATGCAGGGCATTCAGGACTGGGCACGGCGCAACCCGCAGCGGCTCAACGAATTGCTCAATGTCAATCCCAGCTATGTGTTTTTTCGCGAGATGCCAGACACTGGCGGCGGGCCAGTGGGCGCGCTGGGCGTGCCGCTCACCCCGCAACGCAGCATCGCCATCGACCCGCGCGGCATGCCGCTGGGCGCACCGGTCTGGCTGTCCACCACCTGGCCCAACAGCAGCCAAGCACTTAACCGCTTGATGCTGGCGCAAGACACCGGCGGTGCCATCCGTGGCAATGTGCGCGCCGACTTTTTCTGGGGGTTCGGGCCGGATGCCGGCAAGCTCGCCGGCGCCATGAAACAACGGGGACGCATGTGGACGCTGCTGCCGCGTGACTACCCGTTGGCGCTGAGCCGCCGTTGATGCGAGTTCTGTGGTTGTTTTCCTGGCTAGCCGCGCCCTGCCTGGCCGCAACCACACCGCCAGGACTGGACGCAGAAGGGCTACAGGGGTGGCAGCAATATCGACAGGCAAGCACCCACCGCGCCTTCGCCATTGCGCCGGGTGGCGCATGGGCCTTTCAGGAAGGTCTGCCATCCGCCACCGCCGCGCAACAAATGGCCTTGTCTGCCTGCCAGCAACAAAGCGACAACCTCTGTCAAATCTTTGATCTCGATGGTGCACAGCGCATGGATGCTTTGACCTGGGCCAGCAGTCAGTCCAAGCGGTATGGCATCCCTCAAGAAACCGTGATCGGAACGCAACCGGGGCAGCGTTTCCCCAACCTGATGCTGGCCAGCCGCGCCACACCCGACCTCGCGGCATTCAAAGGCAAGATCGTGGTGCTGCATTTCTGGGGCTCGTGGTGCCCGCCCTGCGCCGCCGAGATTCCGGATTTTTCACGCCTGGAACGGCAACTACGCAAGGACCCGCATATCCGCATGCTGGCCGTGCCAGCTTTTGAACCCACCAATGATGCCCGCGACTGGCTGCGCAGCCGGCACATCGATCTCCCCGTCACCGCACCGGACAGCCCGGACGGCAAAACCCTGCATATCCGCACCCCGGACGGCAAGCGCACTAGCATTCCGGCCCGCGCTTTGACCCCGGTATTTCCCAGCACCTTCGTGCTGGATGGCAACGGCATCATCCTGATGCGTCAGCTTGGCCCCATCCCGGATTGGTCATCGCTGTTACCCATCCTCCGCCACGCGGCACAGCACTCATCCCCGTAACTCGACCGTCGCCGCAGCCGTCGCGCAGTCGATAAAAACATCCAACTCGGCATACGCCTGCCGCTCTAGCGGCGCATCACCACAAGCGCAACCGGCAATGGTTTCGGTGAAAAACACCCCTACGCACATTTGGATGACGAAACCCTCCGTCTTGGCACTCAACAGGCTGACCTGTACCGGCACCTCGTTTTGCAACGGCCAGTCTGCCGCTTGCTGCAACCCCAACGCCGCCGCCGGAATCGCCTCCAACTCGGCCTTGAACACGGCGGCAAAACCCGCCGTCCCCCAGGTTGCCAACGACTGTGGCAGCCGCATCAACGCACCAGACCGGCCTCGACCGCATCGCGCTGCCCCTTGCCGCAGAGCAGTTCGATCAGGGTCAGGGCAAAATCCATCGCCGTACCGGGTCCGCGAGAGGTAACCACCTTGCCATCCACCACCACGGCATCGTCAGAATGCCGCAGCCCAGGAATATCCAGTTTTTCGACAAACCCCGGATAACTGGTAGCCGCACGCCCCGCCAGCAACCCGGCTTGCGCCAGCGCCACCGGTGCGGCGCAGATGGCTGCGGTGTAAGCCCCCGCCGCCGCATGGCGTTGCAGCAAGGCCTGCACCCGCGCATCGTCGCGCAGATGATGCGCACCGGGCAGCCCGCCGGGCAGCACCACCATATCGAAGTCACGCGCCAACACGGCATCCAGCGTGGTGTCCGCCGCCAGGCCAATGCCATGACTGCCACGCACCAAACCCGATTGCAGCGCGGCCGTCGTCACCGTAACGCCTGCACGCCGCAGCAGATCGATGATCGTGATCGCTTCGATTTCCTCAAACCCTTCTGCAAGGGGAACCAACACTGTACTCATCTTCAATCTCCTGTCATTCGGGCGCGATGAATCGCACCCCTACCCCATCGGCGCACGGCTTTCGGGCAACGCGAACCGTTTTTCATAGCGTACCGCCGTCAGATACAAGCCGTCTGGCGCGAAAGTCGCGGCGGCGCGGCGGCGATCGCGACTGGCCAGCGTCTCGGCCATCCAATCAGGCGGTCGCCGCCCCTGCCCCACCCACACCAGCGCGCCCACCAGATTGCGAATCTGATGCTGCAAAAAGGCGTTGGCGCGGAAACAAAACTCCAGCATTGGGCCATCCTGACGAATCTCCACCGCGCGCATCTCGCGCACCGGCGACTTGGCCTGGCACTCCGCCGCGCGGAAGGCCGAAAAATCGTGTGTGCCGATCAAACAGCGACTGGCCGTTTGCATCGCCGCGACATCGAGATCGTCATGCACCCAGCCCACCCGTCCCGCCAGAATGGCCGGACGCGTCGGGCGCATCAGCAAGCGATAGCGATATTCGCGTTCCTGCGCGCCAAAGCGGGCGTGAAACTCGGCATCCACCTCCCGCGCCCACAGCACCGCAACACTGCGCGGCAGATGGGCGTTGACGCCGCGCACCCATGCACTCTCCGGGCGCGCGTGCAGGGCGTCGAAATGCACCACCTGGCCCGTGGCGTGCACCCCGGCATCGGTGCGACCCGCCACGACGGTCGCAATCGGCGCACCGTGAATCTGTGCAAGCGCCGCCTGTAGCGCATCCTGTACCCCACAGCCGATGCGAGAGCCCTTCGACAAGCTCAGGGTGATCGGGAGAGGGGGCGGTTGTGTCTGCCAGCCGCAGAATGCCCGCCCGTCATATTCCAGCCCTAAGGCAATGCGCGTCATGCCAGCGCCATCCAGGCCATGCCACCGCTGAATAGTCCCAGCATGACAACGCCATCCAGCCAACGCAGGGGCGTGCAGGTCAGCGTCACCGTTGTCGCAGTGGCAGATGACCGTTCGGCTTGCTCGATGGCGGCGACAAACCCGCCACCACGCAAAGGTGGCAGGCCTTTTTCTATCTGTTGCAGGGTCAGCCACAAACGCAAGGCAATACGCTCCGGATCGGGCCGCAAGGAGGACGGCAATATCCGCGCCAACGCCCGCAGCCACACCTGCAAACCATCCAGCAGGAGATTGGCAGGCAACGACAGCAGCAAAAGATCGAGTGCTGCCAGCATTCCCGCCAAACGCAGAGACTGCGTCGCACCCAGGATCAGCCCTTCGCGGCTGGGCATCCAGAACGCCAGCGTCGCGCCCAGCGGTTGGCCCGGCAAGGTCCAGCCATAGCCCGCAAACATGATCAGCAACAGCCAGCGGCTACGCCATAACAGCCGCATCACCTGACGCCGACGCGGCAACAGCAGCGCCATCACCACCAAAGTCCCCGTCAACAGAACAGAAACATGACTGATAGATGCCGCCAAAAACACAAATACAGCCAGCCGGGTCGCGGGATGTAGCAGGAGACTCACACCATCAGGCCCGACGGCAGCCGTTGCGGTGTCTCAGCCACCGTCGGGTCGGTTTTCAGGTCAAGGCTGATGCCCGACAGATCCAGCGGAGCATCCGTCGCCTTGGCGCTGGCGCCATAAGCGGCCTTGGCGTCGTTGGCGGCGCGGCGACTGGCCGTCGGGCGGCACGGCGCGGCACCTCCTGCGGGCGATTGCGGCGGCCGCTTACGGGTCAACCGGCGCACCCGTTGACCGCTGCGATACAACAGCCAGGTCGTCGCCACGATCACCGTCAGAATGATGGCTGCCAGCAGCCACTGTCCGCTGCTTTGTCCCAATAGCCGATTAAGCGAGTCCGCCTTGGGCTGTGCCAGCGGCGGCTTGGCCTGCAAGGCCAGCAGTTTTTGCATATCGCTACTGGCGGCTTCGAGCTGTTTCACCCGGGCGTTAGCCTCCTTGATCTGCCGCGTCAGCGCCACCGCATTTTCTTCCATGCTGTGCAGCACACTCTGCGCAGCCTCGGGCGCGACGGGTTTTGCGCCAACAGCGGCCCCCACGGCGGCCTTGCCCTGCCCTGCCGAAACGCTGGCGCCATTCGGTGCGGCGCCCTGGCTCAAACGCAATACCGCATGTGGTGCGGCAGCAGGAGATTTTTCCGCCCGCGCCGTCGTGACGCGACCCTGGGTATGCGCCTCTTGAGGGCGTTTTTCCGGGGTGCGACGCAGCGCCGCCGGTTCGGACAGCGTCCAGGCAGAGGCCTCGGGGATTACCAGCGACGCATCGGTCCGCAAGCGATCGATATTGCCGCCGATAAACGCCTGTGGATTAGCCGCGTAGAGGGACCGCACGCCTTGCTTGAGTGCGATATCCGGCATCACCCCGGACGCACGCAGACGCCGGGCAATGGCGTTGAGGGTGTCACCCTTGCGCACCTGTATGTTCGCAGGCGACACCTTGGGCGCCGCAACGACGGGCGCGGGCGGCGGGGCTACCGGTGTTGCAGGCGTAACCGTAGCCGAGGCCTGAGCCGTCGGCGCAGGGATAGGTGGCGTGGCGGCTACGGGATCGGGCGACTTGTAGGAGCGGGCTGGCTCACGATCTTCAGGCGCTATCGCGGGCGTTCCTACCGCCGGTGCGGCGACATGGGGCACAGCAGATTGCGGCAGGGCCACCGATGCGACGGGCGGTGCAGGATTTTTGATCTCGGCGGTCTCCCCGCCCGCCCCCAAGGTCAGTCCGTAATGCTTGAGGATGCGTCCGCCTTTCCAGCGCACATCGAGGATCAGATCGGCCTGCGCCAATTCGGGTGGGCGCTCGGTTTCAATCTGCAAAACGGGTTTATCCAACTCGCGCACCACCTCCATGCGCAGCGGTGTCCCCAGCCAGGGGCGTTGCATGCCGCGCGCGCGATAGGTTTCTTCGTCAGCCAGTTCGACGCTCAAGCCAGACAGGTTTTCTGACGGCGCAGCTTGCAGCGCAATCTGCGCCCGCAGCGGCTCGCCCAGATAGGAAGATCGAACGAATTCGCCCAGATCCAGCGCCCAGGCAGGCGCTGCAACACACAAAAGCAGGAGCGATCGTCCGATCTGGCGCATCCAGGTCCGCCTTGTCAGGCCTCCAGCAGGATGCGTAGCATGCGCCGCAACGGCTCGGCTGCGCCCCACAACAGCTGATCGCCCACGGTGAAGGCAGAAAGGTATTGCGGCCCCATCGTCAGCTTGCGCATCCGGCCCACAGGAATGGTCAGCGTGCCGGTTACGGCCGCAGGCGTGAGTTGCTCCATGCTGATCTGGCGATCGTTGGGCACCACCTTTACCCAGTCGTTGTGCGCGGCAATGAGGTTGTGGATTTCATCCAGCGGCACATCCTGCGTCATCTTGATGGTCAAGGCCTGGCTATGACAGCGCATGGCGCCCACACGCACACACAGGCCGTCGATCGGAATCTGGCGGTCGCTGCGGCCGAGGATTTTGTTGGCCTCGACCTGCGCCTTCCATTCTTCCTTCGACTGCCCCGATTCGAGCTGCACATCGATCCACGGGATCAGGCTGGCAGCCAGCGGCACCGGCCAGGCGTCGAGCGGATAGCGGTCAGAACGCAAGAAATCGGTGACCTTGCGGTCGATATCCAGAATGGCCGAGGCCGGATCGTCGAGCAGCGGTTTCACCTCTGCGTTAACCGCGCCCATCTGTTGCAACAACTCGCGCATGTTGCGAGCACCCGCGCCGGACGCCGCCTGATAGGTCTGCGGCGCAATCCATTCCACCAGCCCCGCTTCAAACAATCCACCCATCGCCATCAGCATCAACGACACCGTGCAATTACCGCCGACAAAGGTTTTGATGCCCTTGGCAATGCCCTCCTGGATAACGGCCTTGTTCACCGGATCAAGGATGATGATGGAATCGTCCTTCATGCGCAGGGTCGAAGCCGCGTCGATCCAATAGCCCTTCCAGCCGGAAGCCATCAGCTGCGGATAGATTTCTTTGGTGTAGTCACCCCCCTGGCAGGTGATGATGATGTCCATTACGCGCAGTTCGTCGATGCTGTTGGCATCCTTCAGCGGCGGCACTGCCTGACCGATTGCCGGACCTTTCCCCCCCACATTCGAGGTGGTAAAAAACACCGGCTCGATGTGTGAAAAATCACCTTCTTCCTTCATGCGGCCCATAAGCACCGAGCCCACCATACCGCGCCAACCGATCAAACCTACTTTCTTCATTTTCAAAACCTTGAGTTATTGATTACAGGGCTGCCACCACCGCGTCACCCATGCCCGAGCACGACACCTTGTCGCAGCCCTCGGTCCAGATGTCGGCAGTACGCTTACCGGATGCGATCACCCGCTTCACCGCGTTGTCGATGCGGTTGAAGCTGGCCTCATCGTTGAAGCTGTATTTGAACATCATGGCCACAGACAGGATGGTGGCCAACGGATTGGCGATATCCTTGCCGGCGATGTCCGGGGCCGAGCCGTGGCTGGGCTCGTACATGCCCTTGTTATTGGCATCCAGCGATGCCGACGGCAGCATGCCGATCGAACCGGTCAGCATCGAGGCCTCATCCGAAAGGATGTCGCCGAAGATATTGCCGGTGACCATCACATCAAACTGCTTGGGCGCGCGCACCAGCTGCATGGCGGCGTTGTCGACATACATGTGCGACAGCTCGACTTCGGGGTATTCGCGTGCCAGATCGATCATTACCTGCCGCCACAACTCGGTGGTTTCCAGCACATTGGCCTTGTCAACCGAGCACACCTTCCTGTTGCGTTTCATGGCGATATCGAAAGCCACACGGCCGATGCGACGAATCTCGGACTCGCTGTAGCGCATGGTGTTGATGCCTTCGCGCTCGCCATTTTCCAGGGTCGAAATGCCGCGCGGCTGGCCAAAATAGATGTCGCCGGTCAGTTCACGCACGATCATCAGATCGAGGCCCGAAACCACCTCGGGTTTCAGCGTGGAGGCCGAGGCAAGCTCGGGATACAGCAGCGCCGGACGCAGGTTGGCAAACAGGTTCAGGCCTTTACGAATCCGCAACAGACCCCGCTCAGGACGCATGTCCCGCGGCAAAGCATCATATTTCCAGTCACCCACTGCGCCCAACAACACGGCATCGGCTGCTTGCGACAGCTTCAATGTCGCCTCCGGCAACGGATCGCCTGCCGTTTCATAGCCCACGCCGCCAATCGGCGCGTATTCCATCTCAATCTTCAGCCCGTCAGCCTTGAGTCGTTGCAACACCTTGACCGCCTGCGCGACGATCTCCGGACCAATACCATCACCCGGCAATACTGCGATTTTCATGATCTTGTCGAATATGAATTAGAAACGATAAAACCCCGTGTCATCACGGGGTCGCGTAGTGTAGTGCAAATCAGTAACGATCTCTTTCTTGATCGATACGCAGCCGTTACCGGCGGGCGTCGCAGCAGCCGTCTGGGCCAGAACGGCCAGCAACAATATGGCGGCCCGTGTCACCCAAACAGCCAAGGCGTCACATGCCGACGCGCCTGTTCGTAGGCGCGAATCTGATCGATGTATTGCAAGGTGATGTCGATGTCATCAAGACCCTGCATCAAACGGCGCTTGCGCTCGGCATCCACCTCGAACGCAAAGGTCGCGCCAGACGGTGTGGTTACTGTCTGCGCGGCCAGGTCGATGACCAGACCATAGCCCTCGCTCGCAGCGGTTTCGCGGAAGAGTTGATCCACCACGGCGGCGTCCAGCACGATAGGCAACAGACCGTTCTTGAAACAGTTGTTGTAAAAGATGTCGGCAAAAGACGGCGCGATGATGGCGCGAAAACCATAGTCTTCCAGTGCCCAGGGCGCGTGTTCGCGGCTGGAGCCACAGCCAAAATTTTCTCGCGCAAGCAACACCGTAGCCCCTTGGTAACGCGGCTGGTTGAGCACAAAGTCGGGATTAAGCGGGCGCTGGCTGTTGTCCATGCCAGGCTCGCCATGATCGAGATAGCGCCATTCGTCAAAGGCGTTGGGACCAAAGCCTGCACGCTTGATCGACTTCAAAAACTGCTTGGGGATAATGGCATCGGTATCGACATTGGCGCGATCCATCGGCGCCACCCGTCCATTGAGTGAAACAAAAGCTTGCATGGTGTTACTTGAGGATGAACTTGAGCGCCACAGCGCCCACTGCGGCGATGACCACCACCTTGGCAGCCACTAAAAAGGCCAGTTTCTTGGCATTCATCATTGCACCTCGCGGATATCGACAAAATGACCATAAATGGCTGCTGCCGCAGCCATCGCCGGAGAAACCAGATGGGTGCGACCGCCTTGCCCCTGACGCCCCTCGAAGTTGCGATTCGAAGTCGATGCGCAGCGTTCACCCGGCTCCAGACGGTCAGCGTTCATGGCCAGACACATCGAACATCCTGGTTCGCGCCACTCAAAACCGGCGGCGGTAAAGATACGGTCCAGACCCTCGGCCTCGGCCTGCGCCTTGACCAGGCCCGAGCCGGGTACCACCAGTGCCTGCTTGACGCTGGCCGATTTCTGCCGCCCTTGCGCCACCGCCGCAGCCGCACGCAAATCTTCGATCCGCGAATTGGTGCAGGAGCCAATAAACACCTTGTCCACCGCCACCTCGACCAGCGGCGTCCCGGCCGTCAGGCCCATGTATGCCAGCGCCCGTTCCCAGTCACCCTGCTGCACCGCACTTGCGGCATCCGCCGGATCGGGTACGCGACCGCCAATCGGCAGCACCATCTCGGGTGAAGTCCCCCAAGTTACCTGCGGCGCAATCTCGGCAGCATCCAGCAGCACCTCGGCGTCGAATGACGCGCCAGTGTCTGACACCAACGAGCGCCAATAGTCTGCGGCGCGCGCCCACTCCTCGCCCGAAGGCGCGTAGGTGCGGCCAAGCAGGTAGGCAACGGTCTTTTCATCTGCCGCCACCAAACCCGCGCGGGCGCCGGCCTCGATCGCCATGTTGCACAGCGTCATACGGCCCTCCATCGACAAGGCACGGATGGCGCTGCCGGCAAACTCGATCGCATAACCGGTGCCGCCGGCGGTACCGATCTTGCCGATCACAGCCAGCGCGATGTCCTTGGCCGTCACACCGGCGGGCAGATCCCCTTCCACCCACACACGCATCGCCTTCGACTTTTTCTGCCACAGGCATTGCGTGGCCATCACATGCTCGACCTCGGAGGTGCCAATACCAAAGGCCAAGGCCGCAAACGCGCCATGCGTTGAAGTATGCGAATCGCCACACACCAGCGTCACGCCCGGCTGGGTAAAGCCCTGTTCTGGCCCAATGACATGGACGATGCCCTGGCGCCGATCCTCCATGCGAAACTCGGTCAAGCCAAAGGCACGACAATTTTCGTCCAGGGTATCCACTTGCAGACGCGAAACCGGATCCACAATGCCCGCCGCACGATCCGTCGTCGGCACATTGTGATCCGGCGTTGCCAGGATGCTGCCCACATGCCGCGGTGTGCGTCCCGCCAGTTGCAGACCTTCAAAGGCCTGCGGGCTGGTCACCTCGTGCACCAGTTGGCGGTCGATATAAAGCAGGGCCATACCATCGGGCTCGACATGCACCACATGGGCATTCCACAGCTTGTCGTACAGGGTTTGGGGGGGTGCGGCAGTTTCAGTCATGGGGCTGGATTGTAGTAAAACGACAAAAATGCGTTCAACATTTCGCAAGGCTGCTTTAGCCTGGGTTTCATAAATGGGTATCCCCTTGACTGAGCCGCCCCGAAATTTCGGGGAAGCTCACTCTATAATTCCGACTTTCTTTCATCCATCAGGAAAAACAATGAGCGAGCAAGCTGAAGCAACCCCGGCCTTCAATATCGAAAAGATTTACATCAAGGACCTGTCGGTTGAGGTGCCGGGTGCACCGCAGATCTACCTCGAGCGTGAGGCGCCGCAGTTTGATATGAACCTCGAAACGACCAGCGGCGCGGTTGAAGAAGGGATTTATGAAACGGTACTGACCTTGACCGTGACGGCCAAGATTCAGGACAAGACCGCTTTCCTGGTCGAGGTAAAACAGGCCGGCATCTTCCGTATTCAGGATGTACCGCAAGAGGCGATGGAGCCGGCCTTGCTGGTAGCGTGCCCGAACATCCTCTATCCGTTTGCGCGCGAAGTGGTTTCGGATGTGGTGCTGAAGGCGGGCTTCCCGCCGCTGCTGCTGCAACCGGTCAACTTCGAATCCATGTATATGCAGCAAAAACAGGGTGCTCAGCAGGCGCACTGATTTTCGATATGACTCGAATCGCGATACTCGGCGCGGGCGCATGGGGTTCGGCGCTGGCCATCGCCTTGGCTGATGGCGCTAATGTGTGCCTGTGGACGCGCAGCCCGGAACATGCCGAGCGCATGCGTATCGATCGCAGCAATGCGCGCTATCTGCCCGGTTTCTCGCTGCCGACCAGCCTACAGATTACCGCCCATCTGGATGACGCCGTTGCGGCGGCGGACATCCTCATCGCGGCGGTGCCGACCAGCGGTTTTCGTGGCTTGCTGACCAAGCTGCGAGAACGATCGGCGATAGGGCCCTTGATCTGGCTGTGTAAGGGCTTCGAGGCTGGCAGCGGCAAGTTGCCGCATCAGGTGTTGGCCGATGTTTGGCCGCAGCCTGAACGCGCGGGCGTGTTGTCGGGCCCCAGTTTTGCGCATGAGGTGGCGCGCAATTTGCCCACGGCGATGACCTTGGCTACGCCCGATGCCGATTTTGCCCGGCAGATGGCGCGACAACTTTCACGCCCGCGCGTGCGCATCTACGCGAGTTCCGATGTGGTCGGGGTGGAAGTGGGCGGCGCGGTGAAGAATGTGATGGCGATTGCTGCCGGCATTAGTGACGGTCTGGGCTTTGGGTTGAATGCGCGTGCCGCTTTGGTGACCCGCGGTCTGGCCGAGATCACCCGTCTGGGTCTGGCGCTGGGCGGTCAGCGCGAAACCTTTATGGGTCTGTCCGGCATCGGCGACCTGATGCTGACCTGCACCGGCGATCTGTCACGCAATCGGCAGGTGGGCTTGCAAATGGCCAAGGGCGATAGCCTGGAGCATGTGTTGCGCGGCCTGGGACATGTGGCCGAAGGCGTGACCAGTGCCGGCGAGGTGCTGGCCGTGGCACAGGCTGCCGGGGTGGAAATGCCCATCGCCGCTGCGGTGCAACGCATTCTCAAGCAGGAGCTGCCTCCCACACAGGCGGTGGCCGAACTGCTAGGCCGCGCGTTGCGCGACGAGGGGTAGCGGCGTTGTCGGTCGCTTGCAGGGAATGGCCATGCGGCGCGACCGGCGGCTTGCATCGCATCCCGCCAGCACCCCCATATTTGTCCAACTTATTATTTCTCGGCTCATTAGCGTCGCCTGGGGCATAATCGTCCCTCTTTTTGGATCAACGCATTGTCATGTTGGGTGTGAATCAGGCAAAGGCTGGCCCGGCGCTGCCGATTGATTGGTATTTCGATCCCCGTGTGTATGAGCTGGAGATGGCGCTCATATTCCGTCAAGGTCCTGGCTATGTGGGCCACGAACTGATGGTTCCGGAGCTGGGCGACTATCAGGTGCTCGACTGGCACTCGGGCGGCGGCAAGATGCTGGTGCACAACGGCAATGGCGTGGAACTGCTGTCAAATGTTTGCCGTCATCGCCAGGCGCTGATGCTGAAAGGGCGCGGCAAGGCGAATCACATTGTGTGTCCGTTTCATCGCTGGACCTATGGCACAGACGGCGAACTGAAGGGCGCGCCGCATTTTCCGCAAAACCCCTGTTTACACTTGGATAAAAGGCCGCTGTCCAACTGGAACGGCCTGTTGTTTACCGGCGATCTGGGTGCGGATGTAGCCGGCATGCAAGCGGCGCGGCATCTCGATTTTTCCGGCTTTGTGTACGACAGCACCAAGATCACCGAGTACCACTTCAACTGGAAGACCTTCATCGAGGTGTACCTGGAGGACTACCATGTGGTGCCCTATCACCCGGGGCTGGGCAATTTTGTCGATTGCGATGACCTGAAATGGGAATACGGCCAGAACTGGTCCGTGCAGACGGTGGGCGTTAACCATGCGCTGGCGCGCAACGGCAGCAAGGTCTATGGCGAGTGGCAGTATCAGGTCAAGCGCTATCACGATGGCAACCTGCCCCAGCATGGCGCGATCTGGCTGACGCTGTACCCCAATATCATGGTCGAGTGGTATCCGCAAACCCTGGTGGTGTCGCACATCGTGCCGACGGGGGTCGAGTCCTGCCTCAATGTGGTCGAATATTATTACCCCGAAGATGTCGCCCTGTTCGAGCGCGAGTATGTCGAGGCCGAACAGGCGGCGTATCGCGAAACGGCGATTGAGGACGATGACATCTGTTACGGCATGCACAACGGTCGCCGATCCTTGTACCAGCAAGGCATCAATCAAACTGGCCCTTATCAGTCGCCAACCGAGGATGGCATGGTGCATTTCCATGAATGGTGTCGGCGCATCCTTGAGCCCAAACTCTCTGCCTTTTGATGCGATTCTGTCGGCGCCTTTCGGGGCGTTGGGTGTGCGCATGCAAGGGGTGCAACTTGCCGGGCTGGAGTTTCTGGAAGATGCCATGCCGTGCAATGCTGCGGCGGTTGATTCCGTGGCGGCACAACTGGATGCCTGGTTTTTAGACCCCGGTTTTTGCTTCAGCCTGCCCTTGGCGCTGCATGGCACCCCGTTTCGCCGGCGTGTCTGGGACGCGCTCATGCAAATCCCCCCCGGTCAAACCCTGACCTACGGCGCATTGGCACAACAATTGGCAACCAGTCCGCGCGCGCTGGGGCAGGCTTTGGGCGATAACCCCATCCCCATCATCGTGCCTTGTCATCGTGTGCTGGGCGCCAATGGGCTGGGCGGGTTTATGCACGGCGCGGCGGATTTCCCGCTGCGCGTCAAACGCTGGTTGCTGGAACATGAAGGTTATTGCGCAGCTTGATGCCTTTTGCGACATGCTTTGGCTGGAAGATGGCCTGACGCCGAAAAGCCTGGAAAGCTATCGTCGTGACCTGACGCAGTTGGCCGACTGGCTGGGCGAGCGTACCCTGGAAACCGCGACGGGCGACGAGTTGGAGGCCTTTCTGGCCGAGCGCAGCCTGAAGCACAAGGTCAGCGCCCGCAGTCTGGCGCGCCAGCTTTCTGCACTGAAACGCTATTACCGCTGGCTGGTGCGTGAAGAACGACGAGACGACGATCCCACGATCAACATCGAGGCACCGCGCCTGCCCAAGCCACTGCCGAAAAGCCTTTCCGAGGCCGAGGTCGATGCGCTGTTGAATGCGCCCGATGTGGAATCGGCACGGGGATTGCGCGACCGCGCCATGCTGGAGGTGTTGTATGCCTGTGGTCTGCGTGTGTCAGAGCTGATTGCGCTACCGCTGTCCAATGTCGAATTGAAAATGGGTGTGGCGCGGGTGCTGGGCAAGGGGCGCAAGGAGCGTCTGGTGCCGCTGGGTGAGGTGGCGCTGGATTGGCTGGATCGCTACCTGAAAGCGGCGCGTCCGGAATTGCTCTCGGGCCGTCAAAGTCAGGCGTTATTTGTGACGACCCGTGGCGAGGCCATGACCCGTCAGGCCTTTTGGCTGTTGATCAAACGCTATGCGGCCCAGGCCGAGGTCAAAAGTCCGTTGTCACCGCATACCCTGCGCCATGCATTCGCAACCCATTTGCTCAACCACGGCGCAGATTTGCGCGTGGTGCAGATGTTGCTGGGCCACGCCGATATTGGCACCACACAGATATACACCCATGTCGCTCGTGAACGATTGAAACAACTGCACGCACGACACCATCCTCGCAGTTAAAACAATCTCCAGTTATCGTGTGCGGCGGCAACAACAAGCCCTATGTAGAAGTGCTCTCTAATATAATGGTGTATCCAAATTGTAATGTCTTATGTCCGCTGCCCGCTCTATCCTTTATGTTCGCCTGCCTTGCTGGAAGATCTGGCCGGGGGGCGTGGTGTATGTGGCGGACTGGATCCATAAGCATCGCCCTGAAGTTCAGCAGCATCTGTTGGATCTGGCGCTGATTCCGCGCAGTAAGCGGCGCGCGGCGCTGGCAGAGCATATTCGGCGGATCGAGCCCGATATGGTGGCGTTTTCATGGCGCAATATGCAGTCGTTTGGGCCGCACCCAGAGGACGATGCCCTCGATGTGGTGATGAATTACGACTATGGCAACACCCCTTGGAAGCGCATCAAGGCCGCGTTTCAGGCGGTGGCTATCTTGTGGCGCTATCAGGCCGACCGTCTGGCGAATCTGGGATTTTTCCGGATTGTGCGGCAACTTCGACCCGAGGTCCGGGTGGTGGTGGGAGGAACAGCCGTTTCCATCTTTGGGCGTCAGATCGCGCAACAATGTCCGCCCGAGACGCTGGTGGTGGTGGGCGAAGGTGAAGACACCATGCTGTCGATCGTCGATGGCGATGCCGAACCGGTCGGCGAGGTGTACCGCAAAGAGGCCGACGGCCGTGTAACGCACCATGTACGGGTGGCCGAATTTCCGCTGGACCAACGCACAGCGGTGGATTTCGCCTATATCGAGTCCATCTTTCCGCAGTTTGGCGAATATCTGGGCATGTCGCCCGATCCGGACATCCGTTCGGCCGAGGCCAGCTTTGGCATCAACACCAAACGCGGTTGTCCGCTGCATTGCAACTTTTGCCTGTACAACAAGATCGAAGGCGCGCGTCAGCGATACCGCGAGCCGGTTGCGGTCGTCGATGAGATCGAATTGTTGCACCGCCGTTACGGGGTGCATAACTTCTGGTTTACCGATGCGCAGTTTTGCTCGACACGACAGAGCACGCACCATGTCGAAGCCATCCTCGACGAGATCTTGCGACGCGAGTTGAAGATCGCCTGGTCGGGCTATCTGCGCCTGAATCACCTGACGCCGGAACTGGCCCGCAAGATGATCGATTCGGGTATTGCCAGTATTGATCTGTCGTTTACCGGCACGCAGGAGATCATCGATAGCCTGACCTTGGGCTACAAGCTGGAACAGCAGATGGAAGCCTTCCGCATGTTCAAGGCGGTGGGTTTCACGGATCAGAAGGTGAAGTTGTATATCCCGTTCAACGCGCCTGGCGAAACGATTAAAACGCTCAAACACACCATTGACCGCATCGAGGATCTGTACACCCTGTTTGGCCGCGAGCATGTGTTGCCGTTCATTTTCTTTATCGGCGTGCAACCGGGTACGCCGATCGAGAAACGATTGATTGCCGAAGGCTATTTGCCCGCCGATTACGACCCGCTGACCTTTAATCCCTTCGTGATCAAAAAGCTGCTGTACAACCCAGAACCGTTAGGCGGCGTGATTGGGCGGGCCTATTTGCAGGCGGTCGAATCGCTCGACAAACACAGCGACTACATCGGTCGCGTCACCATGGACATCCTCAAAACGGATCTCGACCGGCCCGAGGTGGTGGCGCGCTGCGCGGCATTGGAGCGGCGCAAAACCATCCCCATCGCGCTGCAAGGTTAAATCGCCGTCAGGGCCTTCGCCCACAACGACACCCCGCTGCCAATCAAAATCAGGCTGATCAGTTTGAGCATCTGAGCCTGAGTGAGGTGGGTGTGAATATGGCTGCCAATCCACAGCGCAGCCAGGGCGACGGGAGCGGCCAGCGCGTATGCCCACCAGAGTTGCGTGTCGAGCAAGAGGCCGTTGCCGGTAAATGAGCCAATGCGGGCGAGGCCTTCGATAAAGAACAACCCGGAAAAGGTGGCGCGCAACTGGCCCTTGTCGAACAGGCGATGCGACAGATAAATCACATAAGGCGGTCCGCCCGTGCCAAACATTGCGCCGATGGCGCCGCCGGTAAGGCCGGCAGGCCAGGCCCAGGCGGATGAGGCGATGCGCGGATGGGTGGTGTCGAGCAGCAGATTGCGCAAGGCGTACAGCAAGATAAAGCTGCCCAGTCCCATCAGCATGAGCGTGCTCGGCAGAGACACCAAAAGCCAGGCGCCCGCCAGCACACCGATCAACCCGGGCCCCAGCAGGCGGCGGATTTCATGCCAGGCAATCTTGTCGCGGTGCAACCCGCCCAGCGTGACCGAAGCGGTGAAATCGGTCATCAGGATCAGCGGTACTACGAAGGTGAGCGGCAGCGACAGCGCCAACAGTGGCACAGCGATAAGGCCAGAACCAAAGCCGGTGATGCCGCGGATGGTGTACGCACTGACCAGAATCGGCAGTAGCAGCCAAAGATCAAGCGTCAAAGCCGGCTGCCGCGTTCAATGATGATGCCGAGTTCTTTTACATGGCCGAGGATGGCGATCTTGCGCAAGGTGATGCGCACCCAGGGCGCACCGAACTCGCCGCGCACGATTTCGGCGATGTGTTCGCCCAAGGCTTCGACCAGGTGGAACTGCTGCGCAGTGGCGCTTTGGCGGATGCGTTCGGCCACCTTGCCATAGTCGATGGTGTCGGCGATCTGGTCGCTGTGGCCGGCCTTGTGATCGTAAAGACCAATCTCCAGATCGATCAGCACCGGTTGCGGCGCTTGCCGTTCCCAATCGTACAAGCCTATAGTCAGATCCAGTCTGAAGTCCCGCAAAAACAGGATGTCCATTTTATTTTGCGCTTTTGAAGGCTTTTAAGCCGTTTGAAAGGCGCGCATTCTATTCAATCTCACGCTATGACGATGTTTTTTCTAATTCTGCTTTTGGCCTACCTGATCGGATCCCTCTCGTTTGCGGTGCTGTTGTCGCGCGCCTTTGGAATGCCCGATCCGCGCGGGTATGGCTCGGGCAACCCGGGTGCCACCAATGTGTTGCGCAGCGGGCGCAAGATCGTGGCGGCGTTGACCTTGCTGGGCGATGGGATCAAAGGCGCGGCAGGCGTTTGGATCGCGCTGTGGCTGGGTGAAGGTCAGCCGGTTTATTTGCCGGCACTGGCAGGTCTGGCCGCCTTCTGCGGACATCTGTGGCCGATATTTTTTGGCTTCAAAGGCGGCAAGGGCGTGGCGACTGCGGTGGGTTTTCTGCTGGCGCTGAACCTATGGCTGGGGCTGGCGTGTGTGGCGACCTGGCTGGTAGTGTTCTGGGTCAGTCGGATTTCGTCGTTGTCGGCGTTGACGGCTGCCGCGCTGGCGCCGGTTTTTGGCTTTTTCTTGACCGGCGAGGCGGTGACCGTGATGGCGCTGTCTGCGCTGGCCGCGTTGATCTTTTGGCGTCATGTCGCCAACATCCAGCGCCTGCTGCGTGGCGAGGAAGGTAACTTTCGCAAGAAGGGGTAGCGTATGCCTTGGTTTGAAAAAGAGATGGACTATGCCCGTGACAGTCTGGTGGCGGCGTCGGGCGAGGTGGTGAACCAGGCCGGCGAGCGCCTGGGCACGGTGATGCAGGACGCGGTGAAAAGTGCGGGCAGTGAGTTGCGCGCGGTGATTGAGGATGCCAGCGCCGAGATCGACGCCAAGCTCGACAAGATTTCACAGGAATTGCACGACCAGCGCAGCCTGACCAAGGACGATGTGCGCGAACTGGTCGATTACGCCGGCGATCGTTTTGCTGCGGTGCTGGATGCCCGGGTGAAGGTGATGCGCGAGGAGATCACCGGTCTGGTGCAGGAAAAAACAGAATATCTGAAGCACGAAATCGATGATTTTTTTATCCGCCGCCAACGCGATCTGGCGCGCGAGCGGCAGCGCATGGTGGTCAACATCGCGCTGGCGTTTCTGGCTTCGATTGCCGTGGGCGCAGTGTCGTTGTTTTATCGCGGCCTCGATGCCGGGCAGATCGACATGCTGGCGATCTTCCGTATCGTTCTGGCTTCGCTGGCCGGCGGCTACGGCGTGTATCTGGCGATCGGCATGGCGCGCTACTGGCTGAATCTGGCCGAGCACGAAAAAGACCTGGTGTTCGTGGCGGCGCGTTATTGGGGCTGGTTGCGTCCGGCCAATCTGGCGGGAAGCGTGCTGCTGACGCTGGCGTTTGCCGTAGTGTCGTTGACCCTGATTTTTCCTGACAAGGCGTTGGCGCTGTTTGGGTTAGAGACCTGGTTTGCCGACCTTATGCAGGCGATTTCAACTCTGAAAGCGCCCAGCGCGGGCGCACCGTAAAGACACCATTGGCCGGTGTGGCCTGCATGGCTTGCAGCCGCAGGGCGCCCGCATAGGCAATCATCGCGCCGTTGTCGGTGCATAGTGCCAGCGGCGGATAAAACACCTGCATACCGCGCTTGGCGGTTTCCGCGTCCAACCGTGCCCGCAGCGCACGGTTGGCACCCACGCCGCCGGCGACCACCAACCGTGTCAGCCCGGTCTGTTTGAGCGCGGCGAGCGATTTTCCGGCAAGCACATCGACGACCGCCGCCTGAAAACTGGCGGCGATGTCCGCGAGACATTCACGGCCTTCTTTTTTGACCAGATGCAGCACGGCCGTTTTAAGCCCGGAAAAGCTGAACTCCAGATCGCCACTATTAAGCATGGGACGCGGCAGGGCGAAGCGGCCCACCTTGCCGCCTGCTGCAACACGGGCAATCTCCGGGCCGCCGGGATAGGGCAAACCGAGTAGCTGCGCGGTTTTGTCGAATGCCTCGCCCGCTGCGTCATCAAGCGTTTCGCCGAGCAAAGCGTACTGCCCCACACCGTCCACGCGCATCAACTGGGTATGGCCGCCGGAAACCAGCAGCGCAACAAAAGGAAACTCCGGTGCCGGGTCAGCCAGGCGCGGTGACAGCAAGTGGCCTTCGAGGTGATGAATACCGATGTCTGGAATGTCGAGTGCGACCGCCAGGCCCTGGGCAATACTGGCGCCGGTCAGCAGCGCGCCGGCCAGACCTGGCCCCTGGGTCCAGGCGATGGCGTCGAGTTGGTCCAGGCGGCAATCGGCCTCGGTGAGCACATGGCGAATCAACGGCACGGCGCGGCGGATGTGATCGCGCGAGGCCAGTTCCGGCACTACGCCGCCATATTCGGCGTGCATCTCGATTTGCGAGTGCAGGCGATGCGCCAACAGGCCGCGCGCTGTGTCATACAACGCCAGACCGGTTTCGTCGCAGGAGGACTCGATACCGAGGATTAACATATTGCGAGAATATACCTTGAGTTTGCCAAGATGGATCACTATAATTCCGCCCTTTACCAACCTTGGCAGAGAAGATTCATGCCCAACATTCGCGTTAAAGAAAACGAGCCCTTTGATGTCGCCTTGCGTCGATTCAAGCGCACCATTGAACGCACCGGTCTGTTGACTGAGCTGCGCGCTCGCGAGTTCTATGAAAAGCCCACCCAGGAGCGCAAGCGCAAGCTGGCCGCTGCGGTGAAGCGCCAGTGGAAGCGCACCCGCAGCCAGCAACTGCCGAAGCGCCTCTACTAATCCCGCCGGATTTCGTCATGTCCCTCAAAGCGCAGATTGCCGAGGACATGAAGACAGCGCTGCGCGCACGCGACAGCGCTCGCCTGGCCGCATTGCGGCTGCTGCATGCAGCCATTCGTCAGCGCGAGATCGACGAACGCGTGGATCTCGATGACGCGGGCGTGATTGCCATAGTCGAAAAACTGGGCAAACAGCGCAAGGATTCGATCAGCCAGTACGCGGCTGCGGGGCGTCAGGATTTGGCGGACGCCGAGGTCTTTGAACTGTCCGTGTTGTCGGCCTATCTGCCGCAGCAGCTTTCTGCCGAAGAGGTCACGGCTGCTGTTGCTGCCGCCGTTGCCGAATCCGGCGCCAGCAGTGCCAAAGACATGGGCAAGGTAATGGGGCTGCTCAAGCCGCGCCTCGCCGGTCGCGCCGACATGACGCAGGTCTCTGCCGCAGTCAAAGCGGCGCTGGCCTGATCGCCTTCCTGGGATGATTCCCCAGGACTTCATCCAGACCCTGTTAGACCGCACCGACATAGTCGATGTGGTGCAGCGCTTTGTGCCGCTGAAAAAGGCTGGCGCCAACTATCAGGCGCGTTGTCCATTTCATAACGAAAAATCCCCGTCGTTTACAGTAAGCCCGAGCAAGCAGTTCTATCACTGCTTTGGCTGCGGCGCACACGGCACCGCCATCAGCTTTTTGATGCAGCACTCGGGTGTTGGCTTTGTTGATGCGGTGAAAGAATTGGCTGAACGCGCCGGGCTGGTCGTGCCAGATGATGGCGCACCGCGCCAGGATGAGCGCTTGCCGGGGCTGGAGGCGCGACTGGAAACGGCAGCCAGGTTATGGCGCGCACGCCTTAAAGAAACCCCCGTCGCCATCGATTATCTAAAGCGGCGGGGATTATCCGGCGAAACCGCAGCCCGCTTTGGGCTGGGTTATGCGCCGGATGGCTGGCAAGGCTTGCAAGAGGTCTTTGCCGATTACGACGCGCCCGAATTGGTCGAGGCAGGGCTTGTCATCGTCAACGATGAGGGGCGTCGTTACGACCGTTTTCGCGATCGCATCATGTTTCCCATCCGCAATGGCCGGGGAAGGCTGGTTGGCTTTGGCGGTCGGGTGATCGGTGAAGGCACGCCGAAATATCTGAACTCGCCAGAGACGCCGGTATTCCACAAAGGCCGTGAGCTATACGGCCTGCACGAAAACCGTCGCGGCATTGCCGACGCCGGGCGTGCGGTGGTGGTCGAGGGTTACATGGACGTGGTGATGCTGGCGCAACACGGCATCCAAAATGCGCTGGCGACGCTGGGAACAGCCGTCACGGAAGACCAGGCGCGCCAGGTATTGCGTCTTGCGGATGCGGTGGTGTTTGCCTTCGACGGTGATGCGGCCGGACGCCGTGCGGCATGGCGGGCGCTGGAAAACAGCCTGCCGGTACTGGAAGACGGCAAGCGTGTCACCTTCCTGTTTTTGCCGGAGGGTGAAGATCCGGACAGCTTTGTGCGCACCCAGGGGCGCGAAGCCTGGCAGCGCGAGCTGGAACGGGCCAAGCCGCTGTCCGATTTTTTATTCGAGTCGCTAACCGAGGGTGAGGAACTGTTTTCGCCTGAAGGCAAGGTGCGCGTGAGCAAAAAGATTGCACCTTATTTGCAGCGGATGCCGTTGGCGCCTTTGCTGATGCGCATGTTGCAAAAGCGGTTGGCCGATCTGACCGGCATAGCGGTACCCAGCCCATCGCGCGGCATGGCGCGTCGCAGTCCACCGGCACCGGCGTCACGACGCACCGCACTGGCCACGCCCGCGCGCATCGTGTTGCAGGCACTATTGCACGACATGACGCGCCTGTCACGCATTCCTCGCATGGATGGCGAGGATGCCGAGATTCATGCCTTGTCGGGCATCGTCGATCTTTTGCGTGAAGAGGGGCCGATGAGCGTGCCCGAGCTGATCGACCGCTGTGCCGATCACGATTTCGCGCCCTTTTTGCGTGAGTCGGTCGAAGGGATGCTGGCTTGGGCCGAAGACTACGATGCCGAGGCCGATTTTGTGGGGGCGCTGCAACGCCTGGAGGTGCAAAGCGGGCGCAAGACCTTGCAGGCCTTGTCGGCCAAAAAACCAAGCGAACTGACGCCGGAAGAGCGGGAATTATTGCAAGCGGCCTTGCGACGCGGGCGCCCTTGACAGATCATGTATAATTTTTACCTTTTTGATACGGGATCGAGAAAGCTATGAGCTCTGCGAAAAAGTCGTCGCCTGCTGCCGAGAAACCAAAGTCTGCCGCCAAGTCGCCGGCGGCAACGCCTTCGACGAAGCAGGAACAGACCACGGCCAAGGCTGCAACCAAAGTGCCGGCGGTCAAGCCGGCTGCGATCAAGCAGAGATCAGAACCGGTTGCGTCTGCCTCGGTACCCGCTGCTGGCAAGGCTGTAAAAATGGCACCGAAAGCTGTTGCTAAAACAGTTGTCAAAACACCTGTTAAAGCGCCAGTTAAAGCAGCGGAGGAAACGCCCGCAGTCGCCGCTCCAGAACCCGCTATGGTGCGCCCGGCAACGCCCGAGCCGTTTCAACCGGCCAAGCCTGGACGAAAATCCGCAGCGGCCAAGAAGCGCGAGGCCGCCGCAGCAGCAGCGGCAGCGGTAGCGGCCGCAGCGCCAGCGCTGTCTGACGAGCAAAAATCCGAGTTGCGCCGCACCGGCCTGCGCGCCCTGATTCTGCGCGGCAAGGAGCGCAATTTCGTCACCTACGCCGAGATTAACGACCATCTGCCCGATGACATCGCCGATGCCGAGCAATTGGAAGGCGTGGTCAAGATGCTCACCGACATGGGCATTCAGGTTTATGACGAGGCACCGTCCAGCGAGGCGATGTTGATGACGGATGCGCCGTCACAGGTGGCCGATGACGATGCCGCTGAAGAGGCTGCCGAAGAGGCGCTATCGCGCGTCGATGCCGAATTTGGCCGCACAACTGACCCGGTGCGCATGTATATGCGCGAAATGGGCACGGTAGATTTGTTGACCCGCGAAGGCGAGATCGAGATCGCCAAGCGCATCGAAGACGGGCTGCGTCACATGATGCAGGCCATCTCGGCCTGTCCGCTGTCGATCAACCAGTTGTTGGAGATATGGAGTCAGATTCAGGCTGACAAGATGCACATCGAAGACCTGGTCGATGGCTTTTCCGACAGCAAGGGTGAGGACGTTGCGTTGAGCGCCGAGGAGGAAGAATCCACCGAGGCCAGCGGCGACAGCAGCGACGACGAGGACGACGGCGCCGCCGCCAGCGCCGCCAACGCGGTCATGTTGCGTGCCGAGGCGAACGAGCGTTTTGCCGAACTGATCGACCTCAACACCAAACTTAGCAAAGCACGCGCTCGTTACGGTGCCGATGCCAAGCAGACGATCAAGCTGCAAGAGCAACTGGCGGCCGCCATGCTGTGCATCCGCTTTACCGTGCGGCAGGTTGAAAACCTGTGCGACAGCGTGCGTAGCCTGGTTGAATCCGTGCGCAGCCAAGAACGCGCCATCATGGAGATGTGCGTCAGCAAAAGCGGTATGCCGCGCCCGCATTTCGTCCGCACCTTCCCTGGTCACGAAGGCGACCTGGAATGGATCGGACAGGAAATCGCCGCCGGTCACGCCTATAGTGCCGCACTTGATCGTGTGAAATACGACATCAACGAAAGGCAAAAAACGCTGGCCCAATTGCAGGTCAGCAGTGGCGTCAACATCGCTGCGCTGAAGGATATCAACAAACGCATGTCCACTGGCGAAGCCAAGGCCCGCCGCGCCAAGCGCGAGATGATCGAGGCCAACCTGCGCCTGGTGATCTCCATCGCCAAAAAATACACCAACCGCGGCCTGCAGTTCCTCGACCTCATCCAGGAAGGCAACATCGGCCTGATGAAGGCGGTGGACAAGTTCGAATACCGGCGCGGTTACAAGTTTTCCACCTACGCCACCTGGTGGATTCGTCAAGCCATCACGCGCTCGATCGCCGACCAGGCGCGCACCATCCGCATCCCGGTGCACATGATCGAGACGATCAACAAGATGAACCGCATCTCGCGCCAGATCCTGCAGGAGACAGGCAGCGAGCCCGACTCGGCGACCCTGGCCGTGAAGATGGAGATACCCGAGGAGAAGATCCGCAAGATCATGAAGATCGCCAAAGAGCCGATCTCCATGGAAACCCCGATCGGCGATGACGAGGATTCACATCTGGGCGATTTCATCGAAGACACCGCCACCGTGGCCCCGCTGGAGGCCGCGATGGGTGCCAGCCTGCGTCACCTGACCGAGGATCTGCTAGACAGCCTCACCCCGCGTGAGGCCAAGGTGCTGCGTATGCGTTTTGGTATCGGCATGAACACTGACCATACTCTGGAAGAGGTGGGCAAGCAGTTCGATGTGACCCGCGAGCGCATCCGTCAAATCGAAGCCAAGGCACTGCGCAAGCTGCGCCACCCCACCCGTTCCGAGCGTTTCCGTAGCTACCTCGACAAAGATTGATTGATATTTATCGGGCCTCTAGCTCATGCCTGGTTAGAGCAGCGGACTCATAATCCGTTGGTGCTGGGTTCGACTCCCAGGGGGCCCACCAAATTACCCAAGCCAGCCTCGCGCTGGCTTTTTTTTATCTGCTGCCGATGCCAGTACTGGCGCGGGTTATCGCCATGTTGCTGTATTTTGCTTGCAATGTTAACCAGGAAGCCAATCTATTCGTGCGGATTGCATACCAGCTGCCGGGTATTACGATGAGCATCGTCGTAATACGAAAGGATCTATGCCATGTTGACGACACTTACCAGCAAGGGTCAGGTCACCATCCCCAAGCAAATTCGCGATGCCCTGGGCTTGCTGCCCGGGATGCCGGTGGACTTTGCTGTCAATAATGCAGGTGAAGTGGTGATCCACCTTGCCGAAGGTTCGGGTAAGCGCAAGACGGACCGGTTTGAAGCTGCCAGTGGCAAAGCGGATGTCAAATGGCGAACTGACGACCTGATGGCGCTACTGCGCGGCGAAGGTTGACTGAGTAGTTCGGTAGTAGACTCCCCGCCGCCACATACATGAGTCAGTTTTCCTGCCCGGCGCCCATAGGTCCAGCTATAGACCAAGCTATGGGCTTCTCCCCAGCAGCCAAACGGCCTTGCAAACCGTCTCGCCATCATCTCTCGTACTAATGGATTATCCGGAATGAAAAACGCTGAGGCCTTTGCGCCGCTGAACGAAGCCGAGTTACAGGAACTGGATCGCTACCTGCTTTACGAGGTCGATTCCGACGAAGCCATGACGCTCGACATGGCGGACGGCTTTTTGCATGCCATCGCCGTTGGGCCGACTACGATTCATCCGGCTCAGTGGCTGCCCAAGATTTTTGGCGGCATGCCGCCGGTGAAAAGTCAGGATCAGTTGAACCATGTCATCGGTCTGATCATGCGTCACTACAACGGCATCATTACCGGGCTGGAATTCGAGACGCCGGAGATGATGCCGGTGTGGTCGACTCGGGATTACCTCGGAGAAACCTACGAGGATGGCGAAGACTGGGCCTATGGGTTTTTTGAAGGCATGCGGCTGTGCTGGAGTGACTGGATGCCAATGCTGGATACCGAAGAAGGGCAGGCATGGCTGCGCCCTCTCGGCCTGCTGGGCGAAGAGGATTTCGACCCGGACCAGGATGAGCTGACCGAAACCCCCACCCAGCGTGCCGACCTCACGGCCCAGATTCCGGATGCCGTTCTGTCCATGTATTTGTTCTGGCTGCCTTACCGTCATGCGATCCATGAGCGCGAGGTTGCCAAGGCCATGCAGCCCAAGGTTGGCCGCAACGACCCGTGTCCGTGCGGCAGCGGAAAAAAGTTCAAGAAATGCTGTGGCGCGGCCGGAACGCTACATTGACCCGAAGGCCTACGCCCACAGAACATGAGCCCGCAGGAAGCCGCTCCTCTGGATTGCTGAAAGTATCGTCACACCATGTCACGCATGACCCCGGCTTTCCTTATGATTGTCGGGCGATGCAGTGCAAGAGCCGGCGAATGCCCTGTCTGGATGTGCAGACGGCATCCGGACAGCGTTGCATGATGTTTGCGCTGCGTGGAGAGACCTCTGCAAGTAAGCGTTAGCCTTCCAGCACAAGTTGCCCGTCGGCCGCAAAAGCATCGCCCTCGACGACACGGTGCAAAAAGTTGTATGCCACACGCCATTTCTGGCCGTTGGACAGCAGGGTGACCGTCTTGTCGTTGAGACGCACGACCTTACCACTGCGCTGGCGCTGGTCGTGATCGAGAAAGCCAACGACATCCCCCACCGCCACCGCCTGCCGCGAGAGTCCCCGCTCCGGGTTTTCGCGGATATCGACATCGACACCGGCGAGGTTGATCGCGGTGTAGTCGATCAGCCAGCGTTCGTCCCGATCCAGTCGCTGCACCAGCACAAGCTTGCGACGAAACTCGACAATTTTTGCCTGGGTCAGCGCGTTGATACGGTTGTCAAAAAATTGAATCGTCTGTCCGATCCGCAGTTGCGAGCGAATGGCGGCGATCCATTTGGGATCGTCCAGCGCCCGATCAATCGCCACCCGCAGACGAAACAGATCGAAGCCAGACGCCTGGTTGAGTGCCGCCATGACGGCAGCAAAATCCATGGACATGCGCCAAAAACTCAGGTGAGCAGCAAAGGCTCCAACCCGCCTTCGGCATCCAGCGCGGAAAGGTCATCAAAACCGCCGATGTGGCGCTCGCCGATAAATACCTGCGGCACGGTGCGGCGACCGGTGATTTTCATCATGTGTTCCCGCTGCGCCGGGTCGAGATCGACGCGGATCTTTTCGATCGCAGTCACGCCCTTTTTATTGAGCAGTTTTTCTGCCATCAGGCAGTAGGGGCAAACGGCGGTGCAGTACATTTTGATGTGCGGCATGGGCGATCTCTCCAGGGGTTCCGGGTTATCTCTCTCGCGGCAGGCCGGCCTGTTCCCATGCGTGAATGCCGCCTTCGAGGTTATGCACCTTGGCAAATCCAGCCTTTTTGAGGATGCCGCAGGCGCGTTGCGAGCGGGAGCCTGAACGGCAGACAGCGACGATGGCGCGATCCTTGAATTTTTCCAGCGCTACCAATTCAGTTTTGAGCTTGCCCAACGGCACATGACGGGACTTGGCAATGTGGCCGTCGTGGTATTCGGATGACTCGCGCACATCCAGAATCAACGCATCCTCGCGGTTGAACAACTGCACGGCTTCTTGCGCACTGACCTGGCGCACACCAGACAAACGACCGCCCAGCGAGGGCATGAACAGCATGACGCCGGAAACAATGGCCAAAAGTATCAGGCCGATATTCTGAGTAACGAAATCCATGTGACAACCGTGAAAACAAAACGGGCTGGGAGTTTAACCCGGATAATCCATTAGGACGCGAGATGATGGCGAGACGGTTTGGCTGCTGGGGAGAGGCCCATAGCTTGGTCTATGGGCGCCGAGCAAGCGGGCAAAATGACCGCAAAGCGACCGCCAGGGCTCGCGTAGGCCCGAAGATCCGCCTAATGGATTATCCGGGTTGAACCCAGCCCGCCCGCTACCTTTACACAAAATCAGCAGCAGTTACCGTCTTTGACACCCATCTTTTTGAGAATAGTGACCAGCGGACACCAGTTGGTGAACCCTGACTGAAACAGGTTGAGGCCAACGAATGCGGTAAACCACAGCCAGCTCATCTGGGTCAGGTCAATCGTGCCTCCCATGTGAGCCAGAATCAGTGAGAGCAGCACCATAAAGCCACCAACGATACGAAGAATGCGATCAATGGACATAATTTCCTCAGTTTGGGTTGGAGTCAGAAAGCCTGCGTTGCCAGAGCAGGTAGAACAACGGGATCACCACCAGGGTGAGCGCCGTGGACGCGAAGGTGCCGAAGATCAGGCTGACCGCCAGACCGCCAAACACCGGATCGGTAATCATGATGGCAGAGCCTGCGATGATCGCCAGCGCCGTCAACAAAATGGGGCGGAAACGCACGGCGCCAGCCTCTTTCACCGCCTCTTCAAGACCATAGCCCTGACGCCGGTAATCCAGAATAAAGTCAATAAGCAACAGAGAGTTACGCACCACAACACCCGCCAGCGCGATCACGCCGATCATCGAGGTCGCGGTAAATGCCTGACCTGTTGCCCAATGGCCGGGGAACACGCCCACCAGGGTCAACGGAATCGCACCCATCACGATCACCGGCAGCATGAACGACTTGTAATAGGCGGTCAGCAGCAGATAGATCAACACCAGCGCGACGATGAACGCCGAACCCAGATCGCGGAATACATCCAGCGTCAGACGCATTTCGCCACCCCAGAGCAGGGTGTATTCCGCCACATCACGCGGACTGACCTCGGAAAAACCCAGGTTGCCGGTGGTAAAGCGCGCGCCGGAGTTCAGTTTTTGACCATCGAGCATCTGGTCAAGCGCCAGCACGGCGTACACCGGTGACGATTGCAACATCTCGCCGCCGACGCTGACATGGGCATGCTGATCGCGACCCCGGATCGGCTTGGTCTCGTTCATCGGCTCGATGCGGGCGATGGCCGACAACGGAATACGCACGCCCTGCGAGTTGGTCAGCGACAACGCCAGCAGCATTGCCGGATCGGCCCGATGCTCACGCGGCAGGCGCACACGAATCTCCATCGGCTCACGCGCATCGACCGCATGCAGCGTCCCCATGGCAAAACCGGACACATAGTCACGCAACAGTGTGGCCACCTGTGCCGGCGCCACGCCAGACAGTGCAGCCTTTTCGGCATCCACCCGCACGCGATAGCCCGGCGCATCCGCCGTCACCGAATCATCGACATTGGTCAGGCCAAATACCTTATGAAAGGCGGTGTTAACCTCCTGCGCGCTCTGGCGCAGCACGCCGTAATCGGGGCCATAAAGCTCGGCCAGTACCTGCGAAGGCACCGGCGGACCGGGCGGCGTTTCAAAGATCTTGATGCGTGCAGCAGGGTAGGCCTGCCGCACCGGTTGCAATGCCGCATCGATCTGGTTGGCAATCTCGTGCGAGCTTTCGCTGCGGTGATGCTTGTCGATCAGGTTGACACGCATCTGCGCCAGGTTTTCACCACGCTTCAACAGGTCGCCACGCACCAGTGCCGCAAAGTCGATGGGCGCTGCCTGGCCGAGGAAGGTCTGAAAATCGGCGACGGGCGCCAACTGCCCCAAGACCGCGCCCACGCCTCGCGCCACCCGGTCGGTCTCGGCCAGCGCCGTGCCAGCCGGCATGTCGATCTGCAACAACATCGTGTTGGTGTTGTCGTTGGGCAGCATCTTCAGCTCGACACCCAGCGGCGAGAGCGGCCCGTTGACACCTGCCGGTCGCACAAACTGCCAGGCGGGCATCAGCATCGCCGCGACCAAAAGCCCCACCACCGACCCAAAGAACAGATTGCGTTTGGCCGCACTGGCCATCAAGGGCTCAATCACGGACAGATAGGCGCAGCGCAACGGATCACGCTCGTTACGGCCTTTGCACAGACAAAACCGGCAAATCGCGTTGGGTTCCGGCTCATGGTGATGCCCCTGGTCTTCCAGCGTCTCGGACTCGGCCATCTGTTGCATCGCATGGCCTTGCAACACCCGCCGCGCCGCCCACGGCACGATGGAATAGGCGATAAACAACGAAGCCAACATCGCCACCGGCACATTGATCGGAATCGGTCGCATGAACGGCCCCATCATGCCGGTCACAAAGGCCATCGGGATAAACGCCAGCATTACCGCCACGGTCGCCACATTGGTGGGATTGCCGATCTCGTTGGTAGCGGTCACCAGCGTCTGCCCAAACTGTTCCAGCTTGACCTTGCCGTGGTGCAGATGGCGGTGGATGTTTTCAATCACCACGATGGAGTCATCGACCAGCAGACCCAGCGCCAGAATCAGCGCGAACAGGGTGATGCGGTTGATGGTCTGGCCAGTGAGATAGCCCACTGCCAACACGATAAACAGGATCAGCGGGATGGTCATGGTGACGATGCCCGCCTCACGCCAACCGAGAAACCACCACATCAGCAGAATCACGGTCAAGATGGCAATCCCCAGGTGCTCGACCAGCAGATTGACCGCCGCATCGGCACGCTCGCCATCGTCACGGGTGACCGTAATCCGGATGTCATGCGGCAAGGCCTGGCGCTTGAGTTCGTCCAGTTTGTCCAGCACCGCACGCGATACGCTGACGCCATTAGTGCCCGCCTTCTTGGCAATGGCCAGCGTTACCGCCGGTGTCGCCCCCGCCTGCGCCACCTTGGCGGCCGGGCCAAAGCCAATCCATGAGCCTTCTTCAACATCAGCGCCGCCCATTTCGATACGGGCGATGTCGCGCAGATACACCGGACGACCGTTGGACGCACCAACCACGACATTGCCCACCGTATCGGCATCACCCAAAAAACCGTCCAGCCGTAGTGACTGCGCACGACCGCCCTGAGTCAGCATACCCAGCGGGGCCGACACATTGGCCCCGCGCAAGGCCTGATCGACCTGCACAAGGCTCAGGCCCCGCGCCTCCATGCGTTGTGTATCCAGCCACACATTGAGCGCCGGGGCACGACCGCCCAGCATCTGCGTGAACGACACGCCCTCGACATTGCGCAACTGCTCCAGCATGCGCGCCCCCACCTCGCGCAGGGCGCGTTCATCCTGCGTCGCCGATGACAGCGTCAAGGTCAAAATGGGCACATCATCAACATTGATCGGTCGCACGATCGGCTGCTCGGCCCCTGCCGGCAAGCGATCCATGTTTTGCATCAACTGGTTGTACAGCTTGACCAGGCTGTCTTCCTGGTTCTGCCCCACCTTGAACTGCACCGTCACCACGCCGTAGTCGTTGGCCGCAAAGCCGAAGGTGTGATCGACCCCCGACTGCGAGTGCATGATCGCCTCCAGCGGCTTGACCACCAGGTTGTCGATCTCCGCCACGCTGGCACCAGGTTTTTGCACGATGATGCTGGCCGCCGGAACCACGATCTGCGGGTTGTATTCGCGCGGGGTCAACGCCAGCGCCAACGCACCCAGCATGAACAGGGCAACGATCATCAACGGCGTGATCTTGGATTCGAGAAACGCCGTCGCCAGCCTGCCTGCGATGTTGTGATGTGTGGACGCAGATTCGCTCATCACTGGGGCCCTGCCAAAACCTTGTCGCCCGATTGCAATGCGACGGGACTGGATACGACAACCCGCTCACCGGCAGACAGCCCCGACAGCACCTCGACCTGCCCCCCCAGCCGTTCGCCCAACCGCAGCATACGGAACTGGGCGATGCCGTTGGCATCCACCACAAACGCACCCTCGATGCCGGCGCGTTGTTGCACCGCCACCTCGGGCACCCGCAGCGCCTGGCGTTGGCCGGTGACGAAATGCACCCGCGCAAAGGCCCCGCTACGCGGCCCCGGCGAGGTCAGGCCCAGCTTGACCGTGAAGGTATGCGAAACCGGGTCTGCCGCCGGGGTAACCTCGGTCACCCGGGTCTCGCGCCGGCCCACACCGTCGATCTCCACAGCGATCGGCATGCCGATTTCGATCTCTGCCAACACCTCGGCGGGCACATGGGTTTCGACCTGCAAGGCGCGAATCCCCTCCAACACCAGCAACGGCCGTCCGGGTGCTGCCATGTCGCCGGCATTGGCCCGCTTTTGCGTCACCACCGCATCCATCGGCGCGGTGACGGTGGCGTAGCGCATCTGATTGTGAGCAATGGCCAACTGGTTTTTGGCCTGACCGACGCGCTTAGCGGCAACTTCATGCTGCAAACGCATCTTGTCGTATTGCTGACGCGCCACCGCTTCTTCCTTGAGCAGCGCGGAAAATCGTTCGTAATCCGCACGCGCGTCGGCCTCGGCCGCTTGCGCCTGCTCCAGCGCCAGACGCGCCTGATCGGCCTGATTGGCCGCATCCGCCGGATCGATCACGAACAACACCTCACCGGCTTGTACAACCTGGCCTTCGCTGACACGCATCTCGCGCACAAAGCCCATCATCCTTGATGCCACCTCGACACGATCCTTGGCCACCACGGTGCCAGGCAGGGTGCGAATTGCGTCCACACTCACGGTTTCTACCGCAGCCAGCGTCGCCTGCACCGAACGCGGCGCCGCTGGGCTGGCCGATTCCTTATGACCGCACGCTGTTAAAAGAATGGGAAGCAGAACGAGAAAACGCAGATTCATCCGGGACTCCTTACAGGGATTCGGGGGAAAGCAGGCCAGCGGCACGCCGCACGGCGACCTGGCTGACGACCTGCTCGTTTTGCGCGGCCACCATCGCCGCGCGCACCTGATCGAGACGGGTTTGTGCGCCCAGCCATTCCACCAGCGCGGCCACGCCATTTTGATAACGCAGCTTGCTGATGCGCTCGGACTCTTCGGCATCCTGCACCGCAGCTGCGCGTGCCACCGCCTGGGCGTCGGCCAGCGCCACCCGCCGCTCGGCATCACGCAAGGCAAACAACACGCCGTCCTCGGCCTGACGGATCTGCGCATCCAGCGCCAGCAACCCGGCCTGGGCACGATCCACCCCGGCGTGCTTTACGCCACCATCAAATGCATTCCAGGAAACCGTCGCACCCACCGTATACGAACCCGCATCAAAACCTGGCTGACTGCCCGCCCACTCCTGCCGCGCCAACAACCCCACCTGCGGTCGCCGCGCCCCTCGCGCAGCCTCCAGTTCGGCCCGTGCCGCATCACGCCGTGCACGCAGCGCGTGCAGTTGCGGATGTTGTGCCAGGGCGGTCTGCGCCAGTTTTTCCCCGGCCTCACTCAAGGGTTTCAGCTGGATGGCCACCCCCACATCCAGTGCCTGCGTGAGCGGCTGCGCCATCACCAGATTCACAGCGTCCAACGCCCGCGCCTCCATACGCTCGGCCTCGCCCAATCGCGCCTTGGCATCTTCATGAGCCACCTGCGCCGTCAGCACATCACTTTTCACCGCCAACCCCTGGCGCTGCATCTGACGCGTCACGCGCACCGATTCTTCTGCCGTCATCAATGCCTGCCGCGCCACCTTAACCGCTGCACGAGCCGCATGTACGCCCTGATAAGACTCCACCGCCTGAGCAATCACCGCCTGCCGTGAGACGGCCTCGTCTTGCCGCGCCGCCTGGGTCATCGCCCGCCCTTGCTGCTGCCGCGCGCTCAATTGACCACCGGTGTAAAGCGGCAGATCCACCTCGATGCGCGGATTGAAATGTGACTTTTCGCTAGGGTTGTTTAGCACCGCCGGACTCATGGCCTCAGCCGTCACCTGCTGTTGCGCCAACTGAAAGCCGAATGCCGTCAACGCCTCGTTGCTGCGCGTAGCCGAAAGCGACAGATTGACTCGCGGCAACCTCGCACCTTCGCTTTGCGCCAGCATTGCATCGGCCTCCTGAACCTGTGCACGGGCAACGCCCAATTGTGGATTGGCCCCCAACGCAGCATCAACCACCTGCCGCAAAGACAGCGGCGCAGCCGTGGAAGCCTGCGCCACCAATGCCGCCCAGGCCCAAAAACCCCACAAGATCATCCGTTCAGAACGCATTCAAACACTCCGGTAACCTACATCTGCGGTATGCGTATTAGTGATTCATTATATTATAATAAATTATACAAATACAACCAATAATCTGAGTTTATAACAAAGATTCACTCGTAACGGAGTCAATGCCAAGCGGTGTTAGCCCCAAGCTGGAATGTCCGGGTTTGTGCCAAGCTAAAATGTCCGCCCCATAGATTATGTCAGTCAGGCGAATACGGAAGTGCCTGTGCGTGGCTGGTTGGCATCGCCGCCGTAGATCAGCAGTGCGCGTGGTTTTCCGACGAGGGTGGCGAATCGTTTCAGCGGAGGAAGTTTGCAGATAGGAGAAAAGATCGGGAGCACGCTGAACTTCGTCGATGATGGCACCGTCGGGATACTGGCCAAGTGGGCGGTTGCAAATTGTCAATTGAATTGACAATTTGCGTATCTCGCGGAATATGCGTCAATTTCGCTGAGGCTTGGCCTTCTATATGTCGGCAGGGCATGCGAACTGAATGCGGTAAAGGTGCGCATAGGTGCCGTTCTCCGCAAGCAGCTCGGCATGGTGAAGTAAGTCTTGCTTTTTCCTTGGTCGTCGCTATAATGCCCCGCCTTCGGGGTGTAGCGTAGCCCGGTAGCGCGCCTGCTTTGGGAGCAGGATGTCGGGGGTTCAAATCCCTCCACCCCGACCACTACCGGTCTGCGCGATCATTCAACCGACGGGAAGAACTGCCCGTAGCTCAATTGGATAGAGCACCAGCCTTCTAAGCTGGGGGTTACAGGTTCGATCCCTGTCGGGCAGGCCAAGTTCAATGGCGATCGTAGCTCAGTTGGTAGAGCACTGGATTGTGATTCCAGGTGTCGAGGGTTCGATCCCCTTCGATCGCCCCATTTTCAATGGGTTAGTGCGCACATCGCTGCGCAACACATGGCAACAATCCGTAAACACGGAGGCCCCTGTAGCGTCAGCAGACGCACAACTGACCGGGTTACTCCGTGTGCCGCAGTTCAACCGCCCACACCGCAGCCTCTACCCGCGAACGCAGGCCCAGTTTTTTGAGTATGTGTTTGATATGCACCTTGACCGTGCCTTCGGTGATATCCAGCTCGCGACCGATGATCTTGTTGCTAAGGCCTGCCGCCACATGTTCCAGAATGCGCCGTTCCTGCTCGGTCAAACCGGCCTCGTCAACGCTGGCCGGGCGCCCCTGTTCGCGCAGGGCCAAGGCCAACAGGTGCGTCAGCGCATCCGAAACGATGATGCGGCCACTGGCCGCCACCGCCAGTGACTCGATCATCTGTTCCGGCTCCATGTCCTTGAGCAGATAGCCATCGGCACCGGCGCGCAAGGCGGCCACCAAATCCTCCGCGCGATCCGATACCGTCACCATCACCACTCGCGTATCGGCATCCGTCGCCCGGATCGCCTTCAGCACATCCAGACCGCTCAGCCCGCCTTTCATGGTGAGATCGAGCAGCAACAAATCCGGACGCAATCGTTTAACCAGCGCAATGCCATCGCCGCCATTGGCCACCTCGCCCAACAGGTCAAACTGTGGCAAGGTTTTAAGCAACTGCGCCAGCCCCTGGCGAAACAGTGGATGGTCATCGACGATGACGATGCTGGTGCTTTTTTCACTCACGCAACGCTCTCCAATTTGTTGAATGGATCAAAACTCAGGCTGACCAAGGTGCCGCCCCCGGGACGCGGCCTCACACTGAGATGGCCATAGAGTTCCCGGGCGCGTTCATCCATGATAGCCAATCCATAGTGCAAGCCCACAAGCAGCGCAGCCTGGTCAAACCCGGCACCATCATCTGCAACCGTAACCCGCAATTCGCTGGGGATGGGGATATAACGCATCGTGATCCAGACGCGGGTCGCATTCGCATGGTGCAACACATTGGACAAGGCCTCGCGCACGATTTGCAGGATGTGAATCTCCTGGTTGGGCGTCAGGTGACACTGATCCAGACACACATCCAGATCCACCTGCAAACCACCACGCTGTGAATACTCGTTGGCCGTGGCATCCAGCAACTCAAAGAAATCTCCCTCCATCTTCAAGCGGAAGGTAGCCAGCAACTCCCGCAGTTGCCGGTATGCCGCAGCAATACCATTGCGCATGTCACTCAAAACAGCCGCCGCCTCAACGCTACGCGCCGGATCGGACAACAACGGTGCCAGCAGGCTGGCCTGTATTTTCAGATAGGACAAGGCCTGGGCAATCGAATCATGCAACTCACGCGCGATGATTGAGCGCTCTTCCTGCAAGGCCAACATCCTCTCTTGTTCGGCCTTGCGGGACAGACTGGCTGTCAACTCGGTCATCTTTTCGGCAATCTTGCGCTCCAACTCGCCGTATGAGCGGGAAAGCTCTCCGGCAGTGGAATTAAAGATCTGGCCAAGCCGCCCCAGCTCGTCAGGCCCCACCCGTTCGACACGCACCGAAAAATCACCCTGCGCCAGGCGTTCCGCTCCCTTAAGCAAGCCAGACAACGGCACAAAGATGTTGCGACGGATCACATGGATTGCCATGGCACAAAGCAGCAGAAGCAACATCAGCGCCGCGCCCAGGATGTTGCGAAATCGCTGTATCCGTTCCTCGGCATCGGCCTCCAGTTGCCCCACCATCGCGTTGATACGCGCAACGAAGGCGTCAATATCAGCTAGCAAGACATTGTGCCGCGCCAAGTCATCTGGATTTCCCGGAAAAGACAGCTCTTGCTCCATCATGGGCCGCAAGGTGCGCCTCCACTCCGCACGCACCTGACGATAGGTCTCTGCAAAAGGGCGTTCGGGCTGGCGCACCAACATGCTCGCCAATGCCTCATGCGCCAACGCCCGTTCGAAATCGCCCATCGCGTCGCGCAGGGCGCCGTGATCCGTCCTCCGATTCGCCGCATCAGCCATCACTATGCTCCCCATGCGATGACTGAGACGCCGCAAACTGCCCGCCACATTGATGGCACTGGCGCTGCCTTGCACCTGCTCGGCCACCAGCACAGAAGCCGACATGCCCACAGCGCCAATCGCCACGATCAGCAGCATCGCGGCAATCAATCCCAGCATGATGCTGTGCCGGCGTGCTTCAGCAAATAAACGACGCATCACCCTCTCCAGCCAGCCTCATGGATATACCCCTACAAATAAAAGTACATCACAAAAATGCGCATAAACATAGTTATCCATATATATATCAACAACATACAAAATACCATCAGTATCACTATGGTGGTATCCCGACAAAATCTGTATGGATATTGATGTCTTTTTTTGTTGTACCCGTCCAACTAAAGTGCGCGCCATCGAATCAAATCCGCCAGAGGAAGATGCATCGTGATCTCATCCATGCAATCGATCATTCCCTCGATTCTGGCCCGCCAACCGGGTTTCAGCCAACTGCCGACGAGTGAAATCGAACGACTCTGCGTCAATGCCCGCACATACCTGGCCGGGAAGAACGAACAACTCTACGCCAAAGGCGCCACACCTGAAGGGGTATATCTGTTACTCAACGGCCAGGTCAAGCTCACCTTGCTGAATGCCCACGGCGGCGAAAAGATTGCCGAGGTTATCGACGCCGGTGAAACCTTTGCCGAGGAATCGGTTTTCTCCGGCCTGCCCTCGCCCTTTACCGCGCAAACCAACCGCGAAAGCATTCTGCTGATCCTGCCACGAGGGATGCTTGAACAGGCCATGCAGCGATATTGCGGCATCGGCGCAGTATTGATGGTGCGCATGGGCAAACGCCTGTTCCGACTGGCTGAAAGCCTGGAAACCTGCGTGCAGCGCGGCAGCACCCAGCGCGTGGCGCATTTCTTCAGCCAACACGCACCGCAAAACGCCGACACATTCGACATCCAGCTCGACATGAACAAGCAGTCCATCGCAGCGCAGCTCAACCTGGCCCCCGAAACCTTCTCGCGCGTACTGCGCAAGCTCACACAGAACGGACTAATCGCCGTGCGCGGCCGCAGCGTCCATCTCCACGACCTCAAGTCTCTGCGCGCACTGGCTGGCTGAACCGTCAATCCTCGGCAAAAACCGCCGTCCACAACCGTTGCAACGCAGCCGCTTCGGCGCTGACCTGTTCTGGCACCACGCGCACCGGCAATTCGCCCCGCGATTGCAACTTCACCTGATGCTGCATCCGCCGTAGCACGCGATAGGCATCCGCCGCCGGCAACGCCACCTCCGCCGGCAACAATCCGGCCTCGGCACAACGATGCAAAAGCGCGATATTGCCGCAGTTATCCAGCAACTCGGGATGCGCATGGGCATGGCAGAGCACCATGAATTGCACCGCAAACTCGCAATCCACCAAGCCACCGGCATCGTGCTTGAGGTCGAACAGCTCGCTGGGATTGGGATGGCCATCGTGCATCTTCTGGCGCATAGCCAGCACCTCGGTGCGTAGCGAACCCGCATCGCGCGGCAGTGACAACACCCCCCGGCGGATGGACTCGAACTGCACCCCCACCGCCGCATCGCCCACACAAAAACGCGCCCGGCTCAAGGCCTGATGCTCCCATGTCCAGGCATGGTTGCTCTGATAATCGGCAAACGCCGCCACGGTGCTGACCAACAAACCCGATGCGCCATCCGGACGCAGACGCAGATCGGTCTCGTACAAAAAGCCCGCCGCCGTCGGCGTGGACATCCACGCATTCAGTCGCTTGGCCAGGCGCGCATAGTTATCCTGGGCATCGGGGTGATCGTCGTCATACAAAAACACCAGATCGAGATCCGAGGCATAGCCCAGCTCCTTGCCGCCCAGTTTGCCGTAGGCGATCACCGCAAAGGCCGGCGCTTCGCGGTGACGGCGCGGCAGGTTATCCCAGGCCAGCCGCAGACTGGCCGCAATCAACAAATCCGCCAGCGCCGACAGGTGATCGGATAGCCGTTCCACCGTCAGCTTGCCCTCCAGATCCTGTGCCAGCAGACGGAAGATACTGACCTGCTTGAACTCGCGCAGCGCATCCATCCGCCGTTCAACATCATCACCATGCGCGGCCATCTGCGCATCGAGCTGCGCCGCAGCCAAAGCCCAGTCAGGCTCTTGCAGCAGCACCCGCTCGTCGAGCAGTTCATCGAGCAAAAACGGCTGGCGCATCAGGTATTGCGCCGCCCACGGACTGGCGCCGCACAACCGGGCAATCCGCGCCAACAACACCGGATGCTCGCCCAGCATCTTCAGATAGGGTGCACGACGGCTGATGGATTCGATCAGATTCAGCAGCAACTGAAACACCGCCTCGCGATGGCTTTGAACCGCAGCAGCCTCAACCACCCGTGGCAAGACATCATCCAGCGCCGCCTGGCTGGTTGCCGGCAAGCTACGGTAGCGCGGCCCGTTTCGAAACCGGCAAACCTGGGCGAGAACCTCCGCCGGATGGGCAAACCCCAGCACTTGCAGCCGTTCTTGTGCGTCCTCTTCTGGCAACTCGCAAAGCCCCTCCAGTGGGCCTTTCGTGACATCCGCATCCAGTCCAAACACCTGCGCAAAGCGTTCTGCCACGCCTGCGCGCAGCGGTTCTAGCACCGCCATAAAGCCTGCTGCATCGGCAAACCCCATGCTCACGGCGACGCGCTGCAAGTCTTCGGCATGACGCGGTAACTCCTGCGTCTGTGCGTCATCGAGATATTGAATGCGATGTTCCAGGTCACGCAGGAACACATAGGCCCGATCCAAAAAGTCCGCATCCGCCTCCGCCAGCAAACCGGCATCGACCAGCAGCCTCAGCACCGTTTGGGTCGGCCGCGCCTGCAACCTGGGATTGCGGCCGCCGCGCACCAGTTGATGCACCTGGGCGATGAACTCAATCTCGCGAATCCCGCCAGGACCAACCTTGATATTGTCGGCCCGATCCCGCCGCGCCACCTCGCGACGAATCTGCCCATGCAGGTCGCGCATCGCCGCAAAAGCCCCGTAATCAAGGTATTTGCGAAACACGAACGGGTGCCGCAGCGACTCCAGATCATCAACACGGTCCCCGCACAACGCCCGCCCTTTGATCCAGGCATAGCGTTCCCACTCGCGCGCCTGGGTATAAAAATAATCTTCCAGCATTGCCAGACTGGAGACCAAGGGCCCGCCCTCGCCATAAGGACGCAGGCGCATATCGACGCGGAAGACAAAACCGTCGCCGGTACGATCGTCGAGCAGCGCGATCAGCCGCTTGCCCAGCCGGGTAAAAAATTCGTGGTTTTCGATACGGCGCGGACCGGCGGTTTCTCCCGACTCGGGATAGACAAAGATCAAGTCGATGTCAGACGACACATTCAGCTCGCCCCCCCCCAGCTTGCCCATGCCCACCACCATCAGGCGTTGCGGCTGTCCGGCAGCATCGAGCGGCTCACCATGGATTTCGACCAGCTCGCGATGCAGCGCCTCAACGCCAGCGCGAATGACCGTCTCGGCCAGCTGCGTCATGCTCTGCATCACCTCGGGCAGATCGGCCAGGCCATTGAGATCGCGCACGATCAACCGCACCATCACCGCCTCACGCAGTCGCCTGAGTGCCACGCCCAGCGATTGCCCATGTGTTTGCGCAACCGCCAAACAGGCCGCCATCGCCTCTGCATCGAAGGGCTTATCGAATGGCTCAGCCTCGCGCAACCCGGTCCGCGCCAAGAGGCGCGCCGATAACCAACGGGAATGCGCTGCTGCGTATTGCAATGGATCACTCATGCGTAAGAATCCTGTCAGGAAAATACGATTGAAAAAGGGAAGCAGTTGGCCTATTTTGCCGACTTTCCGCTAATTAAACTTGGAGCATCAGACATGTCCACCATCCAGTCCGTACTCACCGAGAATCGCATATTCCCGCCTTCAGAAGCCTTTGTGGCACAAGCCAATGTGTCGGGCATGGATGCGTACAAGGCGCTGTGCGACGAAGCCCATCAAGATTATGCCGCTTACTGGGCACGGCTGGCACGCGAGCATCTGTCCTGGCAGACCCCGTTCAGCCAGTCTCTGGACGAATCCAACGCACCGTTCTTCCGCTGGTTTGCCGATGGCAAGCTCAACGCCTCATACAACAGCATCGATCGCAACATCGAGGCCGGTCTGGGCGACAAGACCGCGCTGATCTTCGAGGCTGACGGCGGCGAAGTCACCAAGGTCAGCTACAACGAAATGCTGGAGCGTGTCTCCCGTTTCGCCAACGCGCTCAAATCGCTGGGCGTACAGAAGGGCGACCGCGTCATCATCTACCTGCCGATGTCTATCGAAGGCGTAGTCGCCATGCAGGCCTGCGCGCGTATCGGCGCCACCCATTCGGTGGTATTTGGCGGCTTCTCCGCACAATCGCTGCGCGATCGCATCGAAGATGCCAAGGCCGTCATGGTCATCACCGCCGACGCCCAACGGCGCGGCGGCAAGGCCCTCGCCCTCAAACCCGCAGTCGATGAAGCCCTCGCCCTGGACGGCTGCGACAGCATCCGTAATGTCATCGTGTTCCAGCGCGACGGCGGCCACAGCAACATGGTCGAAGGTCGCGACCTGTGGTGGCACGATGTCGTCGCCAACCAGTCTGCCGTCTGCACCCCGGAATGGGTCGAGGCCGAGCACCCGCTGTTTCTGCTTTACACCTCCGGCTCTACCGGCAAGCCCAAGGGCGTGCAGCACTCCACAGGCGGCTACATGCTGCATTCGGTGCTGACCATGAAATGGACCTTCGACCTCAAGGCCGACGATGTGTTCTGGTGTACCGCCGACATCGGCTGGGTCACCGGTCACACCTATGTCACCTACGGCCCGCTGGCCTGCGGCGGCACTGCCGTGGTGTTCGAAGGCGTGCCCACCTATCCGGACGCCGGACGCTTCTGGCGCATGATCGAGGCGCACAAGGTCAGCGTGTTCTACACCGCCCCCACCGCCATCCGCGCCCTCATCAAACTGGCCAACGGTGCGCCCGACCTGCACCCGGAAAAGTTCGATCTCACCAGCCTGCGCCTGCTGGGTTCGGTTGGCGAGCCGATCAACCCCGAGGCCTGGATGTGGTACTACGAAGCCGTCGGCGGCAGCCGTTGCCCCATCGTCGATACCTGGTGGCAAACCGAAACCGGCGGTCACATGATCACCCCCATGCCGGGCGCCACCCCGCTGGTACCTGGCTCATGCACCCTGCCTTTCCCCGGCATTCAGGCCGAGATCGTCGATGAAACCGGGCACGATGTTGCCTGGGGCACCGGCGGCTTTTTGGTCATCAAGAAGCCCTGGCCATCGATGATCCGCACCATCTGGGGCGACCCGGGGCGTTATCAGAAATCCTACTTCCCCGAAGAACTCGGCGGCCTGTATCTGGCCGGCGACGGCGCCGTGCGCGATGCCAATACCGGCTACTTCACCATCATGGGCCGCATCGACGATGTGCTGAATGTATCCGGCCACCGCCTGGGCACCATGGAGATCGAATCGGCGCTGGTCAGCCACCCCTTGGTCGCCGAAGCTGCCGTCGTCGGCCGCCCGGACGAGCTCACCGGCGAAGCCATCAGCGCCTTCGTAGTGCTCAAGCGAAGCCGTCCGGAAGGCGACGAGGCCAAACAGATCATCAAAGAACTGCAAGCCCATGTCGCCCACGAAATCGGCCCCATCGCCAAGCCCAAGGACATCCGCTTCGGCGACAACCTGCCCAAAACCCGCTCCGGCAAAATCATGCGTCGCCTGCTGCGCGCACTGGCCAAGGGCGAAGAAATTACCCAGGATGTGTCCACCCTGGAGAACCCGGCCATTCTTGATCAATTGAAAGCGTAAGCCCGCCCCCCCGGCGTTGCGCCGGGGTGCCACCAACGGTCAGCAACGGGGGACTTTTATCGCGGCCAGACCCGCGCAGCCAGAATCAACCCCTTCATCTCCCGCACCGCGGCTTCCCAGCCGACGAACACGGCATGGGCAACGATGGCGTGGCCGATGTTGAGTTCGTCCACGCCGGGGATGGCAGCGATCTGCTGGACATTGTGATAGTGCAACCCATGACCGGCGTTGACCTGTAACCCCAGCGCCAGGCCGTGGGCGACGGCAGCCTGGATGCGTGCAAACTCGGCCTCGGCAGCAGCGCCTTCAGCCTCGGCGAAATGGCCGGTGTGAATCTCCACCACCGGCGCGCCGACGGCCTTGGCCGCATCAAGCTGACGCGGATCGGCATCGATAAACAGCGACACACGCACGCCGGCGTCAGCCAGACGCGTACAGGCATCACGCACGCGACCCAATTGCCCGGCGACATCAAGACCGCCTTCGGTGGTCAACTCCTGGCGACGCTCGGGCACCAGGCAGGCGTCCTGCGGGCGCACCTGGGTGGCGATGGCCAGCATCTCGTCGGTGACGGCCATCTCCAGATTCATGCGGGTTTGCAGCAAACCGCGCAGGGTATGCACATCGGCATCCTGAATGTGGCGGCGATCCTCGCGCAGATGCAGGGTAATGAGATCGGCACCGGCCTGCTCGGCCAGCAAGGCGGCCTGCACGGGGCTGGGATAACGGGTGCCGCGCGCCTGCCGGAGGGTTGCGACATGGTCGATGTTGACGCCAAGTTTGCTCATTTTTTAGCCATTCAAAGGGAGTTTAGATCGATCAAAAGCTGCCGGGTATGCAGTGTTCGAGCGCCGAGATGATGACCGATCAAGGCGCGCAACAAGGGTTTGCTGCCTGCCAGCAGAGCCGGATCATCCCACTCGCCGCCCGCCAGCGCCAGCAGCATGGCGCCAGAATAGGGCCCCTCGGGGGCGATCAAGATGCCCTGCCCGGCTTGCCACAGGTAACGCGCATCAGACTGCACCGGTTCGCCCGCCGCCGTATGCGTCAGCGCCTCGGCATAGCCCAGTTCGGCCAGCAAGGTCAGCTCGAAACGGCGCAGGCAGATCGCTGGTGCAATACCGGCAAAAAGCGCATACAGGGTTTCGGCATAGCGGTCGAACAGCGCCTCGTGCGCGTCCTCGGCGGTCAGCAACTTGAGCAGCAATTCGTTGAGATAAAAGCCACAAATCAGCGGCGTGCCGGTCAGGTGCAGATGCCCGCCCTGCCATTCCGCAGCGGCCAGGGTGCGCACCGCGCCCCGGCCAAACCAGGAAAGCAAGACCGGCTGAAAGGGCATCATGCGCGCCCGAATCTGCGCCGTCGCCCGCCGCGCCCCGCGCGCCACCAGCGCCACGCGACCGTAATCGCGGCTAAACACATCGACCAGCAGGCTGGTTTCGCGATACGGACGGCTGTGCAGCACCCAGGCCTGGCAGTGGTCCACCTTGGCGCTCATGGGAAAGATTACTCGTGCCCCAGCCGTTTAAGCATTGCGGCGCTATCCATCCAACCGCTTTTTACCTTGACCCAGCAGGACAGAAAGATCTTGGTATCAAACAGCTTTTCCATGTCCTGCCGCGCCTCGGAGGCAATGCGTTTGATGCGCTCGCCACCATTGCCCAGCACGATCGGCTTGTGCGCGTCGCGATCGACCAGAATGACCGCACCAATGCGGTACAGCCCGGAGGGTTCCTGCTCGAACTGCTCGATCTCCACCGCCACGCCGTAGGGCACCTCATCGCCCGTCAGGCGAAACACCTTTTCGCGCACGATTTCTGCAGCCAGAAAACGGCTGCTGCGATCGGTCAGGGTGTCCTCGTCGTAATACGGCGGTGACTCTGGCAGATGCGGGCGCAAAATAGCCGCCAGCCGTTCGGCATCTGCCGCGCTGCGCGCCGTCAAGGGTACGATCTCGGCAAAGTCGCAGCGTTGCGACAGGCGTTCCAGCTCCGGCAAAAGCTGCGTTTTGTCGGCCATCTGGTCAACCTTGTTGAGCACCGCGATGACCGGAACCGACTCCGGCAGCAGCGCCAGCACCTGGGCATCGGCTTGGGTAAAGCGACCCGCCTCTTGCACCCACACGATCACATCCACCTCGGACAATGCCTGGGTCACGGCACGGTTCATGGCGCGGTTCAAGCCGCTTTTGTGGCGTGTCTGATAGCCGGGCGTATCGACGAACACAAACTGCGCATCGGCATCGGTGCGCACCCCGAGGATGCGATGCCGGGTCGTTTGCGGCTTGTCGGCGGTGATGCTGATCTTGGCCCCCACCAGGGCATTCATCAGCGTCGATTTGCCCACATTGGGGCGACCGACCACGGCGATCAGTCCGGCACGGTGTACGGTTTCTTCCATCCTCAAGCTCCCAGGCGTTGACAGGCAGACTCGGCTGCGGCCTGCTCGGCCGCCTTGCGGCTGGCACCTTCGCCCGTTGTCGTCAGCCGTAGCGCAGGAATGCGGCATTCCACCGTAAACGACTGCGCATGGGCCTGACCAGAGACACCGGCAAGTTGATATTCCGGCAGGCCATGACGACGGCCTTGCAGCCATTCCTGAAGGCGGCTCTTGGCGTCCTTGTCCTGATTGGCCGGATCGATGCGGGTGATGCGCCCGGAAAACAGGCGTTCGACCACCGCCTGCGCAGCATCAAAACCGGCATCGAGAAACACCGCGCCAATCACCGACTCCAGGGCATCGGCCAAAATCGACGGGCGTTCAGCGCCCCCGCTTTTATGCTCGCCATCACCCAGGCGCATCAACCCGCCCAAGTGCAATTCGCTGGCCAATTCGTACAACGGTTGCTGATTGACCAGATTGGCACGCAAGCGCGACAGGCGACCTTCTGACAGATCGGGAAAGCGGGTAAACAGCAGCAATGCAACGCACAGATTGAGCACGCCGTCACCGACGAACTCCAGGCGTTCGTTGTTATCGACCGAAAAACTGCGGTGTGTCAGCGCCCGCTGCAACAAATCGGGGCTGGCAAACTGATGGCCTATCCTGGCCTGCAACGATTCACTCATCAATAAACTTGCCAATACGCTGCGGAGCGCTGAGGTTTTTCAGGCTGGAAACAAAGTCGTCGAAGTTCCACCAGATCATGAAGGCACGGCCAACGATGTTGCGATCGGGCACAAAGCCCCAATAGCGCGAGTCGTTGGATGCATCGCGGTTGTCGCCCAGCATCAGGTAATGACCCTCTGGCACCTTGCAGACAAAGCCGGTTTCATCGTGACGGCAACGCTCGCGCTGCGGAAAATCTGCCACATTGTAGGGAATCACCGAAGGCGCCTCCGGCTGCACCAAGGCAATGTGCTCGCCCCGATCCAGCGTTTCGGTGTATAGATTGCCACGAATCAGATTAAGGCCGCTGGCCACATATTCATACTGTCCAGACTGCCGCATCGGCACCGGAATACCGTTGATCGTCAACCGTTTGTTGCGATATTCCAGCGTATCGCCAGGCAGACCGATGACGCGCTTTATGTAATCAATGCCCTCGTCCTGCGGAAAGCGGAACACCATCACATCGCCGTGCTGTGGCTGGTCGATATCGATGATCTTGCGATTGATCACCGGCAGACGGATGCCGTACTGAAACTTGTTGACCAGGATGAAATCGCCGATCTGCAAGGTCGGAATCATCGAACCCGAGGGGATCTTGAACGGTTCCACCAAGAAAGAACGCAGCAAAAACACGGCGAGGATGACCGGAAAAAAGCTTTTCGAGTATTCGACCAGGATCGGCAGCTTGGCGTCAGGCGCGCGTTTGCGGCCGGCAATCAAATAATCGATCAGCCACAGGCTGCCGGTCAGCACGCTGGCCACAAACAAAATCAGGGCGAAGTTCATTTATCGCTCACCTGCAAAATCGCCAAAAAGGCCTCTTGCGGAATCTCGACGCTACCCACCTGCTTCATCCGTTTTTTGCCTTCCTTTTGTTTTTCCAGCAGCTTTTTCTTGCGGGTAATGTCGCCACCGTAACACTTGGCCAGCACATTCTTGCGCAGCGCCTTCACCGTTTCGCGGGCGATGATGTGCGCGCCGATGGCGGCCTGCACCGCCACATCGTACATCTGCCGCGGAATCAACTGCCGCATCTTCTCCACCAACTGCCGTCCACGGAACTGCGAGGTGGAACGGTGCACAATCAACGACAAGGCATCGACCTTGTCGCCGTTGACCAATACATCGAGCTTGACCAGATCGTCCGGGCGAAACTCCTTGAACTCATAGTCCAGCGAGGCATAGCCGCGGCTGGTGGACTTGAGCTTGTCGAAGAAGTCCATCACCACCTCGTTGAGCGGCAGGTCGTACTTCAGCATCACCTGGCGGCCCATATATTTCATGTCCACCTGGGAGCCGCGCTTCTGATTGCACAGAGTCATCACATTGCCGAGGTATTCCTCGGGCACCAGGATGGTGGCGGTGATGATCGGCTCGCGCACCTCTTCGATCTTGGACGGATCGGGCAGCCGCGCCGGGTTTTCCACCTCGACCAGGGTGCCATCCTTCATCAGCACCTGATACTCCACCGATGGTGCGGTGGTGATCAGGTCTTGATCGTATTCGCGCTCCAGCCGTTCTTGCACGATGTCCATGTGCAGCAGACCGAGAAAGCCGCAGCGGAAGCCAAAGCCTAACGCCTGCGAGGTTTCCGGCTCAAAAAACAGCGCCGCATCGTTAAGTTGCAACTTGGTCAGAGCATCGCGCAGGCTGTCGTATTCGTGCGATTCGACCGGATACAGACCGGCAAACACCTGCGGCTGCGCCTCTTTGAAGCCCGGCAAGGGCGTGGCCGCCGGGCGCGCAGTCAAGGTCACGGTGTCGCCCACCTTGGCGTGACGCAGCTCCTTGATGCCGGCAATAATGAAGCCCACCTCGCCCGCAGCCAATTGGCTGCGCTGCACCGACTTGGGCGAAAACACCCCCACCTGTTCGCACAGATACTCAGCCCCCGATGCCATCAAGCGAATCTTGTCCTTGGGCTTCAGCACGCCGTCGATGACGCGCACCAGCATCACCACGCCGACATAGTTATCGAACCACGAGTCGGTAATCAGTGCCTTCAACGGCGCGTCCATCTCCCCCACCGGCGGCGGCACCTTGCTGACCACCAGTTCCAGCACATCTTCGATGCCGATGCCGGACTTGGCCGAGCAACGCACGGCATCCACCGCATCGATGCCGACGATGTCCTCGATCTCCTCGGCCACGCGCTCGGGGTCGGCCGAAGGCAGGTCGATCTTGTTCAACACCGGCAGCACCTCGACGCCCAGATCGATCGCCGTATAACAGTTGGCCACCGTCTGTGCCTCAACCCCCTGCGAGGCATCCACCACCAGCAAGGCACCCTCGCAGGCCGACAGCGAGCGCGACACCTCGTAAGAAAAATCCACATGCCCGGGGGTGTCGATCAGGTTCAGACGATAGGTGTTGCCATCCTTGGATTTGTACGACAGCGCCGCCGTCTGCGCCTTGATGGTGATGCCGCGTTCGCGTTCCAGATCCATCGAATCGAGCACCTGGGCGTCCATCTCGCGCGACTCCAGCCCACCGCAAAACTCAATCAGGCGATCCGCCAGCGTGGACTTGCCGTGGTCGATGTGGGCGATGATGGAAAAATTGCGGATGTCTTTCACGGGGATTCAATACAATACAAAAGGCGCGGGATTTTACCGCCCGCGCCTTGCTGCTGTCCGGATTATTCCAGCCGCAGCGCGATATATAGATTGCGGTCGCCGCGTCGCACCAGCAGCGCAACGCTCTTCTTATTACCCTCGTTCAACTGCCGGCGCAGGTCGGCGACGGAATATATCTCCTGGTTGTTGACCGTCAGGATCACATCGCCCGGCCGGATACCCGCGCGGGCAGCGGCACCGGTGGCGTTTTCCACCCGCACACCGCTTTTGACCCCAAGCGCACGACGCGCATCGGCGTTCAAGCCCTCCACCACCAGCCCTGCGGCGTTAGATTCCTTCTCGGCTGCCGCCTCGCGGTCGCCAAGGGCATCCAGCACAGCCGTCAATTCCACCGCCTTGCGCCCGCGCCACACCGACAGACGCACGGTGCTGCCGGGCATAGCCATGCCAATCATGCGCGGCAGATCGATGGAGTGTTGCACCGCCTGGCCATTCAGCGCCAGCACGATGTCCGACTGTTTAAGACCGGCACGGTCGGCCGGGCCGCCCGCCTCTACCTCGGCCACCAGCGCGCCGCGCGGACGGTCCAGACCAAAGGATTCAGCCAGATCGGCAGACACCTCCTGCACCAGCACCCCCAGCCGCCCGCGCGACACCTTGCCGCTATGTTTCAACTGATCGGCCACGCGCATCGCCACATCGATAGGGATGGCAAACGACAGCCCCATATAACCGCCCGAGCGGGAGATGATCTGCGAGTTCATGCCGACCACCTCGCCTCGCAGGTTGAACAGCGGCCCGCCAGAGTTGCCCGGGTTGACCGCCACATCGGTCTGGATGAAAGGCACATAGTTTTCATCCGGCAGCGCACGCCCCTTGGCCGACACGATGCCAACGGTGGCAGAGTTTTCAAAACCAAATGGCGCGCCGATTGCCAGCACCCATTCGCCGACACGCAGACCCACCGGGTTACCGATTTTTACACTCGGCAGACCGGCCGCGTCGATATGCACCAGCGCCACATCAGTGCGGCTATCCACCCCCACCACCTTGGCGCGAAACTCGCGACGGTCGGCAAGCTTGACCACCACCTCGTCGGCGCCTTCCACCACATGCGCGTTGGTGAGGATGTCGCCCTCGCTGTTGATGAAGAAGCCCGAGCCTTCACCCCGGCGCGGCGGTGCAAAACGCTCCATATCGGGCGGCACCATACGGCGAAAAAAATCGAACATCTCTTCAGGCTTGATGCCTTGCTGAGACAATCCGGCACGGCCTTCCTGTACCGTGGTGATGTGCACCACCGATGGCGAATTACGCTCGACCAGCGATACAAAATCCGGCAATTCCGCGCGTGCCACCACCGCAACCGCCAGCAGCCACAACCCAGCCACTCGCCTCAAGATGTGTTTCCCTTGCATTGCATTCCTCCAAACCGTAGCAAAACCGGAGACTGGCCCACGCCACGCCCCCCCAAGAATCGCATGGCCAGCGCGCCTAGCAGCAGCCCGATCAGCGCGCCCGCCAACGCCGCCGCATCGCCCCATCGCGTCAGCAGTCCCGCGCCCAGCACGGCCAACAATAGCGGCAACGCGTAGGCCCACAGCGCCGCCCGCCACAGTGCGCCCGCCGGCAACCCGATCACCACCGCATCGCCCACCTGGGCGCCGATACGGTTTTCCAGACGGTAGCTGGGCGGGGTTTGATGCCAGATCCGCGCATACACCGAACTACCGCAGCCGCGTCCGGCACAGGCCCCGCACGACGCCGGCGCCTCGATCCGCACCCACACGGTATTGCCGTCAATGCGCTCTATCCGCGCGGAGATTTCGGTCATGTCAGTCATGGCACGGTATATTACGGTGCAGCAGCCAGGTTTCAACACCTCTTATAGAAGCCTGACCCTGCAAGTTGACAACCCACAGTGCCACTTCAATGATCCAAGCCAGCCCCGACCTTCGCCCCCCACGAATCCACTATGGCGACCCCCGTCAAACCCCTTTAGGGCTCGTAAATGAATCGGTGGGACGAGCGCAGGAAGGCGATTTTGGCGCAGGCCAAGGCGCAAGACGCGCCGTTGTGTCATTCACAATCAGCGGCTTGCAACACAGGGATGCGCCAAAATCGCCCTCTGCCCGAAGGGTTGCGGCGACTTCGGGCGTCTGCGGCGTTGCGAGGCTTGTGAATGGAGTTACCATTCGCTGCGCCTCGCGCCTTGCATCCATCCCGAAGTCGCCGCAACGCTCGTCCCACTGATTCATTTACGAGCCCTTAGCCATAAACACAATCGACACAGATATCCTCATCATCGGTTCCGGACTGGCGGCGTTCAGCGCGGCACTGTCTTTGCCTGCGCATCTGCGCGTACTCATAGTCTCCAAAAAGGCCTGGCAGGACAGTGCCAGCCAGATGGCGCAGGGCGGATTGGCCGCCTGTCTGGCCGAGGACGACAGCTTTGCCAGCCACATCGCCGACACCATAACCGCCGGTGCCGGGTTATGTCATCCCGAAGCCGTACAGCGGGTGGTGGAAGAAGGCCCCGCCGCCGTGCGCTGGCTGCTGGAACAAGGCGTCGCCTTCGATCAGGAAGACGACCACTATCACCTCACCCGCGAAGGTGGCCACAGCCATCGCCGCGTGCTGCACGCTGCCGACGCATCGGGCAGTGCCATCCAGGGCAAGCTTTACCAGCGCATCCTGACCGCGCCCAACATCCGCATCCTTGACCACCACATCGCCATCGACCTCATCACCGATGCCCGCATCGGTCGCACGGGTCAGCGCGTTTACGGCGCCTATGTGCTCGACACCCCTGCCGACAGCGTGCTCACCCTGCGTGCCCGCCACACCGTGCTGGCCACCGGCGGCCCCGGCAAGGCATTCCTGTACACGACCAACCCCGACACCTCGACCGGTGACGGCATTGCCATGGCCTGGCGCGCCGGCTGCCGCGTCGCCAATCTGGAATTCGTGCAGTTTCACCCCACCGTGCTGCACCACCCGCAGGCCAAGTCTTTTCTGATTACCGAAGCCATGCGCGGCGAAGGGGCTCTTTTGCGTCTGCCCGACGGCAGTCGCTTCATGCCCGCGCACGATGCTCGCGCCGAACTGGCCCCGCGCGACATCGTCGCCCGCGCCATCGATCTGGAGATGAAACGGCGCGGCCTGGATTGCGTCTATCTGGACATCACCCACCATCCGGCACGCTTCATCATCCGTCACTTCCCCACCATCCATGCCCGCTGCCTGGAGTTGGGCATCGACATCACCCGCGACTGGATTCCGGTCGCCCCCGCCGCGCATTACAACTGCGGCGGCATCTGCGTCGATGCGCACGGCAAGACCGACCTGGACGGGCTATACGCCATCGGTGAAACCAGCTTCACCGGCCTGCACGGCGCCAACCGCCTGGCCTCGAACTCGCTGCTGGAATGCGTGGTGTATGGCCGCGCCGCCGCACAACACATCGCCACCCAAGCCCCACCCGCGCCGCCCGACCTGCCCGACTGGGACGAAAGCCGCGTGCGCGACGCCGACGAGTCCGTCGTCATCACCCACAACTGGGACGAGTTGCGCCGCTGCATGTGGGACTATGTCGGCATCGTCCGCACCGACAAACGATTGGCCCGCGCCGAACACCGCATCGCCCTGCTGAAAAGCGAGATCCACGAGTTTTACAGCCACTTCCGCGTCAGCCTGAACCTCATCGAGCTACGCAACCTGGTCCTCGTCGCAGAACTCATCGTGCGCTGCGCCCAAGCCCGCAAAGAAAGCCGCGGCCTGCACGCCTCGCGGGATTATCCAAACACTGAAAAAATCGCACGAGATACCGTGCTTGATCCGGGACGGTAGATTTAGGGAAACGCTGATTTATTCGATACCGTTCGGGCTGAGCTTGTCGAAGCCTTTCTGAGGAATGCCCTTCGACAGGCTCAGGGCAAACGGATTTGTTCAGCGGTTCCTTAGACAACTGATCAATCGCGCGACACCCCCTGCCCCAGCAAAAAATGCACCAACAGTGGCACCGGGCGGCCGGTGCTTCCCTTGTCTTTACCCGACTTCCAGGCCGTGCCGGCGATATCCAGGTGCGCCCATTTGTATTTTTTGGCAAAGCGCGACAAAAAGGCGGCGGCAGTGATGGTGCCACCGGGGCGGCCGCCGATGTTGGCCATGTCGGCGAAGTTGCTCTTCAGCTGCTCCTGATATTCATCGAATAACGGTAACTGCCAGCAGGGGTCGGATGCCGTTTCGCCGGCTTTTATCAACTCACGCACCAAGCGGTCGTCGTTGCCCAGCACACCGCTGGCCACATGACCCAGGGCGATCACACAGGCGCCGGTGAGCGTGGCGACATCGACCACTGCGGCGGGCTCGAATCGCTCAGCATAGGTCAGCGCATCACACAATATGAGGCGGCCTTCGGCATCGGTATTCAGCACTTCGATGGTCTGTCCGGACATTGAAGTGACGATGTCGCCCGGCTTGTTGGCACGACCGGACGGCAGGTTTTCGCAGGTCGGGATCAGGCCCACGACATTGATGGGCAGCGCCAGTTGCGCCAGCGCCTGAAACGCGCCCAGCACCGAGGCCGCACCGCTCATGTCGTATTTCATCTCGTCCATCTCGGCGGCGGGTTTGAGCGAGATGCCGCCGGCATCGAAGGTAATGCCTTTGCCCACCAGCACCACGGGTTTTGCGCCCGGCTTGCCGCCGGCGTAATTCATGATGATGAACTTGGGCGCCTCGTCACTGCCTTTGGCCACCGACAGAAACGAGCCCATGCCCAGGCGTTCCAGATCGACGCGCTCCAGGACCTCGACGCCAAAGCCCATGGTTTCGCCCAGTTGTTGCGCCTCGTCCGCCAGCACGCTGGGCGTACAGAGGTTGCCCGGCAGGTTGCCCAAGTTACGCGCCAGCGTCATGCCGGCGGCAATGGCAGCGCCTTGCGCCAGACCGCGCTCCAGCTCGGTACGCAGCGCTGCGTCTGCCGCAGTGAGTTTGATCGAGACCAGTGCCGGCACGGGCTGCGCCTCAGATTTTAGTTGGTCGAAGCGATAGGTCGCGCCATGCGCGGCCAGCACGGACTGCTCGGCACACCCCGCAGCGTTGCCACCCTTTACCGGAAGGTCGGCCAGCGACCAGACGGCCTCTTTGACACGCGCTTCTACCAGCGCACGCATGGCAGCTGCCGTGGCCTTGCGATAGGCCGCAGCATCCAGCTTGCCGACCGCCCCCAGCCCCACCAGCAGCACCCGCTCGCACGCAAGACCGGCGATACGATGCAACATCAACACCTGCCCTGGCTTGGGATCGATCTCACCACTGGCCAGCACCTGTCGTAATGCGCCGTTGCAGGCTGCATCCAACGCCTCGGCGGCGGGCGACAGCTTGCGCGGGGCAAAAACACCGACCACCGCACAGGCGGTTTTGACACGGGAAATCGCGGTGCGGGTCACAGAGAAAGCATGTGTATTCATGAAAATCGCCGATAATAAAAAGACAAAGTCGAAGCTTAACGCGAAACCCACCCCACATAACCGACCCATGACCCGATTCGAGCGCACCTTGGTCAGAGAGATCAGCGGCAATCTGCTGCTGACCTTGGTCAGCCTGACGGGCATCGTCAGCGTCGTGCTGGCGGTGCGATTTCTGGGTAAAACCGTGATGAACGGCATCCCCGGCGAAGGCATCGCGCCCATGCTGGGCTTTGCCCTCGTCAACCTGATGCCTTCGCTGCTGACGCTGGCGCTGTTTCTCGGGGTGTTCATCACCCTCTCGCGCCAGATCGCCGACCACGAACAGGTGATCTGGTCCACGTCCGGTCTGTCGCCTACGGCATGGTTTCGCCCCATCCTGCGCATCGCCTTCTCCACCAGCCTATTCATCGCTGTATTGTCACTGGCCATGACACCATGGCTGCAACAAAAACGCGCCGAATACGAACAGATCCAGTCCAGCCAGAAGGCGGCCTTGGCACTAACCCCCGGGCTATTCACCGAGTCTGGCGCCAACGACCGCATATTCTTTGTCGAGGCCATAACCACAACCGGACAAGAGGCGCAAAGCATTTTTATCCGCGAGATGAACGGACCACGCGAGATGGTGGTGCTCTCCAGCCGGGGACATGTCGAGATCACGCCCGCCAGCGGCGAACGCTTTTTAACCCTCGATCGAGGCCGCCGCTATGAATTCAACCCGGCCCAGCCCGAATACCGCATGATGGACTTCGATCGCTATCAGGTACGCATGGACCCAGCCCCGCTCGACCCCATCAACGCCAGCCCGCGCCGGCGCGACACCCTGACCCTGCTAAAGACCCCGACTCCAGAAAACCTGGCCGAACTGTCGTGGCGCATCGGGCTGCCATTGTCCGCGCTGCTGCTGGCTCTGTTGGCCTGGCCCTTGGCGCAATTCAACCCACGCGCCGGGCGTGGCACCCATATCCTGTTTGCCATACTGGCATTCGCCACCTACACCAATCTGCTAGGCGTATCCGGCAACTGGATCGCGCAAGGGCGACTAGGGCTGACGACCAGTCTAATACTCATCCATGGCACGGCGCTCGCCTTGTTGGCGCTGTTGATGCTGCGCCATGGCATCAGCCTGCGACGACTGTGGCTGGGGCTTAGGGGATATTCATGAATCTTGTTAGCCGCTATCTCGCGCGCAACATTCTGCTGCCCATCGCCGTAGCGCTGCTGGCGTTGGTGCTGTTATTCGCCTTTTTCGACCTACTGGGCGAACTGGGCGATCTACGCCCGGACGGCTATTCGCTGACCCAAGCCCTGCTCTACATCGCATTCGGCCTGCCGGCGCGTGTTTACGAGTTGTTGCCCATCGCCACCCTGGTTGGCGCCTTGACGGGGCTGTCGCGACTGGCGCTGGCCTCTGAATTTACTGTGCTGCGCGCTTCCGGCCTGTCGCCCTGGCGCGCATCCCGCCTGCTGCTCGGCCTGGGTTTGATCATGGCACTCGCCACGATTGCCCTCGGCGAGTGGGTCTTGCCGGTCACCGACCCCATCGCCCGGCACATCAAATCGCCGCAGGGCGGCAAGGTCGTGGCGCAACAGTTTCGCTCCGGCATCTGGACCCGTGATGGCGATAGCTTCATCAATGTGCAACAGATCTTGCCAGACGCCACCTTGCTGGGACTCACCCTATATGAACTCGATGGCATGCAACGCCTGCACACCTGGCGTCAGGCGCGCCAGGCGCGCTGGGGCAACGACGGTCACTGGCGCTTGCTCGATGTCACCGAGATGCGTTTCGAGCCCAACCGCACCCATGTCAACCACTTGGCCGAAAGTGCCTGGCGCTCGGAGTTGAACCCAGACTTCCTCGCCCTGCTGATGCTGCCACCCGAGCGCATGTCGCTCCCCAGCCTGCACGAATACATTGGCTGGCTGCGCGACAACAAACAAAAAACCGCACGCTACGAACTGGCATTCTGGAACAAGATCGGCTATCCGCTGGCGGTGCCGGTGATGCTGTTGCTGGCACTGCCGTTTGCCTATGTGCGGGCACGCAGCAGTGTTCAGGGCCAGCTGGGGCGCCGCATACTCATCGGCATAGGTTTAGGACTGGCCTTTTATCTCGCCCAGCGGCTGTCGGGCAACCTTGTCCTGCTCAACGACTGGCCCGCAGCAATGGCCGCGCTTTTGCCGGTTGGGCTATTCGCGCTCACGGCTGGTATCGGCCTGTGGCGTGCCGAGCGGGTCTGATCTACCGGCAAAATCTCACGCCAGAACAATCCGCGTACCGGCCATGCGATCGTGCAAAAACTGCCGGTCGCGATCGAAAAAGGCCCAAACGAAGCCCGCGAATGTCAGCCCCGAAAGGCACCCCCACACGAAGCGCAGCCACGCCTGCCGCCGTGACAGCGGCCCGCCGTCCATCGACACCAGTTTGAGGCCCCAGGTTTTCATCGCCAGCGTCTGCCCGCCGCGCCGCCAGAACCAGGTGAAATACCCCCCCGCCACGATCAGCAACCAAAGCTGGAACAACAGCTTGGGCACCCCGCCCAAAGGCTGAGGCAACAGTCCGACGACCAGATAGCCGGCAATGAATAGCAGCGCCAGCAGCAGCAGCGTGTCGTAAAACAGAGCGGCAAAGCGACGCGCCAGACCAGCAGGCATATAACCAGGATGAGCGTGATTCATGCCGTCCATTGTACAATCGCCCCCCTTCGATCTCGGCTGTTTACCCATGAGTTCCAATCCCAACAACGCGCCCATGCTCAACATGGCGATCAAGGCCGCCCGTCGTGCGGGTGCGATCATTAATCGCGGCAGCCTGGATCTCGATCGGCTCACCGTGCGCAGCAAGCGCGACAACGACTTTGTCAGCGAGATCGACCATCGTGCCGAAGAAGCCATCATCGACACCCTGATCACCGCCTACCCCAACCACGCATTCCTCGCAGAGGAGTCCGGCGTCACCGGCGATTCGGAGTTCCAGTGGATTATCGACCCACTCGACGGCACCACCAACTTCCTGCACGGCTTTCCGCAATACGGCGTCTCCATCGCCCTGCGTGCACGCGGCCGGCTGGAATACGCCGTGGTCTATGACCTTTCACGAGATGAGCTGTTCACCGCCAGCCGAGGCGGCGGCGCATTCCTCAACCAGCGCCGCATCCGCGTTTCCGGTCGTGATCGCCTGGCCAACGCGCTGATCGGCACCGGCTTCCCGTTCCGCGACTTCACCCATCTTGATGCCTACACCGCCATGTTCCGCGACCTGGTGCAAACAACCGCCGGCCTGCGCCGCCCCGGTTCTGCCGCACTCGATCTAGCCTGGGTCGCAGCGGGTCGCACCGACGGTTTTTTTGAACTGGCACTGAATAGTTGGGACATCGCCGCTGGCGGCCTGTTGGTGCAAGAGGCCGGCGGCCTGGTCAGCGATCTGGTAGGCGGCGAAACCTGGCTCGACTCCGGTCACATCATCGCCGGCTCGCCCAAAGTGTTTGCCGGCCTCGTCAATGCGCTTGCGCCACATCTGACGCCCGCACTAAAGCCCCTGTAAGCCACCGCCCATGAGTACGCACAACGCCGCCACCTTGCTGCAACCGATCGCCGATGACATGCGCGCGGTCGATGCCATCATTCGCGCACGGCTGTCCTCCGAGGTCGTGCTCATCAACCAGATCGGCGAATACATCGTACAAAGCGGCGGCAAACGCCTACGACCGTCCTTGGTGCTGATGGTCGCCAAAGCGCTAGGCTATGACGGCACGCACCATCACGAACTCGCCGCCGTCGTCGAATTCATCCACACCGCCACCCTGTTGCACGACGATGTGGTGGACGAGTCCTCTCTGCGTCGCGGCAAAGACACCGCCAACGCCCTGTTTGGCAATGCCGCCAGCGTATTGGTGGGCGACTTCCTCTACTCGCGCAGTTTCCAGATGATGGTATCGGTGCAAAACATGCGCGTCATGGAAGTCCTCTCCGACGCCACCAATGTCATCGCCGAGGGCGAGGTGTTGCAACTGCTCAACTGCAACGACCCGGACATCAGCTTTGATGCCTACCTGCGCGTCATCCGCTACAAAACCGCCAAGCTGTTCGAGGCCGCCGGTCGCCTGGGCGCCATCATCGCCGGCGCCGACAGCGCCACCGAAGCCGCCATGGGCCGCTATGGCATGCACCTGGGCACCGCCTTCCAGCTCATCGACGATGTGCTCGACTACAGTGGCTCGGCAGCCGACACCGGCAAAAATGTCGGCGACGATCTGGCCGAAGGCAAGCCCACACTGCCGCTGCTTTACGCCATACAACACGGCTCGGCGGAAGATGCGCGCGTCATCCGCGAAGCCATCATCCACGGCAATGCCAGTCACTTTGCCGAAATCCTCGCCATCATCGACCGCACCGGCGCCTTGGCATACACCCGCGAACAAGCCCGGCAAGATGCCGAACGCGCCCGCACCGAACTTTCTGCGTTGCCCAATTCCAAATACAAAACCTCTCTGCTAGAATTGCCGGCCTTCGCGGTGGAGCGTAACCACTAACCACCGTCGAAACACACTGTTAAACACCGTCGGGGTGTAGCTTAGCCTGGTATAGCGCCACGTTCGGGACGTGGAGGCCGGAGGTTCGAATCCTCTCACCCCGACCATCATTCACACTCGCTGAGCGATCCCGTCCTTGCCGGATACCCCAGCCCACACCCCCATGATGACCCAATATCTCCGCATCAAGGCGGAGCATCCGGGCATCTTGCTGTTCTACCGCATGGGCGACTTTTACGAGTTGTTTCATGAAGATGCAGAACGCGCAGCGCAACTTCTGGACATCACCCTCACCACCCGAGGACAGTCAGGCGGGCAACCGATACGCATGGCAGGCGTTCCCTATCATGCGCTCGAGCAATATCTGGCGCGGCTGGTGCGACTGGGCGAATCGGTGGCGATCTGCGAGCAGATTGGCGATCCGCACACCAGCAAAGGGCCGGTCGAACGCAAGGTGGTGCGCATCGTCACCCCCGGCACCCTTACCGACGAGGCATTGCTCGACGACCGCCGTGATCCGGTACTGCTCGCCCTGTTTCCGGACAAGTCGCATGTCTCGCTGGCCTGGCTGGTACTCGCCAGTGGCCAGCTGCATGCCAGCCGCATCGCACCGGCGCAACTGGCTGCCGAAATCGCGCGCATCCATCCCGCCGAGATGTTGCTGCCGGAGGACATGGATGCACCACGCCCCGAGGGCTGTGCCCGGGTGGTACGCCCGGCCTGGCAGTTCGATGCGGCGCGTGGGCGCGATTTGTTGCTGGAGCATTTCGGTGCCCGTGACCTGTCGGCCTGGGGCATCGAAGGCCTGCCGGGCATTCAGGCCACTGCCGGCCTGCTGCTCGACTACGCACGCCACACCCAACAATCGGCCCTGCCGCACATCACCGGCATCACCCTGGAACAGCACGATGCCTTTGTGCGTCTGGATGCCGCCGCGCGGCGCACGCTGGAGCTCACCGAAACCCTGCGTGGCGCCCCTGCTCCAACGCTATTTTCGGAGCTGGATCGCTGCGTCACCGGCATGGGCGGGCGACTACTGACCCGCTGGCTGGGACAACCACCGCGCGACCCAGCCCTCCGCGAGGCGCGGTTAGACGCCATCGCCGCATTGATGAATGCCGACGCCACCCGCCGCGAGTTGCGTGCCGCGCTGAAATCGCTGCACGACATCGAACGCATCACGGCCCGCATCGCCTTACGCTCGGTACGGCCACGCGATTTGTCAGGCCTGCGCGACAGCCTGGCGGCACTGCCCGGCATCGCGGCCTTATTGGCCAAAACCCCCAGCTTCGATGCCAGCCGCTTGCAGCCCCCGCCCGATCCATTGCATCTGCTGTCCCACGCCATCATGACCGAGCCCTCGGTGCTGCTGCGCGATGGCGGCGTCATCGCTGCGGGCTTCGATACCGAGCTCGACAAACTGCGCGCCCTGCAATCGGATAGCGGCAGCTTTTTGCTGGAACTCGAAGCGCGCGAGCGAGAAAAAAGCGGCATCGCCAACCTCAAGGTGGAATACAACCGCGTCAGCGGTTTTTACATCGAAGTCAGCCGTACCCAGGCCGATCGTGCGCCTGCCGACTACCACCGCCGCCAGACACTAAAAAATGTCGAGCGCTTCATCACCCCTGAACTCAAGGCCTTTGAGGAGCGTTACCTGTCCGCCGCCGAACAATCGCTGCTGCGCGAACGACAGTTGTTCGAAGAGGTGATCGACGCCTTGCAATCGCACATTCCGGCCCTGCAAGGCATCGCTGCCGCCGTGGCCGAGGTGGATGTGTTTGCCGGGCAATCCGAATGGGCACTCGAACGCGATGCCTGCCGGCCACAATACAGCACCGAGTGGGGCATGGAGATCATTGCCGGGCGGCATCCGGTAGTCGAACCGCGCGTGGATCACTTCATCGCCAACGACCTGCGTTTTGACGCATCGCGCCGCACCCTGGTGGTCACCGGCCCCAATATGGGCGGCAAATCCACCTACATGCGCCAGGCCGCGCTGATCGCGCTGATGGGCTGTTGCGGGCTGTTTGTGCCCGCAAGCCGCGTCCGTCTGGGACCGATCGATCAGATCTTTACCCGCGTCGGCAGCTCGGACGATCTGGCCGGCGGTCGCTCCACCTTCATGGTCGAGATGACCGAAACCGCCAGCATCCTCAACTACGCCACCGAACACAGCCTGGTTCTGCTCGACGAGATCGGTCGCGGCACCTCCACCTTCGACGGCATCTCCATCGCCTGGGCGGTGGCGCGACGCTTGATCGAACACACCCACGCTGCGACCCTGTTTGCCACCCATTATTTCGAGCTCACACAACTGGCGGTGCTGTATCCCGCCGTCGCCAATGTGCATCTGGACGCTGTGGAAACGGGCGGCAAGCTGACCTTCTTGCATAGCGTCGCCGAAGGCCCTGCCTCGCAAAGTTACGGCCTGCAAGTGGCCAAACTCGCCGGCATTCCGACGCCGGTCATCCAGCAGGCCCGACGCAAGCTGGTGGAACTGGAAGAGGCCCAGGTGCGCGACCTGCATCAGGGCGACCTGTTTTTGAACAGCACCCCACCCCTCCAACCCGAACCACACCCCGCACTCGCAAAACTGGAGGCCATCACGCCCGACAACCTCAGCCCCCGCGAGGCGCTGGATCTTCTCTACGAACTGAAGGGACTTTTGGATACATGAAAACCCTGCATCTCGATACTTTAGAGCTTGGGCTCGATTTCGCCACCTGTCACCGGCTGGCCAACGCCCTCGCCAACGACCTGGCGGACGACGCCATGCTGCTATCGTTCTACGACCGTGAACGCAACCTCGAATCGCCCAACGGCGTATCCGAATGTCATCAGGGCTGCGCCACCCCCGGCTGGTGGGATTACGCGCAAAACCGGGGCGCCAGCCTGGTGATCAACTGCGACCGTGGCCGCTTCGTGTTCTGCTTCATCGCAACGCTGACATGAGCCCCGCCGACTGGGACGAACTGGTCGGCCAGTTGCAAACCCTGCCCGGCAGCGGCCCGACTGGCATCTTTCAGGATTTTTTCAGCGCCTGCGCCACGCCTTTAGAGACCCACGCCGCCGAACTGGAACGCTGGGGACTGGCCGAAGGCGGCGAGCTTTGTCTGGAATCTGCCGGGGTCGGGGCCACCCTGGTATTCAACGATGCCAGTGGCAGCCGCGTGCTGGCGCGCATCGATACCCTGCCCAGGCCTGCCGGTCTGTCACCGCTGGCCCTGGTGCTGGCGGCACAAGCGGGCGGGCAGATCGAAGGCGACCGTGAACTCAAGCAACACTCCCCCAAACTGGCGCGCAACGCCAAAGAACTGTTACTCATCGCCAGTTGCCGGCTTTGCGGATAAAGAATGCGCTAAAGTACGCTGCCGCTTTTTTTAGGATTTCGTTCTCCCGCTTGACGGCCAGCTCCCGGAATTCGACCGTGTATTCCTGCTTCGGTATCCTCTTCAACTTCGCTTCGCCTTCCAGTTTCACGGGGCGTTATACCCCTTCCCTTGGAAGACGAAATTTCGGGGGAAGCTCAGGATTTATTCAGCGTTTCCTTAGATCGAAACCTGGATCGCCTGCACACACAGCGCCAGCAAGGGCTGCGGCAGCAACCCCAGAAGCAGCACGGCCATGCCGTTGATCGACAGCAGCACGGCGGCGTCCCCGGAGGGTGCCATGGGCTCGGCAGCGGGCGCGTCGAAGTACATGATCTTGACCACACGCAGGTAGTAGTACGCACCGATCAGAGACAGCAGCACGGCAACGACTGCCACCGTGATGAAGCCCGCGCCGACCAAGGCCTGCAACACGAACAGCTTGGCGTAAAAGCCCAGGAAAGGTGGCAGCCCGGCCATCGACAGCAGCAACATGGCCATCAGCGCTGCCATCCACGGATGGGTCCGGTTAAGGCCGCGCCAGTCGTCCAGGTTTTCAGCTTCAAAGCCCTGATGGCTCATGTGCAAAATCAGACCAAAGGCGCCCAGGCTCATCACCGCATACGCCACCGCGTAATACATACCGGCAGCCAGACCCGCCGGGCTTGCGGCCATCATGCCCAGCAGCAGAAAACCCATGTGCGCAATGGTCGAATAGGCCAGCATCCGCTTCAGGTTGGTCTGCATGATGGCAGCGAGGTTGCCCACCGCCAACGAAGCCACCGCCATCAGCGCCAGCATCGGTTGCCAATCGGCCACTGCAAAAGACAGGCCGTCGATCAACAGCCGCATGACAAAGGCAAAGGCGGCAATCTTGGGCGCAGAGGCAATGAACAAGGTTACCGCCGTTGGCGCCCCCTGATAGATATCGGGCACCCACATGTGGAACGGTGCCACGCCGAGCTTGAAGCCCAGACCGGCAACGATGAACACCAGCGCAAAGGCCAACTGCATGCTATTGGCCGTCGTGCCTTGCAGGGTTTCGGTGATCTGCATCAGCGACAGGCTGCCCGACAGTCCATACAACAGCGACATGCCATAAAGCAGCAGGCCCGAAGCCAGCGCCCCCAGCACGAAATACTTCATCGCTGCCTCAGATGCACGGGTGGAGTCTCGTTGCATGGCCACCATGGCGTACATCGCCAGCGAGAGCAGTTCCAGACCGAGATACAGGGTCAGGAAATGCGCCGCCGAGATCATCACCATAATACCCAGCACAGCGAACAACAAAAGGCCGAAAAACTCGCCTTTCAACATACCGCGAGCCTGCAAATAGACCCGGCCATAGGCCATGGCCATCATGCTGGCGATGTATGCCGCAATTTTCAGCACATCGGCCATCGGGTCCTGGATGAACAGGCCATTCATGGCAATCACCACATCGTCGCCGGCAAATACCAGGGTCAGCAGCGTAGCGCCCAGCAAGCCACAAAGCGCCAGGTAATAACTGGTGTTGGGCTTGGCCTTCAAGGCCTCCAGGATCAGCACCGCGCAGGCGGTCAACAGCACCAGAATCTCCGGCAGAACCGGAATAAAATCGATGAACGAGGCAGTCATTTGCATTTGGGTTGGCCTCAGGGCGTCATGACGGGAACAAGCTTGCTATGTGAGACATGCTCAAGCAAGGCGTTGACGGAGGAGTGCATTACCTCGGTGACAGGTAGCGGATAGACCCCCATCGCCAGAACACACATTGCCAACACGGACAGGATCAAAAATTCGCGGCTGTCCAGGTCCTGCATCGCGGCCACCTTGTCGTGAGTCACCGGGCCAAACACCACTCGCTTATACATCCACAGCGAGTACGCCGCGCCAAAGATCAGTGTGGTAGCAGCCAGCGCCGCATACCAGAAGTTGACCTGAATCGCCCCCAGCACCACCATGAATTCACCGACGAAACCCGAGGTGGCCGGCAGGCCCGAGTTGGCCATGGCGAACAGCATGAAGAAAGCCGCAAACTTCGGCATCGAATTAACCACGCCGCCGTAGTCGGAAATCTGGCGCGAATGCAGGCGGTCATACATCACGCCGATGCACAGGAACAGCGCGCCCGAAACAAAGCCGTGCGAGATCATCTGCACCAGGCCGCCTTCCACGCCCCAGGTGTTGAACATGAAAAACCCAAGCGTGACAAAGCCCATGTGCGCAATCGACGAATAGGCGATCAGTTTCTTCATGTCGGACTGCACCAGTGCCACCAGACCGATGTACACCACCGCAATCAGCGACAGGGCGATGATAAAACCTGCATATTCGTGCGAGACATCCGGCAGGATCGGCAAAATGAAACGCAGGAAGCCGTAGGCACCCACCTTCAGGGTAATGGCCGCCAGCACCACGGAACCCCCGGTCGGCGCCTCCACATGCGCGTCCGGCAACCAGGTATGCACCGGCCACATCGGCACCTTCACCGCGAAGGCGAAAAAGAAGGCGACAAACAACAGGCTTTGCGCCAGCATGGTCAGCGGCACCCGATGCCATTCAAGGATCTCAAAGCTGCCGCCCGAGACGAAGAACAGATAAATCACCGACACCAGCATCAGCAGCGAACCGAGCAAGGTGTAGAGGAAGAATTTGATCGCCGCATAGACGCGGTTGGGGCCACCCCAGATACCGATGATGAGGTACAGCGGGATCAGCATCGCCTCGAAGAACACATAGAACAGCATGCCGTCCAGCGCGGCGAACACGCCGTTGATGATGCCCGATTGAATCAGGAAGGCCGCCATGTATTGCGCCACCTTGTTCTGGATCACCTTCCAGCCGGCCAGCACCACAATGACGGTGATGAAGCTGTTCAGGATGATGAATGGCATGGAGATGCCGTCCACGCCCAAGTGGTAATGGACATTGAACAGCGGAATCCACTCCGCCATTTCGACAAACTGCATATCGGCCGTGCTGCGGTCAAAGCCCGTCCATAGCGGCAGCGACACCGCAAGGCCCAGAATCGCGCCCAACAGCGCCAGGGTACGAGTGCCTTCGGCACCATGCTGCTCTTTGCCACCCATGGCCAGCACCAGAATGCCGGCCAGGATAGGCACCCAGATGGTCAGGCTAAGGATGTTTTGATCGAATAGGGCCATGGCTAAGGGCTCGTAAATGAATAAGTGGGACGATCGTTGCGGTGTATTCGGGATGGATGCAAGGCGCGAGGTGCAGCGAATGGGCGCTCCATTCGCAAACCTCGCAACGCCGCAGACGCCCGAATACGCCGCAACCCTTCGGGCAGAGGGCGATTTTGGCGCATCCCTGTGTAGCAAGCCGCTTGTTGTGAATAACACAACGGCGCGTCTTGCGCCTTGGTCTGCGCCAAAATCGCCTTCCTGCGCTCGTCACACTTATTCATTTACGAGCCCTTACTCGTGCACGAAAAGGGTGGCCAGCGCCGCAACGCCCAGAATCATGGCGAATGCGTAGTGGTAAAGGTAGCCGGTTTGCAGGCGGCGCACTTGTCCCGCCACCCAGCCGACCAGACGCGCCGTGCCGTTGACCAGAGCGCCGTCGATCAGCGCCACATCGCCCCAGCGCCAGAGGCGCCCCCCCACGAGGCGTGCGCCACCGGCAAAGAACCAGTCGTTGAATCGGTCAAACCCATATTTTTCAATGAGGATGGTGTACAGAATGCCCGAGCGTTCCCGCGCTTTCTGTGCCAGATCGGGACGCACGAGATACAGGTAGTACGACAACGCCACACCGCCCACTGCCAGCCAGAACGGCAAGGTCGTTACCGAATGCAGGCCCATGGCCAGCGCACCGTGGAAATGGTGCGACAGGGTTTGCATCGCTGCGTGGCTCGGGTTGACCTGAATCGCGTAACCAAACCAGTCACCCGCCACCATCGGCCCCACGGTCAGATAGCCGATGATCACGCTGGGCACCGCCAGCAGGATCAGCGGCAGGGTCACCACCCAGGGCGACTCGTGCGGGCAGGTGTGCCCACCGTGGTGGTGGCCATGGTGGTCGCCATCCTTGTCGGCCTCGTGGTCGTGGGTGTCATGGGCGCACTTGAAACGCTCCTTGCCGTGGAACACCAGGAAGTACATGCGGAAGGAGTAGAAGGCGGTGACGAACACGCCCGCCACCACCGCGAAGTAGGCGAAGCCTGAACCGGGCAGGTGGGAGAACTGTACCGCCTCGATGATCGAATCCTTGGAATAGAAGCCGGAGAGGAAGGGGGTGCCGATCAGGGCCAGGGAGCCAACCAGGGAGGTGATCCAGGTGATGGGCATGTACTTCTTCAGGCCGCCCATGTTGCGGATGTCCTGGTCGTGGTGCATGCCGATGATCACGGAACCGGCGGCCAGGAACAACAGGGCCTTGAAGAAGGCGTGGGTCATCAGGTGGAAGATCGCCACTGAATACGCCGACACCCCCAGCGCCACCGTCATATAGCCCAACTGCGACAGGGTGGAGTAGGCCACCACGCGCTTGATGTCGTTTTGCACGATACCAAGAAAGCCCATGAACAGCGCGGTGATGGCGCCGATCACCATGACGAAGGACAGCGCGGTTTCGGACAGCTCGAACAACGGCGACATGCGCGCCACCATGAAGATACCGGCGGTCACCATGGTCGCGGCGTGAATCAGCGCCGAGATCGGGGTGGGGCCTTCCATCGAATCGGGCAGCCACACATGCAGCGGCACCTGCGCCGACTTGCCCATCGCGCCGATAAACAACAGGATGCAGATCACCGTCATCAACGACCACTGCTGGCCGTCCCAGATCGAGATCATGTGGCCTTGCATACCCAGGGCGTTGTTGAACACCTGCAGGTAATCGAGCGTGCCGAAATAAAACAGCACCAGACTAATGCCCAGCAAGAAGCCAAAGTCACCGACGCGGTTGACCAGGAAGGCCTTGAGGTTGGCATAGATGGCCGATTCGCGCGTGTACCAGAAGCCGATCAGCAGGTAAGACACCAAGCCCACCGCCTCCCAGCCAAAGAACAACTGCAGGAAGTTGTTGCTCATCACCAGCATCAGCATCGAGAAGGTGAACAGGCTGATATAGCTGAAGAAACGCTGGTAGCCCGGATCATCCTGCATGTAGCCGATGGTGTAGATATGCACGCAGAGCGACACAAAGGTCACCACCAGCATCATCACGGCGGTCAACCGGTCGATCAGAAAACCGATTTCCAGACGCACATCGCCGCTGGTCAGCCAGGTATAGACCGGGCCATTGTAGGTATTGCCGGCCAGCACATCCTGGAAAATCACCACTGACGCGAGGAAAGCGATCGCAACAGAGAGGGATGTCACCCAATGACTACCGGTACGGCCTATCGTCTTGCCGAACAACCCAGCGATCGCAGCGCCCAGCAGAGGGGCTAACGGCACAACCAGATAAAGCGTTTGCATATCCATCTCGTCAACCTTCCATCTGGTCGAGGTCCTCGACTTCGATGCTCTTCAGATTACGGAACAGCACCACCAGGATCGCCAGTCCAATCGCGCTCTCTGCCGCAGCCACCGTGAGGATGAAGAACACGAACACCTGTCCAGACAGGTCGTTAAGAAAATGTGAGAACGCGATGAAGTTCAGGTTCACGGCCAACAGCATCAGCTCGATGGCCATCAGAATCACCACCAGATTCTTGCGGTTGAGGATCAGCCCCATCACGCTGATGGCAAACAGCAGCGAGCCGAGCACGAGGTAATGGTCCAGACCGATCATGCGTCATCTCCAGGTGCGTCAACCTTCTGCGGCTTCAGGTTCACCATGCGCAGGCGATCTTCCTTGCGCACCACAACCTGAGTTGCAGGATCGCGCCACTTCAAGCCCTCGCGGCGACGGAAAGTCAGCGCAATGGCGGCGACCATCGCCACCAGCAACACCACGGCGGCCAGTTCAAAGGCATAGACATAATCGGTATACAGCACCCGCCCCAGTTCGCGGATATTGCTGTAATCCGCACCATGCGGCACCGGCGGCGCGACGATGCCAAAATGCTCGCCGCCCAGCACCACCACCATCTCTGCACCAATCAGGCCTGAAACCAGAGCCGCCAGCGGCAAGGTTTTCCAGAATCCTTTGCGCATCATCTCGATGTTGATGTCGAGCATCATCAGCACGAACAGGAACAGCACCATCACCGCGCCGACATACACCAGCACCAGGGTAATGGCGAGGAATTCAGCCTCCAGCAGCACCCACAGTCCGGCAGCGGTAAAGAACGACAACACCAGCCACAGCGCGGCGTGCACCGGATGTTTGGCGGTCACCACACGAACCCCGGCAAACAGCAGGATCGCGGCGAGGCAGTAAAAGACGAAGCTGGTAAATGGCATCGTGGTTTCCGTTAGCGATATTTGGCGTCGGTCGCCTTGTTGCGGGCGATCTCCGCCTCGTATTGATCCCCCACGGCAAGCAGCATCTCTTTGGTGTAATAGAGATCACCGCGAGCCTCGCCGTGGTATTCGAATATATGGGTTTCAACGATGGCATCGACCGGGCAGGCCTCTTCGCAATAGCCGCAGAAGATGCACTTGGTCAGGTCGATGTCATAGCGCGTGGTACGCCGTGTGCCGTCGGCGCGCTCGGCCGATTCGATGTGGATCGCCATCGCCGGGCAAGCGGCTTCGCACAGCTTGCAGGCGATGCAACGCTCTTCGCCATTGGCATAACGGCGCTGCGCATGCAAGCCGCGGAATCGCGGCGACATCGGCGTTTTTTGTTCGGGATACTGGATCGTGATCTTGCGCACGAACAGATGCCGGCCGGTGACCGCCATGCCCTTGAGCAGCTCGATGAGCAGGAAGGTTTTGAAGAATTGCTGGATGCGCTTGAACATGCTCAAAACCCCGTCTTAATGGAACAGCCAGCCCCAAGGGGTCTGCATCATGATCCCCTCCACCAGGAGCCAGATCAGGGTTACGGGAATCAGCACCTTCCAGCCCAGACGCATGATCTGGTCATAGCGATAGCGCGGGAAGGTGGCGCGGAACCAAAGGAACAGGAACAGGATGAAACTGGTCTTGGCCGCCAGCCACCAGAAGCCGTCCGGCAGGAAAGGCACCGGCGACAGCCAGCCACCCAGGAACATCAGCGAGGTCATCGCCGCCACCAGGATCATGTTGGCGTATTCGGCCAGGAAGAACACCGCGAAGGCCATGCCCGAATAATCCACATGGAATCCGGCGACGATCTCCGATTCGCCCTCGGCCACATCGAACGGCGCGCGGTTGGTCTCGGCCACGATCGCGATCAGATAGACCATGAACATCGGGAACAGCGGCAAGAAATACCAGTTCCAGAAACCGCCTTTCTGCGCTTCGACGATCTGCACCAGGTTCAGGCTTTGTGCCGCCATCAACACGCCGACTAAGGCAAAGCCCATGGCGATTTCGTAAGACACGATCTGCGCTGCCGAACGCATCGCGCCCAAAAACGCATACTTCGAGTTGGAAGCCCAGCCGGCCAGGATGACGCCATACACCCCTATCGAGGTGATCGCCATCACATACAACAGGCTGGCGTCGATATTGGCCAGCACCAAGGTATCGGTAAACGGCACCACCGCCCAGGCCGCCAGTGCCGGCGCAATCGCCAGAATCGGGGCCAGGATGAACACCCCCTTGTTGGCACCCGTGGGGATCACGATCTCCTTGAACATCAGCTTCAATGCGTCGGCAATCGGTTGCAGCCAGCCCTTGGGGCCGACGCGATTGGGGCCGACGCGAATCTGCATGTAGCCAATGATCTTGCGCTCGGCATAGGTCAGATAGGCCACACCCAGCAGCAACGGCAACACGATGACGACGATCTTGACCAAGGTCCACACCGGCAGCGAGGCGGGGCCGAGCAGATCCTGGACGGGTTGCAGCATTTCCATCATCACATCGCCTCCAGAGTCACGCTGCCAAAGCGATCCGCCAACACGGCTGTCGCGTCGTGGCCCACGGCCACGCGCACGACGCCAGGCGCCAACGCCGCATCCGCCATCAGCCGCAACACCGTTTCAGCGCCACCTTGCCTGACCTTGACCGGTTTGTCCGGCGTCAGTCCCAGACGGGCAATCAGGTCAGGGTGCGCCAGACAGGCGCCGGCCCGTTGTGCCGCTTCAGTGGCCTGCAAAGCCGGTGCACGGCGGGTCACGGCGTCACCGTGATACAGCCCCACCTCGCCCAATCGCTCGATCTCGCCGGCAGTCATGGCGATGGCGTCACTGACCGCTGCGCGGTTGTCGAGCCGTTCGGACAGGTTCTCGGGAAGCGCCGCAGCGCGCACCGCAGCCACCGTGTCGAAATCGAAACCGGACAGCCCAAACTGGTTGCCCAACACGCGCAACACCTTCCAGGCCGGACGCGCCTCGCCCTGACAACGGGTGGCGGCGTTAAACGACTGCGCACGGCCTTCCATGTTGATCAGCGTGCCTTCATCCTCGGCCCAGGGCGCAATCGGCAGCAACACCTGGGCGTAATCCAGTGCCGTGCCCTTGTATGCCGTCAACGCCACGACGCACTCGGCGGCATGGAGCGCATCCGCCAGCGCAGCACCTGCGTCCAGTTCAGTCTCGACGCCGACCAGTACAAAACCTTTGCGCGCAGCCGCAGTATGGGCCTCGCCCGCCGTTTGGCAGCCGGCCACCGCAGCACCCACGCTATTGGCCGCCACCGGCAAAAAGCCCAACACAGCGCCTGTGGCAGCGGCAATCGCGGCAGCCTTGGCATGCAAGGCGTTAGCTTGCGGATGCGCCTGCGCCAATGCACCCAACCAAATCGCGCAACGCTCGCCCGATTTGAGGCTGGCGGCGATGGCTTGTGCATCCGCAGAGGCAACCCCGCCATTCAATGCCTGCTCGATCTCGGTCAATCGCGCCAGCCACTGCGAAGGCGCCGCGATGGCCGCATGGGCCACGGTGCAATTCTGCGCATCGTCAGCGGCGTGTAACACGGACAACTGCGCCCCGGCCTTCACCGCCGCACGCACCCGTACGGCCAGCAAGGGCTGCTCTTGGCGCAGGGTGGCACCAATCAGCAGAAGGCGGTCCAGACCGTTGACCTCGGCCACCGGCATCCCCAACCAATGCGCGCCGCCCAAGGTGCGATCTTGCAAACGCGACTCGGCGGTAGCGCCCAAGCCATCGGCCAGTTTGCGTGCGAGATAAAGGGTTTCCAGTGTGGCGTTCGGAGAGGCGATGATGCCCAGCGCATCGCCTCTGTGAGTCTCTTTGAGCACCCGCAAGGCACCGGCAGCCTGCGCCAGCGCGGTTTGCCAATCAACCTCGATCCAGCGACCATTGTCTTTGACCATGGGTTTCGTCAGACGGTCTTCAGCGTACAGTCCTTGGTACGCAAAGCGGTCGCGGTCGGATAGCCAGCATTCGTTGATCGCGTCGTTTTCAGTCGGCAGCACCCGTTGCACGCGGCCATCCTTGACCTGCACAGTAAGGCTGGAACCCAGACTGTCATGCGAACTGACGCCTAGGCGACGCGAGAGCTCCCAGCCCCGTGCGTGATAACGGAACGGCCGGGAGGTGAGCGAACCCACCGGGCAAAGGTCGATCATGTTGCCGGACAGCTCGCTGTCCACGCTGCGCGACAGGAATGAGGCAATATGCGCATGTTCACCCCGACCTGGCATCCCCAGTTCCATCTGGCCCGCCACCTCTTGCCCAAAACGCACGCAGCGCGTGCAGTGGATGCAGCGGGTGAGGTCGGTATGGATCAGTGGGCCGATGTCGTGGTCCGACACCACGCGCTTGGCTTCGTGATAGCGGGATTCGACACCGCCATAGCCCACCGCGATGTCCTGCAACTGGCATTCGCCGCCCTGATCGCAAATCGGGCAATCGAGCGGGTGGTTGATGAGCAGAAACTCCATCACGCCCTTTTGCGCGTCGATGGCATTTTGCGAGCGGGTCTTGACCTTCATGCCCTCGGCCACCGGCGTGGCGCACGCCGGCAACGGCTTGGGCGCAGGCCGGCCGCCCTGCTCGACCTCGACCAGACACATGCGGCAGGACGCGGCAATCGACAGCTTCTTGTGATAGCAGAAATGCGGGATATAGATCCCGAGTTCTTGCGCCGCCTGAATCACCGAGGCGCCAGCGGGGATGTCAATCTGTTTGTCGTCGATGGTGATCAAGGGCATCTCAGGCTCCAACCAAGCAACGCTTGTTTTCGATGTGGTATTCGAATTCGTTGCGGAAATGCTTGAGGAAGCTGTGCACCGGGCCGACGGCAGCTTCACCCAAGGCACAAATGGTACGCCCGGAAATATTGACACCCACGCTCATCAGAAGATCGAGATCCTCGGGCCGACCCTCGCCATGCTCGATGCGGTGGATGACGCGATACATCCAGCCGGTGCCCTCGCGGCACGGCGTGCACTGACCACAGGATTCTTCGAAATAGAAATAGGACAGACGCTCTAGCGCCTTGACCATGCACACGCTGTCGTCCATGACGATGACCGAGCCCGCACCCAGATAAGAACCCGCCTTGGCGATGCTGTCGTAGTCCATGGTCAGTTCCATCATGGTCTCGCCTGGCAGCACTGGCACAGACGAACCGCCGGGAATAACCGCCTTTAACTTGCGCCCACCGCGGACGCCGCCCGCCATTTCCAGCAGTTCGCTAAACGGCGTGCCCATGCGGACTTCATAATTACCCGGCCGTTCGATATGGCCTGACAGCGAAAAAATCTTGCTGCCGCCGTTGTTGGGCTTACCCAGATCCAAAAAGGCCTGGCCGCCGTGACGCATGATCCAGGGGATAGACGCCAGAGTTTCGGTGTTGTTGATGGTGGTTGGCTTGCCGTACAGGCCGTAGCTCGCCGGGAACGGCGGCTTGAAGCGCGGCTGGCCTTTTTTGCCTTCGATCGATTCGAGCAGCGCGGTTTCTTCGCCACACACATAAGCGCCGTAACCGTGATGTGCGTGGATATCGAAGTTCCAGCCCGAGCCGAGGATGTTGTTGCCCAGAAAGCCAGCTACGCGCGCCTCATCCAGTGCGCGTTCCCAGGACTGGTATTGTTCGAATATCTCGCCGTGGATGTAGTTGTAGCCCGCCCGTGCGCCCAGTGTGTAGCCGGCAATGATCATGCCTTCGATCAACTGGTGCGGATTGAAACGAATGATGTCGCGGTCCTTGAAGGTGCCCGGCTCGCCCTCGTCAGTATTGCAGACGATGTATTTGTCGCCGTCGAAATTGCGCGGCATGAACGACCATTTAAGGCCCGTTGGAAAGCCTGCGCCGCCACGGCCCCGCAAAGCGGACAACTTGACCTGCTCGATGATGTCCTCGGCTGAGGTTTTTTCGACAAGTATCTTTTTAAGCGCCTCATAGCCGCCGTTGGCGGTATAGGTTGAAAGCGCCGCCGGATTGTCGAAATCCTGGGTCCAGGTGCAGACCTTGTGGTTTGGTGTATTCAAACTCACTTCAGCCCCTCCAGGAACGCATCCACGGTGTCCGGCGTCAGGCGCGTGTGCAGGGTGTGGTTGTTGTGCAGACACAAGGGGCCGTCACCACAAGCGCCAAAGCACTCACCCTCTTTCAGGGTAAAGCGGCCATCCGCCGTGGTTTCGCCAAAGCCGATGCCCAGTTTGGCCTGAATCTTGGTCACCACCCCGGCAACGCCCTGCAACTGACAGGAGAGGTTGGTGCACACGGTCAGCTTGTGAGTGCCCACCGGTTTCAGGTCGTACATGTTGTAAAAACTCGCCACCTCATAGACCGCGATCGCCGGCATACCGAGATACTGGGCGACGAACTCGATGGTTTCGGGCGCCAGCCAGCCTTTTTCAACCTGCGCGATGCGCAAGGCGCTCATCACCGCCGATTGTTTTTGGTCAGCGGGGTATTTGGCGATCTCGCGATCGATCTGGGCCAGGGATTCGTTGCTCAACATAGCGTTGCCTTTATCGGTCAATCTCGCCAAACACAATATCCATCGTGCCGATGATGGCCACGGCGTCCGCCAGCATGTGGCCCCGGGCCATCTCGTCCATGGCATGCAAATGAGCAAAGCCAGGCGCACGAATCTTCATGCGATACGGTTTGTTGGCGCCATCAGACACCATGTAGATGCCGAACTCGCCCTTGGGATGCTCCACCGCCGCGTACGCCTCGCCTTCGGGCACATACATGCCTTCGCTAAACAGCTTGAAGTGATGGATCAACGATTCCATATTGCTCTTCATCGATTCACGCGACGGCGGGCCGATCTTGGTGTTTTCGGTCATCACCGGGCCGGGATTGACGCGCAACCAATCCACGCATTGTTTGATGATGCGGTTGCTCTGCCGCATCTCTTCCATGCGCACCAGATAGCGGTCGTAAGAATCGCCCGTGCGCCCAACCGGGATCGCGAAATCCATGCGGTCGTACACCTCGTAAGGCTGATTCTTGCGCAAATCCCAGGCAATACCGGAACCGCGCAACATCGGGCCGGTAAAGCCCAGCGCCTTGGCACGGTCGGGATCAACCACGCCGATCCCCACCAGGCGTTGTTTCCAGATACGGTTATCGGTCAGCAGGGTTTCATAATCGTCGCAGCAGGACGGGAAACGGCGGGTGAAATCCTCGATGTAATCGAGCAGCGAGCCCTGGCGGTTTTCATTCAGTCGCTGCGCCTTGTGCGCGCTGCGGTTGACGGTGTCGTACTGCGCCATGGTGTCGGGCAGATCGCGATAGACCCCCCCCGGACGGTAATAAGCGGCATGCAAGCGCGCGCCGGTGACCGCTTCGTACATATCCATCAGATCTTCGCGTTCGCGGAAGGCATAGAGGAACATGGTCATTGCGCCCACATCCAGCGCGTGCGCCCCAATCCATAGCAGGTGATTGAGGATGCGGGTGATCTCGTCGAACATCACACGGATGTATTGCGCCCGCAGCGGCACCTCAAGCTGCAACAACTTCTCAACCGCCAACACATAACCGTGCTCGTTACACATCATCGACACATAGTCGAGACGATCCATATACGGCATCGCTTGCACGAAGGTCTTGTGCTCAGCCAGTTTTTCGGTGCCACGGTGCAACAGGCCGATATGCGGATCGGCGCGTTCGATCACCTCGCCATCCAGCTCCAGCACCAAGCGTAAAACGCCGTGCGCCGCCGGATGTTGCGGCCCAAAGTTCAGGGTGTAGTTACGAATTTCAGACACGACCACTCCCCTTGCCCACACCCTGAACTTCAGTGCAGGCTAACCTTTGCGCAGCAAAGGTTAAGTGCGCAGCGCGGCCGGAGCTAAAGTTCAGGGTGTAGTTACGAATTTCAGACACGGTCCACTCCATAGCTCGCGTCGCGCACGATGCGCGGAGTGACCTCGCGCGGGTCGATGCTGACGGGCTGATAAATGACGCGGCGTTGTTCCGGGTCGTAACGCATCTCGACATTACCAGACACCGGAAAATCCTTGCGGAACGGGTGGCCGATAAAACCGTAGTCGGTCAGGATGCGACGCATGTCCGGATGCCCCTCAAAGACGACACCAAACAGGTCGAAACATTCACGCTCGTTCCAGTTTGCCACCGGCCACACGCCCACCAGGGTCGGCGCGATCGGCAGCGCATCATCGGCGCAGAACATGCGCATCCGCACCCGCTGATTGAGTCGCACGGACAACAAATGCACCACCACAGCAAAACGCGGCCCCTGATGGCGCCCCTCGCCGTATTCCAGATAATCCATGCCGCACAGGTCGATCAGGGTGTCAAAAACCAGCCCTTCGTGATCACGCAGGGCACGCGCAGCTTCGATCCAGTTTTCAGGCGCAATCTCAACCGTGACTTCGCCCAAAGCAACCACGGTATTCAGCGCCAGATCGCCCAGCGCATCTTGCAGGCGTTCGGAGAGTGTTTCAGCAGAAATCGGCATCTTGGAACTCAGCGAGCAATAGTCTGGGTACGGCGAATCTTTTTCTGCAATTGCAGAATACCGAACAACAAAGCCTCAGCGGTCGGCGGGCAACCGGGCACATAGATATCCACTGGCACGATGCGGTCACAACCGCGCACCACAGAATAGGAATAATGGTAATAGCCACCGCCGTTGGCACAGGAACCCATCGAGATCACCCAACGCGGCTCTGGCATCTGGTCGTACACCTTGCGCAACGCGGGGGCCATCTTGTTGGTCAGCGTACCCGCCACGATCATCACATCGGACTGCCGCGGACTAGGGCGGAACACCACACCAAAACGGTCAAGGTCGTAACGCGAGGCTCCCGCCTGCATCATCTCTACCGCACAACATGCCAAACCAAAGGTCATCGGCCACAACGAGCCATTCTTGGCCCAGTTGATCACCGCATCGGCGGTCGTCGTGACAAAGCCCTTTTCGAGAATTCCTTCAATACCCATTCGCAATCACTCCCATTCCAGGGCGCCCTTCATCCATTCATAGATGAAGCCGACCACGAGGATGGCCAGAAAGACGACCATGGACCAGAAACCGAACGCGCCAATCTCTTCCAGCACCACCGCCCACGGGAACAGGAATGCTATTTCGAGATCAAACAAGATAAACAGGATGGCAACGAGGTAATAGCGCACATCAAACTTCATGCGCGCATCCTCAAAGGCTTCGAAACCGCACTCGTATGCGGAAAGCTTTTGCGGATCCGGACGGTGCGGAGATAGCAACCAACCGATAAGAATGGGGCCCACCCCGACGGCCAAGCCGACCAGGACGAACAACAGAATGGGGAAGTAGCTTTCCAGCATGGTTCGCTCTCAGGATTTATGCCGCGCAGTGTAACCACGCGGGCATCCCCAGTCAATCGAAATTATTAAAAACTCTTGTTTTTTCATGGACTTAAAACAAGAGTATAAATGGTGCCGACGGCGAGACTCGAACTCGCACGACCTAGGTCACTACCCCCTCAAGATAGCGTGTCTACCAATTTCACCACGTCGGCAAGAAATCCTTTACTTTGGAATCGCATCCGCCGGTGCCGGAACTACCGGCGCTACAGGCAGCGTCGATTGCACGGGCGTATTCACCACGATCTCACCCGCACGCTGATGCGTGCTGGAAAACCAGGCCAGCCCCAGGCTGGTCAAAAAGAATGCCGTCGCCAGAACAGCGGTCGTACGGCTCAGAAAATTGGCCGAACCGGTCGCGCCAAACAGACTGCCCGAAGCACCGCTTCCAAAGGCCGCACCCATATCAGCGCCCTTGCCATGTTGCATCAGCACAAGACCGATCACGGCCACCGCCACCAACACATGCACAACCCACAACACGAATTCCATCGCAATCCCTTTATCAAGCCGCCTGGCAAATACCCAGGAAATCCGCTGCAACCAGCGAAGCACCACCGATCAGACCCCCATCGATATCCGGCTGCGACAGCAGCTCGGCAGCGTTGGACAACTTCATGCTGCCGCCGTATTGAATCACCACGCCCGCAGCCACTTGCGCATCCAGCGCAGCCAGCTTGTTGCGGATGAAGGCATGCACCGCCTGCGCCTGCGCGGGTGTTGCGGTGCGACCGGTGCCAATCGCCCAAACCGGCTCATAGGCAATCACCGCTTTGGCAAAGCTGGCAATGCCGCTTTGATTCAGAACCGCATCCAACTGGCGCGCAATCACCGCATCGGTCACGCCGGACTCGCGTTCATCCAGGGTTTCGCCCACGCACAGAATCGGCGTCAGCCCGGCAGACTGCGCGGCGGCGTACTTTGCCGCCACCACGGTGTCGCTCTCGCCATAAAGCGTACGACGCTCGGAGTGTCCGACGATCACGAAACGACAGCCGAAATCATTGAGCATGGCGGCAGAAACCTCGCCGGTAAATGCGCCCTTGGGCTGTTCGCTGACATTCTGCGCACCCAAAGCCAAAGCGGAGCCACCCAACCGTTGCTGCACCGAGGCCAGATAGGGAAACGGCACGCAAACTGCGACATCGCAGTTCAGGCCATCCATACCGGCCAAAACCCCGTCCAGCAGTACGGCGTTGTCCGCGAGACTGCCATTCATTTTCCAGTTACCGGCAACCAACTTGCGTCGCATGATTTCAATCGTCAGCATTTACAAAGGGCTCGGATTGTAGCCGCAGCAACCTCACCATTCAAGGATTATTACTCGGCCAAACGCCGCACCACGGCCGCGATGCGCTCTGCTGCCGCGTGAACCTGTTGCGCATCAATCCCTTCCGCCATCACCCGCACCAAAGGCTCGGTACCGGACGCACGCAACAGAATGCGACCCGTTCCAGCAAACGCACGCTCCTCAGCTGCGGCAGCCGCCAATACCTCTGCGTGATTCGCCAGCTCGCGCGGGGCTTTGATATTGACCAGCACCTGCGGCCACAGCGGACAACTAGCGATAAGTTCGGACAGGGTTTGACCGGTGCGTCGCAGCGCCGCCAGCACTTGCAGCGCCGAGACAATGCCATCGCCCGTGGTATGCCGATCCAGACACAGCAGATGCCCCGATCCCTCGCCGCCCAGCGTCCAGCCGCGTGCATGCAAGCGTTCCAGCACATAGCGGTCACCCACCTTGGCACGCTCGAAATCCAGCCCCAACACCCGCAACGCCTGTTCGACCGCGCCGTTGGTCATCTGCGTGCCGACCACGCCATCCACACGCTCGCCCGCCGCCAGACGGCTCTTGACCATGAGGTACAGCAGACGGTCGCCATCGACGATCTCGCCATCGGCATCGCACATGATCAAACGATCGCCATCGCCATCGAGGGCAATACCCAGGTCTGCGCCGTTGGCGCGCACCACTTCGACCATCAGCGAGGGATGTGTCGCGCCACAGCCGGCGTTGATGTTGATGCCATCGGGCTGGTTGGCAATCGCGATCACCTCGGCGCCCAATTCGTGAAACACCGGCGGCGCCACATGGTAGGTCGCGCCATTGGCGCAATCGACCACGATGCGCAGGCCCTTGAGATCGAACTCGAACGGAAATGTACCCTTGCAATACTCGATGTAGCGCCCTGCCGCATCGTCCAGTCGCTTGACCCTGCCGATCAGGAGCGCCTCGGCAGTGACCAGCGGCTGATCCAGCGCCGCCTCGATCTCCAGCTCTACCGCATCCGGCAACTTGAAGCCATCGGCAGAGAAGAACTTGATGCCGTTGTCTTCAAACGGGTTGTGCGATGCGGAGATCACCACGCCCGCGCTCAAGCGCAAGGTGCGGGTGAGGTATGCCACCGCCGGGGTCGGCATCGGCCCAACCAGGCGCACATCGACGCCCGCCGCCGTAAAACCCGCTTCCAGCGCCGATTCCAGCATGTAGCCAGACAAGCGCGTGTCCTTGCCGATCAACACCATGGGCCGCGCACCGCCGTTGCGATGCTGGGCCAACACCCGACCGGCGGCATAGCCCAGCTTCAAGGCGAAATCCGGGGTAATCGGTGCGTCCCCCACACGGCCACGCACGCCATCGGTGCCAAAGTATTTCCGGCTCATCCTTGATTCCTCGGTTGAACACGCCCTGGCGTGGATCTGGCAGGCAGTTTGGCAAGGCGCAACGACACTGCGGGCCGGAACCCGCAAGGAGGAGCAACGCAACCAGACGGGCTCACGAGGTCTGATGAGCGGTCAATAGAGGAATCAAGGTTCATTTTGTTTTCTCCCAAATCTTCAATGCATCTACGGTTGCGGCCACGGCATGAACCCGCACGATCGCCGCGCCATTCTCGACTGCGCGCAGCGCCGCCGCGACGCTGCCAGCCAGGCGATCCTCGACCGGCCGCCCGGTAAGATCGCCAATCATGCGTTTGTTGGACACCCCAACCAGCACCGGCGCCAATTCGCCCAACAGCGACACCCCACGCAAGAGCACCAGATTGTGCTCCAGTGCCTTGCCGAAACCAAAGCCCGGGTCGATACAGATGCGTTTCCGGTCGATGCCCGCTGCTTCGCAAGCACGGATGCGTGCCGCCAGAAAATCGCGCACCTCGGCCAGCACATCACCGTACTGCGGCGCCTCCTGCATGTTGTGCGGGTCATTCTGCATATGCATCAGGCAGATCGCGCAATCGCTGTCACGCACTGCTGCCAGCGCGTCAGGAGACTGCAAGGCGCGCACATCGTTGATCATGGCGGCCCCCGCCACCAGTGCAGCGCGCATCACAGCCGGTTTTTGGGTATCGACCGACACCGGCACAGCACAACCACGCAATCCTTCGAGCACCGGCAGGATGCGGTCCAGTTCTTCCTGTTCGCTCACCGGGGTGGCGCCTGGCCGAGTCGACTCGCCCCCCACATCCAGAATATCCGCACCCGCATCGATCAGGCGACGGGCATGGTCTAGCGCCTGCAAAGAAGAACGCCCGCCGTCAGAGAACGAGTCGGGCGTGACATTGACGATGCCCATCACCTGCGGGCGATCGTGCTTTAGCCGCACAGCGAAATCAGGTTTCTTCTGCCGGGCGAGTCGTGGGCGCTGGTGCCGCAGGCGGCTCGGCGGCTGGCTGCGGCGCCACAGGCACAGGCTTGGGCGGACGCGGCGGGCGACCGGCCATGATGTCGTCGATCTGCTCGGCATTGATGGTTTCCCATTCCAGCAAGGCCGCAGTCATCGCCTCCATCTTGTCGCGGTTGGACTCGATGATCTCGCGGGCACGGGCGTATTGCGCGTCGATGATGTGCCGCACCTCGGCATCCACCTGCTGCATGGTGGCTTCGGACACATGTTTGTGGGTGGTCACCGAGCGCCCCAAAAACACCTCGCCCTCTTCTTCGCCATACACCATGGCACCCAGCGCGTCGGACATGCCCCATTGCGTCACCATGCGGCGCGCCAGATCGGTGGCACGCTGAAAGTCGTTGGATGCGCCGGTGGTCATCTGATTCATAAAGATCTCTTCGGCAATGCGGCCACCAAACAACACCGCAATGGTGGAAAGCAGGCGAATCTTGTCCTGGCTGTAGCGGTCTTCGGTCGGCAGCTGCATGGTCACACCCAGCGCGCGGCCGCGCGGGATGATGGTGACCTTGTGCACCGGATCGGTCTTGGGCAGCAACCTGGCCACCACGGCATGACCCGATTCGTGATACGCGGTGTTTTTGCGCTCCTCCTCGGGCATCACCATCGAACGGCGCTCGGCGCCCATTATGATCTTGTCCTTGGCGCGCTCGAAGTCGTCCATATCGACCAGGCGCTTGTTGGCACGCGCGGCGAACAAGGCGGCCTCGTTCACCAGATTGGCCAGATCCGCGCCCGAAAAACCCGGCGTACCACGGGCGATGATGTCGCCCTTCACATCCTGCGCGATCGGAACCTTGCGCATGTGCACCAGCAAGATCTGCTCGCGGCCACGGATGTCAGGCAGCGGCACCACCACCTGGCGGTCGAAACGCCCCGGGCGCAGCAACGCCGGGTCCAGCACATCGGGACGGTTGGTGGCGGCGATCACGATAACGCCCTGGTTCGCCTCAAAGCCGTCCATTTCCACCAGCAACTGGTTCAAGGTCTGCTCGCGCTCGTCGTTGCCGCCGCCCAGACCCGCACCGCGCTGCCGGCCCACCGCGTCAATCTCATCGATAAACAAGATGCAGGGCGATGTCTTCTTGGCCTGTTCGAACATGTCGCGCACCCGTGCGGCGCCGACGCCAACGAACATCTCGACGAAATCAGAACCGGAGATGGTAAAGAACGGCACCTTGGCCTCGCCGGCGATGGCCTTGGCCAGCAGCGTTTTACCGGTACCGGGCGAGCCAACCATCAACACGCCACGCGGGATGCGACCACCGAGATTCTGAAAGCGGGAAGGATCGCGCAAAAACTCGACCAGTTCGCCCACCTCTTCTTTGGCCTCGTCACAGCCCGCGACATCGGCAAAGGTCACCTGATTGGCATTTTCATCCAGCATCCGCGCCTTGCTGCGGCCAAACGAGAACGCGCCACCACGGCCACCGCCCTGCATCTGGCGCATGAAAAAGATCCATACGCCGATCAGCAACAGCATCGGGAACCACGACACGAAGATATTCATCAGCAGCGACTGCTCTTCTTCCGGCTTGGCGTTGACCTCGACACCGTTCTTGAGCAAATCGGACACCATCCACGGATCGGACGGCGCATAGGTGGTAAAGCGCTGGCCATCGCTCAACACGCCGCGCAGGACATGACCCTGAATACTGACCTTGGACACCTCGCCGCCGGACACGCGATCCATAAACTGCGAATAGTCCATCTGCGAGGCAGCACCACCCGTGCCACCGACATCGCGCGGGCCAAACTGGTTGAACACGGTCATCAGCACCAGGGCAATGACCAGCCATACGGCAATATTTTTCAGCATCTTTTCAATCCCTCAGAACGGCGGGCAGACTATTCGAAATCGCCCGCATCAGCAACGCCCACCTTTAACCCTTGACCCAACAGATAGACCTCACGACTTTCATCGCGCGAGGCCTGCGGCTTGCGCGCCGCCACGCTACGAAACGCCGCGCGCATCTGGCGCATAAAATCCTCGAAGCCCGCGCCCTGAAACACCTTGATCAAGAAGCGGCCTTCCGGACGCAGTGTGCGCACCGCAAAATCCAGCGCCAACTCGCACAATGCATAGCTCTTGGCCTGATCAGCAACCACAATGCCGGTGATATTGGGGGCTATGTCAGAGATCACAAGATCTACCGGCTTGCCACCCAGCCGTCGCAGCATGTCTTGATAAACCGCGTCCTCGGTGAAATCGCCCTCGACAAAGGTCACGCCGGGCACTGGCGCCATCGGCAGCAAGTCGATCGCCAGCACCAGGCCATTGCCATCGAGCTTTTCGGCGATCACCTGACACCACCCCCCCGGCGCCGCACCCAGATCGACGATACGCATCCCTGGCCTGAGCAAACGATCGCGCGCGTCGATCTCCTGCAACTTGTACGCCGCGCGTGAACGATAACCCTCTCGCCCAGCCAGCTTGACGAACGGATCGTTGACATGGCGCTGATGCCAGATGTGTGTTTTAGCCTTGCGTTTCATTGCTTCAAGTAAAATGGCGCCATGAACACACTGACCCCACCCCAGAAAAAACACCTCAAATCCCTCGCCCAAGCCCTAAAGCCGGTGGTCATGATCGGCGCACAAGGCCTCACCGATGCAGTCATCGCCGAAACCCAGCGTGCCTTGGCGGCACATGAACTTATCAAGGTTCGGGTATTGGGCGACGACCGCGAGACGCGCATCACCTGGTATGAATCGCTGTGCGAGACCACCGGCGCACATGCCGTGCAACACATCGGCAAACTGCTGGTGCTATACAAACCGGCCGAGACGCCGCGCATCAAGTTCGAGAAATAAATCAGAGGTAGTGAACCGCCAGGATCTCGAACTGGCGCACGCCGCCCGGTGCCTGCACCGTGGCGACATCGCCTTCGTACTTACCGATCAGAGCGCGAGCGATCGGTGAGCTGACCGAGATCTTGCCATGTTTGATGTCGGCCTCATCCTCGCCGACGATTTGATACCTCACCTCGTCACCGCTTTCGGCATCGGCCAATTCCACCGTCGCACCAAATACCACACGGCCATCGGTATCGAGATGGCGCGGGTCGATGATCTGGGCATTGGACAGCTTGGCTTCCAACTCCTTGATACGCCCCTCGACAAAGCCCTGCCGTTCTTTGGCGGCATCGTATTCGGCGTTTTCAGACAGATCACCATGCGAACGCGCCTCGGCAATGGCGGCGATGACATTGGGGCGCTCTACCGACTTCAGGCGTTGCAACTCGGTACGCATCAGATCGGCACCGATCACGGTCAATGGGACTTTGTTCATGCGTTCTGCTCCAGTTGGCGATGCAGCAACTGCAGATCATAGACGGTGATCTCGCGGCGCTCTCTCATTCCCTGGCAAGCCGCCAGCGCGCCCGCCAGCGTAGTGTAGTACGGCACATTGGCCGCCATTGCGCCAGTGCGGATCGAGGCCGAATCCTTGGCGCCGCGTTTGTCTTCAACCACATTGACGATCAACGCCACATCGTTGTTCTTGATCATGTCGACGATATGCGGACGCCCTTCGCCCACCTTGTTCACCCGTGTCACCGGAAAACCCGCCGCCTGAATGGCTGCTGCCGTGCCCTTGGTGGCAAACAGGTTAAAGCCCAGCTCGACCAGCAGCTTGGCCACCTCACCCACGCGCGGGTGCTCGGTATCGCGCACCGACAGGCAGACATTGCCCGAACGCGGCAGCTTGACGCTGGCGGCATACTGCGATTTCAGGAAGGCCTCACCAAAACAGCCGGACACGCCCATCACCTCGCCGGTCGACCGCATCTCTGGCCCCAGCAGCGGATCGACGCCGGGGAACTTGCGGAACGGGAATACCGCCTCTTTCACCGAGAAGTACGGCGGGATGATCTCGTTCGTCACGCCCTGGTCGCGCAGGCTGCGCCCCGTCATGCAACGCGCCGCCACCTTGGCCAGCGGACGGCCGGTCGCCTTGGATACAAAAGGCACGGTGCGCGAAGCACGCGGATTGACCTCCAGCACATAGACGACGGCATTCGGACCATCGCCCTGGATCGCGAACTGCACATTCATCAGACCGACGACATTGAGCGCCTTGGCCATCGCCTCGGTCTGGCGGCGGATCTCATCCTGCAAGTCATCCGACAACGAATATGGCGGCAACGAACAGGCCGAGTCACCCGAGTGAATGCCGGCCTGTTCGATGTGTTCCATGATGCCGCCGATGACAACCTCCTGGCCGTCACACAAGGCATCGACATCGATCTCGATGGCGTCATCCAAAAAGCGGTCCAGCAGCACCGGCGAGTCATTCGACACCTTCACCGCTTCGCGCATGTAACGCTGCAAATCGGCCGCTTCACGCACGATTTCCATGGCGCGACCGCCGAGCACATAAGACGGGCGCACCACCAGCGGATAACCAATCTCTTTAGCCAAACGCAGGGCTTCGGCCTCGTTGCGCGCGGTGCGATTGGGCGGCTGCCGCAGCCCCAGCGCGTTGAGCAGCTTCTGGAAGCGCTCACGATCCTCGGCCGCATCGATCATATCGGGCGATGTGCCGATGATGGGCACACCATATTTTTCCAGATCGCGCGCCAGCTTCAGCGGCGTCTGGCCACCGTACTGAACGATAACGCCCTTGGGCTTTTCGATGCGCACGATCTCTAGCACATCCTCCAGCGTCAGCGGCTCGAAATAGAGACGGTCGGATGTGTCGTAATCAGTGGAAACCGTTTCCGGGTTGCAGTTAACCATGATGGTTTCAAAGCCATCGGCGCGACAGGCCATGGCGGCGTGCACACAGCAATAGTCAAACTCGATCCCCTGGCCAATGCGGTTGGGGCCACCGCCCAGCACCATGATCTTGTCACGCCGGGTCGGCTGCGATTCGCACTCTTCCTCATAGCAGGAATAGAGATAGGCGGTCGAGGTCGCAAACTCGGCGGCACAGGTATCGACCCGCTTGTACACGGGGTTGACGCCCAATTCCCAGCGCCGCGCCCGCACGGCGTGCTGATCGGTACCCAGCAGCGTGGCCAGCCGGCGATCGGAAAAGCCATCGCGCTTCAGGCGATAAAGGCTGTCGCGGTCGAGGCTGAACAAAGCCTGCCCACGGATTTCGTTTTCTTGCCGAACCAAGTCTTCGATCTGCACCAAAAACCACGGATCGATCTTGGAATAATCGAACACATCTTGCAGCGACATGCCCACGCGGAAGGCATCGGCCACATAAAACAGCCGCTCCGCGCCGGGGTTGCCTATCTCGGCGATGATCACATCACGCTCGGCGGACTTTTCATCCAGACCATCGACGCCGGTTTCCAGCCCACGCAGGGCTTTTTGCAGCGACTCTTTCAGGGTGCGCCCCATAGCCATCACCTCGCCCACAGACTTCATCTGCGTGGTCAGACGATCGTTGGCCTGCGGGAATTTCTCGAAGGCAAAACGCGGAATCTTGGTGACGACATAGTCAATCGACGGCTCGAACGAGGCCGGTGTCGCACCGCCGGTGATTTCATTCTTCAACTCATCCAGTGTGTAGCCGATCGCCAGCTTAGCCGCCACCTTGGCAATCGGGAAACCCGTCGCCTTGGACGCCAGCGCCGAGGAACGCGACACGCGCGGATTCATCTCGATCACCACCATGCGACCGTCGTCGGGGTTAATGGCGAACTGCACATTGGAGCCGCCGGTATCGACGCCGATCTCACGCAGCACCGCCAGGCTTGCGTTACGCATGATCTGGTATTCGCGATCGGTCAGGGTCTGCGCCGGGGCAACGGTGATCGAGTCACCGGTATGCACACCCATTGGATCGAGGTTTTCAATGGAGCAGATGATGATGCAGTTGTCCGCACGATCGCGTACCACCTCCATCTCGTACTCTTTCCATCCAAGCAGCGATTCCTCGATCAAAAGCTCACGCGTGGGGCTTGCCTCAAGGCCACGCTCGCAGATGGTGACGAACTCTTCCATGTTGTAGGCAATGCCGCCACCGCTGCCGCCCATGGTAAAAGAGGGGCGAATGATGGTCGGAAAACCCACGCCCGCCTGAACCTGCAAAGCCTCTCCCATCGAGTGCGCGATCCCCGAACGCGCCGAACCCAGGCCGATCTTGGTCATCGCCTGCTTGAACTTTTCGCGGTCCTCCGCCTTGTCGATGGATTCCTTGCGCGCGCCGATCATCTCCACGCCGAACTGGTCCAGTACGCCATGTCGGGCGAGATCGAGCGCGCAGTTCAGTGCGGTCTGCCCGCCCATCGTCGGCAGCAGCGCATCCGGCCGTTCCTTCTCGATGATCTTGGCCACCGTCTGCCAATTGATCGGCTCGATGTAGGTCGCATCCGCCATCTCCGGATCGGTCATGATGGTGGCCGGATTGGAATTGACCAGAATGACGCGGAGGCCCTCTTCGCGCAGGGCCTTGCAAGCCTGAGCGCCGGAATAGTCAAATTCGCAGGCCTGACCGATGATGATGGGGCCAGCGCCAATGATGAGTACGGATTGAATGTCGCTGCGTTTAGGCATGACGATGCTCCTCGATCATGCTCACAAAGCGATCGAACAAATAACTGACATCCTGCGGACCAGGACTGGCTTCAGGGTGCCCTTGAAAACTGAACGCCGGCGCATCCGTCCGGGCAATACCCTGCAACGAACCATCGAACAACGAGGCGTGGGTAGCCCGAAGGTTTGTCGGCAAACTGGCAGCATCCACCGCAAAACCGTGGTTCTGGCTAGTAATTACCACCTGCCGTGTATCGAGGTCCTGTACCGGATGGTTGGCACCATGGTGGCCAAACTTCATCTTCACCGTCTTGGCACCGGAGGCCAAGGCCAACAATTGATGCCCCAGACAAATGCCCATGGTCGGCACCTTGGCAGCGACAATCTCCTGAATGGCACGAATGGCGTAATCACATGGCGCCGGATCGCCCGGACCATTAGACAGCAACACCCCATCCGGCTTCATCGCCAAGACATCGGATGCAGGGGTTTGCGCCGGTACGATGGTGAGACGACAGCCCCGCGCAGCCGCCATACGCAAGATGTTGCGTTTGACGCCAAAGTCATAAACCACCACATGCCGCGGCGATTCCGCAGCGCTCACAAACCCTTGGCCCAGCACCCATTCACCCTCAGTCCAAACCTCTGTTTGCTGGCGGGTCACCACCTTGGCCAGATCCATACCATTCAAACCCGGGAAATCCCGCGCTTGCCGCAGCGCCTCGGCTTCATCCTCAACCCCGGCCAGAATGCAGCCATTCTGCGCACCCTTTTCACGCAGCACCCGCGTCAGGCGCCGGGTATCGATGCCGGCAATGCCGACCACTTTGTGCGATTTAAGATACTGATCCAGAGACTGGGTCGAACGAAAATTACTGGCCAGCAGCGGCAGATCGCGTATCACCAAAGCCGATGCGTACACCTGCCCGGATTCTTCGTCTTGCGGATTCGTGCCTACATTGCCGATATGCGGATAGGTCAGCGTCACAATCTGCCGGGCGTACGACGGATCGGTCAAGATCTCTTGATAACCGGTGATCGAGGTATTAAACACCACCTCGCCAACACCCACACCTTCGGCGCCAATGGAATAGCCTTTGAACACCGAGCCATCGGCAAGCACCAAGATCGCTGGGGGATGTTTCATAAGGCAAACTCCAAACAAATGAGCAAAGTCAAACGCAAGCGTTAGACAAGAATAGCGGGAGGGGTTAGCCCGCTCCCGCAATATGGCGTAATTATAGCGACGCCCGCAGAAGGCCTCAAGAAAACCCGCGGAGAAGTTTTATCTGCAGCCCAAAGCCAAAAGCCCACCTCCTTCGGTGGGCTTTTGGCTATATAAGGAGTCTGGCGATGACCTACTTTCGCGAGCGCTAAGCTCACTATCATTGGCGCTGGAGTGTTTCACGGTCCTGTTCGG